>OBKS01000001.1_pt1 | contig 437680 bp, 436 predicted proteins | sample 1517381 | NCBI WGS metagenome assembly OBKS01 (sample SAMN04571686, study PRJEB22368) | human gut metagenome | biome: human gut; material: stool | host: Homo sapiens | place: Luxembourg | collected 2012-08-03 | reverse complement strand
TGACCTTTCTTTGCCATATTTTTACCTCCTATTTCTATTTTAACAAAAGAAAAAGTAAACACATTCTTTTTGTGTCTACTTTTATCTTACAACTTCATTAATAAAGATTAGTTCTTTTTAAATGCAATATTTTTGATATAATATAATTGAGGTATAAAGATATTATGAATGAATATGTAAGAGAATTTAACAAAATATTTAATTATTTAAAAGTTGCTATGAAAAATTATAATGATAAAGTATTATCAAATAATAATGTAAATCCATTTAGTAGTGAATCTTATGATAGAATTATTACTAAACTTTCAAATATAAAGAGTGATCAAAAATACTTAGAAATAATAGATAGTTTCATGACTAGTTTACATGAAGGACACGCGTATTTATCTTCTAAAAGTGATGAACCTGATAAAATAATTCCATTATGTATTCAATATAAAGATGGTAAATACTATGTAATTAAAGCAGTAAATCAGGAATTAGAAAATAAAGAAGTCACTATGATTGATGGTATCAAAATGGATAAATATATTTTGAATTTTAAAGGAAGTTACTCTTTTGAAAATGGAAAAATATTTATTAAGAATTTAATAATACCTAGTGAAAGTGCTAAAACTATTTCTTTTGGTGATGAAGAAATTACTATTGAACCTATGAGTTCTCAAGACTTTAATCATGAAATTATTAAAAGAGATAATCCTTATTTTAATAACATTGTCTTTAATATTATAGATGGTATTCCATATTTAAGGATAAATAGTTTTAGTCATGAAATGCTTGCTTCTAAAGAAAAATATAATTTTTTAGGTAGTGAAATAACTGGCCCAATTGAATATTTAAATGTAATTGCAAACTATCTAAATAGTAATAATGTTAGTGATTTAATAATTGATATACGTGGTAATAAAGGTGGTAGCGATGAATGGTTTAGTCTATTAAGTATGTTTTCTGATAAAGAATATACACATAATTATAGTGTAGATTCTACTATAGGTAGGCAATCTTATGGTGAAACAAATGAAATAATTAATGGCCTTGGTGAAGATATTAATACTTCTTTAAAAAGGCTTCAAGATGGCACTAGTAGTTTAGATTGCTCTGTTTTTATTGGAAATGGTAATTCTACTATTAAAAATAGATACTTACTTATAAATAGTGATAATTATTCTGTTTGTGATACATTATCAAAATTTTCTAATAAAACAGGATTTGCTACTACTATTGGTAGTCATACATCCGGTGATGGCTTTGGAGTAACGCCCTATTCTTTTACTACAGACATATTAAGAAGAAATGATGCTAAATTAGTTATCCCATCTACATTTTATAATTTAGAAGAGTTTCAAACAGAGCCCTCAATTAAAACTAAAGAAGACTTACTTATGTCATATGAATACGCCACTTATAAAGATAATGAATTAAAACAAGCAATAGAAATAGTTAAAGCAAGAAAATTAGAACAAGAAAATAACATTTCATTTCAATAAAAAAGAAGGACTACTCTCTTCCTTCTAATCTACATAATAAGTCAATTTTGAACATTTCTTTTTGAGCATTTGCTTTAGAAATCATAATTCCTTTATAAGCAGTTAACTCAGATTTATGACCGTCTAATAATATATCTTTTGGTTCTAAATTATTTAACATAACAATATTATTTTGTTTATATACAGTATAGTTTAATTTAACTTCTCCATATACTTTTACAAATAATGAATCTGTTGGTAATTTTAAATCATAAGTTTCAGTTTGTTCATGTTTATTAATTGAAACTAATTCTCCTACAAATTCACCACTTCTTAATTTTGGATAAAAGTCAAACATTAACTTTTTATAAGCAACCATGTTATATTTTTTTAAACTTCTTTCTAATTTCTTAAAATTATTTTCATCTAAATAATCTAAAATATATCTACCCTTCATAACCATTACCCCCTTAATGATTTAGTAAGTAGATTATACCATAAAAGTGTCAATTTGTCAAATTTTATTTGAATTTTCTCTTGATTTTTTATTTAAAATTTGATATAGAGTTACTATTTTCTTAATTTATATACTAAAATTTCATCATTATTAGGACTTATTCCAACAAATTCAAAACTAGGATCATATAAGCATAATCTTCTAAGTAGTTCAAATAATTTATCAGTTTTAAGTCTTTCTATTGTATCTTCTTTACCAACAATATGTTTGAACCACTCTTTATCAAGCTCATATTCATGTCTTTTATTGATACTGTCTTCATCATCACTACTATATATCTTTCTAACTTTTTTTGCGGGCCATTTTGCTTTAAAATTTGTTTTTTCATTATTACTTAATATCTTATGATAACCATAACTTAATGTTTGATTCTTAGGCACTTTAATAGTAGTAATTCCTTCTTTCTTTAATATTTCTAAAAATAATATAAGAGAATATAATTGATTAGGATGTACTTTAGGATTATTAATACCTTTATTTAATTTATATAGTTTTCTTTCTATTCTTTTATTTGTTATATTAAATAGATTATTTTGAACACCATATATATAACATACTTTAATTCCATTTTCACTTCTTATATCATAAAGTACCCTTGATATAGTATGACTTTCACCACTATTTTCTAATCTAAAATTCATACTTCTAGTAGTTTCATCCCATGACTCATTAATATTACATTCAGCATAAGAATCAATTCCTTCATAAGAACTTATATATGTTTCCGTTCTATATTTATCAAGTGTTCTATCTTTATAAAAGTCTAATTCTTTTCTTAAAAATGATATAACATCATTAAAGTCATTATCATCCATTCTAAGCCATATTCTAGTTAATAATGACATTGTAGTACTTCTAGTCATTAAAGTATATTCATACTCCTTAAATAGCTTTAAATGTTCATTTACAATAGAAGTTAGATAATCAAAGAATGATACTCCATCATCAATAATAATAGTATTAGAATTTGGATTCATATTATTTATTTCTTTAGTAATTTCTAAATCTTTAGAAGTGATATCTTCAGTCCATACATCTTTCTTTCTAAATGGATGCTTCATTACATAATTAAATAATTCTATACTATTATTATCAAATATAAAATTAATATTAGGTATCTCTTTTTCACTCTTAATACTAGGTAATATTCTTAATATAAATAATTCTATAAGTTCTTTAAAATCAATCATAATATCACAAGTCAATATACTAACATAATAATAGTTGTATTTCTACTTTTAATTGATAATTTAACGATATTTTTTTATTTAGTCATCATCTTCATAATGATAATCATCTTCTTCTAACTCTTCTTCTTCAAAACTAGATGAATCATATATATCTTTTTTTATATAATCATCTTTTAGATTATTTTTATTTTTATTATTATCTTTAACTACATCACTACCATTTAACCATAATTTAAATAGTATCCATAATATAATAATTGCTAGTAAAATCATATCTATCTCCTTATATCTATTATATCATAATTTAAAATTTAGTCACAATAAAAGAAGTATTTCTACTTCTTATTATTAATTTCTTCATGAATTTTATTTATAAATTCTTCTATACTTAATGTATTTGTTTCTTTTTCACCACGTAAACGATAACTTATTGTATTATTATCTCTTTCTTTATCACCTAATATAAGTGTATATGGTACTTTAGATAAAACACTTTCTCTCATCTTATAATTTAGTTTTTCATCTCTATCATCTAATTCAACTCTAAAGTCTTCTTTATCTAATAGTTCTTTTATTTTAGATGAATATTCTAAATGATATTCCATATTTACTGGTATTATATTTATTTGTTTTGGTGATAACCATAATGGTAATGCACCTTTAGTTTCTTCTAAGATATAAGCCATAAATCTATCAAGTGATCCAAGTATTGCTCTATGAAGAACTACTGGTGTTTTCTTTTCCCCATCTTTATCAACATATTTTAAATTAAATTTTTCAGGTAAACAAAAATCAAGTTGACAAGTTGATAAAGTATATTCATTTCCTACTGCTGGTTTAACATTAACATCTAATTTAGGTCCATAGAATGCTGCTTCACCTATTTCTTCAGTATATTCAATACCAAGTTCATTTAATACTTCCCTTAGTTCATTTTCAGCCTTATTCCACATTTCATCATCTGGATGATATTTCTCTTTATCCTCTGGATCTCTTAGTGATAACACACATCTATAATCAGTAATATTGAAATCTTTATAAGTATCGAATATTAAATCAACAACATTTTTAAATTCTGATTTAATTTGTTCTTTTGTTACAAATAAGTGAGCATCATTTTGGCAAAAATGTCTTCCACGTTCAATACCTTTTAAAGCTCCACTTGCTTCATATCTAAAATCATGCGCTACTTCACCTATTCTAATAGGTAAATCTTTATATGAATGTAATTTATTAGCATAAATCATCATATGATGTGGACAGTTCATAGGTCTTAATACAAAGCTTTCTCCATCGACTTCCATCGCAGGGAACATATTTTCTTTATAATGATCCCAGTGTCCTGATGTCTTATATAATTCTACATTACCAACACATGGTGTTAAAACATGTTGATACCCAAGCTTTCTTTCTTTATTCTTAATGTAATTCTCAAGTTCTTCCCATACAATATATCCATTTGGTAAAAACATTGGAAGCCCACGACCAACTAAATCATCAGTCATAAATATTTCCATTTCTTTACCTATTTTTCTATGATCTCTATTCTTACAATCTTCAAGATATGCAAGATAATTATTTAAATCTTCTTCGTTATTAAAGCATATTCCATATACTCTTTGAAGCATCTTATTCTTAGAATCAGCTTTCCAATAAGCACCACTTACTTTTAATAGTTTAAAGTATTTAATTAGTTTAGTACTTTCAACATGTGGACCTCTACATAGATCAATAAAATCTCCTTGTTCGTAGCAAGATATAACAGTATCATTTTCATCCATTCTACTGATTAAGTCTATTTTATATGGATCATCCTTAAACATCTCTAAAGCTTCTTCTTTACTTATTTCTTTTCTTTTAATAAGTTTATTATCTTTAGAAATCTTCTTCATTTCTTTTTCTATTTTTACTAAATCATCATCAGTAAGTGATATATCTCCTAAGTCAATATCATAATAAAATCCATCTTCAATTACTGGACCTACCCAGAATTTAGCCTCTGGATATAAATGCTTTACAGCATGTGCTAAAAGATGAGCACAGCTATGATTTAAAGTATTTAATTCTTTATTTTCTTTAATATTTATCATTATTCTTCCTCCAATTCTACTTTATTTACTCTTTTATATTTCTTTTTTAATAATACTCCTCTGTTTTCAAGTTCATTTCTTGCACCTCTACTAACTTTGTATGTATTAAATCTTAAATTTAATAGCCTCTTAAGTTCATATACTCTCATTTTAGTATAATCAATTTCTCTTTTACCATTTCGTTTTTCTTCTACAAATTCTGGCATCATAGTTATATCTATTTCTATTTTTCTTACATCAGGAACTATATATGGTATTACTTTTTTACCATCATTAACCATAATTATACGTCCCATCATTACTTCTTCAGGATGTTTTTCTACATATTCAAACGACGCTCTTTTAAGCATTGGAAATAACATTTTAACATCCGCATGAGATAACTTTGTAAGTGCCATTCCATCAACAGCTAAAAACCTAGATAAAAATTTTGATAATGTTACACTTTTATATTCTTTCATAAACCCTCCAGAAGAAGCAAAAAAAGAGATAGCCCAAGGAGTCATAAATGACGGTGCCATCCCTATATTTAACTTATTAGTTATTAACGAAACTACCCGTTGGCTATTAACCACATAAAATTGGTAGTAACAAATAATTAATTATATTAGTTTTCACCATACACTAACTCTCTACAATAATTATATTATTTATCTCGTCCAATTATGTCTTTACAAATATATAATAACACATCAAAATTTCTTATGCAATATTTTTTTCTAAAGATAATAATTTATTTCTACTTTTTATATTTTCAAGTTCAGTAATCTTTCTTTTTAATTGCTCTAGTTCTGATACATTAAGTTCACTAATAGCTCTTGCTATATCTTGATTAGTTACTTCTCCATTTACAACTACTTGTTTAACATTTCCTTCATTCATAAAAGGTGTAATATCTAATTTTTCAATTTCTGTATCTAGTTTAGTAACATATTCGATTGGTGTCTCATACGTATCATATAGATTTTCTATATTATTTCTAGTTGCTTTATATTTCTCTGGCTTTTCAAACATTATTCTTGGTTCATGAGCAATTGTTGGATCATTTTGTTTACGTGCTTCTTCTTCACGAAATATATCAAGTTGTTCATCACGTGTAATATAGTTTCCACTTATTATTTCTTCTTCTACTGCTCTATTAATTGGATTCTTTCCTTGAACTAATGATACTGCTTTAATAGCATAATAGAATGGAATAAATCCTTTTAAAAAGTTTCCAAGTTTTTCATTGAATTTATATAAACTGTTTCTATTTTTAAGTACATATCCTTTATCTTGCAATTTTTCTTCAATTGAGGATCTAACAGCTCCAATAACTGCTAAACCAAATGCTGTAGACATAAGTTGCATTACTGCATATATTAATAAAATATCTGTCATTTTACATTCCCCCTTAATAATGTACATATTATACCAAAAAAGTGTGATTTTGTCAATCAACACTTATCATTTTGATAGTTGTGTTATCTAGTCAATATTATACAATGCGAAATACTGGCGCCAGACCATAGCTAAAATTAGTAATAGTGACATTCCAGGCACCGATGTTGTATGTGATCATTATAGCAAATATTCCCAGCAAACGAACAAATGTTTATCTTTTGTCTTTGCTTATTAATTTATCTTCAATTGTTAAATATTTTATTCTTTCAATAATTCTTCTTGCTTTAATTAAATCAGTTCCTTTATTTGTTTCTGAAAGTTCTGTTTCAAGTTCATTTATTGTGAAATTTGAAGTAAAAAATGTAGTTAAATCACTATCCATTCTATATTGAAGAATAGTCCCAAGTACTTCGTCTCTTGACCAAGGACTATTATTTTCAGCACCAATGTCATCTATTAAAAGAACATCACAAGTCATTATTTCTTCCATAACATCATTATAATTATAATCACTAAATGATGCTTTTAACTTATTCAATAATAATGGATAATTTATATTAACACATTTATATCCTTTAAGAGAAAGCTCATTTAATAAAGCACTTAATATATAAGATTTACCACTACCAAAAGAGCCACTTAAATAAAGTCCTTTAACAGTTTCACCATTTACTTTCTTTTTTAAGAAGTCTTTTATATATTTTAAAATATTTGCTCTTTCTTTTTCAGTAATAAGTTCACTTAACGAAGCATTCATAAGCATTTTAGGTGTTTCAAAAAATATAGTATTATTCTTTTTCTTCTCTTTAAAGTATTTACAAGATTTATATGAAAACTCTATAAAATCTTTAGTAACAGTTGGAAAATAAACATGACCTTTTACAGCATTCTTACAATAAGATAATCCCTTACATCTTGAACAATTCTTAAGTTCGCATGCTGAATCAGTAAGTTTACTTGTATATTTCATAAGTATTTCGTCATCACATTTAAGTCTATTACATAATTTCTTAAATGTTTCATCACTACTTGCTAAAACAAAATCACGTCTTAATTCATCATTAATAGCCTTTTTACTTTTTTTAACAAAACTACTTCCATTAATCATTTTCTAAACTCCTCTATAAAGTTTTTAAATTCTTCATCACTTTCACTGTTTTCTTCTTTAGATTCTATTTTTTCATTGAACCATGTTGGCATAACTTTATTCATTTTCTTTGTAGGTTCTTTTTTAAACTTCTTTTTATGTTCTTTTTCTGCTAAATCCATAGCTTCACTAGCAGTTTCAACACCACACCTTTTCCATTGACCTGCGATTGTTTCTATATATGCTTTTACAAGTTTATTATTGTTTGTCTTAAGAGTGTAATCTATTAATACATTTACTACTGCTGGATTAAGATTTAAATCCATAAGAAGGCTTTCAAGTATTTTCATATCTCTTTCAGTAGGCTTAGCACCTTTATATTTAGCCTTCAAGAATTCATATGGTGAATGACTTTCAAATACATCAATAATCTTACCACGCTTACTATTATCTCCACTAGCACTCTTTAAATATTCAGGTTGACTCTTAAATAATAAACTTGGAAGTCTATTGTTATTATTAAATTGATAATATTTTCTTGTATTACGTCTTAAATCTTCTTTATCAATATTACCTTTTTCATTTAAAGATGCTCTTATTATATCAGCCATTGTTACTGGATCTATCTCGTATAAGAAAGCTAAATTAATTATTAATTCTTTCATACTTCTATTTAAACATTTTTGATTGAACATTTCACTTGGTAGTGAAGACACCATTAGATCAAAATCAAAATCTAATTCATATTTTAATAATAGTTTATTCTTAGATACAACTTCACCACTACTTATTTCAAGAGGACTATAATTTCTACTTTTAAATACCGCATCAAATGGAGCAGTTATTTCTTCATAATCACGAAGTGACATATGTGGTACTTTAAAGTATTCAAATAGTCTATTATATTCAGTTTTACCAACATTATTATATAGTACTACATTAAATATAGGATGAGTAAAGAACTCTGTTGCTGATACTGGACTATATAGTTCATATACATATGAATTTACTTCCCCCTCGTGATAATAAGTTCTAAGAAGCCCTATTCCCTCTAGTTTTAATCTTGCTTCTTTTAAGTTATCAAGTGTTATACCCATACTTGTCATTAAATGTTTATGAGTAAGTTCACATGATATAAAAGTATTTTTAGTTTCTGTTTGTAAGAAAAAGTATAGCATTACAGCAATATTACCTATTATAGGCATATAAAGCATGTTTAAAACAAGTTTATCACTACTTGATAATAAACTTTTATCTATAACTTGATATACATCAGCTGGATATAATGATACTTTCTTCATAACACATCACATGAAATATTATACATAAAATTATTATTAATTAAAAGTATAATTGCAATAAAAAAGATGAAATTTTCTTTCATCATCTATTTCATAATTAATTCTTGTGGTTTTCGATTCATACTTTGTTCAGTTGATTTTTTTGCTAATATTTCTCTCATGAAATCAACATGATATTTATATATTCTTATTGTTGATTTATATTTTTCACGCATAACATCTATTGCATATCTATTTCCACCTTGTAATACTCTCATATATTCTTTTTTAAGTTCTTCTAAATATAATGATAATTCTTTTTCTCTTTCACTTAAATATCTATATGTATCTTTATATTCACCTAAATCTATATCAGGCATATTTATCCCTCCTTCTTATTCTTTTTAGTTGTTTATTTATTTTTAGATTCGAGTTTTCTTTGAATAGGCTTACTTTCTTTTTGCAAATCTTTTATCATATCATTAACTCTATAATAGAGTTTATCTATTGTTTTAACTGCACTAACTAAATCTTTAAGTTCATATGCATGTCCCTTTTTACCTTGAATACTTCTATATCTTTTACGTAAATCTTTATCAAGCACTGCATAATAATCTCTTAACATTACTAATTGTTGTGTAATGCATTCTTTAGCGCAAGAGTCTAAACTAGGAAATTTATAATCAAAGGCAATTGTTCCATAGGTCTTTTTACATTCTTCTATCATTTTTGAAAATTGTCTTTCAGCATCTTTACTCATTTCTTTCCAATCAGCCAACATTCTTAGTTGTTGTCTGTCCATTTCTTCACTTGTCTTTTTCCAAGATTCTAAAAACATTTCTTGTTGCCTTTCCATTTCTTTCTTCGTTTTCTCCCATGATAATTGCATTTCATCATGTTGTTTATCAAAATCAGTCATATTTCCTCTTTTCTATTATTTCATTGATGGTATGTTTCTATATCTTTCTCTTAATTTTTTATCTTCACTAGCATAGTAATTTCTTAAATTAATTAATTCAGTCAAAGTATCTCTATTTGTATCTTTAGTCGCTTCTAATGCTTGGTTTAATTTTTTATTAAGACTTTTATGTAAATCTACTAGATAAGAATCCAATATTGTTGATTGCTTTTTCCTGTTCACAGTAGTTCTCTTATTGCTTTTTTACTCTCGCAGCCTTATTAGTTCTACTTGCTAATATGGCATTATCTAATTCATAATATTTACTATCTACTTCTTTAATAGTACGAACTACTTCATTAATCTCACTAGCACTAGCACCTTTTTCTTTAAGTGTCTTATATCTAGCACGCAATCTTCTATCTTGATTCATATAATAATTTCTCATATGAATCATTTCATCAATTGTATAACCTTTATTTTCAGATTGAACATTAACTACTTTCTTAGGTTCACTTTTTACTTCTTTTTTAACTTCTTTAACTTGTTCTACTTGTTTAGGTTGTTCTTTTTCTTTTATTTCTTCTCTCTTAACAAGTAATCCCTTTTTATTAAAACTATTAAATCTAGAAGCATAATATTCATCTTCATCTTTAAATAATTTTTTACCTGCTCTATAAATATTATAGACTGGCACTAAAAGATATGCATAACTTCTAATAAATCCTAATACTTTTTCAGTAGTAGATCTATTATCATCTATTTCATATCCTTCTCTTTCTAATCTTTTTCTAAATGTATATTCTTTTAATCCTTCACATGCTCCTGATGCTAAAAATAATACTGAACATATATTCCATAACATAATTCAAATCCCCCTTTTTAATTAAGTACGCATATTATATCATATTTGTTACAAAGTGTCAAACTTTTGTTTTATTTTTGTTCTTTTTTAAGTGTAACTATATCTTCTTTTGATACTTCATTTATAGCTAAATCTATATAATCATTAATTCTTTCTTTAAGAAGTAGTATCACTTTCTTAGTAGTTTCACTAACTTCACTAGGCTCTATCTCTAAAAATTCAGCTATTCTATCAGTACTAAAATATTTATTATCAATGTATCCTAATTTAAGCATAATTATTACTGCTTCTTTAGGTGTTAAAATACTTAACATATCACTAAATGTAGGTGTTTTTAATAATTCTAAAAATTTACCATACTCACTATTTACTGTTGGAGTTGTAGATACTTCTACTTCTTTAATCGGAACGATTACTGGTACTTCTTCTTGAACATCAGTTTGATCAAATATAGTTACATTCTTAGTATCCTCTATTGTTTCTTCACTATCATTTACTACTTCAGCTTTATTTTCTACATCTTGTGTAACAGTTTGTGAATTTCTATTCTTTTTTATTTTTCTTCTAATTTTTGTAAAAATAACTGAATATAATTTGGTTTTTTCTTCCTTACTAAGCGTAACTGTAGGTATTTTTGTAAAATCAGCTCCGTATATTGACTTTAACATTTCTACTTCATTTTCGGATAAAGAATTAATTGCTCTAGTTAATTCTTGCTCACTATATCCTTGTTCTCTAAATATATCATAAATATTCCTAGGTGTTTTCATATATTTCTTCCTTTCATTTTTAGGTTCTTTTATTATATCTTTTTCTCTATTATTTTTCATTATCAACAAAATCTTGGGAAATAATCCACAAGTAAATTTCTCTACAAATTCATTTCTATTCATTCTAGTAGTTGGGGATTTGTCTAAATTATCTCCATATCTTGACTTTAATAAGTTTATTTCATCAACTGTCAAAGACTTAATTGCTTCATCTACTTCTTCTTTAGAATATCCTTTACTATTAAATATATCATAAATATTTTTGCTTTTTCCTTTACTATTATTATCTTCATCTTTAGAAATTATATTTTTCTTAAAACTATATGGATTAAATGAATATGCTTCCCTCATTTTCATAAGATTATTCATTGCATTAACTGGATCGTCAGTAAAATCAGCAAATTCTTTCACATGAGTAGAATTTCTTATCTTCTTTAATGCTTTTGTTTCAATCTGCCTTATTCTTTCACGAGTAACACCATATTTTTGACCTATCTCTTCTAAAGTTAATACATCTATGCCATTCAATCCGTATCTTGATGATAATACATCTATCTCTCTTTCATTTAAATTGCATTCTTTAAGAAGTTCACTCATTCTAGTAGATAAATCTTTTTTTTATTGCACTTTTTTCTAAAGATTCATCCTTTGATGGTATAAAATATGAGAAATCTGTGTCCTCTTTTTCACCTACTTTATCATCTAAACTCTTAGTATCATTTAAATAAGCAAAATATCTTAATATTGTATCCTTATCTTTACCTGTTTTTCTAGCTAGTTCTAAAATATTTGGTTCTCTACCTAATTCTCTTTCTAAACGATTTTTAATCTTCATAAAATTACTAATTTCATAATAAAAATTAACTGGTAATCTTATATTTCTACTTTTATCAGCGATATATCTTCTTATAAACGCAGTTATCCAATTAGTCGCATATGTACTGAATTTACATCCTTTATTTATATCAAATTCATCAAGTGCTTTCATAAGTCCAATATTTCCTTCTTGAATTAAATCAATTAACGGAATATTTCTTCCTTGATACTTTTTCGCAATTGAAACAACTAATCTTAAATTTTGTTCTAAAAATTCATTTCTTGCTTTTATGTCTCCATTTTTAATTCTAGTTATTATTTCTAGTTCTTCTTCTTTACTATATCTTCTATAGTTTTGTATTTCTTTTAAATATATACTAGTACTATCTTGACTAGCAAAAGCTCCAATGTCTTCATATTTTAGTTCTACTTCTTTTATTTTAATATCATTCTTTTTACAGTAAATTTCTATAAATGAAACTATTAGTTCACTATATGATTCATCAAATTTACCATTTACTATTTCATCTCTATCCATTTCAAATATAGCATTTAAAAGTTTCATAATTAAAGTATTTTCACTTACTAATTTTTCTATAATATCAGTACTTAATATGAAATTACATAATTCTAAAAAACTTTCTAATTTGTTAAATGAATTAATCGCGTTATCATAATCTATATTTTTAGAAAATTCTTGATTTATATATCCATTTATAATATTAAATGACTTACTTGGATCATTTATATCTTCTTGTATTTTAGTAAGTATATTTTTACTTATTCTTCTTAATATATATTTTTTATAATCACCACTACCATCATATGCACTGATAGATTCTAAAATAGATTTTCTCACTATAAGATCATATTCTTCTTCTGTCATATTAACAAAACTAAATTTTTTATAAGTTTTATTAAAAAAAGGAGATAATATATTGTATATGTCATCTATACTAAGTTTATTAATTGTATCAATTGTAATTTCCATATTATATCTCCTTCGTACAAAATATTATAACATAGTGAAAAAGAAAAACAATTATTTATAAATATTTGCCACATAAAAAGACAGGAATTAATTAAAATCCTAGTCAACTTTTTAACTGATGTATTTTCCTATTTCTCCATGCTTTCTAAATATTCATGCAATTCTTCTGCTACTTTAAGTGGTATTATCTCTGAAAGTTCGTAAGTGGTCGCTTCTTTCATTTTAGTGACACTGCCATATTTCTTAATAAGCATTTTTTTACGTTTATCACCTAGTCCATTTATATTATCAAGTACACTGGATATACTACCTTTGCTTCTTATTTCTTTATGATAATTTATAGTGAATCTATGTACTTCTTCATCTATACGACTAAGTAATCTAAATACATTAGAACTCTTGTCGATCTTAATTATTTCATAAGTATCTCCATCAACTATAGATTCAGGGCTATGATGATCATCTTTTTTAACACCTATTACTTTAATATTAAGGTTTAAACTTTCCAATATTTCTTTACAAGCATTTATTTGATTATTACCACCATCTACTATAATTAAGTCTGGTATAACAAGTTTATCCTTTAAAACTCTAAAATAACGCCTATAAATAACTTCTTTCATAGAAGCAACATCATCATTCTTATCAAAAGTAAGTTTAAACTTTCTATAATTCTTTTTAGAAGGAACACCATCTATAAAAGATACCATACCTGATACACTAAATGTTCCAAATAAATTAGAATTATCAAATGCTTCAATAATATGTAATTTATCTAAATGAAGTAAATTTCTTAATTCTTCATTCGCGTCAGTAGTAAGCTTTTCATTATTATAAATAAGTCTTATTTCTTTATCGTACTGCTCTTTAGCATTATTATAAGCCATATCAAATAGTTTCTTTTTAGGACCTCTTTTAACTGTTATAACTTTAGTATTTAATACATTACTCATCATTTCTATATCTACTATTTCTGGCATTATTATTTCTTTAGGAGCAATATTACTTTTAGAATAAAATGTACTTATATAATATTCAAGAGTATCTTTTATATCGTTAATGATAGGTATTATTTTATAATTATTACCAACAAGTTTACCATTTCTAATAAAGAATATTACTATACTTAAATATGAATTTTCATAATAATAATTTATTACATCTCTATTAATATTATCATCAAGTTCTACAATACTTTGATTCTTAAATACTTCTTTAATATAACCAAGTTCTTCAACTAACTCTTTACATACTTCATAATTTAGATTGTCTGAATTAATTTTTATTTTTTCATTTATTTTATTTATCAAAAGTGTATCATTTCCATTTAAAATAGATAATATTTCATTTTTCATAGGTGTAATAACTATATCTTTATGTTCACAGTAACCAAGACATTCTCCAATATGGTAATATAGACATACTTTTTTAGGCATAGTATCACATTTCTTTAATGGATATAACCTATTAAGTAAATTAACAAGTCTACGAGCTGCATATACATTAGGATAAGGCCCAAATAAATGACTACTCTTTTTATTTATATTTATTTCTCTTTTAACTATTAACCTTGGATACTTATCACTAGTAAGCTCAATATATGGGTAACTTTTATCGTCCCTAAGTAATATATTATATTTTGGATCATATTTCTTAATAAGATTAATTTCAAGTATAAATGCTTCTGTTTCACTATTAGTAACAATATATTCAAAATGATCTATTTCACTTACAAGTTTTTTAGTTTTACCTGTCACTCTACCTGTAAAATAACTTTTCAATCTATTAAATAATATTTTAGCTTTACCTACATATATTACAACATTATCACTATTATACATAAGATAGCATCCACTTTTCTTAGGTACTTCTCTTAATTCTTTAGTAAATTTAATTGCCATAATTCCTCCATATTTATTATTATATCATTAATTACTTTTAAATTCTTTAAAAATAATATATAATTTAGATATGAAAAAGTTAAATGAGAAGTATTTAGAAGAAAAAAAATCAAAATTCATAAGTATTTTATATGAAATTAATGATATTCAAGAAGTTGATTCTATTATTAGTGAATTAAAAAATGAACATAGGAAATGTAGACATATAGTATATGCTTATAAATTTGATAATATTGAAAAGAGCCATGCTGATAAAGAACCAAATGGCACTACTAGAGGTCTTATTGATATAATACATAGAAAAGAACTTAATAGAGTTCTTATAGTAGTTATTAGATATTTTGGTGGTACCTTACTTGGTCGTGGACTTCTTACAAGAACATATACTAAAGTTGTATCAATGTTATTCATAGAATAATGCACTTATTATTTTAAGTGTTTTTTTAATGCCTCCATTCATAAACTTTTCAATAGTATTTCCTATATTATATCCAAGATTACTTACCTTATTAGAATAGTCAATATGCTCATCTACAACATAATCTTTAAGAGATACATCTTTTCCTTCATTAACATCATTTTCAAATTTCTTAAGAGATTCACTTGTCAAAACTGATTTATTGTGTGCTTTATATTCATAAAATCCAGTTTCTTTACAAATATATAATATTAAAAAGATAATAAATAGAAACAATGCTATCTTAAGTAAAGTGTTTTTTTCTTGTACTTTTATTTCATCCATATTTTTCACCTAGATATTCTTTTATAATTTTAGATAATATTTCTAATGTATTATTTAGTTCTTCTATTTGATTATCAACACCACCTAATTCAATTAATATAGCATTATTATTAAGATCTTGATTAAATATAACATCACTCCTTTTATATATTCCTCTACTTAATCCTTTATAATCTTGATTTAATTTGTTATCTAAATATTCAGCAAACTTTAAATTCTTTTTATATGATTTATGTTTAGTTGTAACTACAAACATCACTTTAGCATATTTTTTATTATCTTTAGTATATAACGTTTGTTTATATTTAACTGAATCTCTATGTAAATCAATTAATATTTTAAAATCATTATTTTTAGATGCTTCTTTTATATAACTTCTACTCGCATCATAACAACCATAATAATTAAGTTTATGTTTAGTTAAGTAATCTTTTATCTTTTTATTTTCAACAAGCACGCTAATACCTTCGTTATTCAAATGCTCTTTAAATATGTATGATACCATCTTAACTGTTGGTGATACTGAATAATCACTTATAAAAGGTACACTATATTTTTCAGTATCATGGGTATTATATATATAAACTATAGGCTTACTATTATCAAATTTTATATCATTGTTTTCATTCTTATTTATAACAAGTACTTCTTCTTTTTCTTCTATAAAATTATTTATATCACTTAATGATACTATTTTATTAAGTGAATCATATAGTAATCTTGATTTAATATTACTTTCTTCTTCATTACTAAAATAACTATTAAAATAATTATTTAATATATTAGTATTTATATATATATAAAAATAACTTAATATAAAAAATATTAAAAATAATATAAATATAATCTTCTTTTTATTGAATTTTCTACTCTTAAATTTTTCCATATATAAAATATATAATATTTATTATTAAAAAAATGTCGAAATAATTGATTTTTTAATTTATTTTTGTTATCATTAAATAAGTTTTAAGGGAGGTGGAATCATGCCTAATATTAAAAGTGCTAAAAAAAGAGTTCTAGTTACTAAGAAATCAACAATTCTTAATAATGATGTTAAAGCAAGTATGAAGACTGCTATTAAGAAAGTTGAAAAAGCAATTAATAAGGAAGAAGCTATGGCTAAGTTACCAGAAGCTATTAAGAAAATAGATAATGCAGCTTCTAAAGGTGTTATTAAAGCAAATACTAGAGATAGATATAAGACAAGATTAAATAAATTAGTTAATGAAAAATAAGTAGATCATATCTACTTTTTTTATTGATAAAGAAAATATGATGTGCTATTATAAACACAACTTAAGGAGAAAATATTATGGATTATAAAAATGCCTGTAAAATATTTGACGTAAATGAAACTGATTCACTAGAAAGTATTCTAGAAAAGTATAATGCACTTGTAAAAATTTGTGAAGAAGACATACAAAAATATAGTGATTATATTTCTAAAAAAATATTAGAAGAATTAAAAGAAGCATTCAAAATTATTTGTAAGCATTATAAAACCGGTAAAAAAGATAATACTACCTCACCTAGTACTAATACAAGTAAAAAAGAAATAAATAAAAAAGACAATGATGCCTCACCTAGCACTAATATAAATAAAAAAGAAATAGAAATAAATCGTACTACCCTGCCTAACACTGGTATAAGTAAAAAGATAAATAAAGTGAAGAAAGATTCTCTTAGTGTGGATGATATTATTTCTGAACATATTAAAGATGCTAAGCGAAAAGGTAAAAAGGAATATCAAGAACTTTTAGATGGAGAAGAATATGATTCTTTTGTAGATAAATTTTGTGATGCATGTGAAAAAGATGAAAATATTTCTTTTTACTTAAAAAGAACTCACATTGACTACTCTGTTTGCTTTTATTTAAATTATTACGAGAAATACTATAAACTTTGTCTTAAACATAATATAATTCCAGAAACTGTTATGAGTTGGCTTATTGGTTATAGTAAAATTGATGACTATTATAGGTGTGGTTTTGGTCATATTATAGGTACAACGGATGAGAATTGTTGCGCTATTGATGCTTATGTAAAAACTTATAATGAAGATATTATAAGAACAGGAAAAACTTTTTTTGATTTTTCAATGGAAACTTTTTTACAAAGAGTAAATGATGCCCAAGTAACTTTAAAAAAGAAAAGATATTGTATTCAAAGATATATACTTGATGATGTTAAATTATTTCAAAAATATGCTGATGAATATGTAAGTACAAAGCCAAAAATTGAATTTACTAAATTTTTAGATGGAAAAATGTTCAACTACTCTCCTCTAAATGTAAAACGTAATATAGAAAAAATATTAGAAGATAGAGGATTTGATAATGTAACTGACGAAGAAATAATTGAAATTTTAAGAGCTGTCAAAGGAGATAATGGTATCAATGGAAAAACATATTCTAGAGATAATCTTCGTACTAAAAATACATTTATTACTATTCTAGTAGCTTATGCCGATAGATATGAATGTGGACAATGGGATTATTTAACAAGTGATACTAGAAAACTTGTAGAATTATATTATGAAAGTAATTATTTCTTTAGAAATATGTCATTTGAGCATTTTTGTAAATTGATAGAAGATATTAAATTACACTATGAGTCTCCAAAAGCATTTGAAAGACCAAAAGAAGAAGATATTGAAAAAGCTAAACCAATAATGAGAGAACTCAAAATTAAATAAATGAGTTTTAATTCAATTTAACCGTATTAATTTAGCTAAAAAATATAAATATTATGTGTTATTATAAACACAACTTAAGGAGGAAAAATTATGTATTATAAAGAAGCATGTGAAATGTTAGGAGTAAATGAAACTGACTCGCTAGAAGATATTAGAAGTAAAGTTAAAGAAATGTTAAAATTAATTAAAGGTAGTTATTTAGATTTTAATGATTATAAAGTGAAATTTATGATTGATGATATAAATGGTGCATTTGATTATATATGTAAAAATTATGATAGCGTTATAGTTAGAAAAGTATCACAAAATCCTGATTATCTTACTATAAGTAATTTCATATCTAAATATAAGAAAGATAGTTTTGTAAGATATTATATGTATCATAGTAGTATAAATTTCTATACACTATATGAATATTACTATAAACAATATAGAGATATTTGCTTTCATTCGGGTAGAATTCCTATGTCAATCTATGCATGGTTAGCAGATTTTGATAAAGCTAACACTTATCGTAAAAATATATTTGGCAATGATACAAATTATGATATACATAAATTATTCAAAGAATATTCTGATGCTATAATATATTTACATATACCAATTTCTAAATATATTTTAGATACAGCAGTAGATGTTATAAATGAGCATAAAAAATATAAAATTAATGCTAAAGCCTTGGAAAAACATTTAACTAAATATTTACGTACTAAACCAAATGAATCGTTTATGGAATACCTAGATCAAATAAAGATTGGTTATTCTAAAGTAAATGTTGATAAGACTATATCTAAAGTATTACAAGATAAAGGATTTGATAATGTAAGTGATGAAGAATTAATTGAGGTGTTACATGCTGTTAGTGAAAATCCTAAAGCAGAAAAAAATCAGAGTAACTTAGAAAGCCTTCGTAGTACTTACATGTATCAAATGATATTAATATATGTTGCAAAACATGATAATGATACTGTTGAACTTACTAAAATGCTAAATAAAGATATAGATTATTTAGTTAGTGAATATGTATATAGTGAATTTTTTAATAAAATGTCATTTAAAGATTATTTATCATTAATGATATGTACTGCTGCTCTTGAAAAATCAGGTAATAAGGATGCAGTACTTGGAATAATCAACGAAGAAAATAATAAGATGAAATTAAGATTAACTGATAAAGAAAAATGAAAGTCAAATAATAAATATAGTAGGAATAATCCTACTTTTTCGTTGCGAAAATAAATTAATATGTTATAATATAACCAATTTTTTAGGGGTGAAAATTAAAAATGAACTATACTATCGCATGTGAAATTTTAGGAGTAAGTAAAAATGATACACTAGATGATATAAATAAAAAACATAAAAAGCTTGCTAGAAAATATCATCCAGATATAAATAAAGACAAAGACGCTACAAAAAAACACAGCAAATAAATGATGCTTATGATTATATAAAAAAGAATTTCAATACAAAAGATAATTCAATTGAATTATCATATGAAGAATTTGTATCAATATATAAAAAAGATACTAAAATTATACAATAATTTCAATTATTCTATTAATCCCCTACAATTAGAAGATTTCATTATAAAATACTCTTTATCTAATGAAAATATTACTTTTAAAGAATGGTTAGATATAAAAATACTAGGTTATTCAATCAATAGAGCAAATAGAAATATGAATAAAATACTTGAAACAGCAGATATATATAGTATATCTGATAATGAAATGTTTGAAATATTAATTGTACTAACAGGTAATTTATATATTGTATATGGTCAATTCTATCAAGCAAATTTAAGAAGTCCTCTTGTCTATAGAATGATATTTGATTATAAAGTTAAACGTGATCCGGAAATTATGTGTTTAGCAGCAAAATTAAATCAAAATATAGATGTACTTATTAATGAATATTTTTTTGTTTATAGAACTATGTCATTTAAAGATTATATCATTTCAAAAATGCTTCTTAGCGAACTAAATAACGCAGATAATAAAGATGAAATATTAAAATATATAAATGATATTTATAACAATAATAAAAAGAAACAATTATAAAAAGCATTGACTATTACCCTACTATATTGTATATTTGATTTAGAAAAGAAAGTAAGGTAAATTATGACAAGAACCGAAAAATTATTATATACATTAGTAGTACTAGTAGTAAGTTTTATATTATTTTTATTCTTTCAAAATTTTGAGAAAATAAATAGCGATATTAATGAATTTATTACAAGTATGAAAGAACCTAAAATAAATATTCCAAATGATAAAACTATTTATAATAGAAAATATTCATATAAAACAGTACATGAGACAAATAACTTTATTCCTAAAAATATAGATGATTTAAAGAATATATATTACACTATATTAAATAAAGGATGGGATGAATTTACATTTTATTGTGATAAAGATTATGAATCTTGTGCAGATGATGTTAAAACAATCGCAAATGATAGTGAATATATTAATTTAATTAATAATTATGTTAGTCCATTTAATTCATATAAAAAATATAATACTGTTATTACTAACGATAATGAAATAAATGTAACATTAGAAAAATTATATACAAAAGATGAAATAAATAAAATTAATGAGAAATTAGATAAAATATTTAACGACCTTGAAATACATGATACTATAAGCAGCACTAATATTAAGAAACTACATGATTATGTAATTAATAATATTAAATATGATGAAGAATATAAAGAAAATAATAGAGAATCTATATCAAATAAAGCTTATGGCGCCCTATTTAATGGTATTGCTTTATGTAGTGGCTATACTGATACATTTGCATTAATGCTTGATAGATTATCTATACCAAATTTTAAAGTTACAAGTGAAGAACATGTATGGAACGTAATATATTATAATGGCAAATGGACTCATATAGATGCAACATGGGATGATGATGAAATAAATAAAAATAATCAGCATAACTTCTATATGATAACAACAGAAGAACTATTAAAAAAAGATAAAGAAGAACATAACTTCAATATAAATGATTATTTAGAATTAAAATAGACTTAAGATTTCTTAAGTCTATTTTGTTAGTTTACGCATAAATTCTTTTTGTAATTCACTATTTTTATCAATTTTATAAAGATCTGAGCTTGGCATTATCATATGTGATCCATCTTCAAAGACCAATTCTACTCTACCACTATTATAGGCACGAAAGAAAGTTACATTTTCTATTTCTATGAGTTCTCCTTCTATTTCAACATAATATCCATAGTCTGGTTTACTATTATTTTTAGAGCAACCGCTCATTAATGACAATGTAGCTACTCCGGCAAGTAACAATGCTTTTAATTCTCTTCTACTTTTCATTTAAACCTCCCAAATAATTTTCTACTTCTTTTATTGTATTATGAAAGTTATCATAATTTACATTAAACCATTTAATATCTTTCATTTGATTATTAAACCAAGTAAATTGTCTTTTAGCATATCTTCTTGTATTTCTTTTGATTAATTCTTTTGCTTCATCTAAACTTATATTACCATTAAAATATTCATTTAATTCTTTATATCCAATTATATTAGTATAATTTTTAAGATTCATTTTATATAGTCTTTCTGCTTCATCAAGTAATCCTTCATTAAACATAGAGTCTACTCTTTTATCTAACATTTTATATAATGTTTCTCTATCGCTTTTAAGACCTATACTAATAAAATTATATAGTTTATTATTGATTTCATCTGTTTTTTTAATAACTTTACCTGTTTCGTAATAATGTTTTAAGAAGCTTTCTAAACGTTGTCTATTATTTACATGAATATCACTTTCTGGATCAAGAGCTAATACCTTATTCTTTAATTCTTCATTAGAATACTCACTAAAATCAATATTTATTTCTTTTTTATCTTCTAAAACATAATTATAAAGAAGTGCTTTTACATATAATCCACTGCCACCTACTATAATGACATTCTTATTTTCACATATAAATCTATCAAGTAAACGTCTTCCATCTTTCTGATAATCATAAAGTGTATAATCATCATTAAGTGAAACTACGTCAAATAGATAATGTTCAATATTTTCTTTTTCATGTTCTTTTATCTTCGCTGTTGCGATTAATGGTTCAGTATAAACTTGTGTTGAATCTGCATTAAGTATTACTGCATCATATTTTTTAGCAAGCTTTATAGACAAAGTTGTTTTACCTGTCCCAGTTGGTCCTACTATTAATATTATATTACTCATAATTTACTCCGTACTAACTCTCTTAAATAATTTTTCAAGTTCATAAACTGGATACTTAATAATAGTTGGTCTACCATGAGGACAAGTATATGGAAATTTACATCTAAATAGTCCATTGATAAGTTCTTCTTGTTCTTTGTATCCAATATTTGTATTTGCTTTAACGCTCATCTTACAAGCAAGCCTAATAGCTGCTTTTTCATTAAATTTAACTCTATCAAATCCACCTTTAAATTCACCAACAAGTTCAAATATTCTTCTTATACTTTCTTCTTCAAATCCTTCTTTTAACCAAGATGGATGAGATGTAACTCTAAATGTATTAATACCAAACTCTTCTACTTCAAATCCAAGTTTATAAAGTTCATCTATATGTTCTTTTATATTCATAAATTCATTATGAGAGTACTCTAGTTGTATTGGAAATAACATACTTGTAGTATATACTTCTCGCGTCTCTAGTGCTTTCATATATCTTTCATAATTAATTCTTTCATTTGCTGCATGTATATCTATCATATACATAATATTTTCATCTTGAGCAATAAGATAAGTTCCAAGTGCTAAACCTACTGGCTTTATAAACACATCTTCCTTTTTAACTTCTTCACTATTATAGCTTTCTTCATCTTCATTAACATTAAAATTTAATCTAAGTGCTTCAATAGTTCTAAAATTATTTTCTTTTTCATCTTCTGTTAAAGCAAGATCTTCACTCTTCTTAGTTTCAGTATATCCTTTAAATGTATTATCACTTTCATTAATCGCACTTCTAATTGTACTAAAAAGTAAATCATTTAAACTTTCTAATTTAGAAAATTTTATATCTTGCTTAGTTGGATGTATATTAACATCAATAAGTGTTGGATCTGTTTCAATAGATATAACAACTATTGGAAATTTATTTTCAGCAAGAACTGTATGATATGCATCTTTTATAGTCCTGTTAACTGATAAATTTGATACAACTCTTCCATTTACAAGTGTTATCATATAATTTCTATTAGACTTTGATATATTTAAATTGCTTATATAACCATGAATAATATAATCATAGTTTTCAGCATCAATTTTAATCATATTTTTAGCAGTATTATAACCAAATATCTCATGTATACATTTATACATGTCATTACTACCTGATGTTCTAAATATCTCTTTATTATCATTTATAAGTGTAAAAGATATATCAGGGTGTGATAAAGCAATCTTCTCTAAAAAGCCAACTGTCAAAGATAATTCTGCTTGTAAACTTTTCATAAATTTAAGTCTAGCTGGTGTATTATAAAATAACTCACTTACTTCTATAATAGTACCATTTCTCATACTACCTACTTTATTTACTAAAAATTTACCATCTTTAATAACAAGATATGTAGATTCATTACCATCATATGTATCAAGTGAAACATTACTTACAGATGATATAGCCGCTAGTGCTTCACCACGAAAACCAAGAGTATTAATGAAATATAAATCATTTTCATTTTTTATTTTAGAAGTAGCATGTCTACTAAAGCAAAGCATCGCATCATCTTTACTCATTCCACATCCATCATCTACTATTTTAATAAGTTTAGTTCCACTTAAAAGTAGTTCAACTTTAATATTTTTACTACCAGCATCAATACTATTTTCAACAAGTTCTTTTACTACATTGCCTATTCTTTCAACTACTTCACCAGCCGCTATTTTATTAGCTAAACTTTCACTCATTACATTTATTTTATTCATCTAAATCATACTCTTTCTTTTACTAATCATCTTTTCATCTAAAGTATATATTTTAATGCTACCTTCTTTAGTAATTCTAATAAATCCAAGGCCACTTACTACTATATCAGTACCTTCTTCTACACTATAATTTATATTAGGTAAATGTCTTAATTTACTATTCTTATCTTTAACTCTTTCATATCTTAATTTATCATTCATATAAAAACTAAAACTATTTGTTTTATCATTAGTATTTTCTATTCTTAAAATATCATTTATTATTATTGAATAACCACTTCTTACTTGAAATGTCTTAACTCTTATTTCTTTTTTAGGATATAGTTTTACTACTTTATTATAATCTACAAAATTATATATGGCATCTTTATCTATAAATCCAGGAGTATCAACAATAGTAAGTTTATTATTAAGTTTTATTGTTATATATGAAGCGGTAGTATTAGGTATACTACTAGTAGTAATAGTTGGACTTTTTAATGTACTTGTAAGTAAATGATTTATAAATGTACTTTTTCCACTATTAGTAAATCCTACTATATAAAGTCTCCTTACATTATCGTTCTTAACCTTATTTAAAAAATTATCTATATTATAATTCTTATATGAACTAATACACATAATATCTTCAGTATTACAAATATTATCTTTTATATAACTTATTATCTTTTTTTCTTTTAAACTCTTAGGTAATACATCTCTCTTAGTTATTAATATATATTTTTTATTCTTAAATCTATTTATATATTTTTTTACTGTATCATTTATATTAAGAACATCTATTAAGAAAGCAACACTGGCCATATTATCACTATTAATATTTCTTATTATACCATCTGTATCTATTTTTTTATCAAGTACACTATATTCTCCATAATGTTTTATTTTAAAACATCTTTCACAATAAGAAGATTTATCATATACACTTGATTTAACAAATCCTTCTTTACATGGACTTTCTGTTTGAAGTACTGATCCACATCCTAAACATTCTTTAGTCATAATATTCACCTTTTTTAAATACATCTTTCTTTTCTAAACTACCATATATAAATTTTTCAAATATTCTATTTATCCATGTAATACTATAATCATGTTCACTCATTGGATTAACAAGTACACTTACTATATCAAGTCTATTCGCACCATACACATCTGTTAATAGTTGATCACCTATCGCAGCTATTTCAGTATGTTTATATTTAAATTTCTCCATTATCTTTAGATATTTATCTTTTCTTGGCTTTAATGAAAAAGCACAAGCATCAACACATAAATATGATTTAAATGGTTCTATTCTATGTTTAGGAGCATTAGACATTATAATAACTTTAAATCCCTTATCCTTTAATTCATCAAATAATTTCTTAAGTCTTTTAGTAGGCTTAATAACATGACTAGGTGTTATAGTATTATCTAAGTCAAATAATAAACATCTTACTCCTTTTTTATATAATTTATCATAATTTATATAATAAATACTTTTTTGATATATATCAGGCATAAATTTTTCTACCATTATTTCACATCCTTAGGAATATTATATCAATTTTGGCATTAAAAAAAAAGAAAAGACTATGCTTTTCTTAAAAAAGATCTATAGTTTTATATTTAATAAAATGTTTAACCTCCATAATTGATTTCCAAAGCAATATAACAGTTACTATAAAATATACAATATTGATCATTTTTTATCAAGAGTTTTTTAAAAAAATATGTCATTTTACCATTTTTAGTAAATATTCTTTATGAGGCAAAGTTGAACCATTAATATTTTGTAATAATTTATGTTTATCAAATCTAATTAATACTCTTTCTATATCAAATGTTCCATCTTTCTTTTCTTTTAATATATAATAACATGCTGTATCTTTTCTATCACTTTTATATCCCATACCAGCACCTCTTAATGTATATATTTGCGTATCTTCTACGTGATCTTTCATATCAAAGTGTACATGTCCTTGTAAAATAGTATCATAATCAGTAACCATTTTACCACCTAAAATTGGATGTTTCATCGCATCAATAACACCTTTTGCTTGATCACTTGGAAGTGAATTTAAAAGTGATTTCATATCTTCATGAGCTTCTTGACTATTTGTATACAAAAATTGTTTTGAATTTACTCCTTCTACAAAATTACTTTGATAACTCCATGTATTTTGCTTATTAAAATCCCATCTAATATCATTAATAAAATGACATAATCCTACTTTTCTATTACCTACTTTTATATTTATAGATGGAGTCCACAATTTCATTCTTTCAATTCTTTTAGTACCAAGTTTATCTTCAGTCCATAATTGATTTTCAGTTTTTATATTATCGAAATATGATTTAAAAGGAGCAATACCTAAAGTATTATAATATTCACTATTACCACATATTGATTTTACATTATAAAAATCTAACATATCAAATACTTCACTAGGATTAGGTCCAAGTCCTATATTATCTCCTAAACTATATATTTCACTTATACCTCTATTTCTAATATCTTCAAATATTTCAAGTGTAGGCTCATACATCGCATGACAATCACTAAATACTGCAATTTCACGTCCAGTATATATATCAGTATCAATATTATTTTTACTTGAATTTATTCTATGTTGAATCTTCTTAAGTATTTTATTTTCTTCTATCATTTCAAAATATTCATTATTTTGACTAAATACTTCTTTAACATTATCTATACTTTTACCTTGTTCTTGTGTAATTATAAATGGTAAATTATATTTATTATGTATTTCAATTTCTATAGGAGTTGGCTTTCTACCACCCACCAAAATAAGGCCACATGGCTTAATTCCTTCTCTATAAAGTAAAGCTTCAGCATTATTATTAACAACATCACTTGTATCTAATATACCCTCTTGATAACTATTGATATTTTTAACTTCACTTGAATTTCTCTTAATAAGATTATTACTTCCTAAATTTGCTTTTGAACTACGTATAAAACTACCATTTGAAATCTTATCATAAGCAAATGTTACTTTATTTTTATATCCATAATAATATTTTTGACCTAAATAACTAATAGGACTTAAAGATATAAAGTTCTTATCTCCTGATGATTTACCATTAATTATATCTTCCACTTTCTCACTTTCGCTAAGTACATGAGCATACAATATATAATTTTTATCACTAAAATCTAATGCATCACCATATTCAGTATCAATAACTACTCCTTTAGTCTTACTTGCTTTTTCAACATTAGTTAAATTAACCTGAGAATCAAGTTCAAATAATCTTTTAATTCTTCTATCAATATTACTAAACTCATTCTTTAATTTAATAAAATCATCAATATTAGTTTCTAATAAATATTTTAATAAAGAACTAAGTTCAGAGACATTAGTATTATCATTTATATATTCTATAAAATCTACATATTCAAGTAATGCATCAATATATGATGTTATCACTTTAGAGTTCTTATTTTTCTCTCTTAACTTTAATAAACCTATTCTATTACCAATATTATCAAATTCGTTATCAGCATCACTTAATAACATATCATTAAATATACTTCTTACATCATCAAGTGTAATATTAGGTTTATCTATTCTTCTTAAATATTTTTGATAAAGTTCATCTTTAGCTTTATCTAAATCACTTGGCTCTTTTATTGAAATATCAACTTCTTCATTAAATATAAATTGTAAATTAACTTTATCTTCATGAGTAAGTATATAGTTGTTATTAATAATATACATAAATAATTCGTTATATTTATCAAAATTATTTAAAATTTCTAAGAAATCTTTAATCGCATTAATATCATTATCTTCATCATTAATATAATAATATCTAAATAAATAATTACTTACTTTTTTAAATTCTTCTTCTTTATTATTATCAATTATTTTAATTAATTTACTATACCATTTTTTATATTTTCTACTTCCAGAACCATATTGTAAGAATAATTTAAATTCTATTCCAAGTGATTCTATAAACTCTTTTATATCATTATACCTATCAAGTATACTACCATCTTTACAATATTTAGCAAGTGTAAATACTGAGTCTATATCTTCACCATCTATATTAGCTCCCTCAAGTAATACACTTTTAACAGTATAAGGTACTTCTACTAAATCAGGTACTAGAAGAAAACATTCACTTCTTTTTGAATTTAATTTTTCCCTTACAATATCTATATTATTATTAAAAATATAATCTTTATATGAAGTAGGTAACTCTGGCTCTGTTACAAATTTAACTAAAGCAGTAGGTTCTAATCTTTTAAGGTATGATCTTAATAAGATATTTTTCCTATCCATAATTATTTTGCATTCTGAAACATTCATATAATTTCTATTTAATATTGTAAATATATTATTACTATTAATAGCTAAATCTATTATCAAATCTTTCATCCTATTATATATAGATTTACTAAAAAAGTATTTCATAATGTCATATACGTTAAAATCAAGTACAATATCTTTAATAACATCTATATTTAAGTCATATGTCATATCTTTTAATTCTTCAAGTGTTTGACTTGAATTAAGTATATCTAATATTTGATAATTCCTTAATGATTTTATTTCTTCAGTAATTAATTCTCTATGAGTATTTAATATATTATGCTTTATTTCTTCTTTTATATTTTTAGATAAAAGTATTTCAATATAATATATCTTACTAGTATCTTTTATACTTTTATTAATATCATTTCCACGAACGTTATAACACAAATTAACTACTTCTTCATAATTACACTTAGAAATAAATAAAAGTAATTCACTAGTTTCTAATTTATTTATCACTTTTACTATATCATCATACCTATTTTTATATAATAAAATAGATAAATCAGTACAACAACTTTGTTCTAACACTTCTTCTATCTTTGATAAATCTATACTCATTATATTTTGAATTATCTCATCATTCTTTAATAAAAAAAATGTATTTCTAAAACTTTCATGTACCATTAAAGGATTTAACAATATATCTATTACATTACTACTATCAATTTGATATTTAATTATTTTATCTTTTATAGTATCAGTTATACCTATAGTAAATAAAATACAAGGAATAACTCTAGAATTATATTTATTTCCATATATAGCATAATCTATTACTTTACTATCTTTTACAGAACTTAATATTCTACATACCATATTATGATCACTTTTATATGAATCTATAATTAATCTTTTATATAAAAATGGAATATCTTTATTATCTAATGCATTAATTATATCTTTATCTTTTCTTTTCAATAATTTTTCTATTTCTTTTAGTATCTTATTTCTTAAAAGTTCTTCTATTACTACACAATTACCACATATTTTATAATAATTTTCAAGTTCTCCAAGCGTATAATTTCTTTTACTAGCAAGCAAAAGGAGTTCACTTTTTCTTTTAGAAAGTGAACTATTAATTCTATCAATAAATTTATTTCTAAGTATAATACATATATCTTCATTAAACAAATAATCTAGCCATTTTTCACTTGGTAATTTACTTATTTCACTATCAAGTACTATTTCATATTTATCTAATACCTTTTGTTTTTTTTCTTCACTATCTTTACTACGTTCTAAGTATTTTAATATACTACTATATCTAAGCCACCAAAACATTCCCTACACCTTTATTAATATAATCTTTCTTCGTATTCAAATTCTTGATCTAATATTTGAACTGTATCCCCTTCTTTAGCACCAAGTTTTTTAAGTTCATCATCTATACCAAGTCTTTTTAATTTAGATGCAAATCTAAGAGCAGATTCATCGGAATTAAATCTTGTCATTTTAAGTAATTTTTCAAGTTCATCACCAGTAACTCTAAATTTACCTTCGCCTATTTTTTGTATTCTATATGGTTTTTCATGTTTAAATTCATATAGAACATAATCTTCAAATTCATTTTTATTATATATTTCTTCTTCTGGAAGACTTTCTAATAATTCTTTTAACTTAAATATTAATTCTTTTGTTCCTGTACGAGTTGCAGCACTTACTTCTATTATTTCAGCATTTGGAAATTCTTTCTTAAATTTTTCTAAGTTATCATGTGAAACTGGTAAGTCCATTTTATTTGCTACTATTATTTCTTTTTTGTTATATAAGTTTTCATCATATTTTTTAATTTCATTACGAATTATTTTATAATCATCTATTACATTTCTTCCATCTACTTCTGCCATATCAAGTACATGAGCAACTACTTTACAACGACTAGCATGTCTTAAAAATTTATCTCCAAGTCCTATTCCTTCACTAGATCCTTCAATCATACCTGGTAAATCTGCAACTACATAACTAAAATTTCCTGCTTTTACAACGCCAAGATTTGGTACAAGTGTAGTAAAATGATAATCTGCAATTTTAGGTTTAGCTGCACTTATTACTGATATTAATGAGCTTTTACCTACACTAGGAAATCCAACAAGTCCCACATCAGCAAGTAATTTGAGTTCACAAAGTACATTTCTTTCTTCACCTGGCTCACCAAGTTCACTTGTATATGGTGCTTTATTTTTATTTGTCATAAAAGCAGCGTTGCCTTTACCGCCACGACCACCATGAGCGACAACACATTCTTGCCCATCACTAACTAAATCACATATTATTAAGTTAGTATCAGTATCTTTAATAGTAGTACCAATTGGAACAATAATAACTATATCTTCTGCTGAACTACCTGTTTGATTACGTCCACGACCCATTTCTCCATTGTTACCTTTAATTATTTTCTTATATCTTAAATCAATTAAAGTACGAAGCCCTTTATCAGCCTTAAATATTATGCTTCCACCTTTACCACCATTTCCGCCATCTGGTCCTCCTAGTGGTACATATTTTTCACGTAAAAATGAAGTACATCCATCTCCACCTTTACCTGCGATTAATTTTAAATTAACTTCATCTATAAACATAGTTATCACATCCCTTTCAATTACGCATAGATTATACCAAATATTATACGCTAATGCAACTTTTAGTAAGAAAAAAGCCATATAATATGACTATTTCTTTAACACTAATCCAGTTACTTTATCAGGCCCTATTTCATCTTCATATCCAATAAATTCATTTGTTTCTCTATCATATGCCAAATATAATTTATGGTATATCATATACTCATAGCCTAAATTAATTAATTCTTCAATACTATTCATTGGTTCACTTTTAATTACATCAAGATTTCCTTCTTCATCTTGAATAATTTTATATCCCACAAATTTATGCGTAACTATTCTTTCGTTGCCAGTTAAGTTATAATGTTCTTTATCATTTGTGTAAGCTTTATGTGCGATTGTTGAATAAGTTATCATAGGTCCAATAATTCTTGGACTTCGTGTTGTATATTTATATTCATATTGTTTATAATCATAAAGTGTTGACTCTAGTTCTAATAGTTTATCTATATTATCATCTATTCTTATTAAATTATATTCATAGGTTTTTCTTAATTTTTGGATTTCTTCTTCAGTAATATACTTATATTCTTCTCTTCTATAAAAGTCTCCAACATACTCAAGTTCACTTTTTATTTGTCTACTATATCCTTCTTCAGTAGTATATGTATGTGAATGTGTTTTATCAATATTACATTCTACTTCACTAGCACAAGCACTTGTTGTAAATACAGTTGCTGCGCCAAGTAATCCTGCTATAAATTGTTTTGTCTCTTTTTTCATTTTATTACCTCAATCTTTAGAAATTTTAATAAATATTTCACTATTAATAACTTATCATATTCTATTGTATATTGTAAATAATTCATTAAATCGTTGGTACAACTTTTGACGAGTTATTTAAATCAATTTCCATAATTCTTAATTTTTTAGAAATTTCCTTAAAATTGAATTTTGCATATTAAAACATGGTTGATAATTGAATTTTCGCCTAGAGAATAATTAAATTTTCACTATAAAAAACTATCTAAAAATTTATTTTTACTGATTTGCATTACTTTTTTGTATATGCTACTCTACATATCGAAGTGCCTGAGGCTAGGTGTCACCAATATTAATTTTCTGTATTTAGAAGATATAATGGAGGTGATGTTATATGAGTAAGAAAGATTTCTTAATAAGTTTTTTACTTGTTATTATATTCGTATTACTTTTTATAATAATTTCTTTAATTTTTATAAATTAAAAAAATCACCTAACTCACTTTGTAGTTAGGTTAAACAATACTATGTGATACCTAGCCTACAGGGGTCAGGTGCTTCACTAATAATAGTTTATCACATTTTATCATACATTGTAAACAATTTTTATATGTCTTCTCTATGATTAATCGCATTACAATATTTAGAATTACTATCATATTCTTTAGCAGTTATAGTTCTTGTATTTACTTTTATATTTGTTCCTACTAAGATTTCATCTATCTTTAATACAATATCATCATTTTTAGCAAGACTTTCTTTAACTAAATTACAATAAACTTCTCCATTTGTTATTAAACTTTCAACAGCATAAACTATTTTAAATGTGCTTTTATTTAGAATTACATTAGACATATCACCATGTTCAGATAAGTTATATTCTTTCTTTTTACTTTCTGTATCATATAATATATTCATCGATTTATCATATATTTTAAGTATTAAATCATAAGCATCAACATCACTACTGCCTTTTAATTTAAACATATATAAATCATTAGTTTCTTTAGTATCAATTTCATCTAAGAAATTAAATTGTTCAATATCATCTGCATATTCTAGTGTTTGATATATTTGTATACCATTTTTAGCAAAAGTAAGTTTATAATTTCCACCAAATTCATCTCCAGTATCATTTTCAGGAGTATATGCGATTGTCATTGTTGTTCCATCTTTGAATTTACATTCATTTGCTTCTTTACTATACAAACACTTAGTACATATTTTATATATATCTTCTAAATTAATAATTTCTTCTTCGACTACTTTTTGTGTTGTTGTAGTAGTTGTACTCGTTGTTGAACTCTTATTTTCATCATTCTTATTATTTGTAAGTGTATAACCAATTACTAATAAAGCAATTACTAATATTATAGAAATTAATATCAAAATATTTTTCTTATTCATCTTTATCCTTCTTTCTACATTAAGTATATCATTTCAAAACAAAAGAGTCTATACAAACATAGGCTCTTTTTCAAACATTTTTTGTTCATTGTAAACATATTCATCAAGTAAAGTTACTTCACCATTCATAAATGTTTTTTTTATATCAATTAATCTTTGATTAGATGATCCTCTAAATAGAAGCGATAAATCTCTTTGTTCTAATATAAATTTACCATCTACTAAAACATCTATATTATGTAGAAATTCAGTATAAATAGGATTCTTTTCTGACATTTCAATTAACTCTTCAAAAGTAAATCCTGTATATACCCAAATATTATAACCTTTACTTTTAGCATACTTTGCAATTTCATTACAAGCAACTGGTTGGAACATTGGATCTCCGCCGCTAAATGTTATTCCAGTATGATATTCAAGTTCATCTATCGCATCACATACCATTTTAATTGGCACTAGTCCTCCACCATTAAAGTCATGTGTAGTTGGATTTTGACAGCCCTTACAATTATGAGAACAACCTTGTGTCCATACAACTGCCCTTAACCCTGGACCATCAACTATTGAATCACTTTGAAGATCTGCTGCTAAGCGGATATACTCTTTACTTTGTTGCATGAGTTACTCTATCGTTTACTTCTGCTTTTTTAGCATTATTAAATCTATCTAAAGTTCCAACTAGGTATCCAGTGATTCTTCTAATTCTTTCAAATCCTACACCTTCACCAACCATTTTTTTACTTTTTTTAACTTCTTTATCCATCTTTAATCCTTCCTTTCTATCTTCCATTACAATCAAAACATGTTACTTTTTCCATTTCAACGCCTTCTCCTTCGTGTCTACCACATCTAGGACAAACGTCTTTAATAACACCAACATATCCACAAACTGGATCTCTATCAACAGGGTGATTTATTGCTCCATAACCAATACCACAGTCATGCATAATTCTAACAACTGCTTCAAATGCATCAACATTATTAACAGTGTCTCCATCAAGTTCTATATAACTAATATGACCAGCATTAGTAAGTTCATGATATTTACCTTCAACTTCAAGTTTATGTTTAACACTTGTCTTATAATAAACTGGTACATGGAATGAATTAGTATAATAATCTCTATCTGTTACGCCTTTAATCTTTCCATAAATTGATCTATCTATTGCAACAAATCTACCTGATAGACCTTCTGCTGGAGTTGCAAGACATGTAAAGTTTAAATTATATTCTTTAGTGTATTCATCACATTTCTTTCTCATATGACCTATTATTTCAAGTCCTAATTTTTGTGCTTTTTCACTTTCTCCATGATGTTCACCAATAAGTGCTTTTAATGTTTCAGCAAGACCAATAAACCCTATTGAAAGTGTACCATGTTTAAGCACAGTTCTAAGTTTACTATTATTTTCTAACTTTTCACTATTTAACCATACGCCTGAACCAAGTAAGAATTTAAAGTTAGCTTTTGATTTTGAACATTGACATTCAAATCTTTGAAGTAATTGTCCTTTTACTAAATCCATTGTTTCATCAAGTTCTTTATAAAATGCTTTCATATCAGCTTTATCACGTTCACCTAAAGCAATACCATATTTAATACCAAGTCTAGGTAAATTAATTGATGTGAAACTCAAATTTCCACGTCCTGGTGTTATAGATGGACCACACACATTAGCAAGAACTCTTGTTCTACAACCCATGTATCCTACTTCAGTATTATAGTCACCTTCTACATAATATTTCTTATTATAAGGTGCATCTATAAATGAGAAGTTAGGAAATAATCTTTTAGCAGATACTCTACATGCAAGTCTAAATAAATCATAGTTTTTATCTTCTTTGAAATAGTTAACTCCTTCTTTTACTTTGAAAATAGATATTGGGAATATTGGAGTTTCACCATGTCCAAGTCCTGCTTCTGTTGCTAGTAAATAGTTTTTAACAACCATTCTACCTTCCTCACTAGTATCAGTACCAAAATTAACTGAACTAAATGGAACTTGAGCACCTGCTCTACTATGCATTGTATTTAAATTATGAATAAATGCTTCCATTGCTTGATAAGTAGCTCTATCAGTTCTCTTCATTGCATTATCATAAGAACTTTCAAATATTTCTTTAAGTCTTGTACTTTTTGACATAAATTCTTCAAATACGCTTAAATCTACATCTATAGTATCTAATTTATCAATAATATCAGTTACTTTATTAAAATTAATTAATTCTTTAAATCCTTCAAAATCTAAATAATTATATATTGCTTGTTTAAATTCTTTTTTAAATGTTTTAAGTACTCCAGGAGCCATATAATAATCAAATGCTGGTATACTTTGTCCTCCATGTTGTTCATTTTGATTTGCTTGAATAGCTATTGCTGCAAGTGCACTATAACTTCCAATACTATTTGGTGTTCTAAGGTATCCATGTCCTGTTGAAAATCCATTTTTAAATAATTTATTTAAATCTATTTGCATACAAGTAGTAGTACCCATAGCCCAAAAATCTAAATCATGAATATGAATTGCTCCTTCATCATGAGCTCTACTATATTTAGTATCCATTAAATATGCTTTAGCAAATTCTCTTGAAACAGTTGAACCAAAGTGAAGCATCGTTCCCATTGGGCCATCTCCATCAACATTAGCATTCTCTCTTTTTGAATTTTCTTCAGTAGCACTCTTAAGTCCTAAAGATTCAATTGCTTTAACAAACTTATGTTGTTGTTTAACTACAAATGCTTCTCTTGATGCATCTCTTCTTTCTCTATAATTCTTAAATGATTCATATACTTCATCATATTTAAGTTTCTTTAGTACCTCTTCAATTATATCAGATACATCTTCTACTCCAATAGTTTTTCTATCTTTGTATTCTTTTCTTATATGATCTAAAACTTTTTCTTTAACTTTGTATACGTTCTTTTCATCATATTCTTCATATACACTATCAAAACCTTTTTTAACTGCTAAAGCAATTTTAGCATCATTAAAACTAACCCTCTGACCACTTCTTTTGACAACTACTAAGTCATCTAGGAAATCTTTTTCCATTTCTTTTACCTCACCTTCACTTTTTCTTATTACCAACATAATGGTAGCACGCTTATAAACATTTGTAAATGTTTTTTGATGTAATTTTTTTAAAAAATATAAAATTTTACATCTTGACTTTTTCAAACTTTTTGTTCTAAAAAACATAAACGTAGGTATTACCTACATCTAATAAGAAATGCATTAATTTGTTCGCTTTACATATTATTAATTAGGTGATTGATTTGTTTAATAAAATAAAAGAATTCTTAAAAAATATGATGATACTCACAACTAGTTATAGTCTTAATGTATTTGATAAACCATTAAGCAGTGAAGAAGAAAATAAATGTATAGAAGGACTTCTTAAAGGAGATAAGGAATCTCGTAATAAACTAATTGAACATAATTTAAGATTAGTTGCTCATATAGTAAAAAAGTATGAAACTAAAGATATTTCAGCTGACGATCTAATTAGTATAGGAACAATAGGACTTATAAAAGGAATAGATTCTTATAGTATAAATAAAGGTGTTAAACTTACAACTTATGCAGCTAAATGTGCCGAAAATGAGATATTAATGTACTTTAGAAGTAACAAAAAATACAATAACAACATAAGCCTTGAAGATATTATCGGTCATGATAAAGATGGTGGAGATATTACACTTATGGATGTACTAAAAGAAAATAGTATAAATATAGAAAATACTATAGAGTTTAAAGATAACATAAGAAGTTTATCTAAATACCTAAATGTACTCAACAAAAGAGAACTAGAAATTATTAAAATGAGATATGGCCTTTTGAATGAAGAAGAAAAAACACAAAAAGAAATATCTAAAAAATTACATATATCAAGAAGTTATGTTTCAAGAATAGAAAAAAGAGCATTGATAAAAATGTTACGTGAATTTATCAGAAACAACAACATTTAAAAGTACATAAATATTGACTTTCGAACACTTTTTTGGTATCATATAACCATTTTTAAGTGAGGGGTTTTATGAAAAAAAGTGTTATGTCAAGTAACGAAAGAAACGAATACTTATTATCTTATGGATTCACTAATGAAGATATCACTAGAATGTATAAAAAAAGTAATGTATTAACTGGATTCAAAAAAGAAACTATTGAAAGAAAATTAAACGCATTAATGAATTTTGGTATTTCTAAAAAAGATATAATTGAAATAGTAAATGCATTTCCACAAATATTAACCTTATCAGAAGAAAATGTTACATTAAAATTTAAATATCTACTAGATTTTGGATTTCAAATGGATGATATTATATCAATAAATAAAAGAACATCTTTTATATCAACCTATTCATTTAATTCATTAAAGAAAAAAATAAATGATCTAAAAGATATTGGATTTTCAAATAAAAATATAATAAAAATAATTAAAAGCACTCCTAGTATATTAACTTTATCAATTGAAAATATTATTTCAAAAATAAAGCTATTTTCAAGTTTAGGATTTACTAAAGAAGAAATACTAAATATAATCTTAAAATTTCCATCAGTAATTACAATGTCGCCTAATAATATAGTTAATAAAGTTAATAATATAGTTTCTCTTGCATTTACAATGGAAGAAGTCATATATATGATTAAAAAATATCCTCCATTAATTAGTCTTAGTATTGAAAATATTAATTCTAAAGTACAATTTTATGACTCAATTGGTCTACGTGACATTATAGTTAAAAGACCATTATATTTAATGATGAGTGTTAGACTTGCATATGCAAGATATATGTTTTTTAAAAGAAATGGTATTTATTTTAGTAAAGAATGTGTAGGTAAATTATTCTTAAGTGATAAACAATTTAAACAAATGTATTCTATTTCTAATGAAACACTTATAAATACTTATGACTATGATAAAAGAAGTAATAAAGAAATGAAATTAATAGAGGAATAACCATATGGAAGATTTATATAAAGAATTAAGTAATACTAATATTGATAGTGAAAGAATAAATTATATATTATCACTTGGATATACACCTAATGACATAAGGTATATGATTAAAAGATCATCAGTATTCTTAACAAATTCAATATCTAGCATCAAAAATAAAATAGATAATTTACTTAATTTAGGATTCACAATGAAAGACGTTATCAAAATAACTAGAAGATGTCCTCAAATATTTACATTATCAACTGAAAAAATAAAAGAAAAAATAAAATATATATTATCACTTGGATTTACAATGGAAGAAATTATAAATATAGCTAAATTCTTTCCTATTATATGTAGTTTTTCTATAGAAACTATAGAAGATAAAATTAAATATATTATGTCTTTTGGATATACACTATCAAATGTTAGAAATATGATTAAAAATTATCCATCAATACTTAGTATGTCTACCGAAAACTTGCATGATAAAATAAATTTCTATAAAAGTATCAATCTTATGGATATAATAATAAGTGATACCAAGCAACTTATGATAAGTCTAAAAGTAGTATATGCAAGATATATGTTTTATAAAAATATAGGTATCAATATAGATAAAAATAACTATACCCTACTATTTATAAAAAATAAAGATTTTGAAAGAAAATACAATATAACAAAAGAAGAATTAATAAATAAATATTGTAATAGTAAAATATCAAATGATAAAGATAATTCAAAAAGAAATTTATCATTTAAATATGACAGAATGCTAAACTATCTTATATCACTTGGTCTTACAGAAAAAGAAGCCGGGTTCATTCTTAAAAGAAATCCTACTATAACAGACCTATCAATTAATTCATTAAATAATAAAATAAATAATTTAAAAGATATTGGATTTAAACATGAAGAAATAATTAATCTATTTAAAAGATTTCCTGCATTACTTTGTGTTCATAAAGATAGTTTCAATAAAAGAATAAATGACTTAATAAATCTAGGATTTACATATAAAGAAGTATTATTTATGATTAAAAAAATGCCTACTATATTATGCATATCAATGGATAATATTATAAGCAAAATAAATAATTTAATAGAACTTGGATTTTCACAAAAAGATATAATAAATATAATAAAATCATTTCCATCAATACTTGGTCTTACTATAGAAAATATTAAAAATAAAATAGATAGTATCACTAAACTAGGTTACTCATATAGTGAAACATTATTTATAATTAAAAACTTGCCTTCAATATTTGGCTATACACTAGAAAATATAAAAAGAAAAATAGAATTCTACAATTTAATTGGTCTTCATGATCTATTTATTAAATATCCTAAAAAACTAATGATGAGTATAGAACTCGTATATGCTAGATATATGTTTTATAAAGATATGAGAATTAATATAGATATGAATAACTACTCTAAACTATATCATAGTAATAAACAATTTTATGATAGATTTGGTATAACAAAAGAAGAATTAATAAATAAATATCCATATGAAAAAGGGGTTAAAGATGAAAGAAGAATATAAAATATTAAATGATATGGGATATACTAATGATAAAATAGACACATTATTATCACTTGGATATACCATAAAAGATATATTAAAAATTAATAGAAAGACTAATATAATAGCTACATATTCAAATAAAAGCATTATAGATAAATTTAATTATTTATTAAGTTTAGGATTTAGTAAAATTGAAACTATATCAATAACAACTATATGTCCTCAAATATATTGTTATAAACAAGACAGTATCAAAACTAAATTTGATAATTTAATGAGTCTTGGATATACTTATGAAGAAGTAAAAATAATGATTATTAATTATCCAGCAATTCTAAATACATCATTAGAATATATAAAAGAAAAAATAGAATTCTATAATAGTATTGGATTACATAATGTACTTATCAAAGATACAAGTCATTTAATAACAAGTCTAAGCTTAGTATACGCAAGATATATGTTTTTAAAAGAAAAAGATATAACTATTGATGAAAAAAGTTATCGTAAATTATTTATGCGTAGTAAACAATTTCAAAAAAAATATAACATATCTAGTGAAGAATTAATAAATAAGTATCCATATAAAACAAATAAAAAGAGAGTTCCAAATAGTAGAATTACTAAGCCAGTAGAAGAAACTATGTCTACAAAATACTATGGTATGATAAACTATTTAGTACAACTTGGTTATAAAAAAGAAGAAGCTATTAAAATATTAAAAAAGAACCCTACTCTTGCTGATTTATCTCCAAATTCAATAAATGATAAAATTAATAATCTTCTAGAAATAGGATTTACTAAGGAAGAATTACATACATTAATGTTCAAATACCCTGTAGTACTTTGCATGTCTATAGAAAATATAAATGCTAAAATAGATGCATTTAGAACACTTGGCTATAGTAAAATAGATATAATTAAGATATCTAAAAGATTGCCTACAATATTTTGCTATTCAATAGATAATATTAAAACTAAGATAGAAGATATGATATCACTAGGATTCACAAGAGAAGAAGTTATCAAAATGATAAAATTATTTCCATCAGTACTTAGTATATCAATAGATAACATTAAAAATAAAATCAATATATTTTTAGAACATGGTTACACATATGATGAAATATTATATACATTTAAAGTAATACCATCAATAATAGCAAGTGCACCTGATGGTTTAGGAAGAAAATTAAATTTCTATAATACAATTGGAATAAGTAATTGTATAAAAGCAAAGCCAATTAAATTAATGTTAAGTTTAAATTTAGTATATGCTAGATATAGATTTTTGTCAGAAAGAGGTATTATAATTGATGAAAAAAGTTCAATTAAACTATTTTGTAACAATAAACAATTTGAAAGAGTAAATGGTATTAGTAAAGAAGCATTATTAAATATGTATAGTTATGATAATGAGGTGAAAAAGAATGAGAGAAATATATAATTTAGATTTGTGTGAAGATACAATTAAATGCATGCTAGATATGGCACCATCTATCACAAATTTAAGTGATAATGAAGTTATAGAAAAGGAAGCTATATTAAAAATGATAGGTTGTAGTGACACAGAAATATCAAATATAATTGGAAGTAATCCTGAATTTTTAATTACTCCTACTGAATCTATCTTAAAACTTATTACTAAACTTAAATCATATGGATTTACCCTATTAAATATTTTATTTGATTCAAATCCATATATATTAAATATTGATTATATTGATATAGAAAAATATATTAATAAAAGACTTATTAATGAAGAATTAGAAGATATTATTGATGATCTTGATTCTAATCCGATATTATTTAACGAAATTTAAAAAGTTCACAAATTAATGTGAACTTTTATTATACTATACAAGATACATCCCATTTAAATATTGAACCAATAAGATTTAATAACCATGGGAATAATGCACAAAAGACTAATATTATTGCCATGATTACACATGTTCTAGCAGCTTTACTAAGTGCTTCAGCATCTTTTGACATAATAGCTGGTATAAGTTTTAACATACCATTTACTATAGCAATTATACCTCCAGCAATTCTTACCCATTTAATTGCTTCTTTAACAAGTGAAGCAAGTGTTGTACCCAATATTTTATTACATTTATCACCTTTAGAACCAAATCCAGTTAAAGTTGGATCTTTAAGACTAGCTCCAGTATTACTTTTACCTCCTTGACCATTTCTTGTTTTTGGTAAAGGTTTTTTAGTTTGATTATATTCACCATTAAGACCATTATCTTTTGCTTCTTGTTCATCAGTTGTCATTTTATATACACCCATTGTTGCTAAAGGTGCATCTAAATAATCAAATAGCTTTGTATCATCCAAACAATCCTCACCCTTAATAAACATTTTATCTAGTTGACTAGCTGGAATAGTCATAAGACCATCAATACCTGTACCAAGATTAACAGTTACATCATTACTAAAATCATGAAATATTTCACTTTTATTACCATTAAATTCAAAAGCATAACCGCTTTCTTTGCCTGAAGCTTCATCGTAATATGTTATCAATTTTATATTAAATTCTCTATTATATAATTGAAGAGGCGTTCTATATGAACACTCTTTAGGTTTTTTTGGCTCTACATTTTTATTATTGTTTTTATTTTTTAAATATTTTTCTAAAGTAAAGAATTTTTCACCATCTTCACTAACTAATGTACTTGATACGCTATTTTTCCAAGCTGTATCTGCGTGAAGAGGATCTAATTTTGTAAATTCAACATCAAAACTATTTTCCGTATTATTAACAAATAAATCTGGACAATTATGTGTCTTATTAAAATTATCTACAAACTTTGATTTTCCATCTAAAGTAAAAAATCTCAATTGTTGGACATAATCATCACTGTTCTTATAATCGTTGGTAGGACCTGTATACTTTATATAACCACTACGTTTGTCATTTTTTTCACAATCTTTACATTGCACCCATATTGTCACAGTGGGATTATCAGTATTATATCCATCAATTTTAACTTGTACCTCACCAATATCGGCTACATCTTGAATATTTTCTACTTTTTCATCCATTTGACTTATACTATAAGTTAAATCATAATTACAAGCAATTGAACTAAAATCATTCCAATTAAAATTGTCTGCTTGCATTTTTATTATTCCTATAAAAAATATTAATAGAAACATAATCATTTTTTTCATATTATCACCTACTATAACTATTATATAATTTTTAACATTTAAAAACAAGTCATTAAACTTGTTTTAAATTATTTTTATACTATACAAGATACATCCCATTTAAATATTGAACCGATAAGATTTAATAACCATGGGAATAATGCACAAAAGACTAATATTATTGCCATGATTACACATGTTCTAGCAGCTTTACTAAGTGCTTCAGCATCCTTTGACATAATTGCTGGTATAATTTTGAAATAAAACTATGTTCATCTTTAGAATACCTAAAGAAATCATAAGGCATAGTTGTACTTTCACCTTTACAATTATTATAAACTTTTTTACTATTATAACTTTTATATTGATATGTATCTTTATCCTGACACTTTATTGATACAGAAGGATTATTAGTATTATAATTATTTATTTGTATCTCTACTTTACCATACGTTCCTAAATCATATAAGCATGCAACATCTGATACTTCATCTGCACTAATCAATGCAAATCCTATAAAAAATGTCAATAAAAATATCAATGCCTTTTTCATATTCTCACCTACTATAACAAGTATATAATTAATGAGATATTTTTGCAAGTAAAAATGACTCAAATGAGCCATTATTTTACTTGTTTAATTGATACTTTCATATCATAATCATTTATCTTAAATTCTGTTTCAGCCTTATCACTTTCTTCTAAAGTTAAAGCAAGTACTTCATCCATGATATATTCTTTAAATTCATTAACCGCATCAACTACTTCTTTTGAAGCACTATATATCATATCTATTCTATCAGCAATATCAAATCCACTTGTTTTTCTTAAATTTTGTACTTTTGATACTATTTCTCTTGCAATACCTTCATTTATTAAATCTTTATCTAAAGTAGTATTTATAATAACAGTCTTATAATTTAACATTACTGCTTTATATCCATCTTTAGAATTAATTGTTTTAATAACATAATTAGGTGTTACTTCATATTCTTTATCATTTAATTTAATAGTAAGTTCACCACTTTCAAGTTTCTTACTATCATCTTCAGTAATATTACTTAAGTATTCACCAAATGCTTTAATATCACTTCCAAATACCTTACCTACTTCTTTAAAGTTAGGTTTATATGTAACAGTTAAATATTTAGATAAATCATTAGTCCAATTAACATTTTTAACATTAAGTTCTTCTTTAAATAAACTTTCAAATTCACCTATTTTTTCTTTATATTTTTCTTCAAATATAACTTCACTTATTGGTTGACGAACTTTAATTTTAGCTTCTTCACGAATATTTCTAGCATAACTAATTAATTCAATTACTAAATCCATCTTTTCTTCAAGTGATTCATTTATCATACTTTCATCACATACTGGATAATCACTTAAGTTAACTGATTCTTCACCTGTAAGTTTAGTATAAATTTCTTCACTTATAAATGGTGCAATTGGACATATCATTTTACATAATCCAACTAAAATTTCATAAGTAGTCTTATATACGGCTTTCTTAGAATTATCTAGTTCGCTTCCCCAGAATCTACGTCTATTACGTCTTATATACCAATTACTTAAATCATCACATACAAAGTCTTGTATTAAATGTACTACTTTATTTAAATCATATTTATCCATATTAAGAGTTACAGCTTTTACTAAATTATTATATTTAGAAAGTAACCATTTATCAATATCTTCAAGATTTTCATATGATACTTCAAATTCTCTTGGATCAACATTATCAGTATTAGCATACATTTCAAAGAATGTATATGTGTTTTTAAGTGTATTTATAAATTTAGAACTTACATCTTTAACACCATCTTCATCAAATTTAAGTGGAGTCCATACTGGACTAGTATATAGCATATACCAACGTACTGCATCAGCACCATACTTTTCTATAATAGTAAATGGTTCAACTGCATTACCTTTTGATTTATGCATCTTTTGACCATTCTTATCAAGTAATAAATCATTAACAAGTACATTTTTATAAGGAGCTTTACCTGTTAAGAATACTGATATTGCCATTAATGAATAGAACCATCCTCTTGTTTGATCAAGTCCTTCAGCAATAAAGTCAGCTGGAAAATGTGTTTCAAAGTATTCTTTATTTTCGAATGGATAATGATATTGAGCAAATGGAACTGCTCCACTATCGAACCATACATCTATTACATCAGGAATACGATTCATAGCTTTGCCACATTTTTCACATTTAATATGTACATTATCTACATATGGTTTATGTAAGTCTATATCATGATCTATCTTTTCAATAGATTTATTTACAAGTTCATCTATAGAACCTATCATTTCCATATGACCACATTCACAAGTCCAAAGAGGGATTGGACAACCCCAATATCTGCTTCTTGAGATTCCCCAATCTTGAGCATTAAGAAGCCAATTGCCAAATCTCTTTTCTCCTACATAATCTGGATACCAATTAACTTGTTTATTTGCTTCAACCATCTTATCTCTATATTCACTAACTTTAATATACCAAGCAGGTTTAGCCATATAAATAAGTGGACTCTTACATCTCCAACAATGAGGATAATTATGACTTATCTTAATCTTTTTAAATAATTTATCATTTTCTTTTAACCATTTAATTATTTCTATTTCAAGCTCACTATCAGTTACATGTCTACCTTTCCATGGACCTTCTGTATAGCATCCACTTAAATCAACAGGATTTAACATTGGAATATTATATTTTCTACATACATTGTTATCATCAGCACCATATGCAGGAGCAATATGTACAACACCAGTACCATCTTCCATAGTAACATAATTATCACATGTTACATAAAATGCTTTACCTTCTGGTTTTAAGAATGGCATTAATTGTTCATATTCAGTATTTTCAAGGTCTTTACCTTTAAATGTTTCAAGAACTTTATAATCTTCACCTAGAACTTTATTACATAATGCATGAGCAAGTATAAATTTATAACCCATACTTTCAACTTTAACATATTCTTCATCAGGATTAACACAAAGTGCTACATTAGCAATTAAAGTCCATGGAGTTGTTGTCCATACCAAAAAGTATTCATCACTATTTTTTATTTTAAATGGAACAATTACTGAATTAACATCTATTTCTTTATAACCTTCCGCTACTTCATGAGTAGATAGTTCTGTACCACATCTAGGACAATATGGAAGAATCTTATGACTATGATATACAAGTCCTGCATCAAAGAATTGTTTTAAGATCCACCATTCACTTTCAATATATTCATTTTTAAATGTAATATAAGCATTATCAGTATCAATGAATTGACCCATTCTATCAGTTAAACGAACAAATTCTTTTTCATTCATTCTAACATTTCTCTTACATTCAGCATTAAACTTTTCTACACCATATTCTTCAATATCTTTTTTATCTTTGAATCCAAGTAGTTTTTCAACATTAACTTCAGTCGGAAGACCATGAGTATCCCATCCTACTTTTCTATCTACTTTAAATCCTTTCATTGTTTTATACTTGCATACTGCATCTTTTAATATTTTAGCAAGCATATGATGTACTCCTGGAAATCCATTCGCATAAGCAGGTCCATCATAGAAAACAAAGTTTTCACAGTCTTTTCTATTTTCAATAGTCTTATTTAGAATATCCATTTCTTTCCATTTAAGTATTTGTTTTTCTTCTACTTCATTTACTGTTCCTTTTTCTAAATTCTCAAACTTTTTCATTTCTCCTCCTTCAAAATAAAAAGGAATAGTACAAGGAGTCATTATGACGGTACCATCCCTTTATTTACTTCATTATTTTAACGCAATCATGCGTATCTATCTTATCCATAGATAACATCAGAAGTGATCTATATATAATATGGTTACTAGTTTCCACCAAGCACTAGTTCTCTATAAACTTTAATTATATATCGTCTTCATCCCTTGTTTTGAATAAATACATTATAGCACTATGATTTTATATTGTAAAGACTTATTTTTCTTAGTTTTTAAGTGTAAAATATCCTAGACTACTAGTATGCCGATTATTGCTGTTACAGTAAGTAGCTCTACTAATGTAAATCCTCTTTTTTTAATATTACACATCCAAATATACAATAAAAATAGTACTATTTCTAGTACTAAAAATACATTTGTAAGAATGGAGTTATCACATCACTAAAGTATAAAGTTATAAGTGCACCTATTAAAAGAAATGGTCCAAATGGAATAATACCTTCTTTATTCTTCTTAGTTATTATAAATGAAAATAATAATCCAACAACAGAAGCAATAAATAATGAAACTAGACTATTCATTATACCTATTGATAACCCTACAATTCCCATTAATTTTATATCACCATCACCTAAAGATTCTTTTCTAAATATTGCATTTCCAAGTAATTTAATCAAATACATAAATATAAATATAACAGAAGCAGAAATTATATGTTTAAATACAACTTCTGGTGTTTCAAATATAAATAACGTAATCACAATAGCAAGACCTGATATAATAAGTACTCTATCAGAAATATAAAAATATAAGAAATCACTAACAATAGTAACCATTAATGCACAAGTAATAATTGTACTTATAAAGAAATTCATATTAAATCCAAAAGTCAAATAATTACATAAAAATAACAATGCACAAGCTATTTCTACGAATGGATAAATAAAATTGATTGGTTTTTTACAATAAGCACATTTACCGCCTAATGCTATATAAGATATTATTGGTATATTCATATACCATTTAAGTGGTTTTCCACAATCATTACAAAAGCTACTTGGATAGGTAGTTTTTATTTTATTTGGAATTCTATACCCCATACATCCTAAAAAACTACCCATTATAGCTCCCATAATTGTTATATATATCATTGTAAATATTTCTATCATTATAATCCCCCACTTTACTAACTGATTGTTGAATAAATTCCAAACATTGGTACAACTACTGCAATAAGAATAAATCCTACAACTACTGCTAAGAATACTATCAACACTGGCTCAATAAATGTCTTAATCATATTAACGCTATTCTTTTCTAATTTTTGATAATAATCACCTATTTTTTCTAACATATTAGCAAGTTCACCAGTAGATTCACCAGTTAAAATCATATAATATGCAACATCAGGAATAGCCCAATTATCTTTAAATGATTCACTCATTTTTTCACCCTTAATTAAGTTATTTATTGTACGACTCATTATTGATTTATATATTTCATTATTTGTTATTTTTGCTAAGATATCAATACTATCTGTTAAAAGTACATTATTTTTTTGAAGTGTTGCAAATGTACGAGCAAATAATGACATTTCCTTATATACAAGTATATTTCCAACTACTGGCAATTTCATAAATATTGTCTGCATAAATGTTCTAAATGCCTTAACATTCTTATATAAAACTATATAAGAAACTACAACTACTACAAGTACAATAATTATTGTACCATATTGCGTTCTTAAGAATGCAGATATATTTAATGTAATTACTGTTACTATATTAAGTTCAGCATTCATTGATTCATAAATACCAACAAATTGAGGAACTATATATGTAAGCATAAATATAACTATACCTATTGCAAATAACAATACTACGCATGGATAAGCCATCGCACTAATAACAGCTCTCTTTGTATCTTCTACTTCTTGATAATATTCAGCCATTTCATCCAATGTATCTTCAATATTACCGATTAACTCAGCAGATTTAATCATATTTACTAGTAATGCTGGGAAAACATTACCTTGCTTATTTAATGAATCACTAAAACTTTCTCCCATAGTAAGTTCATATATAAGTGATTCATATACTGGCTTATATCTTCTTCTTTTATCTTGTTTTGCTAAGATTTTAACTGCATCAGCAAGTGCAATACCAGCTCTAATATAAGTAGATAATTGTGTTAACCAGAATACTAAATCTTTAGTTTTCATTCTTTGTTTAAATGCAGTAGCTTCAGCATGAAAGAAATTTATAGCCCAACTAGTTACAATTTCATAAACAATATATCCTTCATCAGTAAGATAAGAATAAACATCCATTTTTGAAAAAGCTGGGAAATAACCTTTAACTAACTTGCCTTCTTTATCTCTTATTAAATATCTATATGTTTGTTTAGTAGCACTCTTTATCGCATCAGCACCATTTGGATCTAATGTTAAAACAACTAAACTTGCTTCTTTTTTAGCCCTTGCTTCTTTTACAAATGATAAATTTTCATACTTTTCAGTTATATAGTCAGCAATAGTTTTAGTAAGAGATTTAGATGTTTCTTTCTTAAGGGCTTTTTTAGCCTTTTGTTTTTCTTGATAATCTTTATACTTTTTATAATATTTATAAGCAACCTTACTTGCTTTATCATATAAGAATAATGGTAAATCTACGAATATAGTACCAAATATATATATAAATCCACTATAGCATGAATATAACATTATATATATTTCACCAAATAATCCTTTAAAGAATAAATTCCAAAAGAACAATATTATATTCTTAATACCCCAAAATGTATAAAAAATGAATGACACTATAAAAGAAACAATACCATCAAAAAAGCTAAAAATACCCATACCAATAGATTTAACAAGAATTAATATTTCATCTATAATAAACTTAATAGGATTTATATGTACTTTTTTAGTATTGGCACTTTTATCACTAGTCTTAGCTTTAGTTTTAGTTTTAGTCTTTGCTTTAACTTTAGTTTTGACTTTCTTTTCTTTATCCTTAGCCATAAATCAATTCCTTCTTATTCTACTACTATTGATTATAACATATAAAAATAAAAATAAAAACACATTTTTTAACTTTTTTTAAACAAGTAAAATATAATATATTAGGTGAATTATATGAATAGTAATATACTAGGATTATTAAAAGGAATTAAATTATCAAATATTGTTTCTAATACTAATAAAACGCTAGGTGTTGTTCGTAAAATAATACCAGTATATAAAGAAGTAAGGCCTTATGTTACTCATGAAAAAAGTATATTTAAAAATATTCCTAAGACAGAGAGCATTATAAAAGAAAGTAATACATCAGATGTAAGGAATAATTCTTACAATGATACTCTTACTTTCTTTCATTAATCATCATTTGCTGAGTCTGTACTAAGTATTGTTAAGAATGCTTCTTGAGGTATTGATACACTACCTACTTGTTTCATTCTCTTTTTACCTTCTTTTTGTTTTTCTAAAAGTTTTCTTTTTCTTGATACATCTCCACCATAACATTTAGCAAGTACATTCTTTTTCATCGCACTTATATCTTCTCTTGCAATAACTTTACTTCCTATACATGCTTGTATTGGTACTTGAAACATTTGTCTTGGTATAATTTTCTTTAAGTTTTCGCATATTATTTTACCACGTTTATAAGCAAAATCTTTATGTACAATTACGCTTAAAGCATCAACTATTTCTCCATTTAATAATATATCCATCTTAACAAGCTTACTCTCATAATTACCAATAAATTCATAATCAAAAGATGCATATCCTTTAGTATAACTCTTAAGTTTGTCAAAGAAATCATATACTATTTCTGAAAGTGGTAAATCATACGTAATATTAACTCTAGTTGTATCTATATATGACATATTTTTATATATACCTCTTTTATCTTGACATAGTTCCATTATAGCACCTACATATTCACTCGGAACATATATATTTGCTTTAACATATGGTTCTAATATCTTAGATACTTTAGCTGGATCAGGCATCTTTGATGGTGAATCTATCATCACAGTTTCTCCATCACTTTTAATTACTTCATAAATAACTGATGGACTAGTAGCAATAATATCTATATTAAATTCTCTTTCTATTCTTTCTTCTATTATTTCCATATGAAGAAGTCCTAGAAATCCACATCTAAATCCAAATCCTAACGCTACTGATGTTTCTGGTTCAAAGCAAAGTGCTGCATCACTAAGTTTAAGTTTTAATAATGCTTCTTTTAATTGATTATATTTTGAACTATCTATTGGATAAATACCACTATATACCATAGGCACTACATGTTTATATCCAGGAAGTGCTTCTACAGTTTCACCATCTAAACATATTGTATCTCCTACCTCTACTTCAGTAATACTTTTTATTGATGCACTTAAGAATCCTACTTCACCACTAGAAAGTTCAGTTTTCTTTACTTCATGTGGTGTATGTTTTCCAAGCTCTAACACTTCATACACTGCATCACTATTTATAAATCTTATTTTATCTCCTACTTTTACTTTACCATCCATTACTCTAATAAGTATTATTACTCCTTTATAAGGATCAAAGTAACTATCAAAAATAAGTGCTCTTAATTTATCGCTATTACTTTTAGGAGATGGAATTCTTTCAACTACTGCATCAAGTAATTCTTCTACACCTTCTCCAGTTTTACCAGAACAACATATTATTTCATCTCTATCAAATCCAATAGTATTAACAAGTTCATCCTTAACTTTTTCAGGGTCTGCATTTGGTAAATCTATTTTATTAATAACAGGTATTAACTTAAGATTCGCATCAAGTGCTAAATATAAGTTTGCAAGTGTTTGTGCTTCTATTCCTTGTGTTGCATCAACTACAAGTATAGCTCCTTCACATGCTGCAAGACTTCTACTTACTTCATAACTAAAATCTACATGCCCTGGAGTATCTATTAAATGAAGAGTATACCCTTTATATTTAAGTTCTACTGCATTTAGTTTAATAGTAATTCCACGTTCACGTTCAAGATCCATTGAATCAAGTATTTGATCTTTCTTCTCTCTTTCAGTTACAGCATGACAAATATCAAGTATCCTATCAGCAAGAGTACTTTTACCATGATCTATATGTGCTATTATACAAAAATTTTTAATCTTATCTCTTTCCATAAGCAATATTTTATCAAAATAAAAAGGAAATTACAACATTTCCTACTTAGTTAATCCTAAATTATATTCACTAATATATTTATCATCTCTTAGCTTTTCTAAGGCTCTTTTTTCTATTTGCCTTACTCTTTCACGTGATATGTCTAATTCTTTACCAATTTCAGTTTTAGTTTTTATTCCATTTCCATCTAAATTATATCTATGAATTAATATAAATTTTTCCCTATCAGTTAGTGCACCAGAGGATTTTATATCATTTATTAAACATTCATAAAATATTTTGTCCATTAAACATTCTTCACTATATTTTGATTCGTATAAGCTTTCATTTCTATAATAAAAATCATCTACATTTTCATGCATTAATATTATATCTAATGATGATACATCAAAGTTATATTTTATTGATTCATCTATTTCTTTTGCAGTCTTTCCTAATTCTTTTGCAAGTAATTCACTAGTTGGCTCAATTCCTTGTTTTTGCAATTGTGCTGCGATTTTTCTTGCTTTAAAAATATCATAGTGTAAATGACATGGTATTCTTATTATTCTTGATTTATTAACTATTCCCATAATGATATAACTTTTTATCCAATATGCAGAATAAGTATTAAATCTATATCCAAGTGTATAATCAAAGTTATCTACTGCTTCTATAAGTCCAAGGTTACCATCTTGAATTAAATCTGGAAATGGTAATGTTTCGTTTGCCTTTATAAATTGTCTAGCTATGTTTACTACAAATCTTAAATTTCTTTCTATAATCTCATTTCTAGCTTCAATATCACCATTTCTAATTCTTTTAAATAATTCTTGTTCTTCTTCAAATGTTGGAACATCATAAAGGTTAACATCTGCATAATAATAGCTTGTTACGCTTTCTCTTTTTTCTTGTTCTATTTTATTCATATTAACCTATCTTAAAAGTTTTCTCGTTGTTTCTTTTTCATTAAATTCTTTGATTTTTTTATTGCGTTTTAATTTTTTTAATGTTTTAACTTCTATTTGTCTTATTCTTTCTCGTGTAAGTCCAAACATTTTTCCAATTTCTTCAAGCGTATATCTTTTTCCCATAAATCCAAATCTTAAAGATATAATTTCTTTTTCTCTCTCACTTAAGTTTGAATCATTAAAAACTATATTTCTAAGTGAACTATAGTAATCCTTTTCCATAAATTCCAAATCAAATCTTTTTGGATCTTCTATGAATTCTAATAATTCTGTATCATGGTCTTCTGATGGTGAACCCATTATATCATTTAAAGATAATAATGGATTTTGATATACTTTTCTTTCTAATACTGCTTGTTCACTAATTCCTAGTATATTCGCTAATTCTTTAGTACTTGGTTCTCTACCTTCTTTTGACATAAATTCATTTTCTGTCGTTGCCAATTTTCTAATGTTTTCAACCATATGTACTGGAATTCTTATCGTTCTTCCATTATCTGCGATTGCCCTAGTAATTGATTGTCTTATCCACCATGTTGCATAAGTACTAAATTTACATCCAAGTGTGTAATCATATTTTTCTACAGCTTTCATAAGTCCAAAATTGCCTTCTTGAATTAAATCTAAAAATGTTAATGCTGAATTACTATTTCTATATTTTTTTGCAACAGACACCACTAATTTTAAGTTACTTTCAATTAATTCTTTTTTAGCTGATTCGTCTCCTTCTGCTATTCTCTTTCCAAGAGCTTGTTCTTCTTCCATAGTTAATATTCTACTTTGGCCTATTTCTTGAAGATACATTTTTATTGGATCTTCACAATCACAAACTTGTGTTTCATAGAATTCATCATTAGAATCTGCTTTTTCTTCATTACTTTCTTTTGCCTGTTCAATTAATATGTTATATGCTGATATCAATGATGCTATGCTTTCATATCTAATTAATGTGTCATCCCCAGTTTGAGTTATTTTATCAACTACTGATGCCATATCTTTTAATTTAGGCGATTTATTTAATAAACTCATTGCTGATTTTATAGTTAATCTTATACAAAATGAATCTAAATATAAGGCAAAATTTCTACAATTTTTAATTTGCTTTGCATCTGTACCAGTTTCAAATTTAGTTTCTATAAATGTTAAAATTTCTTTTTCCATACTTCAACCCCTTTTCTTAAATGCTTGTATATTATAACATAAGAGATATTTAAAATCAAGAGAAATCAAAAGAAGCACTATCTTTTATTTTGTGCTTCTTTAATTTTCTTTTTACCTTCAATAAACATTTTATATATCTTTTCACGTTCAGTTTCAAGAATCTTTTCATCATTTTCACGAGGCTCACTATGATCTCTAATAGTTATTACACCATCATTTCTTGATATAACACTTTCACTATATTTTTTAATATCTTGAACCATACTTCTTATTCTATTAACCCCTTCTTTATAAGATTCAAGCGATACTCTTTCTCCACCTATCATTCCGCCATTATTAGCATCTTTGAATTTAATGTAATCTCCATCAATATTATATACATTTAATAATGATATTATATCAGTAGATATTTTATCTATATTTTTACTCTTACTTAAATCACTAACAGATTTAATCATATCATTATATTCACTTATTGATTCAGTGAGAGTTTTATTAAACTCTCTATAATCCCCATCTTTGCCTTTATAATGTTTACTCATATATCCATTAAACTTAAGATCACTTATTCTTGATAATAGATAGTCTAATTTAATATTATATTCATGAGAATCAACTTTAAATGGATCTCTTTTAGGTAATTCAGGCTTAGAACAAATATCATCTTCAATGCTTTCCATATTTATAAGAGTATTAACTCCATCATAACCACATATTTTATCAACTATAAATTCCCTCTTTTTACACCAGTCATATATCTTCTTTCTTAAACTTTCTGCTTCTTTAGTCCTTCTATCTAATTTATAGAATTCTCTTTTCATATCACATATAGATTTGTTAACTCTATCAAATTCGCGAATATCTTTATCAGCATAAGTTTTACCAGTAGTCTTTATTTCATTTTTAATGTTGGCAGTCTTTTCTTCTTTCTTTTCTACTTCTTTAGATACTTTAGGTTTAGATATAGTTGGAAGTGGAGCATTTATATGACTTACTTTAGTAGTCTTTCTTTTTAAACAAGAATCTATTTTAGAAATAAATTCATTCATCATCTTATTAAGATTAACTATAGAATTCATTTCATTAACAACTCTATTTATTTCAATTTTATTCGTATTATTTTTCTTTAAATTATCATATTCTCTTTTTAATTCTGCATATTTTTGTCTTATAGAAGATATTTCTTTAGTTATTTCTTCACGTATTTTTTCTATATCACTGATAGAATTACATGTATTAATTCTAGTATAATATTTAGCCATATGATGATAATTAGAAAGCATAGCAATATATTTACTCTTAAGTGAAGCATTTGTTTTACCTTCACCACGAAGTGAAATACAAGCACTATATGACACACTTAAATAATCATATAATTCTTTTCTAAGATTAACTATCATATCCCTTTCACTCATAGAAACATCTCCTTACATTATAATGTATTTACTACATATATTATTTTATCATTAAATTACTTAGCAGTAAAGTATCCTGGACTACTTGTTTCACCGTCTATACGAGCATAAGTTTTATCAGTTTTAGTTGAATCATATTTTGTTCCTGCTCCACCTACTAGACTAGTACAGCCACTAAACATATTAGTGCTGGATGTAACTCTATCTGTTTTAAATTTATCACTTACATATATTGTTTTTAAATTAGTAGAATTATAAAACATATAACCCATATTTGTTACTTTTGATGTATTAAAATTACTTACATCTAAGGTTGTGGCTTTACTATAATAAAACATTTCATACATATTTGTTACTTTTGATGTATCAAAATTACTTAAATTTAAGGTTGTGGCTTTACTATAATAAAACATATCACCCATATCCGTTACTTCTGATGTATCAAAATTGCTTACATCTAAGGTTGTGGCTTTACTATAATAAAACATACTACTCATATTAGTTACATTACTTGTATTAAAATTACTTAAATTTAAGGTTGTGGCTTGACTATACCGAAACATATCACCCATATTTGTTACTTTTGATGTATCAAAATTACTTACATCTAAGGTTGTGGCTTGACATATATCAAACATACTACTCATATCCGTTACATTACTTGTATCAAAATTGCTTACATCTAAGGTTGTGGCTTCGCTATTCCCAAACATACTACTCATATCTGTTACTTTTGATGTATTAAAATTGCTTACATCTAAGGTTGTTGCTTGGCTATCATAAAACATATATGACATTGAAGTTATTGGTTTATTATTTATGTATGTACAAACTTTACTTGTTACTGCATCAGTACTTTCTTTATCAGTAAGTTGCACGCCCCAACCATCAGAAGTTATATCTTGCCATGCTAGTCCTGAACTTGGATATTTTCCTTCCTGCATATATCTATAAGTATATTGTCCATTAACATACTCAGCTCCCTGTGTAAGAGTTCCATCAAATGTACAGTAAACTGAATTATCAACATATTCTTCTAAATCTATTTTACCACTGAATGATTTATTTAAATTATCATTTTGAAGATATGGTCTATTCTTAAATGTTATAGTAACTGTATATTCATGAGTAATACCAATATCTATTTCATTATTTCTTTTTATATCTTTTGAAATACTTGTTTCTGTATAAGGAACTGCCTTATAAAAAGAACTACATTCACCACTTTCTGTTTTTGAAGAAGTATTATAATCTTTATAACTCTTACATTTCATATCAAGTTGTAAATCATAATTATTAATTGTATTTATAAGATTATTCCAAATGATATTATAACTTACTTTTTTAGTACCTATATTTTCAACAGTAAAAGTTTTAGTTACAAAGTCTCCTGGAATTGCATTATCAAGGGATAAAACTGTATTATCAGTATATTTAAGTTTTAAATTCGCAGTATCTAGTATTACATATTTACCTTCTCCAGTTATTTCAGTACTAAAATAAGCATAAGATAGTCCTATTAAGCCTAATATAAATAATGAAATAATTGTTATAATTGTTATCTTTGTTATATTGTTTTTCATAACTCACCTACTATTGATATTTTAACATAATTAAGGCAATTAAAAAAGTTATTTTTAATAACTTTTACTTATTTATATGTACATCCATTTGTGGAAATGGAATTTCAATTTTATTTTTATCAAGAACTTTTTTAATGTCCTCCATTAGATCAAAATATACATCCCAATAGTTTTCCGTTTTAGTCCACGCTTTAACTGCGAATACTAAAGCAGAGTCTGCATGTTTAGATAGTCTAACAAAATTATTTTCTTCTTGAAGTATTAATTCATTTTTAGATATAACTTCCATTATTATTTTTTTAACTTTATCAATATTTGAATCATATGATACTGATATAGCTATATCAATTCTTCTTTTTTTATTAGCTGTATAATTAGTTATATTTGAATTAGATAAATTACCATTAGGAAGCTGTATTACTTTATTATCAAATGTTGTTATTGTTGTATAAAACATTGTTATAGATTTAACTGTTCCTTCTTTATCATTTACTTCTATATAATCCCCTACTTTAAATGGCTTAAATATAAGTATCATAAGACCACCAGCAATATTAGATAGTCCTCCTTGAAGTGCTAGACCTATTGCTACTGCACAAGAACCAAATACTGTTATTATTGATGCTGTTGGTACTCCTAAAATATGAAGTACTACTATAAATAATACTATTTTAGATGTTATTGATATGAAGCTTATTAAGAAGCCTTTTACTGATGCATCTAAATGTTTTAATTTGTTTTCTTTTCTCAAATTACTTTCTATAGCTTTTATAATTTTCGAACCTATTGCTAATACTATTACAGCAATTATTAACTTTGCTGATATATCTATTGATCCTTCTACTAATTTATCTAAGAATTTTTCCATCTTCTAAGTGTCCTTTCTTTATAATATATTTTACCAGGATAATTGTGATTTTGATATTTATAGCAAATTACAGGTTCTACATTTTCGAATGTAACCATTACTACAACCTCAATCTCTTCTCCATCTCTTTTTGTATCTAATATATTCATTTCATACATTCTATACCCTTGTGGTACTTCTATCCTGTCTACAAAATTTTTAGTATCTGTTTTTTCTATTTTCTCACATATAATTCTTCTAATTACATGTTCTTTTTTATCATACAAAACATTTTCATTTATTATTTTCATAAATATCCTCCTGTTAAAATTATATCATAAAGTTTAAAAAAGAAGTAGAAAAATCTACTTCAAATAATCTTTTAAATATTTACCTGTCCATGATTCTTTAATTTTACATATTTCTTCAGGAGTACCTGTTGCTACTACTGTACCACCAAAGTCTCCACCTTCAGGGCCTAAATCAATAATATAATCTGCTTGCTTTATAATATCTAAGTTATGTTCAATAACAATAACAGTATCACCATTATCAACTATTCTATTTAATATAACAAGTAATTTCTTTATGTCGTCTTGATGAAGTCCAGTAGATGGTTCATCTAATATAAACACACTTTTACCTGTAGGTTTCTTTTGAAGTTCTTTAGCAAGTTTAACTCTTGATGCTTCACCACCAGAAAGTGTTACAGCACTTTGGCCAAGTTCTACGTATCCTAACCCTACTTCTTCCATTATTTTTAATGTTTTATAAACTTTAGGTACATTCTCAAATATACTTAATGCTTCATGAACTCTTGTATTTAATACTTCTGCGATATTTAATCCTTTAAATTTAATTTTCAATGTTTCTTTATTATATCTAGTAGCATTACATACATCACATGGAACATACACATCAGGTAAGAAATGCATTTCTATCTTTTTAACGCCATCTCCACCACACGCTTCACATCTACCACCTTTTACATTAAAACTAAATCTGCTTTTATCATATCCTCTTATTTTAGCTTCTTTAGTACTCGCAAACACATCACGAATACTATCAAAAACACCAGTATAAGTAGCAGGATTACTTCTTGGAGTTCTACCTATTGGATCTTGTGTGATATTAACTATCTTATCTACATTTTCTATTCCCTTTACAGTTCTATATTTACCAGGTTTTTCTTTTGATTTATTTATTGTACTTGATAATATTTTACATAATATTTCATTTACAAGGGTACTCTTACCACTACCTGAAACACCTGTTACACATATAAATTTACCAAGCGGAAACTCTACTGAAATATTTTTTAAGTTATTTTCTTTACATCCAGTTAACTTAATTGATTTGCCATTTCCTTTTCTACGTTTTTTTGGTACTTCTATTTTCTCTTTGCCTGAAAGGTATCTTCCTGTTATACTTTTATCATTTTTCATAACTTCTTCAGGAGTACCACATGCTACTAAATAACCACCTTCAGTACCTGCTTTTGGGCCAATATCAACTAAATAATCAGCTTGTAACATAGTATCAGTATCATGTTCTACTACTATTAAAGTATTACCTAAATCTCTCATTTCTTTAAGTGAATCTATAAGTCTTTGATTGTCTCTTTGATGAAGACCAATAGATGGCTCATCAAGAACATAAAGTATACCAGAAAGTCTACTTCCTATTTGAGTTGCAAGTCTTATTCTTTGTGCTTCACCACCACTTAAAGTAGAAGCTTCTCTATTAAGTGATAGATATTCAAGACCAACATTTTTTAAGAAATTTAACCTTTCTTTAATCTCTTTAATTATTAAGAATGATACTTCTGTCTGTTCATGAGTTAATTTTAATTTATCAAAAAACTCTATTAAATCTCTTATACTTAAACATGTAACTTCATATATATTTTTATTATTTATTCTTACACTTAATGCTTCATCTTTAAGTCTTGTTTGCTTACATACAGGACAAGGAAGCTCTGTCATATATCTACTAATCCATTCTCTTATTTGAGGACTAGTTGTTTCCATATATCTTCTTTCTAAATTAGTTATAATTCCTTCAAAATAATCATAACTCTTAAGAGTACTTCCACTTCTAGTAGTAAGTGATAAATCTAATTTATCAGGACTTCTATATAATATTATATCTAACTCTTTACGTGTTAAATCTTTTACTGGTTTATATAAATCTATTCCATAATGGCGAGCCACAAGTCTTAATTTTTTATATGCTATATTTAATGTTTCACCACTTTGAAATGAAGCAACTGCTCCATCCATTATAGACAAATTTTTATCTGGAATAAGTATATCTTCATCAATATGAAGATTAACTCCAAGACCTTTACATACAGGACAAGCTCCATATGGACTATTAAATGAAAATAATCTAGGTTCAAGTTCAGGTAAACTAAAATCACATAAAGGACAAGCATAGTTTTCACTCATAACTATTTCTTTATCACCTAATATATTTATAACTACTTTACCATTTGCCATTTTAGTAGAAGTCTCTATACTTTCAAATATTCTACTTCTTGAGTCTTCTTTTATAATCACTCTGTCTATGATAACATCTATATTATGCTTAATATTTTTTTCTAAAATTATATCATCATTTAAATCTTTTGTTTCACCATCTATTCTAGCTCTTACATACCCATCTTTTCTAAGATCAAGTAATAAATCTTTATGAGTACCTTTTTCACCATGTATAACAGGTGCCATAATTTCTATCTTAGTACCAATTGGATATTCTAAAACTTTATTAGTCATTTCTTCAATACTTTGCTCAGTAACTGGTATATTATGATGCGGACAATATGGAGTACCAACTCTAGCATATAAAAGTCTTAAATAATCATATATTTCAGTAATAGTACCAACTGTACTTCTTGGATTCTTATTAGTTGACTTTTGATCAATGCTTATACTAGGACTAAGTCCTTCAATAGAATCAACTTCAGGCTTACTCATATTTCCTAAAAACTGCCTTGCATAAGCACTTAAACTTTCAACATAACGCCTTTGTCCTTCTGCATATATAGTATCAAATGCTAAACTACTTTTACCACTACCTGAAACACCAGTCATAACTATAAGTTTATTCTTAGGTAATTCTATATTAATATTTTTTAAATTATTTTCTCTTGCATTTTTAATTATTATTTTATCCATATATACCTCACTAAATATTTTTTCATAAAATAAAAATATTATACGTATCTAACTATATAATATTTATTATTTATTTGTCAATACTTTTTACAAATATTTGTTTGTATTATTTTGCTACACAATTAGTATTATAATCACAACCATCATGATTGCCATCTTTGTCAGCTACACATACTGGTTTATCATTTTTATCATATTCTATTAAACATGAATCTACATATTCTTTTAAATTATTCTTATTTATAAATAGTTTTACAAAGTAACTAGGTGATATTTTATTTCTTGTTTTAACACCTTCATAAGTAGCATTATAATAATTAGCATTTTCAAGTTCACTTACTTTTAAAAATACTTCTTTATTCTCATTAAATGAATTCATCCATGAATCATTTAAATCTAAATACACTTGTGCAGATCTTTGTACACTACTATATAATCTTTTTAAATCTTCTTCTTCAGTACCAGATGATGCACTTTCAAATATTATAGTTGATGAAACACTAGTAACAACAAGTATAACTATTACTACTAATAATTCCATTAATGTAAATCCATCTTTTTTCATTAAATCACCTATTCTATATATATTATACTATAATACGTATTTATTTTAAAGTGAATTTTTTAAATAATTATTATATCCATTTATAAATCCTATATCATATAATTTAGCCATTATTAAATAGTCATCTATTTCTATAAACTTCTTTATTTTAAACTTCTCTTTGTCTTCAAGTGCTTTTTGATATCCTTCTTCATAACCCATCTTATAACATCTAATATATCTATACATTTTTACCTCCTCTATTATATATATAAGAGAAAAGTTTCAAAAACACTTTAAAAGTGAAAGAATTTTACATTTTCTTTCACTTTATTTTTTACCATTTATTAATTTCTTTTACTTCTTCATATGTTTTAGGTTTTTGGAAGAATGGTACAAATTCTATATATCCTTGTCCTCCATAGTTATATTTATAAACTTTATATCCCACACCCTCGCATGTTTCAATCGTACCATCTGTTACTTTTTCAGTAGTATTTTCTAAACAAAATGTAGGATTTTTCCCAGATAATGTACTTATAAAATCATAAATTAACATTCCAGCCCATCCAAGAACAACTATCCACATAAATATATTTATAATTATTTTAATTGGATGCTTTTTCTTTTTAGGTTTATTTTCAGTAACTGGTTTAGATGTATTATTTGGAGTTACTACTTCGGGCTCTATTTTAGGTAATTCAGGTAATTCCACATTTTCTTGTGGTGTAGTAATTACATCTTCACTAATATTTTTTATTTCTTCATTAGTAAGTACGCTTGCGTCAATATTAACTACATCAGTTTTAACTTCATTATTTTCTACATTTGATACTTTTTCAGCTTTTACTTCATCATTAGTAACATTATTATTTTCATCCATAAGTTTTACCTACTTTCTATAAATGATTATACAAAAAAATAGTCTCATTTACAAGACTATTGCGATTAAATTATTACTTCCTTTATTAACCATTTTAGTTATTGTATTTGATAATTTAAATTTAGCTGAATCAGGTAATAATGATAATTTAGCTTGTATTCCTTCTTGAACTATTTCATTTAAACTTCTACCAAATATTTCACTTTCCCATATTTTTTCAGGATTTTCATTATCTTTCATAATATAATCTATTAATTCTTTACTTTGAAGTTCACTACCTATAATTGGTTCAAAACTACTTTCTACATCTACTTTTATCATATGTACACTTGATGCTTTAGCTTTAAGTTTTATACCAAATCTACCACCTTGTTTAATAATTTCAGGTTTATCAAGTTTCATATCACTTACTCTTGGAAGAACTATACCATATCCAGTTTGATATACTTGTTTTAAAGCACCTTTTATACTTTCATATTCACTTCTTCCCTCACTAACATCTTGAAATACTTTTAATAATTCACCCTTACTATTAATACTAGAACCAACTACATCTTTTAATATATCATTAAATAAGTTTTCATCAGCCTCTAGTGTTATTGTCACTAAATCATTCTCTGTGTCAAGTGCTGAAACAAATGCTTTAGTGATTTCTTTTGTATCTTCTAAATTAATATTAATGTTTTCTACATCACGAAGTTTATCCACGTTAATTACTGATTCTTTCATTTTATTTATAAATTCTTGTTTTAATGGATGAGTATTTTTAAGTACTCCTACCCAATCTGGTATCTTAAATTCAATATGAGAAACAGGGAACTCATATAATGCTTCTTTAAGTACATTAGTTATATCATTTATATTCATATCTTCTACACTTATTGGTATTACTGGAACATTATGTTTTTGAGATAATGCATTTGCGAGTGTTTTTGTTTCAGGACTTCCTGGATGAGTACTATTCATTATAACTATGAAAGGTTTATTTATTCCTTTTAGTTCTGTTATAACTTTATCTTCAGCATCAACATAATTGCTTCTTGGTAGTCCTAGTATTGAACCATCAGTTGATATTACTATACCTATAGTCGCATGATCTCTTATAACTTTTTCTGTACCGATTGAAGCAGCTTCAACAAATGGTATTTCATCAGGGAACCAAGGCGTCTTAACCATTCTAGGATTACCAAGTTCATCTTCATAGCCAACTGATTCAGGAGTAACATAACCTACACAATCAACTAGTTTAATATTAGTAGTAAGTCCTTCAATATTAATAGTTGCTCCATTTGATGGAACAAACTTAGGTTCAACTGTCATAATAGTTTTACCTTGAGCAGTCTGTGGTATTTCATCCATACATCTTTTCTTTTCAATATCATCATCCATATATGGAAGAATTAATGTTTCAATACATTTCTTTATAAATGTACTTTTACCAGTTCTAACCGCACCTACAATGCCTAAATAAATTTCTCCATTTGATTTTTTACCTAGGCTTTTGATAATTTCACTTTTATCCATATTTTACCCACTTTCTAATTTCTAATAAAATATATGAATACATTTATATAATATTACAATTTTTTATATTTACATTTTATTGTCATAAAAAACTAGTATTTTACACTTGATACATTTAACAAATTATAATTTACTCTCTAAAACAAAACAAAAAGAGATTTACATATCATATACATATAAATCTCTCATATTTACATTGTATCTATTTTGATACTAATTATTAAATATCAATTCTGGAAGAAGAGTTCCTACAAATAAAAGTATTACAAGTACTATCCAGTTAGTTAAAATATTCATTACTTTACTAAATGTATCATTATTATATATCATCTTTCCATATACATCTTGTAAATCATATTCATTTAAAACTCCATTATCATCTTTAATATATACCTTATACTTATTAACTTTTTCTACTTTACCTAGTTTAACAGTATTAGTATATTTAAAAGCTATATAATCATTAACATCAACTGCTCTTGTCTTTTCTAATATAATTATATTATTTTTTTTAATATCAGGTTCATAAATATCAGAATCTACTTTTATATATGTATATCCCATAACAGTAGGAAAATTATCATTATATATCTTTCTTTTAGTATACATAGATACCATAACAGCTGTAAAAGTTATTAAATATATGATAATTATTATTCTTATTACATTTAATATATTTTTCATTTTAGATACATTCCACCTTCCATTTCAGGACTAATAGTTCTGCCAAATTTAAGATCTGGATTAGTCGCATAAAGTAAAAATTCTCCTTGTATTTTGGGATTTAAACTTATAAATTCATTATTAGCCATATGTTCATATTCTTTAAATGGATCAACACCTGATAAAGTATAAAATGATGTTTGTTTCTTTAAATCTTCTAATCTATCTAAATGATCAATCCAATAAGAATCAACTACATTTAACATATTCTTTCTTACTTTTTCATTATTGCCTACTAAAGAAATACTTGCTTTAATTTTAGAAAGAACTGAAGAATTAATAGATTCCCTCAAGCTTTCTTTACTAGTTGTATCAAGTCCTTTAGTATCAATTATTCCATCTAAACTACTACTTATTTCATCAATTGAACAATTATTAATTAAATAATCAGTATATGAAGGAACTATTCTATCAAATAATGTCTTAACATCAGATGTATCAAGTATCATATTTCTTTGACTATACATTAGATCTTTTTGAGTAGTCATTACTTTACCATATTTTTCACTTGTAATTCTTACTTTTTCTTCAAATCCTTCTTGTGCTTTTTGACATCTATCTACTAGTTTAATTATGTTTTTATTAGTAATTTCTTTGTCTTTGTCTTTAACAAGTGAAGATGCTGCATTAAATAATTCAGTGCTTCCTCTTGTTTTAACTAAATCATCTTCAAGTGAACAATAATATTTTGTTTTACCAGGTTCACCTTGTCTACTAGCTCTACCACGAAGTTGATAATCAATTCTTTCATTATTATTTCTTGATGTACCAATTACATAAAGACCGCCTAATTCTTTAACGCCTTCGCCTAGTCTTATATTACTACCACGACCAGCCATATTAGTCGCAACAGTTACTTTACCTTTCATACCAGCATTTTCAATAATACCAGCCTCATTTTCATTGTTAACTGCATTTAATAACTGATGTCTTACTCCTGCTTCTTCAAGCATCTTACTTATAATAACACTCTCTTCTACACTAGTAGTACCAATTAGTACAGGTTGTAATGTTTCATTAGCCTTTAATACTTCTTCAACAATTGCTTTATATTTAGCATTCTTAGTAAGATAAACACTTTCTTTTAAATCTTTTCTTATATTTGGAAGTCTACTTGGTACTTCATATGTAGGTAGATTATATATTTCATTAAATTCTTCAATATTACTAGTACCTGTCATACCACTTATACCGCTCTTATATCTTGATATAAAGTCTGGATACGTACACGTCGCAGTAGTAACAGTAGGACTTTGTATCGCAACATGGTAGCTTTTACCTTTAGCAAGTAATTCTTCTTTTGCTTCAAGTGCTTCATGTATACCATGGCCTTTTCTTCTACCAGGTGTAAGTCTACCTGTACTTTCATCAATTAAGACAATTTCTTTACGAGGCTTTTTGCCAGGTTTAACAGGTACATTACTAAGTACATAATGTTCCCCATTCTTATAGTAAAATTTAGCAAGTATACAATTTTCTACCGCAACAGTAAAATTCATAAGATATTCTTGTTCTTCTAAACTAAGTTTAGATACATCTTTATTACCATATATTTTTTTATATAGTTTTTCACTAAATATTACTTTTTGATCATCTTGATATAACAAGCAATCTTCTTTAAATCTTATTTCTTTGTTCTTATCAAGTTCATCTTGTGCTTCTATTTTACATGTAAGAGTATCAGCAAGTAGCATTGCTTTTCTATACATTTCTCTATTAATTTCACTTCTTCTTTTAAATTCTTCTTCTCCAATATCACTTTTCTTTTGACCTGGATACCCTCCATTTATAATAAGAGGTACTGTCGCATCATCTAAAAGAATACTATCAACTTCATCTATAATTGCATAATTAAATGCTTTACCATAATTTTTATCATGCTTATTAGGTAAATTAAATACTCTATCTTCCTTTTTAGTAACTGTATTATCAAGTAAATAATCAAATGCTAAAGTTTTAGCAGTACCATAAACTATATCACTCTTATATATTTCACGTCTTTCATCACGAGTCATTTTATCATTACCATAAACTACTCCTGAAGTAAGTCCTAATAAATCATAAACAGGTTTTGTTTCTTCAAGATCTCTTCCAATAAGATAATCATTTGCTGTAATAACATGTACACCTTTTCCATCTAAGGCATTTAAATATGCTTCAATTATTTGAATGAATGTTTTACCTTCTCCAGTCTTAACTTCAGCAATTGCGCCCTCTCTCATCGCAAGAGCAGCTTCTAGTTGAACATCATAAAGGCTTACACCAATAGACCTTTCAGTTGCAAGATAACATAAGGCAACCGCATCTATTAATTTATCTTCAATACTACTCTTGCCACTTCTAATATCATTCATTAAACTGATGCTTCTTTTTTTAATTTCAGAAGATGTTATACTACTGCCTTTATAAGAATTAACTTTGGCCTTAACTTCTTTTACCATTTCTCTAATTCTTTTTTGATTGTTTCTAGTGTAACTACCAAATATATTGTCAGCAAAACTCATATTATCACCTATTTTCTATATAAATAATATCATTTTAAGTGATTTTTTTCAATAAAAATTGAGTTTTCAACTGTTTTAATTGAATTTTAATTTATAATATAGGTCATAAACACATGGGTAATGAACACCATATAAAGTTGCTGAAATATTTATTGGAAAGAAAAATTTAGATAAATTAGAAATTAAAAAGATCGAATATGATAAGGTCGATCTTTCTAAAAATTTTTGAACAAAAGACAAATTAAAATTTGCCTTTGAAATCTCACGATTCCAAATTTCTACTTCATAGAACCACTAACGTGACTTCTTATATAGACTTAAATTCCAATAGTCGCTACTATATTTTTTGTTCTTATGCTGTTTGACTTGATGGATAATATTTATATATTAGATAAAATTTTTAAACTTTGACTTATATTCTAGTTGCCTTAAAATTTCACTAAAACAAGCATCATTTATAATTTTTGATAGAATATTCTTTTTATTACTTGCTATATTCACACCTCATATTTGAAACATACCATATACTATTAATTGATATGATTCATCCCTTTTTTCTACTTTAGCATTAACTTTATATACTTTATTTTTATTAAGTTCAGTAGCCTTTAATAAAGCATCACTAAACATTACGGCTTCTATGCTACCATATTCATCACTAAATTTTAAGAAACACATATTATCATTATTACGTGTTTTTATCATTCTAGTATCTTCTAAAAATAATATAAGACTTATTACTTTATTATAATATTTAGATATATCATTTAATTTAATATAGCCCTCTCTTATATATTTAGTAACAGGATGTCTCGATAGATAAAATCCATAATTATTAATTTCATTATCAATAGTTTCAATAGAATCATAATCATCTATATCATTCACTATAGGAGCATTATCCATAACGACACCTAAATCTTTACATAACATAGCATAATTAATTATTTCATCAAGTATTTCTATTGTTGCTTTCTTATTAATACCAAAACTATCAAAAGCACCACATAATATTAATGATACAACTATTCTTTTATTAATATTTTTACCATAGCATCTTATCATAAAATCATTAAATGATTTAAATTCACCTTTATTTCTTTCTCTTAATATATCTTCACTTACTATATTAGATATATTCTTTATTGAATTAAATGGTAATACAAGATAATTATTAAATATTATAAATTCTTTATCACTTCTATTTATATCTACTTTTAAGAAATGTATTCCTAGTTTCTTAGATTCTTCAATATAGTCTTTTATCTTATCACTAGATATATTCATATTAAGTAAGTTTCTCATGAAATACTTTGTATAATTACTCTTTAGATAAGCCATTTGATATGCGACTAATGAATACACTACTGAATGCGATTTATTAAATCCATATGAAGAAAATTTTATAATTAAATCATATAGTTCTGTTCCTACTTTTTCATCATAACCATGTTCTATAACACCACTTATAAATTTAGATTTATTCTTCTCTATTACATCAGCTTTCTTTTTAGACATTGCTCTTCTTATAAGGTCAGCTTCTGCATAAGTATATCCACCAATTATTCTTAATATTTCAAGTACCTGTTCTTGATAAATAATAATACCATATGTACTTTTAAGTATTGGCTCTAATTCTTTTACAAGATAAGTTACTTTCTTTTTACCATCTTTTCTTAATATATATTCTCCTATCATATCTCTAGGACCAGGTCTATATAAAGCAATCGCATCAACTAAAGTATTAAAATTATCTACTTTAAGTTGTCTTAAGAAACTCTTCATACCACTGCTTTCAAATTGAAATATACCTGTAGTATAAGCATTCTTAAATAGATTCAATGTATTTATATCATTAAGTGGTATATTATTTAAATCAATATCAATATTATCTTTCTTAATATCATTTACTATATTAGATATAGTATTAAGATTCTTTATAGATAAGAAATCCATTTTTAAAAGTCCTAAAGATTCAATATATTCCATACTATAACCTGTAAGTATAACATTATTACTTTTATATGAAGGCATAAAATTATAAAGAGATACATCACTTATAACAACACCAGCTGCATGCATACTTGTATTCTTTTTAAGACCACATAATTTATAACAACAATTTACTAAATATTTAATATTATTATTTCTACTTACAAGATTCATAAATGCTTTATTGTCTTTAAGTGATATAAAGTCTTTTTCATCATTAATAGTCTTGCATATATTATCTATAACAATATTTTCATATTTTAAAACACGTCCCATATCTCTTATTATTTGTTTAGGTAACATTGTATTAAATGATATAATTCTAGCAGTTTTATCATGACCATATTTATCACTTACATATTCTATTACATCATCTCTTTTAGTATTATCAAAATCTATATCTATATCAGGCATAGTAATTCTATCAGGGTTTAAAAATCTTTCAAATATAAGATTATACTTTAAAGGATCTACATTTATTATACCTAAACTATAATTAACTAAAGAAGCAGCACCGCTTCCCCTACCAGGGCCTACATATATATTATGTTTTTTAGCATATAAAACAAAATCATAAACTATTAAGAAATAATCTACAAAGTTCATTTTCTCTATTACTGACAATTCATACGTAAGTCTATTCTTATATATATTAGGTACATTATTATTAAGTCTTTTCTCTAACCCTTTTTTAGCAAGTGCTTTTAAGAAAGATAATGAATTATCATTATATACTGGTATATGTAATTCTTTACTTGGTAGTTCTATATCTATAAGACTTGCAAATTCTATTGTTGTATTAGTATCACTTTCACTTATATTTAATCTAAAATTACTATCATATACATTTATTTTATCATCTATAGTTTTACCTTCATCAATATATTTTAAATATTTAAAATATTCTTTGTCTTCTTCATTAAAATATCTTATTAAATCCATATATACTATATTATTAGTTAATTTTAATGCTTCTTCTTTTAATTTAGATGTATGATATTTTATATAAACATTATCAAAATATTTACTTACTAGAGAATAGTGTTTTCCATTTGTAACAATTATTAAATCACTTGAATTATCTTTTACATAATCTATATCAAGTGTACCTTCTATATTTTTATGAGATACTATTTTAAATAGATTAGTAAGTCCATTATAGTTTTTAGCATACATAAGCATATACATATCATTAACAATTACTTCTGTTCCTATAATTGGCTTTATATTATTCTTATTACATTCATTAATGAATTCCATTGTTCCAAACATATTAGGATCTGTTATACCAAGTGCATATATTTCTTTCTTTAATGCAAAAGAAATAAGATTTTTTACTCTTATTAAACTATTCATTAAATCATATTCAGTTTTTATATTAAGTGGTATATATCTCATTTCTTTCCCTCTATTTAATTATACAATATTTAAGATAAAAGAAAAAGTAGGAAATCCTACTTAATATTTATTATCTATATCACTAAAATCAACGTTATCTATCTCTTCTATAACTTCTAATTGATTTTCTATTATTTGTCTTAATCTTCTCTTTAATACATTAGTATTTCTTTTTAATTGATCAGCATGATTTTGGGCTTTTTCTGCTTTTAATAAAGCATCATTTATTATTCTACTAGCATTATGTCTTGCTTCTGTAATAAGAGCATCTGCTTCTTTTCTAGCGCTACTTTTGATTTGATCTCCAGCAGTTTCAGCAGTGAATATTGCTCTATTCATAGAGTCTTCTATTCTCTCATAATACTGTATTTTTTCTCTTAATAGTCTATTTTGTTCTTCAGTTTTCTTACTTTTATTTAGTAAGACTTCATAATTATTTATGATATCATCTATACACTTATGTACTTGATTTTTATCATAACCATGAAAAACTGTATCAAATTTTCTCATGCTTTTCACCTCAAATATTTTATACTAATGTTAATCATTACCATTCATTCATATCGTCTTTTTTACTTGATTTTTTACTCTCTTCTTCTGAAATATTTCCTTCTATTTCAAATCCTTTAGGAGCACAAATAACAATACCAGGGCCAAGTTTTTGCATAGTACCTTCTATAGCATAGATAATACCATTTAAAAAGTCCATTATTCTTTTTGATACATCACTTGTTACTCTTTTAAAGTTTACTACTACTTGATTATTTGTTTTTAAGTAGTCAGCTATTTGTTGTGCTTCAGAGAACGCTCTTGGTTCAACAAGTATTGTTTTATTTTTAAATTCTTTATTATTACTTTTCTTAATTGGTTCTTTTACTTCATAATCAATTGAATCAGTATCTTCTTCTTCACCAGTAAATATTTCTTTTAATTTAAATGCCACTTTTATATTCCTCCTTATTATTTATACATATACATTTTAACATAAATATTTTTTAGTAGCAATAAATATTTCAAAAATAATAATAAATCAACATTATTATACAATAATATACATATTTTTGTATAGAAAAAAAGAATTTTTAAAATTCTATTTTCTTTGTAATATAATCTTTTAATTCATCTAAACTTAATGTTATTTGTTCCATTGTATCTCTATCTCTTATTGTAACTGTATTATTGTTGATAGTTTCATCATCAACAGTTACACAGAATGGTGTTCCAACTACATCAGCTCTTCTATATCTTTTACCAATTGAACCACTTTCATCATAACTACACATAAAATATTTTGATAAATTCTTATATACTTCTAATGCTTTTTCATTATGATATTTTTTAACAAGAGGTAAAATAGTTACTTTTATAGGAGCAAGATATGGATGAAGTTTTAATACTTCTCTTTCTTCATTATTTACTATATCTTTATGATATGCATCACATAATACAGTTAAGAATAATCTTTCTACTCCTAGTGATGGTTCTATTACATAAGGAATATATTTTTCATTTGTTTCAGGATCTAAGTATTCAAGGCTTTCTTTGCTTACTTCCATATGTCTACTTAAATCGTAATTTGTTCTTGAAGCTATTCCCCAAAGTTCTCCCCAACCAAATGGAAACTTGTATTCAATATCAGTAGTAGCATTACTATAAAAACTTAATTCTTCTTTTTCATGGTCTCTAAGTCTTAAGTTTTCTTCTTTGATACCTAAGCTAAGTAAGAAATTCTTGCAATATTCTTTATAATGTTTGAACCATTCAAGTTCAGTACCTGGCTTACAGAAGAATTCAAGTTCCATTTGATCAAATTCACGTACTCTAAATATAAAGTTACCAGGTGTAATTTCATTTCTAAATGATTTACCTATTTGACCTATACCAAATGGTAATTTAAGTCTCATACTACGTTCTACATTTTTAAAGTTAACAAATATACCTTGAGCAGTTTCTGGTCTTAAATATACTGTACTTTTAGAGTCTTCTGTAACTCCTTGAAATGTCTTAAACATAAGATTAAAGTTTCTAATGTCAGTAAAGTCTTCACTACCACAGTTAGGACATTTAACATGATTTTTTCTTATATAATCTATTAATTCATCATTACTAAATTTACCAGCATCTTCTATACCTAAATCTTCAAGTAATTTATCAGCTCTATGACGTGTCTTACAATGTTTACAATCAATTAACGGATCACTAAATGTTTTTAAATGACCACTTGCTTCCCATGTTTTAGGATTCATAAGTATAGCACTATCTAGCCCTACATTATTAATATCTTCTTGTATAAACTTCTTTGTCCATGCTTTCTTAATATTATTTTTAAGTTCAACACCTAATGGACCAAAATCCCAAGTATTCGCAAGTCCTCCATATATTTCACTTCCTTGAAAGATATATCCATAATTCTTACAATAATTAGTAAGTTCTTCCATTGTTATTTTATTTTCCATTAAAATCCCTCCATTTTCATTTGTAATTTCATTTGTTCTTTATTTTCTTTTTCTATTTCACTAACAGCTTTATTATATTTATTAAGTTCACTTATAAAGCCTTTATTTTTTTTAATTAGATTTACTACTACTCCATTACCTACAATATAACATTGATGTTGTTTTTCTATTAAAGTAGCTTTTTCACCTTTAAATGTATGATTTAAAAATTCTCTTATAAATTCTTTTTCATAAGTAGGTAATTTATCATCATCACATGAGAAGTAATATTTAGTTGTAGGATTTCCTGTATGAATACCACTTACCGAATAAGAACTTGTATCTTCAAAACAAAATTCCATATTGAATTCATTATTATTATCACTTGCTAAGAAATTAAGTCTATCATTTTTATATTTATCATATAATAGTTTTTCTTCTTCAAAAGTTGCATTATCTACTATTAGTAATCTATCAGTACCTCCACCTACATATATTCTACGTTTATCACTATCTTTTGATATAAATGTTATATGATTAAAATCCATGAAGTAGCCTATTACTATTTTTCTTTTGTTTTCAATACTCATTTTTTCATATTCTTCACCAAATAATGTTGAAACATTTATTCCTTCTATTGTATCACCATGTGATTCAATGCCTATATCACTTATTTTAATTGTTTGATAAGTATTTTGTTTTAAACTATCTTTACTACTTGATTCCATTATTACTCCTTCTTTAAAATAAAAACTTCTAAAACAATTATAGGGGTCCATATGGACGGTTCCACCCTACTTATTCTAGAAGAATCACTCTTAATTTATAGCCTCAGTGCTTTGCCATCACACCTTCATCACTTAACAAAATAAGTTTATCACAAATATATTTCTAATTCAATAACTATTTTACATATTCATCACATGGAGCAAAAGTTTTTCTATGCTCTTTTATTATTCCATATTTTCTTATTGCTTCTATATGTTTTTTAGTACCATATCCTTTATTATGTTTAAAATCATATTCTGGATGTATTTTATCTAATTCTATCATCATTCTATCTCTTGTTACCTTTGCAATTATTGAAGCTGCTGCGATACTTTCACTTTTAGCATCACCCTTTATTATTGATGTTTGTGGTATATCAGTATTCAATTTAACTGCATCTATAAGTAAATGTTCAGGTTTAACGCTTAAGTTGTTTACTGCTTCTAACATAGCCCTTTTAGTAGCATTCAATATATTTATTTCATCAATAACATTTTCACTTGATATTCCAACACCTACTGATATAGCATTTTCCATGATAACATCATATAAAAGTTCTCTTTTCTTTTCAGTAAGTTTTTTTGAATCATTTATTCTTTCATCATAAAAATCTTTAGGAAGTATTACTGCTGCTGTAACAACTGGGCCCACAAGTGGACCTCTACCTACTTCATCTATTCCTGCGATAAAATTTATTCCATTATTATATAGCTCTGTTTCAAATTCTTTCATGTTATTTTCCTTTCTTAAATATTCTATCACAATTAAAAAGGTGTAGAAAGTACTTCTGCACCTTATTTAGTCTATTTTAAGTTCTTCATTAACATAATCTACATTAATTGTTGTATTAGATTTTATTTCATTATTAATAAGTTTACGAGCAATTATTGTTTCAAGTTTATTATTAACAAGTCTCTTAAGTGGTCTTGCTCCATAGAATTCATCATATCCATTATCTATAAAGTAATTAATTGCACTATCACTTAAATTAATCTTAACATTTATATCTATTAATCTATGTTCTATTTCTTCTATTATTTTAGATAATATTTCTTTTAGATCTTCTTTAGATAATTTATTAAATGTAATTATTTCATCAAGTCTATTTAAGAATTCTGGTTTAAAGTACTTAGTAAGCTCACTTGATACTTTATCTTCTTCATCATTAATAATGTATTCACTACCTACATTTGATGTCATTATGATAATTGTATTTTTAAAGTCAACTGTTCTACCATTAGAGTCAGTTAGTCTTCCTTCATCAAGTATTTGTAATAATAGATTAAGTACATCAGGATGTGCCTTTTCTATTTCATCAAATAATACTATTGAATATGGATTTCTTCTTACTTTTTCTGTAAGTTGTCCTCCTTCTTCATATCCAACATATCCAGGAGCTGCACCTATTAATCTTGATACTGAATATTTTTCCATATATTCACTCATATCTATTCTTACCATATGATGTTCATCATCAAATAATTCATAAGCAAGACTTCTTGCCACTTCTGTTTTACCTACTCCAGTTGGACCTAAAAACATAAATGAACCTATTGGTCTATTTGGATCTTTAATTCCACTTCTTGAACGAATTATCGCATCACTTACAAGTTTTAATGCTTTATCTTGACCTTTAACACGTTTTCTTAAGTTATCATATAGATTTAATATTTTATCTTTTTCACTACTCATTAGTTTTGATACTGGTATATTAGTCCATTTACTTATAACACTTGCAATATCATCACTTGTAACAGTATCTGATAAAATACTACTACCATTTTTATTTGAAAGTTCAGAAAGTTTCTTCTTAAGTTCAGGTAATTTACCATTCTTAATTCTAGCAATAGTTTCTAAATCATAATTATTTTCAGCTTGTTCAAGTTCAAAAGTACATGCTGAAATATCAGATTTTACTTTCTTTATTGATTCATTTATTTCTTTTTCTTCTTTCCATTTAGTACTTAATTCTTGTTCTTGACCTTTTAATTCATAAAGCTCATTATCAATATTATCTAATCTTTTTAAAGATAATTCATCTTTTTCTTTCTTAAGTGCTTCTTTTTCAACTTGGAGTGTAAGTATTTTCCTTTGTATTTTATCAAGTGATGTTGGAACACTATCCATTTGTACTCTTATAGTTGCACATGCTTCATCAATTAAATCAATCGCTTTATCAGGTAAGAATCTATCTGTTATATATCTATTTGATAAAGTAGCAGCACTCACTAATGCTTTATCTTGAATAGTAACTCCATGATATATTTCAAATCTTTCTTTAAGTCCACGAAGTATTGTTATAGTATCTTCAACAGTTGGCTCTGCGATAGTTACTTTTTGAAATCTACGTTCAAGAGCACCATCTTTTTCAATATACATTCTATATTCATTTAAAGTTGTTGCTCCTATAACATGTATTTCACCACGTGCTAGCATTGGCTTTAAGATATTTCCTGTATCCATTGCCCCATCAACAGCGCCTGTTCCTACTATTAAATGAATTTCATCTATAAACATTATAAGATTTCCTTCACTCTTTTTAACTTCATCAAGTACTTTTTTAAGTCTTTCTTCAAATTCACCACGATATTTAGCACCAGCAATTAAAGATGCCATATTAAGTTCCCAAATAGTTTTATTTTTTAAACTCTCTGGTACATCCCCTTTAACAATTCTTTGAGCAAGTCCTTCTACAATAGCAGTTTTACCTACTCCTGGTTCACCAATAAGAACTGGATTATTTTTAGTCTTTCTTGATAAAATTCTAGTTATACTACGAATTTCCTCATCACGACCAATTATAGGATCAATCTTACGATTCTTAACATCTTCATTTATATTACGTCCATATTTTTCAAGGACATTTTCATTTTCTTCATTATTCATATTAAACATAATTTATACCTCCTTATTCATACGTGCATATTATACACCAAATATTAGCACTTGTCAATAGAGAGTGCTAATAAATTTTATTTTAAAAGTATATTTTTATTACACTTCTAATTATTAATATAATTTTACTTTATCTACAACATAATTATTATCTTTATATTTCAATAAATATATATAATTTTCTTCAATATAATATTTATAGATATCATCATATTGTTTTTTACTCTTAGTTTGCGTATCATAAACAATAATACTTCTTAACTTATTATTTTTATAATTTTTTTCTTCATATCCTTTAAAAATTATTAAATTATTGACACTTTGTGCTTTTTCCGGTAATCCCGAAGTATCGCTTAATACTTGAATAAATTCATCACTATCTGTATCTAAATAATATATATTTTTATTATCATAGAAATAATTAAGTCCTTCTCCATCGTCAATTCTTTCAATATTACTAAAATTATTTGTAATTTCTTTTTCTAAAACTTTATTAACAATGTCTACTTTATAAATAATCTTTTTATCAGTAAAATATATGTATCTTTCAGTTGTGGCTAAAAAAGTAAAATTATCTTTATCAATTTTATCATTTTCTACTTGATAAACTATTTCATCATTTTTATAAATATATAAAGAATCAAATTTATTTTCTAATTTATAATAGATATTTCCATATTTATAATCAACAAATACATCCTCTATTTGTATAGAACCATCAATATTATCTAATTTAATTTCAGAAATAGTTTTATTAGTATCCAAGTTAACCTTTCTTAATAAAATATTAGTATATCGTTCATTATTTTCATTAGACGTACTAGTATAATTATATATATATATATGATTATTTTTAAGTGAATTAGCTACATAACTACCACCAACATCTAAATTACGAATATCTTTAGTTTTTAAATTAAATACTATATAATCGTTATCTTTTATACTATAAAAATAAACTTCATCATTATAAATAAAATTAAAATTACCAGTTTTCAATTTATCACTATTTGAAATAACTTTTCTATGTTTACCATTTAAATCCATTTGATATAATTTATGATAATACACAACTTCTCCATTTAATTTCGTTATATGCCCAGAATCATAAAAGTAAATTTTATCTTTATAAATAAAAGAAGGTTCATAGTCACTACCGGCTCTTTCATCAGTCATATCTAAAATTTCTTTTAAATTCATCCAAGCACTATAATGTGCTACATCATTGCCAAGAAAGTCATAGATTTTCCACCAAATAAATAACATAATAAAGGTAGGAATAAGAATATAACTTATAACATAAACAATTCTTACTGTTCTTCTTGTTTTAGAATTCATTCTAGCTTTAATTCTTTCTCTTGATGGCTTAGTAAAATACATTACCCATATAAAAATTAATAGGCCAATGGTCCCAACAAATTGAAAAACAGAAGAACCAAAATAAAGAAAAGAATTAAGAATATCAGCAAAATCATGATTTGAATTAGTATCAATTTCAGCAAGTAAATCTAAAATCATTGATCTTCCAAAATAGATAACTAATATTGATAATATTATTGCTATTATTAAATCTTTTACTCTTTTAAGATTAACACTATCACTATCTTCATCATTAGAATTATTATTTGTAGTAATTTGCTCTTGCTTCTTTTGATTTGATGAATCTTGATTTTTAACTGTATTTTGATTCATTTCATTTTGCACAACATTATTCTCAACATTATTATTTTCTATATTTTGAATAGTTTCTTTTTCATTATTATTAACATTTTCTACATTATTGTTTTCATCATTCATTTTACTAACCACCTATTATAAGAATATTGTACTATATAGAAGTATCTTTTTCAATGAATATTATTATATAACATTATAAACAAGTATTTTTAAGTATCAAACATAAGGTTTGCACTTTTTTCACCAACTTTTTTTCAATTTTAAGCATTATTTCTTATTATTTATATTCAAAATCATACTATCAAATTATACTTACTACAGATGAACTATCACAATAACATATAAAAAGTAAAGTAACATCTTTTAAGTCTTCATCTTTGATTTATTTTGCTTTATATTTTCTAATTTTTCTTTTTATTTGATTATTTGCTATTTCGTTAATTATTTTTTCTATTTCGATTTTAATTATAACATACGTTTTTTACATTTACTATCAAAGAAAAAATAACTTTATTCTTATTTTTTAAATATAATATAACTAATAAAATCTATTTGCATTTTACATTAAGAATTATTCCAATTGAAATCATACTTACTACTAATGAACTGCCACCATAACTTATGAAAGGTAAAGTAACTCCAGTAATTGGAACGAGTCCTACAACTACAGATAGATTTAATAATGTCTGAAACATAAGTAAAAAAGATAATCCAAATATTAAATATTTACCATAAAGATCATTGCAATCTATTGCTTTCTTAATTATATTATAAAATAAAATTATAAATAAAATTATTATTGTCAGTGCACCTATAAATCCAAATTCTTCTGTTATTATTGAAAAAATAAAATCTGTTTGAGGTTCAGGAAGATAAAAATGTTTTTGTCTTGAACCAAGAAATCCAAATCCTAAAAGTCCACCTGGCCCTATCGCATATAAACTTTGTATCATTTGAAATCCACTACCAAGTGGGTCACTCCATGGATCTAAAAATGAAGTAATTCTATCCATTCTATAAGGTGCGATTAATATTAAAATAACTATGCCTATTACACCTAAAACACCAAGTTTAATAAATATAGAAAAGTCAGCACCACTTATAAAAATAAGTCCGATTAAAGAACAAACAATTACCATACCAGTACCAAAATCTGGTTCTAACATGATAAGTCCAAAGAACAGCATTATCACTAAAAATAATGGAACAATAAACTTAAAAGTGTTTCTCTTAAGTCTATCATTATTAGATAAATATTTAGATGTAAAAATTATTAATGATAATTTAGTTATTTCACTAGGTTGAAAACCAAATCCTAATATTCCAAACCAACTTCTACTTCCATTTCTAACACTACCTATTCCTGGTATTAAAACTAATATAAGTAAAATAAAACATACAAGTAAAAATTTATTAGAATGTTTTTTATACAAATTATAATCTATTTTAGAAAAAACAAACATCATAAAGATACCAATTATTAAGAAACAAAATTGACTAATAAAATATTTATAAGCATTTCCATATTTGAAACTAGCCCATATATAACTACTTGAATATATCATTACAATTCCTATTAAAGATAGTATTATAGTTGTAATAATTATTGTCTTATTTCTTTTAATAAAAATCACCTATTCATTATATAGTATGAATAAGTGATATCATTTATTATTTAAAATGTTTTATTATTAGTATAATTTGTTATAATTACTTCTTTTACATTACCACGCTTTTTACCATTAGAATTAATACTTCTTTTGGCCTCAATTAAATGTATATGATAATCTTTGTATAATTCATTTACAAGCATTGTATTATGATTAGATAACATTACATAACATCCTCTATCAGATAATTCTTTAAATACTCTAGCAAGTCTAACTTGTTCATTTTTATTAAATCCATCTTCAGTATAACTATTAAATGTACTTGTATCTGAATCATATGGTGGATCAAAATATATAAAATCACCTCTTTTAGCATCTTTAACAGATTCTTCAAAGTCTACTGATAATATTTTGATATCATTATAGTTTAGGTATCCACATATTATTCCTAAATTTTGTCCTTCATAAGTATTTACTTTTGTCTTTTTACCAAATGGTACATTAAATTCATTCTTACTATTAACTCTATAAAGCCCGTTAAAACATGCTTTATTTAAATATATTGTACGAGCAGCCCTTTTATAATCAGCAAGTTTACTAAATTTCTTTTTATCTCTATCTAAATTTCTGATTTTATAATAATATTCTTCACTATGTTCTCTTTCATGTAGATTAAGTTCTCTACACATACTTTCAAATTTCTTTTCATCTTTTATACATTCAAATACATTCATAAGTTCTTTATTTGAATCATTAATAACTGCTTTTTTAGGAGATAATTCAAATAGTAATGCTCCACCACCCACAAATGGTTCATAATAAGTATCAAATTCTTCTGGAACATATTCTTTTAGTTTATCTATTATTTGTCTTTTACCACCAGCCCATTTCACAAATGGTTTTCCTTTTATCATTTACTTCATCTCCTTTACAAACTATTTATTATTATACATAAAGAGAAGAAAAAAAGGAACAATTTTGTTCACTTTCATATGAATATTAAAAATTTCTTTGTCTATTTATCTCATATAAACATGCTGTAGTAGCACACGCAATATTTAATGAATCAATACCATCTCTCATAGATATTTTAACCTTTTCATCTGCTTTTTCATTATAATACCTACATAATCCATCAGTTTCATTTCCAATAAGTAATAATACTGGTGAAGTAAAATCATAATCTTGAATTCTATTATTAGTTTGTAATGATGTTGCAACAACTTTTAAATTATTAAACTTGTTTTTTAAATCACTTACTAATTTATCGAATTCATTATTACTAGATATAAAAGTTAATGGCATTTTAAAGAAAGATCCCATTGTTGCTGTGATAACAGTATGATCATAAATATCTACTGCATGGCCTGAAAAATAAATGTGTTCCACGTTTAATGCATCAGCACTTCTAATAATTGTTCCAAGATTACCTTTCTTAGATGGCCTATCAATCAATAATATGATAGGATTCGTTGAATATTGAATCCTTTCAGTTGACTTCATTTTTATTATGGCAAGTATTTCACTTGTATCATCTTTATCACTCAATTTATTCATTAATGTTGGTGAAATAACATAATTATAATTAGCAACATTTAATATACTTTTAGCCCATAAAGAGAGTTTGGTATTAGAAGCATAAATAAGTGCTTCAATCTCCCAATTGTTTGAAATGGCATCTTTAATATTTTGAACGCCTTCTACAAAAAACATTTTCATTTGTGTTCTTTTAGTTCTATTTTCTTTTAATGCTACTATTTGTTGAAATATAGCATTATCTTTGCCAATATTTATTACCTTCATATTTTGATTTTCGAATAAATTTTTTCTTTTAATGTTTCATTTAATAAAAATATATTGCCTACCTCCTTATCACTTACAAATAGTATACTATTTAATCATTTTAAATGTCAATATTGAATTTAAAAGATAGATGCTCTTTTTATGCGATAAAAAAGAAACAAATTTCTTTGTTTCCTACATCCATACTCCATAATAGATAGCTATCATACCAAGCATAAATCCTATTATTAAGAACATTTTTACTATATCTGTTTCTTCCCATCCTAGTTTTTCAAAATGATGATGTATTGGTGTCATTAAAAATACTTTCCTGTGGAATTTCTTTATTGCTGTTAACTGTATTATTGAAGATAAAGCTTCTATTACAAATACTCCACCTATTACAGCAAGTGATAATTCATGTTTAGTAAGTATTGCTATAGCGGCAAGTGTTGCACCTAGTGAAAGTGAACCAGTATCTCCCATAAATACTTTTGCTGGATGCGTATTATAAACTAAGAATCCAAGTATTGAACCCACTAATATAAAACAGAATATTGCTATTTCTTGATAACCTTCTACCCAGGTTGTTCCCCAGGTGATAATACCAAAACTTAAGAATGCTATTAATGAAAGACCACCAGCAAGACCATCAAGTCCATCCGTTAAATTAACTGCATTAGATGAGCCAACAAGTAAGAACAATATAAATAGTCCATAAAACCATCCCATATCTATACTTATACCAAGTGAAGTAATAGTGACATTAGCATCTCCCCCACCTTTCATATAAATATAGAAGAATACAAGAGCAATCAACACTTGAACAGCAAGCTTCTGTGGTATAGAAAGCCCTGCATTATTATGTTCTTTTATCTTTAAATAATCATCTACAAATCCAAGTAAAGCATAACTTATAAATACAAATATTATAATAAGTAAACTATGTGTTATTTCAAGACTACCCCTTAAATACAAAAATAACATCGTAATAAGTGTTGGTATTATAAATATAAGTCCTCCAAGTGTTGGAGTTCCATTTTTAGATGCATGTCTAAATGCAGTAAAAGAACTTATACTTTGTTTACATTTTAATTTTCTCAAAAGTGGTATTAAGAAGAATCCTAGTATTACTGCTATAAAAAAACCTAACATTAATCCCAATATACTTTTTGCAAGAATTAACATTTTATCACATCCCTTACTTTTATTATACTTTATATATTTTACTTCTCATAATAATTTTACGTTTTTTATGTAAAGTCTATACATTATAAATTAAGAAAAAAATTCTCAAGTACTTTATTTTTATCATTACCTTTTACTTTTATACTAATATCCATATCACTCAATTTATATAAAATATCTAATATCTCTTCTTCACTAAAGTTTCTAGTGCTTTCATATAATTTCTTACCTACATATGGATTTATTGATATTTTTGTAACTATACTAGGTAAAGGCATACTTTTCATAAGTACTTTTATTTGATACAAATATCTAAATTGTTTACTTATCGCATCAATAATAACAGTCGCATCAGTATTATCTTTAAGTATTTTATATGAAGTAAAACAATTACCAATATTTTTACTCATAACTGCATCTATCAAAGTAAACATTTCTTTTTCATTACTTTTACTTATTGTATCTTCAACATCTTTTATAGTAATATTTTTATCATCTATTTTATAAAGCATTAACTTTTCTATCTCTTTTAAAGCATAATCAGCATTATTTTCACATAAACTAAGTATCTTTTTAACTACATCATAGCTTACATTAAATCCATTATCTTTAAGTATTTTAGTTATAAATTCATGAGTAGCCTTATAGTCCATCTTAACTATCTCTACTACCTTACATTTTTCTTTTAACTTCTTAATAAGTGAATCTTTACTATCTAGCTTTTCATCTATACATTTAAATATAATAACATTTTCATTCATATTATCTATATATTTTTTTAAAGATTCTTTTTCTTTATCTTTCATTTTCTTAAACGTAAAAGATGAAACTATAATAAGTTTCTTTTCATTAAATAAATCTATATAACATACTTCTTCTAATATTTCATTTATAGATGTATTACTATAATCATATTCTATAATATTTTTTATATCTAAAGAAGAAATAAGTTCATTTATTCTCATTTTTAAAATATTAATTTCATTACCTAAATAAACATATATCATATTTAATCCTTTATTATTACGCTTCTTATACTAGAATCTATAACAAAGTCTTTTATTTCATTTATTTCTTTATTATTAACTAGTATCTTTTTACCTTTATAAGCTATTCTTAATGCTTTTAAAACTTCATAAAGTGAAGTATATAGTTTTACTTTTACTATTGTACTTTTACCACTATTTATTGTTATTATTGTGTTATCATACATATAATCTAAATGTATAGCCTTATGTATAGCAAGTATTTCTTCAATACTATAAAATACACAAGTACTATCTTTAAACTTACTATTAGAATGAACTAAACATATATTCATAAATGCATTAATATATTTTTCATATGCACAAGTAGAATATAAATCAGTTTTAGGAATGCATATATAACAATTCTTCATATTAAATATAGACATAAATTCATCTATAGCTTCAAGTATACCCTCATATGACTCATAATTAATAACCATATCTTTAAGATCATAGTTTTTATTATATAAAGAATTTACTACAAGAGTAGTCTTACTATTAATTTTTTTATTAAGATTATATTTTTGTAAAGATGCTACTATATCACTTTTTTTAACCTTATTTATATTTCTTGATGGATTTAATTTTTCACGTTTATCTTTGTAATCATTCATTATTACAAGTGTGTTACTTTTCTTATTATTAAATTCCATCTCTTTTATACCAATAATTTTACCACTAACAGGACTAAATATTTCACTTCCATCATTATTAGTCCCAAGACTCATATTATGATAAACTAATTTATTTTTATTTAATGTAAGTAACATTTCATTATCATAAGGTATATAAATATACTCTGGTGTTAAATAAGTTATATATTCTTGTACTTGTTTTTCCATAATCTACTCCTACTAAAATATTATATATTAAAATTTAATATTTTAAAAGAAAAATATGTATGATATACTAATATTAATAATATGAGGTGTAAAATATGAAAAAGAAAATTATTATTTATGGAGTTTTTGTTACATTATTATTTTGTTTGATAGTATCAAGTATTTATGCTTTTGTTACTCTTGGAAAGAAGCCAATTAATGATATTGAAAATGAAAGTACTACTGTTCCATCTATCACTGAAGAATTTAATGCGGTTACAAGTAAATTACTTAGTAAATATGATGGTGTTATTACTTATGATGAAAAAAGTACAGAAATATATGAACTTACTAGTAGTGAAAAATATATACTTGGTAGTAATGGAAAACTTTATCCAGATAAGATTAAGTATATTAATAGTAATGAAGAATCTAGTGATGAAATAGTAAAATTTGATAGATATGAAATAAGAAAAAATGAAGATAAAAATGATAATACATTATATTACTATTATGATAAATTAAATAAAAAGAACTCAGATAGTTATAGTTTTATAACACCTGTTTATTATAAAAATAAAAATACTCCTAGATATTTACTTTTAACAGGAGATAATATTGAACTTCTTGATATTAAAACACATAAAGTTATTACTCTTAACAAAGAAATTTCATGGCTACCTGAATTTAGTAATGAACTTTATGGATATGAAGTTATCACTAATAATAAATATGAAATAGTAGTAAAAAGTAATAATGATAAATATGGTATTATTAATTCTAAAGGTGAAATACTAATAGATTTCGTATATGATAATATTGTTAGTTATAAAAATGGATTATTTATTGCCAAAATGAATGACAAATATGGTATTATTGATAAAAATAATAAAATAGTATTAAATTTTGATTATGATAGTATGTCTACTTCTGGTAATTATATTATAGTTACTAAAGGTGATAAACTTGGTGTTTTAAATAATAAATATAAAGTTATAGTTGATTATAGTATTACAATTGATACAAGTATAGATTTTTATAATATTCCAAATAATGATATACATGGTACATATAGTTCTACTATATCAAGTGGTTCATTACTACTTATGATATATCCTAAAGGGTACGTTTTAGATGAAGGCGGTATATATAAGAAGAAAGATAGTACAGCAAAAGACATTAAAGCATATGTAATTAGTTCAAGAGGAATAGATAGAACTTTCACTATTAATAGTAATATTGAACCACTTTATACAGATGATAATTACGAAAATATTGGTTACTACTACTCTATTTCTAATACAGATGGTAAAGTTACTGTTACTTTCTATGACACAGATTACTATGAATACTATAAATATACAACTAAAAAACTAATTAATTCTAATTATAATGTTTCAGTATATATGACAAATAATATTTGTTATATTGAAATCTATTATGATGTTAATGGTAATTATGAAACTATATATTTAGATTTAATAAATTCAAGAGAAATAAAAGAGATTGATGCTTTATATAAATATTTTGATAATGGATATGGTTATACTTTGAAAGACAATGTATTAAAAATTTATAAGAATAAAGAAGAACTTGAAAAGTTTGATAATATTAAAAGTTATTTAGGAGGATATCTATTTTCTACAAATGATAATTCTATTATTGAGCTTGAGTTTCATAAAGAAAAATAAACATAATAAAACTTCACATTTAAGTGAAGTTCTTTTTTATTAATTAATTTAATTTAGAACGAACAATTTCATTAACAGTTTTCATATCTGCTTTACCTTTAAAGATTGGAGTTAATTCTTTCATAATTAGTCCCATATCTTTCATACTTGTAGGTTTTACTTTATCAAATACTTTATCTATTTCAGAATTAATTTCTTCTTCTGTTAATTGTTTAGGTAAGTATTTACTTAATAAATCTATTTCTTTTAATAATTTATCTACTAAGTCTTGTCTATTACCTTTCTTAAATTCTTCTATACTTTCTTTATGAGTTTTAACTTGTTTACTTACTATATCTATAACTATCTCATCACTACATGAATTTCTTTCCATTTTGTTATTGACTAAATACATATCAATGGCTGACTTTAATAGTCTTATAGTATTTAACGAATCTTTGTCATGAGCCTTCATGGCCTCTTTCATATCATTTGATATAGTTTCATATAACATAATTATCTACTCCTTTATTAATATCTTTGTTTGTTATGTTTTTTAGCATTTCTGATAGCTTCTTTTTTAGCTTCTCTTCTCTTAATGCCAGGTTTAGAATATTCTTTTCTTTTTTTCATTTCAGTAGGGATTCCACTTCTTTGAACTTTCATTTTGAAACGTTTTAATGCGCCCTCGATATTTCCGTCTTTTACTTCTACGTGTGTCACTATTTCTTCCCTCCCTTCATGACTATAATTGATTATAGAACAAAAAGTGCCAAATTTCAAGTAAATTCTACTTATTTTGTGATTTAATTTGACATTTTTATAATTTTAATGTTTTTGGTTTACCATATAAAAATTCCTTTGTTTCTTTTCTAAGTTCTTTGATCTCTTCTAAGTGTGCTGTATTCGGACTTGAATTAGAACAATTTATCTCTATGAATAACCATTGCCATTTATCATATAGGTCTCTATTTCTAGCCTGTAATTTATTTAATACTTGATGACTTTTTCTAGTAAGTAATGCTCCATTAGATACAATTGTATCGCCTTTTTTTCTTTTTACTATATGATGAAAAGTTAAAGGGTTATTCTTTTTAATTTTAGTTCCCATCCAGTCAATATCACCAGGCTTATATATTTCAATCATTCTTTGTAGTACTATTTGTTCTTCTGTATTCATACTCCACCTCGTGAATTATTATATTGTATATTTGATTTTTGTCAATACTAATGTCTATCTTTATTTCTTAATAAAAGTTTAGTATAATCATTACCTAATATTTCTTCATTATAAAACATCGATCTTTTAGACATTTCACTATCTAGCTTTGAAAGCCCATATTGTTCAGCTAATGTTTTTTTATTAGAGAAAAGATTGGTACCTAAACTAAGTCTATCATTTTCTATATTAGCTCCAATAGAAGATAAAATTGTAGGATACATATCTAAAGCTGTAAATGTTCTATTTTTAGTATTATTAGATGTTCTTAATGAATTAATTATCACATTATATCTAAGCCTTCTTGATTTATCTATATTTTTATATATTGTCTTATGCATACTTGGATGATCACCCAATATAACAATAGTTGTATCCTTGTAATAAGGTTGCTTCTTCACATATTCTATAAACTCATATATTAATTTTGAACTAGTCGCATAAGCATTTTCATTACTGCTCTTATATTTTCTTTCAGAATATGCTCCTAGATACTCATCATTACCATGTGTGTCAATAGTTATAAGATTCAAGTTAAATGGTTTATTTGTCTTTGATATATTTTCGAGTCTTTTCTTAGCTATATCAAATAAATATTTATCATTCATTCCCCAACTTGATTTATTACTTTTATTATAATTTTTATCATATTTTTTAACATTATCACCATCAATTATATTATAATTTCCATGTTTTGTATAATACTCTTTAAGACCGCCAAAAGACATATTAGCTGCTGAGATAACTTCATTGTAATATTCATTATCTTTAAGAACATCACCAAGAGTATAAGCACCATTCATAAAATCATCAGAGTGATACTTATTACCATCAATAGGTATCTTAAATGGTAATCCAGATGTATTAGCAACTATAGAAGCTGTAGTCCATGTAGTAGCGAATAAATCATTAACTCCACCTATTTTATTATCACTAGCAAAATATATAGAATCTTCTTCATTTAATAAATCATACATTTCAGGCATTACATTATAATCCCATTCTCCACCTTCTTCTTTGCTAAATAAAGTTGTTTCAAAAGATTCAGCGAATATAAGAATTAAATTATTTTTCTTTTCAAAAACAATATTGTTATTTTTAGGCATAACATAATTATCTTCTATAAAAGTAGATACATTGACATTATCCTTTATATAATTAATACCATTCATATTTATAATAGAAAGAAATAATATAAAAATAGTAGTTAGCACTAATGAAACTTTTCTATGTTTTAGAAAGAAATTTAAAGGATATATTTGCTTTCTCATCGATTTTCCATTTTTAAATTTAATATTTAAATATACTTCTTTATCAATTAGAATATTATAATATAATGCTAATAATACCCCAAATACTAATAGAAAAAACAATAAGCAATCTCCAACTGCTATTAAGAAAACGCCAGCATCAGCATGTACTACCCCATTAGTTAAATAAAAATATAATTCCTCTATTGTTTCATTTGAAAAACAAAATTTAAAATAGAAAGTAACAATTAGTATTAAAGTTAGAATTAATAGATAAGTTATTAATAATATATTTTTTATCCTTTTCATTTGTTATCTACCTTTTTGATTTCGACTTTAACTTTTATATAATTAATCACTACTTTGTATATTAACATCATAATCAAGTTTACTATGAAAGATATAACACCATATCTTAATGAAAATACTATACTATTTTCAAAATTAGTAAAATTAAAATATTTATAAATAATAAATATACTTATAATATTGCTTATAAATAATAATTTAGCATACAATACAACCCATTTTTTATTCTTTTTGTTATTCCTATAAAAATTAACAAAAAATATAGAAGGTAACATTGCACTTATAATATTTCCCATAAAATCACCTATAGACATTATACTAGTTTATAAAGAAAAAAGATACCATCAGGTATCTTTATTAAACTACTTAATTTGACTCATTACTTCAGCAGCGAAGTCATCATTTCTCTTTTCCATTCCTTCTCCAACTTCATATTTAACAAGTTTTACTAATGTAGCTTTATTATTTTCTAAATAAGCTTTTACTGTTAATCCAGAATCTTTAATGAATGCTTGTTCCTCTAAAACAGTTTCTTCATAGAATTTTCTAATTCTACCTTCAACAATTTTATCAGCAAATTCAGGCTTTTTACCTTCATTAATAACTTGTTCTTTAATAACAGCTTTTTCTCTTTCTAAGTCTTCAGCTGGTACTGATTCAATATTAATATATTGAGGTCTCATAGCTGCTGCTTGCATTGCTACATCACGGGCAACTTCTTCATTTCCACCTTCAATAATTGTTAAAGATGAAATTTTTCCACCCATATGTAAATATGAACCAAATACTTGTGAATCAGTCTTAGTGACTTTTTCAAATCTTCTTAAAGATATTTTTTCACCTATTTTAGCAGTAGCATTAACTATTAAATCGTTAATAGTTTCATCTCCACATTTAGTATTTAATGCTTCTTCCATAGAAGTTACATTATTTTCTAAAATAGTATTTCCAATTTTATCTAATAATTCTTTAAATTCAGCATTTTTAGCAACGAAATCAGTTTCACTATTAAGTTCAACTACAACTGCATCGTTACCTTTAATATAAATATTTGAAAGACCTTCTGCAGCTATTCTTTCAGCTTTTTTAGCAGCTTTAGAAATACCCTTTTCTCTTAAATAATCGATTGCTTTTTCCATATCTCCGTTAGTTTCAACAAGAGCCTTTTTGCAATCCATCATTCCTGCTCCAGTTTTTTCTCTTAGTTCTTTAACCATACTAGCACTAATATTCATACTTTGCCTCCTAATTTAAAGCATCAACTAATTCATCTTTTTTCATTGTTGAATATCCAGAAACACCTTTTTCTTTAGCAATTTTCTTTAATTCAGCAACACTCATTGATGAATAATCAACTTTTCCTTCTTTTTTAGTATTCTTTTCTACTTTCTTAGATTCTTCTTCGCTAAAATCATCAAATTCAACTACTTTAGTTTCAACTTTGATTTCTTTTGATGGTTTTACTGCATTTTCATCTTCAGTAACATAGTCTACTAATGGAAGTCCGTTTGCTTCACAAACAGCATTAGCTAAAACACCTAAAACTACTTTAACACTTCTAACAGCATCATCATTAGCTGGAATTGGGAAATCTACATCATCTGGATCACAGTTAGTATCTACAATTCCAAATACTGGAATGTGTAATTTACGAGCTTCATGTATAGCATTAGTTTCCACTCTTGGATCAACAACGATGATTGCTTTTGGTAAACGATCCATTTCACGAACTCCACCTAGAAGTTTATTTAATCTGTCATATTCTTTTTGAATTTTTGCAACTTCTTTTTTAGGTAGTAATTCGAATTTACCATCCTTTTCCATTTTTTCGATTTCTACAAGTCTCTTAATTCTTTCTTTAATAGTTCTAAAGTTAGTAAGAGTTCCTCCTAGCCATCTTTCTGTTACATAAAAACTATTACATCTAGTTGCTTCTTCAATACTAGCTTCTTTAGCTTGTTTTTTAGTACCTACGAATAGAACCTTACCACCGTTTTCGCATGCTTTAAGAAGTTCAGCGTAAGCTTCTTCTATTTTTTCAACAGTTTTTTGTAAATCAATAATATGAATGTCATCTCTTGTAGTAAAAATGTATTCCTTCATTTTAGGATTCCATCTTTTTGCTTGATGTCCAAAGTGAACACCAGCTTCTAATAAATAACTTTTTGCAATTACTGCCATTTTTCATTTCTCCTTTCGTTAATTCTTCTGCCTATCTTTAAATTAATATTCACTTATATTAAGCACTAGAATATTAAATCAATAAGCATGTCTTTTTTCTTAAAGCGAGTTTATTTTAGCACATTTTCAAGTAAAAAAAAAGAGTTTTGTGAAAATTCGATGTTGTCTATGGTAAAAAGTAACTCTTTTTAAATGTAATTAGTTAAAAATGTATGCTAGACAAAATATAGTGGTAAATTCTTAATGAATTATTTGAACCAATTTATATAATTTTTTGTATTTCTTAATAAGTTTTTTACTTGTTATTATTATCCTATTGCTTTTTTATGGGGGTTCAGGTGCTTCACTAATAATTGTTTATCACAATTTAATATACATAGTAAATAATTTATTAAAAAAAGTACTATTTCTAGTACTATGCGTTTACGCTAAACATGACATATCAAATTTAAATATCATACCTATTAAATTTAATATTAATGGGAATAACGCAATTACTGCTAAAATTATTGCCATCATAACACATTTATCAAGAGCTTTTTTAAGAGCTCCTGCATCTTTTGACATAATAGCTGGTACTAATTGTAACATAGCATTTACTATAGCAATTATAGAACCACCTATTCTAACAATAGATATACCAAGTTTAACAAGTTCAGTAAACGTAGGACCAAGTATATCACTACAGCTTTCTTCTCCTGTTCCAAAATTAGTAATTGTAGGCGTATCCGCTAAAATATACATATTATCACTTACACTTTCAACTGAACTAGCATTTACATTTAAAACACCTATTAAAAATAACAACATTATTATTAATACTTTCTTCATAATCTACCCCTTTAATGCGCTATATTATACCACTTTTAATACAATTTGTCAATTTACACTCTAAAGTATAATATATAGAAAAATCATATCATTTATAGTATAATGTATATAGGTGGTGTGCATTATGAATATTACATCTATGAATAATTCTACTTATAAAAATAGAGGTATGTTTCTCGAAAATATACTAAATGATTCTAATACATATTATAACAATATAGAGAAATGTTTGATATATAAAAAGCCTACACCTATTAAAGTACTTAATGTTAGTTATCCTACTAACAACTCACATTTGATAAATAAAGCAGTTTATTCTAGTATTTCAACACTTGATTATAATGGAATATATAGAGAAAAATATATTGAATTTGATGCAAAAGAATGTCACTCTAAAACATCTTTTCCACTTAGTAACGTTAAAGAACATCAAATACTTCATATAAGAAGAGTTATTAAGCAAAAAGGAATTGTATTTTTGATAATATTTATGAATAATGAATTTTATTTATTTAAAGGTGAAGATTTAATTGATTTTATAGATAATAATGAAAGAAAATCTATAGAATATAATTATATTAAAGAAAAAGGATATAAAATAAGTGAAAGTTATACACCAAGACTTAAATATTTAGATGCAGTTGATAAAGCTTATTTTAATTAAAGGAAGGAATTTTATGAAGAAATTTAGAAAGAAAAAAGATAATGTTGATGGTGAAAGTACCCCTAAAAAGAAACGTAAATTTAGATTTGGATACTGGTTACTTGTATTTGTACTGACATGTGGATTACTTTGCTTTATGGCTGGTATTGGATTTTGCTACTACATTGTAAAGAGTGCTCCAGAATTTGATAAAAATAACATGTTTGAAAAAGAATCAACGAGAATATTTGATTCAAATGGTAATTTATATGCTACTCTTGGTAGTGAAAAAAGAGAAAAAGTTACTTATGATGAACTTCCTCAAGTACTTATTGATGCGATTATAGCAACAGAAGATTCAAGATTCTTTCAACATAATGGATTTGATGCTCCTAGATTCTTAAAAGCCTCAATTAGTCAAGTACTTGGTCGTGGAGGCGGTGGTGCTTCTACCCTAACAATGCAACTTTCAAAATTAGAATATACAGATTTTGAAGATCAAGGTATTAAAGGTATTATAAGAAAATTTACTGATATATATATGGCAGTATTTAAACTTGAAAAAGCATTTACCAAAGAAGAAATAATTGAATATTACGTAAATATTCCTTGTATGGGAGGTAATATTTATGGAGTTCAACAAGCAAGTCAATATTACTTTGGTAAAGATATTGGCGATATAAATTTAGTTGAAGCAGCAATGATAGCTGGTATGTTCCAATCACCTAATGGATATAATGCTTATATAAATCCTAATGATGCAAATGCTAGAAAAAATACAGTTCTTTACTTAATGAAAAGACATGGATATATAACAGATGATGAGTATAAAGCTGGTACATCAGTTGAAATAAAAGATTTCTTAGATGAAGGTGTATCAAGTACAAATGAATATATTGGATTTATTGATACTGTTGTTGCAGATGTAATTGAAATGACTGGTCATAATCCATATGATGTTCCAATGGATATATATACAACCATGAGAAAAGATAAACAAGATGTTATAAATAATTTTTATAAAACATATAAATTTAAAAATGATAAAATTCAAGTTGGTGTAGCTGTTGTTGATGTTAAAACTGGTGCTTTAATTGCTGTTGGTGCTGGTAGAAATAAAAAAGGTGCAAATACTCTTAATCTTGCTACATTTGATTATCAAACTAAGAGACACCCTGGTAGTACAATTAAGCCTATTCTTGATTATGGTCCTGCTATTGAATATGAAAATTTAAGTACATATGGTCCATTTATTGATGAAAAAACTCCTTATGGAAGTGGATCTATGAGAAACTTTAATGGTAAATATAATGGATTTATGACAATGAGAGATTGTTTAAAGAATTCAGTTAATACATGTGCTTTACAAGCATTTAATATGACTACTAATGAACAAAAAATGGAGTTTATGACAAACCTTGGTGTACAACCTGAAGAAGGTATTACTAAACTTCCTCAATCATATTCAGTTGGAGCATTTAATACTGCTACTCCTGAAATACTTGCTGGTGCCTATGCTGCATTTGGTAATGGTGGATATTATACTAAGCCTTATTCCTTTACTAAGATTATATATCGTGAAAGTGAAGAAGAATATACTCCTGATATTGAAAGAAAAAGAGTTATGAAAGAACAAACAGCTTACATACTATCTACTGTCCTAACTGGAGTCACTACTTCAAGACTTAAAGTAAAGGGCACACAAGTTGCTACTAAAACTGGTACAAGCTCATATGATACAGCACTTCTTAAAACTTATGGACTTACTAGCTCAGTAATACCAGATTCATGGACATCAAGTTATACAACTGATTATGCTATGGCAATATGGTATGGTTATCCAGAAGGTCTTACAAAAGATAATGTAAAGAAGAAATATTATATGACAATGGGTCATGCTAGTAATGAAAGATTAAAAATACAAGCTGCTCTTGGTAATAAAATATATGAAAAAAATGCTAAATTTAAAAATCCAGGTGGACTTACTACTGCAGAAGTTGAACTTGAAACAATACCTGCTCAAAAGCCAAGTGCTTATACACCAAGTAAACTTAAAAAGAGTTTCATATTTATAAGTGGTACAGAACCTAGTGAAGTTTCAAATAGATTTTCTAAACTTGCAGACCCCACACCAGGAACATATTCTATTAATGGTAAAAGATTAACTATCAGTTGGAATTCACCAGGTACTCCTGATGCAATAAGTGAAACATATCTAACTGAATATTTCAAAAAAGGATATACAATATGGGCGGAAGATTATTTAAAGAAAAGAATCAATTACAACAATTCTAATATTGGTGAATTTGGATTTGCTATTTACTTAACTTCAGGTACAAATTCTACATATGTTGGTTTTACAAAAGATACAACAATGGAAATAGATTTAAACAAATATCATGGAACATTTGATGGTGTTATTATTAAAAGTATTTATTCTATATTTAAAAGCAATGCCTCTGATGGAATTAAAATATCACTTAATGCTACAGGAAATGAAGATAAAATTTTTGATATTTCTATAAACGATCTTACAAAAAAAATTAAATTAAATGATAAATACAATTATTTAGATAATACATCAGTTAACGCTATTAAATTAAATGGTATTGACGTTAAAAATAATATTAGTGACTTAACTGTAAGTTACACATCAATTAGTGGTAATGGTGGACCAACAATTGATAATTTTACTGCCACTGCTGGTACCTATAAAATCACTTACACTATCACATTTAAATATGAAGATAAAATGTATAGTAAAAAAGTTATACAAACTGTAACAGTTAATCAATAAATATAAAAGAGATGAGTTTAATACAATTCATCTCTTTTAATGTGCAAAATACTATTTTATTTATATTTACATATATTTTTTAAATGACATTTATCGCATTTTGGATTTTTGCTTGTACAAATGTATCTACCAAATAATACCATTTGAGAATTTATTTTGTTCCATTCATCCTCATCAAAATACTTTTTAAGTTTAATTTCAGTTTTCAACACATCATCTTTCATAGTTGTTATACCAAGCCTTTTTGATACTCTATAAACATGCGTATCTACTGCAAAAGATGGAATATCAAATAGTATTCCTAATACAACACTAGCAGTTTTTCTACCCACACCACTTAAACTTTCCAAAAATTCTCTGTCATTAGGAACATAGCCAATTTCTTTAATTTTTGTAACAATTTCTTTAAAATATTTAGATTTCGTTTTATGAAGTCCTATACTTCGAATATAATTATCTATTTCATCAAGAGTTAAAGTATCTAATTTATCAAGAGTATCATATTTTTTATATAGTTCTCTTGTTACCATATTTACACTTTTATCCGTAGTTTGAGCAGATAGCATAACCGATAATAATAATTCATAATCTTTTGTATATTCAAGTTCGCATTTTGGATCATTAAAATGCTTGTCAAATTCATTTATTATTAAATCCTTATTCATTTTCATCAAACCATTCAAAATCTAATATATCATCTTCATGAGTATCCTTTTTATTATCATCTTTTATTTTATTTTTAATACCTTTTTTAGTCCATTCATATATAATCTTATCAATGTATTTAAAATTTCTAACATTATTTAGTACAGCTTCTTTTAAAGCATTTTTTATAGTCTCTTCTTCCACACCTTTTTCTATCCATTTATTTATCATTTCATATTCAAAACTACTTAAAGTACGACCAAGTTCGCTTTCAAACATAGCATATATATCTTTTGAATCTACATTTTCAGTTTTCTTATTAAGAGCAAGTCTATCATATAATGGATCTAATTTTATTTGTTCAATCACTTCTCCATTGTTATTAGTAACAACCATTTCTATATATTTTTTATTAATAAGACTTGTAAATGTATTAAATATTTTTTCATCATCAAATCCTAGTTTCTCTTTAATATCGTCTGTATTTAGAAGTGAACTTATATTGATAAAATATAATACAAGTAAAAACTCTTCTAATGTAATATCAATTGAACTTATACATTTGACTATATTAGAATTAATAACAAAATCTCTACTTGTAAAAATATTTCTTAAATCACTCATATCTATTATTTATTATGAACCTTTCTATTTCATCATGATCATTTATTAAAGAGCCTGACATTATAGCCTTCTCTATTTTTTTAAACATTGTTTTTGTCTTTGATATGCCAACTATTGTTGAGATCTCATATACATCAAAATTTATATCTATTATACTATGTAATTTTGTAATTTCTAGTATTTTTTTAACTTTTGAATCAATATTTAAAATTGAAGAAGCGTTTTTGACTATATCTTCATTATAAATTCTCACATCAGCTATTGTAATAGTTCCATTTGAAACTAATTTATTAATATACTTAATATTGTACATTTCTTTTCTAGTAAGTGGAAGTTTAGTATTTAATTGAGCCCATATGCCATAGTAATTGTAAACGTTCTTGATATCTTTAAATTCTATATTTAGATATCTATTTAATTTATACTTTTTAACAATCTCAAAAAACTTTATATAATTTCCATTATTAAATATTTTATCTAATTCTTTTTTGATATATTCCTTTGGAATTTGATTTAAATATTTACCATTTTTAGAAAGAAATTTTTCTATATCATTTGATAATGTAAAATCTAATGTACATGCAAAACGAATTGCTCTTATAATACGTGTTTTATCTTCTTTTAGTCTTGTTTCAGTATCACCTACAACTCTAATAATCTTCCTATCTAAATCTTTTTTTGCATGCATTAAATCTATTAATTTACCATTTTTATCTATTGCAAGAGTATTTATAGTAAAATCTCTTCTTTTTAGATCCTCTTTTAATGTCTTTGCATATACTATTTTACATGGCTTATTATTTTTATATTTCAGTTCTTTTCTATATGAAGTTATGTCGTAAGTATAATCCTGTTCTTTGATGTGATAACTATAATAATTTGGATAAGACTTTCCTCTTTCTTGAAAAATTTTTTCTATATCTTCTATTTTAGCATTTGTACATATATCTATATCTTTTGATTCATATGAAAGAAGATAGTCTCGAACATAACCACCTACTATATAAGCCTCATATCCATGTTTATTTAATTCATCAACTATATTATTCATATCTATATTATAAAACATTTTAGCAAAATAAAAAAGCCATAACTGGCTCTTTTATAATTAATTTAAAGCGTCTTTTAACTTGCTTCCAGCTTTGAAAGTAGCAGCAACCTTTGCAGGAATTTTAATAGTTTCCTTAGTTGCAGGATTGATACCTTCTCTTGCAGGTCTCTTCTTAGCTGCAAAAGTTCCAAATCCAACTAATGAAACTTTTCCATCTTTTTTAAGACCAGCAGTAACGCCTTCAATTGTAGCTTCTAATGCTCTTTGTGCATCTGCTTTTGTAAGTCCAGCTTTTGCAGCAATAAATTCTACTAATTCAGTTTTACTCATCGTAAATTACCTCCCATTATTAATATTAGCACTGTATATATTCTTCATACAATGCTTACATATTAATTGTAGCATAACTCACTAAAAATGCAAGCAATTTGATAAAATTTTTACATTGAGATTACTAAAATAGCAAATTTTTACTAATTTTACTTACTTTCTGCTTCATTGACACTCTATTTGAGTCCTCTCTGCAGACTTAAATTCCGACAATAGCTGCCGTACATATTTTTACTATTTTTTATATTATTCTTATACTTATAATTATTATTTTTTGTTTTTCTTTATATATTTACATTTTGGATAGTTAGAACATGATATAAATTTTCCATACCTTCCCACTCTCTCAACTAAATTGTTCCCACATTCTGGGCAAGTTTCTTCCAACTCTTTTAGTTCATCTTGCTTAATATATTTACATTTTGGATAATTTGAACAAGCTGTAAATTCGCCACGTTTTCCTTTTCTTATCACTAGCATACTTCCACAATTAGGACAAGTTTCTCCTGTTTCTTTTGGTTTTTCCTTTTCTTCATGTTTTATATATTTACACTCAGGATAATTTGAGCAAGCAATAAACTCACCATATTTTCCTTTTCTTAACACCAATGCATTTCCACACAAAGGACAAGTTTCGCCTGTTTCTTTAGGACCAACTTTTTCCATTTCTTTAAACGCTTTATTTAATAGAGGCTCAAAATCTTTATAAAATTCATCAACAACAGTATCCCATTTCATTTTTCCTTCAGCAACTTCATCCAGTTCTTTTTCCATGTTGGCTGTGTAATCAACATTGATAATTCCAGAGAAGAATTCTTGAAGTTTGTCTGTAACGTTTATACCTGTTTCAGTTGGATAAAATTTTTTATCTTTAAGTTCAACATACTCTCTATCTTTTAAAATTTTTATTATAGTAGCATAAGTACTTGGTCTACCAATTCCTAATTTTTCAAGTTCAGCAATTAACTTTGCTTCTGTAAATCTTGGCTTTGGTTCTGTAAAATGTTGTATTTTTGATACTTTATCAGATACAATTACTGAAGACATATAATTTGCAAAATCTGGAAGTACAATATCTTCTATGTCCTCGTAATCTTTATAAACTTTTAAATAGCCATCGAAAACATATACTTGGCCAGTAGCATGAAATATATAATCATTATTTTCTAAATCTACGCTTGTGGATTCAACTTTAGCATCTGCCATTAGAGAAGCAAGTGTTCTTATATATATTAAATTATATAACTTGTATTCATCTGTTTTTAAATACTTTTTAATACTTTCTGGTGTTCTATCTATACTTGTTGGTCTAATTGCTTCATGTGCGTCTTGAACATTTTCATTCTTTTTAGATGACTTAGCATACCCAACATAATCTTTGCCATAATTATTTTTAATATATCTTTCTGTATCAGATACAAATAAATCAGAAAGCCTAATTGAATCAGTTCTCATATATGAAATAAGTCCGACTGTCTCAGTACCTATATTGATTCCTTCATATAACTTTTGAGCAATACTCATAGTTTTTGAGGCTGGGAATCCTAGACGATTAGATGCCATTTGAGTAAGCGTACTTGTTGTAAATGGTAATTTGCTTTGTTTATTTTTTAATTTTTTATCAACATTTACAATATTATAAGCATTTGATAATTTATTTATAATTTCATCTGCTTCTACTTTACTATTGATTTCTATATCTTTACCTTTATATTTCGTTAATTCTGCTTTAAAATCTTTGAAATCTGTTTCAATTGTATAATATTCTTTTGGAGTGAATGCTTCTATTTCTCTTTCTCTATCTACAATTAACTTTAAAGCGACACTTTGTACTCTACCTGCACTTTTACCTTCAGTTTTATTTTGCATTAATCTACTCAATCTAAATCCAATTATTTTATCAAGCATAAGTCTTGATTCTTGACTATGAACAAGATTATCATCTATTTTTCTTGGATGTTTAAATGATTCAAGTATTGCTGGTTTTGTTATTTCATTAAAAACTACTCTTTCATAATTATTATCTTTTATATTAAGAGCCTCTTTTAAATGCCAACTTATTGCTTCTCCTTCACGGTCTGGATCGGTTGCGAGTATAACATTATCACAATCTTTAATTGCTGATTTTAACTCTTTTACGACTTTGCTTTTTTCTTTAAGAATAACGTAATTAGGTTTATAACCATTCTCAAGATCAATGCCAAGTCCAAACTTACCAGTATTTGATAAATTTCTTATATGACCTTTACTTGATAATACCTTATAATCACTGCCTAGATATTTTTCAATTGTTTTACTTTTACTAGGGCTTTCTACTATAACAAGATTCTTCATATTTCTCCTTTTCTATTTCTCTTCACAAAAATAATATTAACATTAATATTTTATTTGTCAAGAAATTATTTCTTTTGCCTCTACTAATTATATATACGAAAAGTTTTAAAAACACTTCTTTTTTTTGAAAAAAATATTTTATTTTTTTGAATATGTGTTATATTATATATAGTGATAAATATATGAAAGATAGATTTGGTAAAATTAGTTTATGGAAATTTTTATTTTCTATAATGATTATAATATTTCATGTTGGTAATGTTCTTGATTATAATAAATTTAGATTTAATTTTGGATCAGGAAGTATAGCAGTAGACTTTTTCTTTGTTGTAAGTGGTTTTTTCTTTTGTAGAAAGTATATAAATTATGAAATTAAAAAATCACTTGGAGAAGATAGTTTTAACTATTTAGTAAATAGAACAAGTAGATTTATTAAATATATTATAATTTTATTAATTATTGCTATTCCATTTTCTATATTGTGTTTAAAATTTAATTTTACAAGTGTAATAAATGCTTTTTATAAATTATTATATATACCTTATCATGGTAAATGTAATTCAGAAATTTTTGGAATAACATGGTATATTATGGCTATGATTTTAGTTGAATCAATGTTATTTCCATTTTTAGTTAAATATAAAAAAGAATTTGTATATATTGTTTCTCCGATTATTATTGTCTTATTGGGAAGTTATTTATTAATTAGATATGGACATTTTGCTACTCCTTGGAAAATGGGAAGTATACTTTATAAAGGAATATTAAGGGGTATTTTCGAAATAAATATAGGAATGTACTTATATTTAATTAGTGAAAAGATTAGTAATATTAAGTTTACTAAATTATCTAAAATATTACTTTTATTGTTTGAAATAACTGGATATTTAAGTATTTTTATACTTGTAAATTTAAATAATGCTCATAGAAGATTTGATGTTTTAATGTTAATTATATTATCAATATGTATACTAATATCTACTAATAAAGATATGTATTTATATAAATTCTGTAATAATAAATTATTTTATTACTTAGAAAAATTAAGTTTACCTATGTATATTTATCAATGGCTTATTATTGAAATATTGGTATTTATACTAACTAAGTTTAATATTCATTTATCATATTTATGTTTTTCTGGTATTACAATTATAATTTCTATTATTTTTGGAATGATTATATTAAAATTAATTAATTTTTATGATAGTAAAAAGAAAAAAATTAAATTATTATTCATTGCAAATTAAAAAGTAGATTTCTCTACTTTCTAATAATTCTTATATTATAAACATTCTACATAGGTATCATTTAAGCATCTTATTGTACATAAGCAATTACAATCCATTGTGAAAATTGAATCTGTACTTACATATGGATAAAGTGAAGTTGTATCAGGGTTTGCAGCTAGAACTCTAAATGTACAGCAGCATCCATCTACTTTTTCAACTCTAAATACTGAACTAGTTGTATCTGTTTCTGTTCTACTTACAGGCATACTCCAAGGTGTGCCATTTCCACAGCAAGTATATAACATAATTGGACGAGTGTTGCATATTACACAGTTAGTGCCGCCACCTAAAGCAGGTCTATCGCATGAAAGCAAGCAATTATCAGGGCAAGCATTAGACTGTAATACATTAATAACTTGTAATATTTCCATTATGCAGTTATCACATGTATTGCAATTGTTTTCATTATTATTACACATATAATCCACTCCTTTATTTCTATTCATTAATATGGTATGAATTATATTTATTTTTAGTTACATTATTTACCTATTATTTAGTATATATTGGTGTTAAATTCTTATATTTATTTGGTACATTTAGTACTGTTACTAGTTTATTATTTTTAATTATATATATGTAGTTGTTATAAACTGTTATTTTATGTTTATTTTTATGTGCTAAATAGTCTAGGAATTTTCTAAAGTCGCCATCGTATTGATAGTTATAATTTCCTTTCATTCTTGCTTGTTTGTAGTTGTATCTTGTGTTTCTTACACCCACTCTTTCTTTAATTCTTTTCTTTCCGTGTTTAGTTACTATTCTTTTCATTCTTTTTTAATACCCCATTCTTTTAATTTTACTTATAATTTCATTTTTATTAAATAATAGTATATCTTCTAGATTATTGCTCTTATGTCATATAAGATATCACATAGTTTATCAATGCTGTAATCATATTTAAAATGTCTTGCTGATTCTAGCCATAGTTCATTTAATATATTTATTAATTTATAAGCGTTATCATGAGAATTAAATACCATTATTAATGAATCATATTCATATAATCTTGTGATGTTTAATCTACCAAGTTTATTCCTTAATTCATTTAGTTCATCTTTATTGAGAATTTCTTTGTGTTCTGTTTCTGATACTTCTTCAAAAAATATATTTATAATTTTATTTTTAATATTATTTAATACTTTTATCATTTTAATATTCTTTTTTTAATAAACTTCTTTTAATATTTCTATCATACTCAAATTATAAATTTTATTGCCTTTCACTTTGCAAACATTAATAAGTTTTTTGCATAAATTATTGATATCGCAATTTACTTTTAACTCTTTTTCGGTAAATATGATAAGGTAAGTTAATATTCCAGTTAATTTATATGATAATTCTTTATCTTTTGTTTCATTCATAAGTTTTGAAAATGCATATAGACTAGTGATACTTGATTTTCCTACTTGGTTGTATAGTTTTAAAAATTCTTCTTTTGATAATTCATTCTCTTTTGTATCAAATAATGTCTCACCATTAATAATGAGTTTCAATAATGTTTTTCCTTTCTTATTATTATCATATTCTTTTGAAATTAAATTTTCTTTAATGTTTCTTTTTTCCATTATACTTCCTCCCTTTGATGTCATAAGTATAACATGCGTTTTTTCATATCTTGTGTTTTTTAAAAAGATTTAGAGAAAAAAAGCACAAAAATGTGCTTTTACTTTACATAGAATTACGTATAAAATGTGATTTTTTCACTCATTTTAAGGTTCTTTTGATTGATGTTTTCTGGTTCTTCTTGTGTTTTTTCCATCTCTAAACTTCTAATCAATTCTAAAATATTTTCTATAGATTCATCTGTACTTAATTCAAATTGTATATTACCTTTAAATAAACCAGTTTGTATTAATGATTTAATTGATAATATAATTGATTTCTTTAAATCATTAAAGTAACTATCTTTTAATCTATTAGAATCTATTTCTTTTATATTTTCTTTTACTTCAAGTGTGTAAATAGTGGCAAAATTTCTTAATATTTTTCTTTGTTCAAGAATACTATAGCTATCTTTTGTCTTTAAGAATAATTCCATTAGTTTATCTAAATCATCTAATGTTATTGATGTTTTTTCTTGTGTTTTTTCTATAAAATGTGATAAGTATTCTTTCTTTAATTCATCTAATTTTTCTGTTAAAGATGTATTTTCTCCTTTTGTAAACATTAGTTCAAATTCTAGTCTTGCTTCTAGTGATATTATTGATGTTTCTGATACTCTTTTATTTTGCATGATATCTACACTATTTAATGCACGTTCATATTCTTCACTATAGTATTTACTTCTTTCTGGATTAATGCTTTCTAATCTACTAATCATGTATTCTATATTTTCCATGCTTATTGTAAGTGTATTTTGACTTTGTCTTTCTGTTTTAGTTTTTCTATTTCTTGATATTTCAGTGACTTCTACTTCTTCACTTAAGACATTTTTATTTGATTCATATACTATTCTATCTATTCTTTTTTGTTTTTTATATTCTCCAAAAAACATTCTATCGTATTTATTTAAATATTCATCTAAATCATTTTTATCAGCTACTTCTTCAAACATCATGACTGAATATATTTTCTCATAGTTTGGATGTCTATATTCTGCATCCATTTTAATTGTGAATGTTGATGCATTTGGGCATGTTGGGATATTAGTAATCGTATATTTCATAAATTCAGTATATTTATCACTTATTGGAAATAATTTTCCACTCAATAGTTCTCTTGCATATATATTTCCTTCTTGATCTTCTACTTTTTCATACATTAAATCTAATATAACATCATTTTCATATATAGTTAGTTTTACACCTTTAAATGCATTATTTAATGATGCGATTGTTTGTGGAGATGTTATTTCTATTTTACTTTTTCTATTAAAAGTTCTAAGTGCTTCTTTGGATAAGCTTTGTATTGTTTCACATACGTCTGTATCTGAAATTCTTTTTCCATCCAATTCTACTATTCTGTATCCATATCCTTGTAGTGCTACGTCTACGCTAGGATAATCTGTAGCATCAGCACAAGATATTAAACATCCTTTAAAATATTGCTTCATATTAATCACCTTTGAGTGATATTATATATTATTTTTAGGCAAAAGAAAAGAACTTTTATAGTCCACTACATAACTAATTCAAGTCCTTTTGCATCTTTTAATGACATTTTCTTAAATTCTAAGTTTTTAATTAAATTTAGTATTTCTTCTGTATTTTCAGTATCTGTTAACTCTGTTATTATATTATCTTTAACATATCCACTTTCTACTAAAGCATTTATAAATAATAATATAGATTTTTTTAAATCTTCAAAATAGCTATCTTGTAGTCTTTCAACAGTTACTTCGCTTTCATTTTCTTTAACTTCTAAAGCATAAAGACTAGCAAAGTTTCTTAATATTTTTCTTTGTTCTAAAATACTATAGTTATCTTTTGTTTTTAAGAATAATTCCATTAGTTTATCTAAATCATCAAGCGTTATTGATGTTTTTGTTTGCGTTTCACTCAACAAAATGTGATAAATATTCTCTTTTTAAATCTTCTATTTTATCTGCTAAAGATGTATTTTCTCCTTTTGAAAACATTAATTCAAACTCAAGTTTTGCTTCTAATGCGATTAATGCTGCTTCCGATACCATTTTATTTTGCATAATATCTTCTATTTTTAATGCATGATCATATTCTTCACTAAATTCTTTTGCTTTTGCTGGATTAACTTTTTTTAGTTTTTGTATTAAATATTCAATGTTTTCCATACATTTTGTAGTAGTATTTTGAATTTCTCTTTTTCTTTTTTCTTTCTTTTTAGGTTTAATAGGATACACTTCTACTTCACTATCAAGAGTATTTGACATGGAATCTTCTCTTATTTTTCTTAAAAATTTTTCTTTTGCTTTTTGAAGTCTAAATCCACCATCAAATTGTGTTTTATAATTTTCCACATCTTTTGGTGAAGCAATTTTATAATCAGTAACAATTTTTTCTATTCTAGCATAATTAACATGATTAGAATCTGAAGAAATAGCAAGATCACAATAATCAGCAATGCTTCCATTGGTTACTAATCTTTTAATAGTGTACACCTTTGTTTCAATAGTTCCATCACATTCGATTGGAAATAGAGAACCAGTTAATAATTCTTTGGCGTATATATTTCCCTCTTGATCTTCTACTCTTTCATATATTATTTCTTCATAAGTACTATTGGCACTATAATAATGTTGTGTATTAGAATATTCTTTATTTAATATTTTGATTATTTCTTCATCATCAATTTGAAATATTTCATATTCAGTTATTTTATTGGATAAAGATTTTAAATAATCTGTTAATATATCTTGATCTTCACTATCTATATTAGCAAAATCTTTATCATTTATTTTTGAAAATGAGCCATAACGATATATTAGTCTTACTTCTACTGGTTTTATTGCTTTCTTTGGTATTACTCTTCCTTTATATAACATAAAAATCACCTTTAAGTAGTATTATATATCATTTTTATGCAAAAGAAAAGAACTATTACTAGTTCTCATAAACGCTAACTTGTTTTTTGTCTTTTCCTTTTCTTTCAAACTTTACATTTCCATTAATTTTAGCATATAAAGTATGATCTTTACCCATTCCTACATTGTTACCTGGATAAATTTTAGTTCCTCTTTGACGATAAATTATTGCGCCAGCTTTAGCAACTTGTCCATCGCTTAACTTAGCACCTAATCTACGACCGGCAGAATCTCTACCATTCTTTGTAGAACCAACACCTTTTTTAGATGCGAATAATTGTATATTTAACTTCATCTTATTCATGGTTTTCCTCCTTAATATTAATATTTTTATCATAATTTTCTTTTAGTTCCTTCATCATTTGAACTAAATTGTTAAGTAAGCCATTTGTTATATTATCTTTCTTGATATTAATAATTTCTAAATCATTAGTATCAGTATAACTAATAGCATCTTTGTCAAACTCAAGTATTGCATTTATAGTAGTAATAATCATAGTACTAAAAGATGCACAAACTATATCTTTTCCATCTCTTGAATAATTCGCATGACCATTACAATGAATACTTTCGATAACATTATTTTTTTTAGTAATTCTTACTTTAATCATTACTTAGAAATAGATTTGATAAGAATCTTAGTATAAGGTTGTCTATGTCCTTGAGTTTTTCTATATTTTTTCTTTGGTTTATATTTAAACACAAGTACTTTCTTTTGTTTACCATGTTTTAATACTTTAGCAACAACTTTAGCACCCTTAACAGTAGGAGTTCCTACCTTACCATCAACATATAAAACTTCATCAAAAACAACTTCTGATTCTACTTCATTATCTAGTTTTTCAACATATAGTTCTTGTCCTTCTTCAACCATATATTGTTTTCCACCAGTTACGAATATTGCTTTCATTTTATTCCTCCTTCAATAAGACTCGCTTTTAAGGTAAGAATTTTTCATCTTTTAAATAACCTTTTCAATGCGGTTGTAGAGAAAGATTTCTACAAACATGGATATTTTAGCATAAATACGTGTTTCTGTCAAATAATTTCTTTAAATATTTCTTCTCTAACATATTATTTATTATGTGATAATTATCTCTTTTTAAATTATTTATATTCTTGATTATTTTTATCTTTTTGAAATTGTAATTATTTAGATATCTTTCTAATAAGAATTTATTATATTTGTATTTTAGATTATTTATTTCTAAGATGATACATTTTATTAAGAATAATGTTAAAAGTAATCCTAGATATGTTCTTTTTGATAATAAAAATATTATAGTAAAAATAATTGAAATTATTATTGATATTTTAAATGAAAGTTTATATGGAAATATTTTATCGAGTATGATGTTTAGTAGTTTTCCTCCATCAAGTGGTAGTATTGGAAGGAAGTTATATGATATGAGTAATTTATTTATATTATTAATTATATTATAGGTATGATATGTTACATAATTATTTTTATATAAAATGAATATTAAATAAACAAAACATAATTGAAATGTTATACCACCTATTAAAGTGAAGAGTTCTTTATTTACACTTACATTTAAGTCTTCATTATAATTAGTTATACCACCAAATGGATATATTACTATTTCACTATACTTAAAGTTTACTATTTTGCTAAAGATATAGTGTCCGCTTTCATGAATAAATATTATCAATAAAAAAAGATATACATACTCAAAATATCCACTTAAAAAAGATAAAAGAACGAATATATATGTTGTATTATGTATATTAATTTTCATCTATATTAATTGGTTTATTGTCTTTTAAAAGAACGTAATAATATTCACTATCAGCTGTACCTATTACTTCACCAGATTCAATATAGTCATAAAGTTTAACTGATTCTTTTACATTTCCATACCAAGCATAATAACCATTGCTTTGTTGAATTATTATTGTATTGTTATAACCATCTTTATTACCTATAAATGTAACTATTCCACTATCTTTTAGATATATATTTTCACTTTCACCTACCATATATTTAATACCATCTTTATATTTTTCATGCTTTGTTTCTTCTTTAAATACTTTTCTTGTATCATTATTTTTAAATACATCTGTTGTCTTATTCATAAATTTATTTATGAAGCTAAAATCTATCGTACTATTTAATACTTTATTAGTAACGAAATCTCTAAATTTAGGTGAATAATTACTTATAATAACAACTAACATTGTAAAAATAACTATTGTAAATAGTTTATTCATGAATGTTTTAAATATACTTTTACCACTTGTTTCTTTTTTATTATTTTTATATTCTTCGTATGTCATATTAAATTATATAATGTTTATCCTTTTTTATGCATATTTTCATAGAAACTATAATAGTTATCTTTACCAATTATTATATGATCAAGAAGTGGTATAGCCATAATACTTCCTATTTCAAATAGTTTGTTAGTAAGTTCTATGTCTTCATTTGATGGTGTCGTATTATTTGATGGATGGTTATGTATCACTATTATTGAGTGAGCACTTTCTAAAAATGCATGTTTAAATATTTCTCTTGGATGAACTACAGATGTATTAATAGTACCTTTAAATAATAATTTATAAGATATTAACTCCATTTTAGGATTAAGATATAGAGCATAAAAGTTTTCTTGTGTTTCATTTATGAATAAGTCTTTAAATGTATCAAATATAAGTGTTGAATTATTAAGTTTTATTTTATCTTTTATATTTGTATAATAAACTCGTTTTCCAAGTTCTAAAGAAGCTAATAGTTCTATTGCTTTTACACTGCCTATTCCTTTTATTTTAATAAGTTTATTATATGTAATATCTCTTAAATTAGTTATATCGTGTATTTCTTTTAATAATGTTCTTGATAAATCTTTTACTGATATATTTTTAGTACCCGTCTTTAATATTATTGAAAGTAACTCTTCATTTGATAAAGAAGATGCTCCTGCGTTTAATAATCTTTCTCTTGGTCTTTCACTTTTGATTATGTCTTTTATCATAAAAAAATTCCCCCTATTATTTATATACGAGGAATATTTATAATACACTACCTATTTTTTAAATTTTCTATTACATTATGAAGATTATCTGCTTTGATAAGTTCAATGTCATAGTTGTTTTTTTCTTTTAATTTTAATGCTTCATCATAGTTACCACTTGGTACGATAAATACTTTTGCTTTATTTTTAACAGCACCTTTTATCTTATATTTAACTCCATCTATATCACCTACAGTTCCATCTGCTTCTATACTACCTGTTCCAGCGATAATGTCTCCTTTAGTGATATCAAAGTCAGTAATTCTATTATATATTTCAAGAGCACACATTAATCCTCTTGACGATCCACTTTCATTATTCTTAAACACATATGTTACTTCTTCTTTAGTAGATACATTTTTTAGTATTGCTAAATATATACCAATAGTTAAATTGCCACTTTTATCTTTCTTTAATATTGCATAACATTCTTTTTCTTTATTATTTCTAAGTACTTTTATATTTAATCTATCATTTTCATTATATTTTTCTTTTTCAAGTTTTAATGTTTCATAACTATCTATTTTAACACCATTAATTTCTTTTATAGTGTCTCCTACTTTTAGGTTATTATTATCTTTATCTACAATGTATGTTACTTTTATATCAACACTATTAACTGTATATGGTTTATTTGCTTCTTCATATGCAGCAATAATAGCATTGTAACTTGTTTCTTCTAAATATATCTTATTACGAAGATTAACTTCATCCATACTTTCATTATCGACTTTAACTTCACTTGCTGGTACTAAGTCCCATGAAGGTATTACATAAGAAAGAAGTACTACAGGTAATATTCCACTTCTTGATGTAACATACGTTAAATTGAAACTACCTTTTTCAGTATATTTATTATTTGTTTCAATTCTATCATTTAAATTAATAAGTCCTCCTGGTGAATATACATTATAATCTAATTTTATAAAGAAAGTTGAAATTATTAATATAAGTACTATATAAGATTTATAATTGTTTTTTATATCATTTTTTATATAATTTAATATCTTTTTTATCATATTTTTCTCCCATTATTAATAGTATATCACATATAAGGAAATTAAATGAAAAAAATTAAATATGTCATACTTACTATAATTTTTATTATATTTATTGTTAATATTGATATTGTTATCACTTCTGTAAAAAGTGCATCAATAATATTTTTTAATAAAGTTTTTGTGAGTATTTTTCCATTTATTATACTTAGTGATATATTATATTATTATAATTATCATTTATTCTTGAAAGATAATATTGGTGCGCTTATATCTAAAATATTTAATATTAATAGTAAGTCTAGTAGTATATTTTTACTATGTTTATTTACTAGTCACCCAGGAAATGCAATATACATTAAAAATATGCTTGATAATGATGAAATTAGTTTAAATGATGCTTCTAATTTACTTTGTTATACATATTTTCCATCTATTGCTTTTGTTATTGGAACAATTGGAATAAGTTTATATGGTAGTTATAGATTTGGATTATATCTATATTTAATATGCTTAATAAATAATATTTTAATTGGAATATTTTTAAGAAATAAGAATGATAATATTGATAGTGATATTGTTATTAATAATAATTCTAATATTTTTGATGTTATTTCTAGCTCTATAATGAAAGGTATTAATATTTCTTTTATCATTCTTGGAACTCTTATTATATTTACTATTATCATTAATTTGATTCTTAGATATGTAAGTATTAATCCATATATACTTGGTATTTTTAGTGGTATTTTAGAACTTACTAGTGGTGTTATTAAGATAAGTGATGTAAGTAGTAGTATCAACATTAAGTTTCTTTTAACAGTATTTATTTTATGCTTTAGTAGCCTGTCTATATTATTTCAGAGTTTTACTATACTAAGTAAATATAAAATAAACATTAAAAAAATATTAATCGTTAAATTAATATTTTCTATTATAAGTACATTTATTATATATTTAATTACTTTAATTTAAATCTTAATGTTGAAGGTTTATATGATGTACTAAGTGCATTAAATTTACTTACTTCACTATTATTTCTAGCATATCCTATAGTAGCACTTGTATTACTAAAAATATAATTCATATTTGTTACCTTACTTGTATTAAAACTACTTAAATCAAGAATAGAAACCTTTGTGGCATAAAATGTCGAAAACATATTAGTAACATTACTTGTATCAAGTTTGTCAAGTCCAGTTATTGTAGTGGCAGCAGTACCTTCAAACATATTACTCATATTAACAACATTACTAGATTTCAGACTACTTACATCAATAGAAGTTGCTTTTGAATTAATATACATATGTGAAGTAGATACAATTGGTTTTCCATCTATCGTCGCACATATTTCATCGGTGATTGATGAAGTTGAAGACCTATTTACAAGTTTTACGCCCCATCCATCAGCAGTAATATTTACCCAGTTATATTGATTACCTTGCATTCTTGTCCAAAAACCTTCTTGTTTATAACTATATATATATGAACCTCTTGTAAATTTAGTACCCTGAGTTAATGAAGAATTTCCAGTTGTACATGCAAGACCAGTTACAGGTGGATTAACAGGTTCAACTGGCGTAACAGGATTACCACTTTTACTTACTGTATCATTTCCATATATTTTAATATTGTAATTTTCATCACTCATATGTAATGTAAGTACACTTATTACATCTTGCATAGTAGTATCTTTTTTATTATCATAAGAATACTTAGTTAAAGATATACCTATAAATTTATATCCATAAGTAGTAAGTTTATCAGGATTAGAAAGATCCATTCTATTTTCCATTTCAATCGTACGAATAAATAATCTTTTATTAGTTTTTTTATCAGTATAAGATACAGTACTTAAGTCAGTTCTTCTTCTACCTATTCTTTTACCTGCTTCATCAAATATTTCTACAGTACCTTTATTAGTAGTATAAACTTCAATTACTCTTTCTTCTCCATTTTTTAGTTTTAATTCACATCTACTTCCTTCTTCATTACATGTTCCAGAAGTAATACCTTTATTTGTGATAATGTCGTTATTTATATGTCTTGATATTGAAGCACTATATATTCTAATATCACTATCTTCCTCTATCACTTCATATGTTTGTTTTAATTTAACAAGTGTTGCGAGTAAAGATACCAATATTACAGTAACTAATACTATACTTACAATAAGTTCAATTAATGTAAATCCTTTCTTATTCATAGCCCCTCCACTATAATATTATTGATGCGTAATAATATTTTCCTTTTCTATAAAACACTCCAACTATATAATTAATAGGTGTAGTATTATCATCTTCTTTTCTTTTTAAAGTTTTTAAATATTCTATTGTTCCATTATCATAAGTTTTAGTAGCATAATAGCCTCTACTAGGATCATTTTTAAGTGCCTTTTCTACATCATTTATTTTTATAAAATAAACTAAATCAGTATCCTTAAACACTTGTACACAATTACTAAGTACAGTTCCCATAGTTGTACTAGAACAATTATCTTTAGAAGCAACCATATTGTTTTGATAACTTGAACCTGTTTTATTACCAAGTTCATTTAAAGTCCATAATAAATATTTATCACTGGCTAAATCATAATACTTTCTCTGCTTAGATTTACTTGATAATAATTCATAACTAGATAATGACATAGTAAGTGATAATGCCACAACTATTAACACTGTTACGCTTTCTACAAATACAAATCCATCTTTTTTCATATTTATTCTCCTATTACATATGGGCTTGTTCTAAGACCAGTACCACTTTCTATTATAGTATCTCCTCTTAATGTAATAACTGGAAACAATTTTCCGCTAGTCCATGTACTAACTTCACCCAATGTTCCACTTGCATCAATATTAAATATATATGAATCATTAGAACTAATACTACTATTGTATTTATAAGCAGCTGGAGTCATTGTAAAATATTGATTACCATTAGCAAGATAAAATGTACTTGTTCCTGATTTACTAGCACCAGCATAAAGAAGTTCATCCATAGTTATTAAAGCGGCCGAATAAGATAATTCTCCATTACCACTAGTTACAGCATTTGAGAATCTATCATTTTCATTAATACAATTAAATGATGGACTATTACTATTAAATCTAAGTAATGGATCATAATCTGTTGTATTATTTCCATAACCAAGTTGAGTTGAAGAACCTGTATATCCACCACTAGCATTAGTTATTTTTCTATCTGAACAATATACTGTATTAGCTAAATGCTTTGTAGTATTTGTACCTTTTGTATATATATTATTTTGCATCCATAAATCAACAGCTTTTTTAGCATTACTATCAGCTGTACCTTTATGAGCATTATCATATGAAGTTGAATAAGTTGTTGTATTACATGTAGTAGTATTTCCACACGCTTGACTCAATCCAACTCTATATCCAATAAAAGCATTATCTTTTTTAGTTTGATTATATCTTGTAGAAGTTATAGGTGCGCTTACAGTACCACTAGGACAACTACCATTAGTTGGAACACCAGCATATTGCATTCTAACGCTATTTCCTTCAGCAGTTCTAATTATTCTAAAACAAAATCCTGCATATATAACATAATTATTATTAACATTACCTCTAAAATAATATACTTTATTACCATTAAGAGTTTTAGTATGATCAGTTGTATAATATAACCCCTCTCCATTAGTAGAACTTGCTGGTTTACTAAAATCAATGCCATTACTTCTACTAACATTAGTACTACTTACACTATCAGGATAACTCAAATTATCAATTAAAATTCTATAATAAAGTTTACTTTTCTGTTCATTAGAAGTTCTTAAATCATTATTAATTCTCTCACTAAAAGTAGTTAATACCTTATTATTTCTTGAATACGTTTTTAATATAGCAAGCATAACAAAAAGAAACAATATCAAAAATGTATATACTAAAGTCATTGATATAAATCCATTTTTATTTTTCATCTTGTACTCCTCTATTATAATTATATAACAAAATAAAATAAAAATCTACACGTATATTGATGTGTAGATTATTTATTTTCACTTACTACTCCTATACCAGAATATATATAAGAAAAAGTATTCTTAATATTATATGTATTATCCATTTCATTATCTATTCTTACTATTTTAGGTGGTATAGATATCAAGACATTAAATAACATTTTTTCTTCATCCGTTAAAGACAATGTTTCGTTATATATTTTTAGAAGATATGGAAAATCTAACTTATAACCTTCTTTTTTATAAAATTTATATAGATCAAGAATTGGAGTGTCAACCAAATAATTATCCCAACTGATTAAATAATTTTTGTCCCCATGAATAAAATGTTCTAGTGAAACATTGTTATGATTTATACATACTCTTTCTTTTGATTTATATTCTACTATTTTGAACCATTTTTTTAGTTCTTCTTTAGCATATTTAAGTGATCCATCTATAGCACTATAGTTTCTTGCAAATAAATAATGTGATGGTGACATTAATTCTTCATTCTCTATTTCTTCTATAGCTTCTTCATAATATTTAGTTAAGTATTCTATATTTGATAATAATTTATTATATATTGTTTTATATTTATTTTTACTAACGTCTTTAAAAAACATTGTTTTATAGTGTAACATTGATAATGTTTTCATAAGTTCTACGCCTTTAGATACTTCATGATATTTTTCTTCTTTTATATATTTAGTTGTTACTTCTCTATCATTTATATCTATTATTTCAGGGTAGTTATCATATCTAACCGTATCTAGATATTCATATAACTCTAGTAAGTCATTACTTCTTTTTTTAATTACTCTATCTTCATCAATTTGTACACTATTTTTATACTTCTTACTCATTTACTTCAGGTATAATTATCTTATCACCTATCTTTAGATCAGAGAGCGTATTATACATAGATAATTCTTCTTTAGTAATATTATATTTATTACATATTGTATCTACTGTATCCCCTTCTCTTAGAATATAAATTTTATAGGTATAATATTTATTTTCATTATTAATTATTGTATTTGTTATATTTGATATATTATTTTCTATATCAATGTCATTTATTACTGGTTCGACTGTTTTTTCTACTTCTTTAGGAAGTTCCATATCATCTTTGAAATAGTTATTTAAATAGTCATCTAATTCATCAGGCTCTTCTTCTATTTCATTTTTAATATCTTCAGTCTTCTTTTCTAATTCATCACAAGTAAGTAATAAGTCAATATTAACTTTTAATACATCTTTATTTATATCATATTTAAAATCATCTATATCTATTTTAATAGTATCTTTATCTACTTTTTTAGATATAGCAATACCAAATGGTACTTTATATTCAAATTCTTCATCAATTACACTTGCTTCAGTCATTTTGTATGTACCATTTATATTTACTTCACCTTCAACTAAATCATCTAATATCTTATAATCATGTTCTAGACTGATATTAGTTATTTCTCCAATTTTAGTTTTGAAGATAATATCTTTTTTTAATGGAATAATTTCTTTCATATATTCATCCTTTCTAATTAAATATATGAAAAAAAATATTCTTTATGAGAATATTTTTTCGTATATTTCTAAATAATTACTTACCGGGATAAATTCTATATCATTTTTAAGATCTTTTTCTAACCATTCTATATCATTTAAGTTATCTTTTGGTATAAATAATCTTTCTATATTTTGTCTTTTACAAGCAATAGTTTTTTCTTTAAGGCCACCTATTTTAAGTATGTCTCCATTAAGTGTTATTTCTCCAGTTAATGATATTTTATCACTAATTATTACACCTTTTATATGTGAAAGTATTGCTGTTACGATTGATATACCAGCAGATGGACCATCTTTATTAATAGCACCTTCTGTAAAATTGATATGAAAGTCATTATTTAAAAAGAAGTCTTCATCAATATCAAATCTTTTAGCATTACTTTTTATATAACTAAGTGCAATTTCTATACTTTCTTTAGTAATACTACCAAGTGAGCCTGTAAATGTATATTTTCCAGTTCCTTTAAATGATGTACATTCTATATATATTGATACTCCACCTATACTACTACAAGCAACTGCAGTAACTACTCCTGGATGAATTATTTCTTTATATTTAGATTCTTTATATAATTCTTGTTCAAGATAATGTGGTATGTCATTTTCTTTTATTCTAACACTTACTATTTTTCTTGATGATTTAATATGTTCTGTTATTACTTTTCTTATTATTTTATTAATATCTCTTTCTAGTTCACGAACACCTGATTCATTTGTATATTCATTTATTATTTTTTTGATAGCTTCTGTTTCAAATTTAATAATTGTATTTTTAAGTCCATGTTTTTTTAATGCTGATGGAATAATGTAGTTCTCACTTATAAGTAATTTTTCGTTATCAGTGTACCCTGTTAGATCTATTATTTCAAGTCTATCTAAAAGTGCTGGTGGGATATTAGAAATATCATTTGCTGTTAATATAAATAATATTTTAGATAAATCTATTTCTTCATCTATATAATTATCAACAAATCTTTTATTTTGACTTACATCTAATATATCAAGTAATGTTGATGCAGGATCACCTTTATAGTCTTTTTTCAATTTATCAACTTCATCAAGTAAAAATACTGGATTATTACTACCACATTTTATAAGAGAAGTAACTATTTTACCAGGGTTAGAACCTATATATGCTCGTCTATGTCCCACTAATTCAGCTGAATCACTCATACCACCTAAAGATATTTTTACGAAGTTTCTATCAAGTGCTTTTGATATTGATTCAGCAAATGTAGTTTTACCAACACCAGGAGGACCAACTAAACATATAATTGGACTAGATACTTCATCAGTAATACTTTTTACTGCGATGTACTCAATTACTCTTTCTTTAGCCTTTTTCATTCCATAGTGAGTATCATTAAGTTTCTTTTCTATTTTAATTAAATCTCTTTCATCTCTTGTTTCAGTATACCAAGGTACATTTAATAAATATTCAATATAATTTCTTATGATGCCTGCATCAGGACTCATTTCACTAGTCGCATTATATCTTTCTATCTCACTTAATAATTTATTTCTTATTCTCTCTGGATATTTAGGACTATTTACAAGATTTCTATAATTTAATATATCTTCTTCTTTAGTATTAGTTTCACCAAGTTCATTTTTAATAACTTTTAATTTTTCTTTTAAAATAAATTCTTTTTGAGTGTCATCTAATCCCTTTTTAATTTCACTTTCAATATGACTTTCAAGGTCTATTACAGCACTTTCTACAGCAAGTTCTTTTATCAATATTTTACATCTACTTATTGGAGAAGAATCTAACATTAAATTAAGCTTCTTTTCAAAAGAAAGTGGTAAAAAATTAGCAATTACGTCTGTTAATTTATCTAAATTGATACCCTGCTTTACTTCACTCATTATTGAATTACCAACAAATGGATTTTTATTTATGTAAAGTTCTAATTCAGTTTGTAATTTTCTTTGATATGCTACCCATTCTATTTCACTTTCACTCGTTTCAATATTAGTGATAATACTATCAAGAATATCTTCTTCATTTGAATAATTTACATAACTAATTATTTTTACTCTATAAAGACCTGTTATTATAACTCTTTCATTTCCATTAGGTAGATCAATAACACTATTTATTTTTCCAACTACACCTATTCTTGGTAAATCAGATGTATCAGGCTTTTCTTCTAAAAGATTTAGAGGGCATACGATTAAGACCTCACTATCATGATATAATTTAGATATTTCAGTTACTTTTTTACTTATATCACTTTTTATTTCTACTCGTACTTCTTCTCCTGGAAGCAAGACTAGTTTTTTTAATAAAATTACAGGTAAATTACTCTTAATCATGCTTCCTCCCTACTTGACTTATTATTATAAATTTAATTTAAAAAAATGTAAACATAAAAAGAAAATTTTCACAAAAAAAAGAACTATAAAGTTCTTTTTTCTTCTCTTTCTTTAACTTGTTTTTCAAAATTACGTTTATATGCATAATAAATTAAAGATAATTTTTCACGAGTAAGTTCCCCATCATAACTAACAGTTTTATTCGCAGGCTTTTCTAAATGTTTTCTAATAGTGTCAACACTTACTTTAGAAGATGAAGATTTTATCGCACCATATATTCTTGTAATTGGTGGTTTACTTGTAATTAAATCAGTATTTTCATAGAAAACTTTATCTTCTAATGATGCAAGAGAAAGTATTGCAAGTTCACTCATAATTTTTGAAGTTGGTACTTGTAATAAATCTAAATTTTGATCTATAAATTCACGAGCCTGTTCTTTACTAAATTTATCATTTAAAAATTTATCAACTATAAATTTATATGTAGCTTCCATTTGATCAATTGGAGCAGTCTTTTTATCTTCTTTTCTAAGTTCTGAACTAGTAGCTTTATCAATCTCTACAAATCCAAATTCGTTATCTAGTTCTTGTATTACTGTAAAGAATTTATTTAATGGAATTTTTCTTGTTAAAATTCTTGGATAATTATAAAAAACTCTATCAGCTGCTTCTTTTGTTTTAAACATACTTAAAATAGTTGCTAATCTCTCACTATTTACTTCTAATAAATCTTTAAAATGTTCTATATATCTTATAATGCTTTCTTCACTATAACCATCATTTTGCATTTTAAAATGTATAAAGTCATATGTGGCTTCCATTTCTTTATCACCAATATCTCTTATATGAGATCTAACATATAAAACTATTATCTTACTTTTAGTTTTTTCTCCCCATTTATGAAATATTTTTTCTCTATTACATGCATTCTCATGAATATCAGACATTCTTCTTCTATCCATTCCTAATAATCTTCTATCTCCTGAATCTCTTAACATATCATTTTCCCCCTTAATAATGTGCATATTATATCATATTTGATACATAAAGTCAATTGTAGAAATATTTTAATCAAATAAAAATCACTTTTACTTAGTGATTCTCATTGATTTTGATTCAAATAGGTCTAATACTTCACTATATTTTTGATAGATTCTTTGCTTTATGTTAGCAATTCTATTTATTGATGATTCTATTTCTCTTCTTTTATTAGAATCTTTTTCTAGATTTAATTCATTAAAAAGTTTATGTAATTTTACTGTTAATCTATTATATTCAGTATAGCATCTTTCCATATCTTCTATTATTTTATCTATTTCATCTTTTCGTAAAGTAAGTGAACTATTATTACTTTTTTGCATTTGTCTTAGTATATTTATTCTCATTAATTTGTAGTTACCTATTTTTTCATATAATTTACTTATAAAGGTATAATCTCTTTCTATATTTAATTCATACATTCTCATTATTCCTTTCAATATTTTATTTCATCAATTCTATCAAATGTTATATTTTTAACCTTTTCTTGTTTAATTGAATTAATTATTACTAAACTTACTTTTTCATAATCTACTTCACCTTTAACAGGTATATTTTTCTTTTTAGATATTTTAGTGAAACATTCTTCTATTTCATCATCACTATAATTGTCAATACCAAATTCCTGTTTTAAAATATCAGGATAATATTCACTTAACATTTTTAAAATATGAATAGCTACTTCCTCTATAGTTATAACTTCTTCTTTAATAATTGTCATACTTGCTAGATTATAAGCAACAAGATTATTTTCAAATTTAGGCCATAATATACCAGGAGAATCAACAAGATCAATTGTATCATTAATTCTAAGCGTTGTTAAGTTTTTCGTAACACCTGGCTTATTTCCCACACCAACTATATTCTTACCAACAAGTTTATTAATAAGAGTGCTCTTTCCAACATTTGGAACCCCCACTATTAAACACTTTGCCTTTTTAGGAAGTAGTCCTTTATTCTTTCTTTTCTCATTAACAGATTTCATTAATTTAGTAACTTCTTCTATTATTTTTTTATAATCATTTGTATTTTTAGAATCACATGTTACTGTTATATAACCTTCTTTATTATATTTTTCTATCCATTTACCCGTTTCATCTTTATCACATAAATCATATTTATTAAATACAATTATGTTCTGTTTATCTCTTGTTATCTTTGCTAAATCAGGTATCATTGATGAATATGGTATTCTTGAATCAATAACATTTATTACTACGTCTATATTTGAAATAATATTTGTTATTTCTCTTTTTGTTTTAGCCATATGACCTGGATACCAATTTATATTAGTTTTATTTTCATTATTCATGCTTATCACCCACTTTTTTCTTTGCTATTATATCATAAAAGTACCACTTTTTATTATCACTTTCTCTAACATATTCAATTTCTTCTAATTTGATTATATTATAATTTTTTAAATACTCTTTTACTTCCTTCATAATTCTTTTTATTCCTTCAATACAATATATGTTTTTGACGCGACCAAATTGGCAACAACTTATTTCTAATTTTAAATATTATTATGTATATAATATAATGTTAATGTTTCGCTATCAAATAAGAATACACTATAATTATCAAACCTACCATAAGTAGAGTCTCCAATAGGTGTTCCTTCTTTAGTAACTATTCTTACATAATCATTTTCAGTAATAGAATTTACATCAAAATCATATTCATTTAATCTTCCCAACGATTCCATTACATCTTTAAAATCATTAAAGTAACTTTTAATATTTTCTATATCATCCGTACTTACTTTTGTATAATTATTATCATTTTCAACAATAACTTTATCATAAACATATTTAGCATAATCAGTATGATCTTGTATTCCATCTTTATCATAATATTCTGTTTTAGATATATAACCTTTTGGTATTTCTGTGTTCATGGTTCCACCACAACCAGTTAATAATAAAATTAGTACTACTACTACTAATATCTTTTTCATATTTATCTCTCCTTAATTTATATTTATAAATACATATTCAGATTTACATCCTGTCTTAATTTTAAGTTCCCAATCTGATATTCCTGATGTAACTATAAAATTAGTATTATTTATCTTTTCATAACCATAAACACTATCATTTTCACTTATATGTGTACTAAGCAATTGAAGTGGTATCATTTGTCCTCCATGGGTATGTCCTGATACTACTAAATCAATATTACTTTTTGATTCATTATAGTAATCAGTTGGTTGATGATTAATATCTATTATAAATTTACTTTTATCTAAATCTTTTGTTAAATCTTCAGCATTCATTCTACTTCTATCTTCAGCATCTTTTCTACCTATAATATATATTTTATCATCAATAAGTACACTTTCATCTTTTAAAACTTTTACATTATTTTTAGTAAGTTCCATCTCTAAATCTTGCGCAGAATACCCTCTTTTTTCATAATAATATCCTTTATCATGATTACCATGAGCAAAATATATTCCATATTTAATATTAATTTTACCAAGTGCTTCACACGAAGCAATCATGTCTTCTTTAGTGGTACCATCATCTACAAAATCACCTGCGATAAGTAAAATATCAGGGTTTTCTTTTTCTATTTCTTTTAAATATTCATAAAACTTTTCAGCATGAAATGTTGTTCCTATATGGCTATCTGAAAGTAATGCTACTTTATATTTATTATTTAATTTATCAGTTTTTATATCATATGTAGTAATATCCACATTATAAACATTATATATTCCTTTTAATATGTAAAGTGGTACAAATACTAGAGTTATTATACCTGCTAAATAATATTTAAAATCCTTCTTTCTTATCTTTTTTATTATAAGAAAAACTAAATCCATAAATAGCCATATAAATAAATAATGAATAATTATTATCGCAGACGTAATAAAGTTAAGTATAAGTGTTGTTACTAAAATAAATATTCCAACTATTATGAAAGGCACATATTTATTTTCAATGCCGAATTTACTTATTCTACTGCAAATATAGATTATTCCTAAGATAAACATTATTATACTAAACAACATTATAAGCATCCATAACATCATTACCACACACCTTAATTCATGTTATAAGTATAACATAATATACTTTGTTTTTAAACATGAAAAAGAGCTATTCAATTTAAATAGCTCTCAACTTAACAATCATTAATTAAAACGTTTTTTTAATAGAACAACTGTACCTATAGTTAACATAGAACCTAATAACATTATTACATAAGTCATAACATTATCACCAGTTTGTGGATTTAAATTTTTTGCTGTGAAATATGAAATTTCAAATGTTGAGAAACTTGTTGTTTCGATTGTGATGTATTTTTTTCCATCTTCTGTTTTCTTAATTTCATATTCTTTCTCATCTATTACTTTATCATTATTAATATGTTTAACTTTAGCATGTGTATCTTTTACACTAGATGGTATTGGTAAATTAATTCTAATTTTACCACCATTAAGTGCTTCATTAGGAATTTCAGTATAATCAATTCCATTTATTGAATACATTGGTTTAATTTCATATACAACTTTATTAGTTTTTTCATCATATTCAACTAATTTAGTATTAAAATTAACTTCAATTATAGTAGTTGTATCTGTAAGTTGTAATTTTTCTTTATTAATAGAATTAACTAATCCACTATTTCTATTATCTAGTGTAATATCAAGTATTTCTTTAGCCTTATCTCCATTTACTTTATCACTAACTGTAATATCTTTAGCAACCTCAACTATATTAGCATCTTTATCAAGACATCTAGCAGTATCAAGTGAAATTGTAACTGCACCTTCTGGCATTGTGAATTCATTATTTGTTACAGTTATTTTGTTATCTTTAGAATCTTTAACAATAATTTCTTTTACGTAATATCCTGTGTCTGCCTTAGCATTAACTTTTACTTTTATACCAACTTCAATTGATGCATATTTAGTTTCTTTACCATCTACAGTAACAGTAGCACTAGCTCCTTCTACATCAATATAATTAATATTTGAAACTGTATATTTTGTCTCTGATAATTTTATAAGTTTATAACCATTTTCTACATAATTTCCAATTGAATCTGTTTGGAATGTTCCACCTTTTACATATACTTTGTCGTTTTCTTGGAATACTATGTCACCAACAAAATTTCCATCATGTATACGTAATTCATTTAAATTATTAACACCAGTTTGTGCTGAATAGTGATAAATACTATTTCCTTTTTCACTGATAATTTGAGAATTTTGTGTTATTACTAATTCTATTTTACCGAAGTATATGTTATTTGATTCGATTTGAATAGCAGCTCCTACTCCATTGATACCATTTCCATATCCTTCAGCAATTCCAGGTTTTCCTGTTGCTTTAAGTGTAGCATTAACAATATTAAATCTTCCACTTTTAACTCCAAGTGCACCATTTATTCCTTCACAAGTTGCTTCTAAAACATTCCATTGTCCAGCACCTGCTCCATAAAGTGGGAATCCATCTGAACCAGTAGCAGTAATTTTAGTTGTTTTGCTTAAATTGATAACTGGAACATTAATAGCAGTTCCATCATTTTTAATATTACCTTGAATAGTAATACCGCCTGCTTTACTACCAGTACTAACTATTGTTCCATCAAAATTAACTGTAACACCATAAGCTTTAGCACTTGTATCCCATACAGATAAGCCCCATTGTGTGGTATCAATTGTTACATCCTTACCAACATATAATGTAGAATATCCAGTATCGCTCTTATCAGTAGAACCTTCTACATATATAGTTGAACCAGGTGCTTCTAAAACACGAGTATCTTTTATTGTTCCTTTCCCAGTAATTTCAAGTGAACCTTTTATTAAATCAATATACTTTTCAGTTATAGTAATTGTTTTACCATTAAGGTCTAATACAACATTATTTCCATTAATTTCAAGTGCTTTGTTTAATGTTATGTTGTCATCAAGAACTACAGTGTTGTTTCCTTTAACAGCATTAAGTAATTCTTCCATTGTTTTTACATTTATAGTTTCTGCATTAGTAATTACTGGAACTAATACAAGAACTGATATAATAAATGTAAATAATAGTTTTTTTAGATTTTTCATATATTTCCTCTCCTATCTTGGCTTAATTATATCATTTTAAAATATTTAAAAACAATTTGTTTTCTCTTTTTATTCACTTATTTACACATTTTGACATTTTTTGATATTTTATTCATTTAAAAAGCAGAAATCAATCTGCTAATTCATATATTTTTGATATACATCTTTATATTTTCTTATTGAATTTTTTGTGTTAATCTAATATACATTTGTAAGTGCTCCATCATAGTCATCAATGTCAGTCCTTTCAAGTACTCCACCTAATGCTTGTATTGTTTTATCACTACCAAGATTTTTTACATCACAATCAAGCATTACTTTATCAAGATTAAATTCTTCGAGTGCTTTTAGAAGCCCTAAATATAAATTTATTTTATTGTAGCCTTTTCTTCTTTCAGTAGGTCTTATTCCATATCCAATATGTCCGCCATGTACTAACATTTTAGGCGTTAAATGATGTCTTATATTTATCATACCTATTAATTTATTGTCATTTTTTCTTATTAGAAAGTATGTTTTACCAGGACATCTATCTATACTTTTAGCATATTCGTTATCTTGTATTTTATAATATCTATCCATACATTCTTCATATGTTTCATCTTCTAAAACATGATCAAAAGACCCAGTACCATTTATTGCTGAATTATATTTTACATGTTCGTTCATGTATTCTATAACATCATTTTTTCTTTCCATAGATGGATTTTCTAAATAAAATTTTTCTATTATTTTTTTCATATTAATTTAACTATATATTCTTATTACGAATATAATCCCCTTCAAATTCACTTTCTAATATATCCATGTGTAATTTATTATAATATTTACCATTTAAGAATATTGCATCTCTACTCATTCCTGTATCTTTAAATCCACATTTCAAATAACATTTGTGTGCTCTTTCATTTGCTTCAATTAGATCTAAATTAACACTATGAAGATTTAAATATTTAAATGCAAATTCAAGTATTAATTTAATTGCTTCTGTACCATAACCATTACTTCTATATTCATCGTCTCCAATAAATATTCCAAGAGTAGCACTTCGTGGTATCCATTTAAAATTAACAAGCCCAACTGAACCAATTAATTTATTTGTTTTGATATCTATTATATTGAAATCTCTTGTTTCTGTTTTTCTTGCTGTTCTATCTAACCATTCTTTCTCATTTAAATATGTTGTTATTTCACTACTTCTACCTGTATAGTCTGTTACATTAAAATCATTCATCCATCCTGTAAACTTATCAAGTGCTTCTTCTGTGTATGCCACAGGTGATAAATATATCCTATCTCCTACTATTTTTTTATAATACTCCATTTTTAATTCCTCCTATCTTATTATTTCATGCTTAAAATATTGTTCTTGAAATTCAGTTAATGCATTTATCGCATCATCACTATATTCTTTATTTTCTGGTACAATAATTAATTTATCATCATTATCATTAGTTCTATGAATAATTGCTATACATTTACCTGTATATTCTTTTACAGGCTCAAATGCTCCTAAAAGATAGCAATCAAGTTCTTCACCATCACCACTTATAGTACCTTCTACATATCCATAATTAACTGGATATATAAATCCATGACGAGGATGTTTACTTCCAAATTCACGATCAATTTTAATATCTATTGTTTTACCAATATATTCTTTATTATTCACGTTTACTCCTTTCTAAGCCACATGTACATACCATCTTCTGCAATTTCTTTTTTAACTTTGAATCCAAATTTTGAATAAAAATCTTGTTTTCCTGGCGCTGATAAAAGTTGTATCATCATTTCTTCATCATTTTCTAAATTCTTTTTAATATAATTAAGTATACTTTCAATTAATATTGTTCCATATCCTTTACCTCTATATTCTTTTAAGACAACAACATCCATTATTAATCCAGCATATCCACCATTAGTAACAAAACTTGCCATGCCAACTGTTTTACTATCTAAAACATATTTAACATTAATACCTTTTTCTAATGATATTTTGACAAGTCTTTCACTTGGTAATTTCCAACCTACATCATTAAGTAACATTTTATATTCTTCAAAAGTAAGCTTATTATATTCTATCATGGATCCTCCTTCACTATATTATAGTAACTTGTTTTTCTTAACACTATTGTACACAATTTATATGCAAAATAAAAGACATAACTTAATATGTCTTAAATAAATAATAAAATCATTCTTAAAATCATTAATAATCCTTCAATTTATACATTCTTTTAAATCTAAAAAATATTATATTTAACATAATTAATACTACTATTGATATAGACATTACTAAAATATTATCAAATTCAAAATATAAAAGGTATGATAATAAAACAGATGCAATAGTAGCAACAGTATTACTTTTAAAAATATTATTTATAGTAATTGATAATATAGATATAGAAATAATATATAAAAATGTTAATAGATAATAGCTTACACCTATATTATATCTAAAACTACAAAATAAATTTAACATAAATATTAATAATAATTTAATCAAAATAATATATAGAAATATAAAAAATATTTTTCTTACAATCCATTTCTTACTCTTTTCTCTTACAATTATATATTCTTTAAGATCTTCAAGTTCATGATTGAAATATGTGATAGAAAAATATACAAGATAAACTATACAATACATATTATATAAAACAGATATATTTGTAGAAATCTCAGCAAAAGGATAACCAATTAAACTAATATAATATTGATTATTTATACTAAAATCATTAAACTCAATATAGTAACTAAAGTATTCTATTATTAAAATTGCAAATAATAATATTATCCATATTTTATCTTTAATAATTCTTTCTTTTATTAAACATAACTCTACCTTCATATAATATCTCTCTTCTTTTTAATAACATAATTAAATATTAATTTAACTATTCCAAATAATATTAATATAACTAATGCAGTATTAATTACATCCATATAAAAAGTACCATATATAAGTTCATTAGTCAAATAATCTTGAGGTATTATAACAATCTTATATTTATTAAAAAGTGTATCTCCAAATATAGAAATCATATAAAAAATTATATTTAAAAATAATACAATCAATGATAGATATTTATTATCAAATAATTTTAATATAAAAACAATATTAATTATCGCAGTTAATATAAATCCATTTCTAATTGTTATATAAATATTATAAACAAGTAAATTAATATTATATACATTATGTACCCCTATACTTCTTCCTTCAAATGAAAACATAAATGATATAGTTAATATCGTTAATACATATATAAGATAAAAATATAAAGTGTAAAGTGTTATATCTTTAATTGAATTTTTTACAACTTTTTTAAAGTCAGCCTCTCTAGTTATGAAATAATAATTTTTAAAATAACTATCATAAGTACCTTTTCCAACTACATAAAGAGCAGCAAATAAGAATAGATTTCCAACTGAAGAAAACATTGTTTCTTTATATATAATTGATAAATTATGATGAGTTACTAAAACTTGAAAATATCCTAGTACACAGCCAGATATTATTAATAAATAAGGTAATAAATATTTATTGTTATTGATTAAAGATAATTTACTTTTAATCATTACTTATCACACCATCATCTATATGAAATATAGTATCAGCTAAATTATTTAAATCTTCTTTTATATGCGTACTAAATATTATCAGCCTATCTTCTTTCTTTTTCTGCTTCAAATATTTAGTTATCTTTTCTACTGATTTTTCCTCTATTCCATTAAATGGTTCATCTAATATAAGAACCTTTGGATCTTCCATTATAGCCTGTGCAATAGCTAATTTTTGTTTCATACCAAGTGAATACTTACTGTATTTTTTATCTTTTTCATGAATTAAATTTACTGTTTCTAATGACTCTAATATTTCTTTATCTGTTATTTTATTTTGAATTCTTGCTAAAACTTTAAGATTTTCATAACCTGTCAAATCAGGAAAAAATGTTGGCTTTTCTATTACTGCTCTTAAATCTTTTGGATATTCATTTTTAGCATTGAAATTCACATTATCAAATAATATTTCTCCTGTAGTTGGCATATAAAACCCACATATTAATTTCATAAGTACGCTTTTACCACTACCATTTCTTCCATGTAAACCATAAATATGACCAGATTCAAATACTATATTTGTATTTTTAATAACCTCTATTTTATCAAATTTTTTTGTGACATTTTTTAACTCTATTTTCATAAAATACACTCCTATCCATTCTTCTCACAATCTATTATTAACTTTTCTTTATTTCTATATTTTAAATATACTATTATTGATGTAACAATTAATATAATGGTTAGTGGTAAATATAATGCTACAATACCTTTTCCTAAATTTAAGTTAAAAACATTTATCATATTAATAAAAATAATCATTGAATCTATATGAAAAAATTCATAAAATATATAATCGCCAAGACCCTCTAATACAGCTTCGGTACCTATAAACAATAAATATGACAAAATATTAGCTATATAAAAATTATGATTTTTTCTTGCAACTATTAATGAAAAATTTGTATATATTATACCAGCTACAAACACTCTATATAATACAGTAAATATATAAAATATTGGACTCATAGAATATTTTATTTGTCCACCAAGTGAACCTTCTGCGATAATTGAATTAGTTGAAAATCCTTTACAATAAATTATTGTAATTATAAATACAACCAATATTGACAAAGCTAAAATCATAGAGCTAAGATATGCTTTCTTAAAAAATGACCTTTTAAATTTTTTATAATTTTCTCTAGTAAGTTCATATATTAAATGTTTATTTCTAAATATTCTGCACACATTATATAACACAGGAATTGAAATCACAAAAAACATTACATATGTATTCATGGAAAATTTATTTATAACTGTAAAAGACATATTATAAAAATCTGGCCCTTTTTTTGCTTCTTCATGCATTTTTAACATTTCATCACAAATTCCTGGATTAGATTTTTCATATTTTCGTAAACATTCAATTATAGAGTCTGCAGATGACAAATCAGTTTCCATAGATACTCTATCAAAATCATAAATTTGATATATACCAAAGCCTACCAAAATAGCAAAAAATATAATTGCTATAAAATTTTCTTTTATAAAATTTTTCATTTTTACTCCTACTACATATAATTAATAAAAAGATGTAAGGCATTCTTTTTTATTAATTTAATTTATTTATAAATTTGTTTTGTTTTTTAATAATCTATATGCCAAGTTCCTACATGATCTGTATTCCATATAGTAGGATCTTGTCTACTTAATCTTAATTTATATTTACCAGTCGTACTAGTTGGAAATGTATGAGTCTCCCCCATAACCGTAGCCCAGCTGCAACCATCACATGCTATTTTTCCAGAAGTATTAATTATTTCCGTTAAAACATAGCAAGTTTCACATGGTCTATTTATTGTAGAAGCTGACCAACTATGCTCATATTTTTGTCTTGTAGTATCTTCTTTGATTCTGTAACTTGTTTCTTTGCTTTTATTACCAGAAAGTGAAAAAGATATCATTATTGGATTAGATATAGCAAAAACACCTGTAGCATTACATATTATCGCAAGTACTAATACAGCAAGTGTTACTTTTAAATATTTTATATTTTACTTCCTAACTAATGCATTCACATCTTTAGAATAAATTAACATATTCTAAAGATTTTCATTATAAAATGTCTTAAAATATGCTTTTCATGTCGTAAACTTTACTATTATTACTTTTTGTATAATTTTACTATACCATATTTAAAATATAGATTCTACTATTTTATAATTTTTATTCTAATAGTAAATTCTACGTATTAAAAAACTGTATTATTTCTAATACAATTATTTCAATATTTCTTCTATTACTTTACCAACACCATCATGATTATTATCATACTTTGTTATAAATCTAGCACTTTTTTTAACATTATCAGGTGCATTTAGCATTGAAACTCCATATTCAGCCATCTTAATCATGTTTATGTCATTTTCCCCATCACCTATTGTTATGATATTTTCTCTACCTATATTAAGTCTATTCATTATTATTTCTACTGCTTTATCTTTAGTAGTACCAATATTTGTAATAACAAGTCTTCCACTCATACTGGTAGTTATTTCAAGTTTATCATTCATAGATTTTAATTCATCTCTAATAGTGTCTATCTCTTTTTCTGTACCAACACCTATTAATTTAAATGTATCATTATCTTTAATATAACTATCTATATCGTTAATCTTACTTCTCTTATAAATATCATTTTTAGTATATATAGTCCACTCTATATTATATTTATCTACATGATTTATAAGTTCCTTCATAGTTTCTTTTGATATATGACTACTAAATAATTCTATTCCAAGATTATTAACAATTAAAGCACCATTAAAACATATTGTATAATTAAAACTATCTACCATATCTAATTCTTCAAGATAAGGCTTAATCCTTTCAAATGATCTAGCACTAGTAGGTATTATATTTATATCATGTTTATATTTCATTAATACATTTTTAGTATACTTTCCAATTTCTTTATTATCATTTAAAAGAGTTCCATCTAAATCAGTAAATATTGCATGTATATTATTCATGTTAGTCTCCTTTGCTGTTTAATTTTATCACAATATCTTTTGTTATTCAATTATTCTTATATTCATATAATTATTATTTACGATATTTGATTTATTAAATATTTCTAAAATTATTTATAATATTTGATTTATTAAATATTTCTAAACATAAATATTATTAATATAAAAATTATAATAATGTCTAATACTTTTTTAGTTTTACTTTTTAAATGAAAATCTGTATTAAATTGTTTATATATTTTATCTACATTTACTATATTCATAATAATTACAAATAATAAAACTCCTAAATAATTAAGTATTATATCATCTATATCAAATACACCTACATTTGTTATCATTTGAAGTGTTTCTGTCATAAGGATAGATGGTAATATTATTACTGTCTGTCTTAATATATTTTTATACTTATTATCCTTTAAAATAAGTAAAAATGAAAGAGGAATAAATAAACATAAGTTACCTATTATATTTCTTATTATTTCATTTATACTTCCATATTTCAACTGTGATATTATTGTTTTAAAAGGTGTTGGTTCAGGAATATACCAAGAAGTTGATATTCTAATAGGTGGTCTTCCCACTAAAAAGAGAATGCTTATCAAACATAATATATAAAGTATCATATAAATATTAATATTTCTTTTATATTCTCTTTTATCATTAATACTTATACCACTTATAAATATATAAATTGATATTAATGATAAATAAACAATAGAATAAATAAAAGTAACATTATGAAAAATAATCATATATAAATATGATATTAAATTCATTATTAGAAATATATATTTACATTTTATATTTTTCTCTTTTAAATTCATATTTCACCAACCATTCTTTTATTACTTTTATTACATCTTTATCTATTTTTTTTACTAATATTCGTTTTTCATATTAAATATATTTTGTTCTGTATCTATTTTTCTTAATATATGATTTATACCTTCAGGTGTATATATTGTAACATTTTTTATACCATCAAGTGAATTATTATTTCCTTTCATATACACTATACAAAATATTTAGAAAAAAAAAGAACCTACGAAGTGTAGAGTTCTATTTTTTATCTTTATTATCACCTTTATATCTATTGTAAAGTTCCACTATTGTAGTAGCAACAGTTATACCAACATTTACATAATTCTTTATATTATTTATTCTTTTATCAGCAATAATTTTCTTTCTCTTTTTTATTGCTTCTTTTAGTTCTTTAACAAATTTATCTACATCTTTTATTTCATCAAATGTTATTAATATAAATTTATCTTTTGTTTCAATACATACTTCGTTATAATCTATATCAAGATTTACTTCATTTCCTTTAGTTTTAATATCATCTAAAAGTATTGTATCAACTATAATAGTTTCTTTCTTAAATAATCCTTTAATCTTTTTAAATACTAATTTCTTTGGTTCTAAATATAATTTTATTTTACCTTTACTTTCACTATATCTTACATTATATATTTTTTCTTCTTTCATTTTTAACCTTCCTTTTTATAATACAAATTGTAAATTTCGTGAATTATCTGGTAGTAATTATTAATGGTACATATATTTCATCATCTGTATATCCTGCGTGATGTGAAACGAGTGTTTCATCTCCTTTATATAATATTGCTTTATTAGTTTTAGCAATTGATATATAGTCCCCAAGTTCACTTTCTAAAATAGGATTTATATCACCATCACCAAATAATTTACTTTCTAATACTTCTTCTTTAGTATATAAATCAAAGTCATTACTAAAATATTTATTAAATAATGTTACAAATTCATCTTTTTTATCTTCTTTAATGAAGAACGAAGTTGCTCTTGGCTCTGTTGATGTATTTCTAATTAAACATTCTATTATGTCAGGATAATTCTCTAAAAATATATTTTCTATTAATGTGTGTCCATGATCAGCAACTACAAATATAATAGTGTCTTCAAGTTCATTTGATAAACGCTCTATCATCATATTCCTATATCTTATTAAATCTTTCACTATCTTATTATCTGGTCCATATAAATGCATTGTATGATCAGGTTCTTCATCATAAGCATAAATATATTTTTTTGATGGTTCTGTGCATAATTCTTTTATTTTGTTATACATATCAAGAGTGTCAGTGTATGAATTATCTCCAAAAGGAAATAATGAATATGCTTTATATTTACCTTCTTCATTGATATATTCTTCAATAGATTTTTCTTTCATATACTTTTTTCTTAAAGAAACTGCTTCAGGAATTATAGTATGTGTTGTATCAGTTTTTTCAGTATTAAAGAATGTTGTTATTACTTTATCTATATCTTTATAATATGTATTCCAACCTATCATACCAGTTTCACTAGGATTAAGTCCTGTTCTCATTGATGTAGTTGCTGCGACTGTTGTTGCTGGAAAAACTGTTGTTATACTTTTATACATATTTTTAATTAAAAAATCATCTTTATCAAGTGTTCTTTTTAATATATTACTTCCCATACCATCGCAAAGAATAGTAACTACATTTTTAGGTTTCTTTTCGTTAAGTAACTTATCTACATATTCTAAAGTATTGTGATTATATGGTAAATCAAAATATTTTCTTATAGAACATGCTAGATTAGTTAAACATTCATTATAATTATTTCTTACTTGCATATTTATTTTCCTCCTATAATAGTTTTATTTCTATACCAACTACCCCATATTTATCTTGTTCTTCTTTTGAATAATATAATTCCATATCTTTTGGATCTGCTATTTCATCTTCTTTATATCCCAAAGATACTTTATCGAAATGTTTATATAATTCTTCAAAACTATCATATTTATGTAAATTAATTACAACTGTACTTATTTGTTCATTATTACTTCTGTTTGTAAATGTAATAGTATCTCCTACTTTTATTTGTCTTCTTTTTTCATCATTAAGTCTTAATTCAATAGTCTTGGTACCATTTTTTATTAATACAAATGGTTCATTATGTAATCTCATTTCATGCATATTATCACCTTCTTATAACAAAATTATATCATAATAAAAAGCAGTAATAAACTGCTTATTTAACTTTTCCAATTCTATCAAGAGGATAAAATCTTATATTAACTTTACCTATTATTTTATCTTTAGTAAAGTTACCAAGTATTCTACTATCTTTGGATACTTCTCTATTATCCCCTAGAACAAAATATTCATTATCTTTAGTTTCTGCGATAAAATCATTAGTATCATGAAACTTCATATTTAATTTAACTTCTTTATCATTTATATAAAGCTTATTATCTTTATACTCAATTCTTTCATTAGGAAGTCCAATTACTCTTTTGATTATTCTATCATTATCAGTATCATTATCTAAAACAACTATATCAAATCTATTAATATCATTTATTCTATATGTTAATTTATTTATGAGTACTAAATTACCATCAAGTAATGTTTCATTCATACTATCTCCATCTACAATAGCTGGTGTAACTAAGAATGTTCTTATTAATATGACTACTACTATAATAATTATATAATCTTTTATTTCTTTTAAAAATTTAACCATTTTATTCCTTTCTTTTTAAAAAAAACTAGGTTTTTACAACCTAATTTCTTTCTTTAATTTTAAAGCTTCCTGTGATATTCTTTAAGAAGTTAAGTTTTGCTCTTCTTACTTTTCCTTTTTTAACAACTGTTATTTTGTCAATAATTGGGCTGTTTACTGGGAAAACTCTGTTAATACCAACGTTTCCACTTTTCTTACGAACTGTAAATGTTTCACTTACGCTTCCACCTTTACGAGCTGTAACAATTCCTTCAAAAGCTTGAATTCTTTCTCTTTTACCTTCAACAATTTTAACATCAACACGTACTGTATCTCCAACTTGGAATGCAGGAACGTTTGGGTTAATTTGTTTTTTGTTAATCTTATCGATTAAGTTCATACTACTAGTCCTCCTTTGTGCTTTATTTAATCATACATAATAATGCATCGGATTAAGCAATATGATAATACCACAAAATATAGGTATTGTCTAGTATTTTTATGGCATTTTATTCATTTTCATATACTGTTTCTTCTATATTTTTTATGTAGGAATTTATTCCATTTAAATTATCAAATGATGTTGTTACAAATTTCATAGTACCAAAGTCATCTTTAAATGTTCCATCTAATGAATCATTATTTATTATAAATTTATATTCAATTGGTTTTTCTAATATTGTACATAATGCATCACTTCCATACATTTTATAAGCATAAAGTGATATTGTATTATCTTTTTTGATATAGTATCCTCTATAGCCGTTGTTGTTTGTTCTAATAATTCTTTTGAACTCAAGTAGTTTTTCATTTTTTCCCATCCTATCTATTCACTATCTTATTTATTTCTCTTTTCTTTTTTTCTTCCATGTTTTCAATATGTATTCTTTGTACAAGAGCAAGTGAACATATTGTTGTAATACAGAAACTACCACCATAACTTAAAAATGGAAGTGGTACTCCTGTAAGTGGTATTACTCCAAGAACTCCACCTAAATTTACAAATATATGTAACATAAGGTTAAGACCTACGCCATAGCATATAATTGAATTTCTAAGATTATATGATTTATATGATACTCTAAATATTAATGCTATTATATACATATATCCAACTATTATTACTACACCTACTATAGCCCCTAATTCTTCAACAATTATTGGAAATATAAAATCAGTATGACTTTCTGGCAAATATAAGTATTTTTGAACTGAGTTCATTAGTCCAACACCTTTAAGTCCACCATTATCTATTGCTATAAATCCATTACACACTTGATATCCAGAATTTTCTTCATATCTATCACATGGATTAGTATAAATAAGTCTATTCAATCTATAATCTTTTTGTAATTTTTCTTCTGGTATTACTAAATATCCAAATTTTAATACAATTACTGCTAAAATTAATGAAATAGCTGTAATTTTCTTCATCATTCTAAATACTTTTTCATCTTTTGATGAAGGAATACCAATAAATATAAGTGCTGTTAAAGCTGCAATAATTGCTGCTGTACCATAGTCTCCACCAAAAAGTACTACGCAAAATATAAGAATACTTGGAATTAGTCCTAACCACCACAACGGCTTAAGTTTTGGTTTAAGAGACCTATAATGATAAAAAGCACCCATAAACATTATTATAACTATCTTCAAAAACTCAGCCGGCTGTAAAGTAAAGTTTCCTATATTTACTGTTACAGCTCTAACTCCATTTCCAATCCAATTACCACCAATTGTACCAAACAAAAGTATCATTAAAAATCCACCTAATATAATTGATACAATCCAATAACTAGTCGATGGGAAAAATTTAATTATCAAGTATGAAGCAAACAATGAAACACAAATAAAGACAAGTTGCATAATGCAAAAATGATATGGATTACTATATCCATAAGTTAATGTAGACGAAATAAGAGAAGCATCTAATATAAGTAACGCCCCACCTATCGCATAAATTAGAGACATAATTAATAAGCTCTTATTCAAATTTTTAAATACTTTCACCATATATTTTTTCATACTATCTATTTATTATTATACAAAAAAAAGTTAAATATGTAAATTATTATATGTTTTCGGTATTTAGTGGTGTCAAGTATAATTAATTACCATAAAATAATATAGATAGTTAGGAGGTAATAATATGTATTATTATGGATATAATGGTGGTTATGCAGGTGGTAATAGTATGATGTATAATAACTATCCAGGATATTATTCTAATGGATATGGATATGGTGCTGCCATAATACTAGTACTATTTATTTTACTTGTAATAATTTTTGGTGTAGGTTTTATAAATAATAACAATTGTAATAATGGATGCAATAATTAAAGGAAGTTTTCTCAAACTTCCTTTAATGTTATATTATATTTCTTTTTTATTTGCTTTTTTATATCACTATTTATTCCAACAATAATATCTTTATTTTTATCCATTAATATTTCTATTAAATCATAATGCTTATTATTTTTAAATTTATATATTTCATTAAATTCAGTAATTAAATATATAATATTATTTTTCTCATACATAACTATTATTTTATTTATATTAATAATATCAAACGTATTTTTAATAAATATATAATTATCAGATATATATAGTTTTCCATATTTTTTATATTTTTCTTTATCTAATTTTTTTAACTCTTCATTACTTATATTAATTGTTTTAATAAATATATTATTAATTATATATAAGAATAAATTTATAATAATTAATACTATTGATAAAATTATTGTAGTATTTAGTATATCTTTTGATGAAGCATCTAAATATAATACTTTACCTTTTAATTCAATCTTACCATTATTTATAAGTAATTTAATTCTTCTAAGTGGTTTACCATCTAATATTTTTGATATGCCTTTTATATTATATGTGTCTTTAAAATCATGATTCATTAATTTTGAATATTCTTTTCTTGATATTTTTAATACAATATAACTATCATTATTAGTTGTTGTTATATAATAATCTTTATATATACTAAATGGTGTTGTTACAAGATCTAAATTACATAGTTCATCTTGTTTTTTAATGCTTTGAAACAATTGCTTTGATGATTTATTATTAAAATAAATTTTATATGTAATTAATGATATTGTTATTACTAACAAAACTATTATTGATATTTTAAGATATTTACTAAATTTCTTTTTATTTTTTAATGTTCTACTTATCATATTTACCTCAGAATCTTGTCATTCTTTTTATTATATATGATTCTTTTTTTAATTCAGTATCTAAATGTTCAATTATTTCTTTTGTTATTTCATCTATTGATTTGATATCATCTAATGATTCAAATGCTTTTTTAGTACAATCTATACGAGTCCAATTATAACGTGAAGAAATATCTAAGTATGTTTGCTCTGCTTTTCTTAAGTGCTCTTCACTATTTTCATTACCATCACCAGAAGCTCTTCCTTTTCTAAGTTCTTTTGCTGCCTCAAATGGCATATATAAGAATACTACAACATCAGGTTTAGGTAATTCACATAAATCAAATTCAAGTTCTAAAATAAATTTTAATATTTTATCTTCTTGTTCTTTTGATTTAGCTTTTCCAGCTTGATGTCCCATATTAGATGTAGTATATCTATCTAATATTATAATATCATTTTGATATATTTCTTCTTCTATAAATTTTAAAAAGTTATATCTTCTATCAGCAGCATAATATAAACTACTTACAAGTGGATCTACGTTAGCTGATGTTTCTGGAAATACACTTTCACTAATTTCTGGTTTTCCAAGATAAGCACCACCTACTATTTTACCAGTTGGACTATCATATTTTGGAAAAGAAAAACTTTTTACATTTAGTCCTTTACTTATATAATACTCTTTTATTTTTTTACTTTGAGTTTCTTTACCCGAACCATCAGTTCCTTCAATTACTATTATTTTAGCTCTTTTCATATATTTACCTCTACTAAAATTCTATCATATTAAAATACATTTTTAAATATCTTTACTTAAAAATGTATCAACAAAGAATTTTTTTTGTTAATGTAGGTATAGACATCATATAACAATAACTATACATGTGTTCAAGAAAATTTGATGCAAGAATTCCAACTTCTAATGCATCTTCATTACTTATACCATTTAATATACTTTCAATAGTTTCATTTTCTAACGAATCATTTGCTTCAATTAATTCTTTTGTTAAATATTTAACCTTACAATAGCCATCATCAGTTTTTTCATGATTAAAAACAAGTAAAAATCTTTGTAATTCTTCTTTTGAACTTATATTTCCTATAAAAGTATTTAAAAGCAACAATAGATTATCAGTTATTTCTATTCTTCCACCATAATTAATACTAACATCATATAAAAACAGTTTTAATCTTTTTTCTCTCATAATTATCACTTAGGTAATTATTATACACTTTTTATTTTATGTTTCAAGCAAATATGATAAAATGAATATGGAAGTGATTTTATGGCAGAACAAAAAACTATAGTATTTAAAGTAAGTGATAATATTAAACAAAAAATGATTGATTATTATTTTCTACTTCAAAGAGACAAAAAGCCACCATATTCTATATTTCAAGCAGAAGAAGGAGGAACTATTATAACTTTATATGAAAGTGGTAAAGTAATGTTTCAAGGTATTAGTGCTGATATTGATGCTAATATGTGGAAAGATTTAGAAAGTCATTTTAATAATAGAAATATAGATCAAGAACTAAAAGAAAAAGATGATAAAATTAATGATAAAACTTATTACTACTATGATGCGATTGGTAGTGATGAGGTTGGTACTGGTGACTTCTTTGGCCCTATTATAGTAAGTGCTACTCTTGTAAATAAAGAAAATAGAAAGTTACTTGAAGATTTAAAAATAATGGATTCTAAAAAGATGACCGATGATAAGATTCGTAGATGTGCGCCTATTCTTATGTCAAAAATACCTTATGTAACATTTACTCTTAGTAATAAAAAATATAATGAACTATCTAATAAGGGATTCAATATGAATAAAATTAAAGCTATACTTCATAATAGAGTTTTATATGAACTTTCTAATAAAGGAATTCCTTATCATAAAATTATTGTTGACCAATTTACTACTCCAAGAAGTTATTTTAGCTATTTAAAACAAGAAAATATTACTGATAAAGTTACTAAAATTACATTTTTAACTAAAGGTGAAAGTAAACATTTAAGTGTAGCAGCAGCAAGTGTTATAAGTAGATATTTATTCTTACAAGAAATGGATAAACTAAGTCAAAAATATGGTATTGCTATTCCCAAAGGTGCTGGTACTAATGTTGATGCTGTAGGTAAAGATATCGTTAAAAAATATGGTAAACTTGAACTTGATAATATTGCTAAAACTAATTTTAAGAACACTGAAAAAATCCTAAATAATTAGGATTTTTATTTTACTTACTTTTTAAACTTATTTTTATTTCTTCTATAATATGACCAATATTTCCTTCACCAGCATACTTTTTCATATCAAAGAAATTATCATCTATATTTACCCACTCTAATTTATTAACTTCTTCAATAAGATTTACTTCTTTATTAAGTATTCCATAATATACTTCAAGAATTTTATCAAATACAACATATTCAATATTCATAAAGTATTCTAATCTAACATCACTCTTAGAAATATTTGTTTCTTCATATAATTCTCTATATGCTTCACTAAGTCCATCATTTTCTTTTTCTATTTTACCACCAACTAAATTATACATATTTTTATATGGTTCTTTAGTTCTCTTGCACATTAATGTTTTAGTTAAATCTTTATTAAATACTACAATTACATTATATTTCTTCATTTATAATCCAAGTTCCATTGTTAATCTCTTTATTTCACTACTTTTTTCTTCTATATCTTTTTCTTCGCTACTGTGAGATTGCATATTAAATCCTCTCACTCTAGCACTTAATACATTTATTTTAGTTGTAAGTAATTTTTCTTTTAATTGACTTCTTTCATAATATAAAACTAATAAATCAGTTATATCATACATTTTTTCATATACATTATATTTTGTTAGACTTTTAAATGCCTTTTCAAGAACTCTCAAAAACTTTAAATCAGCTTTTAACTCTTTAATACATAATTTCATATCATCGATAATTACATCAAATTCACTGGGATCTACACATGAACCAAATAATACTGAACCACTCTGTTCTATTCTTAAAACTATACTTGAAAATCTAATTCTCATTATTAATTCTTTTAGAATTTCTCTTGTTTTTTTAAAATCACTTCTTAATTCTTTATATATCGCTTTAGTTTCCTTTAATTCTTCTTCTTTTGCTTTTAAAATTTCTTCAATAGTTTCAGTTTTACTAAGTGCTTCTTCTATTAATCTTTTTAATTCTTCCCCTTTTATTTCTTCATCAGTGTTTGTCACTATTACCTTATATTCTTCACTCATATTTTCTCCTACAAATCACTTTTTCTTTTAATTTCATCTAATAAATTTATTGCTTCTAATGGTGTTATATTTAGTACATTAATGCCTTTTATAAATTCTCTTAATTCATCTTTCTTTTCTTCTTCTAAATCAAGGGTATATTGCTTAACGATCTTTGTTTTAGAAGTATTAATACTTTTAGATTCATATTCTTTAAGTAATTCATTTGCTTTTTTAATTACTTCGTGTGGTAGATTAGCTAATTTAGCAACATTTATACCATAACTTTTATCAACAGCACCATCCATTACTTTATGAAGGAATGTAATATCACCATTCGTTTCATCTATTGATACATGAACATTATGTATACCAGGAAGTTTATTTTCCATATCAGTTAGTTCATGATAATGAGTTGAGAATAATGTCTTACATCTTATTTTAGTAGCAATATAATCAATTATAGAACCTGCAAGACTCATTCCATCATATGTACTAGTACCACGTCCAAGTTCATCAAATAATATTAAGCTATTCTTAGTAGCATTTTCTAAAGCATAAGCACTTTCTTTCATTTCAACCATGAATGTACTTTCTCCACCTACTAAGTCATCACTCGCACCTATTCTTGTAAATATTTTATCAAATACAGGTAGATTACATTTACTTGCTGGTACAAAAGAACCTATTTGATTTAGTATAGCTATGATACCAAATTCTCTCATGTATGTACTTTTACCACTCATATTAGGACCTGTTATAATAAGAATATTAGTGTTCTCATTCATAATAATATCATTATCAATATACTCAGTACTTATAACTGATTCTACTACTGGATGTCTACCTTTTATTATTTCAACAGTAGAATTTTCATTAATAGTTGGCTTTACAAAATTATGTTCTTCAGCAATTGTCGCAAATGACTGCATTACATCATAATATGCTATTTTAGCAGATGCTTTTTGTAACTTTGGAATATATCTTTTAACTTCTTCTTTAATCTTACAGAAAATATCATATTCTAAAGTATTTAGTTTTTCTTCAGCATTTAATATAAGATTCTCTTTTTCTTTTAAAAGTGGTGTTATATATCTTTCACAATTAGATATTGTTTGTTTTCTATCATAATGAAATTCTTCTTTAACTTGACTTATTTGTCCTTTAGGTACTTCTATATAATAGCCAAATACTTTATTGTAACCAATTTTAAGTCCTTTAATACCTGTTCTTTCTTTTTCTTCTCTTTCAAAATTAGATATGAAATCTTTACCACCTGATTTAATGCTTCTTAATTCATCTACTTCCTTGTCATACCCTTCTTTAATAATTCCACCATCTTTTACAGTAAGAGGTACATCATCTTTAATAGAGTTTTCAAGTATTAAATATAATTCATTAAATGTTTCTATCTTTTCTTCACCAAGTGTTTCTAAAATATTATTTATATCAGGAATAACTTTAATACTAGTTTTAAGTTGCAATAAATCTCTTGCGTTTAAATTAGAGCATACTACTTTGCCAGTTAATCTTTCTAAATCATATATTTCATATAAATATTCTTTTAGTTCACTTTTAAGTAAGAACTCTGTCATTAATTTTTCTACTAGATTTTGTCTTTTAATAATTTCAGTTTTATCTATGCTCGGACTAATTATATAACTTTTAAGAAGTCTACTTCCCATCGCTGTTTTAGTTTTATCCATAAAACCAAGTAAACTATTTTGTCTATCCTTATTTCTTATTGTTTCAACAAGTTCTAAATTCTTTATACATTCTTTATCAAGCTCTAAGAATAGCCCACTATCAATAACTTCTACTTGCTGTATATGTCCTAAGTCTTGTTTTAATGAATTAGTTAAATAATTTAATAATAATGATGTGTTCTTTATAAGTTTTTGATCAGTTACATTTTCAAATACTTTTCCCTTATATAGTTCATCATTATCATAATAAGATATAAATATATTATAATTAGATTTTAATTTATGAATTAAATCAACATCAAAAGTATCTCTTACGACTATCTCTTTAATATTTAAATTTACTATATGACTTATTAATTTATCATTATTCTTTTCTATTTTAGTAGTATAAACTTTACCACTTAGAAGATCTGCATACGATAAAACATATAGATAATTATAATCAGTTATGCTTGCGATATAGTTAAAATCTTTCTCATTAACTATTTCAGTACTTGTAAGAGTTCCAGCACTTACTATTTGTATAACTTCTCTTTTAACTATTCCTTTTGCAGTTTTAGGATCTTCCATTTGTTCACATATAGCTACTTTATATCCTTTTTCAATTAATTTTTCTAAATATATATTAACCGCATGATGTGGTACTCCACACATAGGTACTCTTTCTTTAAGACCACATTGTTTACCTGTAAGAGTAAGTTCGAGTTCATGACTAGCAGTTATTGCATCATCAAAAAACATTTCATAGAAATCACCTAATCTATAAAATAATATTATACCTTCATATTCACTTTTGGTTTTAAGGTATTCCCTCATCATAGGGCTTACTTCTTCTAATTTTACATCTTTTCTTTCCATACAAATTATTATAATACAATTTTTAAAAAAGACAAATAAAATTTGACATTATAGAGAATAAAATGTACCATATTAATAGGAGGATACATAAATGAATGATTATCAAAAGAAGGTTCTTTCAATCACATTAAGTGTCTCATTATTATTTAATGCATCTTGTAATAAAGATAAAGTTATATATAATTTGCCACCAGAGAAAGCAAAAATTGAAGAAGTAAAAGAATTAAAAATGAAGAAATAATTATAATTAATATTCTTATATAATGCATAAAAAATTGAAATGAAAAATAAAAATAATATTGTAAATACTGATATTAATAAAATTATTTCATTTCTAAAAGACAACGTTGATAACGTCAATCTTAACGATTTTAAATTAGAAATTAATGGATTACATAAGACATATTATGATTTCGTATTATATGTTAATAATATTAGGACTAATTTAGGATATACAATTATTGAAAATAATACAGATCATAACTTAAGATTTGTTGACAATATGAATAACCTATCATATAATGAAATTGTTAATTTAATTAAAAATAGTTCTAATACTAATAATAATATTAAATCAATAGATAGTAATTACTTAGAAAATATCAAGAATGCCAATAATTTTGATCGTTACACTATTTTAAGTACAGGCAAATATTTTGATATTCAAACAAGAAAACTATATACGACAACAGAAGTTATAAGTTTACTAATAATATTGAAAGTATAATAACTACTTATTTAGAGGAGATTTATGAAAAAGAATTTTAAATTTATTTTATTAGGAATAATAATTATAGCTTTAATAGTTATATTTGTTATGTTATTTAAGGAAAATGATAAAACTAAGTATCAAGATAAGAGTGCTTTTTTAGCTGGAGTTAAAGAAATATATAAGACAGCTAAAACACAATATACATCTAACATTAAATATTTTGCTAATATCAATGGTAAAAGTTGTAATAGTGACATATCTACAAATTTAGATTATGAAGGATTAAATTATTATTACTCTTTTGATGATAATGGTAATATTAATAAAATATATGCTTATAATGATAAATATATATTTGAACTTGAAAAAGATAATATTAGTATTGATGACTTAGGTTCAGCACTTTATAGTGAAGTTAAAAATAATCCTTATATTAGAGATTATGATAGTAATTTTAAAATAAGCTGTGAAGGCAAAATAAATGGATAGTATAAACTATCCATTTTTATTTTTTTGTAATTTTATTTTAAATTCCAATTAGCTTTATAATTTAAATTACCAGTTGTACCTTTTGGAATTCTAACTTCTAATTCGGGTGTATCTCCATTGCTTCCGGTCCATCCAATGAATTCATATCCATCCTTAGTTGGAATACTTAAACTAAATGGTAAAGAAATTTCTGCATAAGAACCAGGATTATGTGATCCATCATTAAGAACTCCTCCATCCAAATCATAAGTTATTTTATAAACTTTTCCAGCATCATATGGCAATGTTATTGCATTTTCACTATCTTTATGAGCAATATAATATAATATTATTGTTGAATCTACTTCATTAACTTCACCATCAAGATTAACATCTGCATTTTTTAAACTTATCTTATCAACAGATAAATTATCAACATATCTACTAATTATAGAAGAATCAAGGCCACTTATTTCACCATCACAATTAGCATCACCAATTAGAATTCTTTCAATTGTTATTTCATTTGAATAATCGCTATAAACTTTTTCACCATTTATATTTTTATAAACTCTTGATACAAAAGTTTTTGAAGAACCGCTTTCCATTGCTAATTCATATGTATAATTAGTTCCTTCAGTAAGAACTGAATATCCACTTTCAGTTTTTTCATATAGTTCCCATCCTGAAATCATATTTTTCTTTTCAACATCAGAACCATAATATCCTTCCGTTAATATTGATAATTTTGCTCCATCTGTATAACTATAATCATTGCTTAATGTAGGAGTTGGTAATTTCTCATTAATAACAAGTTCAGCAGAATTTTCACTATATACTTTATTATTATAAACATCAACTATATATATTCTTGCATAATATGTTTTAGTTTCCCCATATGGAATATCCATTTCATATGTATAAGATTTATCACTTGTTACTAATGTATTTGTTTCACCTTTTTCGTATAGTTCCCATCCTGTTATTTTATTTTGCTCAGTTTCATCTTTATAAGTTCCTTCAGCAATTATTGATAAAGTCATTTTATCATTATTTTTACTAAATGTTAAAGTTGGAACTTTTATTTTTTCAATAGTAACTACTACTTCATTTGAGTATTCACTATAAGTTTTTGTTACATTTTCATTTTCGTAATATACTCTTGCGATGAATGTTTTTGTTGTTCCTTGATCCATACTTACATTATGTGAATATGTTGAGTCATTAGCAATTGTTACATATCCATTTTCAGTTTTTTCATATAGTTCCCATCCTGTTATTTCTTTAAGTGCATCTTCACCACTAGCATAGTACCCTTCAACAGCCATTGAAAGATGTGCTCCACTTAAATCGCTTGGATCATTTGCTAGCGTTGGAGTTTGTAGTTTCTCTCTTGTTACTTCAAGTTCATTTGAATAATCACTATATATTCTATTTCCATCTGTTGTTTCATAATATACTCTTGAAACGTATACTTTTGTTTCCCCTGGAGCAAATTCATTAGATGTATAAAAATATTCTGTTCCTTCTTTTATTTTATTATAGTTTTTATCAACTTTTTCATATAATTCCCATCCTGAAATTTCTTTTAATACTTCTTCACCTTTTGCGTAATATCCTTCGCCTGTTATAGCAATATTTGCTAAATTAGTATAATGAGAATCTCTTGCTAATGTTGGTGTTTGTAGTTTCTCTCTTGTTACTTCAAGTTCATTAGAATATTCACTATATATTCTATCTCCATTTTCTTTATCTTTATAAACTCTAGCTACAAATGTTTTTGTTTCACCTGGAACTAGTTCCATTTGATATGTATAGTTAGTACCTTCTGTTATTTTTGAATAACCATTTTCTGTTTTTTCATATAATTCCCATCCTGATATTTCTTTTAGCGTTTCTTCACTGCTTCCATAATATCCAGCACCTAATATTGATAAACTTGCTTTTGTTTTATCATTATAATCATTTGCGAGTGTTGGGGTATTTAATTTTTCTCTTGTTACCTCTACTTCATTTGAATAATCACTATATACTCTATCAAGTGTTTCATTTAATTTATAAACTCTTGCTACAAAAGTTTTTGTTTCACCTGGATTTAATGTTACTTTATAATTATAATTAGTTCCTTCTGTTATTTTTGAATAACCATCTGTTGTCTTTTCATATAATTCCCATCCTGATATTTTACTTAGATTATTTGAATCTAAATAATAACCACTAGATGTTATTGATAAAGTTGCACTTGTTTCATCACCTAATATATTTTCTAATGTTGGTGTTGTCAAAAATTTAATTAAGTCTACATATTCAATGTTAAATTTTTCACTTACTTCAACCGTCTCTCCTGTAAGTCCATTAATCCATTTACCCCTTGGATTCTTGTAGTAGATTATCATGTCATTTAATGTGTTTCCATCTATTGTTTTTGATGCCAACATAATATGTCTTGTTGTTAATGTTGTATTTTCAGTAAATTCATATGCCCCTATTATGTATGTTCTAGGTGATATATCACTACTTAATATTTCTTTTGCATTTACATTTATCTTTATACAAAATAATATTCCAAATAGTAATAATAAATATAATAACTTCTTTTTCATTTTTATTCCTTTCTATTTAATTGTTGCTGTTACTTTTGTTCCATCACTTAATACAACTTGTAATTTTGATAGACCCTCAATATCACTTTTATTAATATTACCTTTAGAAGAACATAGCATAGTTCCATCTGTATAGTTAATTTGTTTAAATGATATTTTTGAACCATCTTCATATACTGAAAGTATTCTTGCTGGTGAATATTCATCTACGCTTGATACCTTAACTGTGTAAGTTTTTGATGTCCATTTAGCAACTAATGTAATATTACTTGTTACTTTAGAATTAAAATCATATGCCTTATTATTTAAAGTCCAACCGCCAAATTTATATCCTGTTCTTGTTGGATTACTTGGCTTTGATACTTTACTTCCACTAGTAACCTCTTTGCTTGATACTTTACTTCCACCATTTGAATCAAATTTTACAGTATATTTTTTAGCTTCAGTTGTAGTTGTAGTAGTTTTCTTAGTTGTTGTTGTATTTGTTGTATCATTTTTCTTTGTTGTAGTCTTCTTGGTTGTTGAATTTGTTGTATCGTTCTTCTTAGTTGTTGTAGTAGTACCTGTTGTAGAATTATCTTTGGCTTTTTCCCATTTTGCTATTAACTCAAGATTTTTTGTTATTGGTGTATTAAAATCAAACAAAACATTATTACTATACCAGCCTAAAAATTTATAACCATCACGCACTGGATCTTGTGGCTTAGTAATTGTTCCATCTTTATTAATGATTTGATTAGATACGCTATTACCACCATCGGTATTAAAGTTAATAACATAAGTTACTTTTCCACCTTCTTGCTCTTTCCATACTGCTTTTAATATAAGATTTCTTGTTACTTTAGCACTAAAATCATATATTGAACTACCTAAATCCCATTCTATAAAAATATAACCATCTCTTGTAGGATCTGTTGGCTTATTAACTTTTTCTCCTCTCTTTACAATTTGTTTTTCAACTACACTACCACCATCAGAATCAAATGTAATAGTATATTTCTTATTAGCAAATATAAAATAAATTATTAAACAAGCTATTATCAAAACAACTCCAATTACGATAATTATAGTTCTTTTTTTACCTTCCATAACTTCCTCCTTCTATTATATATATTAAATTATATCACAATTTTGACATAAAACAATCGAATAATAAAAAGTTAACGAAACTAATCGTTAACTTTAAATATAATTATTATTTTTTAAATAATTCATGACTATCAAGTATTATTGTAACAGGTCCATCATTATATATTTCAACCTTCATATCTGCGCCAAATATACCTGTTTCTACATGAACAAATTCACTTAACTTTTGATTAAAGATATCATATAGCTTAGTTGCTTCAGTAGGATTAAGTGCATTTATAAAAGATGGTCTGTTTCCTTTAGTAGTATCTGCATATAATGTAAATTGACTTATACTAAGAATGCTTCCTTTAGTATCTAAAATACTTAGATTCATTTTATCATTTTCATCTGTAAACACTCTTAAATTTATAATCTTTTTAATCATTTTATCTATTATTTCTATATTATCACCATTAGTAAAACTAACTAGTGCTACATAGCCATGGTCAATTTTACCATTTATTTTACCATCAATTGTTACTTTACTTTGCTTACTTCTTTGTAATACTACTTTCATTATATAAATATCCTTTCTACTGATGTTACTGAACTAATACCTTTAACTTCATCTATGAATTTATGTAAGTCACTTATATTTTTTACTTTACATGTTATATTATAAAATAATTCTTTATTTCTATTTATTAGATTTATTGAGTCTATAATAATTGAATCTTTAGTTGATAAAGTTACTATTTGAACTAATATATCATTTACATCACTAATATATACTTTTAGTTTAGCTGTGTATCTATTTTCTATATTATCGCTCCACTCTGCATCTATCAATCTTTCACTACTTAAGTCAACATTAGGACAATTTTTAGAATGTATTTTAACTCCATAACCTTTTGTAATATAACCAACTATATCTTCTCCATAAACTGGATTACAACAAGTAGCAAGACTACATAATATGTCATTAGAACCAGCGATAATTATTCCATTGCCATTCTTATTATTATTTTTATTAATAGTAAGTGCTTTCTTTTTAGGTTCATGTACTTCAAGTCTACTAAGTATAGATGATGGTAAATATTTAAGAGTAGATATACCAAAATATATATCATCTAAATCTTTAGTACCTAAACTATTATTAAGCTTTTCAATATTTTCATCTGTAATAATGTCATTAATATCAGCATTTCTTTTTTTACATTCATTATTAAGCATTTCATGACCAAGTGCAATATATTTTTCTCTCTCTTTTTTATAGAAATAAGATTTTATTCTTGATTTAGCTGCCTCTGTTTTAACTATCTTTAACCATCCCTTAGATGGAGCATGGCCTTTTTGAGTTATTAATTCAACCATATCCCCTTCTTTAAGTTCATAGTTTAATTTAACCATTTTATTATTAACAAGAGCACCAGTAGTTGTATTACCTACTTCACTATGTATTTTATATGCAAAATCTATTGGAGTAGCACCAGCAGGTAACTCTATAATATCACCTTTAGGTGTGTACACATATATTTCATTTCTTTTAAGTTCATCTTTTATATTACTAAAGAACTTCATATTCTTTTCTATATCATTTACTTCAACTAAAACTCTAAATTGTTCCAAAATATGATCTAAATTATTCTTAACTGAACCATCTATCTTCTCTTTATAGCTCCAGTGAGAAGCTACACCTTTTTCAGCAATTTCATCCATTTCATAAGTTCTTACTTGCACTTCATATATTTTTTTATCTTCACCAAAAACAGTTGTGTGTAAACTTTGATATAAATTTGGTTTTGGATTAGCTATATAATCTTTAAATCTATTTGGTACAGGAGGATACTTAGATTGAACAAGACCTATAACTCTATAGCAATCTTCAACATTATCAACAAGTACTCTTATACCAAGTAAATCATATATATTATTCCATGTTTTACCTGCCTTAAGTTTGTTATAAATACCTCTTACTGATTTAACTCTTGATAACATTTGATACTTAATATTATGATTATCAAGTAACTGCATTATTTCATATTTCATTCTAGCAAGAGATTTTTCAAGTTCAGTTTTAGATGAATTAATTTTATCAAGGACTTTATTATATCCATCAGGATCAGTGTATTGAAGACATAAATCTTCCATTTCACTTTTCATTTTTTTCATACCAAGTCTATGTGCGATAGGTATATAAATATTTTGTGTCTCATCTATTATATATTTTTGATGTTCTTTATCATGTACTTTTAATGTTCTAAGATTATGTAATCTATCAGCAAATTTAATAAATAATGTAGCAGGATTTTCTGATAGTCCGACTATTATTCTTCTATATTTTTCTGGATTATTAATCTTAAATGTTTGTTTTAAATTACTTATTTTTGTTACAGAAGAAACTATAATAGCACTTTCACTACCAAACATTTCTTCTATTTCTTCATAAGTCATTTTATTAAGTGTTATTGCTTCATGTATTAAAGCACATCCTATAGTAACAGGATCCATCTTAAGTTCAGCAAGTATATAAGCAACATTTATAGGGTGAAGAATATAATCTTCACCAGTCTCTCTTTTCATATCACTATATACTATTTTAGCTTGCTCATAATATTCATTTATAAAATCAACATATTCAATATCCATATATGATTTTAATAAATCAACTAATTCTTCATAACTATGGTTTTTAATAATTTCACTTCCCTATTTTTCTATATATTTATACCTTTTATTTTAAGTTCTTCTTCCTCTTCATCGTCATCATCTTTTTTATGCATAGTTCTTTTTTCAAATCTTATCCATAATCTTGGGCCTATCAAAAGTGAACTAATAGTACCAGCAATTAGACCAATTAATACTGATATATTAAATGTATATATATCATTAAGTCCTACGCATATAAGAGTTACTACTGCAATTATTGTTGTAATACTTGTCCATATATTTCTATTAAATGTATTTGATGAACTAACATTTACTAAATTATTTATCTCTTCATCAGTAAGTTCTTTTCTATTATTATATAATTTCTTTCTATTTTCTCTTATTCTATCAAATACAACTATTGTATCATTTATTGAATAACCTATTATTGTAAGAAGGGATGCAACTATTATAAAATCTACAGGTATATAGAATATAGCAAATATAGATAGTATTACGAGTACATCATGTATAAGCATAAGTATTCCAGTTACAGCAAAGTTCATATTAAATCTTATTGCTACATATATAATTATTGCGATTAATGAATATATTAATGATTTAACTGCATTACTTGTTAAATTTTTAGTAACTAGTGTACTTATTTCACTACTAGATGTTGTATATCCTAATTTTTCAAATTCTTTCTTTACTTTTATACTAGTTTCATCATCTAATATATCATTAAGTTTAATAAATCCTTCTTTTTTAGTTCCCATATAATAATCATAATCACGTATATCATACTTTCTTACAAGTTCTGTTACTTTATTAAAATCTATATCATTACTTGAAGATATATTTATATTTGTTCCACCTGTAAAATCTACTCCAAAGTTAAATCCACGAACACACGCAAATATTATTCCAACTACTATTATCACAAGTGATACTATTGTTGGCACTTTACCAAATTTAACATAGTCTTTTTGTTTTGGCTCTTTAGATATTCCAAATAATAATTTTTCTTTACTATTAAATACCTTTGAATTAACAAATAGTTCTAGTAACACTCTATATAATATTACAGTACATAATACTGTTACAAATATTGTTATAATAAGCATAGTAGCAAATCCTTTTACTGATGACTCACCAAATATATAAAGTACTACTCCAGCGATAAATGTTGTTATATTAGCATCAATTATTGCTCCTAAACTATTTTTATTTCCATCTTTAAATGCTTCTCTAAGTTTTTTACCTTTAAGTAATTCATCATGTACTCTACTATTAGATATGATTATTGAATCTACTGCCATACCTATTCCAAGAACAAGTGCAGCTATACCTGTTAGTGTAAGAACTCCACCTACTAGATTAAATACTACAAATACAAGTAATGCATATGCAAATAAACATACACTAGCAACAATACCACTTAATCTATATTTTACAACTAATATTACCGTTATTAATGCAAATGTTATAATACCAGCAATACCTGTTTTCTTAATAGTATCACTACCAAATGATGGTGAAACACTTTTAGGAGTAGCTTCTTCAGTTAATTTAGTTGGAAGACTACCACTATTTATTAAATCAACTAAGTTTTGTGCTTCTTCTTTAGTAAAACTTCCTTCAATAACAACACTATTACTATTAAGTGCTTCATTTACATAAGCACTTGATATACATTTCATATTAGCATCTTTACCACAAGTTGTTTTTTCATTTTCATATGAATCTAATCCTTCAACAAAATCAAGCCATATTACAATTAGATTTTCTCCATTAGGTTTCTTTGATATTTTTTTAGTTATTTCATAAAACTTTTCAGTATCTTTTATATCTAATTTAACTTGATATTGAAATGTCTTAGAATTTTGTTCAAGAGTTGCTCCTCCACGACCAAATACATCACTAGAAAGTAATAAATTGTCTTCAGTGTCCCTCATTGAAAGTACAGCTGTTGTGCCTATTCTTTGCCTTGCTTCTTCTTCATTCTTAAGACCTGGAAGTTGTATTCTAATTAAATCATTTCCTTCAAAACTAATAACTGGTTCACTAACACCAAGAGTATCTATTCTATTTACAATTGCCTTATATGTTTTATCTAAATCATCTTCAGTTACTGTATCCCCTTTTTTTAAAGGTTCAATATTATATAGTATTTCAAATCCGCCTTGTAAATCTATTCCATAATGAATACTTTTTAATGTAGGCTTTATTAATAATATACATCCCACTAATATAAGAAATGTTATCACTATTGGTTTTAATATTTTTTTCATTTTTGTTTCCTCCTAAAGTATATCTGTATTATTTGTTTTATCTAGTTTACTTTTCATTCTTGAAAGTTTATCTGTAACATATAAATTTATTTTATAATTATCAGCATTCATAATATCACTAATTAAATCGTATAATTCTAAATTAGTTCTATTTTTCCAATCATTATCAACTAAATAATTCCATATATCTTTTTCTGTTACTAATATGTAACCCATTCTTTTAATCTCTTTAAGTTTTGAATATAAAGCAGGTGATACTCTTTTATATAGTTCCTCTACAGTTTTGAATTCTATCTTTTCCATTCACTTCACCGACTTAATTATACTATATTATTCAAAATAAATAAACATATAAAGAGCACTATTGTCTAGTGTTTTAATGTAATATTTATCAATAATTTTTATTTTTGCCTAAAATTGAATTTTGTATTCTTAAATGTAGTCAATAATTTATTTTTTTTCTAGAGAATAATTTGATTTTCAGTATAAAAAACTACTTCAAAATTAAATTTTACCTATTTGCATTACTTTTTCATATATGATACTTTATCATTCGAAGTACCTGAGGCTAGGTGTCACCAATATTAATTTTCTGTATTCAGAAGATATAATGGAGGTGATGTTATATGAGTAAGAAAGATTTCTTAATAAGTTTTTTACTTGTTATTATATTCGTATTACTTTTTATAATAATTTCTTTAATTTTTATGAATTAAAAAAATCACCTAACTCACTTTGTAGTTAGGTAAATACAATCAATGTGATACCTAGCCTACAGGGGTCAGGTGCTTCACTAACAATAGTTTATCATAATTTTATATAGATTGTAAACTTTTTATTTACTAACACTAATTATGTAGATGACAAGATGCTGAATGCTCTTTTAAATTACATTTCTTTTTAATTTCTTCTTCAGTCATCTTACCTTCTTTTCTATAGTAATCTGCGATTGCTAAATGTATTGCTTCTTCTGCTAAAAGTGAACCTTCTAATGTTTTACCAATTATCATTTCAGTTGATATACTGCTTGTTACGATAGCTACTCCACAACTAAATGTTTTGAATTTTACATCAGTAATAACATTATCTTTTACTTTGATAAACATTTTCATAATGTCTACACATACTAGATTTCCTACTTCTCCAATACCTGATGCATTTTCTATTTTCCATACATTTCTAGGGTATTAAAAATGAAAAACATTTCATTTAAAAAGTCTTGTCAAATGACAAGGCTATTTTATTGTTTTAATTACCGAAGTATTATCACTATTTATATTTTTTAATACATATAATGCTTTATTATAATCAAGTTCTATTATTTTAGTATAATCATTATAATCTATCTTGTTATCTACCATTAATGCATAAGAAATTATATATTCAACATCTTCTATATTATCAAAATCTAAAATATAATTCTTTAAATATCTTTTTTTCTTTCTTTCAAATACTTCTTTTGTAAGTGATAGATTCTTAATATCACTTTGTATTTCATTTAAGAATCTACTTGCATCTTTAGTAAATGCTTCTAAAATAAGTACTACATAATTATCAATTATATTTACTGAATAACTTAAACTTGTTACTATGTCTTCATTCTTATATTTTTCATATAGTGATGATGTTGGTGAAAAGTTTGCTCCTAAAATAATATTTATATATGCTGATAAGTCTTTATTATTTTTGATACCAAATTTCTTTTTATTTATCTTTATCGCATATTTAACTCTTTCATCATTTATATCTTTCTTTATCTCTTGATATGGTACTTTAACAATATCTTTATCTTTTGCTTTAATAACTTTAGGTAATTTCTTTGGTTTTAGATTTAACTTACTCATATATTCTTTTATAGTATCCATAATATCATTTTCATCAAAGTTACCACATACGATTATAAATGTATTATTAGGTACATAGAAGTCTTTATATATCTTGTTTAATCCTTTTGAAGTAATTTTAGCAATATCACTTCTCTCACCTACGACAGTATTTCTTACATATGAATTTGTAAATAGATTTTTAAATAGTTCACTCATCATATAACTATTTATTTTATCTTTATACATATCTATTTCTTCACCGATAATGCCTTTTTCTTCTTCTACATTTTTAGGATTTATATCAGTATTATAAAATATATCTAAAAGTAATTTTAAGTTTTCTTTTATATTTATACTTCCAAAAATATTATAATTAGTACCATTATAACTAGTCCATGCATTCGCAAGACTACCAAGTTCATTTATTCTTCTTGATATTTCTTTATTCTCTGATAAAGCCATTACTTTATGTTCTAAGAAGTGAGCACTTCCTGGAATTATTTCTGTTACTTTATCATTTATTTTATATTTTGTAACATTCGCTCCATATTTAACTGAAATAGATATATAAAAATTCTTTGTTTTATCTGTCTTATATAGATATACTTCTATTCCATTATCTAATTTTTCAGTATAAAGTGATTCATTTACTCTTTCAAATGTTTTCTTTTTCATAACTCACCTCTTAATAGATATATTGTACTAAGTGATATTTTTTTATTTAGATTAATAACTTCATCAATAGTAACTTTATTTATATTACTTCTTAATTCTTCTACTGATTCTGTTTCTTCGAATTCTTTCTTATAGTATTCATTTATTTGAGATGTTACATCATCATAATAATTGTTTAAATATGTATTTATTGTTTTTAATGATGAATCAAATAGTCTTTCTACAGTAGCTTTATCACTCATTAAGTTAACACATTCTTTTATCAGTTTAACACTTTCTTCATAATTAACTTTATTTATACCAGCATATATTGTAAGTGATGGATTATATTTTGAATAATAAGAGCCTACTGTATAACATAGTGAATGTTCTTCTCTTACTATATTAAATAATAATGAATCATTCATTGTACCAAGTATTGCATTATACACTCTTAAAACATGATTAAGTTCATGATAAGTAAGATCATTTAATCTATATCCTACATATAATTTAGATTGATTAAATGGAAGAGTGTCTACTTTCTCTATAACTTTTTTATCATAAGTATGTTCTATTTTAAATGATAGTTTCTTATTACTTCCTTTAACATTCTTGAATTTGTTTTCTATTATTCCTATAATCTTATCATCTATTTCACCATTAATGACTATATCAATTTTATAGTTTCCATTAAATAATTCATCATATTTTTTATATAGTTTTTCTGGTGTAACTTTTTCTACTTCTTCTATATTTGGAATAGTACTATAAGAAGAAGGTGTTCCATTATACATTATTTTAGCATATTCTATACTAGCATAAAGACCTGGATTATCTTTTACTGATTTACATTTTGTTATGACATCTTTCTTTATAAGATTAAAGTATGTTTCATCAAATTTATTATCTTTCACATTTGGATTAAATAATACTTCACACAAGAAATCTAATGTATCATTCATATATTTATCTTCTGTATATTTTGGATTTAGAAATTCTAGTGAAAAAATAAATGATTCAGCATTGCCTGATATACCAAAAGAAGCAGTTATATTTGCTCCATATAATTCTTCACCTATTATTGCTATTTTATTTTTAGTATTATATTTTTTTGATGTATAAACTAGATTACTACTTAGCATTCCACCATATGTAATGTCATCTTTATTAAATTCTTTTGTTAGAAATACTACTACATTTATTGTTTTAAATCTATTTGAATTTATTAAGTGTAGTGTATATTCTTTATTTTGTATTTTTTTGTATTCCATTTGTTCCTCCGATTAAGCATAAAAAGAAGATGTGAATCTTCTTTATTATTATGTTATATTTTTATTTTTTTATTATAGATTCTAATGCTAATAATATCATTTCATCTAGTTTTTGTTCACGTGCTTTTGGATCTATTTCTTCATGTGTAATTAAGCTATCACTTATTGTAAGTATAGCTGTTGCCTTTTTAAGAAACTTTTTAGCGTTATAAAGTAATGCATATGTTTCCATTTCTACTGCTTTACATCCAAGATTTATAAATTTAGAATAATCTTTATTATCTGTATAAAATGCTTCAGTAGTATGAACACGTCCTAAACGTGCATTTATTCTTTTAAGTGCTGCTGTATCCATAATCGCACTATTAAGTTCAAATGATGAATTTATAATTTCAATATCTTCTCTACCTGCTTCTTCATCAAAATCAGTTTTAGAATATGCTGAATCAGCAACAAGTATATCAAATATCTTGAAGTCAGTTGTATAACTACCTGCTGTACCTATTCTAATAATTGAATCTACATCATAATAGTTAAATAATTCATAACTATAGATTCCCATACTACCTATTCCCATACCACTTGAGAATATTGTTACATCTACTCCTTTATATTTACCAGTAAATGCAAGTTCACCTCTTAATTGATTTACTAATACAGGATTTTCTAAATATTTTTCTGCAATATACTTTGCTCTATTTGGATCTCCTGGCATTAATACTCTTTTAGCGATCTCACCTTTTTCTGCTTCTATATGTACTGTTCCCATAACTATTCTCCTTCATTTTGTGATTCTAATTTTACAAGTACATCTCTTGGTTTAGAACCTTTTGCTGGACCAACTATTCCTTGTTCTTCAAACTGATCCATTATTCTAGCGGCTCTATTATAACCAATTGAATACTTTCTTTGAATTAATGATGCACTTATTTGACCCATACGAATCGCATAATTTAATATTTCATCATAAAGAACATCTTTAACTCCACCACCATTACCGGAAGCATCTCCACTGTAATTTCCTTCACTACTAGATGCTGAATCTAAATTCGTGAATTTTTCATTATATTTTGGTGGATTACAATTTTCTTTTACGAAATTTACAACCCTTTCTATTTCATCATCACTTACAAAACTACCTTGAATTCTTGTAGGAGTATTATCATCCATTGGTTTATAAAGCATATCACCTTTACCAAGTAATTTCTCTGCTCCAACCATATCAAGTATTGTTCTTGAATCTATACTTGAAGAAACTGCAAATGATATACGAGTTGGTATATTTGATTTAACAACACCTGTGATTATATCAGTAGATGGTCTTTGTGTTGCGACAATTAAATGTATTCCAGCAGCTCTTGCAAGTTGTGTGATTCTCATTATTGATTCTTCAACTTCTTTAGCAGCAACTAACATTAAATCAGCAAGTTCATCTATAACTACTAATATAAATGGCATTTTAGTAAGTCCACAATTTGGATTCTTTTTAAGTTCTTTTTCTACATAATCATTATATGTTTGAATATTTTTAGTTCCACTATTTTTAAATGTTTCATATCTATCATCCATTTCAACAACTATCTTTTGTAGTGCTGCGGATGCTTTTTTAGGGTCTGTAACAACTGGTGTAAGTAAATGTGGTATTCCTTCATATACATTAAATTCTACTTTTTTAGGATCAACAAGTACCATCTTTACTTCATCTGGTGTCGCTCTCATAAGTATTGCTAGAATTATATTATTTATACATACTGATTTACCACTACCAGTAGCACCAGCAACTAACATATGTGGAGTTTTATTTATTTCAACACATTTAACATTTCCCATAATGTCTCTACCAAGAGGTGCTGCTAGTTTAGAATCTTTATATTTAGGATTACGTTCTAAATCTTCCATTATTTCTCTCATTGATACAGCCATTATTGTTTGATTAGGTATTTCTACACCAACTGTATTTTTACCAGGTATTGGTGCTTCTATTCTAACTTCTTTAGCCGCAAGTGCTAATGCTATTTCTCTTGAAATGCTAAGTACCTTATTAACTTTAGTACCGCGTTCTAATTCCATTTCATATTGAGTTACCGCAGGTCCTACATGTACCTCAATTACTTTAGCCTTAATTCCATAATCAATAAATGTTCTTTCTAATATTCTTGTATTAGAATTTATAGTTTCAGTTGAATTAGCTTTACCTTTATTCTTAGTTGGATTTAATAATTGAATAGAAGGCTTTTTATATGGTTTTGCATCCGCTGTACCTTCTATTACTTTATTATCATTTTCTTTTGCTGCTGCCATTACAGGTGCTTCTTCTTTATGAAGTGCAGGTTTTAAATCTTCAACACTTGTAATAACTACTCTTTTATCAATAGGCTTATCATCTTCATCATCAGGAATATCTTTAATTCTACTTTGCTTTTCTTCTTGGATTCTTTGTTTCTTCTCTTCTTTATTTTCTTTCATATTTCTAAATGAACTCGCTACCGAACTACATAAATCAGATAGATTCATTTCAAACAACATTATAAGTCCAAATAAAGATATTATTACTATTACTATGCTTGTTCCTTCTACATCAAATAGTGATACGAATGCCCAACTTGATGCAGCACCTATAATACCACCACCTGTATTTCTTATTTCACTTTCTTGTTCATAAGATGCACTTATATTATCAAATGTAGTCGTAAATATATCTCTTGCACTTAATTTATTAGTAGAAATATATTTTGTATGTGAAAATAATAATAATGCTAAAACTATAGCATATATGCCTATCATTCTTCCACTTAAATAGTTTGGTTTACCTCTTTTAACAATTAAATATATTCCAAGAACTAAAGCTAAAGCAAGTCCTAGTGTATACCATGTTCCAAATAAGAATATAGCGAACTTTTTCATAAGTGAGCCTACTATTCCAAAGTTACCAAGTCCTGTAATTGACACTAAAATCAATATTAATCCTTCTAATTCTTTAGCATAAGCAAATCCTTTTTTACTAGTTTTTTCTCTTTTCTTTTTTGCCATTTTTACACCTCTTTTTCCATTTTACTAAGAAGTTTTTTATGTATTCCAGGTTCAACAATATTAAGTGTATTTAATACTATTTCTAATGAGTTTTTATAGTCTCCTTTATAAAATGCTTTAGAGGCAGATATTAATCCCATTTCTACTTCTGTATTACTACTTCTATATCTATTTCCATATACTATAGCCATTTCAGCCATAGCCGCTGTATTTACCATAGAGTCCGCTGTTTGATATAGTTTTAATGATAAATCTCTTGCAGTATCTACTCTTAAATTTAATGTTTTTATTGATATTGGTTTCTTATCTATTTCTTTTACTATTTCTTTTATCGCATCATGTGCTTCTTTTAATTCTATATAGAATTTATCAGGTATAACTGGTAAATTATAATCTTTAATTTTATATTTTGAATTATTAATTATTGTTTTAATTTCACTTAATTGATCTCTTGCTCTTGCTTCATCTTCTTTAAGACTACCTAAATTTTTAAGTGTTGTTTCAAGTTTATCTTCTACTTTTGATAAAGACACAGCAACCATTTCTATTTCACTACTTAATTTTGAATATGGCATTACTTTAATAAGAGTTCTATCTTTAACAAGTTTAAAACTATCTTTAACAGCAATTAATTCCTTATTAATTTCATCTATTACTTTAATTTCATCATCACTTAAATCATAAGTATCTTTTATATTATCAATTTCTGCATATAAATTTCTTATTATAGAACTTACTTTACTTATTCTTTCATTTATATTAATAAGTCCTCTTTCATATTCTTTCTTGCCTCTTTTTTCAGCATCAAAATCACTATACAATGTTTCATAATAATCAAGTAATGTTTTTAAATCAAATATAGAATCTTGAAGATTAAGAACATATAATTTATCCATTATTTCAGCAATCTTCTTATTTGTTTCTTCTATATTATAATCTATATTTAAGTATTCAAGATTATATCCTTCTCTAATCATTTTATTAGATACACTTTTTATATCTTTCATCTTTTTAGGAAGTATCATTGTTGCCATCATTACTATGGTTGGTGCTTCTTCTATAACTATACTTATGTTATGAATCATATCATCAAGTACTTTAACAATTTTACCAAGTTCATCATATTCACTGTTTTGAACTGCAACTTCAAAAGCACTAAATAGTTTGTCTATATTTTCAAATTGTAATTCAATTCTTGATGATACATCCATATAATCATTTTTATTTTTATTATATTTGAATATAACTTCTCTATAAACACTTTTTAATTTTGTTATTGCTTCTCTATTTCTTTCTTCACTTTCAGTAAGCTCTTTTATTTCATTTAATAGTTTTATTGATTTTGCTTTAACAAGAAATATACTTTTTTCTGCTTTATTAAGACATCTATGTGCTTCTGCATAGTTTTTTTCAAGCATATAACTTTCCACTTCAATTAACTTATCTGTTAATTTTGGCATGTCTGTTTTTTCAATTTCATCAAATCTCTTTTTCCACTCTTCTACTTCACTTGCAATTTTTTTATTATTAATAAGTTTATTTGCTTTACCAAACTCAGTAATTAATGATGAAGATATTATTAAATTCTTCTCTGTAGTTAACCTATCTATATTAGATAGTATCTCTTTCTTTTTCTTATTTTTAATTATTATTGTTAATATATATAAAAGTATTATACAAAATACAAATATTCCAGTTATTATAATTGTTACTTTATCCATACAATCCTCCTTATACATTTTAACATATTTATTATTGTTTTTGTAGTCTTTCAATTTAAAAAGTAATCATTTTACTGATTACTCTCTCTTTTATCTATTAATTTTAATGTTTTTGGTGAGTTACATCTTAGTGTTTTTGATTCAAGAACAAGATATTTTTTATTATCACTTTGTACTTCTACAAGCTCAGTTTCATCATTTTCATTTTGTTTTCTTATGTCTCTTTTAACAATATTTACTGCGTGATTATAGAATTCATTGTCTATATCTTCTCTTGTTATTTCTTCACCATTTTCTTTATAGAAAACTATATTTCCATGTTTAATTGATATTCCTGATGTTATTTCACCATTTGTTACACCAGTATATAAAGGATTTGGAATATCAGGATAAATATCCCTATTTAATCCCTTTTTATATGCTAGTATCTCTTTTAATTGCGATATTAAATATTCTATTCTCATTTTATTTTTATACGCTTCTATTTGTGATGCCCTAAATTCTTCAGGAGTCATTTTTTCAGTATTACTTTCACTTTCTTCATATAGTTTCATTTTTATTTTTAATATCATTAATTTAATATCTTCAGGTCTTCTACATTGAAAAAGATTGAAATCAAGAACATCACTTTGTGATAATAAATAATCTATTTGATTTTGATTAGTTATTCTTATATATTTATTTTCTTGTATATCCATTAAATGTTCTAATGCAAGATCAAGTGGAAAAGTAGAATCATAATGTGATAGAAACTCTATATCGCTTCTTTTTACATACAATTCTCCATTACTAATTATTTTCATAATATCACTTCTTTCTTATGAGTATTTTAACACCATTTGAAAAAAAATAAAAGACTATTTAAAATAGTCTTATTTACTTAGCGTCATTATTACTCATAATTTCAGGCGTAGGTTTTGGCTGTACTGGTAACTCATATTTTTTATTTAGAAAAAAAATACAATAAAAAAATAGATATTTCTATCTATTATCTTTAAATTTGGTAGCGACGGGGGGATTCGAACCCTCGACCCTCTGGGTATGAACCAGATGCTCTAGCCAACTGAGCTACATCGCCATTTCGCACCAACGCTAATAATATATCATAAATATTTATTTAGTTCAAGTGCAAATTAATCATTTTTTACTGATTTAAATCAAAATTTATATTTTCTTTAGTAAGTTTTATATTAATTAAACTATTTATTTCATAATTACCTTTTAGTTTAACTGGAATATAATTACTTGTAAATCCATGGAAATAACCATCTTTATATTCTTCAATAAGAACGTCTTCTTCCTTATCAATAAATTTTTCAAAATATTCTTTTTCTAGTTCATTTGAAAGTGTTATTAGCTTTCTTGCTCTATCTTTAATAATCGTTCTATCTATATGGTCTTTCATTCTTGAAGCAACAGTACCATTCCTATCAGAATATGGAAACACATGTATTTTAGAAAATCCTATTACTTTACAAAACTCCATTGTTTCATTAAAGTCTTCTTCTGTTTCACCAGGAAATCCAACAATAACATCAGTAGATAATGATATATCTTTTCTTAAACTTCTTATTTCTTTTACTTTATTCATAAAATATTCTTTATCATATCTTCTATTCATAAGTTTAAGTATATGGTCTGATCCTGCTTGAAGTGGAATATGTAAGTGAGATACAAATTTATCATTATTTTCAATTATATTCATCATTTTTTCATCAAGTTCTACTATTTCTACTGATGAAAGTCTTATTCTTTTTATTTCATCTATCTTACTAATTTCATTAATTAAGTCAGCAAGTCTCTTATTATCACTATTATATTGACCTGTATGTATACCTGATAAAACTATTTCTTTATGACCAGATAATGCTAAATCTTGTACTTCAATAATACATTTATTAAATTCTTTACTTCTTACTCTACCCCTTACATAAGGAATAATACAGTAACTACAAAAATTATTGCATCCATCTTCAATCTTAATGAACGCTCTATGATGATGCTCATATTTCTTAATTTCCATATCTTCAAAATCAACTTCACTCATATCATAAAATTCTATTATTCTTTCATGAGTACGTTCATATTCCTTAATATATTTAGTAATCTTACTTTTATTTTTATTACCAATTATTATTTCAGCATTGATTAAGTTATCAATATTATCTTGTCTAAACTCACAAAAACATCCACAAGCAACTACTATTGCTTCTGGATTATTTTTTCTTATATTATTTATTACTTGTTTACTTTTATTATCAGCTGTATTTGTAACAGTACAAGTGTTAACTATACAAATATCAGCATTTTCATTTACTTCTTCATATCCATCATTTAGCATAATTGTTCTTATAAATTCACTTTCATAAGAATTAACTTTGCATCCTAGTGTTTTTATTAAAAATGTTTTCATTATAACGACAATCTAAACTCTTTAAGTATTTTTAAGAATTCTTCTTCTTCTAAATAACTTATTGCTTGAGTTACCTCTTTCTCTTTAACTTCTATTTTATTTATTTTTGGACAACCCTTTTCATTATTCTCTTTCTTATATGATAATGTGATATTTGATGCATTCTTTAGAAGTTGTTCATAGCTGATTATTGCTTTCTTTTCTTGTTCTTCTTCATATTTAGCTATTGCTGCTTGATTATCATTAAGTCCTAAAGTATCCATTCTATCTCTAGTAACTTTTTCAAGTTCTTCTGTAGAAATAACAGCATTTGATTCTTCACTATCTTCATATTCATCTATAACTTTATCATAAGTCATTACATTAGGAACATCTATTTGTTTAATTAATGGCTTATTTTCATCAATAGTATCTTCTTTTGTATCTGCTTTTAGACTTTCGAATAAATCTTCTTCATGTGAATCTTCTTTAATACTTTCAAATATATCTTTTTCTTCTTCATCCTTCATACTAGTCTTTAATGATGTTAAATCTTCTAGAAAGTCTGGAGAATCTAATTTCTTTTCTTCTCTTGTTATTACTTCCATGTAATCATTACGTGTTTTAACAAGTGCTAAAACAAGCACAACTAATATAATTAACATTAATATTAAAAATATTAAAAAATAATCTCCTGTCATAAATGCTTCTAAAAAATTATCAAACTCTTTCATTATTATTACCACTATCCTTCTAAATATTTTTTTACTGAAGCTATCATTAGTGGTACTGTTTCTGTTCTTAAGATATCATCACCTAAAGATGTTTTAGTATAACCTTTTTCCACCAATATATCTTCTTCAATATTTGATAAACCGCCTTCCGGCCCAAATACTATATTCATTGTATCACTACAATTAGAAAGTGTTAATACGTCTGTTAAGCGTTTTACATTGTTTTTGTCAAGTGAACACAATATATTTACACTTGCATCCCCTTTGACATCTTTTATTTCTATGATATTTCCTAGTGTTGGCTTTACTAATCTATAACTTTGTTCAGTCGCTTCTTTCAGTATTTTATTCCATCTTTGAAGTTTCTTATCAAAGTCTTTCTTAGGTAATTTATATTTACAATGACTATACATCACTACTACAAACTCTGTTATACCAAGTTCAGTACCATGCTGCAATATAAAACTCATTTTTTCTTCACTTAATAGTGGAACATATACTCTAAAATTATTTTTTTCTTTATATTCTTTAAATATTTCATTAACACTAGCACTCATTAAATCTTTATTAAGAGAACATATATAACTTTTATCACCATATACAACTATTACTTTATCATTTTCTTTCATTCTCATAACATTCTTTATATGATTTAAATCATTAGTATTAAGCATTATATTATTATCTTTTTTAGATACTCCAAAATATTGTTGCATAAACTCACCTACTTAAGTATAACTATTGTTTCACCATCATTATATATATTTAATTTATATTCAAGAACACGTTTATCATGTTTTAAATATTCATGTGTTGCTTCTTTTAATATTCCTTCTCCATGACCATGAACAATTCTTATCTTTTTATTTTCTATTCTTTCCATATTATCAATGAAGTTTCTTATTAAAGCAACTGCTCCATATCTATCATAACCATGTATATCTAAAGATGGAGTATTATATAAAAATGGATCTATTCTTTTATACATCTTAATTCCTTCTTTTTTCACTTATATTATAAAGTATAATTAGAAATTTATCAATTAAAAAGTATCCAATATGGATACTTAATAATCACTTAATTATTTCTTTAATGCTTCAACTAAGTCGTTTTTCTTCATTGTTGATAGAACTTCAATTCCTTTTTCTTTACATAAAGATTTTAATTCAGCAACAGTTAATTTAGCATAATCTACTGCTTCTTCAACTTTCTTTTCTACTTTTGCTGCTACTTCTTTAACTTCTTTACTTTCTTTAGTTACTTTTCCTTCTAAAGCATCTTTAGATAATTTAACTAATTTTGAAAATTCTTCTGGTGCGAATATAGCAAGTTCACTAAGCATTTTTCTATTGATTTCGATATTAGCTTTTTTAAGTCCATTAATGAATTTAGAATATACTATATCGTTTGCTCTACAAGCTGCGTTAATTCTTGTAATCCACAATTTTCTAAAGTCATTAGCTCTTTTCTTTCTATCATTGTAACTATAAGCTCCACTATGAAATAATTGTTCTTGAGCAGTCTTATATAATCTATGTTTGCTTCCAAAATAACCTTTAGCTCTTTTTAATACTTTTCTTCTTCTATTTTTAGAAACAATTCCACCTTTAACTCTTGTCATTTCTTAACTCCTCCTTACTTAACTAGTCCTCTGTATCTTTTAGCGTCTCCACTACTAAGTACAGAACCCTTTCTTGATTTTCTATTGAAGTCAGTGTTCTTTTTACCACTGTTATGATTTGCTCCAACGTGTCCAATTTTAGTTGAACCAGAATTTCTTACATTAATTTTTTTACTAATTCCACCATGTGATTTCATCTTTGGCATAATTTACATCTTTCCTTTCTATTTTTTTGGTGCTAGGAATAGTTGCATACTTCTTCCTTCTAATTTAGGCATTTGTTCAATAACTGCTACATCATCAAGTTTACTTGCGAATTTCATTATTACATCACGTCCAAGTTCTGGATGAGCAAGTTGTCTACCTTTAAATCTAACAGATACTTTGATTTTATGTCCTTTTTCAATATATGCTTTCGCATTACGAAGCTTAGTTTCAAAGTCTCCTACATCTATTGAAACACTAAGTCTATATTCTTTAGTTTCAAGATTTTGTTCTCTTTGTTTCTTCTTAGCTTCTTTTTCTCTTTTTTGTTTCTCATAACGAAACTTATTGTAATCAATTATTTTACAAACAGGATTTTTTGGATCATTATTTAAAAGTACTAAATCAAGCCCTGCATATTTTGATAATGTTAACGCATCATTAATATTTTTAACACCCATTTTTTCTCCATTTGGTCCGATTACCATTACGTTTTGAAAAGTTATTTGTTCATTAATTTGAACTTCATTATTTTGCTTAGCTATTGCTAACACCTCCATATTACATTAAAAAAAGTGAACTTGAGAGTCCACTTAAAAAGAATATTTACATTTTTAATAAATAAGCTTTTTACCAATGTACTTTTACATCTGGTGAAGAGTGGATCTCTTTCTTTCTTTTTCAACAAGTATGATTATATAGTAATAATATGTGTTTGTCAACCAATTTTATGCATAATTTGGTTATTTTTCTTATATTTTCTTGTTTTATATATAATTTTAAATTATTTTCATTGAATTTTTTTGTCACTTATACCATTTTTTTCACTGAAAATTGTTTTATCGTTAAAAAAAAGCACCAAAATGGTGCTTTGTTAACATTATCATTCGTTAAATATTTTTGTTCTTTTTTTTTACTTTTACTTTTCTATATCTATACGCTTCACCTACCTTATGTTTCAATTATATCTGGCGATTGTGAAAGATTTGTGATAGATATATTAAAAGTATGTTACTTTACATTAATATTGAATTCCCCAAACTACTTCATGTTTAGCATCTTTTCCACATACTACACATTTTTCATTTTCATAGTCTTTTGATTCTAATATACATCTTGATTTTGTACCTTTTATTTCTTTCATTTTAAGCTCACATTCAGTATTTCCACACCAATGAGCATGTACAAATCCTGGTTGCTTATTCATAATATCTTCAACATCTTTTAATGTTTTAGCGTAGAATGTTTTATTCTTTTGATTTTCAAGTGCCTTATTATATAGACTATTTTGAATATCATTAAGTAATTCTTTTACTTTAGCATTTACTTCATCAACTTTTACATTTATTTTTTCACTTGTATCACGTCTTACTAAAGTAACTTCATTATTTATAAGATCTCTTGGACCTATTTCTATTCTAACAGGTATACCATTTACTTCTGCTTCTGCAAATTTAAATCCAGCACTCTTATCACTTAAATCAACATATGAAGTGATATTGCTTTCTTTTAATTCACTATTTATTTTATTAGCAACATCTAAAACATTATCTTCCATTCTAATTGGAACAATACATACTTCTTTTGGAGCTATCTTTGGTGGTAATACAAGACCTTTATCATCTCCATGAACCATTATAAGAGCACCTATCATTCTTGTTGTTGATCCCCATGATGTTTGATAACAATATTCAAATTTATTATCTTTATTTACAAATTTAACATCATATGCTTTAGCAAACTTTTGTCCAAAATAATGACTTGTTGCTGATTGAAGGCATATTCCATTTTGCATAAGAGCTTCTACTGTTAAAGTGTATTCCGCTCCTGCGAACTTCTCTTTTTCAGTTTTCTTACCTACTACTACTGGTATTGCTAAATATTCTTCAAAGAATCTTTTATACGTATTTAACATTCTTAATGTTTCTGCTTCAGCTTCTTCGCTAGTTGCATGAACAGTATGTCCTTCTTGCCATAAAAACTCACGACTTCTTAAGAATGGTCTTGTTTCTTTTTCCCATCTTATTACATTACACCATTGATTATATAATTTTGGTAAATCTCTATAAGTTTTAACAACATTTTTATAGTAATCACTAAATAATGATTCACTAGTTGGACGAAAAGCTAATCTTTCTTCAAGGTTATTACTTCCACCTGATGTTACCCATGCTACTTCAGGAGCAAATCCTTCTACAAGTTCCCCTTCTTTTTTAAGTAAGTTTTCAGGTATCATAACAGGTAAATATACATTTTGATGTCCAAGTTCTTTAAACATACCATCCATTACAGATTGTATCTTTTCCCAGATAGCATAACCATTAGGTTCAAAAATAATAAATCCTTTTACATTAGAATATTCAGCCAAATGTGCTGCTTTAACTACATCAGTATACCATGATGCAAAGTCTTCACTTCTTGATGTTATTTTTTCGTTTTTCATTTTTCCTCCTTTATAAACAAAAAAGAATGGTACATAAGGAGTCAATAATGACGGTACCATCCTTTAATTAACTTAATTATTTTTAACGGAATTATCCGAGATATGATTAGTATCCTTTTTAAGAAGATAGGAATTAATAAATATTATTCTCTAGTTTACACTATCCTAGATTCACTATAATAAGGAATTCATTAATATTTCTTCAAGATTTAAATAAATTTTAGCACGATATTATATCATTGTCAATCAATTATTTATTAAAACAAAAAGCACCAAATTTTAGTGCCTTTAATTACTTCTTACTTTTCTTTTCGTCTTCTAATTTCTTTTCGATTTCTTTTACTACTTTTAAAGATTGTTTTCTTACTTCATCAGCAGCTTTTTCTACAACTGGTGTACTCTTTTCAATAGCATATCTATATAATTCTTCAGCCTTTGCTTTAATATTTTTAGCTTGTTTTAATGCTATTTCTTTAGCTTTTTCAGTATCTAATTCAGCAAGTTCTGCTTGTAATTCTTCAGCTTTAAATAATAATTCATCTTTTACTTCATCTACATCTATTTCTTTTAATTTTTTTAGAAGTTCATCAAGTTTCTTTTTAAGCGCCTTTCTAGTGTTTTCTCCTTTATCTGGAGCAAGTAATATACCTATTCCAGCACCTAATGCTAATCCTCCTAAAAACTTTCCAAATCCGCCTTTTTTATTACTCATCGTCTTCATCCTCCTCATCATTTTTCTTAAATTTAATTATTCTTTTTAACTTACTAGTTATAAAGTTTACTATTGTATCACTAATCATTGTCACTTTATCAGTAGTATAATCAATCATATTGAATACTCTATCAAGTGAATGAACTTTTTTAGTTACATCATCAAGTAATAAATCTACTTTATTCATAGTAAATATTAACTTAATGCCAATAACTATAACTACTACTAGCAATACAATTAATAATAAATAAATTACCACAGGTAGTGTCTCATTTAGTGCTTCCATTAATCCTCCTTATCATCATACATTGAATCAATTAAGTTAAATAAGTCATGCTCTAAAGTACTATCTGTCATTGTCTTATCATTAGATAATTCTGTTGTATCATCAAAGTTTTCTAATTTAACTTTATCTTCTAACTCTCCAACTGAAACATTTTTATTCATTTCTGGAGAGGATTCAATCTTAGTTATTAAATCTTCTATTTTATTTGATCTTTCTTCTAACTTATTAACATCACTATCTATTTTTTGAACTTCAGCTTGTATATCATTTGGAGTTAATTTATTCATCTTGTTTAATGTATCTTCAAGATCATCTTCAAGTGTACCATATGCTTTTCTTCTAACTGTATCATAGTTAACTGTATTAGCACTTAAAGTTGTCTCTTTTACTTCAACTTTTTTAGGAGCTATTTCTTCTTTTTTATAGTCTTTATCTAAAATACCATATATTGGAGAAATAACTGGACTTGGTTTAAATACTTTTGGCTGTTCCACTACTGGTTCTTTAACTTCTTGTTTTACAACTTTCTTTTCTCTCTCAAGAACATTTCTTCTTGGTGGTAAATCTATTTCATCATCATCAAATTGTGTAAAATTAAATGTTCTTTCACTCCTAAATAAATCTCTTTCATTACCAAAATTATCATTTTCTTTAGGTGTTTCTTCTCTCTTAGGTTCTTCTCTTTTTTCTTCTTGTCTTACAACCTTTATTTCTTCAACTCTAGGTTTTTCAACTATTTCCTTTTTAACAGGCTTATCTATTTTAATCTCTTTAGCAGGTTCTTCTACTTCAACTTCATCATAAAATATGTTTTTAAGTTTACTAAAAACTCCCATATTTTCTTACACTCTCCTATTCTTCTCCCATATATTCTAAAATATTTTTAGAACTATCTTTATCTTTAGGCTCAGGTATCTTATATACTGTTTCTGCATTATCTATATCATTATTACCAATATATTTTTGAATAATCAAATCATTATATTCTATTGAATTCAATATAATTATTCCTCTTGATATAGCATATCTTATGTTACTTTCCTTTACCTCTACTTCTATTATAGCATAATTATAACATAACTCAACAAAAAAAGTATCATTATTTTGAGTTATTTTCAAATAACCACTCTTATTATTATTCTCAAATTCATAGTATTTATAATCATTTAAATCATGTGATGTTTTCATCTTGTTTTTATAATAATAACTTACTATATCTATATTTAAATAATATCTAGTGTTATCATCACTTAATAATTCTTGATTATATCCATTATCTTTTGAAACTATAAATCCAGTTGGTAAATAATATTTATACCCTTTATTATTTGTATTAGTAGTTTTTCCATTATCATTAATTGATACATTAATTATGTCTTCATATGATAAATTATTTATATAATATGTTTGCTTAGTACAAGCAGTTAAAAATAATAGACATATTATTATAGTTATCTTTTTATACATCTTTCTCTCCTACTTAAAAATTATAACAAATTATTTAATCTTTAACAACACTTATATAGTTTATGTTTTTACCTATACTTCTAAACTTGTCTTCATATTCTGTTGTTATATCACTTATATGATTAGTATCTTTACTAACTATCTTATATCCATATTCACTAAATGACTCACATGAATAATCAAATAAATCATCATTATCAGTCTTCATTTCTATCATTTTAGTATCCTTGAATATTAAGTCATACTTTTCTAAAAATCTACTTGAAGTAAGTCTTCTTTTAGTATGTCTTTTTTTAGGCCATGGATCAGAAAAGTTTAAATATATTTTAGATATCTCTTTGTCAAAAATATTATCTATAGTAAATGCATCATAGCAAATAAGTCTTAAGTTATTTATATCAAGTTCTTCTAACTTTTTTACTGCTGAAACAAGAGGACTATCATACTTTTCTATTCCTATAAAGTTTATATTTGAATTTTGAAGTGCTTTTTCAATTATAAATTTTCCTTTTCCTGTACCTATTTCTATTTCTATATTATTGTCATTATTAAATAATTTATTCCATTTACCTTTATATTCTTCTGGATTTTCTATTATATAATTACTTTTATTAATTATTTTATCAGCATCTTTTATATGTTTTAATCTCATAATTCTTCCTTTCATATATATTATAATACAAAATATACTCAAAAATAAACATTTATCATATATTATACTAGGTGATGTTATGAATAATAGAGATATGTTCTATCAAAATCTAAATCAAGGATATCAAAATCCAGGTATGATATATCCTCCTAGTGGATACAATTTAAATCAAGAATATCAAGCTTATGGACCTAATGTTATGCCATACAATAATGGAATGAATGGTATGAATAATAATATGAATAATAATTATAATAATATAAATAATGATTTAGAAGATAGAATTAGTAAATTAGAAAGACAAATAAAAACATTAGATACAAGAATTCAAAAGTTAGAATCTGTATCTAATGAAATTAATGATAATATCTATATGATCTAAGAGATTTAATCTCTTTTTTTATGATAATATTACTGATGCAAATGTAAGTATTACAATTGAAGATAGTCCTATTAAAACTAATAACTTCATAGACCATTTTAACCAAGTTGTATAGTTAACTTTAGCAAGTGCTAGTCCTCCCATGATTGCACCACATGTTGGAGTAAATAAGTTAACAAGTCCATTTGCAGCAACGAATGTCATAATTGTTGTTTCAACACTATAACCAAGTTGGAATGCAAGTGGAGCCATAATTGGTGTAGATATTGTAGCAAGTCCTGAACTAGATGGTACAAGTATTGATAATAATACATGTAAGATATAGTTACAAGGAGTAAATATTGCAACTGGTGTACCTTTTAATGCATCTGCTACATTATAAATAATATAATTATCTAACATAGTTGTTTCCATTAATACTTTAACACCACGTGCTACTGCAACAATAAGTACAACTGATAAAATATCTCTTGCCCCAGCAATAAATTCATCAATTATTTGATTTGTTGTAAATCCATTTATATATCCAATTAAGATACCAACAATTAAGAACCAAGCAGCTGATTCATAGAAATACCACTCACCTAAAGGTACTCCAGTTAACCAATCAGTCCATCCTTTAAAGAATGTTATACCAAATTCTTCCCATGGAATAAATCCTATAATCATTACTATAAATGTTATAGCAAAAATCCATAATGTAGCTTTTTGTTTTCCTGTAAGAACTGCTTCTTTTGTAGCATCTTTTTCATTGAATTTTTCCATTTTCTTTTGTTCTTGTAATGATAAGAAAGTTGAGCCTTTATCATCTTTAACTTTTCTTGCATATCTCATTACATAGAAAATTGAAAGTCCAAGTGATACTAACCATAACACAGTACCAAGAGCAATTAAAATCCCTTGATTAACTGCAAGTCCTTCTGGAAGTGCAGCCACTGCAGCACCTGTTGCAAATGGGTTAATAGTTGAACCTAAAACACCACAACCTGCTCCAAGTAATACTGTTGCTGATGCAACAATTGTATCCATACCTGCAGCTACCATAGTAAACGAAAGTAATGCATAGAAACCAACTGTTTCTTCCATCATTCCATAAGTTGTTCCACCTATAGAGAAGATAATCATTAGTATTGGAATTAATACTAATTCATTTCCTTTTAATTTTTTAACTAAGACCTTAATTCCATTTTCCAACGCCCCTGTTTTTGTTACAATTTGTAAGAATCCACCAAGAATTAGAATGAATACACATACATCTACTGCATTTTCAAATCCTTTTATAGGAGCAAGTAATACATCTGATAATTTAGCTGCAACTACTCCAGAACCATTAACGATTTTTCCAGCAGCATCAAATTTTGCTCCAGGTAACACTAATGTTACTAAGGCTACTATAATAGTAAGTAAAATGATGATAGTGAATGCGGACATTCTCTCTCTTTTTTTCTTTGTTTTAGCCATTTTTTTGCCTCCTTTTTGACTATTTGTAATAATTGTACCTGTCTCATTTAGAAGAGCTTCTTTAGCACATTCAAGTGATGTAATAATACCTTTTCCATCTTTATTATATTCACAAAATTCAACACAAGATTCTACTTTAGGAAGCATACTTCCTTTAGCAAATTCACCTGCCTTAATATATTTTTTTGCATCACTTATATCAAGATTACGTAAACTTACTTGATCAATTGTATTATATTTTAATGAAACAGTCTCGACTGTAGTTAATATAAGAAGAGCATCAGCATTTAACTTTCTAGCAAGTAAACTACTAGAACGATCTTTATCGATTACTGCATCTACACCAACTAAAGTATCTCCATCACGTACTACAGGAATTCCTCCTCCTCCAGATGCTATAACAATATTACCTTGATTTAACAGGTCTTTAATCAAATCAAGTTCTACTATTTCAATTGGCTTAGGAGAAGGTACAACTCTCCTATAACCTCTTCCAGAATCTTCAACGAATGTATAACCTTTTTCCTTTTCTATTTTTTTAGCTTCAGATTTGGTATAAAACATCCCAACTGGTTTTTCTGGATTATTAAAAGCAGGATCTTTTTTATCAACAAGAACTTGTGTTACAACTGATGCACAATTTTTATTGATATTTCTTGCTTTCAATTCAGATTGAATTGCTTGTTGTAAATGATATCCAATATAGCCTTGACTCATTGCACCACATTCAGGAAAAGGCACTATAGGAGTACCACTTCCATTTTCATGTGAAACAGCAAAAGCTAAATTAATCATTCCAACTTGAGGGCCATTACCATGACTTACTACTACATTATATCCTTCACTAACTAAATCAACTATAGATTTAGCAGTGTTTTTAACTAATTTTAATTGTTCTTCCGGTGTATTGCCAAGTGCATTTCCACCAAGTGCGACTACTATAGTTTTCATATTCTATCGCTTCTTTGAAGTGGCATTGACATACATCTAGGGCCACCTCTACCTCTTGATAGCTCAGCACTATGCATTTCAAGAACTTTGATACCATTATCTCTTAATAACTCATTAGTAATATTATTTCTATCATAAACAATAACTACACCTGGAGCTATACATAATGTATTACTTCCATCATTCCATTGTTCACGTTCTGCACCAATTTTGTCTCCACCAGCACAAGGTATTAATGTGATTTCTCTATCTAAATATTCTTCTAATATTCTTTCAAGTGAAGCACTCTTCTCTTTAACATTAAGTCCATCTTCACCATCACTAGTTATTTCATATACTTTTAAAGTACCCATAATACCTGGATGATATGTAAATTTATCCTTATCTATTTGAGTAAATACAGTGTCTAAATGCATAAATGCACGACATACTGGAATATCAAAAGCAAGAATTGTATTAATCTTAGCATCTTTATCTTCAAATATTTTATGAGCAAGTTCTTCAATCGCATCAGCACTTGTTCTTTGAGAAATACCTACTGCTAAAATATGTTCATTTAAGTTAAGTATATCTCCACCTTCAATATGATAAGCACTATATCTATCAAAATATTTATCAACAAGTCCTTTATATTCAGGATGATATTCAAATATATATTCTGCATATATAGTTTCTCTATTTCTAGTTACAGAATACATTCTATTTAATGATACTCCATTTCCAATTGAAGCAAATGGATCTCTTGTAAAATATAAGTTTGGCATAGGATCTACTACAAATGCTGTATCATCTTGAATATAATCTACTAAACTTTTACCTTTCTTTGCTTTAGATTTAATTACTTCATTATTAACTATACCTTCCATAGTCTTTAAAACAAGTAATCTATTATTTTCTATAGAACTTAAATATTCATAAACTAAACTACGATATTTAGGTGTTCTAATACCTGCCTCATAAATAAATTGAGTTATAAATCTCTCTCTAATTTCTGAATTTGAATCTAATACTTCAGTCATTAAATCTTCTAAATATACAACTTCAACTCCATTATCTCTTAAAATTCTTACGAATTCATCATGCTCTTCTTGAGCAACTGGTAAATATGGAATATCATCAAATAAAAGTCTTTCTAGGCTATCAGGAGTTAAATTAAGTAATTCACGACCTGGTCTATGTACAAGAACTTTTTTCAATGTTCCAATTTCACTTTTAACATTTATTGGGTTCAATTTTGACCCTCCTTTCTATCCTAAATAAATTATAACAAATCTATATTTTTTTGTAAATAATAGAAAAAGAAAAAGTCTCTTTTTAAAATAACTTCATTGAAACTTAATTATTATTTAATATTTTGTCAACTATTTTTAACACTTCACCTGTTTTTATATCCATACTTTTTTCTTCACTTCTAAGTTTAAGTTCAACATAATCATCACTTAATTTTTTACCAACTGTTATACGTATTGGTATACCAAATAGATCCATATCATTAAATTTAACTCCTACACTTTCTTTTCTATCATCAAGTATAGTATCTATTCCATTAGAACATAATCTTTCATATAACATTTTAGAATACTTATAACTATCTTTATCATTAACATTTATTACTACAATTACAACTTTATAAGGAGCTATATTTATAGGCCATATAATACCTTTTTCATCATGATTCTTTTCTATTATCGCAGATATTAATCTATCTATACCAATACCATAAGAACCCATATGAACATAATTAAAACTATTTGTTTCATCTAAATATCTTAAATTATAAATCTTACTATAATTAGTTTCTAATTTAAATATATGTCCTACTTCTATACCATTTAATATTTCACATTTACTACCACATTTAGGACATAAAGAATTATCATTAAAATTCTTTAAATCAGCATATCTATCTATCTTAAAATCTATTCTAGGATTAGCATTCTTATAATGATAATCTTTTATATTAGCTCCACATATTACATTATGCATATTTTTAACTTCACTATCAGCAATTATCATCATAGTTGATTTTATAGGACCAATAAACCCTACTTCAGTACCAATTCTTTCTAATTCATATGAAGAAGGTATTTCAATATCTTTAGTTTTTAATACTTTTTCTAATTTAGAAATATTTAATTCATCACTACCTTTTAAAAGTATCATTATATATTTTGAATCAGCCTTTATCACTAATGATTTTAATATTTTATCATCATCAGCGTTAAAGTATTCTTTTAGTTCCTTAACTGTCTTAACTCCTGGAGTATATACTTTTCTTAACATTTTAATGTCATAAGATTTATCTTTTTTATCTTTTATAAGAGAAGATGCTTCTTCTATATTAGAACTATATGAACATGTAGTACATTTTACAATTTCATTATCACCAAAATTACATAGAACTTGAAATTCTTCACTAGTTGTACCTTTCATACTTTCTGGATTACTTTTAACAACTATTGTATCTAAATTACACTTTTTAAATATGTTTTTAAATGTTTGATACATCTTATCATAACTAACATCAAGTCCACTCATATCAGCATCAAAACTATATGCATCAGCCATTAAAAATTCTTTTTTACGCATAAGCCCATATTCAGGATGTTCTTCATCTCTAAATTTATTACTCATTTGAAATAATGTAAAGTGTAAATCCTTATAGCTTTGTATTTTATTTCTAACTAAATATGCAAATAATTCTTCATGAGTAGGACATAATGCATATTCTTTATTATTTCTATCTTTTAATGTAAACATTTCTTCGTTAAATATTACATTTCTACCACTATTTTCAAAATATGAATAATCAACTAAAGAAGGCATTAACACTTCTTCAGCACCTATTTTCATCATTTCATCTCTTATTAATTTTTTTACATTATTTACTACTTTTAAGCCCATAGGAAGATAACTATATATACCATTATCATTTTTAAATATCATTCCACTTTTAATAAGAAGTGATGCGGAAATAGTATTTTCATCTTTAGGATATTCTCTTCTTGTAATAAAAAAGCTATTAGACATTCTCATAGTTATTCCTCCACTATATATGATACTATTTTTCTATTCATCGCATCATTATTATCAAATCTTACACATACAAGCATACCATTCATACTTTTTTTATTTATAGGATTTTGTAATTCAGTTTTATCGTTTTTATCTCCCGCTAAAAATCCTTCATTTATAAGTTCTCTTACTAAAATACAAGCACAATCTTTAGTACACGTTTTTTCATTACCAGTATAAGTAGAAGAAACAAACTGAGGAATTCTTACTAAATTCTCTCTACCCCAACTTTGACTTGTAGATAATATTTGTTTAACCTTAGTATCATAAAGATTATTAAGTACTTTCTTCCTAATAGCGTTAATTGCTGGTACCAACATAATAGCAAGTATCATCATTATTGCTATTGATACCATAAGTTCTATTAATGTAAACCCTTTATTTTTCATTTTATTACCTCTATTATTCTATTTAAAAGTATAACAAATTTTTCATTTAATAACAATATTATGTTGAATTATTTTTTTCATTATTATATAATAATATTTAGAATAGAGAGGGAATTATGAGGGAATTTGATTTTGAAAAAATGCCTATAGTTGAAATAGCTAACGAAATCATAATGGATGCTGTTAAAAGAAATGTTAGTGATATTCACATGGATCCAACTAAAGATGCTATTAGAATTCGTATTCGTATAGATGGATTATTATCAGATTACTCTATGATTCCAGGTCAATATAAAAGAAACTTAATATCTCGTATAAAAATGATGGCACAAATGAATATTATGGAAACAAGGCTTCCACAAGATGGTGCTATTAAAACTAAAATCGGAGATAGAATGCTTGATCTTCGTGTTTCTTCATTACCTACTAATAATGGTGAAAAAGTCGTTATTCGTGTCCTTGATTATTCAAAGAGTTTACAAGGCCTTGAGACATTAGGATTTTCAGAAGATAGTTTAAATAAAATACATAAAATGATTAATGTTCCAAATGGTATCATTCTTGTAACTGGTGCTACTGGTTCAGGTAAATCAACAACTGTATACTCTATTCTTCAAAAGATGAACACTGAAGAAGTAAATATTATAACAGTTGAAGACCCAATAGAAATGGATATTGCTGGTATAAATCAAGTACAAGCACAAAGTGAAATTGGACTTACATTCGCAAATGTACTTAGAAGTATCTTACGTCAAGACCCTGATGTTATAATGATCGGAGAAATTCGTGATGATGAAACTGCTAGAATTGCTGTTCGTGCTTCTATCACAGGTCATAAAGTATTATCTACAATACATACCAATAACTCACTTAATACTATTGAAAGACTTACCGATATGGATGTAGAACGTTACTTACTTGGTTCTGCTCTTACTGGAATTATTTCTCAAAAACTAGCGAGACGTTTATGTCCACATTGTAAAATACTTAGAAATACAAGTGAATATGAAAAAACTGTATTTAGAAAAGTACTTCATAAAGATATAGAGCAAATGTATGATGCTAATCCTGACGGATGTGAACATTGCTTTAGAGGATTTACAGATAGAATTGCAATACTTGAAGTACTTCTTATGAATGATGATATAAGAGATGCTATTACAAATAATATGCACAAAGATGAACTTAGAAAACTAGTTTATAAAAGTGATGTTATTACCCTACTTCAAGATGGACTTATAAAAGTTGTTGAAGGAGAAACATCATTCTCAGAAATACTTAAAGTTGTTGACCTTGATAATGACTTATCTAATTATGAAGATGATAACTTAGAAACAGGTATTAGAGATATAGAAAATCAAGAAACAAATACAAATATAAATCATGAAATAAATAAAACAGATATAAATCATGAAATAAATAAACCAGATATACAAGAAATAGATGTATTTAATCCTGATGATCATTATGTATCACTAGAACCAGTAACAACAAATAATAATGAAATAATAGATTATTCAGCATTAATACCTAAAGATGTAGAAAATCATAATAATGAAATACCACATGATACAATAAAGCCAGGCGAAATTGAATACTTTAACTTTTAGAAACTTTTATATTTATGAAAATTTAGCATTTTAAAACTGTAGAAATCATTTGATTATCTACAGCTTTTTAATATTAATTACTTCTTTATTAATTTTATTTCAGATTCTTCTTTACGAAGTTCTGATTCTAAATAATCTCTTAATAAATATAATGATAATAAACAGTCATGATATTTTTCTAAAAGATTTCCTTTAGAATCAACATGATCATGTGAATGTCCTTTTTCTGAATCAGATTTAACATATACATCATAAGTACCATCTTTTCTTTCTCTTACAGTATAATCACTTTGTCCATATGTTCCTGACTTATCATATGTATAGTTTCCATCTTTTCCTTCTTTAGAAAGTTCTTCACTTTTTGACTCTTTTGCGTCAAATATACTTCCAAACCATCCCATTATAAGTGCCTCCCTTTTTCTAAATTTTCATCTTCACAATATGAATCAATATATTCAAGGTGATCTCGTAAATTTGTTGAATTTACATTTGATTTTTTCTTGAATAATGCGATCATATTGTAATTTTTATCAAAAAACAAGTCCATAAAAATTGATTTTTTAGGTTTGCTTTTAATAAATTCAGATTTTAAGTTTTCATTCTCTCTATAAACAAGTAAATATTGAGAATCTGATTTCATAAATTCAAACGCTAACTTTTCAAATTCATTTTCATATTGTAAAGTCCAATCTTCATTTTTCTCTTCAACCTTCATTTTTCTTTTTTTAGGAATGTAATCTAATACCAAAGTATTTTCAACTATATTGCATTTATAATCAGGTCCAAAATTAGGTATGTTACTTTCACCAATAAAGAACATTTCTATATCAGTATAAGTTAAATCATCATTAATAGCATCTTTTAATATTTCAAGTTCATGACTATTAAGAGTTGATATATCAAATATGGCTTCTTTATCTTCTTCGTATTTTATTATGTTAACACATAGTGTTTCTACTTTTTGTGTTTTAGAATTTTCAATATCAATATAACATTTCATAATTTTAACTCCTTTATTTTATTAAATTCTATATTTGATAGTTCACAACCATATTCTAATCTTTCTTCAAATGTTCTTGGTATAGTTTTAGAATAGTTTATTGCTTCTTCAAAATATTTTGTTCCTTGAAAAAATATTTGTATTGGATATCTTTCTTTTTCATATCCAAATTCTATACAATTAGCTAATCGTCTTTTTAATAATATAATTGTAGTAGAATTGTTTAATTCATTATCTAACATTACAACATATGAAAGTGAGCTTATTTGTGCTTGTCTTTCTATGGGGTTTGTTAGGTAATAAATTACATCATATTTCTTTTGCTCTTTTAACGTAGTTTCTACTTCTTCAGATAAAAGGACTAAATCATTTTTCTCTTTTTCTTGAGCAACATGTATGATTTCATGTAAAACTGTAGATAATATATTTAAATTTATATATCTTATAAGTTCCAAATTAGAATTTAAATGTATTTTGTTTGCGTTAAACATTATTTGTGATAACATCATATCATAATTAAAACAAAGTATTTTTGAACTATTATAATATCTAGCAACTGGTAGATTATTTCCTATTTCAATTTTATCAACATAATCAGTTAAATTTCTAGCATATAATTCGTTTATAATTAAACTTATTAACTCATGTTCACTAATAATTTTATCTTTTTCAGCAATATTTTTCATCAAAATTAATCTACAATATTTTATTTATATTGTCAACACTTTTTAAAATTTTATATATTAGGAAATAATATAAATTATCATGAATATAATTTATGGGTGAATTTATGTTTCAAAGTAAGCAAAATACTAGAATTAAATATATGTTTTTAATATGTATATTAATATTTATATTTGTTATTGTTAAAGTGTTTTATATACAGGTTATTGAATATAAGAAACTTAATAATCTCGCTAATGAATTATGGAGTCGTGATTTAACAGTACAGGCTGATAGAGGTAAAATACTTGATAGAAATGGTAAAGTAATAGTAGATAATGTTACTACTGTTGGGCTTTATCTTGTACCAAATCAAATCATTAATAAAGAAGAAGTAAGTAAGACTTTATCAAGCATACTTGAAGTTAGTTATGAAGAAATGTATAAACATGTTACTAAAAAGACTTCTATTGAAAGAGTACATCCTGAAGGAAGAAATATTAGCCATGAGAAAGCAGACTTAATTAGTTCTTATAATTATGAAGGAGTTTATCTTTTAAAAGAAAGTAAGAGAGATTATAAATATGGTAATATTTTATCTCATGTTATTGGGTATACTGGTATTGATAATCAAGGACTTAGTGGTATTGAACTTAAATATGATAAGACTCTTACTGGTAAAAATGGTAATATTAAATATTATAGTGATGGTAAAGGCAAAAGACTTTCTTTGCCTGAAACATATGTATCCCCTACTTCTGGTAGTGATGTAACATTAACTATTGATTTAGATATTCAGCTTTCTCTTGAAAATGAACTAATGAATGCATATAAAAAATATGATGCTGAAGGTGCGATTGGTATTGTTATGAATCCAAAGTCTGGTGAAATACTTGCAATAAGTAGTATTCCATCATTTAATCCGGCAAACTATAAAAATTATAGTAGTGAAATTATTAATAGAAATTTAGCAATATGGTCTAACTTTGAGCCAGGAAGTACTTTTAAAATAGTAACACTCGCATCAGCCATTAATGAGGGAAAAGTTGATATATTTAAAGAACACTTCTATGATAGTGGAAGTATAAAAGTAGCGAACTCTACTCTACACTGCTGGAAAAGAAAAGGTCATGGAGATGAAACATTTATACAGGTTGTTGAAAACTCTTGTAACCCTGGATTTGTTAATTTAGGTCAAAGACTTGGCAAAGAAACATTATTTAAATATATTACTGAACTTGGATTTGGTAAAAAAACTGGTATTGATTTAAATGGTGAAGCAACTGGAATATTATTTAATCTTGATAAAGTTGGTCCAGTTGAACTTGCGACTACTGCATTTGGTCAAGGAATAAGTGTTACAGCACTACAACAAGTTACAGCAGTTAGTGCAATCGTAAACGGTGGTACTCTTTATACTCCATATATTGTTTCAAGTGTTGGAGATGATTCAAAAAGTCCAGTTATTAAAAAAGAAAACATAATTACTAAAGAAACAAGTGATGTTGTAAAGTATGCTCTTGAAAGTGTTGTTGCAAATGGTAGTGGTAGAAATGCTTATATTGAAAACTATAGAATTGGTGGTAAAACAGGTACAGCTCAAAAAGTTGGTAGTGATGGACGTTATATGCAAGGAAACTATGTTCTTTCGTTTATTGGTTTTATGCCTGCTGACAACCCTGATTATGTTATGTATATAGCAATAGATCACGCTAAAGGTGTTACACAATATGGTGGTGTTGTAAGTGCTCCTATTGCTAGAAATGTATTTAAAGATATAATTTCTATTCATGATATAAAAGAAGATACAAAAGGCATTCCTAAATCATATAGATGGGATGATATTGTTTATAAAATGATACCAGATGTAATAGGTAAAACTAAAAAAGAAGCAAAAAAATTACTTCAAGGATTCAACATAGAATTTACAGGAGATGGTGATAACGTCATAGATACAAGCCCAAATGTTAACTCTCGTGTTAAAGAAGGTTCTACTATTAAAGTGCTTTTAAATTAAAAATATTCGTAAAATCTTAAAACTTTTTATAATAATTCTCTTTTAAATATAGTATAATATCTTTAGGAAGTGATAATATGAAAAAGATAGTAATTACTTTCATCTTATTACTATGTAGTGGTTTTATATTATATTATGCTTATATATGTGTTAAAAATATAAATACTATTGGTATTGAAAGTGATATTAAAGGAAAAGAAATTGATAGTGATGAATATATATATAAAGAAGATTTATTACATTTAGGATATGATTTAAAAGATATAGAAATTATACAAAATAAAGTTAGTAATATTGATGTAAAAAGTTATTTATTAAAAGAAAAATATGATAATCTTATATCTTATATAAATGCATTATATTTTATACCAAAGAATATAGAAAGATACATAAGTTATCATAAATTAAATAGTGATATGCCTTATGATAATGTTATACTTAATGTAAATATGAATCTAGATTATGATTTTTATACTAATATAAATACTCTTCATAATTATTTAGATATAACTACTCTTGTAAATAAATATAATAAACTTCCAGATAATTATGAAATAGATGATTTAGTAACATTAGATAAAGAATATAGTAAACGTGGTGAAAAAGTACGTGAAGTAATATATAAAGACCTAAAAGCAATGTTTGATAAAGCAAAAGAAGACGGGTTAAAATTAAATGTTGTATCAGGATTTAGAACTAATGATAAACAAAATACATTATTCACAAATTCAGTCAAAAATAACGGCTTAGAACATGCATTATTATATTCAGCTAAATCTGGACATTCAGAACACCAATTAGGTCTTGCAATTGATATAAATAGTGTTAATGAAAGTTTTAAAGATACAGAAGAATATAAGTGGCTTATAAACAATTCATATAAATATGGATTTATAGAAAGATATAAAAAAGGTAAAGAAAATATAACAGGTTTTGCATATGAACCATGGCACTATAGATATGTAGGAATAGATACTGCTACTAAAATATATACAGAAAATATTACATATGAAGAATATGTAGTTAAATTTTTGAAATAAATTTATAGAATAAAAATACAAATGAACAAGAAATAGTTATTATAAGAACCTTAACTATTTCTTTTTTTGTACCGCTCATTTCTTTAATAATCTCCCTGTCTTTAGAATATGACACTTTTATAGTTTTATGAGCATGTATATTGTATACTTTATCTCCCACTTTAATCTTTATAAGATTATTAGATTTATTAAAGTTACCATTACCAGTTATTACTACACTTGTATTATCATTTACTTCATATTTAATATTTAAATTATTTTCATTATTTAAAGTAATATCATAATCATATATATCTTTATTATAATTTATATTATATCCATCTATATTTAAAGATAAAAGTTCACTACTATCATATTCTCTTTTATCATAATTTTTAAATACATTTATTACATAATCATTATCAATATTAGAGCTAATTATAATCTTCTTATAATTATTATCTAAAGTATACACACCTTCCCCATTTACTATTTCATTTTTATCTTTTTTAACATTTATATTAACGCTTTCACTATCAGTATAATAATTATATACTTTTATTTCTTTATCAAAAGAGGGAATTAACTCTTCATTATTAACCTTAATATTACTTAAAGCATTTACCTTAACAACACAAAACAATAATATAAATATAGTAATCTTTTTCATATTAATATTATTTACATATTAAAAAAATAAATTCATAAAGAATCTATTTTATTGTTTTAATTATTATTTTTTTATTTTTCCTTTTTCTTTTATCAATTTTAAAACATTCTTTTAATGTTTCTGTCATATCATCTATCTTTTTATTATAATATATTGTCGCAAGCAATTCTTTTTCTTTTACTTTTGAACCTATTGTTTTATTTAAAACAACTCCTACACTATAATCTATGTTATCTGTTTTATGAACCCTTCCTGCTCCTAAATCAAATACTAATTTAGATAATTTATGTACATCTATATTATTTATATATCCAGTACTATCACTATAAATATATTTTCTATGAGCATTTATTTTAAGTTTTTTTATATCTCCACCCTGTGCCTTGATCCACTCATAGAATTTATTTTTAGCATGACCACATTCAAGTAAATTAATAACAAGTTTACGTGCTTTACTTATATTTATTCCTTTAGAAACACTAATCATAAGACTAGATATTGATACTGAAAGTTCATATAATCTTTTATCATATTTTCCATTAAAGAAATCTATTACTTCTTTTACTTCAAGGGCATTACCTATATTAAGTCCAAGTGGAACACTCATATCACTTAATGTACACACTACTTTTTTATTATAGTATCTTCCTAGTTCTACCATTGTTTTAGCAAGTTTAGTGGCATCTTTTATATTAGTCATAAATGCACCTTTACCTACTTTTAAGTCTATTACTATAGTATCACTACCACTTGCGATTTTCTTAGACATTATAGAGCTTGCGATTAGTGGAATTGAGTCAACCGCACCTATTTCATTTCTCAAAGCATATATTTTTTTATCAGCTACAGCTATCTTTTCACTTTGACTTATAACAGCACATCCAACTGTACTAAGTAATTTAAGAAATTCTTTTTTAGATATGTTTAATTTGTATCCAGGAATACTTTCAAGTTTATCAACTGTTCCACCAGTAAGTCCAAGACCTCTACCACTCATTTTAGGAACAGCAACTCCAGAAGCAGCAACTATAGGAGCAACAATTAATGTTATTTTATCTCCTACTCCACCAGTTGAATGTTTATCACATACAGGCTTATCAATACTACTTAAATCAATTATCTCACCACTTTTAATCATTATATCTGTTAAATAATATGTTTCATCCATAGATAAATCATTATTATAAATACTAAATAAGAAATCACTCATAGTCTTATCATTTATTTTACCTTTGATATAACTATTAACCATATATTCTATTTCTTTATATGTAAGTTCTTCCTTATTATTCTTTTTATCAATTATTTCTATTGCTTTCATATACCTCACCTATTATACATTATACAATATTTTTGATGAAAAAAATAGATTCATTTTTATGGTTCTAAATGGCCTAATTAGTAGATAACATTATAAAGAGTTAAATAGAATAGAAAAACACTTATTTTCATTTTGATATTTTTATCATCTTTTATTTTAACATTTATATAACAGAACTATTGTATCAAAAAAGATTTCCTATAAGACAAAAAATTTGAATTTACGTAAATTCAAATTTTATTACTCTACCTTAAGGCAGACATCCCATAACCAATGCATTTGTTTTAGTTCTTACCCGCCTATCCATGCTTTCGCATGGAGTAGTCGCTTTTTAACATTCATTATACCTTTTTATTTTTTAGTAGGATTTGTTTTAGTTCTCTCTTCCAATTACATTTTGTATAAGTTTACATACACTTTACATATTATCCCAATCGGAAAGCTGGGGAGACGCCGCCATTTGAGTTACTAGCAAGAATACTGCTATTCCAAGCTCCGACATGGTGAATATTGTAGAAAGTGGAGTAATCTCTGGTATAATAAGCCGCACGAAGCCACCAAAAATAATTATCAGTTCCTTTTTTCTTTATTGCACCACTATAGTTATTATTTGTCACTCCTACATTTTTATAGTAATCTAATATTCTTGTTAAATCTTTTGCTGTATCATAACTATCAGAAAAGTCTGTATATATCTCTTTTGGTGCAAGCAAATATAATTTATCTGTTGATGTGAAATTTGATGTATCTCCACTTCCGTGACTTGATACTACTGTTGTATCTATTATTGCATTCTTTAATTCACTTGGTAGTGAATTATATATATCATTATTTACAAATGTTCTCATTGATGTTGCTGGCCATCCTCCTACATTTGTCTGTGTATCATTCATTTTATGTGTTGTTATTATATCTGCAAATTCTAGTACAAATCCACAGGCGGTTTGTGAAAAACCAGTAGTACTGCATTCACTTGGAGTTGACATATTTGCTATTCTTAATATATGTGTTCCATATGTTCCTAAATTTACTGTTTTTGTATTTCCTACATTATATTTACTAATATTACCACTTTTAACTGCTTTTGCTATTGTCATCCAACTATCACTACTAAATGAATTTGGTTCTGGAATAGATGTAAAGTATCCTGGATTGCTTGTTCCACCATCTATTCTAGCATATGTTTTATCAACATAAGAACTATTATATTTTGTTCCTGCTCCACCTACTAGACTAGTAGCTCCTTTAAACATATCTGTACTATTTGTTACAGCAGTTGTTACAAATTTACTGCTTCCATATATAGTTTTAAGATTAGATGAACCTTGAAACATATTCATCATATTAGTAACTTTACTTGTATCAAAATTACTTACATCTAAGGTTGTGGCTTTGCTATTATAAAACATACTACTCATATTTGTTACTTTTGATGTATTAAAATTACTTACATCTAAGGTTGTGGCTTTACTATTATAAAACATACCGCTCATATTTGTTACTTTTGATGTATCAAAATTACTTACATCTAAGGTTGTGGCTGGACTATAAGAAAACATACTACTCATATTTGTTACTTTTGATGTATCAAAATTACTTACATCTAAGGTTGTGGCTGGACTATAAGAAAACATACTACTCATATTTGTTACTTTTGATGTATCAAAATTACTTACATTTAAGGTTGTGGCTTTACTATTATAAAACATATAACTCATATCCGTTACATTTGATGTATCAAAATTACTTACATCTAAGGTTGTGGCTTTACTATTATAAAACATACTACTCATATTTGTTACTTTTGATGTATCAAAATTACTTACATCTAAGGTTGTGGCTTTGCTATTCCTAAACATATTATTCATATACGTTACATTTGATGTATTAAAATTACTTACATCTAAGGTTGTGGCTTGACTACTAGAAAACATACCGCTCATATTTGTTACTTTTGATGTATCAAAATTACTTACATCTAAGGTTGTGGCTTTACTATCAGAAAACATACTGTTCATATTTGTTACTTTTGATGTATCAAAATTACTTACATCTAAGGTTGTGGCTGGACTAAAAGCAAACATTCCATACATATTTGTTACATTACTTGTATTAAAATTACTTACATCTAAGGTTGTGGCTGGACTTTTATAAAACATATAATACATGGAAACAATCGGTTTATTATTTATATATGTACAAACTTTACTTGTTACTGCATTAGTACTTTTTTTATCAGTTAGTTGTACTCCCCAACCATTATTACTTATATTACTCCAACCTGAACTTGCTGATGATCCTTCTTGTTTATAAGCATAAGTATATTGACCATTAACATACTTTAGTCCTTGTGTTAAAGTATCTGTTGTTGTACAAAAGTATGTATTTGTACTAGGCGTTTCTACTAATGTTATCTCACTATAAGTGGATGGTGTTGTTATATCTTGAATAGTATTTGTTATATATCCACCTTTCATAGTGAAAGCCACATTTTGAGAAGATGTACTGTTATTTGTTATTAAGAGTTTAATGTTATTAGAATTACTACCAGCTATTGAATCATTTGGCTTACTATATGTAGTTACTACTTCGTCTGTATCTTTAGTTGTTTCATAATATTTAACTGTTAAATTTGAATTTTTTAAATAAAGTAATTTATAATAAGTATCTACTGGATTTTGATTATTTACTTTAACATCAATAATTGTTTCACCTGTTGGTACTGATAATGTATTAGTAGTAGTTTCATCTATTTCTATTGAATATTTAAGTTCTCCAATGTACATTTCTGCTGCTTTATGATTATTTGATGTAACAATATAATTTGAATATGTTATACTTAAAACAATGCTAATTCCTACTAGTACTAAAGCTACCATCAAATATTTATGTTCTTTTAAAAAATCTAACACATTATTCATATTTATTCTCCAAAATTATTTTATCATTATTAGCAAATATTATCAATTGCTTCTTTGAAGTTTTATATTTTCATATAATAATTTTATTTATATATTGTTTATTCTTTTATTGGTATACCATAATTCTTTTTAATTATTTATTAATAGTGTATAAGGTTCATATTAATTTTTTGCTTTATTTTGATAGTTTTATCATAGCAATTCATATGTTCTTGTTATTATCCTTGCATCGCTTGAGTATTCTATTACATATTTATTTTCTTTTTTACAAATGATAATACCTATTGTTTTATCTTGATTAATCTTTTTTAAGTTTTTATCTATATAATTCATATATACTTGTATTTGTCCTATATGCTCTTTCTTTAATTCTGTTACTTTTAATTCAACCACTACATAACAATTAAATTCAATATTAAATAGAAGTAAATCTATATAATTATATCTATCACCTATTTTGATTTTATATTCATTGTCTATAAAACTAAATGAATCTCCTAGTTCTTTCATAAATGATGAGATATCTTCAAGTACTAGTTTTTGTAATATTTTTTCTGTTATTTCTGTATAATTATGAATATTTTTAATTAATATTGGATTCTTTATATTATCTTTAATATTCAATTTTTCATTATTGATTAGTTTATTTTTAGTTTCTTCATCAAGTCTTTCATATTCTTTGTTTTTTATTTTATTTCTAAGTTCTCTAACTGATAAATTTTGGTATATACATATATTTATATAATAATTTATGATTGTTACGTTATTTATTGGTATTATTTCTATATAATGGCTCCATGTCAAAAGGTGCGACAGTGTCGCACCTTTTTCAATCATTAAGTAAAACTGTCTAAATCTTTTTAAATTAGATACGCCATATCCTTTGCCTAATTCATTTGTTAGTTTTTTGGAATATTCTTTAATTATACTTTCTCCATAACATTTACCTGCTTCACTTAACGTTTTTCCCACATTATAATAAGTGGTTAAATCACTTTTATTAATTGAATGTGTTTTTACTTTTCTATTTATTTCATTATTTATTAATTCTTTCTTTATATCTTCATAATAATTCATTTGTTCTTGTTACTATCCTTTCTTTTTTGATAAATTTATGGTTCAAGATTAAAATACGCGCCAGTGGTGCGCGTTTTCAATCATTAAATAAAACTGTATAATCTTTTCAATTGGTGCGCCACTGGCGCACCTTTTCACATGACAAAAGTGGTAATTTTGATACCACTTTCTTATTATTCTTCAGGTTTTTTATAACTTGATAGGAACGATACTTTTTCTGCGATTACATCCATTACATATTTAGTTTCACCGTCTTTATCATATTGTGAAGTTTGAAGTCTACCTTTAACACCAACTAAGTCACTTTTCTTACAATACTCACAAGTAGTTTCAGCAATACCATTCCATAATGTACATCTTATGAAATCAGTATCATATTGTCCTTCCATATTCTTGTAAGCTCTTGGTACTGCTAGTGTTATATAAGTTCTTTTCTTATTATTTTCACCAACTATTACTTCAGGATCATTTGCTATTCTACCTGTTATAATTACTTGATTTATCATTATGTTTCCTCCTTTCATGAGGAATATAACATAAATAAATATAGTGTTTCAAATTGGTAAAATTTAATTTTGAGATAGTTTTTTATAGTGAAAATTTAATTTTTCTTTAGGGAAAAATATAGTTTTCGGATATGTTTTTATACCTAAAATTTAATTTTAGGTAAAATTAAAAAAATTACAAAAAAATGTAACTTTTTTAACTAATTAGCAAACTCAAAGATTTCTTTTTTATTCTTTAATACTTTTATTAAATAGTCTATTTCTTCATATGTATTATAGAAATATAAACTTATTCTAACAGTATCTTCTGTGTTATCACCCATTTTAGCACAATGTTTACCACTTCTTACGCAAATACCTTTAGTATTTAGATAAAGTCCTAAGTCTCCTGATAATACTCCATCTATATTAATTAATACTATACTACCTTCTGTATCTTTATTATATATTTTTATATATGGTATCTTTTCTAGTTCTTTTATCAAATATTTTTTTAAATATTTTTCATGTCTTTCTATATTATCCATACCTATTTCATTTAGATAATTTATTGATTCACTAAAGCCTATTATTCCACTTAAATTAGGAGTACCTGCTTCAAATCTATATGGAAGTTCAGCAAGTCTTAATGAATTACTATCATATATTAGATTCATTCCACCACCATATTCAAATGGTATCATTTTCTTTAATAAATCATACTTTCCATAAAGCACTCCTACCCCTGTTGGTCCACACATTTTATGAGCAGAAAATGCTAAAAAATCTATATCTAAATCTTGAACATCAGTTTTAATATGAGGAACACTTTGTGCTCCATCAACTACTACTAATATATTATGTTTATGTGCTATCTTACAAATAGTTTTTATATCTCTTTTATCTCCACTTACATTTGTTATATGAGCAAGTGATATTACTTTAGTTTTATTAGTTATTTTACTTATTAAATCATTTATATTTAATTTCTCATTTACTGAATCTACAAATACTATCTTAATATTCTTTTTTATAGATAATATTAACCATGGAAGTATATTAGATGCATGTTCACTACTTGATAATATTATTTCATCATTTTCTTTTAAATAATTTAAGAAATAGCCAAAACATATCATATTTAGTGAATCAGTTGTATTTTTAGTAAATATTATTTCATCTGTTCTTTTAGCATTAATAAACATCTTAACTAAATCTCTTGTATAGTCTATTTCATCATCTACTTTAAAACTTATATCATAATCTCCTCTATGTGAATTAGCATTATAACCATAATAATATTCATTCATTTTATCTATAACTCTATAAGGCTTAAATGTAGTAGCAGCATTATCAAAATATATTAGACTTTTTTCTTTCATAGGAAATTCATTTTTATTATTCACCTTATACCTCACCTAATATAATATATACATGTAAAATAAATTGTTTTATAACAAATATAATAATTGAAGTAGTTTATTATTTAATATATAATATATATGGGTGAAAGAAAATGGATTGTATTTTTTGTAAAATTATTAAAGGAGATATTCCATCATATACAATATATGAAAATGAATATGTAAAGTGTTTTTTAGATGTTAATCCTAATTCTATGGGACATACATTAATTATACCTAAGAAACATTTTAAAGATATTTATGATATAGATACTCTATATCTAAACGAAATTAATAAGGCTAGTAAAGAAGTAATTAAAATTCTTGATGAAAAATTAAAGCCTAATGGGTATAAACTAGTTCAAAATAATGGAATATTACAAGAAGTTAAACATTATCATTTACATATTATTCCTAGTTATAATAAGAAAAATAATATGGACGTAAGTGATGTATTTAATATGATTAAGTAATTGTTTATTTGGATTATTTAGTGTATAATTGATTTATAAAAAGGAGTGACAAAAATGTTTGAATCTATTGATAAGAAAAAATTAATAATAATAGGTGCTTCTTTAGTAGGATTTCTTGTTGTAGTTTTACTTGCAACATGGATTATATCTATTGTTAAGCCACACTATTATACTTATGAGGAAGTTGAAGAAAAAATTACTTTAGCGGTTAAAAGCTATTATGAAACTAATCCTACTTTAGTACCTACTACTGATGGAGATTATACTATTCAATATAGTACATTAGTTGAAGGAAAACATATTAAACCTCTTAATGAAATACTTAAAGATGGAGATAATTGTACTGTAGAAATAGTAGTTAATAAAAGTGGAGATAATATAGCATATCTTCCATATCTAACATGCCCAGGTAGTTATGAAACTAAAGAATTATACAAAGTTATTAAAGAAAATTCACCTGTCGTTACTGAAGGTAGTGGACTTTATGAAAGTGAAAATGGTGGATACTACTTTAGAGGTGAAGTTAAAAATAATTATATAACTTTTGGAACTATAAATATTAATGATAAAGATGTTCCATACCTATGGAGAATAGTTAGCATTGAAGATGATAATACAGTTAAAATAATAAATGAAACTGGTAAAAGAGAACAATATCCTTGGGATAATAGATATAATGAAGATAGAGATGCTACTTGGGGATACAATACATTTGAACTTAGTAGAGCTAAAGAAACATTAAAAAATTTTGAAAGTAATGAAGAGATAGTTAATGAAAATTTAAGAAATGCTATTGTTTCTAAAGAATTATGTGTTGCTAAAAGAAAACTTAATGATGAAACAAAAAATGGTACTGTTGAATGTTCAGTTAAATCAAATGATAAATATATGTTTGGACTTATTACTCCATATGAATATATGAGAGCAAGTCTTGATGAAAATTGTAAAATAGCTACTAGTGAATCATGTTCAAATTATAATTATTTATATCATGAAAGATGGAATACATGGTCATTAACAGCACTTGATACAGAAGATAATAATTATTCAGTTTATTATTTAAATGGTGCTGCTTTCAACACAGCAAGAGCTAGTTTAGAAAGAAGATTCATATTAACTGCATATGTTAATAAAAGAGCATTATTTAAATCTGGTAATGGTACTGAAACTGATCCATATGTTGTAAGATAATTTATTCAAAATAAAAGCCCTATTGAATTATAGGGTTTTCATTTGTAATAATATTTGTATTATTATTTTGCATTTGATTTAATTTAAATTGTTCTTGTTCTTTAAGTAACTCTTCACTCTTTCTGAACCACTCAGTACCAATATGAGCATTACTTGAATTTGGAGTTGGATCTGGTTTATCTATTTTAGTAAATGTTGGTATATTAAAGGCATTTCCAAAGCATAATGCAACACCTGGTCTTAATGTCTTCAATCTTTCTACATCTGTTTCACTTATGCTGTGAGTAATATTTTTAACAATTTCAAGATCTGCTGGATGGAACATTCTAAGAACTAAATAATTAGAACATTGACTAAGTGCAGTATTAGATAGTTCACTAGGTCTTTGAGTAATAAGTCCTAAAATAACACCATATTTTCTACCTTCTTTAGTAATTCTATCAAATATATTATATCCAATTGTATTAATATCATTATCATTTTGAACATATCTATGTGCTTCTTCTAATATTATTTGCATTGGGAATCCTCCCCTGTTTTCTAAACTAATCGCATAATCAAAGAATAACTTAGAATACACTTTAGTAAGTACTTTAGCAAATCTTTCATCAACATAATTTAAGTTAAAATTTACTATTTGAGCTTTTTCACCAGTAGGAGCAGTAAATATATTTTTAATATAATCAGATTTAGGTATATATTCATCTACTTCAAAATATATTCCATAGTCTCCATTAATTATAGTATCTAATCTTACTTTTAATATATTATTAACATCATAAACTTTATCACTTTTTAAAACACCTTCACTAATAAGAGCAAATTCAAATGCATTATATAAGTCTTTAAGAGTATAAAATTTAGGTTTCATATTCCTATTTAATTTTAATTCTTCACTTACATAACCTTCCAAATATTCAGTTACTAACTGCATTGTATTTATTTTACCAGTTTGATCTATATTTAAACATTGTCTTAATGTTCTCGTATATCCCGGTTGAATTATCTTACTCTCTAAATTTATATCTTTTGTATAGAATGTAGAAAGTACAGCTACTACTTGATCTCTTATTTGTGCTGAACTTTTACCACTTGTAAGTATATCTAATATTGCTTTAGCAATGATATTGTTTTTCATATCTTTTACTTTTTCTTCATCTTCAGTAAATAAATATACATACTTAAGTGCTTTTTCAATAATAGGAAGTTGTGATGGAGAATCTACATTTAAAAGTAATGCTATATCATCAACTTCAAGATAATATGGTGGTATTTTAACTATTTCACTTCTTGTAAATCCTGGGTCTGTAGTAAGTGTTTTACATCTACAAAATTTAGTTTGATTTATTCTATCAAGTGCATAATGATATTCACCATATACATCAAATAATACTATATTAGCATTAGTTGGAATATAATTTTTTCTATAAAATAGATTTTGAAATAATCTTGTTACACTACAACTCTTACCACTACCTGTATTACCTATTATAGCAAAGTGATTTGAGAAGAAATTATCTATATTAGCAGATACATTAAATCCATCATATATAAGGCTTTTACCAATATAAAGATCAGTTGGAGTATCTATTTGTTGATTACCAACAAGTGCGATTACTTCATCTTTATTAACTATTCTAGCCTTAGCATCAGCAGTAGGTTTATTTAAAACACCACTATAAAATTGATTATTAATAAATTCACCTACTAAAATACAAGATATTTCATCTCTAGTTATTGATGTAATTTCAGCAACTACTTTAAATTTATCTTCAAATACTATATGTACTCCAACTAAAGTTGTTTCTACTCTTTTTGATAAGTTTTCTAATTTAATATTTTGTTCAAATATTGATATTATTTTTCCAAACATATAAGCACCTTCTTATTCTATTAAAATTATATCATTAAAAAGGTACTATTGCTAGTACTAATTATTTAACAATTATATTTTTTAATTCACCAGTAGGTTCTATTTTAGTTATTTTATATATTTCATTTATTAAATCTATTATATCTTTATAATTAAAATTATCTGTTATTATATAATATCTTTTATCATTAGATATAATTATTATATCTCTACCATCATATAGATAATTATCTATATTTAAGTCATTTTTATAACCATATTCTTTTATATTTTTTAAATCAACTTTATATTTTTTAGGAATATATGCTCCACATTTAAATTTATTACTTGGTATAGTAATAAGTTTATATGGGTTATATACTTTATCTTTCTTTGATATGTTTTTTGATGGAAGTAAGAGATTCAAATATAATGTATCTTCTTCAATAACTATACTTATACCTTTATAATACTTTATTCCTATTACGATATTACCTATTAAAAATACATTTGGTACTGACAATATAAATAATGATATAATTATTCCTAGTAATTCTATTTTTATATCTAATGCTAAAAAGAACACTAATATTGTTGGAATTAGAAAGAATATTTCTAGTGTTATATCTAATATTATTGTAGGCATAAATTTATCTTTTTTAGCATTTATTTTCATATAATTCTCCTGCTTTATAATTATAACATGACAAGAAAAAAATGAGAACTTAATCTCATTAATTCTTTCTTAATATTTCAAGTTTATGTTCTTCTTTAGCTAAATCTTCTCTTTCTTTATTAACTATTGCTTCAGGTGCTTTATTAACATAGTTTTCATTAGAAAGAAGTTTTTTACGTCTTTCTATAGATACTTCTAGTTTTAATATTTCTTCTTGTATCTTTTGCTTTTCTTCTTCACTATTTTTAGAATTATCAAAATATATATCAAATTTATAACTATATAATTCTATAGTTAATTTATCTTTATATGTAGGAGTTTCTACTATTTTATCTTCTAGTTTTAACATCTTATTTAATAATGTATTCTTGTTATAATCTATTATTTCTATATCATTTGATATTTTATTTTCTAGTTTTTTATTTCTAAATAGTGTTATATATTCTAACATATTATCTATTTCTTTAGTGGTATCGTTATATATTTGTTTTTTATTATATGTTGGATATTCACTTTGTAATAGTAATTCTGTATCTTTTATTTCAAAATTACTATATATTTCTTCTGTTACAAAAGGCATAAATGGATGTAACATTTTTATAATACATGTTATTGTATATAGAAGTGTACTCTTTGTACCATTTGATTCACTGAATTTAGACATTTCTATATATTTATCACAGAATATATCCCATATAAATGAATATAAGCAACTTCCTGCATTATTAAATTCATATTTATCCATTGATTTTGTTACTGCATGAATTGTTTCATTTAATTTAGTAAGCATCCATTTATCAGCATCATTTAATTCTTCTAGTTTATAGTTTTCCTTCTTAAAGTTTTCTAGTTTCATGAGTACAAATCTTGATGCATTCCATAATTTATTTATGAAGTTCCAAGTTGATGCGACTTTTTCTGTATCAAATTTTATATCCATTCCCATTGCAGATGTTGTTGTTAGATAAAATCTTAAAGCATCACATCCATATTCATCTATTAAGTCCATTGGATCTATTCCATTACCAAGTGATTTAGACATTTTTCTACCTTGTTTATCTCTTATAAGTCCATGAATTATACAATCTTTAAATGGACGATTATTCATTTGTTTAAGTGATGAAAATGCCATTCTTGCTACCCAGAAGAATATTATATCATATGCTGTTACTAAAACATCAGTTGGGAAATATCTTTCTAAATCTTCTGTTTTATTTGGCCAACCAAGAGTACTAAATGGCCATAATGCACTACTAAACCATGTATCTAAAACATCATTGTCTTGAGTCCATCCTTCTCCTGGACATTCTACTTGTACTTTAACTTCATCATCTTTATACCAAGCAGGAATTCTATGTCCCCACCATAATTGTCTACTTATACACCAGTCATGGCAATCTTCCATCCAGTGATTAAGTATCTTTTCAAATTTCTTTGGTATAAAGTTTATTTTTTTATCTTTAGATTTTTGAGCATTTAATAAGTCTTCACTCATACCTTTCATACTAACGAACCATTGTTTAGAAAGATAAGGTTCTACTACTGCACGTGTTCTTTCAGAATGTCCTACACTATGTGTCATCTTTTCAACACTAATAAGTAGTCCTTCTTTTTCTAAATCTTTAAGTAATTCACTTCTACATTCTTCTCTTGTCATACCATTATATTTACCGGTAAGTTCATTCATAGTTGCATCTTCATTCATTATGACAATTCTTTCTAGATTGTGTCTATTTCCTACTTCAAAATCATTAGGATCATGTGCTGGTGTTATTTTAACGCAACCTGTTCCGAATTCTGGATCAGCATGTTCATCTCCTATAATTGGTATTAATTTATTAACAATTGGAAGTATAACATTTTTACCTATTAAATCATTATATCTTTCATCTTCTGGATTTACTGCGACAGCTGTATCACCAAATAATGTTTCTGGTCTAGTTGTTGCTACATCTAAATATCTATCGCTTCCTTCAATAAAATATTTTAAATGATAGAATGCTCCTTCATCTTCTTCATAAATAACTTCTTCATTAGAAAGTGCTGTTTTAGCAACAGGATCCCAGTTTATAATCTTTTCTCCTCTATAGATAAGTCCTTCATTATATAATTTAATAAATACTGTATTTACTGCATTATTAAGTCCTTCATCTAATGTAAATCTTTCTCTTGTATAATCTACACATAGTCCCATCGTTTTCCATTGATTATGAATATTATCTCTATGTTCATCAGTCCATTTCCAACATTCTTTTAAGAACCCTTCTCTTCCAAGTTCATATTTATTGATACCTTGTTCTTTTAATCTATTAACAACTTTTGCTTCAGTTGCAATAGCGGCATGATCCATACCAGGAAGCCACAAAGTATCAAATCCTTTCATTTTTTTATATCTAATAATTGCATCTTGCAAACTTGTATTAAGTGCATGTCCTAAATGAAGATTACCTGTAACATTAGGTGGTGGTATAACTATTGTAAATGGTTCCTTACTTTTATCACCTGCTTCAAATAAATGACTCTTCATCCATGCATCATATTTACCATTTTCTACTTCTTTATGGTTATATTTTTTTTCTAACATAATCTATTCTCCTTTTAAATATTTCTTTACCTCATCAAAATAAGGCTTAAACTTATCTTTATTTTTAATATGTTCAAACATCTTATCATAGTAACCTTTTTCTAATATAGTTTGTTTACTATAATCATAGTTTAAATCAAATGCAAATGCTAAAAAGACAAGTATTTTATCATTAACTGTTTTAACATATTCATTTTTGACTAATTTATGTTTCTTAAATTCTATTATTACTTCACTTGATAATTCACTATCATCTTCATTTAATTCTAATATTCTAGGATTAGAGAATGCATATAATATATCTAATTTATCAGCATCTCTTATTATTTTAGAATGTAATGTTTCTTTTACTGATAAGTCACTATCTATACTATATTTATTATGATTAAGTATTGCTTTCTTTACAATATCATAGTCCTCAGTACCTAATTTATAATTCTTTATATCTCCATCATCAAATAATAATTTACATCCAAGAACAGCATGATCAATAGATTCATTATCATTAAATGTCTTATATTGTTTCCATTGTTCAAATCTACCATAATCATGTAATAGTCCAATTAAACATGCTAAATAATTATCATCTTCATCTAAATTTAATGTATATGATATTTCATCACATTCATGCATGACTCGATAACTATGTTTATATTTATATTCTATCATTTTATCTTCTAAATCAAATGACATAACATACTTATCAAATTCATCTAAATTATCATTCATTTCATTTTTCATAACTTTTCCTCCAAAAGAAAAGATGATACCAAAGGACGATTAAATCGTGGTACCACCTTATTTACTTCTTATATTTTTAACGCATAATTACGTAATTTCTTACTAAACTCAGAAATTAAACTCACAAGCTACCTTCATATATATTCCTTAAGAAAAGCTTTCAGCTAATAACTTTTCATCTCTAATAAGTAGTATATATTACTCCTCTTGGTCTTTGTTTTTATGATTTAGATTATACAACTTAAACTTTAAACTGTCAATTACATTTATAAATTATTCATTGTAATCTTTATTTGATAATCTAAGTACACTATTATTACCATTTACTTTTTCTTGTAATTCTTCTTGTCTTTGATAAAATTCATTTCTAACTCTTGCTATTTCAACTGGAGTAGATAAATTATATCTTTTTATTAATAGTTTGCCATTTTCTTTATGACATTCACTTTTCATAGTTTCATAATCAGCACTTATAAAACTTACTACTTGTGGCTCTTCAAATATTACGTTATCTACATCTACAAAAGTATCATCTTGTTCTTTTTTCATAAATATAACATCATATTCTTCATGTATTTTACCATCATAATCATATTTAACTGTATGCTTTGTTATATAACAAGGCATTACTACAAAACAATCTGTATCAATTATAGGTAGTCCACACATATCATGTCCTGTATATTTTTTTATTTCATATAAAGCATACGCTGTTGGATAATTTATTTCGTCCATTATTATTTCCCCCATCTTTATAAATTAGTCTTCTTTATGAAGTTCTTCAATTATTTTTTCTATTTTTTGTCCATATTCGATAGATTCATCAAATATAAATTTTAATTCAGGTGTATGTCTTATTTGTAATCTTTCAGCAAGTAAACTTCTAAAGAATCCACTTGCATTGTTTAAATCTTTTTCTACTTTTACTCTATCATCAGTAGTAGTAAAGTATACTTTAGCAAAACTTAAATCATTTGTTACTTCACATGCAGTTATTGTTACATGTTTAAAGTCTTCATCTTTAGCATCAAGAAGTAATATATTTCCAAGTTCTTTTTGCATGTCAGAAGCTACTCTTTCACCTTTTAAACTCATACTCTTTTCACTTCCCTTACTTCATATGCTTCAATAATATCTCTTTCTTTAATATCTGGGAATGATTCAATAGTCATACCACAATCATATCCAGCTTTAACTTCTTTAGCTTGATCTTTTTCTCTTTGAAGTGTTGCAATTTTTGATGTTGTTACTACTATACCATCTCTAATTACTCTGCATGGTGTTCCAACTTTAACAATACCACTTGTTACATGAGACCCTGCGATATTACCAACTTTAGAAAAATGGAATATTTGTCTTACTTCTGCTTCACCAATAACTACTTCTTCATATTCTGGATCAAGCATACCTTTCATAGCACTTTCTATTTCTTCTACAAGTTTATAAATGATATTATAAAGTCTTATATCAATACCATAACTTTTAGCAGTTTCTTTTGTTTGTTTACTTGGACTTACATTAAATCCAATGATAATCGCGTTAGATGCATTTGCTAAAACTACATCACTTTCAGTTATAGTTCCAACTCCACTTCTAATAACATTTATCTTAACACCTTCTACATTAATTTTTAATAATGCATTTTTAACTGCTTCTTCGCTACCTTTAACATCTGTCTTTAATATAATATTTATTTCTTTTCTACCTTCTTTAATAGAATCAAATAATTCTTCAAGACTTAATGCTTTTTTAGCAAATTTCTTACTTTTTTCATGTTCTTTTCTCTTCATGGCTACACTTCTTGCTTCCTTTTCACTTTCAAATGCCATGAATTTATCACCTGCAACAGGTACATCATCAAGTCCAGTTACTTCTACTGGTTTAGATGGTTCTGCTGATATTATTTCACGTCCTGTATCATCTTTAAGCGTTCTTACTTTTCCATAGTTTGTTCCAACTACGATAGGGTCTCCAAGTCTTAATGTACCATTTTGTATTAATAATGTTACAACTGGTCCTATATTCTTATCAAGTCTTGCTTCTATTACTGAACCACTAGCATATCTATTAGGATTTGCTTTTAAATCTAACATTTCACTTAATGCATTAATGTTATCTAACAGTAAGTCAACACCTTCTCCAGTTTGAGCACTTATACGGCAGAATATAGTGTCTCCACCCCATTCTTCTGGAGTAAGACCTACTTCACTTAATTCACTCATTATTTTATCAACATTAATATTTGGCTTATCAATCTTGTTAACAGCAACAATAATAGGTACTCCTGCTGCTTTAGCATGATCTATTGCTTCTCTTGTTTGAGGCATAACTCCATCATCTGCTGCTACTATAATAATAACAATATCAGTTACAGCTGCACCTCTTGCTCTCATTTCTGTAAATGCTGCATGACCTGGTGTATCAATAAATGTAATCTTTTTACCATTCTTAGTTACTTGATATGCACCTATTGCTTGAGTGATACCACCTGCTTCACCAGCCGCAACATGAGAATTACGAATATAATCTAATAATGTAGTTTTTCCATGATCAACATGTCCCATAATTGTTACAACTGCTGGTCTTTCTACTAAATCACTTTCATTATCTTTAATTACATATTCTTCAAAATTAGTTATATCAGTTGTTTCTTCTTTAACAAGTTCTTTATTATAATCAAGAACTAATACTTCTGCATCTTCAAATGAAATTGCTTGATTTGAAGAAATCATAAGTCCCATACCAATTAATTTTTTAACAACATCTGTAACTGGAACTTTAAGTTCATTTGCAAGATCAGAAACGCTCATACCTTCTTTATATAAAACAACATTACTTTCTACTTCTTCTTTATTACTTTGAAGTTTTTGTTTGTTTTTATAAATATTCTTTTTCTTAAGTGATAAATCTTCTTGATTTTGTTTATTATCTTTCTTCTTGAATTTTTCTTTTACCTTAACTTGTTCATCTAATTCAATATTGTATGCAAGTGCTGCTTCTTCTGCTCTATCTTCTAGTTCAAATTTATCAGCAAGTTCCTCTGTTAAATTATTTTCTTCTACTTTTGATAATTCATTATCAAGCATAATTATTGCTTCATCATCTAATATATCACTCTTGCTTTTGTAGTTATATCCCATCTTCTTTAGTGAATCTATAACTTCTTCACATGTTACACCTAATTCTAAAGCATAATCTTCTATACTCATAAAATCCCTCCTTTTTCTATTTTATATTTTAGTTAATAATTCATCATATATTTCATCTTTAATTGTTACTTCTAAATGACGTTCTAGTATTTTAGACTTACGTGCTTTTTCAATAGTTTCTCTGTCTTTTTTAATATAAGCACCTCTACCATTTGCTTTACCAGTTTCATCTACAAATACATTTCCTTCATTATCACGAACAACTCTTAATAATTCTTTCTTTTCTAATTTTTCATGTGTCACTACACATGTTCTCATAGGTACTTTTCTTACTTTCATTTTATTCTCCTTATGAGTTAATTTGTTTATTTATATCAGCAAGTGTTTTAATATTAATTGTATATTTAGTAAGTTTACTAGCAAGTTTAATATTAATACCTTTCTTACCTATTGCTAAACTTAAGTTTTCATCATCAGCAATAACTAATGCTTCTTTTTTCTTTTCATCAGTTATACTTACATTTAAGTTTTTAGCAGGACTTAATGCATTAGCAATGAATTCTTCTGGGTCAGTGCTATATGCGATTAAATCTACTTTTTCTCCTCCAAGTTCATTAATTATATTAGCAATTCTTCTTCCTTTTTCACCAATACAACTTCCAATTGGATCTACTTTTGGATTAGTTGATGCTACTGCCACTTTAGATCTAACACCTGCTTCACGAGCAACTCCTCTAAGTTCAAGAGTTCCATCACTAAATTCAGGTATTTCATGTTCAAATAATCTTTTAACAAATCCATAATTCTTTCTTGATACTAAAATTAATGGTCCTTTAGTAGTAGTTTCTATCTTAGTAATATATACTTTAATAGAGTCTCCCATGGTTAATTTTTCACCTGGTATTAATTCAGTTTTAGGAAGTATTCCACGTGCTTTACCTAAATCAACATAGTAATTTCTAGCATCTTCCATCGCAAGAAATCCTATCATAAGTTCATCTTGTTTATCTTCAAATTCACTCATGATTTTTTCACGTTCTGCTTCTCTTATCTTTTGAAGTACAACTTGCTTTGCTACTGAAATAGCAACTCTACCAAAATCTTTAGGAGTAACTTCTTCTAATATTTCATCTCCAACTTGATAATCACTATTTATTTCTTTAGCATCACTTATTGTCATTTCGTTTAGATAATCATGTTTTACTTTAACTTCTCCAGTTTCAGGATCAATATCATCGTCATCATCTTTATAATCTTCAACTATTGTTGTAACTTTAAATACTTTTATTTCTCCTGTGTTTCTATCAATTAATACTCTTGATGTATAATCTGCTTTTTCATTCTTTTTAAATGCTGTTGAAAGTGCTGTTTGCATTGCTTCTATAACAACATCTTCATCAATGCCTTTTTCTTTAACGATATAGTCTAATGCTTTTTTAAATTCTTTTGCCTTAGCAACATTTTCATCTTCTACTTTAGTTTTCTTCATCTTCTTCACTCACTCCTTTGCTTCCTACATCTAAAACATATTCTTCTAAATCTAAATCTAATGAATCAATTATTGGATCAACTATATGTGTTGCTTTAACACATAAATCCATATCTACTACATCTTCACTATCTATAGTTACAAATAATGTTTTTTCTCCTTCATCTTCTCCTAGATAAACATCTAACAATTTTATATTTTCTTTCTCTAGTGGTTCAGTTATTGCATCTTTGATTTTATCTATCACACAAATGCCTCCTTTCGTAATTAAAGAGTGGACTGTTATGCCCACTCTTCGTTGTCAAATGTATTATATCATATTAAATTATATGTTACAAGAAAAACTTTACCATAAATAAACACTAAATCATAATATTTCTATTTTGATATTCTTCACAATCTAAACAATTAAAAAAATTTTAAATCAACATAAATTCAAAATTTTCTTTTTCTGCCTAAAGACAGGTTACTTTCCTATTATTTATATTTTCTCATAATCGCCTATCAATATTTTCACATGGAATAGTCACTTCATAACATCTTTCATACTTTTTTGTTTTAAGTCGGATTTGTTTTTGTTCTCTCTTCCAATTACGTTTTGCATAAGTTTATATATGCTTTACGCATTATCCCAATCGGAAAGCTGGCGAAACACCGTATGTATAAGTAGCATAGTCGGTATTGTAGCGACCATTGCTAGACACACCACAGAAATTGCGGTTGGCACTAGAACCGGCCGCACGGAACCACCACCTAGCAGGACTAGTTCCGTTTTTCTTTATTGCTCCACTATAACTGCTTGTTGTTACACCAATATTTGTGTAATAATCTAATGTTCTTGTTAAATCTTTTGCTGTATCATAACTAATAGCCCCCCAATCTGTATATATTTCTTTTAGAGTTAACAAGTATAATTTATCTGTTGATGTGAAGTTTTCTGTGTCACTTTTTCCATGTCCTGATACAACTGTTGTATCTATTATTGCATTCTTTATTTCACTTGGTATTGCATTATATATATCATTATTTACAAATGTATACATACTTGATGCTGGCCATCCTCCTACATTTGTAGCTGTATCATTCATTTTATGTATTGTTATAACATCAGCAAACTCTAGTACAAATCCACATGCACTTTGTGAAAAATTTGTATTTGAACATTCACTTGGTGTAGATTTATTAGCTATACGCAATGTATGTTTTCCATAACTACCTAAATCTATTTCTTTTGTATCACCTACATTATATACTCCATCATTTCCTTCTTTTATTGCATCTATAATTATCTTCCAGTCGTCTGTAGAAAAATTCTTAGGAGATGTTCCTTCACATTTTCCTTCAGTTATTTTATCAGTTGTAAGTTCACTTAAATTATTAAATTTGCCACTTAAACAATATGTACCATTACTAACTTCAAATTCCTTAATGCTTCCATCATTATTTAATTTAACATTATACTTTAGATTATTTGATTCTAAATCTAACTTATTATTAGTGTTTGAAATATTATTTATCTTATTACCTCTCATTGTTTCACTAATATATTTTTTAGAAATCTCTTTATAAATATTTTTTGATTCTGTTAAAAACGTATCTTTCTTTGCTTGATTAAACATTTTTAATACGTTTGGTAATGCTATTATAACAAGTAATGCTAATATTGCTATTACTGCTAAAAGCTCAACTAACGTGAATCCTTTATGCTTCATACCATACTTCCTTATCCTACTTAAATTATACAACATAAAAAGTACTATTTCTAGTACCTTATGATTTTTTAATTAACCCAATCGGAAAGCTGGAGCAACACCGTGTGTATAAACAGCAACGTCATTAGAGTAGGTACCAGTGCTAGCCACAGTGTAGAAACCTTCGAGAGTGTTAGAACTGGCCGCACGGAACCACCAATAATCAGCACTAGTTCCATTTTTCTTTTTTACTCCACTACGATTACTTGTACTTGTTCCTAAATTTTTATAATAATCTAAGGTTCTTGTTAAATCTTTTGCTGTATCATTTGCAGATTGATAAGTAGACCAGTCACTATATATTTCTTTTGGTGCTAATAAATATAATTTATCTGTTGATGTGAAGTTTTCTGTATCGCTTTTTCCATGACCTGATACTACTGTTGTATCTATTATTGCATTCTTTATTTCATTTGGTATTGCATTATATATATCATTATTTACAAATGATCTCATGCTTGTTGATGGCCATCCTCCTACATTTGTATCTGTATCATTCATTGTATGTGTTGTTATAATATCTGCAAACTCTAGTACAAATCCACACGCACTTTGTGAGAAACCTGTTCCTGAACATTCACTTGGAGTTGATGTATTTGCAATACGAAGTGTGTGTATTCCATATGTTCCTAGATCTACATTTTTTATATCACCTACATTATAAGCGTTTATATTTCCTGATTTTACATTTGATACTATCGTTGACCAATTGTCTTTTTCAAATTGAGTGGGAATGTATTCTTCTATTCCTAAAACACCATTGAACTTTTTGCCTTGATTTGTATTTTGATCAGCATTTGTTTCTTTGAAAAGAATTGTAAAAGTATATTTATGTGTGATACCTGATTCAATTGATACCCTTTTTGCTATAGTCATATCACTTATTGCTGCTTGTGATATTGATTCACATGTTCCTTCTACTGTACCTGATGCATTAAGTCTTTGACAAGTTGCTGATATTACCATTTCATTATTAGTAATTTCATTTGTTAAAGATTGCCATATAATGTTGTAATTTATATCTAGTGTACCTGTATTCTTTACTGATACTTCTTTTGTTGTACTCCAACCTGGCTTAATATTTTGTGCCTTTATTTCTGGCCCATCAGTATAAACTAAACTTAATGTACCTGCTTCTACCACTACATTTTTAGCATTTTCATTACCACTTATATTTGCACTAAAATATGCATAAGAAAATCCCGTTGTTAATAATAAAAGTAATGCTATAAATGTACCAAATAATATTTTCTTATCTTTCATTTATCTTACCTTCCTTATATTAAAAAGTATAGCACACTAAAATATTACTAACAAGTTAAAACATATATATTTTTTTAATAAAATTATTATAAAATACAAGATTTAATTGAAATATTATTTCTAATTTGTTAGTATATTGAATTAAGAGGTATTGGTATGAAAAATAAAACTATTTTTATGAGTTTAGATAAGAAGACTCAAGACTATTTAAGAATTGTTTATTCATTAATTAACTACTTTAGTTATAACGATATGTATTATAGAGTTACTAATGGTGATAATGAAACATTATATTTTAAATTAGATGATGGACATTACATAATTGGATTATCATTCTTTTTAGCAGGACTTTATATAGATGGATTCACTAAAGATTTCTTTGCAAGTAAAGGTATTACATTTGAGAAATGTCTTAAATATATTAAGAAAAGTCATGATACAGTTAAATTCAAAATACTAAAAGATGATTTATTTGATAGTGAAGTATTTAATCTTATTAACTTAGAAAGTTATTTAGGAAATATAGCATATCAAATAAAAGAAGACTATTATTTACGTGATAAAGATTTCTCTATTAATGATTTAGAGTCATATCAAATATTTGATTATTCTATGGTATATTATAATGAAGTTCCAGAAGATATTATGGCTGAAATGTTTGATGTTGAAGATTTTGGACATAGTGATTTATTTATGGAATATCAATCTAAGCGTGAAGAAGTATATGCTAAAATGGCTAAAGATAGATACAATGTTGATATATTTAATGGTAAACATGAAAATACTGTATGGGAATTTGATTTTGATAGATTTAAACTTATTAATGATGAAGGATGTAGTTATTTAATACCTAAAGACAATAATAATGTTAAAGTAAAAGTATTTGATGAGAAAAATGATTCTATTGATATTAAGAGTGCTGAAATATTAAGGATTAATGGTAAAGATTTAACATATGAATCATTTAAAGAAATATTATCATTAAGTGATAGTTCTTTTCTTGAATTAACTATTGTAGATATTGATGGCATTGAAAGAATATTTAAAACAAGAAAGGGAGAATTATTTATGATGCCTCAAACAGAAACACAAAATAATAACGATAATAATAAAAAGAATTCTGTATTAGATAAATATGGTGAAGATTTAACTAAGCTTAATTATATTAAAGATCCTAGTATTGGTAGGGATGATGATATTAGAAGAATAGAACAAATACTTTTATATCCTGAAAGAGATAAGAGTGTTATTATAACTGGTGAAAGTGGTGTTGGTAAAACTGCTTTAGTAAAAGGACTTGCTTATAGAATTAAAAATGGTAATGTTCCATACCTACTTAAGTATTTAAAAATAATTAGTATTGATACTGCGACTATGGTTGCTGGTACTAAATATGTTGGTTCACTAGAAGAAAAGCTTAAGAAAATACTTGATGAAGCATCTAAAGATAAAACTATTATATTGTTTATTGATGAAATACATCAAACTATTGGTGGTGGTAAGAGTGAAAATGATTCTAATAGTGTTGCTGAAATATTAAAACCATATTTAGATAGTGGCAAAGTTAGAGTTATAGGTGCGACTACTACTGAAGAATATATGGAACATATTAGTAGTAATCCTGCTTTTAAAACAAGATTTAAAAGAATTGATATAAAAGAACCTACTAATGATACAATTTATACTATACTTGATGATTTAATTAATACTTATAATGAAATTAGTGGATGTACTCTTGATGCTCTTGGAACTAATAGAAGTAATATTATTAATTCATTAATTGCTGTTACTAAAAAATCATATAGAGATTATAAAGATCCATCTAACAATCCAAGACTTGTAATTGATATATTAAAAGAAGCATATGCAATAGCGGCTATTAACGATAGAGACGTAGTAACTATGGACGATATTAAACTTGCTGTTATGGATGAAGAAAGACTTTATAAATCCGCTCGTGAAAAATATAGTTCAATTGTAAAAAGTGAAGAACAAAAAGACAAAGGTAAAATTCTTGAATTTAGACCTAAAAAATAATAAAAGTACTTGATTTTAAATAATATTAATGTTAAAATTCTTTTATCAACTGAAACGAATAATTTCGTTTTGAAGTTGATATACTATTAAAGTAGAAATTATTTTCTACTATTGGTCTGTAACAGGATCAAACCCGTGTTAGCGTGTAGCTGCTTAAAAAAACAACCTTATGGTTGTTTTTTTAATGCTGTAATTTCTTCTTATCTAACTTTTTCATTGCTTTTCTTATTTCTTCACCTGTAAAGAAATACTTTTCTCCATTCGCAATAGGTATTTTATTTTTATATTTATAATTATACTTATTTAAATATGTAAGCATATCTGCTACTTGAAATAATCTTTTTACTTTATGATTAAAGTCTATTACATGTTTAAAATTTTTAAATTTAGAGAATATATCTTCTAATATATTACCTAATGTTTCTTGACCATTATCATAATATAAAATAATTGAATCATATTTCTTAAAAAATTCTTTATTTTTCTCTAACATTTTTATTATTTCATTTCTTATTTTTCTTCTTAATACTTTACTATTATCAGTATATTTTTTATCAATTATAATAGTTTGATATTTTACTGGAATTTTTCTTAGAAAGTAATATATAGCATTAAATATATTTTTTCTTTTGGTGATATTCATATTTGAATAATCACCTCTTTTCATTATTAAATCAGCCATATGTATCATGTTTATATATCCAATATTTAACAATCTCTGATTTAAGTCATTTATTTCTTTTTTAATACTATAACTCTGATCATGAAAAACAAAAGATACACCATATAATCTTGATGAACCTTTCCAAATCCAAATTCTCCTGTTTCGTCTATAAAAATACTTAATCTTTTCATGCCATTACCCCTTGATGTTTTCATTATACATTTTTCTTTATATTATTTGAACCTACTTTACTCTAATTTTTACATATATTTCCTACTCATTTATATTGACAAACTTACGTTTGTTATTTATTATATATGTATATGAAAGAGAGAAATATTATAAGTATTGATTTAAAGAGTTTTTTTGCATCCTGTGAATGTGTTGAAAGAGGACTTGATCCTTATAAAACTCCATTAGTAGTAGCTGATACTGATAGAGGTGATAAAGCTATGTCTCTTGCAGTATCCCCTTACCTTAGAAATCGTGGAATTAAATCAAGATGTAGAGTTTTTGAAATACCTAAAAATCTAAATATAATGTTTGTTAAGCCTAGAATCAAACTATATCAAGAATATAGTAAGAAAGTATTTGATATATACAAAAGTTTTATTAGTGAAGAAGATATACATTTCTACTCTATTGATGAAGTATTTATGGATGTTACTGATTATTTAAAATACTATAATAAAACTGACACAGAACTTGCTTTATTAATTATGAAAACTGTTCTTGAAAAAACTGGACTTACCACTACTGCTGGAATTGGACCTAATGTTTTACTTGCAAAAGTTGCGATGGATATTGAAGCAAAACACAATAAAAATTGTTTATCTAAATGGACTTATAAAGATATTGAAACTAAATTATGGAATGTAACTCCTCTTACTAAAATCTGGGGAATTGGTAAAAATACTGAACGTAAACTTAATAATCTTGGAATATACAAAGTTGGTGATATAAATAATTATCCAAGAAGTTTCTATATCAAAAGATTTGGTAATGTGATGGGAAATGATATATTTGATAAGGCTAATGGAATATACTTTCCAACTATAAAAGAACTTAATTCAAGAGTACATGAAAAATCTATGAGTATGAGTCAAATATTATATAGAGATTATAGTATAGAAGAAGCAATACTTATTATTAAAGAAATGAATGATATGTTAAATGTTCAACTTAAAGAAAAGAAACTTACAACTAGACTTATTCATTTAAGTATTTCATATTCAAGAGATTTATATAAATCATTTAATGATACTACTCTACTTAATACAGAAGAAGATAATGGTGAAAAGATATTTGAAACATTAAAATATATGTATTACAAAAATATAGAAGACTTACCTATTAGAAAAGTTGGTATAGCATATTCTAAACTTTCAGATAAAGGTGCTACTCAATTATCATTATTTGATAAGAATGAAGTTCCAACTGATGAATATAACAAAATAATAGATAAAATTACTTCTAAATATGGTAATACTTCTATACTTCGTGCATCATCCCTACTAAAATCATCTACAATTAAAAATAGAGAAAGATATAAAAATACTATTTAATCTTTCTCTTTTCATTTATAACTTTTCTATAATAAGGCATAAAACTTATACTGTCTTTTAAATAATTAGGTATTTGTGCTTCTATATAATCATTCCACAATGAAGCACTTACTAAATATGCTTTTGTATTTGATAATGTAAAATTCCATTTTATTTCTTTTATTTCATCTATTGCTAAAGCACATGTTTTTGATATATTTATCATTTCATCTATAAGTGGAAGTTCTATATAATTTAAGTTTTCATCTGTTTCAGGATGTGTTTTATAAACATTATATTTTTCATCTATAAAGTCATATATAGTTTTTTTACTTTTTAAATCTATCTTACTACTTAATGTTTTATCCTTTAAATACATATTTATTTCAGCATATAATATATCAATTGTATTCTTTCTATGTACTGTTACTATACTTATAGTTGTTAAATTATTTTTATTTAGTTTTTCAAGTAATTTATTAGGCTTATGTGTTGCTTCCATATAATATAATTTATTCTTATTTATTTTTTCTAATATGAAAGCAGGACTTCTATAATCTTTTAAATTAAATTTAATAGTTCTTCCTTCATCAGGTGCTTCGCATCTACATGTTATTTCTTTTTTATCTTTTACGAAGTCTTCATATTCTTTATAACTTATATCTTTTATATTTATTATTTCTCTATTTAAATATTTATCAAATTTGATATTAAATTTAGTTTTATTATTAAGTAGACTTAATGCATGTTTATCTGTTAAGTGTTTATTTATATATTCTTTTCTAATTTTACCTACATATGTATCTCTTTTATTTTTAGAGACATTTTCAAATCCAAATATTTTATATTCTTCATATGTAATACTATATTTTAAATAACAAATATATATATCAAGTAATATTTTTATATATGATTTATTACTTCTTTTTGTTATTTCTTTTATGTTTTTATTAAGATCTTTTAATTCTTTTTTTAAATTGTTATAAAACTTTTTTATCTCTTTTTTCATACTACTTCGTCCTTTATTAGCATTATTATATAGTTTTTTATAGTAAATATCAACAATTACTTTAATAGTTCATTTATTGTTACTATTTTATATCCTCTACTTTGTATATAGTTTATTGTAGTACTTAGTTCTTTTAAGTTCTTACTATTCTCACTTATAAAGAATATTGTTCCATTTTTAATATTATTTTTTACATTATTAAGTAAGTTATCTTGTATTTCAAGTACTTTATTAATACTATTAAGTTTCTTTTTAGAACATATTTTCTTTATATCAAAGTCATCTATCTTAACACAATATATTTCATTATGTAATATTTTTATAAAGTTATTTAATTCATCCATATTCTTACCTTTAAACAGAATATTACTATGATTAGTTATATTATCTATTTCATTTGATAAATCATTATAATTAAACAATAGATTTAATTCTACATCTTTATTATTTGAAACATTTATCATATTTTTATAATATTTTGTATTTGTGATATTTATTACAAGTGATATATTTTTATTATAGTCATTACCTTTTATGATATATTTATCAACATTATCTTCTTTATTTAATATACATTTATTTTCTTTATATTCTATTAATTCTTCTTTAAATCCTATGCCTTTCATATTAGAATAACTTTTATTTTTATCTACTTTTAATCCAGAAAGTCCTAAAACTATACCATATTCATTTATGCTTCCTTCTCTACATTCATAGTCTTTAGAAGAAGCATATTCATTTATAGATACTAAAATTGTATCATTATACTTAGATATTTCTATTACTTTATCTGTATAATAAAAACTAAATAGTACAAAAAAAATAACTATTATATTTTTTAAATATTGTTTCATATTAAAATATATAATGGTTATTAATTATTTATTCATGATTTTAAAATCTTCTTTTAAGTTTTAGAGATGACTTCTCTACTTCAGGATATACAAATGTACCTGTTAAGAAGTCATCATAGTCTATACCTAGTCCTTCAACTGACTCTTTTAATGTTCTTTCTTTTCTTGATGATATAAAGTTATAAAGCTCTTTCATAAACTCTTTAGAACTCATATTTCTTCTTAAATGTGATAAATGTACTACTATATATATACCTAGTCCATATATTAAATCATTTCTAAATGCACTTCTTTTATTATAATCACTTTCACTTTGTAATATAATTGGATCTACTATCTCAAAATATTCTTTAGGTGTCATATAAAATGAAGCAAATGTATCAGACATTCTTGTTAATTTCTCGTTTTTAAGTATCATTGCTCCATCTTTATTTATTTTATTTCTTATTAAATAATCATAAAATTCCATTTCAAAATATATTGATGGTACTTCTATTAGTAAATCTTCAAAATTTCTTATTCTTTTTTGTTGTGAATATATAAATCTTTCTCTATCATAAGCATGACCTAATTCATGAATAAGTGAACTTAAAGAATATGTAGTATATTCATCATATCTTAATATAATATATCCACTTTTAAGTAGTTTACTTCCTATATGCATAGCTTTAAATTGATCATGTGGATTCATTCTATAATTCATTATTATTCTATCTTCATCCATATATTTTTTAGCTATGTTTACCATATCATCACCAAATTCACTTAAAAATGATAAAAGTATATCTGTAAAATCTTTCTCATTAAATTTACGTAACAAGCTATAATATGGTAGTGTTGGATAATCAATTTCACTCATAAAATCATCTAATCCATCAAACATAGAATATAATTCATCATAATTATCATATACTTTCTTATTAAATCCAAGTATTTCTCTATATGAGTCTTGTGCAATTACTATGGCTGACTCTTCATCTATTATTGTAGATGTTGGTTCAAAAGAAAAACCAAGAATTGGAGTTGCAATAGAATCTAAACTATAAAAACTAGAAAAATCAAAAGTTAAATTAGATTTCTTTTGATGAGTTTTATAATAATCTCTTAATCTTTTTAGATCGCTTATTAGCCTTTCTTGGTATGTTTTCATTTTTTACTCCCCTGAACTGTTTTTTTATTTATATTCTTTCTTTATTTCCCATATATGGTCTTAAAACTTTTGGTATTGTTACAGTTCCATCTTCATTGTAATTGTTTTCAAGTAATGCGATTAATGCTCTTGTTGAAGCTAGTACTGTATTATTAAGTGTATGTGGATAATAGTTTCCATTTTCACCTTTTACTCTTATTCCGAGTCTTCTTGCTTGAGCATCACCTAGTGTTGAACAACTACCTACTTCAAAATATTTTTGTTGTCTTGGACTCCATGCTTCTATATCACATGATTTAACTTTTAAATCAGCAAGATCTCCACTACAACATTCAAGTGTTCTAACAGGTATATCTAAACTTCTAAATAATTCAACTGTAAACTTCCACATTTTATTATACCAATCCATTGATTCTTCTGGACGACATAGAACTATCATTTCTTGTTTTTCAAATTGATGAACTCTATAAATACCTCTTTCTTCAATACCATGAGCACCTACTTCTTTTCTAAAACATGGACTATAAGATGTCATTGTTATTGGTAAAGTATTTTCTTTAATTAATTCACCTTTAAATTTACCTATCATTGAGTGTTCACTTGTACCTATTAGATATAAATCTTCTCCTTCAATTTTATACATCATAGCATCCATTTCAGCAAAAGACATAACTCCATTTACTACACTACTTCTAATCATAAATGGTGGTATACAATAAGTAAATCCCTTATCAATCATGAAATCCCTAGCATAAGATAGCATTGCTGAACTAAGTCTAGCAGCGTCCCCCATTAAATAATAGAATCCATTTCCACTTGTTCTACCTGATGCTTCTTTATCAAGTCCATTTTTAGACTCTAATATATCAGCATGATATGGTATTTCATATTCAGGGACAAATGGTTCACCAAACTTTTCTATTTCAACATTTTCTTTATCATCTTTTCCTATTGGAACAGACTCATCAATAATATTTGGAATAACCATCATTATTTTATTAATCTTTTCTTCAAGTTCTACTTCTTTTGCTTCAAGACTTTCTATTTCACTTTGCATAGATGATACTTCACTCTTTATTTTATTTGCTTCATCTATTTTCTTATCTCTCATAAGTTCACCAATTTTAGAACTCATTTTATTTTTATTACCTCTTAATGTATCTGCTTTAACTCTAGCATTTCTATATTCAGTATCTAAGTTATATACTTCATCTACTAGAGGTAACTTTTCATCTTGAAATTTCTTTTTAATATTTTCTTTTACTAAATCTTTATTTTCTCTTATAAGTTTAATATCTATCATATAAATCCCTTCTTCTTAAATAATATAATATCATTTTATTAATTAAAAAAGAAGTTTTTTTGATTATTTTACTTCTTTAATTAATATATTTCTTATTCCACCATGAATATTTATTGTATTAATAATTTTATAATTATCTTCTAATAAGTTATTTAAACTATATTTGTTATCTGGATGAACTGTTGCGACTATTTTATCTATATTTAGTTTTTTACAATCAATATCTATAATTTTCATACATTGTAGTTGTAACTTACTTCCTCTAAATTCTCTTTTAATCATTACACTATCTAATATTGCAATGTTACTAGTATCTTCTAATTGATATTCGTTAATTATATCGTCTTTTGGATTTATAGTTAATACAAAAAGACCTATTATTTCATTTTCAAAATATAATAAGTATACAAGACCATTATTCATAATTGGATAGGTAAATTCTTCTTCTATAAGTGGTTTAAAAAGCTCTTTGTTTTCCATATCATTTATTATTTCTTCTTGAAATTTTATTATGTTTTTTATATCATTTATTGTAGATTTTTTTAATTTTATATTTTCATTTATTATATATTTTATCATGTTTTATACCTATTTTATTATATATAAAAAGCATTGAATTAATCAATACTCTTTATTATTTTTACCAACTTCCGCAAGTACCGAAGATTATTGCTAGAAGTATGAATAAAATTAATATTATGAAGAATATATTACATCCATTATTACAAGGATTTCCGCAAAACATACGATTCACCTCCTTATACTAGATAAAAGCACCTAGTATGATTACTAATAATATAAATAGAACTAAGGCAAATGCTGCTCCTGAAATACCATTACCTTTACCGCATCCACATCCACATCCTGTATTCATAAAACATTCCTCCTTTTTATCTTTACACTCTTATAGTATGATATTCTCTATTTTTTGTGTATGATAATTACTTGTATTTTACTTGTAATTTTGCTATTATATTAAGAGTTAGGAGGTTAAGTAAATGAAAAAAATATTTTTATTACTTTTAAGTTTATTCTTACTTGCTGGATGTAAAGATGTAAAACTTACAAATGGAGAAAATGCTTTAGTAACTTTTAAGGAAGGTGGAATCAGTAGTGATGAATTATATCAAGAACTAAAAGAAACATATGGTGCTGAAAAATTAATGAATCTTATTGATATGCATTTACTTGAAAAACTATATGAAACTGATAATGATGAAAAGGCTTATGTAAATCAGACTGTTAAAACTACAAAGAAGACTGCTAAAGATATGAATGCTGACTTTGATTTATATTTAAATTATTATTATGGTCTAGCAAATGAAAGTGCATTTAGAGATTATCTTTCTCTTACTTATAAAAGAAATTTATGGGTAAAAGATTATGCTAAAGAAACTGTAAGTGAAAAACAAATAAATGAATATTATGAAAATGAAACTTATGGTGATATTGAAGCAAGTCAAATATTAATAACAGTTGATACTAAGAAAGATGCAACTGATGATGAAAAGAAAAAAGCAGAACAAAAAGCATACGATAAAGCAAAAGAAATCATTTCTAAATTAAAAGATGGAGAAGATTTTGCTAAACTTGCTAAAGAATATTCTAAAGATGAAAATTCAAGTTCTAATGGTGGAAGTTTAGGAAAAGTTAATACTGATAGTGTTCCAAGTGAAGTATTTAGTGCTCTTTTAAATTTAAAAGATGGTAGTTACTCTACTTCACCAGTTAAATCAAGTAATGGTTATCATATTTTATATAGAAAATCTCAAGATAAAAAGCCAGAATTAAATGATGAACTTACTGAAAAGATTAAAACTACTATTGGTAGTGAAATTGCTAAAGAATCAGGATTCTCTATTAAAGCACTTAAAGCATTAAGAGAAAAAAATGAAATGAAAATATTAGATACTGACTTAAATAAAGATTTTGAAACACTAGTAAATAGACAAACACAAAGTGCTTCAAATTCTAGTAGTAATAAGTAAAGTAAACATTGAATTTTAAAGTTCAATGTTTTTTTATATACATTTTATGATAAAATTATCATGGTGAAGATATATGAAAAAGAAAATCATTTATATAATTATATCTATTGTTACAATTATTATATTATTTTTTGGAGTTAAATATTTATTTATAACTAGAATTGATATTGATGATATTAAAATAGAAATCAATAGTAAATATGACTTTAATAGTTTAAAAGGTAAAATAAGAAATAAAGATATTGATTTATCTAATGATTCTAATATTGATTATAGTAAACTTGGTGAATATGAAGTAACACTTGAAAGTCATGAGAAATATGCGATTAATACTAAAAAGAAAGTTAAAGTATATGTTGTTGATGATGAAAAGCCCATTATAACTTTAAAAGATAATGATATAGTAATTGATTATAAAGAAAAATACACAGAGCCTGGATATACTGCAAAAGATAATTATGATGGGGATATTACTGATAAAGTTATTATTGAAAACAATATTGATAATACTAAACTAGGAGATTATGAAGTAACATATAAAGTGAAAGATAGTAGTAATAATGAAACTATTATTAAAAGAAAAGTTAGTGTTAAAGATAAGACAAAACCTGTTATTAAACTTAATAGAAATGTAAATAGTTATGTAATACTTAATAAAGATATTAATTTAAAAGATTTTACTGCGATTGATAACTATGATGGGGATATTACTGATAAAGTTACTACTATTGGAAGTGTTAATACTAAAAAAGTTGGTCTTTATAAAGTAACATATAAAGTAAGTGATAGTAGTAATAATGAAACTATTCTTGAAACGACAATTAACGTTCAAAAGAAAAATACTAAAGGAATACCTGTTATGATGTATCACTGGTTCTATGATGATACTAAAGGTGAAGATATAACAAAAAAGCCTAATAATCATAATTATATTTCTAAAACTAATTTTGAAAAACAAATTAAATATCTAGTTGATAATAATTATTATTTTGTAACCTGGGATGAGTTAAATGATTATATTGATAAAAAGATAGATTTACCTGAAAAAAGTATTATTCTTACTGATGATGATGGTGTTAAATCATTTTATGAAATTGCATACCCTATTACTCTTAAGTATAATGTACCTATTACTTCATTTGTTATTACTAATAAAGTAGTATGGAAAAATTACTTAAATAAAGATTACTTAGATATGCAATCTCATACTGATAGTATGCATGTAAGAAGTTGTACTAAAGGTAAATGGGATGGTAAAGCTATGTGTGAATCATATAAAAATATATATAATGATTTAATGACTACAAAAGATAAACTTAAAGATAACCCTACTATATTTGCTTATCCATTTGGTCATTATAGTGATGACTTTATAAAAGCACTTAAGGATTCAGGATTTAAAATGGCATTCACTATTAATTCAGGTAGAGTTAAAAAAGGTGCTAATAAATATAAATTACCACGTGTAAGAGTAAGTAGAGGCACTACATTAAATCAATTTGCTAACAGTATAAAATAAGGAATTACATTACGTAGTTCCTTTTATATTTAATTATCTAATTATCATATTCTTTTAGTTTAGAATTAATTTCTTCATAACTATAACCTTTTCTCATTAATGAAGATATTATTTTATTTCTATCATTTTTAAATTTCTTTATAGATTTTTCTATGTCTTTATAAACAGCATTAGAATTATATTCAATATTCATAAGACTATTATCTATCATATATTTATCATATCCCATATTATATAAATCTAGTTTCAATTTATTAATAAACATTGTATAACTCTTATTTTTCATAAGAGATTTCTTTTTATTTATAATTTTATTTAGTTTTTCTTGCCATATATCACTATCAAAAGTATTTAAATAATTATCTATATCATTTTCATTAAGATCAAAATCTAATAATGCTTTCTTTATTTTAAATGGTCCATCTAGTGTAAGATTAACTTTATCATTAATAAATGCTTCAATATATTTTTTATCATTAAGAAGATTTAGTTTATCAAGTTTATCTAATGCATAATTGATATGTTTTTCATTAAATTCTTTCTTATGTAAGTAATCTATTATTTCTTTTCTATTTCTCATTTTTATTTCTATATAGCTTACTGATGTTTCAAATGCATCTTCATATTTATTTTCTTCAATGATTTTATCTATTAGATCTAAATCTACTTCTTTTTTAATTAATAAATCATATTTAAGTATTACATCTTCATATAGTGTTAAATCTGTATTATCAAATATTATCTTATATTTATTCTTACCTACTTTTTTGAATTTATTTATTTTCATGATATGTTTCCCCTCTAAAGTATTATACCAAAGAAAAAACACTTTTTTAAGTGCTTTTTAGTCATTACTATAATTTGTAAAGTATCTTTGAATTAATACTACTGGTGTTCCTTTGTCTCCGCTTCCGCTTGTTAAATCGCAAAGGCTACCAAGTAGGTCAGTGTAGCGTCTTGGTGTAGTACCTTGAGATGCCATAGTTCCTTTTAATTCTTTATCTTTTTCCCTTATTGCTTTTTTCATCGCATTATTTAATTCTTCGCCTTGTAAGTCTTTGAATTTATTTTCACTAAAGTATTTTAGTTTTATTTCATTAGGACTTCCTTCTAATCCTTTAGTATAAGCAGGACTAACTACAGGATCAGCAAGTTCCCATATTTTACCAACTGGATCTTTAAATGCTCCATCTCCATATACCATAACTTCAATATTTTTACCAGTTCTTTCTTTCATAAGTTCTTGAACTCTTAATACAAGCTTATCACCTGTTCTTGGGAATAATTTAACTCTTTCTTCAGTTGAACGATTACTACCTAAAAGTCCATATGGTGAGTATCCACTTCCATCAACACTTTCATTTAGTATTTCACTTAACATTATTACATGAGCATTACTATCCTTATCAAGAATTCTCTTTTTAGTTTCAAATCTAGTATGAATATCACTTACGATTACATCTTTAGTATAATTAAGAATATCTTCTGGATTATTTGAAAATACCATTTCAAATTCACAGCCCTCATTAAGTACTAAATCTCTATATACTTCATACATATTAACACCTGTAAACATATGTTTAAATCTAATAAATTTATCTTTGTATTCTTCTTCAGAAATTAAATCTCTTGATGGATTAATATTATATTTTACTAAATCTTCTTTATATAAAATATCATTACCTACTTCATCACTTGGATAACTTGATAATAATGTTATCTTTTTAGTACTTTTCGCTATTGATGATAAAAGAACTGCAAATCTATTACGACTTAATATTGGAAATACTACTCCTATATGTTCACTATTATTAAGTTTATTTTTAATATCTTTTGATATTTGGTCTAGTGTTGCGAAGTTTCCTTCACTTATTCCAACTACTGCTTCAGTAATAGCGATGACATCTTTATCTTCAAATTTAAAGTTTTCAGTTTCACTTGCTTTAATAACTGAATCTACAACTATTGATGCAAGGTCACATCCTTCTTTTATGATAGGTGTTCTAATACCTCTTACTATTGTTCCTACATTTCTCATAAATCACTCTCCTATTATAGTTTAGCATTTCATAGATAAAATTTAAACATAACTGACAATTTATTTACAAAAAAAATAGTGAAGAACACTATTTCAAAAATCTAAATCCACCTACTATACTTGTATTTTTACTTTTACCATTAAATGTATTTACCATACCAACTACTGTTATAGTAATAATTATACAATAAAGCACATAACTTATAAAGTCTACCCATCCAGGTGTTGTACTACTGTATCTATATGTTGTTGTAAACAATGATCTAAATACTTTATTAAAAAAGAATACTATGAACCATGCAAGAGTAATATTTAATCCTTGATTTATATGAAAATATAAGAATCTTGATTTTTTATATTTACCAGTAAGTAATGGTAATAAGAATAAAAATGGTACATAACACATTGTCGCAAGTATTCTAAATGGTACTACCTCTTCTTTAGTAAATGTGTTTGTAAAATCTTTTGTATTTACTACTTTTTCAATAAAGCTAATTGTTTTATCACTAAAGTCTTCTGAAGCAGTTTTTTTACTTAAGTCTACCATTTCTATATTATTTTGTTGTCCTTGTTGGTTATTAGTAGTTTGACCTTGAGGAATATTTTGTTGGTTTTGCTGACTCGTATTTTGCATTTGAACTACCTTTTGAGATTGTGAATTTAAAACATTTTGTGGTGGGACCCCTGTCATACTTGGATTTTGCATTTGACCTATATTTTGATTAGGCATTACATTTTGTCCTTGCATAGGTTGCGTTCCCGTTTGTGTGTGATTTTGATTCACTGCCCCCATTTGCATTCCTGATTGTACTGCATTATTTATATTATTAACATTTTGATTTACTGTACCGTTATTTTGATTCATTTGATTTATGTTATTTGGGTTATTATTCATCATTTTCCTCCTACCATAATTTGATTATAACATAATTTTAATAATAAATACTATGCTATTTAATATATTTTATGTTATAATTGATGAGTAATGCAAGAGTGGCGGAATTGGTAGACGCAGCAGACTCAAAATCTGCCGGTAGTAATACCTTGAGGGTTCGATTCCCTTTTCTTGCACCAGATTGATAAGAAACTCGAACTTTTCGAGTTTAAGTAGTAAATACTAACTAGAAATAGTTAGTTTTTTGTTATTTAAGAAAGGATAAGTGATGAGTTATGACAATAGAAACTAAAGAACTTGTAATAAGTGAAAAATTAAAAGAATTAGATGATATTTTTGAAAGAATTAATAAAAAGAGGCATAAAACATATTTTTACATTATACCTATCAAAGAAAATGTAATAATAAAAAAGTATTAGAAATAGAATTTTATCATCAAATACGGACTAAAAATGATAAAATTACAAGTGTAATAATAGAATGATATAAAAACTATAAATTACATGTTAAACATTACTTTTCTACTTATAATTTAAATGAAAAACTTTTAGTAATAAATTATAATTTTGAATATGCTGGTATTGTTAAAATAGTTCATGAAGAATATATAAATATATTTTTTTAAAATAAAATCAATGTTTTTGAAAATAATTTTTAGATTGAAGTATATATATTTTTTTGCTATAATTTTCATAGAAAAGAATAAAATGAGGAAACTTTTTAAGGAGGATTATATATGAAAAAAACAAATATCAAAATTGACATTTTACCTAATTGTCAATATTTAAATGAAGATGGTACTTTTAATAAGGATGAAGCGATTAAATTATCAGGTAAAATTGCTGGAGTTTGTTATGACGAAGAAGGATTTGATCATTTAATGCACGAAGATGAAAAAAAGACTATTAAAAGGGCTAATAAGACTCTTAATGATGGTCATCATAGTGTGTTTGGTCATGTTAATTTAAGCCTTAATTTACAAGGAGTACCTAAAATTTTAGCAATGACTCTTAATAATGAACATGAATATACTACAAGTGAAAAATCAGGTAGATATACACCAGTTATTAGAACTGAAGGCTCTATTATTACCGAAAAAGAAGAAGAGCTTTATAATAAATGGGTAGAAATATTTAAAATAAAAATTAAAAATGAATATGGAAATGTATTTAATGATTTTAAAATTCAAACACTTGCTCAAGAAAATGCTAGAAGCTTAGTAAGTGTATTTATGCCTACTACTCTTATCTACACTACTTCACTTAGACAAATAAATTATATCGCATCATGGATGGAAAAATATATTAAAGAAAATGGTGAATCTAAAGACAAATTCAAATCAGATTTATCTAGTTCCATGGAGGGATTCTTAAGTGAACTAGACAAGCTTAATATATTAATACCTGGTCTTATGACTAATGATAAAAATAGAAGTTTCTCACTATTTGGAAGTAATCTTGATAAGAAAAAAGATTATTTTGGAGATGTATATTCTACTAATTATAAAATGTCATTTGCTGGACTTGCTCAAGCACAAAGACATAGAACACTTGATTATAAAATAGAAAGAACAGACGAAAAAGAATATTTTGTTCCACCAATTTTAGAAAACGATCCTGTACTTGTAAATGAATGGCTACACGATATTGAATCAGTTAAAGATGTTATTCCTAATGGTGAACTTGTACTTGTAAATGAAAATGGTAACTATGAAAATTTCATATTAAAGTGTCAAGAAAGATTATGTACTGCTGCTCAACTTGAGATAATGAGACAAACAAGAGATACATTACTTAAATATAGAGATGCCTTAAAAGAAAGTGAAAGTCCATTATATGATGATATAGAAAAATATACTCATGGAGCAAGATGTACATTCCCTAACTATAAATGTTCTAAACCATGTGGATTTAAAGAAGGAATTACTCTTACAAGAAAGATATAATTATGAAATTATTACTTATTATTGATAAACCATATCATAATGAACTTAAAGATTATTTAATAAGTTTAAAAGGTATTAATGATGTTAAAATTAATAATGATAATTATCTTGAAGTGAATATAAATTATGATAATAAAATTATAGATGATAAAATAATTTTAAAAGAAATATACTTATTTTTAGATATATATAATATTAATAAAGAAATACCTTCTCTACTTGGATTTAATAAATATAAAGATAATGTAACTAAATATGAAACAACTATTAAAGATGCATGTTGTGAATATTGTTTAATGGGATTTATTGAAGACTTATATGAAAAAGATGGAATTATATCAGTTAAGACAAATTATCATATTGATTTATGGAATATTAAAATAAATATATCTTATGATAATAGTATTATTTCAAAAGAAGAAATTGATAAATTAATCCAAGAATATTAAAAGAACTAGTTTTATTTATTCTAGTTCCTTTATTTTGTGTAATTCATTATTTATTAAGATAACTGTATCATTAGAATTATTTCTATCCTTTTTATTCATGAAGTCATTCCATTCTTCTATATAGAAATCTATATTGTTTTTATTAACTTTATCTTTTAATATACTAAGAGCAGTATTCTTATAGTTCATAAGTGATACAGCACATAGTGCTTTTGGAAAAGCACTTTCTGGTATTTTTGCTTTCTTATAATATTCAAGAGCCATATCATCGGTAACTTTTCTTTTATTTGTAACAATTATTTTATTTGATCTAAATACTCCTCCAGGAGTAGCACACTCTTTTATACCTATAACTGTAGTATCATTAGGTATAATTACATCATAAATATAGTTTCCATTATGTAACCATCTTAATATATTTTCTTCATTACTAAAATTGAATCCACCCATATCTTTAGGATTTTTAGCATCTTTATTAAAATTATTAGCTATATTAACTTCATCTATTTTATATTGATAATTATATCTTGATTTATCATCAAATATTACTTTTAAATATTTCATATCATTTTTTCTTTTTAAATGTAAGTGATACACTATTTGGATATTCAGTTATTATAAATTCACTATCTTTTCTACTTTCACTAAAATCAACTATTGATACATCTTTCTTTGCAATATCACTTTCTTCAATTATTTTTTTTGCTTTATCACTTAATATTTCACTTTTATAATTTGCATCTAATATTCTTTTTATTAATCTTGAATTTATATCTTCATAAAGAGAACTAAATAATAATATATCTCTATTACCATCATAAACACATTTATATGGAAATACATTATTAACTGCACTATCTATACTTATAGTTAATGGTAAATATGATATTCTATTTAGTCTATACTGACTAGTATCTTCAAACATTCTTTCACTTGTACTTCTAAGTAAAGTATCTAATACTTTTGTAAATTCTTCTTTCTTACGTTCATCAATAAATACTGGAAATCCATCTGGCCATAATAGTTCATACTCACCTTTATACTTACCCACTTCAGTTGAAACAGAACATTTTCCTTTAAGAATTTGTCTTAATGCTTTTAAATATGAAATATCTTTACTATTTAACACAGCATTAAAATATAATCTGTTTTCTCTATCAATTAAAGATTCAATTTTATATGTGCTTTTATCATAAATAAGCATAGATGTTGCCTTATCAAGTTCACTTTTTACCCTTTTACTTTCTTCCCTTAGTCCTAACAAAATTTCTTTCGTTGAATATTCTTTTTTAACCATATCTTCTCCTTATACCTAAATTATATCACATTAAATTCATTTGTCTATTATTGACATAAATATTATATTAGAATAATATAGTAAATATACGGAGGAATTTATGATAAACAATTTCAATTTTATTTTTAAATGTAAAGAATATGGAGTAGACCAAAAAGATACAACTACACATGAAGAACATATAATACTCTCTAATAAAGAAAAAGGAAAAGATATTCTTCTTGATAGAGATTACAATGTTATAGGAGTTCAAGATAAAATAACCGAAAGTGATATACTATATTATTCAAAACTGATGAGACTTAAATTACTACCATATCCATTTGATAATTATTCATTGTTAGATATTATGAATCTATCTAAAAGATTTATAATATGTGGTAATGATATGATAATTAATGGTATTAAAGTTTCTTCACTTGATAATGATTATGATAAAGTAATAAGATTTATTTTATATTTAAATAGAACTATACAAGATGTATTTCATAAAGAACTAGATAATAAAACTAGTGTTTCTATATTTGAATATTTAAAAATACATATTAATTCATTTAATTCTACACATAAAGGTAATGATATTAAAGATATACTTGAAAAATTACTAACTCTTTTAAATATGGATAATAACGAGATATTAGATAGACTTGAAAGTGAATATGATATTCCATATGATACTTTATCTAATATATTAGAAGAATGCAGTCAAGCAAAATTAAAATTATCTAGTACAAATTAAATATACATGCTATAATAACTTTCAAGTGATTATTATGAACATTGTAAAATTTAGAAAAGAATATAAGAAAGATCATATTATACCTAATGGAATACATAATGAGAGCGAACTATATTTATATAATGGTGATATTATCAAACTATTCAATAAAAGAATAAGTTTTGATAGACAAAGAACTATATTGTCATTAGATGAAATAGAAAGACAAGAATGCATTATTCCTAAATATTCAATTATTTATGGTAGCAATATAGTTGGATATGGAATGGAATATTTAAAAGATTTTTCTACTCTATTTAGATTGATAGAGGATGAATCATTAAGTTTTAGTGATAGAAAACAAATAGCAATAAAACTATATCAAATAATTATGTATTTAGAGAGAATTGGTGTATGTTATCCTGATATTCATACTGGTAACTTTTTATATAAAGATGGTATTGTTAGAGTTATAGATATGGATAGTGTTATGCTTGATAAAATATGTGTTAAAGATAATTTTAATTACAATATTGAGCTTTCTTATTTAAGACTAGCTAGATTATGTTTTACAATATTAATTAATATGAGAGTTATCTTACCATTTGAACTTAATAGTATTGAACAAAGTGATATTATTGAATTCTTTGATGGTGATAAGAAAGAATATTTTAAATATATTTTTGGTTATGAAAAAAGTGATAAATATTTTATAGATACAATTGATAGATTCACTGAAGAAGATAGTATACTTATAAGAAGTTATCTAAAATAAAAAGCAATTAGTTAGTTCTAATTGTTTTCTTTATATGTTGAATCGTATAAATCTTCATTATCATCTTTTTCTATATTTTTATTTATTATTTCAGGTAAATCTTTTTTTGAAGATAATCCAAAGTAATCAAGAAATTCATTTGTTGTTTTATATAGATTTGGTTTTCCAATTGAATCATCTTTACCACATATTTTTATAAATCCTCTTGCAAGTAATCTTCTTACTATTTGTGAACTATTTACTCCTCTTATTTCATCTATTTTAAGTCTTGTTATTGGTTCGTTATATGCAATTACTGCAAGTACTTCTAAAGATGCATTAGATAACGTTTTATTTTTAGTATCAACAACTAATTTTTCATAAAACTCTTTATGTTCTTCTTTAGTAGTTAGCTTAAATGCATTACCTAAATATGATATTCTAAGTCCTCTATCAGGCTTATCATAATCTCTTTTCAATTCTAAAAATATTTGCTTTAATGTTTCATTATCAAGTTCTAATATTTTTCTTAATTCTTCAACTGTAATACCTTCATCACCTACTACAAATAATAGGCCTTCTACAATTGCTTTATAATTCATGCTAATCAACTCTTTCTAAGTATATTTCTCCAAAATTACCATCTTGTTTAATATTTATTTCTCTTCCCTTTACCATTTCAAGAATAGATAAAAATGTAACAACAACATAAGGTTTACTAAAATCATCAAATAATTCTTCAAAAGCAAGTTTCTTTTTTGTTTTTAATATTTCTCTTATCTTAACAACTCTTTCTTTTACAGACATTTCTTTTCTAGCTATCTTAGTATTCATTGGCTTACTTGTTTCTCTTCTTTCTAACATCTTTTGAAAAGCATCAAGTAAATCAAATAAACTTACATTACCATCATTTTCTAATGTTTCTACTGAATACTTTTTCATACTTTCAGGTGCTTTAGTAAAATAATTACTTCTTTTTTCTTCAAGTGCTCTAAATACTTCAGTACTTTCTTTATATTTCTTATATTCAATAAGTCTTTTCTTAAGTTCTTCTTCAGGATTAATATCTTCTTCATCTTCTTTTTCTTCATGAGTAGGAAGAAGTTTCTTACTTTTCATTTCTACAAGTTCACTTGCCATAACTAAATATTCACTTGCTATATCAAGATTAAGTTCAGCCATAGAATTAATATAATTAATATATTCCTCAGTTATTTTTGATATTTCTATATCAAATATTTCCATTTTTGATTTCTTTATTAAATGAAGTAGTAAATCAAGTGGACCTTCAAAATCCCCTATTAATAAATTATCCATTATTCACATTTCCATTTCTTTAATTCTTCTTTATTTTTAACTATTGTTATTATTGTATCTTTTTTATATAGTGGTCTAAAATCTTTTATTTCATTTGATAAATCAATACTATATTTAAGAGAAGTATCATTATATTCACTCTTTATATTAAAATCATTTATATTCAAGTATTCACTTTTAAGTTCATTTTTATATTTATTAGATTCAGTATTATCTTCTTTATATGAGAAAGTTTTATTTACATTATATTTAGTAAGAGAATTATTAATAAATTCATATGTATTAACATAATTTAAAGTAATATTGTCATTATTAACTGTATATTTACATGTTAATGTTTTTGTAGACTTTAATTCCTCATCAGTATAAGTTTTAACAAGAGCATAAAAAGCATCAGTATATACATCATTTGTTACTTCAAAAGTGAATGTTCTTACAACTTCTTTTTCTATCTTTGATGGATTAAATAATGTCTTACTAAGTATTTCTTTATCAGCATTATATAATTCAATATATATACCTTCTTTTTCTATATTAGAAGAATTTTTATATGGTTCATAATTTAATATAATATTTGTTTCATTACTTTTTTTAACATTATAATATTTAATATTATTAACTTTTATGTATCCACTCTTCTCTTCTAATTTTAAAAATCCACTTATCAAATTTTCAGATGTATTAGGATTATTAGGTTTAAAATCAATTATTTTATCAGTTATAAATTCTTTTATTGGATCAATAAACACAACAAATAATATAAGTATTATTACAAGTATATACATAATTAAATTACTAGTTTTCTTTTTATGTGTTGAGATTACTTGTTCTTCCATTGGTGCTGCTTCCATTGGCGCAACTTCTGGCATAGCAGGCATTTCAGGCATTGGAGTTTCAGGTGTTGGTTGCACTGTTGGTGCTGCCACTGTTTGTGGTTGAACTGATTGTACTGGTTGAGCTGTTTGTGGCGTATTTGTTTGTACCCCTTCTAGAACTGATGTTTGTCCTACCACTTGTTGTGTATTTGAATTAATCACTTCAGGTTGTGTATTTGGTACTGATACTCCATTATTTACAGGTGCATTATTTTCACTACCCACACCATTATTTACATTATTTGTATTATCCATATTAACCACTATCCTTTTTATTCCTAAAAAAATTATAACAAAAAAAGAAGGAAATGTCATTCCTTTTTTAGTTTTTAACCTTAAATAATAAACTTACTATAAAAGATATTAATATCGTATAACTTATTCCAGCACTAGCATTAACAAGTACGCCCTTAAAAAGTCCTATAAAGCCATCCACCAAATATCCTTCACTTGCACCAGTAACAAGTAAATGTCCAAAATTAATGATTGGTATACTTGCTCCTGCATGAAAAACTTTTAGCAAAATATCATAAAGTCCAAATCCTGATAAAATACATCCAACTATAACAAGTAAAGTATTCATATGTCCTGGTGTCCATTTAGTTTTTTCTAGTACATATTGAGAAATAGCACAAACTATTCCACAAAACAAGAATGATAATATATATGTCAATATTTCACCTCCACACTAACTATGTGACTTACTCCCGGCATTTCAAGTTTTAAATTAGAACTTAATACTGAATGAAGCGAACCTGTTGCGATTAATAATATTTTATTATACTTTTTCATTGGTAAGATATAATCAAAGAATATAAGAGGCAAACATAATGGACCACTAGCTCCAGCATATATATTTTCTTTTGTAAAATACATACTACCTGAATCAATTATATTAACATTTGATAAATCCACTTTATATTTCTTTTTGTAATATTCTTTCATAATTTTTAATCCATAAATTCCAAGATCACCAGTAAGAACTAAATCATAATAATTTGGATTTCTACCTGTATCTTTCAAATGATCATGTAAAGTTTCAGCACATGAAGGTGCCATCGCACTTCCCATATCATTTGGATCAGTATGACCCATAGTAATTACCCTACCTATTGTTGATGACTCTATTCTTATATTAGATTCATTATTTGACACAAGAACACTTATACTTCCAGTAGATGTGCATGTATTAACCATTTTTCTAAGTGCTCCATATTCAACTGGAAATCTAAATTGTTTTTCACTTACAAGATTATGAGAAGAAACTGTAACAATCGCATTCTTAGATAAAGAAGAAGCAACAATAAGTCCTTCAGTAAATCCAGCACAAGCACTATATATACCAAGATAAGGTATTTTAAATTTAGATGCTCCTAATGTAGAACATAGATTTTGATTTTGAAGATCACTTGATATTAATAATTCTATATCTTTTTCTTTTAGTTTACTTTTTTTAAGTAAGCCTTCTATTGTTATTTCTTGATATTTACTTTCAGCAAGTTCAATTGTCTTTTGACCTATATAATAATCATTAATACAATTATCAACATTACTTTTAACAATTGGATCATATCTTGTTGATCCTAAAAGTGAATATTTATTATTAATATAAACGTTATCATAATATTTTGTCATAATACTACACTCCTTATATACCCAAATATTATTCCAAATATAACGCCATAAAGAATTATACTTCCAGCAAGTTTAAATATACTCGCACCGATTCCTTTTATGAATCCTTCACTTCTTGTATCCATCGCAGAACTTGTCATAGTATTCGCAAATCCACTAGCTGGCACTATAAGTCCACATTTAACTACTGATAATACTTTATCAAATATTCCAAATCCTGTTAAAATAGAACCAATTGTTACAAACGTTATAAATGTCATTAAATAAGCATCACTTATATAAAGATTCAACCATCCTATATAATAGTTAGTTATAAGTTCAGCAAATAATCCAGCAAATCCGCCACTTATAAATGCTATTAAAACATTTTTAGTAGGACTTTCTTTTTCAATATTTTTTTCCACTATCTTTTTATATTCTTTTTTATTCATAATCCACCTAATATTATTGTTAACAACATAAAAAAAATAATACATATTTCAGTATTATTTAAATTTTTTAGTAATTTTAATTTTTCATATGTAATAAATAATTAAATTTAAGTTATTCATAAAATAGTTTACTAATATTTAATAGATTTCTATAGAAAAATTCAATTTTACCTTTTTGAAATATTTTACTTATTATAATAATTTTATTAATCATTTTTGGTTAATAAAAATGCCTAACTTACTTTTGTAGTTAGGCTTAACAAAAAAAACATTGTGACGCCCAACCACAGGGGTTAGGTACTTCACTATTTATATATTATCATATCAATTGATATTATGTAAATAATTCATTCATTATTTTACACTCTAATTATAATAAAACTATCTTAAAATTTCCCATAAAATAATAGTTCAAATAAAAAAATTGGTGACTCATAAGGGATTTGAACCCTTGAATGTCGCCTTGAGAGGGCGATGTGTTAACCATTTCACCAATGAGCCATCAACAATACATTGATTGTAACACAAGGGTTCATGTTTTTCAAGTAGATATTTATAAATTCATAAAAATGTTATATAATATATTTAGGTGATTAAAATGTGGAAATTTATTGTAATACTTTCATGTAAATTAACAAATAAACTAAGTAAACTAACTGGTCATGCTGGTAGTGTTATTGGAGGACGAGTTGCTAGAAAGCTTGATAAAAATATTCTAAAGAAAATTAAACTACCTAAATATGTAATTGGTATAACTGGTTCTAGTGGTAAAAGTTCTTCTACTGAACTTATGTATAACATACTTACTAAAAATAATTATAAAGTAGTTTATAATAAAGAAGGAAGTAACACTATTGATGGAATTGCTTCTCTTGTACTTAATAATTCTAGACTAACTGGTAAACTTAAATCAGATGTATTACTTATGGAATTAGATGAGAAATTTATGAAATATGTTTTTGAATATATTACCCCTACTCATTTAATGATAACTAATATAACTAGAGATCAACCACCTAGAAATGCTCATCCTGAAAATATATATAATGCGATTAAAGAGGCAATACCAAACGGAACTAATCTTGTAATAAATGTTGATGATCCTTTTGTAAATAGAATTAGAATTAATCATAAAGGAGAAATTATTACATATGGAATTGATAAAAATAATTATTCTCGTAAAAGTAATCTTAATAATTTAGATGCTGCTTACTGCCCTATATGTCATTCTAAACTTGAATATGATTATTATCAATACGGACATATTGGTTCATATAATTGTCCTAAATATCATTTTAATCGTGGTAAGCCAGATTATTTTGCTACTGATATTGATGTAGACAATAAAAAGATAAAGATTAATGATAACGAAGTAAATTTACCATCTAACTTTCTATATACAGTTTATTTTGTTACTGGATGTTATGCGTTATCTAAATCAATCGGTCTTAAAGATGAAGATATTTTAAAGGTTATTAATGATGAAAATATTAAAACTAAAAGACTTGAAATATATGACTTTGATAATAGAAAATGGCAAATGCTAGTAAGTAAAAATGAAAATAATTTAAGTTATAAACAATCACTTGATTATATATTACATCAAGATGGTGATAAAACTATTATACTTGGATTTGATTCTTCAAGTCGTAGATATAAAGAAAATGATATATCATGGATATGGGATATTGATTTTGAAAGTTTAAATGATGCTTCAATTAAAAATATTGTTCTAATTGGTAAATTCTGTTATGACATGAATGTTAGAATGGAATATGCAGGTATTAATAAAGATAAAATTATACTTGTAGATGACATTAGTAAATTAAGTGAAATACTTAAGAATAAGACAACTGGTAAGATATTCTCTATGGTTTGTTTTGATAAAGAAATTGAACTTAAAAAGATTATAAAGGAGGAAAATAATAATGATTAATATTTTACATTTATATTATGATCTTCTTAATTTATATGGAGAGAATGCTAATACTAGATGTTTACATAATGAACTTAAACGTAATGGAATTAAAGTAAATATTGACTTTAGAAGTATTAATGAACAAATTAATTTTGATAAATATGATATTGTTTACATTGGATCTGGCAGTGAAGATAATTTATTTCTTGCACTTAGTGATATCATGAAAAGAAAAAATGATATAAAGAAATATATTGAAAATAATGGTTATTTAATACTTACTGGTAACTCTATGGATTTATTTGGTAAATATATTATTAATAATGATGAAAAGATGGATGCTCTTGATATATTTGATTATCATACTAAACTTATAAACGAAAAGATATTTAGTAATGCTTCTGGATATAGAATTGTTGGTGAAGTTGTTGGAACTTCTGAATATACAAAAGAAAAGATAATTGGATTTCAAAATAGATGTGATTTAGTTTATGACATAAAGAGTCCACTATTTAAAGTAAATAAAGAATACTCAAATGATTATGAAAGCGATGGTGATGGATATCACTATAAGAATGTTTATGCTACTCATATAATTGGTCCATTACTTATACGTAATCCATATTTTACTGATTATTTACTTAATAAAATATGTAAGGAACATAATCTTAAATATAAGAAAGAAGAATCTAGTGCTAAAAAGGCATATAAAAAATACTTAGAAAACTTTTTAAACTAAGTATTTTTTTTACCTATTTTTTCTCCATATTTAACATATGTTTCAATATTATTACTTGTATTATCTAATATATCTTTATCAATATTTACTACATTTTCTTTAACAAGTAATACTATTGTTGAACCACCAAATTCAAAATAACCCTTTTCTTCGCCTTTCTTGAAATTGTTATTTTCATGTTCATTAGTTATTTTTCCTATCATTAAAGCTCCTACTTCAACTTGTATTACATCACCAAAGTTTTTAGTATGTAATATAGTCCACTCCCTACTATTAGTTTTAAAGAAATTGTAATGTTTTAATGATATTGGTTGTACTGTATGAAATATACCCTTTATTTTAGTATTAGTTTCTTGATATCCAGAATCTATATAACAATATCTATGGTAATCATTTGGTGATAATCTAAATACTAAAGCATATCCATTTTTATATTGTTTCATTATATTTTTATCAACTAATGTGTTAATTGTATAGTATGAATCTTTTATATTAAGTGTTAAATCATTAATAATTTTATATACTGATAATTTACTATCACATGGTGAAATAAATACATCTTTATTCATATCTATTGGTCTTTTTACTGATATAATTTTTCTTTTAAAGAAATCATTAAATGAATTATAATTTGTTTTTTCATAGTCAGTTATTTTGATATTATTTTTTTTTATAAATCTTTTTATTTTATGCTTAGATAGCTTACTATTCATATAAAGTCCACCTAAATCAGTAATAAATTTCATAGTAAGTATTTTTAGAATTAATCTTCCAAGTAAGGTATTATATAAAAATGATAATGCTATACCTGAACTAAGTTCATCTATTTTATTCGTTTCTCTTGATTTTACTTTGTATATCATAATAACCTAGTCGCGATAATAAATAATATCTCAATTACCCCTATTAATATAAATAATATCATAACTTTTAGACTTGGTTTTTTAATTTTAATCTTTGATATAAAAAGTATACCAACTAGTAACATTACCCCAGCATATGCAAGTGGAAAATATTTGCCTATCATTTTTCTAAATATATATAAAAATGGAAATATTAATGCTGATGACGTTACTGGTAAACCTGTATATTCTTTTACTGGTTTACTACTATTTCTTGTTATTTCAAGTACATTAAAATAAGCAAGTCTTATAAGTGCTGCAAGTGGAAATAATATCATTATTGGAAGTAAATACTTATAGTCAAAAGTTAACCAAGCATCATTTAATGCTAAATTATATCCAATTATTGAAGGTAATACACCAAAACAAACTAAATCAGATAAACTATCAAGTTGTATTCCAAATTGTCTTTCTTCAGTTGTTCTTTTCTTTTTAGTTCTTGCTACTCTTCCATCAAACATATCACAAAGTCCACTAAACATTAAACATATTATTGCTGGAAATATTTGTCCATTTATTGCTAAAATTATACCAGACATACCAAATATAAATCCCATATACGTTAGTAATACTGTATAATCATAAAATCCTATCATATTATACACCTCTATTTAATTATACCTATTTTTTACATAAAATGCAAACAATCTATCTTTTCTTAACACCATTATTTCTTTTTTTCTACACAAAATTCCCATAATATTTTACGATGTTCATATCTATCCATTTTCTTTTCTTCTAAATTGTATATTTTAAAATCTTTAAATAGTTCTTCTAAATCATTTTTATCGAAGAATCTCTTATAAATTTTACCATCATAATAATAATGTTTTTCTATTTTTTTTGATTTAAGTGGTATTTGTATATCATTAAATGAATTAACTCTTGCGATTAGATATCCGTTTTCTTTTAATACTCTATATATTTCACTAAAAATGTATTTTGTTTTTGATAAGTCAAAGTAATGTAAACAAAGATCAGCAACTATTATATTTTTTGAATTATCATTAAAAGGTAATCCATCACTCATATCAAAAAGCATTGTTTTTATATTTGGATTTTCATTGTTCACAATATTCAATACTTCTTTTGAAAAATCACAAGCAATTATATTTTTAAATCCATTATCAATTAGGTATTTACTTGTATATGCCCTTCCACAACCAAGTTCAACAATATTATCATCTTTATGTAATAAATTTATATATTTATTGAACCATCCATCATAAGTAGAAATGTATTCTTTATGAATATTATCCCAATATTTATCTAAACTATCTTTCATATTTTCACCACTATTTCATTACTTATGATAACAAATATTAAATATATTTTCAAATAATAAAAGCAGCACTTTTTATGCTGCTTATTTTATAACAATGTTAACTATTTTATTTGGAACAACAATTTCTTTTATGATTTCGTGTCCTTCTAAATGTCTAATGACATTTTCTTCTTGATGAGCAAGTTTTAGTATTTCATCCTTTTCTAAATCTTTTTCAGCTTCAAATGTCGCTCTTAATTTACCATTAACACTTACCGCAATAGTAACTGTATCTAACTTAGTTAATTCTTCATTATATGTTGGCCATGGTGCATATGTTAATGTATCAAGTGAGCCATCTATTATTGAATACATTTCTTCGCATATAAATGGCGCGATTGGATAAAGAAGTTTTATAAATCCAACTGCATATTCTTTACTTATGTATTCTTCTTTACTTACTGCATTCATAAATATCATAAGACTACTTATTGCTGTATTGAATTTTAAATTTTCATAGTCCTCTGTTACTTTTTTAACTGTGATGTGATATAGTTGTTCTAAATTTTTATTTTCTTTATCTTTTACTTTATCACTTTCAATAAGTTGTCTATAAACTCTTTCTAAAAATCTTTTGCTTCCAACTACACCTTCATTATTCCATGGCTTATCTGCTTCAAGCGGTCCCATGAACATTTCGTATAATCTTAAAGTATCTGCACCATATTCATTTACTACATCATTAGGATTTACTACAAACTCTGGATACCTTTTCCCCATCTTTATTCCATTAGCACCAAGTATCATTCCCTGATGAACAAGTTTTTTGAATGGTTCTTTTACTGGTACTACTTTTTTATCGTATAGATAATTATTCCACATTCTTGAATATAATAAGTGTCCTGTAGCGTGTTCTGGACCACCAATATATAGATCTACTGGCATCCAATGCTCTAATAATTTATAATCTGCTAAACATTCATCATTATTTGGATCAATATATCTTAAGAAGTACCAACTAGATCCAGCACTTCCTGGCATAGTTGATGTTTCTCTTTTACCCTTTTTACCATCTATTTCTATGTTTACCCAATCAGTTTTTTTATTAAGTGGAGCTGTTCCATCTTTACCTGGAGCATAATCTTCAAGTTCAGGTAATATAAGTGGAAGCTCGCTATCCTTAAGAGCAATGTATTCTCCATCTTCTAGTTCAACAACAGGTATAGGTTCTCCCCAATATCTTTGTCTTGCGAATATCCAATCTCTTAATCTATAATTAACTTTCTTTTTACCACAATTATGTTCATGAAGCCAATTAATCATTGTATTAATTGCATCTTCTTTGTTAAGACCATCTAAGAATCCTGAATTAATATGGATTCCATCATTAGTCATAGCATCAGGACAAGTTACATATTCATACGTTTTTTTATGTAATTCATCTTTTATCTCTTTTTCTATAATATCTTTAGTTACCCACTCTATATCAAAAACTTCATCTTCATCCAAATTTTGTTTATCTTGCTTACTTGAATTTAATTCAAATAATAATGGTGTTGCTTCTATCTCAAAGTAAGTATCTTTGTTGTAAGCATAATAATGATGGTTTATTTTAAATCCAACCTCTTTAAGAGTAAAATCAGTATAACCAGTTTCTTCTTTTATTTCTCTTATCGCACATTCAACATCTGTTTCATTATTCTTTATAGTTCCACCTACAAATAATCTTCCACCTTTTGAATGCCAGTTAATAGTTAAATATTTGTCTTCAATCTTATCATAAAGTATTGCAACTATTGATTTCTTTTGTTTTTCATTTTCGTGTTCTTTACCTGTTACTTCTTCTAATACTTGTATTATTGGAATATTAAACTTAGTAGCAAACTCAAAATCTCTTGTATCATGAGCAGGTACAGCCATTATAGCACCAGTTCCATAAGACATTAACACATAATCACTTATCCATATTGGTATTTCTTTATTATTAACTGGATTTATAGCATAAGCACCTGTGAATACACCTGTTTTTCCAGCATTAGAACCTGTTCTTTCAAGTTCACTTTTACTTTTACATTCATTTATATATTTTTCTACTTCTTCCTTTTGTGACTCTGTTGTTATTTCTTTAACAAGTGGATGTTCTGGTGATAATACTGTATATGTTGCACCAAATAATGTATCACATCTTGTAGTAAATACAGTAAAATCATAATCAGTATTTTTTACTTTGAAATTAACTTCAGCACCAATACTTTTACCTATCCAATATCTTTGTATTTCTTTTGTACCTTCTGGCCAATCTATTTCATCAAGTCCTTCTAGTAATCTATCAGCATATTTTGTAATATTAATAACCCATTGACTCATATTTTTACGAACAACAGGATATCCACCTCTTTCACTTTTACCATCAATTACCTCATCATTAGCAAGAACAGTACCAAGTTCTTCACACCAATTTACTGGCATATCAACTTTTTTAGCAAGTCCATCTTCAAATAATCTTTTAAATATCCATTGTGTCCATTTATAGAATTTAGGATCACATGTAGATATTTCTTTAGACCAATCATATGAAAGACCTATATTTTTAAGTTGACCTTTAAATGTTTCAATATTCTTTTCAGTAAAATTTCCTGGATGATTTCCTGTTTGTATAGCATATTGTTCTGCTGGTAATCCAAAAGCATCCCATCCCATTGGATGAAGTACATTATATCCTTGCATTCTTTTCATTCTTGAAATAATGTCAGTAGCAGTATACCCTTCAGGATGTCCTGCATGAAGTCCTACTCCACTAGGATAAGGAAACATATCTAAAGCATAATACTTTGGTTTACTAAAATCACTAGTATCAGTTTTAAAACAATCATGACTTTCCCAATATTTTTTCCATTTATCTTCTATTTTCTTAAAATCATACATCTTCTTCATTCTCCTTCTTCTTATAATAATTACCTGTTATTGTATATAAAGCATATAGTAAAATTATTGATGATATAAAACACACTATTATCTTCACAATATAATTTTCAATATAAAGTACTATTGTAGTTTCTAATGATATAATGAAAGAATTAATAAATGTAAGTGTTCTAAGTAAACTTTTATATTTAGTCTTTCTCATATCTAAATCATATTTTCTTATGAAGAATTTTATTTCATCATTCTTTTTTAAATCTTTATAATCTTTTCTTTTCTTATTGAAAAACACACTATATACAATATATACTAATGCAAAAATCAGCAAGAAATCACCAATAAATTTTAATATTTCCATTTTTTTCCTCCTTATATCTATAATTTTCTAAACAAAAAAGATGGTATCAAAGGACGACTATTGCCATGGTACCACCTTATTTTATAGTTAAACTATTTCTCATTTGCTTAACGCGCATAAACGTTATTTCTAAAAAAGCAAGTTCAATATATTTTATTATTAGTTTACATCAACCACTAACTTTCTATAAATAAATGTATATTTACTACTCTTTTCATCACTGAAATATAGGTTCATTATACTATACTTCTTCAATATATTCAAGTAACTTCATAAACATTCTTATGAAAATTGATGGTAATCCTTTTCTTCTTAACTTCCTAATAGCAATTCTTTTTGCTTTGATATTTGAATCACTAAATATTATTTTGTCTATTTCTTCTTTTAGTGATGTTTTTATTTTTAAATCTGTTATGATACCTTCTAAATCTTCATTAATAACTCTATTCGCGTCAATTTCTATATCTTTACCCTTACAATATACGAATACTTTACTTGTAGTGTTTATATCATTAAATTCAATAACAAAGTCATTTTCATCTGTATATCTTTTACATTTAACATTTACTTCATCTTGGAACACTTGTACTCCATCAGTAAATTTTGTATTTCTAAATCTTATAATGTAGTTTCGTTTTTCTGGGATGATACCAAGTTTTCCTTCAATTGGTTCAATTGATACTGAAAAATCATCTTCTTTATAGTAATAATTTATTTCAGTTGTAAAGCTATATCCCTCTTTATACATTGAAGAAGTTCCATCGTCTTCATACATTTTATATGTGTTACTTCTTCCTGGAAATATTTGTATTTCAAGTGTTTTAGGAGCACTTGTATCATTTATATTTTGTGGATCTAATTTGGCAAGTGGAATTATTGCTCCTGTTTTAGCATAAACTGGATAATCTTCATCTTTATAGAATGTCACATATCTATTACCACCAGTAAATTTCTTACCAGTTTTAAAGTCATACCATACTCCATTAGGTAAGAATATTCTATGTACAACTCTATTCATTATTTCATCTTTAGGTGTTGTGATAGGACACACGAATAATTCACTACCATAATAGAATTCATTTTTATAAAGTGGTTCATCATATGTTTCTGGATATTTGTAGTAAAGTGGTTGTATCAATGGTGAACCAAATGATGAATACTTTTTAGCTTCACTATATATATATGGTATAAGTCTATGTCTTATTTTTAAATAATCATGAACAATTTTATAAGTTTTAGCATCCCATTTCCATGGCTCTCTTTTATAGTATTTACCTGTATCACTTGAAAGTCTTAATATTGGACTATATACTCCAAGTTGAACATATCTCATGAATAATTCAGCATCTTCAGTTCCACCCTTGTAACCACCAATATCATGACTCCACCAAGAAACACCTATATTAGCGGCTGTTGAATTAAAGAATGGAAGAAGTTTTAATGTTTTCCAACTAATTAAAGTTTCGCCTGAATAAAGAGCAGAATATTTATGAGGACATATTCCAAAATTTCTTGATATTATAAAATTTCTTTTTGCTTTATTTAAATTAAAGTTCTTAAATAGAAAATAATTCATTGTAAAACTACGAAGAGTATTTTCTTTATTATTATCATCCATCCATAAGAAATCTACACCTTTATCTAAGAATGGATTAATTATTCCTTTTAAATATGAATCAACTAATTTAGGATCATATACATTAAGTGGAATGTTTTTATTTAAATCCTTATTGTAATATTTTTGAAATTCTAAGTAACTTTCCTCTTCTACACTTATTAATCCTTCTGTTTTAATATTGCTTCCTAGATATATTTTATTTTTATGTAAGAACTCACTTAGTCCTCTTGGATTTGGCAATTTAGTTTTATCAAAAGAAAAACTTATTGGTGAATAATTATTTTTAGTTCTATTGCATTCATTTAATAAAAGAACTGACATTGGTAAATCATATTTCTTAAAATTATAAACTAAATTTTGTATATCTTTTTCACCATATGCTTCATTTTTATTCCACCATACTCCTAAAGCATATCTTGGTATTAATGGTGGTAAAGACGTAAGATTAAAATAATCACGAAGTCCTATACCAAAATCATTATTATATATAAATAAATATGTATCTATATTTTTATAGTTTGGAGATAAAACATTTCCATGAGCATCAAGTATTGGAGTTCTAGAGTCATCAAATGTTGTAAATCCATCTAAACTAAATAATCCTTTTTCAAAATCTATATTACCTTTAGTATCATCAAGACTATAAGCTGTTCCTTTAAAGTTTTTAACTTCCGGATGATTAAAATACCATATTTTTTCAGTACCAGCAATAGTTACTTTTAAATTTTGATCAGGCATTAACTTACTGCCTATAAATGGTTTTTCTTTATTATACTCTAAAATAAATATATCATTTTTGATTATTAATACATTGTTATCTTCTTCTACTGTTATTTTTGGTTTACCAAAAGATCTATTACTAGCAAAAAAAGTAGGATAATCATTAAATGATCCTGTTTCACTGTATTCAAATCTTATTAAAACATCAGATAATATACTTATTCTATATGTTTTACCTCTAAATACATTTGATGATGGTGTTTTGCTTTTAGTTAAATCAACTTCAAAGTGAGTACCAAAATCATACATAATTATCCTTCCTTTCTATATATTTTATAATTCTATTGTTCTTTTAATTTTACCATCCAGTTATTATATATCTCACAGTTAGCACTAGTTGGAGGTGGGTCTGCTTTTTCCATCTTCACAATCATTGGTATTTTGAATATTCTACCAAATGCTACACAAGTACCAGATTGAAGTGTCTTTTGCTTTTCTACTACATCTTCACTCATATTAGGTACACTTTTAGCTATATATTCAAGATCAGCTGGATGATTTATTTTAAATATTAAGAAGTTAGCACACTGACTTATTACATTTTCATTTAAATCAGTTGGCCTTTGAGTAATTAAATCAAGTAAAAGTCCATATTTTCTTCCTTCTTTAGCAATTCTTTCAAATATGTTATAACCAAATAATTTTTTATCATCACCCTCTAAAACATAACGGTGAGCTTCTTCTAAAATCATATGTATTGGAAAAGATGCTCTTTCTGCAAGTCCCTTTGTATATTTCATAAACATTCTTCCAAATATCTTAACTATAGAACGAGCAAATCTATCATCTACATCTTCTAAATTAAAATTTACAATTTGACTCTTTTTATTTCCATTAATTTGAATTCTTTTTATATATTCATCTAATGTAATATATCCTTCATTAGTAAAGAATGAACTATTACTTCTTGTTGCTAAATCATGTAATTTAACTTTTAAACTCATTGCAGAATCATACATTGCTTCATTAAGTAAATATCTTTCACTGTATAATGTAAAGTTTAATGCTACTTCAAGATCATGTAATGAATAGCTTACTCCAGTACTATCATAATTCCATTTTCTATCTTCATCAATAAATCCTTTTATATAATCACTAATTATTTTTCTTTCAGCAAATCTTCCTTCACTATCTATATCGAAACAATTTCTAAATTGTCTTGTAAATCCAATTCCTGGAACTTCTGTTTCAAGAGAAAGTTCAGCTGTATTAGTTTCACTTAATATTTCAAAAATTTGATCTCTTATCTTTGAAGATGTTTGATTAGTATACATTATTGAAGTTATAGCTTTTGCCAAGATATGATTTTTGAAATCCATTGCTTCTTTATCATTTCTAGCAAACATTTTTACATAAGTAAGTGCAGTATCTACCATAGCAATTTGTGAAAAATTTGTTGCTTCAAGTAAATTCAATACATCTTCAAGTTCTAATAAGCATACAGGAATATTCAATTTTTCATAATTCTTTTTTAAATTAGTTGTAATTACTTTAAATGAATAAAATGGATTATTCTCTTGTAACCTTGAGAAAGCATTTATATATTCACCATATGAATCAAATATAAAAAGATTTGCTTTGTAAGGAATTATTTGACCTTTAGGAAATATATTTTGAATGATTCTACATATACCATATGTTTTACCACTACCTGTATTACCAAATATAGCAGTATGATTACTAAATAACTCATCTATACTTACATTTAATGGAAAGTCATTATAAAGAGGAGATACTCCAAGTCTTATGCTTCTATTTTCAACTCCAGTAAGTATCTTTAATTCTTCTGGATTAATAATTCTTATTTTGGCATCTAAACTGGGCTTTTTAATTAAGCCACCAATAAAATCATTAGAAGTTAATTCTCCTAAGAAAGTTATTTTAATAGTATCTTGTTCAATTGAATCTATTTCACCTAATATTTTTTTATTTTGATCTTCAAATACTACATGCAAATTTATTAAATCTGTTATTTGGGCACCATTTGCTTTATTAATAGCTACAATCGCACTATTTTTGTTAATTGTAAGTATCTTTCCTAACATATTTTACTTCCCCTCTATCCTATTAAATATTGTAACATATAATGATTTTTTTAACAATAGATTTTTATTTAAAAAGCACTCAAGCTGTTAAACTTGAATGCTTAATATTTATTAGTTTTGAAATTGTGAATTATAAAGTTCTGCATAAAATCCATTTTGTTTTATCAATTCATCATGATTTCCAGTTTCAATTATATTTCCATCTTTCATTACTAGAATTAAATCAGCATTTTTGATTGTTGATAATCTATGTGCGATTATAAACGAAGTTCTTCCTTCAGTTAATTTATCCATTGCTTCTTGAACTAATTCTTCTGTTCTTGTATCTACAGAAGATGTTGCCTCATCGAGTATCAAGAATGGTGAATCTTTTATCATACCTCTTGCAATCGTAAGTAATTGTTTTTGTCCTGCAGATATTGATTCATTATCACCAAGTTTATAATCTAATGTTTTAGGAAGTGATTTTACAAAATGATCTACACCCACCACTTTAAGAGCGTTCCATATTTCTTCATCAGTAACATTATCTTTATTAAATTTAATATTGTCCCTTATAGTACCTTCAAATAACCATGTATCCTGAAGAACCATTATGAATAAATCATGAATATTTTCTCTTGTAAGATTACTTATAGGCATATTATCTATCTTTATTTCACCACTATTTACTTCATAGAATTTCATAAGTAAGTTAACTATTGTTGTTTTACCAGCACCAGTAGGTCCAACTATTGCTATCTTTTCACCAGGCTTTACATGACAATTAAAGTCTTTTATAATTTTTCTATCTTTTGTATATCCAAATTTAACATGCTCAAAATCAATATTACCTTTTACTTTTTTAGGATCAAGAAGTCCTGTTAAAGTACTTTCATCTGTCATTTCCTCTTCTTCTAAAAATTCAAATACTCTTTCAGATGCAGCTGCTGCTGTTTGAAGTTGAGTCATACTTTGTGCAATTTGTGAAAGTGGACTAGTAAATAATCTAGCATACATTATAAATGCAATTATTACACCAAATGTAATATTACCTTTTAAAACAAGCAAAGATCCAACTATACAAACTGCAACATAACTAAAATTGCCTATAAATCCCATCATTGGTGGCATAAGACCAGATAAAAATTGACTCTTTCTATTGCAGTCATAAACTTTATTGTTAAGTTCATTGAATTTTTCTAGTGATTCAGTTTCTCCATTATATACTTTAACAACATTGTGTGAACTATATATTTCTTCAATATGACCATTTAACTTACCAAGTTCAGTTTGTCTTCTTACAAAATATTTTTGAGATTTTTTTAATATAAAGCTCATAAAAGCAAAACCAAATATTGAAGATAAGATACATGCAATAGCCATTATTACATTTGTAGTAAACATCATTATTGCACAACCAATAAATAAAGCTACTGCACCAATAAATGTACCTAAACTATTTTGAAGAGACATATTTATAGTATCTACATCATTCGTAACTCTTGATAAAATATCACCATAACTATGGCTATCAAAATATCTTAATGGTAATTTATTTATCTTTTGTGATATTTTTGTTCTTAAAGATTTAGCAAAATTGTTTGATGCAACTACCATTAGATAATTTTCTATATAACTAAATAATGCACTAAGTAAATATAAACATACTAAGAAGATTGTTATATTTTTTATCTTATTTCTATTCATATTAGGTTTAATTAATTCATTTATATTACTTGAAAGTGTATCTAATTTACTATAGATTTTTGTAGGATCGTTTATATCCACATTTTTCATAATATTTAACAACTCTACTTTATCTTTTGATGTAATATTTATACCTTCAATAGTAGTATTCTTAAATATCAATAACTTTATTGAATCTGGTATTTCTATTACCTTTTCCATTGTATTTTCTTTTGTTATTGTATTCAATATTTCATAATATTTTGTTTGATCATCTATGCTTATCTCTTTTAATGAATCTTGTGATAATATTAGATTTTCTTGTATATCATTTGTAATATCTTTTGTGAGTAACTCTAAATTATCTTTATTAATTACTATTCCACCTTGAATTTCATTTGTTAAATCTTTTATTTTATTTGGACCAATAATTGATAAGACACTGCTTATCATTGATAGTAGTACAGCTACTATAATAAGCGGCATTAATTTACTTAAATATTTTTTTAACTTTAGTAATGCTTCTTTAAAATTCTTTGGTTTTTCAAATGATGCACCTGGTCCATGTCCTCTTGGAATTCTTGTTCTAGGAGTTTCTTCGTTTTCATTATTCATTTTCTAGTTCCTCCTTTGATAGTTGTGAATATGCTATTTCTTTATATACTTTGCATTTATTTAATAATTCTTTATGTGTTCCAATTCCAACTGTTTTACCTTTATCTAAAACAATTATCTTATCAGCATTTTTAATTGTTCCTATTCTTTGAGCAACAATTATACTTGTAGCATCTTTTGTATACTCTTTTAATTTTTTTCTAAGCACATAATCTGTTTTATAATCAAGAGCACTAAATGTATCATCAAATATATATATTTCCGGATCTCTTGCGATTGCTCTTGCAATTGATAATCTTTGCTTTTGACCACCAGATACATTTGTACCTCCTTGTGAAATATTTGAGTCATATTTTTTTGGCATTTTTTCTACAAACTCTTTTGCTTGTGCAACATCTATTGCTTCTTTGATTTTGTCTTCGGTAAATTCATAATTAGATTTTTTACCATAACTAACATTATATTTGATAGTTCCATTAAACATAACTGCTTTTTGTGGAACATAGCCAAGTCTATCATATAATGAATTTAAATCATAATCTTTTACATCTATTCCATCAATTAAGATTGAACCACTTGTAACATCATAAAATCTTGGAATTAAGTTAACAAGTGTACTTTTTCCACTTCCAGTTGAACCTATAATAGCAATAGTTTCACCTTTATTTGCTTTAAATGATATATTTTCTAAAACTGGTTCATCTGAATCTGGATATTTAAAACTAACATTTTTAAATTCTACTGTGCCTGTTTCTTCTGATTTTTTAACTTTGCCATTTTTGATTTTTGTTTTTGTACTAAGTACTTCATTAATTCTATCAGCAGAAATAGAAGCTCTAGGATACATTATAAATATCATTGCTAACATCAAGAATGACATAATTACTTGCATAGCATACGAACTAAAAACTACCATATTACTAAATAATGTAATTTTATCTGCGAGTAATGCTTTGCTTATAAGTATACTGCCCATGAAATATATAGCAAGTGAAACACCATTCATAATTAAATACATCATAGGAGACATAATACTCATTACTTTTTGATTAAATAATTGAGTGTTCGTAAGCTTTTTATTTACTTTTTCAAACTTACTTTCTTCCATCTCATCTGCATTAAATGCTCTAATAACTCTTATACCTTTTAAATTTTCACGAGTAAGTCCATTGACATTATCAATTAGTTTTTGAACTATTTTGAATCTTGGTAAAACTATTAACATAAGTACGATAACCATTATTAATAGAACTAATACTGCTCCACCTGTAATAGCTGTCCATTCAAAACTTTTATTAATTATTTTTCCAATAGCCCATACAGCTGTTATAGGTGCTTTTATCATCATTTGTAAGCCCAATGTTAACATAACTTCAACATTTGTAACATCATTAGTTGTTCTAGTTATAAGACTACTTGTTTGGAATTTTTTTATTTCTGCCATGCCAAATTCTTGTACTTTAATAAATAATTTTTCTCTTATATTTTTAGAAAACTTACTTCCAACATTAGCAATAATATAACCTACTACACATGAAGAAGCTAAACTTGCAAAAGCACATAATATCATGTATAAGCCTTCTTTTAAAATATCTTTAGTTGCGCCACTTGTTTGAACAAGTTTTGTTATTTCACTCATGTAATCAGGTATTTTAAGTTCAAGCCATACTTGGAATATAATAAATAGACTCGATAATATAATTAATAAACAATCTTCCTTTTTAAGATTTTTGAATAATTTAATCATCATTTTCTCCCTTCAAATTATTTTGTATTTGTTTTGTTACTTTAAAAAATACTCGTAAATCATCTTCTTTAATATTATTTTTTAGAACTTTTTCAAATTCAATAATATTTTTCTCTATTTCTTTATTTATCTTTTTACCATAAGGAGTAAGAATTATTCTTTTACTTCTTAAATCATCTTTAGAAGATTCTGTACTTATAATATTATTTTTCATCATAGTTTGTATTATTCCAGATATTGTTGACTTTCTAAATGGCAAAGCCCCTTCTAAATCTTTTTGATAAACTACTTTATCTGAATTTTTGTATAAAAAGCGTGTAATCATCATTTGACTTGGACTCAACATATAACTATTGTTCTTACTATAAGACATAATTTTTCTTATAATCAAATTATCAATCTTTTTAATTTCTGATCCTATACTTTGTTCTTCCATAGCGATACTCCTTTAGTTAGGTAACTAACTATAACGATTATACTATTCAGATTTATAATGTCAACAAAGAAAGGCTATTTTCACAGAACTTTTACAATTATATCGTCTTTTTGCTTCATCGACTTTCATCTCCACAAACGTAAATTCCGATAGTCGCTACCGTACATATTTACCTTTATTTTGAAAAGAAGGAGAAGTTATCCCCTTCTTCTACACATATGCTTTAATAAGCACACTTTCTTCCATCTCTTTTTCTTCTTATAGCAGAACCAAGTTGTTGTCCTAACTCATTTAATAAGCTAATTGCTTTAACAACTGCATTTATAATTGTACCAACCGATACTGCTCCACCTTGTATTTTAATTAATTCTTCTTCTTTTAACATTTTTCCTCCTACTATTATTTTTTTCTACATTTTAACGGCCTTAAATACCCATCCACGAGGCCAATAATGAATGAAATGATTGAACCACCAACGCCAACAATTACCCAATTTACTCCCCCCTTTATCTCTTTTAATTCTGATTCAGTAATCATGCTAACTCCTTTCTAATTTATATTTCTTTTTGAATAAATCTATTATTTCTTTTTTATGTGAAACATATATTATTGTTTTATCACTATAAAATTCAAATATCTTATCAAGTATTTCTTTTTCTTCATCAAAAGATACTTCACTTAATGCTTCGTCAAGAATGATATAATTACTATTTTTAAGTAAACTTCTAGCTAATAATATTTTTTGTTTTTCTCCTCCAGATATATTAAATCCATTATCCTCTATAACATAATTATCTCTTAAAATACTTCTACTCCTAAGTATATTTAAATTACAAATATTAATCATTTTTTCATATTCTTCATTACTAATATTTCTATGATAAATAATATTATTCTTTAATGTATCATTAATTATATAGTTATTTTGTGATACATAAGTAAAACTATTTGATATGACATTACTATTGATATCTTTAATATTTAAATCACCTATATAAATTTCACCTTTATATTCTTTTAAATATTTTAATAATATTTTCATAATAGTACTTTTACCATTACCACTACTTCCATAAAGTAAAAATTTACTTCTATTAACTATATCAAAAGATACATTTTTAAATATAAAATCTATATTGTTTGGCGAGTATGATAGATTTCTTATGCTTATATTGCCATCTATTATTTCATTTGTTTCTCTATCTTTTGAATCTTTTATCAATAATAAATCATTTATTCTCTTATAAATGTTTTTAAGATAATCAATTGATTCACTTAAATCAAGTATAGTTTTTATAGGATTTATAAAATATATTACTATAGCTTGAAATAATACAAAACTACCTAAAGTAAAAATATTTTTATTTATGAATATACAACCTAAAAACACAAATGATATATATGAAAAATCTGAAACAAAATCTTTTAAAATGTTTTCTTTATTTTGATTGTTTAGGGAATTAGTTTTTTTTAAATGATAAATGTTAAAATTCATTTCAGTGAGATTAACAATGTCGTTTGTTAAATTTAAATTCTTATTTATTTCATAACTACATATATTATCATTTAATGATTTATTATATTTTTCTTCATAAATCATAACTTCTTCATTTAGATTTCTTAATTTAGTTTTATTTAATAAAATAATAAAAGCATATAATATAAGTTCAATTAAGTATATAAAGAACAATTTATAATTGATTATTAAAAGTAATGTTAAACTTATTAAAACTAAAAGTATATTTGATAGAGTTGTGGTAATAATATTTAATAGGACATCTAAAAATAGCTTAAAATCATTCATTCTTGATATAATTTCACTGGAAGATTTATTCTTAAAGAATTGATAAGGGAGATAAAATAATTTTCTTATAAAATCATTATTTAATTCTTTTGATAATTTATTATTCAAACTAATAACTATTTTATTATTAATAAATAACATTATTGTTTTAATTATTAAAGATATTATAAAGATAATTGTAAAGACGATTAGCTTTTTATAATCATAGTTAGGTAATATATAATCTATAACTATATATGAATAATAATTAAGTAATATTCCAAACAAAATAATAAATATATTTATAATTAATATTTTAAAGAGTTCTTTTCTGTTCAACCAAATATAAGTCTTAATTATATTTTCATTTTTAGAGAAACTATTACATACCTGTTTAACAGGATAAATAACAATTGAAGTATTCAAGTACATATCTTTAAATTGTTCTTTAGTGATTTTAGTTATACTGCTTGATGGATCCATCACAATTATTGACTTCTTATTAATTTTATATATCACAATAAAATGTAAAAAATTATCTTTCTTACAATGACATATTATTGGTAATGTCACTTTACTATTTATAATGTCATCATAATTATAATGAGATGCAAAGCCATCAAATCCATATAACCTAGAACCATTAATGATATTAAAAGCGTTTGTACCCTCTCTAGTAGTTTTTAGATTCATAGTTACTTCTTCATGCGAAGCTTCTAATCCATAATATTTCATTACAGATAATAAACATGAAGGACCACAATCTTTATAGCCATTTTGTCTTACAATATATTGTTTCATCTTATCCCCCTACTATTATTATTAGCGAAAACTTTATAAAACACTTCTTTTTTTTAAAACTTTTTTCAAAAAAATAAAAAAGATTAGTAAAACTAATCTTTAATAATAAATCATATATTTTTAAGTATATCTATATTATGTTTTATGTCATTATGTATATACGAAGCAGATACTAATATATCAGCACCAGCATCTTTACACAACTTACCTGTTTCATCATTAATACCACCATCTACAGATATTTGTGTTTTTAAATCATTTTCTGTTATATATTCTTTTAATTCTTTTATTTTACTTGGGGTTGTTTCTATAAATGTTTGACCACTCTTACCAGGATATACACTCATTACAAGTACTAAATCTATTCTATCTAAATAAGGAAATATATTTTTAATATCAGTATCAGGATTTACAGCAATACCTACTTTTAATCCATAATCTTTTATTTCATTAATCATTTTATCTATATTTTCTACTGCTTCATAATGAAATGTTATGTTATTCGTATTAAGCATTGCATAGTCTTCTATATATTTAGAAGGATTATTAACCATCAAATGTACATCAAGAGGAAAACTTGAATATTTTGTTATTTTAGTTATCTCACCTATTGTCCAAGTTTTATTTTCTACGAATTTGCCATCCATTATATCAATATGTATAGCATCAGCATTTGTATTATCTAATTCTTTTACTATATCTTGAGGCTTTATTGTACTAGATAATATTGATACATTTATTTTCATTCCTTTGTTTCCTCCATAAATTTTAAATAATTTTGATAACGCCACTCTGGTATTTTGCCTTTATTAACTTCTTCAATTATAGAACATCCGTCTTCTTTTATATGAAGACAACTTCTATATTTACATGGTTTATTAAAATCATAATAATATTTTTTTATTTCTTTTTTAGGGATTGTTAATTCGAGTGAACTAAATCCAGGAGTATCAGCAATTAATCCATCATTTACTTCTAAAAGTTCAACTAGTCTAGTTGTATGTTTACCCCTACCAAGAGAAGTTGATACTTCACCTGTTTTAAGTGATAAAGATGCATCAATTTTATTTAATAATGTACTTTTTCCTGCTCCTGTTTGACCACAAAGTGCTACTACAGAATTAGCAAACTCTTTTTTTATTTTAGAAACACTAGTATTAACATATATTTTAATTTTCAATTTTCTATAATAATTGATATATTTTTTTATTTCACTTTTTTCTTTCATAGTTATCATATCAGTTTTTGTAATAACTATAATAGGCTCTATTTCATTTTTATAAGCAATAAGTAAAAATTTATCAATTAAATAAGAAGAAAAAGCTGGAATTGATGTACTCATTACTATTAAGAGTTTATCTATATTAGCAATGAGTGGTCTTTCCAGGTAGTTTTTTCTTAGTTCTACTTTTTCTATTGTCTTTGTATTAACATCAACTATAACATTATCACCAACTACTGGAACTACTTTCATATTTCTTAATTTTCCTCTAGTTCGTGTATCAATTATCGTATTATTTTCTAATAATACTCTATGTATAAATTTGTTAATACATATAATTTTACCTTTCATATTACTCCCCTGTATTGTCTCCTTCAGTTGGAACTTTTGTTGGCTCTGTAGTTGGTTCTTCTACTTCTGGTGCTCTTGCAATTGTTATTACAAGACTAGCTCCAGGTGTTACAAGTGAAGAAGCCGCTCTACTTTGCTTTAATATTGTACCTTCTGCAGCTGAAGTTGTTTCTTGATATTTTATCTCAAGTTTTAATTCATGTTTTTCTGCGAATTCTTCTATTTTAGCAATAGTATATCCTTTTGTAAAGTCTGGATATTTATATTCTACTTTTGGAATATATATCTTAACAGGACTACCAAGTTTACTTTTTTCACCAGCAGCAGGTTCAGTCTTAAGTACTGTATCTTCTTTTGGCTTCTTAGATTCATCAACAGCCTCTGCAACTATTTCGACATTACACTGACATTTTGCTTCGATTTTGCCTTGAGCAATTAAATAATTTTCACCAGTGAAATCTTCCATTACATATGCAGCTTCACCACTAGATATATATAGAATTACTTCTTTTGGTAACTTATTATTACTACCAATTTCAGGACTAGTTTTAACTACATCTCCCTCTTTTACAACATCACTTGCAATATATTTATAATCTTTTGCTATATCAAATCCAGCATCATTTAACATCTTAGTAGCAACTTGAACGCTCCTATTCGCAACATCAGGTATAATTGCTTCTTTATTATCATCATGAAGAAGTATTGTAAGTCCAACAGTTAATAATAATACAAGCCCAACAAATATACTTAATATTATTATTAAAGTTCTATTTTGTTTTTTATCTTCAATTTCATCCTCATCGGTGTCATCTTTGACTTTTTCTACTTTTTTAGTTTTTGTTGTTGCATCTTTGATTGCTTCTACTTCTTTATCAAGTGCTTTTGTTTCTTCTAAATCGTTTTCTGGATATGGATAAACATATCTTTTTTCATCAACTCTGCTAGCATCAAGTGCAGTTTTTAAATCATCATGCATTTCTCTTGCATCTTTATATCTATTTTTAGGATTCTTAGCTGTTGCCTTTATTATTACATTTTCAATAGATTGTGGAATTGATGAGTCAAATTTTCTTACACTTGGAAGTGGTTCTCTCAAATGTTTAAGTGCTATTTCAACAGCATTATCTCCTTTATATGGAAGAAGACCTGTTAATAACTCATACATCATTATTCCCATTGAGTAGATATCACTTCTAATAGTTGATCCTTTACCATTTGCTTGTTCTGGAGGTATGTAGTGAACTGTTCCCATAACTGAATTTGTTTGTGTAAGTTGAGTAGAATTTAATGCTATTGCTACTCCAAAATCAGTTATCTTAATCATCCCATTTGATAAAATCATTATATTTTGAGGCTTTATATCCCTATGAATAATATAAGCATCATGTGCATGTGCCATACCATCTGTAACTTGTAGCATTATATCAATTACTTCTGTTACTGATAAATGTCCTCTTTGTTTTAACACTTGTTTTAATGTTTTACCATCAACATATTCCATTACTATATAATATTGACCATCGTCTTCACCAACATCATATATTTCAACTATATTTGGATGTGAAAGACTTGTAGCAGATAATGCTTCTCTTTGAAATCTTCTTACAAACTTTTCATCATTAGCAAGATCTCCACGAAGTACTTTAACTGCAACATTTCTATCCAAATAAGTATCATGAGCTAAATAAACATTAGCCATACCACCCTCACCAAGGGTTTTTATAATTTGGTATCTATCATTTATTTTAGTACCTTTAACTATCACACTATTCACCACTCATTCTCATATAAGCTATTGTAATATTATCATTGCCCCCACGAGTATTCGCTTTCATTATTAATTTATCCACTTTTTCTTCTATTTCAAGTTCACTATCATTTAGAACTTTTTCTATTTGTTCAACTGTTAACATGTTAGTAAGTCCATCACTACATAGGAATATTCCATCAACAGTTCTCTCAACATCAAAAATGTCCATATCTATTATTTCAGCAGCACCAAGTGCTTTCATAAGAACATTCTTTTGAGGATGATTTTTTGCTTCTTCTTCAGTAAGTTCTCCATTTTCAAGTAATATATTTACAAGTGTATGATCTTTTGTTACTTTATAAAGTTTTCCTTTTTTCTCTACGAAGCCACTTGAATCGCCAACGTTACCAAATAGCAAGAAATCATCTGTTAGGATTGAACACACACAAGTTGTCCCTAGACCATTTGCGTCAATGTGTTCTTCTGCATATTTAAGTATCTTTACATTTATTTCATCTATTATTTCTTTTAACCATATAACTGCATCTTCTTTAGTTCCTATACTAGATAGTTCACTAAAACGTTTTCCAAGTTCTGTTACTACAAGAGAACTAGCTATTTCACCAGCTTTATGTCCTCCCATACCATCAGCAACTACAAGTAAGTATTCACCTTTAAGATTTTTTACGATTGTAACTGAATCTTCATTATGACTTCTTACTTTTCCTGGATCAGTTTGATAACAAGTTTTCATTTTTCACCTTCTTTTTGTATTGATTACTAAGAGGTAGTATCTAATTACTACCTATCTCTTTCTTATTATTATATTTATTTTATTTGATTTAAGTATATCATAAAAATTTTTAATTTTAAAGTCATTACTTTTCTTCATTGTAAATTAGATGTTACATTAAAAGAAAATTATACTTAAATTAATATTTTTTTATAAATTAATGTTATCACTTTCATGACTTGCTTTTAATTGTCCACAGGCACCTTTAATACCTTTGCCCATCTCTCTTCTCATTTGAACATTTATTTTATTTTTTACTAGTTCATCATAAAAAGCATTTATTCTTTCTTTAGAACTTCTTTTAAAATTACTACTAGTACTATTATATGGTATTAAGTTCACATAAACTAGTTTTCCTTTTAAAAGGCCAGCAAGTTCCTTAGCGTCTTCTATACTATCATTAATTCCTTCTAATAAAATATATTCCATTGTCACTTTTCTATTAGTTTTAGAAATATAATAGTCAACTGCATCCATTAATTCATTCATTTTATACGCTTTACTAATAGGCATTAAAGTTTCTCTAATTCTTTGATTTGGAGCGTGCAAACTTATTGCTAAATTTACTTGAGTATCTAAATCAGCAAATTCTTTGATTCTTGGTACTATTCCACAAGTACTTACTGTAATTCTCCTTGAACCTAAATCAATTCCTTTAGGACAATTTAATATCTTAATAGCCTTTACTAAATTTGTAAAATTATCAAATGGCTCTCCTATTCCCATTACAACTATATTATCCACTTTAATATTTTCTAACTTTTCTATGGTTAAAACTTCTAATATAATTTCAGCTGTAGTTAAATTTCTAACTCTTTTTAACTTTCCACTTTCACAAAAAGCACAAGCCATATTACAACCAATTTGAGTACTTATACATATACTATTTCCATAATCATGTTTCATAAGTACTACTTCAATACTAGAATCTTTTACTTCAAGTAAATATTTATTTGTGTCTTCACTCTTTAATTCATCTAAAACTTTTAAATATTTTATTTCAAAATTATTATTTAAAAATGCTTTTAATTCCTTACTAATATTAGTTATTTCATCAAAAGAAGAAACTCTTTTTTTATATATACCTTCAAATATTTGAGTAGCATTGTATTTTTTAAATCCATTATCTACTAAATAATTCTCAAGTTCATCTAATGTAAAATCATATATACTCATATTAAACACCCATTAAATTATATCATTAATATAAGTCACTTGTAAAATAAAAACTATACATAGAACGTATAGTTATTTAAGATATCCAAGCTGTTTAGCAAATTCAACAACACTATCTTTATATTGCTCATCAACATCTGCATATACTAAAGTGTTATCTATTTTACATAATAATTTATATTTACCTTTTGTTAATAATTTATATTCAGAATAATTATCAGTTTCAACTATTTCAGCTTTATCGTTATCATTTTTTTGTGATTCAAATCTCTTTTTATTTCTATCATACATCTTTTGAGCAACTTCACTATCATCTAAAGTATAATATTCTACTTGATATTTATTTTTAACTCTAGCAACTAAAGCCTCCATAATACCTTTATTATTATTTAAACTTTCAGTTACATCAGTAATTTCATAGTCATCACTTTCTCCAACTAATTTAAAAGAATCAGATGAAATAGGCTTTCTTACCTCTTCTTCTTTTTTACACGCTGAAAATGTAAATAACATTAATACTCCAAGTATAGCTAATGATAATTTTTTATTCATATCTATCTCCTACCTTACTTAACAAATATATCATTTTTACTTTTATTTTTCAATAACAAAGAAAATAAAAAGTACTTTTTTAGTACTTCTTATTCTAATATTGCTTTAATTCTTCTTACACCAGCACTTGATGCTTCTTCTTTTACTATTTTAAAATGTCCTAGTTCACTAGTATTTTTAACATGAGGACCACCACAAAGTTCTTTTGAAACATTATCACCTATTGTATAAACAGTTACAATATCAGGATATTTTTCAATGAACATACATTCAGCACCAGATGCTATAGCTTCTTCTTTTTTCATTTCTTCTACTTTTACAGGAAGACCTTCATTTATCCATTTATTAACTAAATCTTCAGTTTGTTTCTTTTCTTCATCAGTAAGTTTATGATCACAACTAAAATCAAATCTCATTCTTTCATCAGTAATATTACTTCCTTTTTGATGAACATCTTTACTTACCACTTGTTTTAAAGCAGCATTAAGTAAATGAGTTGCAGTATGATATTTAGTTTCTATTTCATTGTTACCAGAAAGCCCGCCCTTAAATTGACCAGCAGAAGCAGTTCTTGATAATTCTTGATGTGCTTTAAACTTTTCTTTGAATCCTTCTTCATCAACATTTAGACCTTTTTCATGAGCAAGTTCTACTGTAAGTTCAATTGGAAAGCCATAAGTATCATATAATCTAAATGAAGTATAAGCATCTAAATCTTTATTATCTCTAGTTACTTTTTCAAATTCACGAAGTCCTTTTTCAAGAGTTCTATTGAATTTTTCTTTTTCATTCTTAAGTACTTCTAATACAATATTTCTGTTATCCTTAAGTTCACTATAATATATTTCATATTTATTCATTATAAGTGATGCGATTTGACTTTCCCAGTCACTATTAACATCAATATTTAATTTTTTAGCATGTCTAATTGCTCTTCTAATTAATCTTCTTAAAATATAGCCTTGTCCTACATTACTAGGCTTAATACCAGCAGGGTCAGCACTTATAAATACAGCTGTTCTTAAGTGATCAGCAATTATTCTCATACTTACTTCGTTGCCTTCATATGGAAGATTAGATATTTTAGAAATTAGTTCAATAACATCGCTCCATATACTAGACATATAGTTATCGTTTACACCTTCAAGTACTGCTGTTACTCTCTCTACTCCCATACCTGTGTCGACATTCTTTTTAGGTAGTTCTTCAATACTTCCATCACTATTCTTTTTGTATTGCATGAATACATCATTCCATATTTCTACCCATCTTACATCTTCCGGATCAAACTTCTCAGGAACAGGTTCATTACTTCTCCAATAAAACATTTCAGTATCAGGTCCACAAGGTCCAGTTTCTCCAGCAATCCAGAAATTATCATCAACAGTTCTTGCGATTCTTTCTTCTTTTATGCCAAGGCTTAACCATTTATCATGAGCAGTATTATCAAATGGAATATTATCTTTACCAGCATATACTGTTACTGCTAGTTTTTCTACTGGTATATTAAGTACTTTTGTTAGAAATTCAAAACTCCATTCAATTGCCTCATCTTTAAAATAATCTCCAAGTGACCAATTTCCTAACATTTCAAAGAATGTATGATGATAAGTGTCTCCAATTACATCTAGATCATTTGTTCTAATACATTTTTGATAATCACATAGTCTTGTTCCATATGGATGTGGTTCTCCCATTAAATATGGTATTAATGGTTGCATACCTGCAGTATTAAATAATACACTTGGATCATTTTCAGGTACTACTGGCGCACTAGGTATTTGCTTGTGTCCTTTACTTACAAAAAAATCAATAAACAAATCTTTAATTTTCATTTTTTCCTTCTCCTTTTCTAAAATAAAAAAGAATAGTACATAAGGAGTCATTATGACGGTACCATCCTTTTATTTAACTTAATTAATATAACGTATTTCCACGTGAGTGATTAACTCATAAATGAAAGTAGCTTCAAATAACAATATTATTAGTTTTCACCAACCACTAACTCTCTATAGAATATTAGTTTACTCTACTCGTCTTTCAATGAACATATTTTAACAAATATTTTTTAAGAAATCAATAAGTTTTCAAACTATTTTTGCTTTAATATTAATGATGATGGTACATTTATATCTTGACATCCAAAATCAATTTTATACAATCTATCCCAATACTTTTTAAATTCTTCACCTCTATTTGAAAACTTTTCTATTCCAAGTGCTACTAAACTTGCTGGTTCACCTGTTAATCCTCTTCTTTCGATTTCAAGATCAATTTTCCTAAATGAAGTGCCTTTATTAACTTCTTTTATCATATCGATAGCTGTTTCAACAATCGTAGCTTTATAACCAGGTTCAGTACAATTATCAGCATATTCTAACCATTCTTCTATCTTCTCTTTCTTCACTACTTCTAATCCATTTTTCATGAGTAAATATTTTTTCTTTTGAACTTCGAGTTCTTCTTCTCTTGCTCTTTTATCAGCTAATTCTCTATTTCTTTTATATTCACTTTCTTTCTTATCAACAATTCTATCTCCAAATATCTGTCTTTCAATTTCAAAAAATTCTAAAGCATTATGACATTTATGTGTTAAAGGTATATTTAAATTTGAATATAATTCTGTTCCATCCATCAATTTTATATATAATATTCCACCATTCCAATTAAGAAAAGGCATATCACCTGATCCAATAAAAACTCTAGAAAATGGAGATACTCCTCTTAACGTACCTTGAACAAGATATTGCTTTTCATTATCATAATATGTACATGACACTTCTTCACCAATATGACTTTTTAAATTATTGAACATCTCTATTGCAATTTTTTCTTTAGATTTTTGTTTTTTAGAAATATATTCTTCAAATGTTATATCAGTATCATTCATTAATAAAACTACACCACCTTTAGTAATACATACATATTCACATCCAGATACTTCAGCAGTAGAAATAACAGTACTATATTTAGGATCATTACCATAAATTCTCTTTAGTTCAGCAACACTCATTCTTCTCCCATAATAAATCCAATTAGTAACATTCTCTTTTTCACTAGAATAAGTTTTATCTTTATCAATAATATATTCAATATCATAAAAACGAATCGCTTGAACTATATTATCATTTAAAAATAATTCTGGCTCTTTTGACTTTACTTCTTCAATTTTAATATCACTTATTAATGATCTACTACATATTTTTTCAGCATAACTTTTTATTACTTTTTTCATATATTATCCCCACACAATCAAAAACCTTTTATTTATGAAAGGTATCATAACATAAAAGGTTCAATTTGTAAAGAATATGGTAAGGCTATTAGCCTATCCTGAATGCAGGAGAAACACCACCATCACGATAGGCATATCCATTACCTCGCATACCATAAAATCCAATATTATTATCATATTTAGCTGAACGATGCCACCAAAAATATTGAGTTTTTCCATGTTTTTTTATAGCACTATTATAATTATTATAGGTTACACCTAAATTACTATAATAATCTAACTGTCTAGTCTGATTTTTAGCTCTATCTACTTCAGAACCATACATTCCAGTCCAATCTCCCCAAACTTCCATTGGCGATAATAAATACAATTTATCAGTAGACGTGAAATTAGCACTATCTGAACTACCATATCCTGACACAACTGTTGTTTCTACTATTCCACTTCTTAAATCAGATGGTAATGAATTATATATATCATTATTTACAAATGTTCTCATTGCTGATGCTGGCCAACCATCTTTATTCCAGCCATATTCATATTCTACATTCTTATATGTTCCGGCTGGATTCATATTATATGTTGTTATTATATCTGCAAATTCAAGAACAAATCCGCATGCTGTTTGTGAATAACCAGACTTAGAACAAAAACTAGGCTTAGATTTATTTGCAATACGTAAAGTATGTGTTCCATATGTTCCCATATCTATTGTTCTAGTATCACCAACATTGTATTTGCTTATGTTATTATTTCCAACTGCTTTAATTATTGTTTTCCATGAATCAGCCGCAAATGAATTAGGTGCTGGAATATCTTTATCAGCAATATCAGTAAAGTATCCTGGACTGCTTGTTCCACCATCTATATGAGCATATGTTTTATCAATATAGCTTGAATTATATTTAGTTCCTGCTCCGCCTATTAGTTTAGTACAACCATAAAACATATAAGTGCTGGATGTAACTTTATCAGTATTAAACTTATTACTTACATATATTGTTTTAAGATTTGTAGAACTAGAAAACATATAACTCATATTCGTTACTTTTGATGTATCAAAATTGTTTAAATCTAATGTAGTTGCTTTGCTACCAGAAAACATATAACTCATATTTGTTACATTGCTTGTATTAAAATTACTTACATCTAGCATTGTGGATTTACTATTCCAAAACATATAGCTCATATTTGTTACTTTGCTCGTATTAAAATTACTTACATCTAGCGTTGTGGCTTGACTATAATAAAACATATAACTCATATTTGTTACATTGCTTGTATTAAAATTACTTACATCTAGCATTGTGGATTTACTATTCCAAAACATATAGCTCATATTTGTTACTTTGCTCGTATTAAAATTACTTACATCTAGCGTTGTGGCTTGACTATTAGAAAACATATCACTCATATTTGTTACATTGCTCGTATTAAAATTACTTACATCTAGCGTTGTGGCTTGACTATTAGAAAACATATTACTCATATTTGTTACATTGCTTGTATCAAATTTACTTACATCTACGGTTGTGGATTTATTACCTTTAAACATCCAACCCATATCCGTTACTTTTGATGTATCAAAGTTACTTACATCTAAAGTTGTAGCTTGACTTCCTTCAAACATACTATACATATTGGTTACGTTTGATGTATCAAAATTACTTAAATCTAATGTTGTGGCTTGACTATCTATAAACATATATGACATATTTTTTACGATTGATGTATTAAGTTTGCTCGCATCTAAAGTTGTAGCTTGACTATAAGCAAACATAAAATCCATAAGAGTTACATTACTTGTGTCAAAACTACTTAAATCTAATGTTGTGGCTTGGCTTTTATAAAACATAGCACTCATATTTGTTACTTTGCTTGTATTAAAATTGCTTAAATTTATTGAAGTAGCTTGACTGTAAACAAACATATTTGACATTGAGGATATTGGTTTATTGTTAATATACGTACATAAACTACTTGTTACTGCATCAGTACTTGTTCTATCAGTAAGCTGTACTCCCCAACCATCAGTAGTTATATTTCTCCAAGATAAAGATGAACTATTTTTTCCTTCTTGTTTATAAGCATATGTATATTGTCCATTCACATATTTTAAACCTTGTGTTAAAGTATTTGTTGTTGTACAAAAATATGTATTAGTACTAGGTGTTTCTACTAATGTTATCTCACTATAAGTGGATGGTGTTATTATATCTTGAATAGTGTTTGTTATATATCCACCTTTCATAGTGAGTGCTATATTTTGAGAAGAAGCACTATTGTTTGTAATTAATAGTTTTATTGTATTTGAATTACTACTTGTTATTGAATCATTTGGCTTATTATATGTAGTTACTACTTCGTCTGTATCTTTAGTTGTTTCATAATATTTAACAGTAATGTTTGTATTCTTTAAATAAAGTAACTTATAATATGTATCTACTGGATTTAAATTATTTACCTTAACATCTACAATTGTTTCTCCTGTTGGTACTGTTAAAGTGTTAGTACTACTTCCATTTAATTCTATTGAATATTTAAGTTCTCCAATATACATTTCTGCTGCTTTATGATTGTTTGATGTAACGATATAACTAGAAAAAGTAACACTTAAAAGAATACTTATTCCTATAAGTACTGAAATAACAGCAAAATATTTTTGTAAGAAATTAACTATTCTATTCATGACATTATTATAGCACGTATAATAATGATTAGTAAATGAATTAAATTTAAAAGATTTGATTTTTATTCAAAACTTATACTTGCAAATAAATAATAGTTCTAGATAATCTAGTGGGGAATAAAAATTAACTATTTAAATAATCACTTTTATACTAAACAAAAAAGCACTATTTCTAGTGCTATTATTATATCTATCTTTGATTTTTTTATTGAAGTGGTGTACCTGGTGTTGTTGGTGTTTCAGAAACAGGTGCAGCAGGTATACTAGGTGTTTCTCCTATTACTGGTGTTACTGGAGTTTCAGGAACACTTGAAGCAACAGGTGCTACTTCAGGAGTAACAGTTGAAGTTTCAACTTGAGGTGCTACTGGTGTTGTACCAATGCTTGGAGTTTCACCTATACTTGGTGTTTCTCCTATTGATGGAGTTTCGCCAATTGGTGGAGCCATAACTTCAGGGCTTTGAACTGATGCCTCTGGTTGTACCATTGGTGCTGGTTCTTCAATCACTAAAGTTGGTTTCTCAGTTGTAGCTGGCACTGGTGACTCCACAGCTGGAGTATTAAAAATACTTTCAACTGGTGCTTCAGTCGCAGGAGCTACTTGAGGTGTAACTGGTGTACTTGTATTTAAAGTAACATCGTTAGCAGTTGCTTCAAGACCACTTAAACTAGGCTCAACTGGTGCTGGTGCAGGAGCTACAGCAGGAGCTGGTGTAACAGTATCAGCTTGTGGTGCTACCCCAGGATTTGCCATGGCTGGCGCTGGTTGTGGTGGAACAGACGCTCCAGGAACAACTTCTCCTCCTTTTTGTTTTTTCTTTTTACCATCAACAATAAATCCAATTAATGCAAATAGTAATATTACAGCAACAATCATAAAAATCAAATAATTATCTGCTAAAAAATTTAATATATTATCTTTCATATGAGTATCATATCCTCCTTATTCTCATAGTACTATTTTAACATTTAATATTTAATATTTCAATATAAAATTTTGATATTAAGAAATATTTAATTTTTTACCTTTTGGTTGTATATGAATCCAAGTATTTCCATCATTTACTTTAAGTTCACTTCCATCTTCTAAAGTATAAATAGTTTTACTTGCTCTATCTTTTTTACTCCATTTTATCTTTATTGCTTCACCATTTGAAATATAATATCCTTCTCCATTACCAACATTATATAAATCTTGTCTACCTTTTCTATCACTCTGTATACTAGAATTTTGCACTTGATAAGTTATTATATTTTTAACAGTATATTGTTTTTTAGTGATAAGGTCAGTATGTTCTTTTCCTCCCATAAACATTTTATAATTCATATTCTCAGGATCATAAACATATTTTGTTGTTTGATATGATGAATATACTATTTCAACTATATTTGCTTCTTTTTTATTTTCAGTTTTATATTCCATTTTAATAGGACTATATTTGAGTAACTGTTCTTCAGTGGTATTTCTATATTTTTTTGATTTTATTAACTTATTAATTCTATCCATTGATGTAAATGCAGTATGTTCATATGCTCTATGAAGTGAAGTATCTCTAAAAAATCCTTTAGCATCATACATACCATTTATATTGTTAATCTTTAAACTTTTTATATCACTTAATGCTTGTGGTGAATGCCCATAATGAACAAATATAGCATCATTTTCAAGAACATAATCTAAAAAATAATGTCTTGCGCTTCTAACAGAACCTATCTTTTTAGTTGTTTGGTCTTTAAAAAGTGCGATTATTCTTGTGATTCCACCTTCTGCGATAAGTTCGTATGCAAGATATGCATCCTGTAGTCCAGCATGTGGATAAGCATCATGATTGTTATTAATTGATACTGCGATAGGTCTAGTTTTAGAATCTTCATCAATTATCTTAACCTTAGGTTTAACCACATAAATATTACCAATATTGATTCCATTTTCCATAGTATATTCTAGTATCTTATCATACACATTAAAATAATTAAATGCTATTACTGAAATACCAGCAAATATCACAAAAAATAATAAATTTCTTAACATTTTACTTTTTTTCTTTTTCATATACATTCTCCATCTAAATTATATCATATTGTTTTATATTGAATATTATTTATAGTAATTATATGTAAATTTTACATTAAAAATACCTAATCATATGACTAGGTATTACATTATTTAATTTTTTCTAACATTTTAGATTTTGCTTCAACTGGATTTGCTTTTCCTTTTGATTTTTTCATTACTTGACCAACTAGGTAATCTAACATATTAGTTCTTCCGTTATGATAATCTGTGATTGCTTTTTCATTTTCACTTATTACTTCATCTACAAGTGAATCTATAAATGATGAATCTTCTATTACTTCCATATCATATTTTTTAACTATTTCTTTTGGAGTTAGTTTTTCTTCTAGCATTTTAGTAAACACTTTTTTAGCTTGATCTGATGATATTTTTTTATCATTTACAAGAGTTATTAATTCTACTATCATGTTTGGTCTTATAAATATATTGTCTATTGTTATGTCTTCACTCTTATTTATTTCACCAAGTAATCTTGTTGTTATCCAGTTACATGCCATTTTAGAATCACATTTATCTTTAATGCATTCTTCAAAGTAATCTGATACTTTTTTATTTTTAGTAAGTACGTTTGCATCATATTCTGAAAGTCCATACTCATTCATATATTTTTCTTTTCTTTCACTTGCAAGCATTGGTATTTGTGATTTAATTTCTTCTATTAATTCTTTTGATATTTTATATCTTGGAATATTTGGCTCTGTGAAATATTTATAATCTATCGCATCAGCTTTACTTCTCATATGGATAGTAGTGCTACTTTCATCATCCCATCTTCTTGTTTCTTGTACTACTTCATCATAACGTCCTGCATCTTTTAGTTCTGATTGTCTTTTAATTTCATATTCTATTGTTTTTCTAATCGCATCAAAACTATTTACGTTTTTAACTTCAACTTTTGTACCAAAGCAAGTATCATTTTCATTCATTATTGATACGTTTACATCGGCTCTTATTTGTCCTTTTTTAGTATCACATTCTGATATATCAGTATATTCATAAATACTTTTAACATGTTCTAAGAATGCTAGTGCTTCATCTGCACTATGTAAACATGGCTCTGTTACAAGTTCTAAAAGAGGTACACCTGCTCTATTATAATCTATTGTTGAAGTATTATAATAGTGATCAAGTGAAGCAGCATCTTCTTCTAAATGTATATCATGAATTAATACTTCTTTTTTAGTGCCTTTTACATCTATAGTTATTTTACCATTTACTCCGACTGGATTAAAGAATTGTGTTAGTTGATATCCCTTTGGAAGATCTGGATAATAATAGTTTTTTCTATCAAATTCCATATATTCAGGTATTTTACAATTCAATATTGAAGCCATCATTATTGCTTTTTTGACACATGTTTTATTAACAACTGGAAGTGTACCTGGAAATGCCATATCAAGTGGTGCTACATTTGAGTTAGCTCTTTTACTAAAACTATTGCTTGATGGTGAAAATACTTTTGTATTTGACTTCATTTCACAGTGAAATTCTAGTCCTATTACTGCCTTATATGACATTATAACACCTCCTTTGCAATTTGATTTTTATATTCCATATTACTTTCAAGAGCGTATGCAATATTTAAAACATTTATATCATCCTTAACTTTACCTGTTATATTTACTCCAACTGGAAGATTATTTATAAATCCATTTGGTATTGTTATTGATGGATATCCACCAAAGTTACCTATTTGTAAGTGATCTTCTAAAATATTATTTGAACTTGATAATTTATTTTTGGAGTCTTCTATAGGTTTAGCAGGACCACTACCTACAGGTAAAATAAGTCCATCATATTTACTAAATAATTCGTTCATTTTGTTAACAATAAGTCTTCTTACTCTTTTAGCATTTATGAAATATTTTTCTTGGTTTTCTTTTTGAAGTACATAAGAACCAATTACAAATCTTCTTTTAATAAGTGGACTAAATCCTTTAGTTCTGTGATCTTTCATTATTTCAAATGGAGTTTCACCTTCACCTCTTGGACCAAAACTAATTCCTGTTAAGTTAGACATATTACTTGTTGCTTCTGCACAAGATAACACTACATAAACTGATGGAACTGCATCTAATAACTTTTTATCAACACTTTCTTCATATACTTCCATACCAAGTTTTTTACAAAGTTCTATTGTTTTATTAAAATTTTCTAAATGATTTTTTAATTCTTCACTAGGATTTTTATAATTATCTATATCAGTTATTTCTTTAATATAGAATAATTTTTTACCTTTAACATCTTTATTTAAACTTTTATATAATTCAATATCACTTGAATCCCAAGATGTCATATCTTTAGGATCTTTTCCTTTCATAGCGTCTACTGCGATAGCAGCATCTTCTACACTTCTTGATAATACGCCAACTGTATCAAGAGAGCAAGCAAATGGGAAAAGTCCATATCTTGATATCATTCCATATGTAGGCTTATAACCAACTATTCCACAGTATGCAGCTGGTTTACGTATTGAGTCTCCTGTATCGCTACCAAGAGCAAATGGATAGCATCCACATGCGACAGATGCTGCACTTCCTGCTGAACTTCCTGCTGTCATTCTACTAGTATCCCAGGGATTATGTACAATGCCTGTATGTCCTGTAGTACCAGTTCCTCCCATTCCAAGTTCATCAAGAACAGTTTTTGTAACTGGAACAGCACCTTTATTTTTAAGATTAAGTACTGCTGTCGCATCAAAGAATGGAACATAATCTTTTAATGTATTAGAACTTCCTGTTGATAAAATATCTTTAGTAGAAAAGTTATCTTTTACTCCAAAAGGTATACCACTTACAAGTTCTTCTGTTACTTCTCTTTCTTTCGCATCATCAATTATAGTTACAAATGAATTAGTTGCTTCCTGTATACTATGACATTTTTTTAATGATTCATCTACTAGTTCTTTTGAAGTAATTTTCTTATTTAATAAATCTTCATGTAATTCTTTAATATTTTTAGTTATCATTATCCCACCACCTTTGGTACTTCTACTTCTCTACCTTCATATTGGTCACAATTCTTAAGTAAATCTTCAATAGGTATTTCTTCCAGTACCTCATCATCACTTCTTAATTCTTCTACATAAGAATCATATGGATAACTAAGTGGTTCAGTGTCTTTAATATTTGGTATTTCATTTATTAAATCCATATTTTTTTCTATTTCATCAAATTCTTCTTGTATATTAGTTCTTTCTTCTTCTGTTAATCCTATAAGTAATTTATCAGCATAATCATCTATCATTTCTTTTGTGAAATTACTCATTATTATTCCTCCTTTATCTTAATACCGAGCTCCTCTAATTGCTTTGGTTCTAATGTACCAGGACTTCCCATCATAAGGTCTTGACCACTAGTACTTACCGGAAATGCTTGTACTTCTCTTAAGTTTGATTCATCTTTTAATATCATAATAATTCTATCTATTCCAAGAGCCATACCTCCATGAGGTGGGCATCCATATTTAAACGCAGTTATTAATGATTGAAATTTACGTTCAACTTCATCTCTCTTATAGCCTACTGCTTCAAATCCTTTTATAAGTGATTCAACATTACTATTTCTTATTGCTCCACTTGCCATCTCATTACCATTACATACAAAGTCATATTGATAAGCTAGTATTTCATCCATGTTATCTTTATTATACTCTATATCGCTTTCATGTGGAAGACTAAATGGGTTATGACAAAATTCATATTTTCTAAGTTTCTCATCATATTCAAACATTGGAAAGTCATTAATAATACATAATTCTATTCTATTTTCATCTATTAAATTAAGTTTGTTTCCAAGATACGTTCTTATTTGACCTGAGAACTTTTGAGCTACTTTTTTATTCTTATTAGCAATAAAGAATACTACTGAATTTTCTTTCATAGATAAAAATTCTATTAAATCTTTTCTTTCTGTATCACTTAAGAATTTATCTATAGGTCCTTTAAATGTTTTATCTTTAGTAAGTGTTAAATACCCTATACCTGGCATTCCAATAGATGACGCATAATCCACTATTTCATTGAACCATGAGTTTGATTTATCTCCTATATCATCTACAACTATTGCTTTTATAATCGAACTTTTAAATGGACCAAATGTAGTATTTTCAAGTATTTTACTTATATCTTTTATTATAAGTGGGTTTCTTAAATCTGGCTTATCTGTTCCATACATTTCCATTGAATCATTGTAACTTATTCTTCTAAATGGTTTAGGTGAAACTTTTTTATCACTATACTTTGTGAATACTGAATGAAATATTTCTTCTCCAAGTAGAAGAACTTCTTCTTCAGTAACAAAGTTCATTTCAAGATCAAGTTGGTAAAACTCTAATGTTCTATCACTTCTAGCATCTTCATCTCTAAAGCAAGGTGCTACTTGAAAATATTTATCTATTCCGCCTACCATTAATAATTCTTTATATATTTGTGGAGCTTGTGGTAAAGCATAGAATTTACCTTTAAAGTTTCTACTTGGAACAACAAAATCTCTTGCTCCTTCTGGACTAGATGCAGTAAGTATAGGTGTTTGTACTTCAGTAAAACTTAAATCATACATTTTATTTCTTAAGAAATGTAGTATTTCACTTCTAAGTAATATATTATCTTTTACTTTATCATTTCTCATATCTAAATATCTATATTTAAGTCTAACATCTTCACTTACTTGCTTACTAGACATTATTTCAAATGGTAATTCATGAAGTGACTCTCCAAGTACATCAAGTTCACTTATTAATAATTCCACTTCTCCACTTTTAATTTTTTTATTTATAGTATCTTCATCTCTTTTACGAAGTATACCTTTTAATCTTATAACTGTTTCTTTAGCTAGGCCTTTAAATATAGAGTCATCATTTGATACAGTTTGTAATACTCCACTTGTATCTCTTAAATCAAGGAATAAAACTCCACCATGATCTCTTATATTTTGTACCCAACCACTAACTATTATTTCTTTTCCTACCATATCGTTTTCTATATCACTAATCATGATTGTACGATATTTATTTGTTTTCACTGTTCCTCCTTTTAGTAGTCACAGTTATTAGGTGTTCTTGGATAAGGTATTACATCTCTTATGTTTTCAATACCTGTTAGATACATTATTAATCTTTCAAATCCAAGACCAAATCCTGCGTGATAGCAGCCTCCAAATCTTCTAAGATTTGTATACCAATCTAAGTTTTCTAGTGGTATATTCATTTCTTTCATTCTATTAATTAGTTTATCATAATCATCTTCTCTTTGACTTCCACCAATTAATTCTCCAGAACCTGGTACTTCTAAATCTACTGCAGCTACTGTTTTATTATCATCATTTAATTTCATATAAAACGCTTTAATATCTTTTGGCCAGTCTGTTATAAATACTGGACCATTAAAGTGTTCTGTAATATATTTTTCATGTTCTTTGGCAATATCTTCGCCATATTCTGGTTTAAATTCAAAGTCAACTTTTGCTTCTTTTAATAAAGTTATAGCATCATGATGAGTAATTCTTACGAATTTACTATTTAATACTTTATTTAATTTATCTTTAAGTCCTTTCTCTACAAATTTATCAAAGAAATCTATTTCAAGTGGACATCTTTCCATTACATACTTGATAATAAATTTCAACATTTCTTCTTCTATATCCATTATTCCATTCATATCACAAAATGCTATTTCAGGTTCAATCATCCAGAATTCATTAGCATGTGTTTTTGTATTTGAGTTTTCAGTTCTCATTGTTGGACCAAATGTATATATTTTTTTATATGCAAGAGCGAAAGTTTCTCCATGAAGTTGACCAGAGCCTGTTATATATGTTTGTTTACCAAACAAATCTTTCTTAAAATCAACTTTCTTATCTTCCCCTAAAGGAAGATTATTCATATCAAGAGTTGTTACTTTGAACATTTGTCCTGATCCTTCACAATCTGCTCCTGTTATAATTGGACTATGAAAATATACATAGTTATTACTTTGAAAATATTCATGTATAGCATGAGCAGCTACACTTCTTACTCTAAAAACTGCATTAAATAAGTTTGTTCTTGGTCTTAAGTATGCTAGTTCTCTTAAGAATTCTCTTGTATGTCTTTTTGGTTGAATTGGATAATCTTCAGGACAGTCACCTAATACTTCAACATTTTTAACTTTCATTTCATGACTTTGTCCACTACCTTGTGATTTAATTATTGTTCCACTAACTCTTATAGCTGAACCTACTCTAATTTTACTAATCATATCAAAATTAGATAATTCTTTATCATATACAAGTTGTAAATTTTGAAAATATGTTCCATCATTAAAATCAATAAATCCAAAATTAGATTGATTTCTATTATTACGAACCCAACCTTCTAATACTACATCTTTATTTTCGTAGTCTTCTATTTTTTTAAATAAATCTTTAACATCCATATATTTCATCTTCCTTTCCTAAAATAAAAAGAGATGGTAAAAGGAGTCATAATGACGATTACCATCCCTTATTTAACTTAATTATTATAACGGTTTCCCGGGAATACTTACTACTAATTCAATATTCCACTCAGTGGTGTTATTCATATATATAGTTTATTAGTTTTCACCAATCACTAACTCTCTTTAAAACATCTATATATTACTTCTCCACATCAAAGATTTATGACCTAATTATACATTCATTAAATTAGTTTGTCAAATCTTATTTAATTATCATAAAATAATTAAATATATTCTATTCTAAAAGAAACACCATTTATTGAACGTGGCTCATTGTTTCAGTAATATATTTTTTGCTTCTATTAAAAATGTATCTTTCTTTGCTTGATTAAACATATTAAGTACATTTGGAAGTGCTATTCTCCACTAATGTAAATCCATTCTTTTTCATATCACACATCCTTATTATATTTATATATTATACAATATAAGAAGTACTATTTCTATTACCTTTCTTATTGTCACATCATAAATAACAACATATTTTTTTAGCTAAATAAAACATAACTTTATATAATATTGCTTACTATATCATAAAATTATTTATTATTTATTAAATTATCATTAAGTATTTTTTCTAAATTTTCTTTTTTAAATGGCTTAGAAATATAACCATCAAATCCATATTTTATATATTTGTCTTTAGATGAAGTAAGGGCATCAGCAGTAAAAGCTATGACCTTAGTATTAAAATTATTTATATTTTTTAATTCTTTTAATGTATCAACACCATTCATATCTTTCATCATTATATCCATAAATATAAGATCATATTTTTCATTATTATTTATTTTATTAATACATTCACTACCATTTTTACATGTCGATAATTTTATATTATATTTAGAAAGTAATCTAGATAAAACTTTATTATTAAGTTCATCATCATCAACAAGTAATATAGTTTTATTATCATATGTAATATTGTTATCATTAGAATTATTATCTACTACATTTGATATTTTTTGTGGTATTTCTATACTAAATACACTACCGCTGCCATAATAACTTCTTACATTAATAGTGCCATTCATTAAATATATTAAATCTTTTGATACTAATAATCCTATACCATCTCTATCAACATCACTGTTAATATCATTATCTATACCTTTTTTACTAAATATCTTATTTAAGTCTTCACTCTTAATACCTATTCCAGTATCTTTTACTTCTATTTGTAAATTACATATATTATTTTCAATAACACTATTTATTGTTAAAGTAATAGTTCCTTTATCAGTATATTTAAATGCATTGGTAAGTAAATTATTTATTATTTCTTTTATTTTAGTCTTATCTCCATATAAAACATTCGGAGTATTTTCAGATATTGAATATTTAAATACTACATCTTTTTTACTAGACATTTTCTTATTTAATAGTATTAATCTTTCTACTTCTTTTCTTATATCATAATTCTTTTCTTTTAATTCTAGTTCTTTATTTTCTATCTTATTTATATCTATAACATTACCAACTAAATCTAATAATGAAGAAGATGCATCGTTAAGATCATTTATACTTTCTTTTATCTCATTTGATAAATTATCAGTATGCATACTCATATATTCTATAGAATTAATTATTGATGTAAGTGGTGTTCTTAATTCATGAGATATATTATTTAAGAAATTAGTTTTATTCATATCTTTCTTCAATGCATTAACTCTTAATTCATTTATGATATTATATTCTTTTATAGAAGGACTTTCAATATACATATATATTAAATATATTATGAATAACATTATAGTTGTTGGTACTAAAACACTAGTAAATTTAAATTGTAATATAGTTAATACAAATAATAATATTAATATAGAATAAATACTATTTGATTTAGTAACTTTTATTATTTTATGATTTAATATTACTTGTATCAATGAAACAATATTTATAGTTAATATTGATATAGTAAGTACTAATATACTATTCTTAGATAATGTAATTATTATCGATAATATTATAAGTATGATACATTCTATTATATAAAGTAATTTAGTATTTTTAGTATTTGTTATAATGAATATATAAGTATTTAATATTAAATACCATGATATAGTAAATATATAGTATAAATTTATATATATATCTATAATTATATTACTTGAACCAATAGTATTTGAAAGTAAATAAATTACTATTTCTAAAATATATCCAATTAATATAAATAAAGATAAACAAAAGAATACATTTCCTGACTTTATTTTACTATTTCTTTTTAATTTAAAATTGATTAGTAATGATATTAAAAATATTATACCTGTTATTAAATATATTAGTTTCATATTAACCTCTCTATTATATAGTTATTATATCATATTTTGATAATTAAAAAAGGTGTACGAGACATCTTATAATGTTTTTGTTATTTGAGGAGATTTAATTATATTACCATCTATATATTCTCCATAATAATAATCTGGTGGCCATACTGTTACTGATTTATCAACTATTAATCCAAAATATATTTTCATACTATCTGTATTACAGAATTTTGCAATTTCATCTACAAATCTTAATCCTTCACTTATTACTCCATCATCATAAGTAAAATTATCTTTGTAAAACATTAAATTTCCATTCATATAATAACCACGAGTTATTTTATTAAATTCTTCTCTTGTCATTCCTTTACTACTACAATATTCAAAATGTGACATACCACTATTTTTAATAAATTCTATTTTATTATCATATATAATAAAAGCTATTCTTTGTTTATGAAAATCTCTTGTTTCATCTTTTGTTTCATATCTATAATCCATAATATCACCTACCACAAATATTATACAAAAAAAGATATAGAAAATCTATATCTTAAATTCTTCAAAGAAGTCACTCATAGTAAGTTGTTCTCTTGATTCTTTTTTAGGTGTTTCTTTTTTTTCTTCTTTTATTTCTTCTACTTGTGTTTCTTCTTTTGGTATTTCTATTTTAGTAATATCTTTAAGTCTACTAACAACAAATATATCTTCTATATTCTTTTTAGTAATTTGACTTCCTGTACTTAATTTATCCATGATATTTATATCACTTGATTTCATATATCCTATATCACCATCAAGAATTCCAAATATTGTTTTACTATTTGTGTTATAGCATCTAAATAAATTATATTGTTTAGTTTTTGGACTTTTAATAATTAATGAACCTTTTTTAGCTCTTGTTGTCTTTTGTATTTCATCTACTTTTATTCTTTTAGCAGTATTTCTATTTGTAAATACTGTTATATATTCTTTATTAGGATCTACATTAAATGAACTAATTACTTCATCATTACTTCCTAGATTTATTGATTTAACACCACTTGTTCTAAGACCAACTAATGGTATTTCACTAGTAGAATATTTTAATGCATAACCCTCTTTAGTAACAACAATTGTGTCTTCATACATTTTATTACTTACACTAATTACTTCATCATTGTCTTTTAATTTAAACATAGCAATAGGTTTAGAATATCTTGATACTTCAAAGTCTTTTAAAGTCATTCTTTTAACCATACCATTTTTAGTAAATGCAGTAATTATTGTTTTATCAAATTTAGATATTCCAAATGATTGAATTATTTTTTCTCCATCACTTACTTTAATATAATTAGATATATGACTACCTATATCTTTATATTTAGCTTCATTTATATCTCTTACTGGTAAATATAAATAGTTACCTAAATTAGTAAATAATAATACTGTATCAACATTATTAATCTTAAAGAATCCTGTTATATAATCATTTTCTCTTACTCCTGGATATTCATTAGGTGTTGCATTATATGATTTCATTGATACCTTTTTAACATATCCACTATTAGATATACATACGATAAAGTCTTCTTTACTTATCATATCAAGTGTATCTATCTTAATTTCACTTACTTCATCTTTAATAGTAGTACGTCTTGGATCAGCATATTCTTTCTTAATACTTCTAAGTTTATCTTTAATAACAGATAATAATTTTTCTTCACTAGAAAGTATTTCTCTAAAATATGCGATTTCTTTAGTAAGTTCTTCAAATTCATTTTTAAGTTCAGTTACATCAGTATTAGTTAATTTATATAACTGCATCATAACAATTGCTTCTGCTTGAGCACGAGTAAATTCATATTCATGCATTAAATTTTCTATCGCATCACTTTTATTTTTACTTTTACGAATTGTTTTAATAACTTCATCAAGTATATCAAGTGCTTTAATGAATCCTTCTATAATATGAATTTTCTTTAAATCAACATCTAAATCAAATTTAGTTCTCTTTATTACTACTTCTTTATTATGAGCAACGAATGCATCTAATATATCAAGTATTCCAAGCGTTTTTGGAGTTTTATTTACTATTGCGACCATATTATATGCATAGTTTACTTGTAAATCAGTATTCTTAAGTAAATAATTTATTATTAAATCTCTATTAGCGTCCTTCTTAAGTTCTATAACTATACGAAGTTCATCATTTCTATCTGATTCATCTCTTACTTCAAGTATTCCATCTATTTTTTTATCAAGTCTTATTTCTTCTATTTTACTTATTATGTTTTTCTTGATAGTATCATATGGAATTTCTGTTATGATTATTTGATTTTTACCTTTTGTATTATCAAAATCATATCTTGCTTTTACTACTACTTTTCCTTTACCAGTTGTATATGCTTTTATAAGAGCATCTTTTCCTTCAACTATACCACCCGTTGGAAAATCTGGGCCTTTTACTATATCCATTATTGTATCAATTCTACAATTAGGACTATCTATTCTTTTAATAGTTGCATCTATTACTTCACCTAAATTGTGTGGTGGGATGTTAGTTGCATATCCAGCACTTATACCAGTTGAACCATTTACTAAAAGATTTGGAAAGTATGCTGGTAAAACTGTTGGTTCATAGCTATAATCATCAAATGTTAAAGCCATTTCAACTGAATCTTTATCTATATCTTCTAAAAGTACATTACTTATTTTAGCAAGTCTCGCTTCTGTATAACGCATTGCGGCTGGTCCATCTCCATCAATTGAACCATTATTTCCTTGCATATCTACAAGTATTACTCTTTGTTTCCATTTTTGACTAAGTCTTACCATCGCATCATAAACAGATGTATCTCCATGTGGATGGTAATTACCTATAACATTACCTACTGTTTTAGCAGATTTTCTTGTTTCTTTATCATATGTATTTTTATCTTTATACATTGAATAAAGTATTCTTCTTTGAACAGGTTTTAGTCCATCACGTACGTCTGGTAGTGCCCTATCTTGAATAATATATTTAGCATATCTACCAAAACGTTCTCCCATGATTTCTTCAAGAGCAAAATCATTTATCTTTTCTATTATAGTTGTTTCTTTTTCTTTTGCCATTATTTTGCTCCTTTCGTATAATCATCTTCAAGTGTAAATTCTACGTTTTCTTCAATCCATTCTTTACGAACTTCAGAATCATCTCCCATTAGAACTCCAACTCTTTTTTCAGCAAGTGCTTTATCATCTATTCTTACTTTTACAAGAGTTCTACTTGATGGATCCATTGTTGTTTCCCATAATTGATCTGCATTCATTTCACCAAGTCCCTTATAACGTTGAACTGTATATTTACCTTTAAATGTATTTTTAAATTCATTTAGTTCTTCATTTGTATTTATATATTTTTTATCTTTATTATATTTAACTAGATATAATGGTGGAACTGCTATATAAAGCATACCATGTTCAATTAAATCTCTCATCCATCTATAGAAAAATGTAAGAAGTAATGTTTGAATATGTGCTCCATCATCATCGGCATCGGTCATTATTATAACTTTACCATAGTTTGATTCAGTATAATCAAAATCAGCTCCTACTCCAGCACCTATTGCATGTACTATTGTATTTATTTCTTCATTTTTAAATAGGTCTGCAACTGTTGATTTTTCACAGTTAATTATTTTACCTCTTAATGGTAATATTGCTTGATGACGCTTATCTCTACCACTCTTAGCAGTACCACCGGCACTGTTTCCTTCAACTATGAATAGTTCATTTTTATGATATTCTTTACTTTGTGCAGGTGTTAGTTTACCAAGTAATACTTTTTCACTTTTACCTTTACCCTTTCCAGCTCTTGCTTCTGCTCTTGCTTTTCTAGCTGCTTCACGAGCAAGTTTACTCTTTAATGCTTTATCCATTATAGATGTAGCTGATTCTTTATTTTCTTCTAAATAGTAAGATAATTTTTCATATACTACACTTTCCACTACTGTTCTTGCTTGTGGCGTACCAAGTTTACCTTTAGTTTGTCCTTCAAATTGAAGTAAATTTTCAGGTATTTTTAAACTAATTATTGCTGTTAAGCCTTCTCTTGTATCACTACCATCAAGTCCTTCTTTACTCTTAAGTAGATTGTTTGCTCTAATATATTCATTAAATACTTTAGTAAGTGCTGTCTTAAATCCAACTTCATGACTACCACCATCAACAGTTTTAACATTGTTAACAAATGACATAATGTTTTCATTATATGAATCAGTATATTGCATTGCGATATCAACTTCTATACCATTCTTTTCTCCACTAAAGTTAATTACCTTTTGAAGTACATCTTTTCCTTCATTAACATATTCTACAAAAGATACAAGTCCATTATCATAACAATATGTATTATGTTTATCATCTTCTTCATCTATAACTTCCATAGTAAGACCATTTATAAGAAAAGCACTTTCTTGCATTCTTTCACATATTGTAGTGTAACTAAATCTTGCATTACCAAATATTTCTTCATCTGGGAAAAATTCTACAGTTGTACCTGTTTGTTTAGTTGTACCTATTTGTTTTAGTTCTTTATCTACGTGTCCACCATTCTTAAATGATATTTCACATATCTTGCCTTCTCTACAAATGGTAACTTTCATCCATTTAGATAATGCATTAACAACAGAAGAACCAACACCATGTAGTCCTCCTGATACCTTATATCCATCTGTTTCAAACTTTCCACCAGCATGTAATACTGTATAAATTACTTCTGGTGTTGACTTTCCTGAAGAATGTTTTCCAATAGGAACTCCACGTCCTTCATCACTCACTCTTACACTTCCTACTTTAGTAAGAGTAACTGTTATTTTTTTACCATATCCGTTTATGGCTTCATCTATCGCATTGTCAACGATTTCCCACACTAAATGATGTAGTCCTCTTTTATCAGTACTACCTATATACATACCAGGTCTTTTACGAACTGCTTCAAGACCTTCTAATATTTTTATTGATTTTTCATTATATTCTGCCATAATCACCTAATCTCCATAACTCATTATACAAAAAATTAAAAAAAGTGTAAAGAAAAGGTTTACACTTTCATTGTTAATATATTTACATATTTTTATAAGTCAACATATTCCATATCTTTCTTCTTATCAAGTTCAGTTGTAAACTTACTTGTACTTTCCACTGGTGCTTCACTATCTTCTTTTATAGGCTTTGGTGGTTCTTTTACTTCAATTGGTTCAAATATATTTTCTTCTTTAGACATAGCTTTTTCTTTTTCCATACCAAGCAAATCTATTTTAGCTGCTTTATATGGGGCAGGCTTTTCCATAAGTTGTAAATCACTTTTAAAAACTGAATCTACTATTGGACCTTCATCTACTATTTCATTATTTTCAGCATTAATTTCATCTTGTGTCATCAGATTTATACTTTCATCTTTAGCATTATCAAGTGCCTTAAAATATTCTTCATCACTTATTTTATATTGTTTATCGCTTATAAATAATAGTGGATAGAAACATATAGGTAAAAATACAAGTCCCATCTTAAATCCAAATGATGTATTAAATACAGTACCAAGCTTATAAGACATAATCATAAGTACAATTAAATTAACTCCAGGAACAAAGAACAATATTCCCCAAAAAATAGACATATCTACTATTTCTAACATAGTAAATAAATTTATAATTGGATAATATGCAGTTTTTTCTCCTTTATGTGCTTTCTTAAAGATATTTTTTCCACCCAACATTATAAGAATTGATCTTGTAAATGTTATACCAAGCACTATAAAAACTACTGTTACAAGTGTATTTATTGTTGATGGTGACATAATTTTTCCTCCTATTTTCTATATATATCATACAATAATACGTATTTTTTTGCAATAATTTATAAAAAATATCATTTTTTTCAAAAAAATGGTTGCTTTTTTCTAAAAAATAGTATAATATTAAGTAGTCAGCTTTAATTGTGACTTAATTTCAAGTTAAATTTAAGCAGATGGGCTTGTAGCTCAGGCGGTTAGAGCGTTCGTCTGATAAGCGAAAGGTCGATGGTTCAAGTCCATCCAGGCCCACCATTTTATATAAATGGCCCGTTGGTGAAACGGTTAACACACACGCCTTTCACGCGTGCATTTATGGGTTCAAATCCCGTACGGGTCACCATATTTTGATACGAAATCCCTTGTTTAGGGATTTTTTATTGCTTATTTTCCAAAAAAGAGTGGTACTTTTTTCATATTTTCCACCTACTATATGGAAATTCATTTTAAAATAAAAGATAACTATCTTAAATAGTTATCATAAATATACATCAATCACAAGTATAAGTTTTACTATGTTCTTTTATGTCATCAACAGTAACCTCATCATTAAATTCATCATATGAAGCAGTAGTTTCAATATAAAATTCATCATTATATGCTTTAACAGATGTTATTACTCCATCTTTTACTTCAATACAATAATCCAAACTATTTGTAAGTAAATCTAACTTTGGCCCTTTTACTGAATTAACACCAGTAAATTTTTGATTTCTAATAGCAGCAGTATCCATTTCTTTCTTAGTTTCACTATAAAGTTTTCCAACTTCAATTATAAATGCTTCTTTCTTAGACTTAAAAAAATAATCAATTACTCTTGGAACGACTAAAGTTACAAGGACTGTTAAAATAGCTATAACAGCTAAAATTTCTACTAATGTAAATCCATCTTTTTTCATAACAATCAACCTATCTTTCAATATATATTTTATCACATTAAAATATTTAATCAAATAAAAGATGTAAAGTAGTATATTCTTTACATCTCTTTTATTTTTGAAACTATATCTTCTATTTTCACTAGTTCTTGATTACCTGTTACCATATCTTTTAATGTAACTGAATTATTTTTTAGTTCATCTTCACCTATTATAATAACTTTATCTACTTTTTCACGATTAGCATTATTCATTGCTTTCTTTAATTTTATATTATTAAGTTCTGTTAATACTTTTATATTGTTTTGTCTTAACATATTAGATATTTCAAATAAGTATTTATCATTATTAAATGAATAAACATACACGTCATACTTCTTTAATTCTTTTGATTCTCTTTCTTTAAGTAGTGTATACATTGGTTCTAATCCAAATGACATACCTATTGCTGGATACTCTTCACCATTGTGTAAAAAGTTGGTGATTATTTTATCATATCTTCCACCACCACCTAAGGCTGATTTAAATTCACCAGTTTTATCAAATATTTCCCATACTGTTCCAGTATATATTTCAAGGCCTCTTGCTAAAAAAGGTGTAAACTTACATAAATCTAAATTCAAATCTTTAATAAGTTTATCTAAACTATTAAGTTCATTTATTCCTTCTATTAATAATTCTACATTTGTATTTTCTAGTTCACTTGTTAACATTTCTAAATCATATTCAAAATATTTAAATACTTTATCTACTACTTCTTTAGATGATAATTCTTCAAGTTCACTTTCAATATCATCTCTAGTTAACTTATCTAATTTATCAATTAATGTTATGAATGCTCCAATATTTTCTTTAGGAACACTTACATATTCAAGTAATCCACTCAAGAATTTTCTATTGTTATATCTTATTTCAACATCAAGATTAAATTCTTTAAATACTTCTTTACTCATCATGAAATATTCTATTTCAGCATAAGGAGATTCAACTCCACAAGCATCAACATCACATTGATAAAATTCACGAGCTCTACCTAATTTTACAGGTCCATCTCTAAATACTTTACCTATTTCGTATCTCTTAAATGGTAATATAAGTCCTTTATTCATACCAATTACTTTAGAAAATGGTACTGTTAAATCATAACGAAGACCTATATCTCTCATACCTTGATCTTTAAACTTATAAACTTCCTTTAATATTTCAGCACCACCTGCATATTTACTCGCAAGTAAATCATAGTAGCATAATATAGGTGTTTCAAGTGGTAAAAATCCATATAGTTCAAACTTTTTCTTTAAGGTATCAGTAATTCTATTTCTAATAATTTGTTCTTCAGGTAAAAAATCACTAGTACCTTTTAAATTCATTAATTTAAAATCTTCTTTCATTATCTACTTCTTCCTTCACTAAATTCTTCTTCATAATATATGTTATTACCATATGTATTATATAATTTATTATTATAATTTCTTTTGAATTCTTCTTCAATTAATATAAGTTTGGTAAGTAATGTTTTATATTCACTTTCTAACATATATTCTTTATATTTATTAATAATTATTCCTTTTAATTTATTTACTTCATCTAATACAAGTCCTGCATCTCCATCAGTTGTATCTTCATCATTTAATATTTTTATCATAAATTTTATTACTTTATCTATTTTTTTATTTATTCTTCTACGTATGTATGTTTCACATAAATTAGGGTCTATTAAAATAATTTTATCAGCTTTGATAGTTAAATCTTTTACATTGTTTTTAGGAGTAACAGATAGTCCAACTATCTTAACGTTATGATAAGTTAATTTCTTTTCTTCTCCTTTATGTTCTATTACATATCTCATACATATCACCTATAATAAATCTTTTCTATATTCTTTTGTTATTCTTTTTCTTTCACTTTCTCTATATTCATTTATTAGTTTATGGTTACCATTTAGTAATACTTCTGGTACTTCCATTCCTCTAAATTCTCTTGGTTTAGTATAAACTGGATAATCAAGTAAATTATCATTGAAACTTTCATATTCAAGACTTGTACTTGTTATTACTCCATCAATTAGTCTTACTACTGAGTCTGTTATCATCATTGCTGGTAATTCCCCACCCGTAAGTATAAAGTTACCAATTGAAACAAGTTCATCAGCAAGAGTATATATTCTTTCATCAAATCCTTCATAATGACCGCATATTATTATAAGATGTTTTTTATCTTTAAATTCATATGCTTTCTTTTCATTATAAGTTTCACCTCTTGGAGTAAGTAAGATAACAGTTGAATCTTCTGTTCTAATACTTTCTACTGCATTAAATACAGGTTCACACATCATTATCATACCACCACCACCACCAAATTGATAATCATCAACTTGATTATTTTTATATGGTGTATAATCTCTTATATCAATAATATTTATTTCTACTTTTCCTTTTTCAATAGCTCTTTTCATAATACTCTCTGTCTTGAAGCCATCAAACATACTAGGAAATAATGTTAATATATCTATTCTCATAAGAACACTCCTATATCATGAAAATAAATACTTTTATTTTCTTTATCTATTTTAGTAATAAAATCTTTATTATATGGTATTAACTTATTATTAACTCTTAACATATTATTACCATTATCACTTCTATATTCAGTTATTTTACCAACATATTTATTATCATTATACACATCCATATTTATTAATTCACTTATAAGTATTTCATCATCTTTAAGATTAAGAATAGATTCATCAATATATACTTTACTACCTTTATATTTTAATACATCGTTTATATAGTCTATTCCTTTAAATTTAACCATATCAAATTGTTTATGTTTTCTATATGTTTCAATTATTTCTTTATCTTTATTTTCTCCAATATAAAGAAGAGTGTTTTCTTTAAAAATTCTATCTTTAAATTCAAAATCACTTACTATTCTTACTTCGCCCTTAAGGGCATGTGTATTAACTATCCTTCCAATAAATATGTATTTCATAACAACCTCTTCACTTATATAAATAATATAATATTATAGCAGTAGATACTCCTACATTTAAACTTTCACATTTAGGATTCATATCTATTCTAACTATTTCATCACATAAACTTAATATATTATCTTTTACTCCATTCCCTTCATTTCCAAATATTATAGCAAATTCGCAAGTTTTTTCAAGTTTTTCAAGTGAAATAGAAGATTTTAATGATGTACCTATTACTTTAATATTTCTATTCTTTATCTCACTTATCAATTCTTCAATATTACCTATTATTATATTAGTATTAAATATCATACCACCAGTACTTCTTAATACTTTTTCATTATATGGACTTACTGAATCATTACTAAATATAATAGTGTCTATATCAAAGGCAACTGAATTTCTTATAATAGTACCAGCATTACCAGGATCTTGCACTCCATCTAATATAAGTATTTTAGAACCTATTTTATTATCATTTTTAATTTTCGCAACACCTAGTAATCTTGGAGTACTCTTTAAATCACTCATACTTTTCATAACATCAAGAGTAACTATATCATAAGGAACATCATAATTACATTCATAGTTTTCAAGAACAAATAATTCTACAAGTAAATTATTTTTAATAGCTTCTTCTACTAAGTTTTCTCCTTCAATAACAAATAATCCTTTTTCTATAGAATATTTCTTATTTAAAAGTTTTCTTACTTCTTTAATTCTATTATTATCTTTAGATGTTATAAGCATGTTATTCCTCCTTTAATACTTTAGTACTCTCTTTATAATCAGGTTTATATTTCCTAACAATATTCCAAAAATTCTTTGAATGATTAAATTCTATTAAATGAGATAGTTCGTGTATAATTACATAATCTATTTCATTAATACTATATTTTATTAATTCAAAATTTAATTTAATAAGTTTTTTACTTTTATTGCAGTAGCCCCACTTTCGAGTCATTTTACCTATTAACAATTCTGGATATGGAATATCTTCTTCAAATAAATTATAACATATTTCTAGTCTTTCATTAAATATTCTTTCTGCTTCTTTTTTAAGAAATGTATTTAAATATGTTTTGTTTTTAACATAAACTTTATCATCTATGAATTCTATTTTAGAAACTGTATTTAATATTATAACGTCATACTTATTTCCTAAATAATAAAATTCTTCTTTCTTTTGCTCTTTCTTTTGTATTCTTTCATTCATTTCAAGTATTGAATCTTTATTCTTTTCAATAAATGACTTAATTAATCCCTTAGTAACAAAATAATTACATGTAATATATATTCCATCTTTTTTAACTCTTAAATACATATTCTTATTGTTTTTTTTAGCTATAAATACTTTGAATGTTTTATTATCTAGTGTAATTTCCATAATGTACCTCTTTTTAATTATAACATGTTTTTTACTATATAAAAAGCATTCTTTAAGAATGCTTTATGTTACATTGTTATATTTGGTACTTCTTCTATAGTTGGTACTTCTATAACTTCTGTTTCTTGTACTGGTGGTTCTTCTATAGTTGGCGGTTCTACTACTTCATTAATAGTTTCGCCTTCTACTTCTGTTTCACCTGTTAAAACTTCAGTCTTATCTTCTTCTTGTTCTTTCCATACAGCTTCAAGTTTATTTTCACCATCTTCTGTAGGTTTATAATTTTCATCTACTGGAGTAACTATTGGATTTTCAGGTTCTTCTGGATTTTCTTCTTTAGTAACCCATCCATCAAAAACTTTTTCTTTTTCTTCAACATTATCTCCAACTGATATTTCAGTATTACTTCCAGCTTTCTTTTTAGCCTCACTTAACTTGATTTGATTTTCAATCGCTTCTAAAGCTTCATCTGGAATTACTTCCATACTTGTTTCAGTTTTCTCATCAACTTTTACGAAGTAAGTTGGTGTTTCAAGTCCTACATCATTTGGTTTTGGAACCTCATATTTTTCTATTTCTTCTTCATTATAACCAACTGTTACAGTAGTATCTTCACTTACATATATAACTGTTGCTTTACCACACTTAGTATATATATTAGTGTTTCCTGTTACTTCAATAACCTCATTCTTTGCATATTTAATTACTGAACTTCCAAGTGAACTTGTAAATCCTAGTAATTTAGCTCCATTAGGACAACTATAATCAGCATTAAGCGTATAGTTACTTAAATTAGCTTTAGCTAAATCTTCTGATCTAATTAATGTATTATCTTCATCATAATAACTAACTGTATAATATTCTACAAATTTAGCATATAAATTGATAACGTTTTCACTATCAGCATATTTAATTATACTTGGACTTAATGATGTAACTTTATTTGTATAAGCAGTATCAGTATACCATCCATCAAATATCATATCAGCATCATAACCATCAAATAATTCAACATTACCATCTTTAATATTATAACTAGTTACATTATTGCTAATTCTATCATATTTAATAGTATATGTTGTTAATGAACAAGTCATATAGATATTAGTATCTTTAGTTATATTCTTTGTAAAATCAAATTCAGTGTTACTTGTTTCATCAGTATAGTATTTACAATTTTCATAACCTGATACCTCATGTGCTTTAACTTTACTGTTGTTTTCTATTTCAGTCATGTATGAATATTTTTCATCAATCATGAAGAATGTAACAGTAAGTTTCTTTGTGTGAGTCTTAGTTGTATTTTCAGTCTTAGTTGATAATTTTTTAACAACTACTTTCTTTGTTGTTGGTTCAACATCTTCATCTTTCTTGTCATCTTCTCTTTTAACTGGTGTTGTTGTCTTGTTGTTATTTGGTTTAACAGGATCATCTTCCTCTTTCTTTTCACAGCCAACTAGAAGACCAATTATTGTACCAACAATTACTAATATAGCAATAGCTACAAAAATGATAACTCTTTTGTCACTATCTTCTTCCATGAAGTTATCTTTTACGTCTATTACTTTTTTAGTATTGTCCTTTCCTTTCTTCATATTATAACCCTCCTATAGCAGTATTGTCTTTACTACTCTTAAACTCATTATATATTTTTTTATTATGTAAATCAATATGTAATGTAAATTAGATGTAAATTAAAAAAATAGCATTTTTCAATACTATCTTTTTACAATTTAGTTTACATGTTTAGCCAATTCTAAATGCTGGTGAAACGCCATATACATCGTTTGACCAAGAATCATATATTTCTTCATTTGAACCCACACTTGTGAAACAATTGCCTTCATAAATATATGAATCTCTAAGCCACCACATAGAATTATTTAAGCCATATTTTTTAGCTACACCCTTTTTATTCATTCCATTAATATTTAACCCTGAATAATAATCTAATTGTCTTGAACTCTTATAAAAACCATGTGCATAACTATATACTTCCTTTAATGATAATAAATATATCTTTTCAGTTGATGTATCATCACTGCTTCCTTCATATGGACCTATAGTTACTACTTTTGTATCTATAATTGAATTTCTTAAGTTTTCTGGCAAACTATTATATATTTCATTATTAATATATTTTCTCATTGATGTAGCTGGCCAACCACCATCTACTGTTCTTGTTTCATTCATAACATGATTCGTAATAATATCTGCAAATTCAAGTACAAATCCACAAGCGCTTTGTGAAAAGTTAGCTGTTTCACATTCACTTGGTGTTGATTTATTAGCTATTCTTAAAGTATGTTTTCCATAAGTTCCCAAATCAATTTCTTTTGTATCTCCTACTTTATATAAATCAGTATTTCCTGACTTTATGTTTTTTATAATTATCGACCAATCTTCTTCACTAAATGATTTAACAGGAATAATAGTTTCTTCACATTTACCTTCAGTTATTTTATCTGTTGTTAGTTCACCTAAATTACTAAATATACCACTTAAACAATATGTGTCATTACTAACTTGAAAGCTTTCTATGTTTCCCATAGAATCTAATTTTATATTATATTTTAAATCATTGGTTTCTACATCTAATTTATTATTAGAGTTAGATATATTATCTACTTTATTTCCCCTCATTGTTTCACTAATATATTTTTTTGATATTTCTTTGTATATTGTTTTTGCTTCCGTTAAAAACGTATCTTTTTTAGCTTGATTAAATATTTTAAGTACATTTGGCAATGCAATAATGACAAGTAACGCTAATATCGCTATTACTGCAAGTAATTCTACCAATGTAAATCCATCTTTCTTCATATCACACTTCCTATTCTATAAAAATTATACAACATAAAAAGCACTATTTCTAGTACCTTCATTATTTTGATTTTATTTTTTATTGTTTTAGAAATCTCTATTTCTTAAGAATGCTGGCATTTCTAATTCATCATCGTCATCATCTTTGATTTCTTGAACTGATTTCTTTTCTCCTTCTATTGAGCGATAAAGTGGTTCAGTTGAATCTTCAAATCCTGTTGCGATAACTGTAACAACTATTTCATCAGTTAATGCTTCATTGATAACAGCACCAAATATGATATTTACATCTGTATTGGCTACTGCTCTTACAACTTCAACAGCATCTTCTGCTTCAAAAAGTCCCATAGAATTACCACCAGTTATATTAACAATACAATCTGTTGCTCCATTGATAGTTTGTTCAAGTAGTGGACTATTTACTGCTTGTTTAGCAGCTTCTACTGCTCTATTATCTCCAAATCCAACACCTATACCAATAAGTGCATCTCCTCTATCTTCCATGATAGTTCTAACATCAGCAAAGTCTAGGTTAACAAGTCCTGGAACACTAATTAAGTCACTTATTGATTGAACTCCTAAACGAAGAACATTATCAACTTCTTTAAATGCTGCATTAAGTGGAGTACTTCTATCAATTAAATCTCTTAACTTATCATTAGGTATTACAACAATAGTATCAACATGTTTTCTAAGTTCATCAAGTCCAACTAAAGCATAATCCATTCTTTTCTTACCTTCAAACTTAAATGGTTTAGTTACTATTGCAACTGTTAAACATCCAAGATTTTGTGCGATTTCAGCAACAACTGGAGCAGCTCCTGTACCAGTTCCACCACCAAGTCCACAAGTAACAAATACCATATCAGCTCCTCTTAAAGCATCCTCAATTTCTTCTTTTGCTTCAAGTGCTGCTTCTCTACCAACCTCTGGTCTAGTACCTGCTCCTCTTCCTTTAGTTATAGTCTTTCCTAATTGAATTTTATTTTCGGCATGAGATACATTTAATACTTGTTGATCAGTATTCGCAACAATGAATTCAACTCCTCTAAGTCCTGAATCTATCATTCTATTTACTGCATTACATCCGCCACCACCGACACCAATTACTTTTATATCGGCTATTTGATCCATCTCTAAATTATTCATATTTCACTCCTTAATCGTTGAAAAAATATCCATATATTTTTCCAAGTACTGTGCTATTATTACTTTTCTTTGTATTTATAAGTTCACTTTGACTTTCTTCATCAACTGTATAAGCAAGTTTATTTCTAAACGCTAACTTATCATGATAATATTTTATTAGTCCAAGAGAACTAGAATATTTATTGTGTCTGCATCCTATTTCTTTTACCTTATAAGATTTCATTTCTCTACCAAACACTTCATCGACAACTAGATTAAAATCATTTACCTCTGTTGTTCCTCCAGTTATTATTATATAACTAATTTCCATCTTTGTTAAGAGGTTAATTTGCTTTTTTACTAGTTCCAATATCTCTTTTATTCTTGAATTAATTATTTCACTTAATTCATATTGACTTATTTTTATATTCTCTTTTGTATTATTTTCTACATCTTCACTCCATGAAGTAGATGCATTTCTTTTAGATGCTAAAGCAAATTTTTCCTTCAATACTTTTGCACTCTTTCTACTTATATCATATATGTAACAAATATCTCTGTCAATATTTTTTCCACCAATTTCTATATTTTCTGTTTCAATCATTATTCCTTTTTTGAATATGCTTACTTCAGTTTTTTCATCACCTATATTAACTACTGCTGTATTCTTCTTATCAAGTTCACTAGTCTTAAATTCATAATAGTCAGCGATGCCACCAAAATTTATATCTACAACTCCTACTCCTAAATTTTCTAAAAGTGAAACTGCTGTATACACATTCTTTTTAGGTGCTAAACTTATTACTGCCTTACATGATAATTTCTCAGCTTTCATACCTTTTGGATCTTTTACTTTTTCTTTATCATCAATAACAAATTCAATTGGCATAATTGATATGAATTCTTTATTATTAGGTACTTTATTATAAACACATGATTGTAAAACAGATACTATATCATTACCATCAATAATACCTTCTTCATTTCTAACATTAGTACTACCTTCAGTTATTATAAACTCAGCATAATATGATGGAACTAATAAAACTACTTTATTAATTTTAATATTTAACATTTCTTCGGTTCTGTTAAATGCTTCTTTTAATGATACAAGTGTTTCTTCAGGATTTACTATTATTCCCTTCTTAACCCCTTTTGATTTTACTTCAGATACAGACAAAACATTAACTTCATTATTATAAACTTCACCTACTACAAGTTTTATTGTAGATGAACCAATATCTAAACTAGAAATTATCTCCTTCATGTATCCTCCTATAATCTATAAAAACATTATATCAAAAAAAATTCTTTTTTTAAAGAATTACTTCATCAAAATCATATTTTATATCAAAAAAGTAATATGGATTTTCTATTTTACTAGTTTTATTATATGTAATACAAATTATTAATTTCTTTGTTTCTCCACCATTTATAATATCATTTACATTTGTAGATATATCTACATTAACATCTTTAAGTTGTACATTTGAATTTGTATTTAATATTCTTATATTCTTTATTATTGCATTTATATTACCTATATTTGTTAAATCTATACTAAAGGAATTAGCTTTTCTAAATTCATTTAAATCTTCTACTTTTATTTTAATAGTATCACTATCACTATCTAATTTAACCTTCATAGTAGTATCTGCATCAATAGTTACATTATTAAATACAATATCATAATATTTTCTTTTATAATCTATATTTCCTTTTTGACTAAAATTAGTATTAAGATAAGAATATGTCAAAACAAAAATAAATAATATTAGAAATACTATAGATATAGAATAACTTATTATTTTACCTTTCATATTCTTTTCTCCTATACTATTATAAATAATAACATATTTTTTTATAAAATAAAAGTGTAAATAAAAAGAAGTGAACTTTGTATTCGCTTCTAACTAAATTATTTTGTTAAAGATACAATAGAGGTTGATGATGCTACTTTTAATAATTCTTCATTTGATAAGTTTTCTCCAATGATATAGTAATCTTTACCATTCATAGTCCAGTTTAATGAAGAACCCGAAAGTGAACCCATCACTGTTTCATAGAATACTAGTTCACCATCTTTTGAAGTTACTTCAAATTCTTTAGGTACTTTACTAGCTTCCTCTATTAATATAAATGACTTTTCTCCAGTAAATGTTAATATAACTCTCTCTGTATCATCAGTTTTTACTGTTTCTTCACTTTTAAATTTTGTTCCTGTTGGTAAGTACATTGGATAAACTACTTCATCTATTTTGCCTACATTGTCTATTGTATTATCACTAGCAGTATTTTCTACTTCGAAATTATCTTCTTTAAATTCAGGTTTAAAATCTATTTTAGATATTTTGAATTTTATATTAACTATTCCTTCTTTATTAAATACTTCTACTAGTTCTGGTTTCATATCTTTATCAAATGTAATTTTTTGACTTATTAATGATGTATTATTTGGATAATTAACTGTAGACCCTAATATATATTTATCTTCTTTTTCTTCAAATGTAACATTAGAATCATTTTCAAGATCTTTGAGTAGTGATGATAATATATATGCTTGACTACTATTATATGGCCATTCACTTTGAAATTTGAAACTCTTATTTAAACTTGGAGTTACTACAAATACACCATTTTCATTTTTAAGTATTATTTGTTCATGACGATTATCTTTGTTTATAAGTGATGCTTTATAATATTCTCCTTCCATATAGTCAACTGTTACATTATAGTGATATAATTCTTCATTACTAACTATGTCCATTTCACCAGTTAGTTTATACATACTATTATCATTTAGTAATTTTTTATATTTTTTAATAGATGAACTTGAATCCATTTTATTACATCCAACTAAAAGTAAACATGTCATTAATAGTACTATTATCTTTTTGATATTAATTCCCCCTTCACAATAAATTATATTTTTATTTATTATTTATATGAATATAATTTTATTTTTTTGTACATAATAGTAGTATGTAAGGAGGAATTAATGAATACGCTATATAAGATTGCACTTACTCTTGTTATTATAGGTGCGATAAATTGGGGAATGGTCGGTATATTTAATGTTAATTTAGTATCCCTTCTTTTTGGAGTAGACACATTCTTAACTAATTTTATTTATGCACTTGTTGGTATTAGTGGTTTAGTATCAACAGGAATACTTATGAAGCCATTTGATGAGCATCACAAATAATGGCTTTTTTCATGCAAAAGAAAAAGCACTTTCGTGCTTTATATTAAAGTCCAAATGAAGCTTTATCTACTTTAACACCAGGACCCATAGTTGTTGAAATACTAATTCCTTTAACGAATGTACCTTTAACACTACTTGGTTTATTTTTAACTATTTCAGCAACGATAGCTCTTAAGTTTTCCTCAAGTTTTTCTTCGCTGAATGATAGTTTACCAAATGAGAAGTGTACATTTCCATAAGAATCATTTTTGTATTCTACCATACCTTTTTTAATATTACTAACTGCATCTTTAACATTTGTAGTAACTGTTCCAAGTTTAGGATTAGGCATTAATCCTTTAGGTCCTAAAATTTTACCAAGTTTTCCTAATGCAGGCATCATTTCTGGAGTAGCAACGATTGTATCAAAATCGAACCAATTTTCTTTTTCGATTTTTTCTAACATATCTTCTGCTCCACAGTATTCAGCTTCGCTAGCTTCAGATGCTTTAGTTTTAGTAATAACTAATACTCTTTTAGTCTTACCAGTTCCGTTAGGAAGAACAAAACTTCCTCTTACATTCATATCAGTTTTTTTAGCATCAATGTTTAATTTTAATACAGCATCAACTGATTCATCAAATTTTCTAGTTTTAAGACTTTTAAGTACTTTAATCGCTTCAGTAACATCGTAACTTTTATTTTTTTCAACATTACCTAATGCTTCCACATACATCTTACTATGTTTTCTCATAAACTAACCTCCTTATGTGGTCTTTGGATTATCTCTATTTCTCACGAATAATTTTTTTATTTAATTATTCTTCGCTTTCTGTTTCTTCTTTAGTATCTTGATGTGTTACTTCTACTTCAACATTAGCACCATCAGCTAATGCTTTAGCACTTTCTTCCATCGCTTCTAAATCAGCTTCAAGTTTAGCAGCTTGTGCTTCAGCTTCTTCTGCTTCTTTTTCTTGTTCAGCTAATTCAACATCGTTTAATCCCTTAACTGCGATACCCATATTTCTAGCAGTTCCAGCAACTGTATTCATTGCTGATTTTAAATCATATGCATTTAAATCTGGCATTTTGATTTCTGCGATTTTTTGAATATCATCTTTTGATAATGTAGCAACTACATTGTTAGCACCTTTAGTACTTCCTTTATCAATTCCAGCAGCTTTCTTTAATAAAGTTGGAGTTGGTGGAGTTTTTAAAACGAAGTCAAATGATCTATCATCATAAATAGAAATTTCAACTGGTACTATATCTCCCATTTTTTCTCTAGTTGCATCATTATATTTTGTACAAAATTCTTGTAGATTAATTCCTGCAGGTCCTAAAACAGTTCCAACTGGTGGAGCTGGTGTTGCTTTTCCTGCTGGGATTTGTAATTTAATTTTCTTTACAACATTCTTTGCCACGAAAAACACCTCCTATATAATTTAGTTTTATTTTTTTCGCGAGTGGTATTCTTGATAACCCTAATCTCCCACTTCTAATTTATATTAATCCAATATAAATCGACTACTAGATAATAGCATAAAAACTGCATAAAATCAAGGAAATTCGATATAATATTAATGATTATTATGAAAAAGATTAAAATTATAGGTATTTTTGTTATAATGCCTTTATCTATTTTATGTCATTTTTTATATGAATGGAATAGTAATTTTATTTTTAGTGTGCTTTGTCCGATTAATGAAAGTATATGGGAGCATATGAAATTAATGGCTACTCCTTTTCTCTTATATGGTATTTTTGAATGGATTTATTATAAGAAAAAGAATATCAATTATGATAATTTATTAATATCACTTTGTATTTCTATAATAGTTGGTATTATTGCTTATTTAGTACCTTATCTTATTATTGATAAATTTATTAGTCATAATATGATAGTATCTATTAGTTTATTATTTTTAGATTATTGTTTTATGGAATATTTAAGTTTTAAGATAATTAATTCAAATAAAATTAAATATTCAAATTATATAGGAATTATTTTATTGTTTTTGATATATTTTATGTTTTATTATCTTACTTATAATCCACCTCATACTTATTTATTTTATGATACTAAAGATAAAATTTATGGAATTAAAAACTGAACGATTAGGTTCAGTATTTTTTTATAATTCAACTATTTTATGTTTATTTGGATCGATTAGTATTTTAACTGCGTCATCTTGTCCACTTGTTAATCTTTCAAATGATGCTTGTAAGTCATCTAATGTAGTAATGTCATCTATATACTTTTCTAAATTAATTCTTTTTTTAGCAAGTAAATCAATAACAGCATCAAATTCTTCTCTTTTATATGCGATAGATCCTTTGATATTTATTTCTTTCATTACTCCAGCTACTAATGGAATACTTACATTATTAAGTGAAATACCTACTAATATTAAGTTTCCATTTGGTTTTGTAAATATTATTCCTGATGTTAATGCTGCTGAATTACCACAACAATCACATACTATATCAAATCCATTATTATTTGTTTTAGCATATAATTTCTCCATTAGTTTTGGATCTAATGCATTAAAGTATTCGTCTGCCGCACCTAGTTTAACTGATTTTTTGCCTCTTAATTCATTTGTTTCAGTAAGTGCTACATAACTTGCACCTTTTAGTTTTAAGAATTCTGCTGTTAAAAGTCCAATAATTCCACCACCTATTACTAGGCACTTATCACCTTTTTTAACATTAGCAAGGTCTGCTGCTCTTAAGCCAACTGCTGCTGGTTCTACCATTGCTCCTGACTCAAATGTAACATTGTCTGGAAGTAATCTTACCATATCTTCTCTTACTAAAATTCTTCCACCAAATGCTCCTGGAAAAGTAAGACTAAGTCCAACTGCATTAGTCCATGTGTTTCTACATATTTGAACTTCTCCTCTTTTACATTCTTCACATTCAAGGCAAGGTGAAATTGGTAATGCTGTAACTCTATCTCCTTCTTTAAATTTCTTACTTCCACCATTATCAATAACGATACCACTAAATTCATGACCCATTACAAGTCCTGCTGGAGCTCCTGATTCCCAATAATGAATATCAGAACCACATATACCTGCTTTTAAAACATCTATTAAAATGTAACCAGGTCTTCCAATTAGATTATCTCTTTTCTCTAATTCTATTTTTCTAGCACCTTTAAGTACTCCACTTCTCATATTTATCACACCCTTTATTCTTAAACAATTTTATCATAATAAAGAAAAAAATGCATTAAGTTTGATGCATTTTCTATATTTTTTTACAATTAATAATTTTCTTTTTTGATTTCCATATAGCTTTCTGGATGTTTACAAACAGGACAAACTTTTAATGCTTTTTTACCTTTATAAATATGGCCACAATTTCTACAAATCCATACTTTTTCTTCACCACGTTCAAATACTAAATTATTTTCAATATTACCTACTAATTTCATATATCTTTCTTCGTGATGTTTTTCTATTTCACCAACACTTTCGAATAATTTTGCAATGTTATCAAATCCTTCAGCACGAGCAGTTTCAGCAAATTCTTTATACATTTCTGTCCATTCATAGTTTTCACCACTTGCTGCATCTTTTAAGTTTTCAAGTGTACTTGGAACTTCACCATTATGTAATTCTTTGAACCATAATTTAGCATGTTCTTTTTCATTATTAGCAGTTTCTTCAAATATTTCTGCTATTTGTTCATACCCTTCCTTTTTAGCCTTACTAGCATAGTAAGTATATTTATTTCTTGCTTGGCTTTCACCTGCGAAAGCAGCCATTAAGTTAGCTTCTGTTTTACTACCTTTTAATTCCATTTTAATTCCTCCTTACTTTTAAAAGTTTACTTTATAAAACTTTATATGTCAATTCAATTTATATTTTTTTGCAATAAAATAATTTTTATTTACTTCTTTTACACTAAAATTTAATGATTTAAATATTTTTAAACTATACTTATTATCAATATCAGTAAAAACTAAATCTTTCTTATTATAGTAATGTAAATAAGTTCTCACTAATTTTTTAGCAAGACCCCTTTTTCTAAAATTTTTATTTACACCTACAAGTACTATATAATTTGAATTTTTATCTATTTTACTAATGTATTTATTAATTTCTGGATACTTTTCTTTATCAAAAATTAATTTTACTGCTTCCATATCTTCTAATACTTCATTCATTTTTAATGTGCATAGAAAAGATATTTTCTTACTATATCTTTTTGTATAAAGAAGTGTTCCATATTTTATATAGTAATTAAATAGTTTTGTGATTAATTCTCTATCTTTTATAATATTTTTATCTCTAGAAGTAAATATTTTATCTTTTTTGAAACATTCGATATATAAATCAATTATTTCATCATCAATCTCAGTTAATTTATATACATTACTTTTCATCATTAGATTCTGTATATATTACTGGATTTGGTAATTTCTTACTATATTTTCCTGATTTCTCTTTTACTTTGATATTCTTATTAGCATCAACTGTAATAACATAAGTTATATCATATTTAGTTTTACCACTATCATTATTCATATAGCTTAATATTATTTCTGATTCTCCCTCATTAAATGCCTTAAAAGTTAATACTTGTGCATCACCATCTAATGTTTCATCATCAGCTGGTGTTAAAAATTCTTCTGATTTTAAATCAATAACATTTGAATCCATTATTGAATATGACCAAACACAATTACTTGAAGTATCAACATCTAATGAAATTTTCATAGTATCTCCAGTTGCCTTGTTTGTTAAACTTTTACCACAACCCGCAAGTAAAATTAATGCAAATGTTAGTAATAATACTTTTATTTTTTTCATATTTCACCTCTTAAAAACATTATATCAAAAAAAGATTACTTTTGGTAACCTTTTTACATTTTTGACACTTGAAGTAAATCAACTTCAACTGGAGTTTCTTGTCCGAATAAATCAATAAGTACAGTAAGTTTTTCATTTTCTTTATCTTCACTTTCAATCTTACCATACATTCCTTTGAATGGACCATCTATAATTGTTACAGTGTCTCCTACTTCAACATTTGAATTAATTGGTTTAGTCATTTCTTCTTCATCAGCAATAAATTTCTTAACTTCTTCTGGTGAAAGTGGAATTGGTTTAGCACCTTTTCCTGATGAACCTATAAATCCTGTTACTCCTGGAGTATTACGAACTACATACCATGCTTCATCACTCATAATCATTTCGATTAAAACATATCCTGGAAACATTTTACGTACTTTTTCTTTTTTAACTCCATCTTTAACTTCAATTTCAGTTCTTTCTGGAATAATAACTCTAAATATGTTATTTTCCATTCCCATACTTTCACGTCTTGATTCTAAATAATCTTTAACTTTTTGTTCATGTCCGCTGTATGCATTAACAACATACCATAATTTCTTTTCTTCCATTAGAATAACCCCCTTATTACTGCGAATAATGCATCAAGCCCATAAAAGAATAATCCAAAGAATACAAGCATTACGACTGTTATACAAGAATATTTAACTAATGCTTTACCATCTGGCCATCTTACAGCTTTTGATTCTTTTTTAACGCCTTTAAAGAAACTTTTTATTTTTTTCATTTCAAATCCCTCCAAAAAAAAACACCGTTTGTGTAATTAAATATTATCATAAATACTAATTACTTTCAAGTGTTTTTAATTATTTTATATCAATTATATCTTTAATATATATTTTAGTTCCATCAATACAAAGTAAATAATCATAACTTTTTGATATTATAGTATATTCTCTTTCATAATCTTTCGTTTTAATTTTGAATTTCTTTTTATAAATAAAGTCATTCGATTTAAATAATTTATTTATCTTTTGCTGTAAATCATATTCATTTGGAATTATTTCTTCTTCATAAACATTTTTATCATTATAAGAGTAATATACTTCTTTATTATTACTTATATTTTTATTTATTTTGTTAACAAAGATTTCAGGAACTCTTTTCATATATTCACCTAGAATATTATATTATTTTAATATTCTAAATATTCATGTCTTTTGATATCTTTTTCTTTTATAGATTCTCTTTTATCGTATAGTTTCTTACCTTGACAAATGCCTATTTCTACTTTAGCTTTTCCTTTTTTAAAATATATTTTAAGTGGTATTAAAGTATATTTTTTTAATGTGATTTCATTATTAATTTTAATTATTTCGTTTTTATGAAGTAATAGTTTTCTTTCACGTCTTTCATCATGATTAAATATGTTACCTTCTTCATATTTTGCGATAAACATATTTGTAAGATATACTTCATTGTTTTTTATTCTTGCATATGAATCGTTTATGTTGGCATTTCCTTTTCTTAAGGACTTTATTTCAGTACCTTTTAACTCTATACCTGCTTCATATGTATCTTTTATGAAATAATCATAATGTGCTTTTCTATTTATTATTTCCATTTGTTATTTTTTTTACTAAAGCGAAATCTATTTCTCTTTTGGCAGGGTCGCTTCCTATACATTGAACTATGATTTGATCGCCATATCTATAGACAACTTTACCTTTTTTAGTGTATCCATAAAGAGAATCATTGTATTCGTACATGAATGGTTTTTTATGAAGTTCTATGAATTGTTGTATTTCATTTGGATCAGTAAGGCTTTCTAATTCTTTTGAATCATCTTCACTTATCATCCATTCTACTTTTCCATCTATGAATTTATCATTTGTTTGAGCAAAGAATGATGTAGGCATTGGTCCATCAAGTGTTGCTTCAAATGTTTGTCCAATTCTATCTTGCATATAAACTGCATCATAATAGTCATCAGTTGCATATTCACAATCAGCACTTGTTCTTTCACATTCTGAAATATGGTCGCATACTTCTGTTAGATATGAAGCCCAGAAACTAATATTTTCAGGACTAGTATCTTTTTCAATAATGAATACTCTAAATATTGTATGAACAAGTAAATCACACATTCTTCTAATAGGAGAAGTAAAGTGTGTATAATCTCTATCATGTGCTTTTAATCCTAATCCAAAATGACCTTTTGCTTCTGGTGAATATCTTGCCTTTTGCATACTTCTAAGTAGTTTTTTACTAAATATTTTATAATGTTCTTTATCTTTTAAATATTCTAATAATTCTTGAATATCCTTACTACTTACATTTTCTGGATTTATCTTTTTAGGATAATTTACTCCAAATACTGATAACATTTTCATAAAATCTTCTATCTTTTTAGGATTTGGATCTTCGTGAATCCTAAATACAAATGGTACCATATTTGGTATTATTTGTGATAATGCATTGCATGTGAATCTAGTAAATCCAACATTCGCATAAATCATATGATTTTCTATTATTGATTCAGCAGGTCTTTGAACTCTTGGAACTATATCAATTAATTTGTCATTTTCATCAAATATTTGTTTCTTTTCACTTGTATTTTCAAAATCAATTTTACCTAATTTGTGAAGTTTATTATCCATTACTTTAGAGATAACATACATCAATTTGATAATATCTCTTATAGGTAAATTTATTTCATTACCTGGTTTTATATCTTCAATGATATTGTACTCTAGTAATCTTTCTCTTGTGATTCCATTTTTGAATGCGATATCATCTATTATTTCATTTGGCTTTACTGTATATTTTATTGTTATATAATCTTTTGTATCTTCTGTTTCTTTATCATCTAGGATATCTTGTACAGCATCATAATTCATTTTCTTTTTAGATTTTATAACTGAAATGTATACTTTTTCATTAACAATGTTTCCACCATGATCTATTTCCATTTCACATGTCAAAGCATATCTATCTTCATTTGGATTTAATGAACAGATTCCATTCGAAAGTTCTATTGGAAGCATTGGACCTACTTTATTAGCAAGATAATCAGAGTTACCTTTTAGTTCCGCATAGTTCCATACTGGTGTATTCATCTTTACATAATAACTTACATCAGCAATGTCAACTGTTACTTTATAGTTTCCGTTTTTACTTATTTCATCTTGTACAGCATCATCAATATCTTTTGTATCTTTACCATCCATTGTAGTAGTTGCTTCACCTCTTAAATCAACTCTACCTTTTGATATTTCTTTTTTTATTTCTTCTTCAGTTAAACTGCTTGGAAATGTCTTGGCTTGCTCTTTTACTTCTTCTGGCATAAATAGATGAACACCGAATTCACTAGCAATCATGGCTATTTCAGTATCATTACCTGGAGCATTTTTGTGCCCTATTGGATAATCTATTTTAGCAAGGACTCTACCTCTACTTATATCTTTTACATAATCAAGGTGTACGATTAATCCATCTACCAAAGTAAAATCACAATCACTTGTGTCAACATCAACTTCATAAGGTAATTCAGTGTCAAGTATCTTTACAGTTAATTTACCATCGTTATCAACAATTTCACCCATACTTTTACCAAGTGATCTCTTTAGAACTCTTATGACTTTACCTTCAGTCTTATCTTTATTAGTATAATCAACAAGTACTAAATCTTTATCAGTAGCACCATTCATATTATTTTTAGCAATGAAAATATCTTCTCCATCTTTTACTAATAAATGTGCATTACCTTTCTCATGCATATCAAGAGTACCTGTTAGAAGTTCATTTTTAACATAACCATTATGATGAGTTTGTCTTAATACACCCTCTCTACATAGCTTTTCAAGTTCTCTCATAAGTTCTTCATAATCTTTAATAGTACTATTTTCCATTATTTGATTCATAATTTCCATAGCATTTAAACTCTTATTATTTTTTTCAATTACTTTTAATATTTTGTCTCTCATATCTACCTCACCTTCATTTTATCATATAAATTAAAAAGTTCATAAGAAAATATGAACTTTTATGTATTTTTTTATATTGATAAGATAAATGATATTACTATAAATGCAAATCCTAAAACATAAGTAAGTCTTGTTATTACTTTTTCAAGACCTCTTTCTTTTGATTTACCAAGTAACATTGCATTTCCACCTGTTATTATTTGACTAGCATCACTAGCTTTATTACTTTGTAATAGAACTATCACTATTAATATAACAGATATTACTAATAATACTTTTTCCATATTGATTTCTCCCTTGTGTTTTGTATTATACAATAAATATTAGTATTATGCAAATATTTATGTAATTATTTTGCTTTTTTGCTTTCAATTTGTTCTTCTATTTCAAGAAGTCTATTAAATTTGCAAATTCTTTCACCCCTTGAAACAGAACCTGTTTTTACGAATGGTATATTTAATGCAACTGCAGCATCTATAATAAATGTATCTGTTGTTTCTCCACTTCTATGAGACATAATACATGTGTAATTATGTTTTTTAGCAAGTACAATTGTTTCTAATGTTTCAAAGAATGTTCCTATTTGATTAGGCTTAATTAATATTGAGTTGCATAGTCCATTTTGAATACCATGTTCTAATTCTTTTTTATTTGTTACGAACAAATCATCTCCAACTATGTTAATTCCTTTACCAAGTTTTTCTGTGATTAATTTGAATCCCTCATAATCATTTTCATCATAAGGATCTTCAATTGATATAATTGGATAATTTTTAACAAGGTCCATATAATAATCTAATAATTCTTCTTTACTTAAGAATCTATTTTCTATTTTATATGCTTTATTCTGTTCATTATATATTGATGACGCAGCTATATCAAGTGCGATAAACACATCTTTTCCAGGAATGTAACCTGCACTTTCTATTGCTTTTATTATATATGATAATGCAGCACGATTGCTTTCTAAATTTGGAGCAAATCCTCCTTCATCACCGACTGATGTTTCATGTCCTTCATTATCCAATATTTTTTTAAGAGCGTGGAATACTTCACTAGCGCATCTAAGTCCTTCCCTAAAAGAATCTCTTTTTGGAACTATCATAAACTCTTGAATATCTAAGTTATTTTTAGCATGCATACCACCATTAATAATATTAAACATTAATTTTGGTATTCTTTTTTCTCTAGGATTTAAGTATTCGTATAATTCTTTATGTGCTTCACTAGCAGCTGCTTTTATACAAGCAAGACTAACTCCAAGTGTCGCATTCGCACCAAGTTTACTCTTATTTGGTGTCCCATCAAGCTCAATCATTTTATAATCAATTTCTTTTTGATGAGTAACATCCATACCAAGTAAAGCATCTTTAATTATTGTGTTTACATTGTTTACAGCCTTTAATACTCCTTTACCACAATATCTTTCATCATTATCACGAAGTTCTAATGCTTCACGAGAACCGGTTGATGCTCCTGAAGGCACTGATGCAATGCCTATTCCTCTTTCACTTTTTACAGTTACTTCTACAGTAGGATATCCTCTTGAATCCAATATTTCTCTAGCTTTAATATCTATTATTTTACTCATTATTAATCCTCCTATAATTATCTATGTATTAATTATACAATTTTTTTAATAAATATGCTATAATATTATTAATTTAAAGGAGTGAATTTTTTTATGTCTATAGAAGAAATCAATGCTACTACATTTGGTGAATTTGCAAGTAAGCATGTGCTTAAAAACTTTTTTCAAACAAAAGAATATGGAGAACTTATGTCACATAGTGATTTTTCAGTTATGTACATAGGTGCTTATCATAAAGATATATTAGTGGCTGCAAGTCTTATTTTGTATAAAACATTAAGTGCCAATATTAAATATGGGTACGCTCCTCGTGGATTTTTAGTAGATTTTTATAATACTGATTTATTAAAAGCATTCACTCGTAAAGTTAAAGAATTCTTTTTGAGAAGAGGATTTGCTTTCATTAAGATTAATCCTGAAATTACATATTCAGTTATAGATTTTGATAATAAAAGTAAGACAATTAATTCTAAAAATAAAGAATTAATTGCTAACTTAAAAGAACTTGGTTATGATAAATTAAAAGATAATTTGTATTTTGAGTCATTACTGCCTAAATACACTCCAGTTATATATTTGCCTACATATGATTTTAATAGTTTAGATCAAAATATGGTTAAAAATATGAAAGAAAGTGAATATAAAGGAATAAGACTTGTATCTCGTGGTGAAGAAGAGCTTGAGAAATTCTATTCATTCGTAGAAGATAAAAAGAATAAAACACTTACATATTATAAATATTTCTATAAAACATTTAAACAAAGTGATATGGTTGATTTATTATTTGCGGAAGTAAACTATGATACATATGTAAAATACCTACAAAAAGAATATATTATCGAACAAGAAAATAATGATAGAATAAATATTGAATTTAATAAAAATCCTAATAGTGCTGATATCTATAAGAGAAAAACTGAATCAGATAGAAATCTTGATAGAATTTCTAATGATATAGCGAAGACTAATTTGAGAATGCAAGAAAATAAGACAAAGGAATATCTTGGTGCTGCGTTCGTTGTTAAATATGAAGGCAGAGTTACAATAATAATTACTGGTAATAATAATGATTTTTCAAGTATTGATGTTAAGACATTCTTATTTTATAAGATTATTGAAGAATATAAGAAGGCTGGTTATTTGTATGTAGATTTATATGGAATTACTGCTGACTTTAGTGATACTAATCCATATAAGAGACTTAATGATTTTAAACTTAAATTCAAACCAACTACTTATGAATATATTGGCGAATTTGATTTGATTGTTAATAAACCATTCCATCAATTATTATGGTCAACAAATAAAATACAAAAAGAATTTTATAAACCAGCAATTAAATCATAAAAAATAACATAGTGAGCAATCATTATGTTATTTTTATTGTACTGCTAAAACTATATATGGATCGTTTATAATCCTGTACCTCCAGATACTTGTACTTCACCTTTTAACGAAATTACAGGTATAATCACACCAGTATACATAAAAAGCGAAGAACTATTAGTAGAAGAACCATCTTTATTATATCTTACAGCTCCAGCAAACGCAGCTTCATCACTAAAAGTAAGTCCAACAGGATAAGTCAATTTATTATTTCCATAGCCTAAAAGTAAAGTACATATAGGCAAAAACCATAAGTTTTCAAAAATTTATACACTTTATCTTTCATATTTTTTCCAAATATATTCTATTAATATATGGCTTTATGTTCAATAAAAATATACTAAAGATAACATATTTTCACATATTTAATTAAAGTAAAAAGTGAGTAATTAGCTCACAATAACTTCACATTCTATTCATTTTAAACATATTTATCTATATTTTTTGGTACTTTATCTTGAACAATCATATCTATTATTTTATTTTCCTTTTCTTCACTTACTTCACGACCAGTAATAAAAGATAATTCATGTATAATATCTCTCAAAGTGTTCTCATTCTTATAGTCACCATCTTGAAGTTTTCTTGCTAAAGATATAATAGTATCTTTACTCACTTTTGTTTTCTCTTCAATTCTATTAAAAAGATTATCATTCACATATATCACCTAAAATATTATATGTTTTGATAATCCTTTTGCTTCTAATTTTTAAAAATTAAACATTAACCATTCTGGCTTATAAATCATTAAGAATCCAATTATTAACATTATGATTCCACCAATTAAATGTGAATATTTACCAAATTTATTTGATATTGCTTTTATTTCTAATGTTTTCATTGCAATTGTAAATACAACAATATCATCAATTAAGAAAAAGAAAACATATATTAATGAATAAATAATTTGTGCTGTTTTACTTACCTCATTTATAGTCAATATTTGAGTAAACATAACTGGTAATCCAAGAGAACACAATAACTCAATAACATTAACAGATGCCGCCAACACAACAATACCAAATAAAGCTAATATAAATGATTTCTCTTTAATAATTTTCTTTATTGAATTAATAATTTTTTTTCTACCACTTTTATCAACAACTTCACATCCATCATCTTCCTTAACAAAGAAAAATTTTAATATTGTTAATATTCCAAAGAAAACAGCAATTATACTTATACCCATTCTTATCAAAATAATATTATTTAAAAATACAGCTAAATTTAGCCATGATATTAAAAATAAAAAATATACAAGTGCCGATGATAAAAGAAAAGTTATTCCAAGAGCCCATTTCCTTTTTACATTTTTCATTCCCAAAAGCATCGATATTAAAAATATTAAAATCCACATGGCACAAGGATTAAATCCATCAACTAGTCCTATTAGAATTGTTGATAATAATATTGGTACTTCTTTGCTCTTTTTCTTTCCAAGTATAGGTATATTCACTTCAGCATCTTCATATTTTTTACCATCCTCTTTCAAATTTTCTTCTTCCTCAGTTGTTGTTCCTAAATAAATTCCAACTTTATCTTTATAATCAAAATTTGAATAATAAGTTATTGTATTTTTTATTCTTTCAGGTGTTATTTCACTATCATAACCAGTTATAACATTATTTCCAATTATTAAATAAGGAACACCATTACTATAATCATTTAATATTTTTTGAACTTCCTTATACTTTTCTTGATTCTCTTTATTACTCCATACCTCATATTTATTCAGTATAACATTTTTATTATCATCTAAATATTGTTCTAAAAACTTTTCAAGTTCAGCACAATGAGGACATTTATCACCATAAAATAAATAAATATTTAATTCTTTCGCTTTACCAAATATTACAATTGGAAAAAACAAAGTAATTATAAATAATATTTTAAATAACTTTATAAAATTATTTTCTTGAATACCTTTTGTCATTTTTTTGTTCATCATACATTTTCCTCTATAATTTTCACCAGTTCTTCTTTTTTATGTTCACCATTTAGTCTTCCTATTTCTTTATCATCTTTATAAAATATAAAGACAGGCAAAATTTTTCCTACATCATAATTATCTACATCGTCAAAATCATAATCAAATTCTTCAATTTCAATATCAGGATATTCAATTTTTATTTGATTTATAACTTTATTCATAATAATACATGAAGGACATCCTAAAGAAGTTATTTTTACTATTTTCATACATAATCTCCCATTACTTTCAATTAATTTATAATTTTTATTTCTCTTTTAACTCTTTTGACTTTTGAATTTTATATGTGACTTTTATCACCAGTTTTCTTGGTAAAATTCTATTAGCAAATACTCCCAATTTAATTGTAAACCCTGGAATTATAATCAGCTTATTTTTAACCATACATCTTAATGTATATTTTACTACATCTATACTCTTTAATGATTTTACACCAAATTTAACATGTGCTCTATCATTAAAACCTGTATCAACTGGGCCTGGACATAAAACATGAATTTTTACTTTACTTTTGCTTCTTCTAAGTTCCTCATAAATTCCCATCGTTAAATTATAAACATAAGATTTTGTTGCATAGTAAGTTGACATAAGAGGTCCAGGTTCAAACGCTGCTGAAGAAGCAACATTTAATATTTCTCCATTATTTTTCTTGACAAAATCCTGTAAAAACAATTTAGTTAAAATATGATATGCTGTTATATTCAAATCTATCATGTTTAATTCAGTTTCCAAATCAGTCTTAGTAAATTCACCAAAAGTTCCAAATCCTGCATTATTAATTAGTAAATCTATTTTACCTTTATATTTACTATACAATTTATAAGCATTTTCCTTTACACTTAAATCCATTACTTCTACATAAACTAGTGTTTTTAATTCACTAGATAACTTATCCAACTTATCTTTTGATCTTGCAACTAAAACCAAATCATATCCTTGTTTTGATAATTCTTTTGCAAAATCTTTCCCAAGTCCATTTGAAGCTCCCGTAATTAATGCTAACATTTTATCACCCTACCTACTATTCTATCACATATTTTTGCATATAAAAAGAAGAAGTTATTTTGCAACTTCCTCTGCTCTTGTTTCTCTAATTACAACAACTTTAATTGTTCCTGGATATTGCATTGTTTCTTCAATCTTATCCTTGATTTCTCTTGCAACCTTATAACTAGACAAATCATCAATTTGATCAGGTCTTACCATAACTCTCAACTCTCTACCAGCTTGCATTGCAAAAGTCTTTTCAACTCCTTCTATACTGTTTCCAATTGTTTCTAATTCTTCAAGTCTCTTAACGTAATTTTCTAACGAATCATTTCTAGCACCTGGCCTTGCAGCACTAAGTGCATCTGCAATAGCAACTAACTCAGAAATAATATATTCAGCCTTTTTATCACCATGATGAGACTCAATAGCATTAATAACCACCTTATCTTCACCATGTTTTTTAGCAATATCAGCGCCTATTTCAACATGACTTCCTTCAACTTCAAAATCAATAGCTTTTCCTATATCATGTAAAAGTCCTGCTCTTTTTGCTAAAGAAACATTTTCGCCTAGTTCACTAGCCATAAGACCCGCCAAATGAGCAACTTCTTTACTATGTGCTAATGCATCTTGACCATAACTTGTTCTAAAAGCAAGTTTTCCTACCAATTCTACAATTTCAGGATCAACCTTTGAAATTCCTAATTCAAATAAAGCTTCTTCACCTTTTTCTCTTATAATTTTTTTGTAATCTTCACAAACTTTATCATAAAGTTCTTCGATTCTAGCAGGATGTATTCTTCCATCCTTGATTAAAGTTTCAAGTGTAGTTTTAGCAATTTCACGTCTTAACGGATCAAAAGAAGATAAAACTATTACTTCTGGAGTATCATCAATAATCAAGTCAACACCAGTAACTGCTTCTATAGTTCTAATATTTCTTCCTTCCCTACCTATTATTCTTCCTTTCATTTCATCATTAGGAAGTTCAACTGTGCTTACAGTTTGTTCACTTGTAACATCACTAGAATATCTTTGCATACTTGAAACAATCATTTCTTTTGCTTTTCTATCAGCTTCAAGTTTTGCTTCATCTTCTCTTTCCTTTAAATAAACAGCAATTTCCCTGTTCATTTCCTCTTCAACTTTTTTAAGCACCATTTCTCTAGCTTTCTCTTTTGAAAATCCAGATATTTTTTCTAAAAGAGCAATCTGATCCTTAATTATAATCTCCATTTTTGCATCTTTTTCTTGAATTTCTCTTTGCTTAGCTAATAAATCTTTATCTTTTAGTTCAAGATTCTTTTCTCTCTCAGTTAATAATTCATCTCTTTTGTCTAGACTCTTTTCCCTATTATCAATTCTTTGATTAAGTTCATTAAGTTCTTTCTTCTTTTCCTTAATCTCTGTATCAGTTTGATTTTTTAATTTATAGCTTTCCTCTTTTAATTCTAAAACACCATCACGTTTAGCTTTTTCAGCTTCCTTTTTAGCATCTTGAATTATTTTTTCAGCTTCTTTTTGTGCTGCACTTACTTTTAACTTGTTTATAAGTATCATAATAAATGCACCAACAAATAATCCAACTATTACAAGCAAAATGGAGAAGATTACATCATTCATATAACATTCCTCCATTATTTTCTAGAAGTTTAGATTAACTTCTAATAATATTGTAAAGTTTTATCACACACTTGTCAATAAATAATTTTTTTTCATATATATTAAAATTGTTTCAATAATCATCATAAAAAATAAATATGTAATCTTACTAATAAAAATTTCTACATAAAAAAATATGCTTACATCGAAACATATTTTATAATGAAATGCATATATACATATAATGGTTCTCAACATTTAGTTTGTAGTTTTCTTTTTAATCTTTTTTTCCTTTTCATATTTAATTGAACTATCCTAAAAGAAATAAATAATGCAAAAGAAATGAATATTATTAAAAATAAATTGTTCCACATAAAAGCAAAAATACTAAACGTTAATCCACCTGAATACACCAAGTCAAATGTATCTAGTTTTTTATCTCCATACATCACATCAACTTTTCCAAGTACAGTTCCTTTTTTGGTAAAATAAGATATTTCTTTTACACCATCATAAATATATTTAACATTTTCTTTCGAAAAATCATTTTTTAAATATTTATCAATTTTTACATTTGATTTTATCTTAATTTCCTTTTCTTTTGAATTTTTTGCTTTTAAATCCACTATTACATCAGAATTATCGACTATGTTCATGTAAGAATAGTTTTTAGAAAAATATGTATAAGCAGTGATAGCATCGCTTATATGTGGAGCACTTTTTGATTTATCAGCATTCAATGTTACCAAAAGATAATCAACCCCATCAATTGTTGAAGTAGATGCTAAACAATATCCAGCAGCATTAATAAATCCAGTTTTTGCACCTTTAATATAAGATATATTTTTACCACCATTTCTTGAGTTATAGCTTTCTATAGTACTTTTTACTATTTTGCCATTTGAAAGCGTATATCTCTTTGTTTCAAATACTTCTTTAAACTTTTTGTTTTTTAATGCATATTTCAATATTTCAGCAACATCATAAGCACTACTATAATTATTTTCATTAAATAAACCAGTAACATTTGCAAAATGTGTATGTTTTAAACTCAAATCTTTTGCTTTTTGATTCATCAATTCAATAAAGTCGTCATAAGAACCAGATATTGATAACGCTAGTGCATTAACTGCATCAGCACCACTTGGAAGTATTGCACCATACAATAAATCATTATATGTAACTTTTTCGCCAACTTTAAACCCAGCCACAGATACATCCCAAGCAATATCTTTAAACATTTCTTTTGTAATTATTACTTCTTTATTATAATCCTCTATATTTTCTATTGCCACAATAACTGTCATCATTTTTGTTAAACTTGCAATATATGTTTCTTGATTTTCATTCTTATTCAACAGCACTATATTATCATTTAAATTATATAAAATATACTTATCACTATTTAAATTTAATGTTTCACCAAAAGCTTCTACTTTAAATAAAAGAAAAAAAACTAAAAATATATATATAAATTTAATTATTTTTTTGACCATATTTTTGTTTCTCTTTCATCATAAACTTTGATATAACATTTTCAATTTCTATAGCTCCCCTTGGATCTAAATTAGAAATATAAATATTTTCCTTAACAGTATCAATCTCTATATCGCTCCATAATAAATTTTTCTTGATTTTTAAATCATTGTATAAATCAGGAGTAATTGTCGTAAAATAATATCCCCAAAATAATCTTTTTTGACCAATTAAAATTCTTTGATTTGTTAAAGCCACCACACAACTATTGATAATAATAAAAGAACTAACATTATCTTGACCACAAAAAGCATACGTCACTTCTTCATCTTCATTCAAATGAAGATCTATTACATGTGCGTGTTTTTTAGTTCTAAACGCAATAGTTTTTGGATATTTCTTTTTAAATTCATATACAAATTTATAAGTACGTTTTTTCATTTTTACCACCTTCCATCATTTTACATTATTTTAATTTTAAATACAATATTTAATACAATAAATGATATTAAATACTATTTAAATTTTTAATCAAAGCGAACTAATTATATTTTTAATTATCATATTTATTGACTCAATAACATAATTATAATTATTTGTATTAATTTCATTTATAATCTCATTTGTATCAATATTTATTCTCTTTAATACTTCTTCATTTAATTTTGCATTATCATATACAAGTATTATAGAATTCATATCTTCAATAAAATTTGTAGCAATAGTACCATTTAACATTAACTTATTTTTTTCATTAATCTTGCTAACAAACAAAATAGTAGACTTTTTAATTTCATCTGTTGATAATTTGTTTTTTACATGTTCTTGTACAATTTCTTCATACTTTCTCAACATATATCTATACTTACTTATCACTTCAAAATTAATATCAATCATATTATTTGATAAATTTTCTTCTAGTTTTTTTGACACAATATTATTATTAACCACTATTTTATATTTTTGAAAAATATGCATAATTCTAGTAGATAACCTTTTTTGAAAACCAATTACAAGAAAATTATTTTCTCTAATAATATCATCTGATTTTTCATTTACTTCTCTTATTATACTTTTCATATTAATAATTTTACCATTTATTTATTAATTTGATAATTTATTTAAATATATTTACTATTTTTTTACATTTTTTATAGTAATTTGTAGTGTTTTTCATTTTTATCGTAAATATATTATTAGGAGGATAAAATATTATGAAAGAAAAATATGAATACATTAAATCAAAATTCGATACAATTGAATCATTAGGATTTATTAAATGCAATTATCATGACAAAGGAGGGCCAGGAAGAATGCTTGAGAAATTATTGGTAAACAAAAAACCAGATAATTCAAAAAAACCAGATTATGAAGGTATAGAAATTAAAACATGCTGCGACAATAGTAAATATAAAATGACATTATTTAGCCTAATTCCAAATGTAAATAATCTTAATTTTGAAAATACAATGAAATATTTTATGAGTTTTTATTATTTAAGTAAAAAGAAAAAAACAAAAACAAATAGCAAATCAATACCACATTTCTATTTATCAATAAAAGGTACAAATAACTTTTACTTAAATGGAATTTTTAAATTTAACCTAGTGTTTAATGATACTGAAAAAAAATTATATCTTGACTGGGAAAATATTTCTACAAAAGATAAACACCATTGCATATATTGGAATTATAATGAAATAACTTCTGCTTTTGTATCAAAACTAAATTATTTAGTACTAATTAAATATGATAAATTTTATAGTTGTGGATATTTTTATTGTAAATATAAATCAATTAATTTTTTTCAGCAAATAAATGAAGATGCGATTATTAAACTATTAAAAGAAGGAAAAATAGTCATCTCATTTAATATAAGTTCAAAGCAAGATGAAAATAACAATCTTGTTCCATATTACCATGGAATAAGATTTGAAATTGATTCAAATGAAATATCTCAACTATACAAAAATATTAATTAATTCATGTAGTAAAAATTAGAATGCATACAAATAATGCTCTAGATAATCTAGTGGGAACTGATTTTACAAAAGCTTAGATAAAATAAGGAGAAACTCTTATTTTTTTTACTATAAAAATTTATCAGTCATTTTTTATAACTAATAACACTTATTTTTTGTATTTCTATCATTTTTAGTAATTTCACTCACTTTTCCATTTGAAATATACATTATCTTAATTTGAAAAGTTTAAAGCTTCCATACTCATATACTATTCTTTTTATTACCTTTATCATTTAATACTTACGTGTAAACGTCTTCTAAATGAATTAACTTTATAAGCTTTAATTATTATTGTAAATTTAATCGTTATTTTTTCAATTCTTATAATAAATATTATCACAAAAAAGAGAGATAACATTTTCATGCTATCTCCCCACTAGATTATTTAGAGCATAAATAAAAAAGTTTCACATTTAGATATAAACTAGATGTAAAACTAGATATCAAAATAAAAAAGTCCCTAAAATAGGGACTTTATAACCCAATGGTCGGGAAGACAGGATTTGAACCTGCAACCCCTTGGTCCCAAACCAAATGCTCTACCAAGTTGAGCCACTTCCCGATATAATGGTGCGCCCAATAGGAGTCGAACCCATAACCTTTTGATCCGTAGTCAAATGCTCTATCCAATTGAGCTATGAGCGCGTTTAAAATCCCGTCGGAATCGCTTTACAACAAGTTTATTACATTTGTAATCTGTTTTAACAAAATGGTGGCTTCAGTTGGAATCGAACCAACGACACCAAGATTTTCAGTCTTGTGCTCTGCCAACTGAGCTATGAAGCCAAATGGCGGTTCCGACGGGACTTGAACCCGCGATCCCTCGCGTGACAGGCGAGTGTGATAACCACTACACCACGGAACCAATGGTTGCGGGAACTGGATTTGAACCAGTGACCTTTGGGTTATGAGCCCAACGAGCTACCGAACTGCTCTATCCCGCGATAATATAATCTTTCATCGCATAAATCATGCGAAATATTAAGTGGCGGAGGAAAAGGGATTCGAACCCCTGCGCCGATTTCTCGACCTCCCGGTTTTCAAGACCGGTCCCTTCAACCAGACTTGGGTATTCCTCCAAATTGGTGCCTCAGATCGGACTTGAACCGATATGAGCTTTTACACTCGCAGGATTTTAAGTCCTGTGCGTCTACCTATTCCGCCACTGAGGCACAAAATAAATGGTGTCTCGCTGGGGATTCGAACCCCAGACCCCTTGATTAAAAGTCAAGTGCTCTACCGGCTGAGCTAGCGAGACATATAATATATTTTGTGGTTGCCTCGGCTGGATTCGAACCAGCGGAATGCAAGAGTCAAAGTCTTGTGCCTTACCACTTGGCTACGAGGCAAAATTACAAGTGGTGGAGAGAGGTGGATTCGAACCACCGAACCCGAAGGAACAGATTTACAGTCTGCCGCGTTTAGCCTCTTCGCTATCTCTCCATTTATGGTGCCGAAAACAGGAATCGAACCCGTAACCTACTGATTACAAGTCAGTTGCTCTACCAATTGAGCTATTTCGGCAATTATGGTGGGCGATGAGAGACTCGAACTCCCGACCCCCTGCTTGTAAGGCAGATGCTCTAACCAACTGAGCTAATCGCCCATAATATTTTTCCTGCTGACGCATATAAATATATCATTTATTGAATGTGATGTCAAGCAATATTGTTATTTTTTTCTAAATCTTTTATTTTTTTATTAATCCACTCAGGCATTTTTTGAGATAAAGGCTGAAAACCATTACCTTTTTCTTTAATACTTTTATTCATTTTATTCATTCGACTAATTCTTTTTAAAGATAATCTAACTTGTAATTTATCTTCATTTATGGATAATACTTTTACTTTGATAACATCTCCAATTTTAAATTTTTCCTCTAAATTTGAAACAAATTTATTAGAAACCTCAGATATATGAATCATTCCAGTATAATTATCACACAAACTAACAAATATTCCATACTTTGTAACGCCCATTACTTGCCCCTCAATTATATTATTAACTTTGATATTTTCCATTTTCATCACTTCATAAATATTATACCACATTATTTATTTTAAAGTAAATTAATCCAAAAATTATTTCCAATAGATTTTATATTATCAGATAATTCTTCATATAAATATTTCATAAATTTTATATACAAATTATTATATTTTATATATTTATAAATGCATTTTTCTTTTTTACAATTATCAATAATTTGTATAACATCATTAAAGTAGAAGTTAGGATATAACATATATGCATATAACAATTCAATATTCAACATTCTATTATTAATTAAAGAATAAATTTCATCATAATTTAGTGTATCCATATATATTTTATATTTTATATAGGCACTTATGCTTTTTTCCATATTGCCAAATTCCAAATTTGCTATATTATTTATTTCTTCATAATTATACTCATCTATATCAGATATATTAACTACAACATGTTTTAAATTATCGAATTTAATTTTATTAATCAATTGGATACTATTCTCAGCAAGTCCAATAAAATAATCGAATGATTTCTGCAATTCTAAATATTCAGTATTAAATTCCAACATTCTTTTTTCAATAACTACTAATTTTGATATCATATCAAGCAAGTCAGTATTATCAGCATTTTTCATAGCTAAATTTTCAAATTTTAAAAATAAATCATCAAGATATACTCTTCTATTAATAACTATCACACTAAGCAAAATGTACTTTTTTTCTTTATATTCGGTTATTTCTTTATTCTCATTATTAAGAATAATTTTTGACAAATTTTTATCATGTTTCAAAATATCGCTTAATTCAGAAATATTTTTAATTTGTATAGAGTCTAACGTCTTTATAACTATTTTTTCATTATTTTCAAAAAAATAAAATGAATTATTTTTTCGAAAAATCTTGTCAGGAAATAAATTATAATATTTATTTAACATATTTTTCAAAATTATACACCTATTAAAATTTTATGCATAATAAAAGCCAATAATAACTATATTGGCTTGATAACACATTATATTAAATTACATATGTAATCCACTAGACACACCTTGTTCATCATAAGTATTATTAAAATTAGTATTAAAAGAAGGTTCAGTTACATAATTAGTAGTCATCTCTTGAGAATTATCATGTTTTTCACTCGTTAACTTCTCTTCGTATTTTTCCAATTCATTAAGAATTTCACTTTGTGTTTTAGCTTGTAACTCATAACGCTCTATACTTGATTTAAGATATTTTTTTAAAATAGATATTAATTCGTATTTATAGCCACTTGATTGCTTTAAGTTGCTTGAAACATTATCATCAAATGCTGGTAAAACAGGTGGTTCATTTAAAGTTGTAACTTGATCTACATCATTATCAGTTTGAGTTTCAAATTCAGAGTTTGATGTTATTTCTTCTGATGGTGCAAATTGTTGTTGAGACAAATTAGTATTCAGTGTTTGTTCTATAGGAACAGTATAAGCTTGTGAATTAACTTGTTGCTGAACAGGATGAGCAACATTATCAGTAGGAGCATTTTCAAATTGAATAGCAGGACTTCCAACAAGAGAGTTTAAACTTTGCGGATTATTTACCTGAACTGGAATGGTTTCCATAGAAGGAACTTGTTGCTGTACATTGTTTATGGCTGCATCTGACTGTTGTAACTGGCTCACAGGTTGTGGAAATATATTAGTAACATATTGTTGCTGAGGAATTGATGACACATCAGTAGTCCCCAAAACTTTTTCAGCAGTTTGCATTACAGTTTCTGGAAGCACAAACGCACTTGTTTTAGATAAAGGTGCTTCTTGTGTCGCAGTTGGTATAACTGTATTTGAAGCCACACCTATTATTCTTACGCTAGAATTATACCCAGGAGTCATAACTACACTAGCTTTAACCACATTTTCTTTTTCATTAGTTAATGTCATTCTCTCACCTAACTTTCTACTATTTGTTTCATGGCTTCTTTAACTTTTTGCCATGTTGTATCATCCTCAATGCCAATCAAGCTATAAACACCAGGTTCATTTTCAACAAATTCTGAAACATAAATTTTACTCATGCCTTCACCAGCGCTTTCTCCTTTTGACAATATAACAAATCTTTTATTTAACTCACCAATTTTAAAAGCATTTACCAAGTCAACTTCTTCCATTGTACCATCCATATTTTTAATTGAAATTCTACTCATAACCTTACCCTTTCTATCTTCTTATATTCTAACACACATTATCTTTAATATCAATTACCTTAAATCAAGTTTTAATTTATTTAACATTAAAATATGTAAATATTTTTAAATAATTTTTTCTAAAATAAAATACTTACATTCATATGCACAATTTTCTTTAATATATTTTTCCAAATTACAATAATTATTATATTTATTAAAATTTTTATTGTCTTTTTTATTAAAACCTTTTAATCTCAATTTTGAATACGCTATATCACCAACTATATAGTCATAATCTTTATAATAAGGGGTATACCTATTTAAAAAAGTTTCCTTATCAAATCCATCTCTATAATTTTTTATTAACTTATACTTATTATTATCCACTTCAATTATCACATATATCACCAAAACAATTATATCACACAAATACTATATTTAAACATATTAATAAAATACAATAACACTTCTATAATTAGCACAAAATAGTTTACAAAATTAATGATTGATTCTTAAAAAATAGTTTATTATTCATTTTTTATCGTACCATATAAAACACCACCATAATATTCTGGAATCTTTCCTTGAATTATTTTTGTTTTCAATGGGATTTTATTTTCTACAATAATATTTTTTGAAGAAAATGGTAAAATTATTTGTACATTAATTTTAATTTTTAATTGCATTTCTATTAAAGAATTATTTATACCATAATCCTTTATATTCGTTAATATTTCTGTAAAAACATTACCTAGTATATCCAATTTAAATGGAACTTTTGGACCTATGCCAACTAAAATCGGAACATCATAAATAATCGACATTGGTACATTATAAATAATATCAACTTTACCTTCATAATATTTTTCTGTTAAATTATTTTTTTTATTTTTCTCTAATTTCATCAATCTTTTTTGTATATTTTCACTTACTTTTAAATTGAATTCATTTATCTTCGTATTATCAAAGTCTAAACTAACAATTTCATCATTAACATTTTTTTCTATTACAATTATGTCTTCTATATTATATTTAGACCTCAATTTTTCTATTGAATCAATTATAAGTAATAATGATAACTCTTTTGATTTGTTTTCGGCATAATTTAAAAGAATGCTTTCACTTTTAATGGTAAAAACCTTAAGCATAGCATATGCAACTACAATAACAATTATTACTATGAGTAATAATATATCATTTTTAGTAACTTTAATTTTATCAATTCTCATTAATAAATTATATAAAAAAAGATACATTCTTATACTTGAATGTATCACAATAATTATTTAAAACTAAAATATGTTCCAATCTAAAAGAAAATTTAATATTAAAAATATCGTAGCTAAAAGTAATAATATAATTAAAGTTACAACTATTTTTGCAAAGACATTCCCCTTTTTTTGATTTTTTTCTAAATCTTCAAAACCCTCAAAATCAGTTTTATTAAATGACAAAGAATTAGTATAGAAAGATTTATCAGCAACTATTTTTTCACTTTCACTGCCATCGCTATCAGCATCTTCATTTTCATTTTTATTTTCATTTTTATCACTGTCATTTAAGCTATCCAATTCATCATTAATCTTTTGCCCATCAACTGTATCAGAAACTATTTTATCGTTTAAAGATTCTTTTATCGTTTCTAAATCTTCAGTTATATTTAACAATGCTTCTTTGATATTCTCATTATTTTTTTCTTCATTATCTATTGGTGCCATAACAATAGTATTTTCGTTTTTACCCATTAATTCACCAAATAAATCTTCTGTGTCATCTTTCGTACTTTTTTCTTGAGGCTTACTATTTTGAATGTTCTGAATTAATTCAACTATTGTTTTCTCTTGTGTATTTAATTCATCTATTGGTTCTGTTTTATCTTCATCAGATTCTTCTCTTATTTGAATACTTTTAAGTATATCATATCCATTTGAATTTAATTTTCTATGACGTTCTATCTCATAATCAGTTTCTCTCTTACCTCTCGCCCTTTCTAAAACAGAATTAATATCATAATCTTTTTCTACTTTTTCTTTTATTTGTTCTTCGTGTTCTTCTGGCAATTCGATTGAAATTCTTTTCTTATGTTCTTCACTATCACTATTCATATTTTCAATATATTTCTTAATTTTTTCTATATCTATTTCTTTTGAAGCATCAGCAATAACACTAACATTTGTATTAGTTTTTATACGTGATAATTCACTCATATCGCTAACGTTATAAATATCTTGATTTCGCTTTGTTCTGCTCATACTCTCAAGTGAATTGTTTTCATATTTTTCCATTCTAGAACTCATATTTTTCACCATTTTAATAATAACACATTTAAAGATTAAATTCAATAAATTATACTTTACATATATCTAGCATTTTTTTTGTTTTTTTTATATAATTTTTATGGAGGAGATTAAAAAATGGAAAAAATTAAAGTTAATGACACATGTATTGGATGCGGATTATGTGTTAGTCAATGCGAGAAATATTTTGAATTCAATGATGAAGGAATGAGCCACGCAAAAGATGTTGAACTTAAGGAAGAAGACAAAAAAGAAGTTCTTAATATAATTGAAAGTTGCCCTGTTGGAGCAATTGTTGTTGAAGAAGAAACTGAAAACAATTAAATTTAACTAATTTAAAAACATGATCGACAAAAAAATCATGTTTTTATTTATGAGAATTTACATAATTATATAATTGCTTTACTTCTTTAATTGATAATGTTCTATATTCACCAGTACTTAATCCTCTTAAATCCAAAAAAGCATAATTTGTTCTTTTTAATTTTAATACTTTGTATCCTAGACTAGCAAACATATTTTTAACTTGATGATTTCTTCCTTCAGTAATTGTTAATTCAACGTAAGATTTTTGATTTTTCTTATCAATTTTTCTAATTTTGACTTTTGACTTCTTAGTCTTAACGCCATCTAACACGACACCATTTTCCAACGCTTTTAAATCAGTCGGAGTTATAATTCCATCTATTTTTGCATAATAAGTTTTTTCAACATGGCCATGTGGATGCGTTAATTTATTAGTAAGTTCTCCATCATTTGTAATTAACAAAAGTCCAGTTGTATCGTAGTCTAATCTTCCAACTGGAAATACTTTCTCTTCAGTATCAATTAAATCTATAACCGTTGTTCTATTTTTTTCATCTTTAACTGAACAAATAGTTTTTTCAGGCTTATAAAGCAAATAATATAATTTTTCTTTTTTGATAACATCAATATCATCCACTGATATCTTATCTTTTTCAGTCACTTTATAGCCAAGTTCAGTTACTTTGACACCATTAACTTTTACTTTTCCTTGTAATATCAACTCTTCACACTTTCTTCTTGAAGCAACACCACATGAACTTAAATATTTTTGTAATCTTTCCATAAAAAACACCAAGGTCATTATACTCTATTATTTCCAAAATGACAATATTTCTTTTATTTTATTTTTTTTAACATTAAATTTTATCTTTTTAAGTTCAACTGAATCTATTTTTGTATTATCAAAGTATATATGTACTTTTTCTTGATTTTTTGTTAAATCTATTTTTACATTCAGCTTTTCAATTTCATTCTTTTGTAAAAGAATATAATAATCATTCATTATGTAATAATGATAATTATTTCTATTTTTAACTTTGAATGAAAAAGTATTCATGTCTAATATTTTATACCTATCATACATTTCAAAATATTTTTCATATAACTTTTTATGTAAATTAAATTTATCACTTTCATCTATTGAAACAACCACTAAAGTTTTCCCATCTTTTCTAGCCGCAGAAACAAATACTTGACCACTTGCTTTTGTAAAACCTATTTTCCCACTTATTAAGTATTTATATTCTTTTAATAATTTATTTTTATTTGACCATATATATTTGTCAACTTTATAATTTTTAGCCGACGTTATACTCAAAAAATCTTTATTTTTTATAGCATATTTCATTAATATTGCCATATCTTTAGCAGTGGAATAATTTTTGGAGTCATCATTTAATCCATGAGGATTCTCAAAAATTGTATCATTCATGCCAAGTTTTACTGCTTTTAAATTCATTTCTTTTATAAATTTATCATATCCTAGAACATTTGTAGCAATAGTCATAGCAGCATCATTACCACTTTGCAACATTAATCCATGAAGTAAATCATTTAATGTAAATATCTCACCCTCTTTAACGTATATCATAGAACCATTTACCGTTCTTACTTCTTTTCCAATTCTGATTTCCATATCAAGTGGAGCGTGCTCAAGAGCAATTATTGATGTCATTATTTTTGTTGTTGACGCAATTAGCTTTTTCTCTTCTTTATTTTTTGAATAAAGAATTCTCCCAGAATCAGCATCCATCACAACAATTGATGCATTGACAATATTTACACACAATAAAAAAATTAATACAAGTAATATTTTTTTCATATTTAATTTTATGATTTTCACTACTAAATATTAATCTTTTAAAAATTTTTCGTTAACAATTTTTATAAAATTATAATCTTTCATTCTTAAAAATTTTATTTTCTTATTTTTAACAAAACATTCTATTTTTTTAACATTCTCATATTTTTTGTTTGTCCCATCAAATGTAATAATTAAATCATTTTTTATTGGCTTTATTAAAATATGTTTCTTTTCAGGTATAACAATTGACGTTAAAAGATTTCTATATGTTTTTGTATTTAATGGCGCAATTGGAGTAATTTGTAAAGTATGTAGTGTGTTGTAAATTAATGCACCATGAAAACTTGTATTATAAGCACTACTTCCCACAGAAGTTGACACAAGAATTCCATCACCAGCAAAAGTTTCTAAAAAATAATTTTCGACATAAATATCCATAGTTATAGTATTTAATTTCATTTGTCTAATTACTATTTCATTAAGCGAAAAATGTCTAGAAACAGAATCCTCAGTAGTAATTTTTGTTTCAAGTGTACCAATATTATCAACTTTAAAATTATTTTCATTCAAAGAAATAACAAATTCTTCTAGTTTTTCTGGTCTTATTTCTTGTAAAAATCCAAGTGTTCCAGTATTAATTCCAACATAATAAATATCACTGTTAAAATTAGTACCATTTACCATTCTTAAAAATGAGCCATCCCCACCTATCGCAATAGCCAAATCATAATCTTCTTCAACCACTTCAAATTTATATTTTTCTAGCACACCTTGAAGTTTCAACTTAATTTTGTATGATTCTTCATTTTCATTAGCAAAAATTCTAATTTTATTGATTTTTCTCATTTTATTTACCTTTATATTTAAATAATACGCTTGGTCTATGCCCTTCACCTGTTTTAATTTTGTCAGTTTTTTCTACTTTATTGGCAATAATTCTTCTAAAAGCAGGATCGAGTAACTTTTTATTAAGTATAACTTCATATACCTGCTGAAGTTCACCAAGTGTAAAATACTCATCTATCATATTAAAGACAATATCAGTATACATTATTTTGTTTTTTAATCTTTCAATACCACTTACTATCACAAGTGGATGGTCAAAAGCAATTGAATCATTTTTAACTATGTCAAACTTATATCTATCTGTTGTACTTTCTTTAAGTGTCTTACTCACCACGAAATTTAATGTTTCATTTCCATTATCAAGAGTTACATTAAAACCTTTTTCATCTTCAATATAATTTATATTAAACCATGATGCATTTTCATATAGTGAATCATTTAATTTATTTTTATCAACTAATGCAATATATGAAACACTAAACACTCTTGTTCTAGGATCTCTATTAATTCCATCAAAAGTATATAATTGTTCCATAAATATATTGTGTAAATTTGTTTCACTTGCAAGCACTCTTCTAGCAGTTTCTTCAGTTGTTTCAGTATTTTTCACAAATCCACCTGGCAAACACCACTTTCCTTTAAATGGATAATCTTTTCTTTTAACAAGTAAAACACTATAATATTTGTCCTTTAACTTTCTATAATTATTTTGAATTCCATTTGACACACTTAATAATAAAACATCACTTGTAACAGATGGACGTTCAAACTCATTCACATCATAATTTTTTAGAAAATCTTCTTCACTTTTATATTCCACATTTCACACCTCCTTATAAAATTTCAATTAGTTTTTCCATTATATCATTTACGATTAATTCTTTAACTTCCTTACGTGGCTTATTTGGTACGATTATTTTCATGTCAGTATAAGTATCATTTTTACTATTGTAAATGCTTACGAATACTTCATTATCTTTGCCACTTAAATTATTTTCATCGACTCTATTTATTTTACCAGTAATGCCTATTCCATAAGTACTACACGCAAATTTGCTTATATTTTTACTCATCTCATGAGCAGTTTCAATACTATAAACTGAATATTTATCGATAATATCAGGATTAACGCCCATCTTAATTTTATATTCATTTGAATATGTTACTGCTGAAAACTTTAATACTTCGCTTGAACCATCAACACATGTAATTGTACTTGCAAAGTATCCGCCAGTACATGACTCCATTGATGCGATTGTTTCTTTATTTTTTATTAATTTTTTTACTACTTCTTTTTCTTTCATAATTACCTCTTTTATATATTTTGATTATAACACATTATTAATTAACATATAAATTATTTCTTTTAATATATTTATATACTTTCATATCAATATATTTTAAAATGTCTTTGTCTTTATTTAAAATCATATTTCTAACCATAGTAGATGACACATCTTCACTATCCACCTTATTTGTCACTATAAAATTGTATTTTGAGTACTTATCATAAACACATGCATCAATATTATTTCTTTTAACAACAATGATACGATATTTCAAAATTTCATCTATATTTTTCCATTTATCGAATTTTGTGAGTAAATCATCACCAATAACTAAATAAATCTCATCATTTTTATATTGTTTTTGAATTTCTCTTAAAACTTGATATGTATATTCACATTTATTATTTTTAGTATCTATAATAATTTTTTCATTCTCATAAAACTTTAGCATATTTATTCTATCTTTAATATCTATAAGATTCTTCTTATCCCAATAAGCAAGTGTTGGTACAATAATTACTTTATCAACATAATTTTTAAGAACAAGATTCACTACTTTGATATGACTTTTATGAACAGGATTAAAACTTCCAACATACACAGCGATTTTCATAAGTTTATTTTTCTCTTTGGTACACTGGAATGTTAAATTTATGTAAATTATTTGTATGCAATTTGTCAACTTTACTTTTTACTTCATTGCTTACTTTTTCACCATTTATAACTGATGTAATATCTTTATATTTAACGCCTAATTTATCTTCATCAGTTTTACCACTTAATCCATCACTAGGACTTTTAAATAATACTTGTTCTGGTACTTCTAAATACTTACCAATTTCAATTACTTCATCAACTGTATAATTGTTAAGAGTTCCAATGTCATAAGTAGAATCTCCTCCTTTAGTAAAGTATCCTACATAAAGTTCACATAAATTTGATGTACCAGCAACAAGATATGCCCCATGTTTAAGTTCACTATATAAAGCAGCTATGTAGTAGCAAGTACTCATTCTAAGTCTTGGCTTAATATTGATATCACAATTTTGTAATTCTTCATCACTAAATTCTCCTAAAAGTGAAATTTCATTCTTAAATGTATCAAATGTTTTAGTTAAATCTACGTTTATTAGTTCAAAACCATATTTTTCACTTACAAGTTTGGCATCACTTTTATCAGTACTTTTTGAATGACATGGCATTGTTATACCAACAACATTCTCACTACCAAGTGCTTTTGAGAATAATGCAGCAACTACGCCTGAATCTTTACCACCACTTATACCAAGTACAACACCTTTTAAATTATATTTCTTATAATAATCTCTTATAAATTCTATTATTTTTTCTGTTTCTTTTTTAGCATTAAATTTCATTTTTATTTCCTTCTTTCTTACTTTTAATCATTTTTATTTCTTCTTCATGACTTAATTTTCTAGCATCCGTTATCATATTTCTTTTTAAATTTAATAATTCTTTTGATAATCCAACATGATGAACATGAGGATTATATAATCTTTGTGATTCTGGATATATTGTTTTAAATTCTTCTTCTGCATATTTTCTTGTTTCTTCAAGTGTTGGTTCATTATAAACAAGTCTTCCATTTATAAATATTGGGACTTGTAATTCACGAAGTGTATAATTATCAATTTTATGTCTTTTAAAGTCAGCATGCTCATCAACTATTGTGTAACTATTGGGACTTATTTCTTCATCTTTAAGTGCGATTACATCACCAACTGCATATCCACTATTTTTATCATAAAATCTTACTACCTTTTTAAATCCAGGATTAGTTATTTTACCAACATTATCACTTATTTTTATTTTAGGTTCTAATTTACCTTCTTTTTCTATTGCTGATAATTTATAAACTCCTCCAAAGACTGGACAACTTTTTGATGTAATTAAATTTTCACCTACACCGAATGAATCAATTGGTGCCCCCTCATTTAAAAGTGATGCAATTGTATACTCATCAAGTGAATTTGATACGCATATTTTAGTATCTTCTAGTCCTGCTTCATCTAACATTTTTCTTGCTTCTTTTGATAAGTATGCAAGATCTCCACTATCAAGTCTTATTCCTTTTAATGTATATCCATTTGGTATTAAGTAATCTTTAGCAACTTTAATCGCATTAGGTACTCCACTTCTTAATGTATCAATTGTATCAACTAAAAATACTGAATCATCAGGGAAACATTTAGCATAAGCAAGAAATGCTTCATATTCATTATCATATTTCATTATGTGTGAATGAGCCATTGTTCCAAGAAGTGGTACTCCATATCTTTTTCCTGTTTCGTAACAAGATGTTCCAATACATCCGCTAATATAAGCATCTTTTGCTCCAACTATTGCTGCTTCACTGCCTTGAGCTCTTCTTGCTCCAAATTCCATAACGCCTCTACCTCTTGCGGCATTTGTTATTCTTCTTGCTTTGGTAGCTATCAAGCTTCCATGATTAAATTTATTTAATAAATCTGTTTCAATTATTTGTGCTTCAAGAGCATTCGCTCTTACTGTAATACAAGGTTCACCAGGAAACATGATTGTTCCATCAGGTACAGCATACACGTCACCCGTGAATTTAAAATTTCTTAAATATGCAAGTGTCTTCTCGTCAAACTTATTTAAGCTTCTTAAATACTCTATATCTTCATCTGTAAATTTAACATTTTTAATATAATCAATTATTTCATGAAGACCACATATTACATTATAACCTCCATTATCTAAATTTTTTCTAAAGAACACATCGAAATAACAAACTTCATTTTCTTTATTATTCCTAATATCAGTGTGTTCCATTGTTAGTTCATAAAAATCAATTAACTTTTCCATTATATATTTTCAACTCCTATTCCTTGATTTTTCATAAGTTTTAGTGCCACCCTATTATATTCATGTCTATCATGTGTTTCACTGTCAAAAGTTTCAACTGCATTTTGTGGAACTCTTACTTTAACATCCCTATCATGTTCATCAAAGTAATTAACAAGTGGTATCGCAAGATTCATTACACATATATCAGTACAACAACCTGTTATTACTACTTCTTCTAGTGATTTCATTCTTTCAATATCTCTCATAAAGTTTGAAGCAAATATTGTACTAGTAGAATTCTTTCTATATACTAATGAATCTTTTTCATAACCAGCTAATTCACTTATTAATTCACATTCACTTGTTCCACCAATACAATGCTCTGGATACTTTTTAAATTCAATTGAATCCTTAGTATGAGTATCTTTAATAAATGCTACTGCTTCATCCTCACTTAAGAATTTCTCTACCAATGATTTAATTTTCGATGTTATATGATTAATATCTTTATCACTCATTTTTCCTTCTTTAATAAATCCATTTATCATATCAACTACAACAAGCAATTTCTTATATTTCTCTATCTTTGTCATATACCTCCTTCTTGTTATTATCATTTTGTTAATAACAATTATTATTTTAAAAGAGAATTTTTTCTCTTGTTATTAACATTATATTAATAACAAATTATTTTGTCAACAATTTTTGTCAAAAAAATAAAAAGTTTTTATCAAACTTTCTACTTTCAATTATTATTTATTCTCATAATTATATAATCCATGTAGTTTTTCTAATACTACTCTATCTGGATTTTCAAGTACCCAGTCACCATCTTTTTTATTTAATTTAAACTCCACTTCATAACTTATCTTCTCATTTGTTTTAAGCATATTATCAAGTTTATATTGATTATATTTATCGTTATCATATATTCCATCTGTAGTGAATTCATCTTGATGATCATTTAAATAATTATAAGCATCTCTATCTATCTTGTATAAATCATATACAGTAACTTTCACAGTAACAGTCGCATTCTCTCCATCAATCTTTTCATCTTTAACTTCATATTTCATATCTTGATATTGTCTTGTAAGAACATTTCTATAAATATCAGCATTATCACTAGATAAGTTTTCACTAGTTACCTTACTTTCCATATCTACTTTTACATTATCAGTTAACGAATTATATTGATTTAAATATGCTTCTACTTTACCAGTTGGTGTATTTGATAAACTACATGCACTTAAAGATAACAATAATACTATGAATAATAAAATCTTTTTCATCGATTCCTCCTAATAATATTGTTGCCATTAATTATAAAAATATACATTATGAATTTATTAATTCAACTATTTTCTTTAATTTATCATGCTTTTCACTATATTTTTCTTTTATTGAATCAATTAATTTTAAATATTTATCTTTTTCATTATTATTTTTATTAAACCATTCATAATATAGATAATCTATTATTTCTTTATTGTTCTTTTCTTTTTCAATATATTTTATTAAATTATTTATTGTAATATTTTCTTTCCTAGTATTATATGAATATGAAATTTCATTTTTAATAGTCTTATATTCTAACTTATACTTTTGCTTATTTCGCATATCTTCAAGTACATCTTTTTCTTCAATTAAATCTAATTTACTTAATTTATCTATTTTACCTTTATTATCAAATTTAATACATATTGTATCTATATCATTACAAAATATACTTGTATAATTAGATAAAGAAATTTTATCAAGAAAAATATCATTTACTTTAACTCTACCACTTATTATATTTTCATATACATTATCATTTACTTTAAATACTGGTACTTTCTTTAATATTGTTATTTTATCCATCTTATTCCATTCATAAAAATTAATTAATTCATTCTTTAAATTCACTTTTATATTGTAAGTATAATTCATTTTTTCTTCCTTTCTTTAATGATAATATTATTAAAATTATTCCTATAAATATTTTAGTACATTCTATACTTGATAATACATACTTTACATAGTCTAACATACTATATCCCATGCGTAATAAATTCAAGTAAATTACTATATACATTAACGCTGATGACGTTATTATTATTCCTAATATAAAACAAATTATTCTTTTCAACATATTAAAGTATATTTATTTTGATATAAAAATATTATATAATGATTATGGTGATTAATATGGAAATGTCAAAATATATAATACTTGGATTAATACAAGGTCTTACAGAAACTATACCTGTTTCTTCTAGTGGACACTTAATGATACTTAAAAGACTTATGGATATGAATGTTGATTTTGATACAATTGCGATACTTACTAATTTTGGTTCATTAATAGCGATAGTTATATTATTTTGGAATGATTTAGTTAAACTTGTTAAAAATTTCTTTATCTATTTATTCAAGAAAGATAAAAGTGCTAAAAACGATTATAAATATTGTTGGATGATAGTTCTTGGATGTATTCCTGCTGGTCTCATGGGCCTTGTTGTTAGTAAATTAGAATTATTCGCTAAAATTGAAAACAATATTAAAATAGTTGGATTATCATTAATTATTACTTCAATACTTCTATTTATTGTAAGAAACTTTAAAGGTAAAAAAAGTGATAATGAAATCGGTGTTCGTGAAGCATTAACAGTTGGTGCTTTTCAAATAATGGGATTATTTCCAGGCATAAGTAGAAGTGGTTCAACAATAGTTGGTGGTATGAGTAGTGGTCTTAAAAGAGATACTGCATTCAAATATTCATTTATGTTGTATATACCAATGAGTATTGCTGCGACAGGACTTGAACTTACAAGTATTGATTTACATAGTGACTTAATTATTTATTATGCTGCCTCTATACTTGTTTCAACAATTGTTACTCTACTTGTAACTAAATGGTTTAGAAAGATAGTTAACAATGGTAAACTTATTTACTTTAGTATTTATTGTTTAATAGTTGGATTACTTGTTATATTATTCTTATAATTATGAATTTAAAAACTACAATGAAATTAATCGTTGTAGTTTTATTATGATTTAATCTTCTAATTCTTTTATACTATTTTCATCAAGTTTAACATTATTAATTGAATCAAATCTCTTAGTAATTTTTTCAGTTGTTTTATGAATATTTTCAACGTCATTATTAACTGTTTGTATAGTTCTTGATAACTTATCCCATCTTTCTCTATATCTTCCAAATTCAATACCTAATTTATTTAATTCATCATGTATTACTGATGTATATTTATCTCTTTCAAGGCCCATAAGGACAGACTGAATAATAGTAAGTAAACTCATAAGTGTAGTTGGAGAAGTTATCCATACTTTCTTACTTGCTGCATACTTTATAATATTAGGATGATATGCATTAATTTCAGCGAATATTGCTTCAGCAGGTAAAAACATAATAGCCTGATTAGTAGTTTCACCATCAATTATATATTTAGAAGCAATCGCGTCAATATGTTTTTTAACATCATTATCAAACATCTTACTTCTCTCATTTCTCTCTGCTTCACTAAGTCCTTTTTCAACAAGTCTTCTATAATTTTCAAGTGGAAACTTAGAATCAATACATATAGTACCAAGAGGTTCAGGTCCAAAAACTATCGCATCAGCAATATATGAATTAGATAGCGTATATTGAGTTTTATATATCTTATCATTCTTTTCACCAAAAATTGAAGATAATATATGATAAAGATTAACTTCTCCAAAAATACCTCTACTCTTTTTATCAGTAAGAATACTTTCAAGAGATACAATTTCATTACCAAGACCATCTATCTTCTTTTGAGCTTCATCTATTCTAGTAAGTCTATTCATTACTTCAGTAAAAGTTTTATTAGTCTTATCAAATCCATCTTCTAATTTCTCATTAACCTTTTGATTAATTAAGTTAAGTTTATACTCAATCCTATCATTTAAACTATTAAAATCTTTATTTAAATCATTAGAAAAATTATGTTTGAATTCACTTATCTCTTTTATCACATTTATTTCTGTTCTACTTAATTTTTCATTTAATTCACTATTATTTTTTCTAGTAAGTAACACTATCAATAAGATAATTATTACTACTAAAAGTCCTACTATTATATATTCCATATTACTACCTCTACTTTATCTTTAATATTTTATTTACTACAATACTTATTATATATGTTATTAACAATAAAATAAATATCTTTATTAAAATTTTTGGATTAGATATGCTTTCTATAAAAGATGTTCCAACGAAGCCCCAGAAATATACCAAAGAGATTTTACCTATTAGTAATGAAATAAAGTATTTCTTAAAGTCCATTTTAGTAAGACCTGCTGCTATATTTATCATAAACGCTGGAGTAAATGGTATTGCTATTAACAATGTAAGTTGTGAAACACTAATATTCTTAAATAACTTCTTATATTTTCTAAGCCTTTCTTTATCTTCAGTTAATCTATCAAATTTATTACCAAATCCTTTTTTAAATATAAAGTATGACATTACACATCCGAATATTGTAAATATCCATGAAAGAATAAATCCTACTAAATCTCCAAATACTAAAAAATTAATAGTTATAAACACCATCAAAGGTAGTACTGGAACTATTGATTCAATTAAAATAAGGAAACATCCAATGAAAGCACCCAACATTCCTGAAGTTTCTATAAAGTTTATTATATCTTTTAATATATCTATCATTTTTCTTCCCTAATAATTATATTACATTTATAATTATTTTTCTAGATAGTAAACTTTATATCCAAGAGAAGATAATATCATAGTGGCTCTTTTACTTAATTTACCACTTTTACAATATAAGTAATAACTTTCTGTCTTATTAAGATATCTTCTATAATTATTGATTAAATCATCATATGGAATATTAATACTATTATTTAAATGGTATTCTTTAAATGTATATTTATCACTAACATCTATTATTTTCATAATATCACCTAAAATATTCTATGAAAAAAAGATGAATTTTATTATTCATCTTCACTTCCAAAGAAATCATCAAAGAAATCTTCATCATTATTTTTATCATTTACAATAACACTATCAACATCAATGTTTACTTTTGGTTTTTCAAGACCTAATTCACTTACTTTAGGTTCTTCTTTTACCTCTGGTTTAACTATTTCCACTGGCTTTACTTCTTCTTTTATTTCTTGTGGTTCAACATATTGTGGTTTAATTATATCACTATTAATAGGTTCAACAATTGGTTTATCATATGTATTATATTCTTCGCTAGAAGCAAGTTCTGGTGGTAATGATTCAATATGTTCATCATGCTTTTCTTCTATTTTGTGATCAAATATATTGTTGATTTCTTTTTCAATATCTTCTTCACTTTTTTCAGCAAGTGGAACATTTTTAATAAATGTTGGTTCATTTGTTACAAATTTATTTGGTATATTTTGATTCATTTGTGGTACACTATTCATTTGATTTTGAGGTTGTACAAATGATGGAGTACTCATATTTTGATTGCTCATTGGAGTATTTTGACTCACATTATTATTTACAACATTTGAACTAAAATTATTTATATTTACATTTTGTTCTGCTGGTTTAGATGCTGCTTTTGCTTTCTCTGCTTCAGCCTTTTCAAGTGCTTCTTGTCTTTCTAATTCAGCAATTTTTTCATCAAGTCTCTTAACATAATCATCAAGACTAGTTGGAGTTGGTGCAGCTGCTGGTCTCATACCACCTGGCATCATGCCTCCCATAGGTTGACCCATGAATGGATTTGGCATTTGCATTCCAGTTCCTGCTCCCATAGGACTTGTATTAATTCCTTGACTCTCTTTTAATTTATTAACATATGCTTTTACATCAAATGTTTTAACATCATGATGAGGTCTAGTTGTATATTCCATAATTGGATATTTCTTTCCCCAATCAATTTTATAATCATACACAAGTTTTGTCTTAAATGGCATACTTCTAAATCTATTAATGATAACTTCTCCTTCTTTTAAAGATTGTAAATCACTAACAGTAAATAATGGTCTAACTGGAGGAGCTGGTTTATCTTTTTCAGCCTTAGGTGGTTTTTGATCACCAAGTAACTTACTTATTTCTTCTAAAGCAGCAAGTTCTGTACTCATAAGATAAACGAAGTTTCCACAGTTACCTTTAATAGTTTCTGCTACATCTTTTCCATAAACTTTATTAAGTTGTGAAAAGTTTTGAATAACAAAACTAAATCTAATATTTCTTGAACGAGATGCAGTAATCATACTTTCAACATCTTTAAGTGCTGGCATATTAGCAAACTCATCAAGTATAAAGTTTGTTCTATATGGTAATTTTAAATTTGGAAAAGTTTGTGCTGTTGCAATTAATGCTTCATATGCTTGCTTAACAAATATTGTTGCTAAAGCATGATATGTAGTTTTTTCATCATGTACTTTTAAGAATACAGCTGTCTTTTCTTTTCCTATATCTCTTATATCAAAATCACTATATGATAGCATTTCAGATAATGCTTCTTGTGATGAGAATATTCTTGTCTTTGTTCTAAATGTAGACATAATACCACCACGAGTTTCATTAGGAGCATTAATACAAGATGCAGCTGCTATATAAGCAGGACTTAATTCACCTTTACTCTTAAAATATTCTTTTATATAAGTTGAAGCACCTATTCTATCCTCTCCAACTTCAGCCATCATATTTATACTATTGATATTTATTTCATCTTCAGTAGCATCATCAAATAATCCAAGTGATAATCCGGTAAAGAAGTTAGATGCAGTTTGTTCCCAAAATGGTTCTGCCTTATTATTTGGATCAATTAAGATATTACTAGCAAGGTCTTGTAAAAGTTCGTTAGCCTTATCTGAATTACCTTCTTTATAAATTCTATATGGATAACTAAATGGATTCCATGCTGCTCCTTCCCTAGGATCACGGAAGTTTAATAATATAATTTTATATCCTTTTTCTTTTAGTAAAGCACCACAATTTTCATAAAGTTCACCTTTAGGGTCAGTAACAATCATACTTTCACCATGTCTACCTAATATCTTAATTAAAGGAAACATGAATGCTTGAGTTTTACCTGAACCAGAAGCTCCCATGATTAATGCATGTGGTTGACCTGAATCATCTACCCAGGCATCTTTACCATTATTAATTACTGGAAATCCACCAGCATCATATGAATCATCAATTAAATGTACTTTCTTAATACCATAATCTTTCTTCATATCACTTTCTGACATCAATTTTGAATATCCATCATTTTTTGATTTCTTTTGCGTTGTTATACCAAATCCTTCTTCTCTATCAAAGAAATAAGAAGAACAAGCAGCTAAAATAGCTATAACAGCAAGAGCAAAGAACATTAACGTAGTCATTATCATATCAGGCGCAAACGCAGGTAAAGCATTTAATCCACTAAATACTCCATCAACAGCGAAAGAATGTATATTAACTACTGCTAATGCTATTAAATATAATAATACAGCTAAAAATATCAAAAAAATTACTATATCTTTTAAATCAGCTCTAAATTTTAACTTCATAATTTCACCCCAATACATCTACATTATACTATATAAATTATTTTTTTTCATTATTTATCTGTTGTTTTTATACTAATTATTTGATATTTAAAGAATTTACCATTGTTATTTATTTTGAATTTAATAGTTTTTCTTCTAAATTCTCCTTTATCTTCAGTTTTAATTAATAATTTTGTTATATTAAAGTTTTTGTTTTCAAATGCTTTTTTTAATTCTATTTGATTATCAGTTGATAATTCACCATCAGGAATATATGAATATAAATATAAGTCAGCTGTAATACTTTCACTTTCTTTATCATACACTAATTTATTTACGTAATATCCTCTAGCATATATACCAGTTGCAATTGCAGGTTGATAATATACACAGTAATTTCTTTTTTTAAAGAAATATTTAAAATAATAAGATAAAGTATCTAAGTATGGTGTTATATCCATATTATATAATTCTTCAAATCCTAATACTAGATTTTTTTCAGTAATACAAGCATATTTTTTTTCTTTATTTACTACTGCTAAATATTTTGTATTTGATGGTTCAAATCCTACTGCAAAATTCTCTACTAAATTTTGTAGATCCTTTCTTGTTACATTATTTGAATCATAATCATCCATGAATAATATTCTTCCAAATAAATAATCATTATTTAAGTTTAATTTTAATTCTTCGTATTTTTCTGTATCTGTAAATGTACTTTCATTTATTTTTACTTCTTTATAATTTGGAAAGTCTTTCTTTTTTTGGCTTTCATTTCTTTCACCAGTTAAAATTAAGGGGATTATTATTAATAGCATTAATGTAAAAGCACTACCTAAAATTATTAAAAGTGGTTTTTTATCATTTAATTTCATCTTTTCTATTATCCCCTTTTTTATTATTTTCTTTACAATCTATTTCGCCATAACCTAAAACACTACCATCAGTATATCCAAAACAATTATTATTTTTTACAGAGTTCCCCTCATTACCACCAATAGTACATACTTGATGTGTATTTGGATCATAACTTCTAACTATTGCTACGTGGTCCGCTACTCCATCTTGTGGTTGTACTACTTCTCCAGCATCGTTCTTTCTTTCGTAGTCAAAAAACACATAATCTCCAGCTTTTGGAACATAACCTTTTTTATGCCCTTTTCCTCTATTCCTAAATCCTTGCAGCATAGCATCAGCGCCCGCTTTCATTGTAACTTGTGTACCATCGTAACCAGTCTTATATCCTACCCAACTAGCAAATATTGCACACCATGCTACACTATCTTTATAATCCATATTAAAGGTAGCATTAAACCAATGTATATATTTTAATCCATTTGATGCTCCAACTTCTCTAGCTGCTGCTTCCACAATTCCAGCACATCCTTTACGAGCTAATGATGGATCATAACCACCTTCATATCCACCATCTGCCCCAGAACACTCAATTATATCAACATCGCCATATGTTTCTTTAAGTATTTGAATATAATTTTTTCCAGCATTAGCTTCTGCTTCCCATTTTATTGATACATCAGCAACATATCCAGTTTCAAATATTCTTCCATCTTTTATAACTAAATAATTTTTAGCTATTTCGTATAGTTTTTCATATTCTTTATATTCAGCGTCTGACATAGGCCCTTTATAGTTTGTATATCCTTCTTCATTAAGTGGAGCACTACCTTGATAATAGTTTACACATTTTTGTCCAGTTTCTTCTATACAAACTAGATTAGCAGTATGCTTATATGATCCTTTTTTTGAACTAAATACTTGATCGCAATCACCATTTCTCATTTTGATTTTTGAACCACTTTTAAGTTTATTTTGATTTCCTCTTCTTTGTAGTGCAAAATTTATATTGGCAATCATTTGTGTTAATGCATAATTTTTATTTGAATAATTATCTATCTCACCTTTAACAGTACCTATAATATAATCTTTAAAATTAACAGATTCTTGTTGATTGCCATCACAATCTGTTAATTCTACAGTTATATCTTCATAATCATATGGTACAAATTTTTTACAATAAGCATTTTTAACAACATTATCATTATCAAGATCTGGATCTATTCCTGGTATATAATTACCATCTTCATCCCAGTATCCATTATCTCCATATTGTGATGAATCTAAATCTTTTAATAATAGTGTATTATTTATTTCACCTTTTCTATCTTTTACTTCTAAGATAATTTCTTCTATTTTTTTAGGTGAAACAATGTCATCATATTCAAATGTTGGCAGATTTGAATCTTCATCGGCTTGTTTAAATGATGGGAAATTTACATATCCAAAACCATGTTTATATTCAAATTCTACAAAAGTTGTTGCGACATTTGGACCTGGCGTTGTATATTTAATATTTCCACTTCTAAATGAATCTTTTTTTTGTGTATATACATCTTCTATTTTTTGAAAATATACTGTTGTATCTACTACTTGTGTGAATTCTCTTTTTGTAAAATAATCTTGTGCTATATTAACTGAATCATCTAATATATCAACAAGTGACATTAATGATTCTGGTGGAATAGTTCCATTACATTCAGTGCTTGTACTATTCCAGGCATTATTCATACTTGTATCATATGTATAACCAGTTCCTACTAAAGTAAGTATTGAAGTATTATCAATTTTTTGTTTATTATCTAATTGCTTTTTACTATTAATTTTTAAATATCCTGGAACACTAAATGGATAATCTCTTTTTCTTTCTTGTTCATCATCACCGTTAGTTCTATCCCATTCATCGTTCCATCTAATAAACATTTCCCATTTATCTCTACTATATTCATAGTTTTCAACAGTTTCTGTATCACAATATCCTACTTTAACTATTTTATCTACTCCATCTATATTTCTTTTTTCTTCTCTTATTACCCAAGTAAAATATGGATATATATCTTCAAATATTGTACTTTGTATTATTCTATCAACATCTAATTTTACAAGTTTTCCATCTTTAATAACATTTTTTAATGTTTCATAATGATCAGAAGCAGAAGTATATGTATCGCCTTTATCATCTTCTTTTGCAGGTGGCGTATCATAGCTATCATAAGTTGCTTGACTATCATATCCGTAGAATATAGTAGCAAGTATCAGCCCCCTATCTAATTTATTTGGACCTTTTCCTTCTTCTCTACCCATGTATGTAGTTTCATACTTTTCAACTTTTTGTTTAATATATCTCATAAGTTGACAAGCATCTTTAAAGTTTTCATCCCAAATCTTAAAAACATTTTCTTTTAAATTTTCCCAAAAATTTGCTTCACAAGCATCATCATTATTAAGAACCTTAATTAATTCTGGCCATGTATACATTTCTCCAGTATCGGGGTCTCTTAAATATTTACTATCAGTATATAGGCCTTCTAAATCATCTTCTTTTTGTTCTGGTACAAAGAAATTCAATACAATTGATGAAAAGAAGTTATCAATAACAGTAAACAAATATGCAATTATAAATACAACAAGTAAAATGCCAGCAACTATACCAGCAATTTTTAATTTAAGTAACAATAATTTTGCTTTTTTAAGTTTAGCTGCAGCATCAACCGCTTGATTAGCAGATTCTCCAAGTTTACCAGGAAGTCCTGGTTTCTTCATACCTGTTTTATCAGCAGCACCTTGTTTTTTATTGTTATCTTTTTTCCCAAGTCCATCTTTCTTTTCAAGTCCTGACTTATTCTCAGGCTTTTTATTATTTCCATCAGGATTCATTTTTCCTGATTCTTTATCGACTCCACGTAGTTCATTAGTCCCACGTTTATTTATTCTTTCTTTTGTTTTATCTTCTGTACCCAAAAGCCCCGCTTTAAAGCCAGACGAAAACTGGTTTAATCTTCCGACTACACCAGTATCATTTCTTCTACTTATATTTTGTTTTTCTTGTTCATCGAAATTTTCTTCGTTATAATTTTCGTCCATACTTCACATCCTTTAAGTGGATAAATCTTATAGTCCTCCACCTGAACCGAATGATTCTAATTCTTGTTGAGTAGCTATTACGTTAATTCTCATTCTTCTACTACCACAAACAAACAATGCTTGTCCTTGACTATATCTCTTAATTGAATCTTTTTCTTGATCATTTAAATCTACTAACTTAGAAAGATCATCTACTGCTTGTTTACGAAGACCCATTACTAAATAATAAGAAGCATTATCAAATATTGCTTTACCATGAACTACTACATTAGGTGCTGCAAAATCTGTTGGTTGTTGTGTAATAATAATAGTTCCAGTATTATATTTACGACTACGTCTTTGAATACGAGCAAGGAATTCTGCTCCTAATGTATTTTGGTCTGCAAGAAGCATGTGTGCTTCATCAACCATAAGAATTGTATTAACTTCTCTATCAAGAGTTAAGCCCCAAGCATATTTTAATATGTTGAAGAATAATGCATTTCTTATATTACTATCAGCATTCATAAGTTCACGAATGTTAAACACAATGAAATCTGCATCAGTATCAATAGTGGTTTTACCTGTAAAATAATATCTTAATTCTTTTGTTAAAGGTCTTATTTTAAGTTCTAATCTCTCCATGATATCTCTTTCATGAGTATGTTCAGTCATTGATAAAAGTCTTCCTTTTATAGTGGCATATACATCATCAAAAGTTGGATAATCATGTGATGTTATTTTACTAAAATCAGTATTATAATCTATTTTATATCTTTTATATGTATCTTGTACTACTTCACTAAACAGTGTTAATACATCCTCTTCTATATCTGGACTATAGTATTTCATAAACGCTTTTAATGTTTGAAGAGTTCTTGTTAAAACTGCATATCCAGTTCCTTCTGCCATTTCTTCTTCATCAGCATCAAGTACAACTTCCAGTGGATTTATCATACCAAAATCGCCACCACGACCTAGGTCAATGAAGTCTCCACCATATAGCCTAGTCATTTCTTCAAGTTCACCTTCAGGGTCTATTGCAACTATCTTATGACCATTTCTAATATTACTTCTAAGTAATACTTTAGCAGCTGTTGATTTACCTGAACCAGATGTACCAAGAATAATCATATTAGCATTATTTCTATTGAATTCTTTTTTAGTTTGATATAGAAATTGGTTAAATAAGATAACTCCACCTGAATAATCAACACCAAGTAAACATGAAAGTCCAGGGTCTTTAATACTATCAAATACAAATGGATACATTGCTGCAATTGTAACTGATGGTATTGGAGTACCTACTCTTTCTTCTATATCATTTTCAGGGAATATTGGAAGCATACTTTGAAGTATCTTTTCTTGCTCAAATCTAAGAACTAACCCTTTCATTCCCATCGCATCTAAATAATTTTTAACTTGTACCTTTTTATTTTCAAGTTCTTCATGTGAATCAGCTGATATAAACAAGTGCATTTGAAAATCAAATATTCTTGCTTGTGTTGCTGTTAACATTTGAATAAAATTATCTATACTTTCATAATCTTGTCTAATTTGTTCTTGAATAGTATGATCGTGTTCATTTTGATATCTTGCTTTCATATCAGCAATTTCTTTATTTAACATTTTAGAAAGTACTGAGAATGCAATTGGAATATGTTTAATACATACCTTAACTCCACCCATTTGAGTAAGATTAGCAAGATAACCTTCTGAAATTGATTTTGGATAACTTATTATTGTAAGTATTGCACAATATTTATCACTTATTATCATTTCAGATGGTTTAAATTCTAAACTCTTAGGAGCTAATTGACTTTTAAAACTTACACTCATTGACTAATCACCGTCCCAAAATTATATGAATCTCCACCATTTAGGAATCCATCTAATAACATTCTTAAATCATCATTACTTGTTTGAGCTGATTGAAGTCCTACTCCAGCAAGTCCTGAAACAAGATTTTGTATTCTTTTTTGTATTATTTCTGGTCTCTTATCTTTAAATAATATGAAGTATTCTGTATCAGTAACATTTACTTCTTTACTCATAAATAAGTTTGCTTTATCTATATCTTCTCTTACTAATTTTCTAATTGCTTGAACTTGTACTGAATTATATAATAATTTAAGTTGAGCAAGATACACATTAATATCTACTGGTCTATCTGATATAATTAGCCAGAATGGATAATCAAGTGTATTATAGAAACTTCTTAAGTTAAATATAGCATTATTTTGAGAATCATAATCAAGAATAAATATATTTCTTGGTCTTATTTTTACTCCTGTAACTCTAAGTCCATTATCAAGTATAATTTCTCCATTTTGAATACCTCTAATTGGTAACCAATTTTCAGCATATTTTTGATTTTTAGTATCAATCTTTTTTTTGTTCGTCATCATTTGCGACATATCTAGCACACCATCCTCTCCAATAATATCTTCTTGGGTTCATGAAATATATAACAACTTCTTGTAAATATACAAGTACATTATGATAAAAAGGCAACGGCATTACTAAAAACAAGCATATTCCTACAGGGGCTAGTTTAATTGCTAGTTCTTTAACTGTATCACCTTTAAATATAAACATAAGCATAGTCGTTATAAATGCACCTGTTAAAAGTATTATTAAATCAATAATTCTAAAAACATTAAATATCAATTGACTTTTCTTACTATTAGCAGGTATTAAATAATTGTTCATATTCTCTTTTCCTTTCTAAATACTACAATTTATATTTTATTTTCCACTTTGTCCTTGACCTCTTTGATAACTTCCAGAGTTTACTACTCCTTCTCTTCTTGAACTTGCCGCTTGTCCACCAGCTTGAATTGTTGCTCTATCTCCACTATTTGCTGCTACTCTTCCACTTCTTCCTGTATGACTTAGTGTTCTATTTGCACTTTGTACTGCACTACCATTTGCACCACTATATGCATTATTCCATGATTTTTGATAATCAGCTCTACCAAATTGTCTTTGACCATTAACATCAAGTCCAGCATCAAGTTTAGCTTTTCTTGCTTCTTTTCTAGCATTAAGATTTGCAAGTTCACTATATTTCTTCTCACTTGTCATATTGCTGTTTCTAATTTTTTGTTCTTCAAGTGCATATATTTGCATTTGTTTATCGTTGTTATATACTTGTTCCATTTGTCTATTTACATAATCATCAGCACTTTTACCGTATGCAAGTCCATTTTCACCTTTTTGATTTTCAATTTCAGCGATTCTAGCTGCATCAACTGCTTCATATGCTTTTTGTTCTCTTTCATATCTTGCAGCTTTCGCATTTTGCGCTGCTGTTATACCAAGTGCACCTTCGGCTCTTCCTCTTGCATATGCAAGTCCTCCACCAGCTGCATTAATTCTAGCAGCTCTATCTCTATTTGCTTGTGCATTTGCAGATTGATTTCTAAAGAAGTCAGCAACGTTTTTACCTTTACCACCAGATTGATAACCTCCAACTGCTCCACTAAGCATGTTACCAGCAGTACCAAGAACTCCAGCACCACCAGCTATACCAGTAACAAGACCACTTCCAAATCCAATAGCTCCTCCAACAAGGCCAGCAGCAAATTTTCCAAATCCACTACCACTTGCTGAGCCTGCCATACTTGTGCCAAGTGCTTGATCTATAAATTTAGGTAAAATTCCAACGATTCTATATCCAGCAACTAAAACAACAATACAAATAAGACCTCTCGTTATAACATTTTCAGTAATTAAATCAGGACTACCAAAGAAACTTGTAAGCCTATCTGGATCCATAAACGCACCTACAAAAGTAGTAACTATAAACACAATTGCTATTCTTGTTATTGCCTCTAAAAATACTGATATATATGTTTTACAAAAAGTTTTAAATGTTGGAGAAGATATTCCTTTATCAATAATAGTTATTATTGCAAGAGGTGCTAATATTTGAAGAATTATCATTTTAAACATTCTAACACCAATTTCTATTGAAACAACCGCTATACTATATATTAAATAAAGTCCCATAATTGTACTTACAAATGGTAAAGTATATTCAACAGTTATATCTATTTCATCAACTAAATTATGTGCTTTCGTAAATACATATTTACCATCTTCTTCTATTTCAGCATCAACTGTTTCAGTGGAAAATCCACTTCCATCTGAAGAAATATCATGTAAAAATATAGTGAATGTTTGATGAGCAAGCCAGCCTCCTACATCCATTTCATTCATATCTACATCTGATCCCCAAATAAATCTAGCAAGAAGACCTGTGTCACCGCCACCACCAGCATCAACAAGTTTTCCTATATATTCATAATTTCCATCTTGTGAGCCAATGATTAATAAGCTTATATCACTCATAACGCCAAAAATAAATGGATAAAGTATTAAAAGTGCTGCTGTAAAGAATAAATTCTTAACAAGAGCTGCACCACCCACATTCTTATCAGTCGCTTTTGCCGGATCAATCATATATTCAATTAATGATTTTCCAAGTTTAAACATAACAAGTACCATTATTAATGCTTTAACCCTATCTATTAATGGTTCTAATATTTTATAAATTTCACTAAACTTTATTTGTGCCATCAAAATAAAAATCTTGTATACATATGCCACAACTGTATATACAATTCCATCTAACAATAATGATAAAGTTGTAAATGGTCGTGTTATCCATGATGCTTTAGCTAATATATATAATCCTATTTTATTAAGTAACATTAGTTCACTTCCCATCCAAATACTATAATTTTATATAGTATAAAATTCTATCAAAATTATAACATAAAAAAATATCAAATAAAAGTGTTTTATTTGATATTTCATAATTAATTATTAGACTATAATTCTACGTTATGATAAACATTACTTACATCATCAAGTTCATCTAACATATCAAGTAATCTTTCAAATTTTTCTTTATCTTCTCCTTCAAGTGTAACAGTATCTTTTGAGAAATATGATATTTCATCAATTTCAAATGTTATACCAGGGAATGCTGTTTCTAATGCTTTTTTAGCATTATTTAAATCAGCAACTTCTGTATAAACAACTACAGTTCCATCATCTTCAACCTCAATATCATTAGGTTCAACATCACCATTAATAAGTGCATCCATAACTTCTTCTTCGCTGTGTCCTTTAATTCCAACAACACCCAAATGTTCATACATGAAACTAACTGCTCCTTGTCCAGCCATTTTAGCACCACACTTATTAAATACTGTTTTAACAAAACTAATTGTTCTATTAGAATTATCTGTTAAACATTTAATAATTAATGAACTTCCACCTTGAGCGAATGCTTCATATTCTACTGTTTGATAATCTTCAGCAACACCTTTTTTTACTTTATCAATATTTCTATTAATAACATCAGCTGGTACTTGTTCTTTCTTTGCTTTTTCAATTACTCTTCTTAAAACATCATTTGTAGCTGGGTCTGGATTTCCTTTAGCTGCTTGATAAATTTCCTTTGCATAAATTGAATATAATTTAGATTTTTTAGCTGCAGTTGCGGCCATTGCTTTTGCTCTTACTTCATGTGCTCTTCCCATTTCTTATCACTCCTTTAATTTAATCTAACTTCGTAAGCTCATTTATAATTTTAGCATATTCTTTATAATTTTCAAAATTATTATCTTTATTTTGATTAAAAAATTCTTTCGAATCATCTCTTGCTTGTAAAAGTATTTTCATATCTTCATGTAAATTAGCTATTTTAAATGACATATCTCCACTTTGTTTTACACCAAATAAATCACCTTCACCACGCATTTCATAGTCTTTTTCAGTTATATAAAATCCGTCATTACTTTCACATAACACTTTTAATCTTTCACAAGATTCATCACCTATTAATATACAAGTACAATCATATTCATTCCTTCCAACTCTACCTCTAAGTTGATGAAGTGTTGCAAGTCCAAAACGTTCTGCATCATATATTATCATCATAGTAGCATTTTTAACATCAATACCAACTTCAATAACAGTTGTTGATATTAACACATCTATTTTACCATTCTTAAAATCATCCATTATTTTATCTTTGTCAGTCTTAGATAATTTTCCATGTAATATTGCTGACTTAACTGTCTTATTAAAATATAATTCAATATTTCTTTTTATTTCATTTACAGTTGTTAAATCTATTACTTCACTGTCTTCTATCAAAGGTGAAACAATATATACTTGATGATGATTATCTATTTCATTCTTCATCATATCATATACTTGTACTAATTCTTTTTCACTCTTAATTATTGTTTTTATTTCTTTTCTACCTTTAGGTTTTGTCTTTATATTTGATATATCCATATCACCATATATGGTAAGTGCGAATGTTCTTGGTATTGGTGTTGCTGACATATAAAGTACATCTGGAAGTAGTCCTTTATTTTTAAGACTAGCTCTTTGATTTACTCCAAATCTATGTTGTTCATCTGTTATAACAAGTCCTAAATTCTTAAATACAACATTATCACTTAATAAAGCATGAGTACCTATAATAAAATCTATCTTTCCATCTTTTAATTTTTCTACTACTTCATCTTTTTCTTTCTTTTTCATACTTCCTGATAGTATATCAACTCTTATATTGGTTCCTGCTAAAATATTTTTAATTGATTCATAATGTTGGTACGCTAGTACCTCAGTTGGAGCCATTAATGCGGTTTGATATTTACCTAAATAATTAATATAAGCAGCTATTACTGACACTATTGTTTTACCTGAACCAACATCTCCTTGAAGCATTCTATTCATTCTTTTACTTGATGTCATATCTTTATATATTTCTTCTATTGCTGTATCTTGATCAGCAGTAAGTTCAAATGGAAGACTTCTTATAAATTCGTTAACATCTTCTGGATCTACATTTCTTAAATAACCTATTTTGCTTTCTTTGTTTACTTCTTTTAAATAATTTATTTTAAACATAAACTGAAATAATTCTTCATATTTTAATTTTATTAATGCTTTCTTTACTTCATCTTCATTTTTAGGATTATGTATCATGTTAACAGCACTTTTCTTTGATATTAAATTATATCTTTCATTTAAATAATCTGGTACATAATCTATATAATTATCAAATTTAGTAAGTGCTTCATCAATATATTTTTTAAGTGCTTTACTTGTAAGACCAGTTGTTAAATGATATACAGGTATTATTGAACCAGTCTGTAATCTTTCAAATTTTATATCACTAGCAATAACAGTATTTTTTAAAGCATCATATTTACCTATTACTGTAACTATACTGCCAGGCTTTATTTGTGATTTTAAAAATGCTCTATTAAATATCATAACAGCAATCATTTTCTTATTTGACATTGCTCTAAAAGTAAGAGACGTCATGTTAGCTCTAAATCTTCTAGTCAGTGGTACAGAATCAACTATACATTCTATTACAACATTATCTTTATCTTTCGCTTCTTTTATATCATTAAGTCTTACTATTTCATGTCTATATGGATAATAATATACTAAATCTTCAATATTATTTATATTAATGTTTTTTAATGTTTCAATTGTTTTAGGACCAAGTCCCTTTATATTACTTAAATCGTTCATACTTCACCCACAAATCTCACATATTATATCATATTTTTTATGTTTTAAGAAGATAAAATTTATATTTTTTAAATAAATTAAAAGCACCTCTTATGAGATGCCTTATAAAGTTATGTCTTTATCTTCAGTTTCTACTTCTTCCTCTTTCTTATCTTTGATATTTCTTAAAACATTAACTAGTTGTTCACGCTTGTCTTTTAAATCTGCAAGTAATATTTTATTCATTACATCATCCATACTTGTATTTAAATTAATATTATTATCTATTGCTTTTAAACATAAAAATATTTCATTTATTTTTTCATAAATATAATTATAATCTAATCCAAATGAAGTAAGCAATTTATCTATTTCTATTATAAACATTTGAAATGTATATTTGCTTCTATTCTCAAGTTCATCTATAAGCGCAACTAACCCATAATTATCAGTTATGCATTCAAATTGATTAATAGAAGAATCATTTGTATTATCATTTCTATCAAACAATCTAATTATTCCAGTTGTTGAATCTATTTCTATATTACCATGCATTATTGAATTTCTTATTCTTTTAATAACACTCTTATTTCTTATACCAAATTGTTCTTTTAATGATTCATATAACGGTTTAAATATATTTCTATATCTTTTAGTTTTTTCATAATCATTTATTTTTTTATATTGTTTACTAAATGATTTAATACTTCTTTTAATAGGTCCTATTGTATTAGTAATATCATCACCTTTATTTTTTTCATCTTTAATACTCACAAAAGAATAATCTAAATTTAAAAGTAATAAATCTTCATAATTATATTCTTTTGTTTCATCACTTAATAAAAGTAATAAATGATTATAAAGTAATGACGTAAGTATATCGTTTTCTTCACCATTAAGTCCTAAAGTTCTCATTGTTTCAGCTACTTTGATTATTGCTTTATTATGAACATATAATTCTTCATTCATATATGATAAAGTTTTTTTATTACTTGGTTTTACAAATCTTCTATAATCTCTATCCCTTAATAATAAATTATATTTATTTTGAAGCATTCTATAAGTACTTGAATATCTTCTTTCAAATTGATTAGAAAGTGTTTCATCTTTACATTTATTAAATGTATCTTTATATGATTTACCTAATAAAGATAACAATTCAGGAGGAACTTCACATCTAAATACATGATGTACTATATGTCCTTGTTCATCAAATGTATCATATTCATTATTTATAATTATTAGGTGATTTTTAATATCAAAATCATATTTACCATGAGCAAAAGAATCTCTTAATTTATCTATAGTCCATACTGCTTCTTTTATCATTCTTACAAAAGATTTATCATTTTTTATTTCATCATTAAGACTTGCTAATCTAACACTATCTTCTACTTCATCTAATGTATGAATTCCATCAACAGTATAATACATTCTTTTTTGAAGTTCATGATATTGTGTTAATATTGTAGTCAAGTATTTATTATTAATATCAAATTCTAAAGTTTTACCATTAGTATCTTTTTTAATAGTTTGTTCCTTAGTAAGTAAAAATTTAGTGATTGTGAACATGAAATAATGTTCTACTCCAAGTGTTATATCACTTTTATTTAGAAACGCATCTATTAATTCTCTTGATAATTTTAACATATATTCTCTATTCATAATAATATGATAACATACTTTAATATTTTTGTGTTATACTTTTATTATAATTTAATTTATTGATACAAATTTTTATATATTTTTTGTTAAATTTTACTTGACAAAATAGTACTTTTACATTAGTATATAGAATTACCAATTCACTATTAGGCGAATTGGTGCTAGTATCACACTAGCCAACCCCTTTTTATTCTTTTTTCCGGACTGTCCACAGGGGGTGGCAGTCCTTTTTATTTGTTTTGAAGGAGGAAAATCATGAATAAATTTAAGTATTCTAATGATAATAAAAGATATTATACATTAAATTATTATTATAGAAATAAATATAATTCTAAAGTATTTAAAGTAAGTTTAAATGCTGGTTTTGGTTGTCCTAATAAAAAGAACGGTAGTGGTTGTATTTATTGTTTAAATGGTAGTGGTGAAAATAGAAATATACCACTTACCGAACAATTTAATATTGTAAAAGAAACTATGGAACATAAATGGAAAGATAGTAAATATATAGGTTATTTTCAAGCAGATACTAATACTTATGCTCCACTTAATAAATTAAAAGAATGTTATGAAAGTATACTAAATATTCCAGGTGTAATTGGTTTAAATATTGCAACTAGACCTGATAGTATTACTCCTGAAGTTTACGATTATTTAGAAGAACTTTCTAAAAGAACTAATCTTGTTGTTGAAATAGGTCTTCAAACTATACATGAAAAGACCGCTAAATTAATTAATAGAGGTCACACTTTAGAATGCTTTAATGAATGTATTCATGAACTTAGAAAAAGAAATATAGATGTAGTTGTTCATGTAATTAATGGTCTACCATACGAAACAAAAGAAGATATGATTGAAACAATAAAATATGTTTCATCTTTAAATATACAAGGTATTAAAATACATATGTTATTTATATTAAAAGGAACACCACTTGAAAAAATGTATAATCTTACTCATTTTCACGTTCTTACTAAAGAAGAATATATTGATATAGTATGTGATGAACTAGAATATTTACGTGAAGATATTGTTGTTAATAGAATAACAGGTGATCCAATAAAAGAACTCACTATTGAACCAAAATGGTTATTTAAAAAATTTTGTGTTTTAAATGATATAGATAAAGAAATGGTAAAGAGAGATTCTTATCAAGGAATTAAGTATAAGAAAAGTGCTGACAAATAATCAACACTTTTTTATTTACAAGTTATTTATATATTTTATATGTATAGCATACACTCCATTTACTTTTATAGATTCAGTGTATCCATCTAAACTATTTATAGATTTAACTCCTTCATTAAAATCATTAGTAGAAGATAATGTATATCTTGTTCCTTCAAGTGTTAATAATTCTTCTACTGTTTTATAATGATTTATTTCTTCAACTAAGCATTTAATCTTTTCACCATTAGATTCAAATATTATGTAATCATTAGGTTTTAAAACACTATAATCAAAATGATTATCTCCTATTTTAGTACATCTTATTTCTACTCTTTTAGTTCTATTTTTAATCGCATTAAATGCTCTATTATTTATATCAAAATTATATGTCATTATTTATTTTCCAAATCTTTAAAATAGTTATATCTTTCTAAAGCATAATTTTTATTTAATTCATATAATTCATGATACTCATCTTCATTCTTAACTTCTAAGTTTTTATAACGAAGTTCACTTCTAAATACTGCATCATAATTAGTGAAGTCTGGTTCTTTTGAATCTACTGTTAAAGTATTTGTTTCAGGATTATATCTCATAAGTAAGTTATATCCTACTTCTACAAGAAGCTTTTGTTCATCAAGTGAATTATTAAGTCCGCCTATTATACCTTGTTCTATACATGGACTATATGCGATTATTAGAGATGGCCCATTATGTTCATATGCTTCTTTTAATACTTTTAGTGTCTGCATCATATTAGCTCCAAGTGAGATAGACGCAACATATACATTTGGTATAGCCATTGCTATTTTAAATAAATCTTTCTTATTTTCATGTTTACCATTTGATGAGAATTCAGCTACTCCTCCCATACGTGTTGACTTTGATTTTTGACCACCTGTATTTGAATATACTTCTGTATCAAGAACCATTATATTGATATCTTCATTACTATGAAGCACATGATCAAGTCCTCCATAACCTATATCATAAGCCCATCCATCTCCACCTAAAATCCATACTTTGCGAGATGGTATATAATCTATAAGTTCTCTTAATTCATTAGGTATTTCAGATTCCATAAGTTTATTTTTAATCGCAAGAGTTAAATCATCATCTTCCATATTGTCTATCCATAACTTGAATGTTGCCTTTATTTCAGGTAAAACAATATCTCTTGTTTGATACATTATGTCTTTAATTCTCTCTCTCATCTTTTTATAAGACATATGAATTCCAAATCCAAATTCAGCATTATCTTCAAATAATGAATTCATCCATGGAATCTTGTATGGTGTTAATGGAAGACTACCACCATATATTGATGAACATCCTGTCGCATTAGCAATAACCATATTTTTACCATATAATTCAGTTAATAATTTTATATAAGCTGCTTCACCACACCCAGCACAAGCACCACTAAATTCAAAATATGGCTTCTTAAATCCAATTCCTTTTACTGTATATTTATTAAATGGTGTATCATTTTCAACATTATTAAATAAATAATCACTTATTTTATCTAACCTTTCACTATATTTACCACTTTCTAATGCCTTTTCTTGATTCTTACCAGGACATGCTTTCATACATAGTCCACAACCTGTACAGTTAGCTTCTGAAACTGATATATAGAAATTCTTATTTTCTTCGCCTAAACTCTTTATTGTTTCATCTTTATCAATATGAGCAAGTAATAATTCATTATCGGTAAGTGAGAATGGTCTTATACATGCATGAGGACATACAAATGAACATTGATTACATTCTATACAATTTTCTTTACACCACTTTGGTACAAAAGGACTAACTTTTCTCTTATCACTTTTAGCAGTTCCTCCTTCAAAAGTACCATCAGCATGATCAATAAAGTTACTAACACTCATCATATTACCACGTAAATGTAACATTTCACTTGTCAAATTATTTACAATATCTTTGTCTTGTGTGAGTGTAAATAACTTATTATCAATAACTTCTAAATACTTAAGAGATTCATCTATCGCATTTATATTATTTTCTACTACATCATTTCCCTTACTACTATAGGTTTTAGTAACAAGCTTCTTAAATGCATCTATTTCATTTCTACCATATCCTGCAATCTTAAACATATATGTACACATGATATTATTAATCTTACCATGTAAATTATATTTCTTATTTAATTTATCAAGTGAAGCAATATATACTTTAATATTTTTATTTATAATTTCTTTCTTATTATCATTATTTATCAAATTATTTAATTCTTCATCTGTCTTATCACTTGATATTAAAAGTATTCCACCACTCTTTATATCTTTAAGTAAATGATAATTATTTAGATATACATCTTTTGATACAACTACAAAGTCAGGTGAAGTTAAGAAATAAGGTGCTTCTATTTTAGTAGGTCCTACTCTTAAATGTGATATAGTTGTGCCACCACTCTTTTTAGAATCATATTCAAAGTATCCTTGAACATAATTATCTTTTATTTCACCTAGTACTTTGATAAAGTTTTTAGAGGCACCAACCATACCATCAGAACCAAATCCATATACTTTTATCTCTTTATAGTCTCTTTGTACTTCAATTTCTTTTGGCTCTAAACTTAAATGAGTAACATCATCATTTATACCAATTGTAAAATTGTTTTTAGGATTATCACTAAATAAATTTTCAAATACAGCATTTATATCTTTAAGTGGCACATCTTTAGAAGAAAGACCATATCTTCCTCCATATATACTTATATTCTTTTTCTTAAGTGCTTCCATTATATCCAGGTACAATGGTTCTCCTGTACTTCCAGGTTCTTTTGTTCTATCAAGAACAGCAATTCTTTCTACTGATTTAGGCAATACATTTAATAAATATTTAGTACTAAATGGTCTATAAAGATGAACTTCAATCATTCCAACTCTATATCCTTTTTTATTTAATATATCAACAACTGTTCTAATAGTGGAACATACGCTTCCCATCGCAATAATTATGTCAGATGCATCTTTTTTACCATAATAATTAAATGGCTTATAATCAGTAAATGCTAAAGTGTTTATCTTTTCCATATATCTATTAACAATATCTGGCATATCATTATAATACTTATTTCTTACTTCAGTATTTTGAAAGTACACATCTCCTGTTTCAGAAGTACCTCTTGTTATTTCTTTTCCAATGTTTAACGCTCTATTTTTAAATTCATATACTTTTTTATAATCAATTAGTTTTCTTATTTCTTCAGTATCAACAAGTGAAACTTTATTAAGTTCATGACTAGTTCTAAATCCATCAAAGAAATGTAAAAATGGAAGATTTCCTTCAATCGCACTTAAATGTGAAGTAATACTCATATAGTATGCTTCTTCAACAGAGGAAGATGATAACATACAAAATCCAGTACTACGAGTAGCATAAATATCTTGATGGTCACCAAATATTGATAATGCATGAGTAGCTAAACTTCTAGCAGCAACATGTATAACACCTGGTAACATTTCTCCTGCCATTTTATACATTGTAGGTATCATTAAAAGTAATCCTTGTGAAGCCGTAAATGTTGTACCAAGACATCCTGCTTGTAATGCTCCATGTGTTACCGCAACAGCACCTGCTTCACTTTGCATTTCTACTACTTTAACTGTATCATTAAATAGATTCTTTTTTCCTTCATTACTCCATTTATCAGTTAAAGTTGCCATTGGACTTGCAGGTGTAATTGGATAAATACCACATATTTCACTAAAAAGATATGCTCCAAGCGCACATGCTTCATTTCCATCTATAATATAATCTTTTTTCATATCATCACCATCTTAATTATAATATAATTTGCATCAAAATAAAAGTGATAATAAAAAGCTCTATCACAATTTATTTTTATGAATTGCAGTTTACAAAAAAGAATGATAAATAACTCTATCACTCTTTATCATTAGTTTCATCTACATCATTTTCTTCATTATCAGTTTCTTCATTTGTACTTACATCATCAGTAGTACTTTCTTCTTTTAACTTTTTCTTTCTATTATAAAATATATCATATAGAATATAACTTAAAACTATTAATATTGAAAATAGTCCTATTAAAATATATTTATTATTTGTTTTCTTAACTACTTCATCTTTCTTTTCATCATCTTCTTTTATATCAGGTATTTTAGTATCTTCTTCTTTTTCTGTTTTAGTAACAACTATATAATAATTACCTTCATCATAATCATTATTAGTTTTTATTCTTACTATATTTTCACCTGTTACAAAATTTTCATTGCCAATTATTTCAACATTAACATCATTATCAGCATCATAGTCTATTAACAAACTATCAACAGTACTTGGTACTACTAAATGATAAGTATAAACACTTTCTTTAAATTCTTCTAAAAATTTAAAGTTTTCAACAGTTAATCTTTTTAAACTAGGAAATTTATATTGAACATCTTCTGTTTTTTTAGCATAATTAATATTCAAAGTATATGTTGTTTTAACACCATCTACATCATTAATAATTTTTATAACATTTTTACCTTCTTTTAATACATGACTAGACTCATCAGCATTTTTAGGATTAAAAGTAAACTCACATTCACTTGATGAACAATATGGATAATATGTAACATTTTTATAATCCACGTCAATATTATAAGTTGTAACATTAGGTTTCATATCAATAAATATTTCTTTATCAGTATATAAAAATATTCCAGATAATGTAGAATCTATATTTATTTTAGCATTATCTACTATATTATAATAAAGTTTACTATTATTACATGGAAATGATTCATTATCACCTTTTACATAAAAGTTACTATTATTACCAATTAATTCAATAGATGCGTACCCACTTGGTGCTGTATCTTTTACTTTAAACTTTAACTTACTTATAAGTATATCACCACCATTTACATACATATTTTTACCAGTAACATTTTGAATACTAAAATCAATAATAGAAGAATATGTATTAAAATTAGTTATCTTATACCCATCTTCAATATAAACACTTTCATCATTATAATCAGGTAATAACTCAAATACATAAGGATTATAATATATTTGTATATCTGCTTTATTAAGTATTCCATCTTCACTATAAAAATCAGTTATAACATTAACTTCAATAGTATCTCCTTTACTATATTCAGTATTATTATTTACTACCTTTTGTAAATTACAACTTATATAATCTGCCTTAGTAAAAGATATAAACATAAAAAATGATATTAATAACATTAAAATTTTCTTCATTTTGATTCTTCCTTTTATAAGTTAATAATATCAAAATTAATATATTCTTTCAAGTTTTTCAAGTTTTATCAAGTCATATACTTTACATACAGCAGTTATACCTTCTATACGAATTCCATGTAATTTATAATACACTTTTAATTCATCATTTAAATCTTTAGTATAAACATTTATTAACTCTTCAATATTTCTAGCATAGTACTTTTTACCATCAATAATATAACTTAATACTTCAATATTAGTATACTTTAAAGACTTATTTAAACTATAAGAATTAGTATTCTTAAAATATATTTTAAATGTATCAATATAATTCAAATTAGTTCTATCATAATATAATATTTTATCACTATTAGAATCTATTTCACCTGTATTAAAGGTTAAAAAAATAGAAAGCATAAATAATAATTTTATGATATTCTTTTTTATATTGATCACCATTACTATTATGCTTTATATTTTATAATTCTATGTACTCATATTTATTATTTTTAAATATTTTTTCAAGGTCTTTAGGATTCATAAATACAGTACTTGTATTAATATTAGGATGTACTCCTACTTCGTCTATATTCTCTATATCTTTATCTATTAATATAGTTACTTTATGCTCTTTATCATTAAGTATTCCAAGTGGTGAAACTGAACCTTTAGTAAGCCCTAGATAGTTATATAAATCTTCTTCATCTGCAAAAGAAAGCTTCCTACTGTTAATCTTATTACTTAATTCTTTTAAATTAACTTTCTTATTATGACATACTAGTACTAAATAATAATTTCTTTTCTTATCATCTCTTATAAATATATTTTTAAGTATATTTTCATATGGTTCAATATTCTCTTTTATAACTTCTTCCATAGTGAATACTGCTTTATGATTAACTACTCTATATTTAATATTTAATTCATCTAATGTTTTATATATTTCTTCCTTTGTCATTTTCTACCTCTATTGGATTTACATGTATTACTACTAAATAAATCTCATCTATCTTCTTTAATATTTCTTTTTCAAGATTATTTGCGATTTCATGACTTTCATAAGTCTTTAAATTTCCATCCACAAATATAGTAAATGATATTTGATATTTATAACCTACTGGTGTTGAATTAAAATGATTTATCTTTATAATTTCACTATGCTTTTTTATTATATCAAGTACTTCATTCTTAGTTTCTTCATCTATTGATTTATCCATAAGAACATCATAACTTTCAATAAATATTTTAATAGCGGATATAAGTATCCATATAGATATTATTATACCTACAATACCATCTAAAAAGTATATATTATATGTAGAAAGTATACATGATATTAAAGTAAATGTTGTTATAACTGCATCTATTATATGATCTTTAGAATTAGCCTTTATAAGTAAATTATTATATTTTTTTGATAAGTAATTTGTATATATAAATAATGATATTTTGACTATTATAGTAATGATACATACAATTACAAGCCATATATTAAAATCATATTTATTACTACTAAATATTGAATTTAATGAATTTTTAAGTACTACAAGTGATATTAATACCATAGATATACTTATTAACATTGAATAAATATATTCTGCTTTACCATGTCCTAAATTATGATCATTATCTTTTGGTATACTTGATATTTTATTACCAATAAATGTCATTATTGAAGAAAATATATCGCCTGCACTATTAAAAGCATCCGCTATCATTGCTTGACTATTTGTAATATATCCAATTATTCCTTTTATAATAAGTAAAAATACATTACCTATCATTCCTAAAATACTAGCTATTTTAGTACTTTTATATCTTTTCATGTTTTCCTCCTTATATATTTTATTCAATATAACATTTTAATGTATCTTCTATCCAATATGAATATTTGATATTATCTTTTTCTAAACTTTTAAATTTTAAATATAAATCTATTCCATCACTAGGATCATGCCATATATCAACAAATACATAATCATAATATATATCTTTTTTAAAGTAATTAAACGCATCATCATTAATTATCTTTATTTTAGATTTATTTTTAAATTGTGGTAAGATGTACTCATTAAATAAATCTATTATTTCTTTATCTTTTTCAACTATCGTTACACTTTCTACATTATCTTTCATAGATACCATATAAGCATAATATCCAAGACCAAGTCCATATGTAAGAACATTACCAGTTGCTTCACTTATAGATTTCTTCATACTTTCTATTTCATTAGGTGTAATTAACATCCATTCTCTATCATTTTCAAGAACACATGGATATTTATATTCATCTTTAAAATATCCAATACTAGGATATAATTTATCATTAATACATCTTAAATTATTAAATACAAATGCTTCATATGGCTTATAACTCTTATATTCAAATTTCCATTTATTAGAACTTATACATTTAAGATTAATGTTCTTATAATACAAATTATCTTCATAAACACTTTTATCAAGTTCATAAACTATATTATCAAATTCATGTATTATTTCTTTATCAGTAATACCAAGTATACTTGTAAGTATTATTTTGTATGATTCTAGTGTAGTAAATCCAAATTCATTTTTAATATTATTTATCATAGATTCTTTTATATAATCACTATAATCATTTAAGTATATTGATAATTTACTCATTATTAAGTTGTTTCTTTCTTCATTTGTCATATTTATATTATAAAATAAAAGGTAGAAGTAAATCTACCTTAAAATGGAAATTGTTTATTTTGATTAGCCTATTCTGAATGCTGGAGATACACCATTAGCAGCAGTAGCAGTATTACTACCACTCCAACCACCAGAACGATTAACTCTAAAGAAATCACTGTTACTCGTAGAATATGCGGAACGAAGCCACCAATAATAAGCACTCGTTCCCTTATATTTTTTAGCACCACTATAATTGCTTGTTGTTACACCAGCACTTATATAATAATCAAAAGTTCTAGTTAAACTTTTTGCTGTATCATAACTATTACTCCAGTTACTAAATATTTCTTTTGGAGCTAATAAATATAATTTATCGGTGGTAACAAAATTAGTAGAGTCGCTTTTACCATGCCCTGACACAACAATTGTATCTATTATAATATTCCTTAAATCAACTGGCAATGCATTGTATATATCATTATTGATAAATGTTCTAAGTTCACTCGATGACCAACCTCCTGTATTAGATGTACTGCTATTAAATTCTTTATATAATATTATATCAGCAAATTCTAATACAAATCCACAAGCACTTTGTGAAAATCCAGACGCATTACATTCACTTGGTGTTGTTGTATTTGCAATACGTAGTGTATGAGTTCCATATGTCGTCCCCAAATCAATTGTTTTAGTTTCTCCAACTTTATATCCTCTAGTATTTCCAGCTTTAACCGAACTAACTATAGTTGCCCAACTATCGGTACTAAATGTTGATGGCTTTTCAGTAAAATATCCAGGATTACTTGTTCCACCATCTATTCTAGCATATGTTTTATCAAGATAAGATTTATTATATTTTGTTCCTGCTCCACCTACTAGATTAGTACTTTTTTCAAACATACTTGTACTACTCGTTACAGAGGTAGTTACAAATTTGCTACTAGCATATATAGTTTTAAGATTTGTCATATAGGCAAACATAACTTCCATATTTGTTACATTACTTGTATCAAAATGACTTACATCTAATGTTGTGGCTTGACTTTTCCAAAACATACCTTGCATATTTGTTACGTTTGATGTATCAAAATGGCTTAAATCTAAGGTTGCGGCTTTACTATCACAAAACATACATTGCATATTTGTTACGTTTGATGTATCAAAGTTGCTTACATCTATGATTGTGGCTTGACTATGTTGAAACATACCTTGCATATTTGTTACGTTTGATGTATCAAAATGGCTTACATCTATGGTTGTGGCTTGACTATTACCAAACATAACATTCATATTTGTTACTTTTGATGTATCAAAATGGCTTACACCTATGGTTATGGCTTTGCTATTCCAAAACATACTATTCATATTTGTTACGTTTGATGTATCAAAATGGCTTAAATCTATGGTTGAGGCTTGACTATCACAAAGCATACATTGCATATTTGTTACGTTTGATGTATCAAAATTGCTTAAATCTAAGGTTGTAGCTTGACTATGTTGAAACATACCTCCCATATTTGTTACGTTTGAAGTATCAAAATGGCTTAAATCTAAGGTTGTAGCTTGACTGCTAGAAAACATACCTCCCATATTATATACATTTGATGTGTTGAAATTACTCAAATCTATTCTCAATGCTTGACTATCCCAAAACATATATGACATTGAAGTAACTGGTTTATCATTAATATATGTACAAAGTTTGCTTGTCACTGCGTCAGTACTTGCTTTATCAGTTAGCTGTACACCCCAACCATTATTAGTTATATTACTCCAACCTAAGCCAGAACTTGCAGACGCTCCTTGTTGTTTATAAGCATAAGTATACTGACCATTATTATAATTAAGTCCTTGTGTTAAAGTGCTATTTGTTTTGCAAAAATATGTATTTGTACTTGTATCGGCCAATGTTATCTCACTATATGTTGAAGGTGTTGTTATATCTTCTACTGTATTTGTAATATACCCACCCTTCATAGTTAATGCTATATTTTGAGAAGAAGTACTACTATTTGTGATTTGTAGTTTTATTGTATTAGAATTACTACTTGTTACTGAATCATTTGGCTTATTATATGTAGTTACTACTTCATTAGTATCTTTTGTTGATTCGTAATACTTAACTGTAATATTTGTATTCTTTAAATAAAGTAGTTTGTAATATGTATCTACTGGATTTAAATTATTTACTTTTACATCTACAATTGTTTCTCCTGTTGGTACTGTTAAAGTGTTAGTAGTAGAACCATCTATTTCCATTGAATATTTAAGTTCTCCAATATACATTTCTGCTGCTTTATGATTATTTGATGTAACTACATAACTAGAAAAAGTAACACTTAAAAGAATACTTATTCCTATAAGTACTGAAATAACAGCAAAATATTTTTGTAAGAAATTCACTATTCTATTCATAATAGTATTGTAACATTTTGTATATAAATTAACAACATTTTTTAAAATAAAAATCTCTCACATGAGAGACTTTATTGTAAATTACTTTTTCTTATTTTTATTATTGTTGTTATTTTGTTTTTCTTCTTTTACTTCTTCACGAATTGTTGAAGTTTTTTTATTTCCTTCAATAGCAGCAACTATTTTTTTAGTATTACATCTATTAGTTAAAACAATTACTACAGTTGAAACAACTACTAAACATATAGTCCATATAATAACTGTGAAATTAGAAGGATTTAATATTTTATCCCATCTCTTACTATATTCATATTCTTCTAATGCATCATATTTATCATCAGAATCATATAATGATTTAATAGCTGCTTTAATACTTTCATCATAAGAATCAGTATATCCACCAAATACTTTATCACCAATTATAATATATGGAACTCCACTAGCTGGTTCTCCCATAAATGTAGAGATATCAGTTAATAAATTAGAATTTTCATCATTATACCAAGATTCAAATGAAACTAATTTAAAATACTTTCCATATTCTTCAGTAATTCCATTTAAGAATTCTAAAAATTTTTTACAATAAGCGCATCCCTTTCCTCTAAACATATAGATTGTAATTTGATCATCTGTTTCTTTATAATTACTAAATTTCTTTTCAATTCCTTCTTCAGCTAAAGTTTCTTCTAAATTTAATGTTTTATATTGTTCTTTAGCAAAAGCTTTTACAGGAATAATAATTGATAGTAACATTAAAACGATAATAGCAATCTTTTTCTTCATAATAAATCTCCTTCCTACAATATAATTGTAAAGTATTTGATATTAAATTTCAATATTTTTTCGTTTATTTCAAGTATTTAATTGTGAAAATTGTACCAATATTAGGTGTACTTTTAACTGTGATACTGCCACCTTCTTTTTCAATTATTGTCTTTGAAAGTGAAAGACCTATACCAAAACTATCATCACTACCATTCTCACCTTTATAAAATCTATCAAATATATGAGGTAAATCACCACTATCTATACCTTTACCATTATCTTTAATAAGTATTCTTGTATATAATTTATTTTCACTGTAATTTACTTCAACTGTGCCATATTCACTCGTGTGTTCAATTGAATTTTTTAATATATTAGTTATACTTTCAACTTGCCATTTAAAATCACATAATAATTTAATATTATCATCCCCTGATACTTTTATAGTAATATTTTTTAACTCTTTTATCATAGATACATTCTTAATACTTTCAATAATTATATCTTTTAAATATACACTTTCTTTATTAAATTTAACAACATTCGCATCAAATTTTGATAATTTAAGAAGAGACATTACTAAAAAGTTAATATTTAATATTTCACGTTTTATATTAATAAGAAATTTCTTTCTAGTCTTTTCATCCATATCAGGACTATCTAAAATATTATCTATCATTATTGTAATACTAGTAAGAGGTGTTTTTAATTGATGAGATATATCACCAAGAGAATCTTTTAGATTTAATTTATCTTTAACACTATTATCAGCAACTTGTCTTAACATAGTAGTTGTTTTAGATATTTCATTTTTAAGTATAGAAAGTTCTCCTTCATTAAAGTCATTTATATCTATATCAAACTGTCTATTATTGATTTTTGATATCATTTTAGTAATCTCTTTTATCTTTTTAGATTTATTTTTATCATATAAATAAAATATTAATATGATTAATGAATCAAAAGTAATAATTATTATTAATGATATAATTCTTATCTTATTATTAACTTTATCATTTTTAGTTATACTATCTATACCATATTTACTTAATATATCTTCACTATCTTTTTCATTATTTATTATTTCAATAATATCACTTTCTTCTATATTTGGATATTTATTTTTGATATTGCTTATTATTGAGTTTATTTTATCATTATAATTCTTAGTATACATTTTATATTCATATCTATTTAATATAAATATTAGTGATACATTAAATATTAATAATATTATAAGTGATAATATATATTTTTTTATTGTTTTATTCTTCATCTATTCTATAACCTATTCCTTTTATAGTAATTATTATATCACTATTTAACTTTTCACGTATTCTTTTCATATAAACTGTTATTGTATTATCATTAACATCATTACCAGTCCATTCCCATATACTATCAATTATTCTATCTCTTGTTACTACTTTATTTATATTTTCAATTAATAGATTTAGTATTTTATATTCAAGAGTAGTAAGATTTATTATTTCATTATTTTTAGTAACTATCATTTTATTCATATCTATTGTTATATCTTTTATTTTAATAGTCTTTTTATGTAATATTTTATTTATTCTGGCTATTAGTTCTAATGGTCTAAATGGTTTAGTAATATAATCACTTGCGCCCATATTAAGTACTTCAACTATATTTTCTTCAATATCACATGCAGTTAAAAATATAACTGGTATGTTCATTTTAGATAATTCACTTTTATATAAATCAAATCCATTACCATCAGGTAAAGTAACATCTAATATTATTAAACTAGGTTTATTATATTCTAAATAATCTTTTGTACTTTTAATATTATTTGTTACATCAAGATCTATATTATTTATATTAAATGTATATTTTAAATTATCACTTATACTTTTATTGTCTTCTACTAATAATATTTTCATATATACTCCTTTCTTTAAATTATATCAAAAAAGGACAATAATGTCCTTAAATGTTTTCATTACGAATATCTTCTATTATATTTTGTTTATTAACTTTCTTTATAGAGTAATTCATTATTATAAAAACTAATATAAATACCGCAAGTATACTTATAAATACTCCTCCAAATGGAAATTCATATTGAAATTCTCTACTTCCCTCTGAAAACGCTATATATATTAAATATGATATTCCTACTCCTAAAGGTATACCTATTAATAATGATTTTAATGAATAGAATATTGTTTCTAAATTAATAAGTCTATTAAATTCATGTGATGTCATTCCCACACTTTTTAATATAGCAAATTCTCCACGTCTTAAATTAATATTAGTTGTTATTGTATTAAATATATTTGTAATACCAATTAAAGTAATTACAGTAATAAATCCATATAAGAATATCGCCATTAAAGTATAAACTCCTTTAACAATTCTATAATTTTTATCAGTATTATCTAAATTATAATCTATATCTCCTAATATCTTTTCAATATCGCTTTGTAACAAATCAGCATTATTACTTCTTATCAATATCCAACCATAATTAAAATTACTGTCAAGTTCTTTTAAATATTCATCACTTACTATTATAAATTCTGAACTATAAGTATTACTAAATCCAAATGGTCTTTCTTTAGTAACTTCAGATATTTTTATTTGATGAGTTATGTTATTTATTTTTATATCAACTTTGTCATTCTTTTTAATATTTAGCACCGATATTTCTACATCCTTTTTACTATTTTCATCATAAGCAAATGAATTATTGATAAGAATACCTGTATTTTTAACATCACTATAATTTAATCCTAATGATTTAACATAAGTTCTATATTCAGAATCACCTATTGCATATATTAATATCTTTGTACCATTAGTACCAATAAGCTTATTAAATTCTTTTGTGTAAAGTGTTTTATCTATAATTTCACCTAATAGTCTTTTTTGAAAGCTTATTCTTTCTATATTATCAAGATTAAATATTTGTTCTATTTTATTTAAGTTATTTTCTTTATCTTTACTATTATCACCTATTATAAGTTGTATATTAGCATCAGACGAACCCACTTCTAAATCTAGTATACTAAATGCCATATTCATGAAATAATAAAGTCCAATAAATACTGAAACTGATATTACTATTGATATAACTGTTGTTCTATATTTCTTTTTATTTCTTTTTAAATTCTTATATGATATAACTCCACCTACTCCAAATAATGATTTTATATACTTAGGAGTTCTTAACTTTTTAGATTTTATTTTAATATCTTCACTATTTCTTATAGCTACCATTGGAGATAATTTAGATGCTCTTCTAGCACTCTTTAATGCTGAAAAATATATTGTTATACTTCCAAGTAATATTGATATTAATATTGATATAAGACTTGTATTAAATACTAATGTTATTCCATTTAAAGCACCATATAAATAATAATTACATACTTTAATAAGTATCCATGAAGCAAGTAATCCACATAATATACCAAGAGGTATACCAATTATTCCAAGTATAAATGCTTCATATAAAACATTCTTCTTTATTTGTTTTGATGTTGCTCCTATACTTCTAAACATACCATATTGTTTAGTCTTTTCTGTTATAGATATATCAAAACTATTTTTAATACAAAATACAGATGAAACAATTATTATTATAATTACAATAGTTGATAAAATATAAAGTACTTTCATAGTACTATCTTTAAGACTCATTGTTTCAAATGAAATTAGATATCCATTCATGATATGTGGTGTTGTTATTATTTTCTTTTCAATTTCATCTATTTCACTTTCTTTAAGGGAATTTAAATCAGTCATATATTTTTTATATTTTATAGGATCTACATTTAATAATCTAGCTGTTATTTCATATCTATTTTTTAATGCTTCTTTAGTATATCTTAAGTATACATTGTATTCACCACTATAATTATTATCATTTAAATATGTTATGAATGTATATCCTGGTGCTGAATAATTTTCTATTATTGTACTTGGTCTTTCTATAATACCAACTATTTTAAATGTCTTGGTATCTTTTATATCAAATGTTTCTTCATCTTTATGATATAGATTATTTTGATTAAGAGTATATCCATCACTAACTCTATCACCTAAATATAGTGTTATAGTATCTCCAACTTTATAATCAACTCTACCATTTGTTTTTAAATGTCTTGGTATAACTATTTCTTTATCATTAGATGGAAATCTTCCTTCAATTAAGTTAAGTGACACATTAGACATAGTTATTTTATTCATAGCTATTAAATATGCATAAGGTTTATCTTCATTCTTACTATTATCAAGTTTTAAATAGCCAACGTTTTTACTTATATATATTTTTTCAAAGTTTCTATTATTTTTAATTTCTTTTAATGTTTTACTATCTACATTACTAAATTCATAATGAAAGTTTCCATCTCTATTAATTTCAAATCTAATTAAACTTTCTCTAAAACTAGATACCATACTTGCTACTGCACATATAAGTGCTACTGAAAGAATTATTCCTATTATTGTTACTATTGTTCTTTTTTTATTTAGTTTTAAGTTTTTTATTGTTAATTTATTAAGGATATTCATGATTATTTCTCCTTAACTATTTTTCCATCTTCTATAGTAATAATTCTATCAGCATATGATGCAATTTCTAGGTTATGTGTAATCATTATTATTGTTTGTTTATAATCTTTATTCATCTTTTGTAGTAATGTTACTACTTCTTCACTAGCTTTAGAGTCAAGGTTACCAGTTGGCTCATCAGCAAGTATTATTGCTGGTTTTGTTATTATTGCTCTACCTATTGATGTTCTTTGTTGTTGTCCACCTGATAATTCATTAGGTAAATGATTACGTCTTCTTTCTAGTCCTAATAGTTTAATTATTTCGTTTAGTTCAAATTTATCAACTTTTCTATTATCAAGTTCTAGTGGAAGTGTTATATTTTCTTCTACTGTTAAAATTGGTATTAAGTTATAAAATTGATATATAAGTCCTACTTCTCTTCTTCTAAATATAGCAAGTTTATCACTATTTAATTTATATATGTCTTGTCCATCTATAAATACTTTTCCACTTGTAGGTGTATCTACTCCACCAATAAGGTGTAATAATGTACTTTTACCACTACCAGAAGCACCCACTATTGCGATAAATTCACCTTTTTCTACTGTAAATGATACATTATCTAAAGCAACTACTTTATTATTATCTTTACCATATACTTTTGTTAAATTTTCTACTTTTAATATTTCCATATTTTCTTTCCCTTTCTTAATTTACAACATAAGTATACAAGATGTAAAGTGACATGTAAGTGACATTTAATGAATTATTTTAAAAAGCAAAAAGCCTAACTTTTGTTAGACCTATTTTAAGAACCCATTTATTATTGTTTGTTCTGCTTCACTTGCTGAAAGTCCTAGTGACATTAACTTAATAAATTGTTCACCAGCAATTTTACCTATTGTTGCTTCATGTACAAGACTAGCATCTACGTTTTTAGCATATATTTGTGGTATTGATTTAACTTTACCATTATCTTTAATAATCGCATCACATTCAACATGACCATAACATAAACTATTACCTGTCATATTAGATTTAAATTCTTGATATGAATCCATTTCAGCAACACTTCTTGATGTTACATGAGAACTAGAATTATCTCCATTAAATTCTATATCAAATGATGTAGTTGCTTTTTGATTATTTGATGTAAATATTTTTTCATTTATTATTAAAGTAGAACCAGTACTTAATGTTGCTTTTGTTACTCTATTAGTATCATCTACTCCTTTTATTTGACTTGTTTCCATAGTCATAAATGCATTATCATGTAATGTTACTTCAGTAGTTGGATTAAGTATTCTTTTACCACTACCTACTCCTTCTCCATAATGTTTTTCAATATATTTAACACTAGCATTATCTTCAATAAAGAATCTATGAATACCATCATGTCTTGAATCTTTATGATGTGGATTATTTATGCCACAACCTGCGACTATTGTTACACTCGCATTCTTGCCAATAAAGAAATCATTATAAACTACATCAGTAAGACCACTTTCAGTTATAAGAACAGGAATATCAACTATCGCAAAAGGTGTATTTTCTTTTACATATATATTGATACCTTTTCCTTCTTCTTTACTTTCTATGTTTACATATTCATTTATTTTTCTTTCAATACCTTTTCCATCTTTTCTTATGTTGTATGCAGTAGCATTCAAGTAATCACCAGCACCAATAGTGCTTAATAATTCAAGTTCAGTCTTATTCATTCATATCACCTACTTTACAACATGGTTTACTATTTATATTAGATATAACTTCTTCTTTAGAACCAACTTTCTTAATAGTTCCATTTTCCATAAGTATTATTTCATCAGCAATATCAAGTATCTTTTCTTGATGTGATATTACTAAAGTAGTCGCATCATTATTTTCTTGAATATTCTTAAATACCTTATTTAAACTATTAAAACTCCATAAATCTATTCCTGCTTCAGGTTCATCAAATATAGCAAATTTAGGATCTCTTGCGATAACACTTGCGATTTCTATTCTTTTAAGTTCTCCTCCTGAAAGTGATTTATTAACTTCTCTATCAATATATTCTAAAGCACATAGTCCAACTTTACTCAATATATCACATGCTTCTTTTTTAGTAAGACTTTTATTAGAAGCAACACTTAATAAATCATAAACAGTTATTCCTTTAAAACATACTGGTGTTTGAAATGCAAATCCTATTCCTAGTTTAGCTCTTTCATCAATACTTTTGTTAGTGATGTCTTCTCCATTGAATAGTATTTTTCCTTTATCAGGAATAGTAAGTCCCATTATTACTTTAGCAAGTGTACTCTTTCCACTACCATTAGGCCCAGTCAATGAATAAAACTTATTCTTTTCAAGTTTCAAATTTATATTATTTAATATTATTTTATTATCTCTTTCAAAATAAATATCGATTAATTCTATCATAATACTCCTTTCAATAACTATAAAAATTATCATAATTAGTATATAACTATTTATATAAAATTGTAAAGAAAAAATATAAAATTCCTAGCATATTTGTATGAATAATAATATCACATATAAAAAGCACTATAAAAGTGCTTAATTATTAGCCTATTCTAAATGCTGGAGAAACGCCAAAAGCAGTATAAGCATTGATGCCACTCCAGTTACCATCGTTAGTAATAGTAAAGAAATTACGGTCACCACTAGAAACGGCAGAACGCAGCCACCAAATCGTAGCAGTAGAATTGTACATTTTTATAGCTTTAGAATAATTAGATGTTGTTACACCTTCCTTTTTATAATAATCAAGTTGTCTTGTTAAATATTTTGCTGTATCAGAACTTAGATACCCATCACTATATATTTCTTTAGGTGCTAATAAATATAGTTTATCTATTGAAGTAAAATTAGATGAATCACTACTTCCATGACTTGATACTACTGTTGTATCTATTATTCCATTCTTTAAATTACTTGGTAATGAATTATATATATCATTATTTACAAATCTTCTCATACTTGAAGCAGGCCATCCGCCAACGTTAGTACTTGAAGAATTCATAATACGTGTTGTTATAATATCTGCAAATTCAAGTACAAATCCACATGCAGTTTGTGAGAAACCAGTAGTACTACATTCACTTGGTGTTGATATGTTTGCTATACGAAGTGTATGTGTACCATATGTACTTCCTAAATTTACTTCTTTTGTATCACCTGTTTTATACATATTAGTATTTCCAGATTTTACATTTCTAACAATTGTACCCCAGTCATCTAAAGAAAATTGAGAAGGCTTAGAGGCAGCATCAGTGAAGTATCCTGGAGTACCACTTTTATCTATTCTAGCATATGTCTTGTCTGTATAAGAACTATTATATTTTGTTCCTGCTCCACCTACCAAACTGGTACTACCTTCGAACATTACTTCACTATCACTAACAGCGGTAGTTACAAATTTACTACTTGCATATATAGTCTCAAGGTTATCACCACCATAAAACATACTGTTCATATCAGTTACTTTACTTGTATCAAAACTACTAACATCTATTGTAGTCGCATATGTTGACCAAAACATACGATTCATATCAGTTACTTTTGATGTATTAAAATTGCTCAAATCTAAATTATTAACATGACTCTTAGAAAACATTTGATACATATTAGTTACATTACTAGTATTAAAACTACTTAAAACTATTTTAGTGGCCTGAGCACCATCAAACATACGCCACATCTCTGTAACATTACTTGTATCAAAATTACTTAAATCTAATGTTTTGACTTGACTATCAATAAACATACCGCCCATATTATCTACATTACTTGTATCAAAATTACTTAAATCTAATATTGTAAATTTGCCACCAACAAACATACAACTCATATCAGTTACTTTACTTGTATTAAAATTGCTAACATTTAAAGAAGTAAGTGAAGTATCAGCAAACATACCATCCATATCAGTTACTTTTGAATTATCAAAATTACTTACATCTATGGTTGTGGCTTGACTTATATAAAACATATATGCCATACTCGTTACTTTAGATGTATCAAAATGGCTTAAATCTAATGCTGTAGCTTGACTACCATAAAACATATCAACCATATTTGTTACATTAGAAGTGTTGAAATTGCTCATATCAATGGTTGTCGTCTGACTTTGAAAAAACATATATGCCATTGAAGTTATTGGTTTATTATTGATATATGTACATATTTTACTTGTTACTGCATCTGTACTTGTTTTATCAGTAAGTTGTACTCCCCAGCCATCATTATTTATATCACACCATGCAATTCTTGAACTATCGTATGTTCCTTCTTGTTTATAAGCATAAGTGTATTGTCCGTTAGTATAATATATATCATTTGTCTTACAAAAATATGTATTTGTACTTGGTGTTTCAATAGTATTTATTGTTGTATAACCGCTTGGTACTATTACATCATTTAATGTATTCGTTGCGAAACCCCCTACTATTTTGAATGTTACTTTTTGTGATGAAGTACTGCTATTTGTTATCTTTAATTTAATTGTATTTATATTATTTGAAGTTATTTTACTATTAGGTGAACTATAATTTGTTACATTATCATTTGTATCTTTTGTTGATTCATAATATTTTATTGATACATTTGGATTATTTTGATATATAAGTTTATAGTATGTATCTATTGGGTTTTCATTTGTGATAGTTACATCTACTATTGTTTCACCTACTGGTACTGATAAAGTGTTAGTAGTTGTTCCATCAATAGTCATTGAGTATTTTAAAGTACCAATATACATTTCAGCTGCTTTATGATTGTTTGATGTAACGATATAACTAGAAAAAGTAACACTTAAAAGAATACTTATTCCTATAAGTACAGCTATTATTACTAAATAGTGTTGTAAGAAATTAACTATTCTATTCATACTATAATTATAACAATATTACATTACAACTACAAGTAAAAAACATAATCAATTATCTTTAGTTATATCTTCAAATTCAAAATCAACAGCTTTTTTAAGTTCACTTAATTCTATTTCAATTTGATAACCTATCTTACCACCACTAACAAATATTCTATCTTTATTTGAAGCGGATTTATCAACAATAGTCCTAAATTGTTTTTTCATTCCAACTGGTGAACATCCTCCATGAATATATCCTGTAAGTGGAAGCAAAAGTGCTGACTTTAACATTTCTATACTCTTTTCATTAACTACTTTAGCTGCTTTTTTTAAATCTAATTCCTTATTAACAGGCACAACAAAAACATAATGATTATTTGTATTAGATACAGTAACTAAAGTCTTAAAAACTTTATCATAACTTTCATTTAAAGTATCTGCTACTTCTATACCACTAACAGCATTTTGATAAGTATGAATAACATACCTTATCTTCTTTTGATCAAGTATTCTCATTACATTCGTTTTCATTATTTTTTTGTCTCTCTTAAATATTTAGCAAGACCAGTTGGCTTTATATTAGTCTTATCTTCTATTAACTCTAATAACCTTAATATATCTTTATTTTTAAATTGATTTACTGGTATTATTAACTTCTTATTTTTACTTTGAAGTACTATATCATATTTATTATAATTTAATTTTAAATCAGTTGAAAATCCATACTTTTCTATATCTTTTATATTTATACTATCTTTTAATATCCTTTTATTTACTAAATCTAAAGAGGAAACATATAATTTACCTCTATTAACTTTAATATAGATTCTATTCAATAAAAATATTATTGCTACTATTACTAAAATCAAAAATACTAAAGTAATTATTAATTCAGTATTTAATTTATCATGCATAAATATAATCTTATATAAATGTATTAATATTGATACAATAGATAATACAATAATAAATATTTCTAATTTAAATTCTTTCTTATTACATTTTATTTTCATACTAACCTCTATTGGTATTATAACATAAACATGATATAATTTATATAGAATAAAGAGGGTGTTATGAATAATAAAGATAAAATGGATAAAAGAACATTTGATGAATTTGTAGTACAATTTAAAGAACATTATAATGAAAGACCTAAAGAAACTATGAATGAATTAGATATTCTTACTAACAATATAGAGATTACTTCTAAATTACGTAAAATTAGTTTATTTTTCTTCATTATTGTTTTTATTATATTTTTAGTTACTTCTAATTATTATAAAAGTTTAGATTCTTTAGAAAGTGATTTTATTCTTTATATGTTTTCAAATGTCTTTATATATGTTGGTATTTTAATGGGACTTAGAAATAAAAATAGTGGAATTTTCTTCTTAATTACACTTCTTTTAATAGGATTTTATATGATGATACCTATTAAATTATTTAACTATCCTCTTATGGACAATTATTTATACAGTAATTTAATTACAATACTACCTATTATTGCTTTAGTATCTATCATAGTATTAATCATAATTACATGTATATATAATTTAAATGATAAATTTAAAATAAATAAGAATAATTTCATAATAATATTATTTTCATATATTATACCTATTATTCTATTTAGAGTATTAAGTGTAATAATAAATATGTTATAGGAGTTTATATGAAAGATAAAGAATTTAATAATAAAATTAATGAACTTGAAAAATTATATAATACTAATGGTCATCAGATGGTTCTTAATAATATGCATAAGTCTATAATTAAATTAAATAAACTTAAGAATGGTAATGTTAAAAAGAAAAGAGAGATTGTCGAGCCTACTAAAGATGAAAAATATGATCTTGTTGTACTTATTATATTAATAATAGTTGGTATACTTAATTTATTTTGGAACGATTTTAAATCTGATACATATTTTTTTGGGCTTGTTTGGTTCTTTCTTAGTTACGCTGGCTTATTTAAAACAGAAAAGGAATATTTTGCTATGCTATATCTTTTCGCTATAGCTGGTATGGGTTTGATGATTGGGCCAAGACTTATAAATATATTTAAAAGTCCTGTTATGAGTGATAATGCTGGAAATGGTGCTTTAACTACTATTTATATATGTGCTATTTTATTTATAATTGCTTGTGTTGCAAGTAGAATTTATTGTACAAATGAGAAATTTAAAGCATATAAATATTCAATTCTCATTATATTTTTATTATATATGATTCCATTTTTAGTTATTGAATTTTTACCATTTATATTTAATTTGTAGTGAGGTTATATAATGAAGAAGAAAAATAAAGATGATAAATTATTTAATGAACTTGCTGTTCAGTTAAAGAAACATTATGATAAGAATCCTAAAGAAACTATGGATGAATTAAACATTATTGTTAATAAAATGGATAATTGCTTTAATTCAAAAATCATTAATGTAGTATTTTTTATAATATCAGTCATAATATTTTTAATAACAACTAATAGTTCTAAAGGAAGTAGTTATGTTTTTGATGATTTTGTTGTTTTTATGATGTTCTATATTGTTTTTTATATAGGAATATTATTTGGACTTAGAGACACTGAAACTGGTATTTTTATATCTTGTATTTGTATAGTTATATCTTTATATGGATATATGGAAGTTGGTAATTTACTACAATTTGATAATATTATATATGGTGGTTTAATAAAAGCATTTTCTATAATTACTATAATAACTACTGTGGTTATATTTATAATTACTTATATATATAATAAAAATGATAAGTATAAAATTAATAGCACTAATTATATGACAATCTTATTTTTATATATATTACCTATCTTTTTACTTAGATTAATGATAATGTTTATAAATATGATATAGGAGTTAAGTTATGGAAAATAAAGAATTTGATAATAAAATAAAATATCTTAAAGATATATATGATACTAATGAAAAAAGTCATAATATTATGCTTAATAATATGCAGATGTCTGTAATTAGATTAGAAGAATTAGAAAATAAAAAAATAAATAAACTTGATAACAATAAGTTTACTTTTTCTAAAACAAAAATATATACAGCTATCATATATATAATTTCATTAATTGCGTTTATATTAAACACTGAAATCGATCTATATTGGTTTTTAATTGTTATAACATTCTCTGTTGGAAATGTATATTTATTAAAATCTAATTTATTTCATGAAATTCATGATAAGGAAATTACTAAAGTTGATATATGTATTATTGTAATGTTTATTATATTGTTAATAAAAGGTATATTTAATTTGATAATTGGCGAATTTAGGATTGGAAATATGGGATATTATTTAATATTTCTAATATGGTTTTTAGAGGGATTTGCTTATTCTTTACTAATTAAAGAAAAAAATAATATTTTTTTTATATTAGGTCAAATATATGGTACTGGTGTAATGATAATACATAATCTTTTAAAAATATTTGGTAGTCCTGCTTTAACTGACAATAATGGTTATATTATTAACATTATTACCTGGGCATGTATTATTACTCTTTTTGTTGCATTTTGCGTTTGTGGAAATTATGCCGATAATCAAAAATTTAAATCATATAAATATTCACTTCTTATTGTATTTTTATTATATATGATACCATTTATTACTCTTGAATTATTGCCTTTTATATTTAATTTATAAATCTCTATTGATTTTATATATTTTGTATGTTATATTGTTGTTGACATTTGTGAAATTACATGCGTTTTTGTGTACTCAAATTTTTATACTCGTTATTTTACACATTTAAAAGAAATGTGTGTTTTTTTGCGTAAGAAAGGAAGTGAAAAATAAAATGTCATTCATCAATGTTCAAGACATAAGTAAAACTTTTAAGGTTGCTAAAAGAAGAAGTGGTCTAAAAGCAACTTTAAAATCATTTTTTAAGAGAAATTATATCTATGTTGAAGCCGTTAAAGATATATCATTTCAAATTGAAAAAGGTGAAATTGTTGGTTACATTGGACCTAACGGTGCTGGTAAAAGTACTACTATTAAAATACTTAGTGGAATATTAGTTCCTGATAGTGGTAAATGTACTATTAATGGACTTGTTCCATACAAAGATAGACAAAAATATGTTAAAGATATTGGAGTTGTCTTTGGTCAAAGAAGTCAATTATGGTGGGATATACCAGCAGAAGATACATTCGATTTACTTAAAGATATTTATAATATAAGTGATGAAGAATTTCAAAAGAATAAGGAAGAACTTACTACCCTACTTAACATTAAAGATATTATGGGAATACCAGTAAGACAACTTAGTTTAGGTCAAAGGATGCGCTGTGAAATTGCTGCTTCATTAATTCATAATCCATCCATATTATTTTTAGATGAACCTACTATAGGATTAGATGCTGTATCTAAAGAAATAGTAAGAGACTTTATCAAAAAACTAAATAAGGAAAAGAAAACTACAGTAATATTAACAACGCACGATATGAGTGATATCGAAGCACTTGCTAAAAGAATTATACTAATTGGAAAAGGACAAATACTTTATGATGGAACTCTTAATCATTTAAAAAACAAATATGGTCATATTAAAAAGATAAGTGTTAAAACAAATGATAAGATTAAATCATGTAAAAAGAATGGTATTATTTCTTATGAAAAAGTTGATAATTATTATAATTTTATGATTGATGTTAGTATGATAAGTGTATCTAGTTTCTTAAGTTACTTATCTTCTAAAGTAAATATTAATGATATTGAAATTAATAGTGAAAATATTGATAATATAATAGTTCGTATGTATAAGGAATATGAAATTTAAAACATATTTATCATTATTTAGGATTAAGTTTATAAGTGCTTTACAATATAGAACTGCTGCTTTAGCAGGTATCTCTACTCAATTATTCTTTGGAGTTGTATTTATTATGGTTTATGTTGCATTTTATGAATCTAATAATACAGTGGGTGTTCCAATGGATATGAAATATTTAGTAAATTATTTATGGCTTAATCAAGCATTCTTTGCATTAACATATATATGGATGAGAAATGATGATTTACTTTCTATGATTAAAAATGGTAATGTAGCATATGAACTTTGTAGACCTGTAAACTTCTATTTTAAATGGTTTTTTACAATATATGGAACAAGAATTGCTAATGTTACTCTTAGATTTTTACCTGTTTTATTAATATCATATTTCTTACCTAGTCCATATAATTTAACTTTACCGAGTAGTTTTTTAAACATTATATTATTTATTATTTCATTATTTATTTCTAGTATTATTGTTGTATCTGTAACAATGATAATTCATTTAATAGTATTTTTTACTTTAGATGAAAAAGGTATCATAACATTTTTAATGGTTTTTGGTGAAATATTCGCAGGTGGAACTGTACCTTTAGCATTCTTTCCTAATTGGTTAAGAAATATCGCAAATATTCTCCCATTTAAGTTTTTATGTGATACTCCATTTAATACATATAATTATGGATACATATACTTTATTAAAAACTTTGGTATAGGTATATTATGGTGTATAGTTCTAATATCAGTTGGATACATATTATCTAAAAAAGCACTAAAATGTGCTAGTGTACAAGGTGGTTAATATGAAACTATATATCGAATCATTAAAAATGCATCTTAAAAGTACTTTAGAATATAAAACATCATTTATAATTGGTTTCTTTTCTCAATTCTTAGTTTATTTCACATATTATTTTATAATAATAGCTTTATTTAATAAGTTTGATAATATTAAAGGATTCACAATGTATGAAGTATTGCTTACTTTTTCTATTATACAATTTGGGTTCTCTATGAATGAATTATTTGCTCGTGGTATTGATTCTTTTGATAAATTAATAATTGATGGTAGTTTTGATAGATTACTTTTAAGACCACAAAATATATTATTACAAGTATTATGTAGTAAGTTTGATTTCGTTAAATTTTCAAGAGTATTTCAGTCTATTATTGTATTTATAATTGCTTTATCTAATTTAGATATAAAATGGAATATCATTAAAGTTATTTCATTAATACTTATGTGTATCGCATCAATTATTGTATTCTTTTCTGTCTTCTTACTTATGGCTTCATACTGTTTCATAACAGTACAAGGTTTAGAAGTTAGAAATTTATTTACTGATGGTGGTAAACATATAGCACAATATCCCATGGGAATCTTTAAAAAAGGCGTTCTTATGTTTTTTACTTTTATAATACCTTACTCTCTTGTTAATTACTATCCTCTATTATATTTTTTAGATAAAAGTAATAACGTATTTTATGCTTTTTGTCCAATAATTGTTTTACTTTATGTAATACCAGCCTTATTATCATTTAAGATAGGAATATCTAAATATACTTCTGCTGGTAGTTAAGATATTAAGATTGTTAATGTTTTTAACAATCTTTTTATTTATTTTGATATTGATTTATATTATAATTGAATTATGATAGAGGTTTTTTATGAATGATAATAGATATAAAGAATGTTTAAATAAAATAGATAAATATTATAAAAGTAATCCTGATATCACTACAAATGAACTTGAAAAAACTATATATAATATTGAGTATAACGTTCTTACGAAAAATAGTAATATTGGTCCTAAAAAAATTTTAGATGTTGATATGGTTTGGATATATAGAGTTGCATTTGTAATTATTGTTTTAGCAATTGGATTAGTTGATATACTTAATAATAGTTTTGATGGTACTTACTATTTCGGAGCAATATTCTATTTAGCTGGTTTATTTATAGGATTAAATATTAAAGGAGTTGGATTAATATTCTTACTTAGTCATGGTGGTACTGGTATTGGCATAATGTTAGTTCCAACCATAATAAACATTTTTAAAAGTCCTCTTATGAGTGATTTAGCAAATAATAATATAATGAGTATATTAGTGATTGCTTTTATAGCAATAGTAGTAGCAATTCTTATGACTGTATTTTATAACTTGAGTGATCAGTTTAAAAATAAGAATTATAGTTTACCTGTTATATTTTTATTATTTATGATTGGCATTGTAATAATAAAAATAATACCTATTATATATAATATACATATTTAAAATTTGTTCTAAAAGAAAAAGTCTATTTAAATTTGAAATAGACTTTTAATATGTTAATTTTTTTATTAAATAATTTTCTAAATTAAAATTGTTTTCTTGTGCGATTATTATAAGTTCTTCATTACTTGCTTTCTTTACTCTATCTGATTCTAGTACAGCTGCCATATTAACAGTGAATGCTAGTGAATAGAAATAATTAAGTAAATCATTTCTAAGTAAATCAAAATCAATATTATAATTCACGAAGTTCTGCTCCACACATTCTATTTAAAGTTCTAACAATTGCTTCTAATTTAGAATTAATCTCTTCACTTGTAAGAGTTGTATTTTCTGAAGCGAATGTAACTCTTAACATAATAGATTTTTTACCTTCAGGTATTTGATTACCTCTATATTCTTCTATAAATTTAATACTGCTTACTTTTGATTTAATATATTTAGTAAGTTCTTCCCAAGTAACATTTTCATCTACTATTAATGATAAATCTTTTTCTATAGATGGAAGAACTGGTATATGTTTAAATTCATTTGTTCTTGATGGATAAGGTATTAACTTATCTACATTTATTTCAAAGATTGCTACATTTGTTCTTTTGATTTTTGAATCATTCATTGCTTTTACACTTAGTAATCCAATATTACCAATAACTTCATCATTAAGTATTATATCTAAATGAGCATTAATATCTGCCCATGATGGTTTAGTTCCTTCTTTGAAACTAATTTTTTCCATATGAGTATATTCACATATATGTTCAAGTACACCTTTTAACTCGTAGAATATTTCTTTAGCATCTTTACCTACTATACATCCTGTTAAAAGTTTCTTATGAATTGGTAATGTTTCATCCTCACTTGACTCATGATAAACACCTTTTTCAAATACTTGAGCCATTTCATACATCTTAAATGAATCAAAGTATCTTAAGTTTTTAGATACAGATTCTAACATACCAGGAACAAGTGAACTTCTTAAATATGCTTCTTCTGGTGATGGTGGTGTTGCTAGTTTAACTAGACTGTTTGTATCAATTGAAGCTGCATTTATATATTTAATATCTACCCATGGATAAGTAAATATTTCGTTAAATCCACATCTTACTGATAAATATTCTTTAATTCTTCTCTCTAAAATAACATTATTTTGACGAACTGCTTTATCAAACTTAATAGTAAGTGGTTGTTTTTCAAAACTTTCAAATGATAGAAGTCTTGCGATATCACCCATTACATCATCTTTTAAAGATACATCTCCAGTACTTCTCCATGTAGGAACTACTGTATGATATATTCCATCTTTATATTCTACTTCATAACCTAAATGAGTTAATATATTTGTAATAGTTTCACGTGGTAAAACTTTACCTAATCTTTCATTTAAGAATTTTTCACTTACATCTATTTTTTCATTTTCAGTTTTAACTGGATATACATCATTAAATGCAACTATCTTAGATTCAGGGAATATTTCTTTAAATAGTTTTAATGCAAGATTTAGTCCATCATCTACTCTTTCTGTATCAATATTCTTTTCATAACGTATTGATGCATCAGTTTTTTCATCAAATCTTTTACCTGTTTTTCTTATAGTTTTAGCAGTAAAGTTAGCTATTTCAAGTACTATACCTGTTGTTTCAGGAAGTATTGAATCTTTTTTACCACCACGAATGCCAGCTAGTGCCATTGGACTATTTTCATCACATATTACTAAATCATCAGTTGTAAGTTTAATACTGTTGTTATCTAGTAATAATAGTTCTTCATTTACTTCTGCATTTCTTACGATTATTTTATTTCCATCAACGTGAGTTCTATCAAAAGCATGTAATGGTTGACCTACTGCTAACATAACATAATTTGTTATATCAACTATTGCATTAATTGGTCTCATACCTGCTTTTATAAGTGATGATTGCATCCATATTGGAGATTGTTTTTCATATACATTTTCTATTTCTACTGCTACATATCTTTGACATTTAGTAGTATCTTCTATTTCAACATTATATTTTGGTAAATTTTCATCAATAGATACTTTTTCTAATGGAATAAGTTCAGTATTATAGATTGCTGATAATTCACGAGCAATGCCATAGTGGCCCCACAAATCTGGTCTATTAGTAAGTGATTTATTATCTATTTCAAGAACTGTATCGTTCATATCAATAACATCACTTATGTTTTCACCTACTGTACATTCTATATTTGATAAATCTACTATTTCTGCTTCAGTTTTTGGTGGAAATAGTCCTTCTAAATATACTTCTTCTGCTCCACAAATCATACCATAAGAGTCTACTCCACGCACCTTTGAATCTTTAATTTTCATAAGTTCACTTTCACCATGCCAATAAACTTCAGCACCTGGTTTAGATACAACTACAAGTTCTCCTACATATAAATTAGTTCCACCACATACAATTTGTTTAGGTTCACTTTCTCCAATGTCAACTTTACATACTCTTAACTTATCAGCATTTGGATGGTCATTTATTTCTAAAATTTTACCAACAATTATATCATGAAATTTATCACTTTCATTAGTAGCATCTTCTACTTCTACTGTACGAAGTGTTAAATCATTAGTCATTTCTTTTGTATTTATATTTTCAGGTAATTTTACATATTTTTTTACCCAATTTAATGATACTTTCATTTTTCTTTTCCTCCTACTTAAATTGTTTTAAGAATCTTAAATCAGCACTATGGAATAATCTTACATCATCTACTCCATATCTCATCATAACTAATCTATCAAGACCAATATTTATATAGAATCCTGTCCATTCTTCAGGATCTAGTCCTGCACTTTTTAGTACATTTGGATGAATTACACCACCTGGCATAACTTCTATCCATCCATTATGATTACATACTTTACATCCTTTACCACCACATACTAGACATTCCATATCAATTTCATATCCAGGTTCAGTAAATGGGAAGAATCCTTCTCTCATACGTACATTTATTTTTCTACCAAACACTTTCTCAAGTATTGTTTGAATCATTACCATACCTTGTGAGAATGATATATTTTTATCAACAATTAATGCTTCATATTGGAAGAATGCACGTTCATGTCTAGCATCTGTATTTTCATTTCTATAAACTCTACCAGGATATACAAATCTAGCTGGTGCGCCATGTTTAAGTAAATATCTAACACTTCCACCTGTTAAATGTGGTCTTAAACATAATCTTTCAGTTCCACTTTTATCTTCAGTTCCATCTATCCAAAATGTATCCATCGTTTGTCTAGCAGGATGATCTTCTGGAAAGTTTAAGTTATCAAATGCATACTTTTCACTACTGATATCATCTTCACTAAATACTTCAAAGCCAAGAGATGTGAATGCTTCATTTAAGTCATAACACATTTGTGTAATTGGATGAAGAACACCACTACTTACTTCAAACCCTGGTAATGTTAAATCAATTGGACTATCAAGAACACTTTGTAATGAAATAAGTTCTTCTTCTTTTAGTTTATTTGCATCTGCGACTACTCTTTTTATTTCAGTAGTAATCATTCCTATTTCTTTTCTTTCTTCAGGACTTAAAGAACCAAGTGTTTTCATTATTTCAGTAAGTTCACTCTTTTTACTTGTAAGTTCTTTCATTACTTCTTGTAGCTCATTTATAGTTTTAGATTCATTAATTTTTCTTAAACTATTTTCTTTAATTTGTTCTAATTTTTCTTTCATTTTTGCTCCCTTTCTTAAATAAAAAATAGTGTTCATCCATAAAGGACGAATCACTATTAAATCCGCGGTACCACCTTTGTTCTAATATTAGCACTCTATAGAATAACGCTCATCACGATTTAGCTCCATTATTGAAATTCATAAGATAGACTCTCTAAAGTAACTCTCAGTCAATGATTACTATTTCCTGTATAGAATTCTATATTACTACTTGTTAACTTCATTGCTAACAAAACTGATTAAATTATACATCTTAATAATAGGCTTGTCAAACTATTTTTGTACGAAATATTTGCTTATTCTCATAACTTTCTCTTGTTTAGCATTTAATTTATCATGAAGTTTATATAATTCTATCAATATATTATTTAAAATATTAACTATTTCATTTAAATCATCTGTACGTATATAAATATCTACTATTCTTTTTAATTCTTCAGTTATTCCACTATCCATATCCATTATAGTTAATATTTCATTAGATATTTCTTTTAATAATGTATTTATATGTTTATTATTACTTTTAATTAAATCTATTTCATTATTGTTATTATTACAATTACCTATTTTCTTATAAATTGCTCTTAATACATCATTTATATAATCTTTATTACATCTATCATCACTTATTCTATTTAACATTTCTTCTCTTGATTTAATAAGTATATCATGCTCTTCACTTTTTGAAATATTTAATATATTTTCTAATATTGGATGTAATCTCATTCTAAAATAATTTTCATATTCACTTATATTTTTATATGGTAGTGTTTTGGTATCTAGTCTTAAATTAATACCTTGTGTAAGGGTACTAATATATGATAAATATTCTTCTATTTTCTTTTTATCTTCACTTAATAAGCTTATTATTCTACTTCTTATTTCTTCACTTTTATTAGTGTTACTGCTTAAGTTAAGTAATATATCATGATTTATTCTACATAAGTCACGATAAAGTTCACTAGGTGAATCACTTATTTTACCATTTAATCCATCTATACATTTATCAATATAATCAATTATACGATTATACTCTAAATTATTATCTGCATTTCTTTTTAATTTATCTAGTAATGTATTTAAACTTAATATTAAATTATTATGTAGTCCCTCTTCAGTATAAAGTACTAATCCATCATTATTAATTAAGTTATTTAAATCATTATTATATTTATCAAGTAATGTTGATATAATTTCTTCTATATCTTCTTTTCCATGATAATACATAGCATATAATCTTATTTCATTCAATAAAGAAGTTATTTCATCGCTAGGCATTTTCATTAATGTTTCACTTGTATTTTCAAATTTCTTTTCTTGATGCTGAAATATAAGTTCATTTAAAAACGTACTATTTAAAAAATTATATATATTACTATCTTCAAAAGGCTTTTTAGCATAATAATCAGAATCATATAATATACCTGACAATAATAATTTTTTACATATTAATAATTTATGTTCCCTATCTATATACCAAGTTATAGGTTCTACTTTATATACTGTTTTTTCTTTTCTATTTTTATATTTATAGTTTATATAACTTTGACCATCAATTTCTATTTCTTTAAAGTTTTTCATTGATATCTGCATATTCTTAAATGAACCTTTTGGAATAGAGTCTATTGGTAATGTATAAGATTTCTTTGTATAAATTGCTTCACTATTTTTTAAGTCAATATTATATATTCTTTCTGTTGGATATTTACCTAAAGTTATTTCTATTTCTGATTCACCTATATCTTTCATTAGTTCATCAAAAGCATTTTCTGATAATTCTATTATTGGTAATATATATAAACTACTTAATAAATCACCATCATAACTTATTTGGCCTTGATGATAATAATAATTTTGATAATAAGTACTGTTTGAAAAATAACCATATCCAAGTTTATTTGAATGTTGTGATTTTAATTCCATTAATGCTATTTTTCTTTCAAATATTAAAATATTTTTTATTTCATATGATAAAGATGTGCATTCTATATCATTTATATGTTCTTTTAATACGAATAATCCTTTTTCTTCATCAAAGTCTTCTATTGAAGGAATTCTTACTTTATAATCCACATTCGTCATAAAAAAATACACCTCTTTAATGAGGTATATTCTAACATATTTATTATGTTTATTCTATATCTTTTTATAATAATAATTTACAAGTATTTTTTCACTTTCTCCATCAGCACTTCTTTTAGCATATTCTTCATAATCTGATTTTAAATAATTTATAAATCCCATCTTAAAGTATATTTGTATGTTTCTAACTTCAACAGGTTCAACTCCTAAAACTAATCTATTAAATCCTTTAGATTTTAAATCTTGTTCCATATATCTATATAATTTACCAAAATATCCTTTATTTTCTTCTTCTTTATTAGTTCTAAAAGCACATAAATATGCAGTTTTACCATCAAATATTTCATCTAATCCTTCAACATCTTCTTTATTGAAAATAGCTGTTGCTTCGCATATTATTTTACCATTTAATATTCCATAATATGAAACTCTATTACCCTTTTTAGCACTTTCAATAAATTTTTTTTTGTAAAGACTCCATGATATATCACCAGGATGTATACTTATCTCATAATCCCATTTTGTATTCATTTCATTTAAGTCGGCTATTTTACATATATAATTGTTCATTATCATCTCTTCTTTCTAATTTAAAATCTTATTATGATTTAAACATATCCTATATTATTATTTTATATGTTTTTATACTTTTATTCAAGTAAGAAATAAGGCACCTCTTATTTTATTGAAAGTATCATATCTTCTAAATAAAAGTTATCATAATAATTATTATCTTCTAAATGCTTTATCCATTTATCTATGTTTTCTTTTATATTATCACTAGATTTTCTATATGTAACTCTTAAATACATAGCAAGTGATGGCATTAGATCTATAATAGTTTTTTCTTCATTTAGAATCTTACTATCATGATATGCTTCTATTATTGCTTTAACTATCTTATATGATTCACTAAATAGTGATGCTCTTATATTTTCTTTTATATCATTTATTGATTCTGTTATTATTTTCTTAAATGCATAATCATCATTCATAATTAATGAATTATATATATTATTATAATAGTATTCATATTGTACAAGTGGTAAATATTTCTTAAAGTAATCATTAAATGCTTCCATCTCAAATGCAACACTATCTTTATATTTAGCATTTAACAAATAATCTTTTAACTCTTTAGCAGGTATTTTTGATATTAATGTATGCATATCTATTCCTGTCTTATCTATTTCTTCTTTAAGAGTTGCTTTTATATAATTTTTATTTTTTATTGACATTAAAACTGCATATATATGTTTACATGGATATTCACAAGGACAAGTACAGTCATAATCATAATAGTCTTCATCATTATAATATTCAACATTTACTGTATAAGATTCATTCGTACTGCCAGCAACTTTAGCTGTATACTTATTATTTGATTTTATTACTGATAAGACCATACCATTTTCATAATAACCTTTACCTCTTTTAATTGTTGTATCATTAAATTCATATTCATTATTTTTAATAATATCATTTTCGTAATCATATTCCATACTATTCATCTGTATACGTATCCTTTATTAAATCATTTAATATCTCTATTGGATAACTATTTTTAAAGAATCCAATTATTATATCAGTTGCTTCTTCTTTTAATTTTTCTCTAAATACATCATGTGTTGTTTTATCAAGTAATACTATTTTCTTATGTGGATTTTGTATTTCATTATATACATGTTCTACTGATTCTTGTGGAACTATAAAGTCTTTATTACCTCTAAATATTAATGTTGGTATTTTTATATCTTTTGGTGTGTTTTGTAATTCTTTTATTAATTTAAAGAATTCTAAATAACAATTTGCAGGTAATTTAAGTAATCTATTTGCTACTAATTTAGCACCATATTCTTCAAATATTTTTGGCGTTGCGTTAAGTGCTGTATTAAGATTTATTTTTTCTTGTTCATAACCAGATATTCTAAAAGCAGGAGCAACTAAAACAAGTTTCTTTACTTCTTTATATTTACTAGCAGCATAAGACGCTAAAACTCCTCCCATGGAATGCCCTATAACATATATCGTACTATAACCATTATTAATTAAAAATTCCATTTCATGATCAACTTTTTTAATCCAATCTTTATATGTAATCTTATGTTTAAAATCTCCATCATGTCCAGGTAATGTAAAAGTATATACATCATAATTACTAATAAGTTCTAATCTATGTGTTAGATATTCTTGATCATATACTCCTCCTGCAAACCCATGAATTACTAATATTGCTTTTCTAAATAACTTCATAAATATACCTCTCTTATTTATATTATTTTATCATATATTATATTACTTTTAATTGTTATTTACATAGTGAATGTAAATGTGTGTTTAGTTAATGTAAATTAATCTTTTCGCTTTTCTAGTGGAAACATTCTTCAATATTATAACTCTACTCTATTTTACCACTCTTTCCTTTCAATATTCTAATTTTATTTATTGTATTTAATTTATGTTTAATTCTATCTTTTTCACCACTACTATTTGTTTTAAGTCTTAATAATGGAATATTATATTTAGATAATATATTTCTTTTTAATTTATCTCTTTCATATTGTTGCGTACCTTCTTTATGATATTTATATCCATCAACTTCTATTGCTAAAACTGGCTTCTTACTTATCTCGTTATATATAAGAAAATCAATGTGAGTATTATTATTAGATGCATATCTTTTTTCTTCATCTGTTAATAATGATTTATCCTTTATTAATGTATTCATTGGTTGTATAAACATAAAATCTAAATTCTCATATTCTGCTATTATATCTTTTAGTAAATTGTAAATAATATTTTCTGAATCAAATTTTGATACTCTTTTATGCTTTTTAAAATATTCTATTCTTTCATTTTCATATTGTTTATATAGTAAATCAAATACAGAACTTATCTTACTTTCCTCTACATCCATATTAATATATTTTGTATATTCAATAAAGTCTAATATATTTGTATTAGTTATCTCATTTCCAGTTACTATAAAAACAAGCTTCTTTTTAGCTCTTGATATAGCTACATTTAAAATATTAGGATTACCTACAAAATCAGATATATTATCATCTACTGTAGATATAATTATTACATCTTTTTCTCTACCTTGAAATTTATGTACTGTACTTACTTCTATATTTTTGATATCTTTTTTAATCAAATTAACTTGGTTATTGTAAGGTGCTATTATACCAATATCAATTGTATCTTGATTAACTAATTCATCTTTAATTATATCTATTTGTCTTTGATTAGTTTTTTCTCTGGAATGATTACCTTTATTTGTTTTTATAACTTTAATTACATCTTCTTCATTCATATCTTCAGTCATAATAATTAATTCATTATTATAAAATTTCTTATTACAAAAATTAATTATTTTAGGATGACATCTATAATGTTCTTTTAATATTACTTTAGGTACATCAATAACAGTTTTTTTAATGCTACTTAAAAAACTATTTATACTATAATTATAATTTTCATCAATATTATATTCTTTGAATATTTGATTAGCTTTTATTGCTATATCATTTGGTATAACATTTGGTAATTGTTTTTCATCTCCAATTACAACAGCATATTTAGATGAAGACAACGCTAAAGTTCCAGTTACAACATCTATTTGACTGGCTTCATCCATTATTATATAATCAAATTTCATATTATCATCAAAAGTATTTCTTGAAGAATATGTAGTACTTAATATAACTGGATAATCTTTTAAAAATAAATTGTAATTTTTAGAAATTTCATTTTTAGTATATACTTTTCTTTTATTTTTATATTTTATAGATAAAGATTTTTTTAAATAATCCATAGATAAAGATATGAATTCTTGTTCAATATTTTTATTTTCTTCTACAAAATGTTTTTCATTATTTATTTTCTCTTCTAATACTTTTATCTCATTTTTGTATAATTCATTTTGAATACTATTTATAATTATTTCTATATCATTATTATAAAATTCAAAAGTAGCTATTCGATATATAAAAACATATTTCATTTTATTTAGAAATGATATTTCTTCTAAATTTAATAATTCATTCCATATAACATGTAATTTTTTATAATTTATTCTTTTTATATCAAGAATTTTTTTAGTTTGAAACTTTAAATTATCTTTAAAATGATCATATTCTAAAAGTAATTCGTTTTTTCTTTGAACCATTGTAGCAATAAATTGTTTACTATTATAAATTCTTTTTACTATTTCTCTATTGTTATCTAACTTTTCTTTTATATCTTTTATTTCTATATTCTCGTATTCTGTAAAAGATGGGATTTCTATTTTCTGATTTTGAATAAATATTTCTTTATTTGAAGCTTTTCCAAGTAATGCTGTTATAAACTCCAGATTGTATTTTGTTAATTTTTCTTCTATATTTTCTATAGCTGTATTGTTATTTGATACAACTTGACAATTCATATTTCTTATAATTATATTAGCTATTATATTCAAAATAGTTTGTGTTTTACCTGTACCAGGTGGGCCTTCAATTACACTTATTTTATTATTGATAGCATTTTCTACCGCAATATATTGACTGCTATTACATCCAAATGGAAATATTAAATCATTTATATTATCATTTCTTTTAATTTCAGTATTCATTTTTAAATAATTAGAAAGAGCTGAATCTAAACTATCAATATTTACTTTTTTCATTTGTTCACATAATAACTTTTTACCAGTTTCTGTACTTAATGAAATTATTTCTGATATTTTTTTCATATAATTTATAACACTTGTATTATTAGGAACTTTTTTAAGTTGAGTGCTGTCATATTCATCCCAATGATTACTAAAAACTACTTGATAATATTTTATTCTATATCTAGTATTTTCATATACATCTTTTATATCATTTAAAATAACACCGTTCAAATAAAATAAATTTTTACTTAAATCCACTTTATTAAAATCATCTAAAATTTTTATTCTTCTTGCTTCATATGGATAAAATTTATAATTATTGTTATATTGAATGTAATAAACATTTTTAGAACTATTATAATTATAACTTCTTACTTTAGTTGAAATCATTTTACCATCTAGAAATATCATTCTTCTCAATCGAATCACCTAGTAATAGTATAACAAATTTAAAAGAACCTTTCTATATAATCAATTTATTAGAACTATATTCATTCAAATTAAAATAGACTTTTATAAGCCTATTTTTTATAACATCTAAACTAATCTTCATCAAAGAAACTAATTAATTTCTTTTTAGATTCATTATAGCAATCTTTCTTTAAATATCCTTTTACATTTTCATATGAAGTTTTATACATAGTATGATTCATATCTAATTCATTTTTGTAACCTAATTCTGCTAGTTTTAGAAATATATATGATAAATCTAAATTAGTTGGCATACTACCACTGATAGACATTCTTCTACCTAATGCAAAACATAAACTTGGATATATTCTTAATTCTTCATTATCTAATATATTTTCAATACTAAAATCATCATCAAGTATATACTTTGTTACCATATTATAGTAGTAATTTGACATTTCTGTATTTTTTAATTTCCATTTATCACTACTATAAATATCCATAACTTATATGCTGCATCTATATTTCCCATTTAAGCCGCTAATATAAAATATGCTAAAGCAAGTGATACATTTGATTCAATGCTTCTTTATATTCACTTCTATATATAATTCAGCACCTTTATTTAATATATATGATGAATCAACTGTAAGAACTGTTTTAAAATCTATTTCAGTTAATTTCATAATTTTTATTCCGTTCTTTTATTGTATTTTAAATATTTCATTATTGATTAATGAACTACTTAATTTTTTACCTCTCTTAGTTATTTTCTTATATGTATTAAAAGTACTATAATCTTTTAAATTAATAATATTGTTACTCTTCTCAATATTATCTAATCTCCACATTAACTTTAAATTTCCTATTTTATTTAATACTTGATTTAAAAATATATCATAATCCATACCATCATAAATACCAGGCACTTCAAAGTCATTATTTTCTTTTAATTTCAATATTCTCTTATTCTTAATAACAACTGAATAATAGAAACAATTTTTATCATCTTTTTCTGGGTTTTGAGGTAATATATGATCTATATTAATTGAATCTTTATTATTAATGATGTAACTAGCTTTATCATAATCAATTTTACCTGTTTCATTTGAAAATTCATATGCTGACAATAAAACTCTTGATGCCGCTCTTTCACCTTTATCCGAATAACCTATATAATTATTTATATTTATTTCAATTATTTCACTATTAATTCCATTAATAATTAAATTATTTTCAAATTCAGATATTATATCATTTACGTTATACCCATTTTCAAAAATATTGTTCATGATTGTTTCAAAAGCTTTAATTGAATCTTTGCTATCACGATTAGAAAGTGTTTGAAAACTAAACATATAACTAAAACAAGTTTTTATTACATTTGTTAAATCTTTTTTATCTAAATCATTATCTTTATATTCACAATATGTTCTAAAGATTAATGGACTGGGATGTTCATATTCTAATAGTTTTAAACAATCAGTATAGTATTTAAACTTTGGACTATTAATTAAATAGCTAGACTTGTTATTCATAATATTATAGTTTTCTACTTTTTGTTCAAGATCATCTATAAATTTCTTTAATGCTTCGCCTAAATCATCTTGCTTATAATATTGCATTAAGGTATAATCTAATGTTCTAAAATATTTAGCACTTAATCCTACTCTATAATATTTTATATACGCCTTTAAAAATACATACATATAGTCTTCTAAGTTATCTGCGGTTTTCTTTATTAAATCGCCCCACTTTTCTAAGTATGTATCATAATCTTTTTCGGTAATATTTTGAAATATATAGCTCTTTATTAAATCTATTTGATCAAGTTGTTTACCTTTACTATTTATTGATTCAAAGATTTCAAATAATTTTTTTATATTATTTTTATCAATACATATAGTAATAAACTTTAAATTATCATTAATAAAATCAATAAAATTTAATAAGTTTTCTTCTTTACTTTCTATTCCAGATTTATTTATTATCTTATCGGTAACATTTTTATAAATTGTTTTTAGATTAGATATTATTCTTGATTCTAGTCTATTTTTACATTTGTATGAATCTATTTCTTTAAAAACAGTATTAGATTCTGAATATTCTAAAAAACAGTCAAATATATGTTTCATTACTTTCTGTTCAATTCCACCAGAAGTTAGTAATGGTTCTTCTTTATTAGAATCCCTACCATTTGTTTCTTTCCATAAGTTTCCTTTTAATGTTAAAACTGCTCTATCACTTTCTAAGTTATATCTTACAGCATAATAATATAAAACTAATAATGTTAAACTTAATGTAGTTATACGTTGTTGACCATCTATAATTGAATAATCAAATATACTAGTCTTTATTTGTCTATTTAATGATAAGTATACAGTTCCAATAAATAGCTCTTCATCTGGCTTATTGTAATAATAATTCATTATGTCATTGAATAATTCATTTATTTCTTCAGTTCCCCAACTATATGGTCTTTGAAAAACAGGTATTGAAAAACTATTTCTAAAAAGTATACTTAAATTTTCCACTTGTGGTGGTATTGAAAATAATTTATTGTTCATTGTACTTCTCCTTTGTTAGTTATAATTATAACAGATATTTATTTCTTTTATAACATTTTTTAATCATGAATTTTATTATCAATTAATTTTAAAATTCTTGAATTTTCTTTAAATATTTCTAAGAAAAAGTTAATTGTATCATCACTCGTAAATAAACATGCTGGAATTCTATAAACAAGCATTGTTCCTATTAAAAACTCATGTTTGCCTATAGTATAGCAATAATTTTTTCCATTATAAATTAATATGCCATGATTTTTCTTTGTTTCGTCAGTTTGTTTCGCTGGATATACAACTACACCTTTTGATTTTAATTTATTAATTAATTTTTTTAAGTCAATTTTAAAATATATTTCATATTCACGTCTTATAATTTTTTTGTAATCGCTCATACTCCATTTCAGCATATATGGTCTATATACATTAGAATCAAAAAGAAAATCATCATAACTAAATATTGATTGATCATCAGTTGAATAACTATTATAAATTTTTGTAAATTTTTCTTCATTGTTTATTGGTTTAAAATTATTATTAACTATTAAGTAGCTTACACAATCATCAACCTTACTTTCTATATACTTTTTTCTTTTTAATAAAATCAAATCTCTTTTTAATTTATTTTTAAACGTTTTTACTTTGATGATATTTTTAGGGTATCTACCATGAATAATAGGATGTGAAAACAATTTGTTATCAATTATTTTATGTTTTTCTAATTGTCTTTTAATTCTTTCTAACTGTTTCTTTTCTTTTTCATTTAAATAGCCTTCGCATTCCTGTCCCATTGCTATTTTAATTATTTTTAGGCTATTGATTGAATTTGTTTCTTTTAATTCAATATAATCTATCATACTTCTTTTATTTTTATTATAAATAATATCACCACAATCTAAATTTATTGAACATAAATCACATACTACATAATATGCCTTCTCCTCTTTAAACCTATGCTTAATTTCGTCTATATACTTTTTAACTTGATTATAGTCATAAGTACTATTTTCTTTATATTCAAGAAATAATATACTAAACATTCCGCAATCATCGTTACACATGTATTTTATTACTATATCATCAATTAATGTATGATAAAGTTTTTTAGTAAAAATATAATCTTCATATAAAGTATTTATTTGTCTTCTTGTTTCATATAATTCCTCTTTTCTAATAATTTTACAATTGTTTATTTCTTTTATATTTTGAGTAATCTGTACTATTGTGTTTAAAGATTCGTTTATTATCTCTTGAAGTTTAATTATTTTCTTTTTTGAACAATATTTTTTATGCAGTTTTTTATATATAATATAATATTGTTTTACATAATAATTTAATATCAAACCATAGTCTTTTAGTCTTTCATAGCATTCTCTGTTAGACATTTTATTTTCTCCTTTTAATTACTTTTTAACATATCTAAAGTAGTTTTATCCCTTTTTCCGCTATAAAACTTATCTATTATTTTACCAAATATTTTTTTTCTGGAATAGAATATTCAAATAATGTCATACATGAATTTAACTTAAGATAGTCTGGATAACCAAATATATTTTCTATACTATCATCTAATTTATATAATTCATTACATATTTCAATCATATTGTTTCTTAAATATGGATTTCTCATATATTCAATCACTTCATTAACACTATCAAGTCCATAATATTCTGAATTATAACTCTGACCTAAACCTTTTAATTGTGGAAATATATACCATATCCAGTGAGTTCTTTTATATCCATCTTTTATTTCAGAAAGTGCTACTTCATAATAAAGTTCCTGCATTTTAATAAATCTATCTATATCATACATATTTCTTCCTCTCTAATTACATATTATCATATAATTACTAATTTACTTGTGCTTTTTATTAACATTTTTATTTACAATATACTTTACATCAACATTTTTAATAAAAATACACATATTACATAATAAATATGATATTACCTATAAACAAGTTATTAACATTTGATTTACAATAATTATTTTAATTTACATAGATAACAAAAAACAGAATATATTTATCCATCATATCCTGTTCTTATTTCATATTCCCTATCATTAGCCGGATTATAATATTCATCACATATAATTCTTCCATCTTCATCATCATAACAAACCATATCATTATTAGCATTTCTATTACTATTACTAGAAGAACCATCATCATTTACTATTAACACAACAATCATTCCAACTATAATTATAAATATTATCCATTCAAAAGTTATCCTTTTATCTAAAATACCTTTTTCTTTTTTCATACACACACCTACCAAATTTATTGACTATATTATACTATAAATATATGTAATTTTCAATAATGACTAAATTTTCCATTAAAAAGAGGATACTGTATTTACAAAATTGAAGTGATAAAGTAAAATTAATCTCTTTTGTTTTATATAATTATTTATCTTTTTTTCTAAACTTTACTTCTAACACTATTCCTTTATCTTTTTTGTTTATATCTTGTGATGCTTCAATTAACTGATATGTTCCATCGCCAAATATAATACCATTTAATATTCTTTTAACATTAAGATATATTCTTCTTTCATTTATATTTGTATTTAATACATATGCTGTAAAACTTTCACTGCTTTCTTCATCAAAAGCTTCATCCATTTGCTCTATAGCAATATCTTTTAAAGCTTGTGGTGAATCATCATATTTAATAACTTTATCAAGTATATTAAGTTCTCTTGCTACAAAATATAAAAGACAGTCAGTTCCTAAAATAGTATCAGTTGATAAAATATAATCATATGATTCATTTATAGCTCTTTCATATTTTTCTTTTTCTATTCTCTCATTATGTTTTTCAAAGTTATCAATAATTCTTTTTGTTTCCTCTTTCACTTCATCTAAAATATTTAAATGTACACATGTATAACTTGCTAAAGATGAATCATATTTTTCAATAAAACTAATATAAAAACTATTTAATTTAGTTCTACTTACTTCATCCTTAGTTTTAAATTGTTTATGTAACATATCTTCTAAACTCTTATTGTTTTCATGGATTATATCATTTATCATTCTTTTAGCAAAGTAATTTAAAGTCTCCTCGTATCCTTTATATTCCGCGTAAATATAGCAAAATCCCATACCAAAATATTCTAAAATTTCTTTATCTTCTTCACTTTTCTTATATAATTCAATTATTAATTTTTCTTTATCATATTTAGCCAAAGGCACAAGAAAATATTTTTTATTTAATGATTTGTTTCCTTTTGTTATCTCAAACATTATTGTATAAATTTCAGTTGTTTCAAGTTCTTTTCCAACATGACTTAAAAAATAATCAGCAACTTCACATACAAAATCTATTTTATGCTTAAATTTTATTATTAAATATTTAACAAATTCATAATCACATTTAACATTATCAGAACATAAATTATAGAAATTATTGTCCCCTGATACACTAATAACCTGCATCATAAAATCTTTATCATTTTCAAGTTCATCAATATCATATATAGTTATATCTTCACTATTGATATATCTATTTATTAATTCTCTACTATATTTTTTCACTTTTAACACCCCTAATTAAGTTGAAATATATTATATACAAAATATTAAAAAAGTCAAATAAAAAGTACACGATCGTGTACTTAATATATCATTATGATTCAATACTTAACTTACTACCAGTACTTGTTTTATTAACAATTATTTTATTATCAATTCTACTAATAAGTTCTGTAACATGTGATATTACACCTATTAATTTATCATTACTAGATAAGTCAGTTAAGATATTTAGTGCTTGATTTAATGATTCAGTATCTAATGAACCAAATCCTTCATCTATAAATAATGAATCTATTCTTATACCTCCATGAGTATTACTAATGGTATCACTTAAACCTAATGCTAAAGCAAGTGATGCTTTAAACTTCTCTCCTCCTGATAATGATGCTACATCACGTTCTTTACCAGTATATGAATCAAATATAGAAAAATCAAGTCCTGTTTTAACATTAAGTTTAGTCTCTGTCTCTTTTCTTTTTAGTTCATATCTACTATCAGTCATCTTTATAAGTCTTTTATTTGCTTCTACCAAAACTGACTGCATAAAATATGATTGTACATAATTTTCAAATGTAATTCTTTGCTTACCAGTAAGTGTTCCATTCGCAGTATCACTTAATAATTTAATGACATTATATTCATCTTGAACTTGCTTATTATCTTTTAAATAATTTTTAATATTACTAGCTGAAGATTTAAGTTTCTCTAAAGTAGCATTTAAACTTGTATATAAATTATCATTTTTACTATAAAGTTCTATTAATTCATTTAATTGATTTTCTTTTTCTTTAACATCAATTACTTTTTTACCACTTACTTCAGGCTCTAATAATTTAATAGTTGATTCATATTCTTTCTTACAACTATCATAATTATCAATTTTACTTTTTAAACTATTTAATTCATATTTATCTAATTTATTATTTTGATAATCTTCATAATTAGTATTATTATCACTATATAAATTATCTAATTTAACATTATATTCTTTAATATCTTTTTCTAATGACTCAATATCATCTTTAAATATATTGATACTACTTTCTAAACTTTTTATCATAGAAGATAATTTTTGTTTTATTGAAGATATTTCTCTAAATTCAATATCTAATTTTTCTTTTTCTTTTTTCTTTTGATTCAATAATTCATTATTTTTATTTTTTTCTTCAACAATATTTATATTTTCTTTAAAATTAAACTCTTTTATTATTTTATTTATTTGTTCAATTGAAGCTTCTTTTAACTTTCTTGAATTATCTATTTTCTTTAGATTCTTTTCACATTCTTCTATATCTTCTTTAGTATAATTACATTCTACTTCTGTAGCAAGCCTTGGATGTTCTTTTGAACCACATACAGGACACTCTTCTCCATCTTTTAATGTTTCAGCAATTTCAACTGATATATTTAAATAATATTTCATTCTCATATTTTCGTATAAAGATTCTTGTTTTTGATATTCATTTACTAATGATTTATATTCCTTTTTAACAAGTTCTAATTCACTCACCTTACTTATATAATTATCATAATCTTTATTCTTATTTATAAGGTAATTTATTTCAGTGTTTAGTTTATCAGCATGTTCCACATAGTTTTCAATTTTCTGAAAGTAATTTTCTTTTTCATTATATTCTTTCTGTTTTGATTCTAAATCTTTCTTATTTTGATTATATTTCTCTTTTTTATCACTTGATAATTTATTTGATGAAGTAAGTTTATCTAATATATTTGTGATATATGTAGCAATATTTACATTGTAATTATACTTTTCTTTTTCCTTGTTAATATCAGAATTATTTTTTATTAATTCATCCAACTTATGATTTACATCTTCATAAATTAATATGTTTTTATTCATTTTGTTTATATTAGATATTTCAGTTGATAACTTTGTCTTCTCATCATTTACTTTATCACGTTCTTTTTTAGCAAGTATAACTTCATCACTTTTATTTTGTATTTCTTTTGTGAGTATATTTATAGTTTCATCATTACTAAGTCCATATATATTTATAATTGATTCTAAATTCTTTCTTTCTGTTTCTATTTTATCTTTTATTTTTTCTATTTCATCTTTTTTTGAAAGCATATTTGATTTAAGTTTATTTTGAAGTAAATCATAGAACTCTGTATTAAATATTTTTCTAAATATAGTTGTTTTTTCTAAGGATGGCGCAAGTAAAAATTTAGAGAATTCTCCTTGTGAAAGCATTGCTACTTGTCTAAATTGTTTATAATCAAGTCCAATTAAACTCTCTATTTCTTTATTAACATCGGTAAGTTTAGTAATAATTTTGCCATTGATATTTGCTTCTGAAGTAGCTACTTGTTTTGTTTCACCTATTCCATTTTTCTTTTTTCTTGTATATTCAGGACTTCTCTTTATCTCATATAATTTATTTTTATAATAGAATTCTAAATCCACATAAGTATCCGTATCATTAGATGCCCAATCACTTCTAAGAGAATTAGCCTCTCTTGTATCACCTGATGTATTTCCATATAATGCATAACAAATCGCATCAAATATAGTTGTTTTACCAGCACCTGTATCTCCAGTTATAAGTAGTAATCCTTTATCTATTTTATCTTTTTCAAAATCAATTACAACTTTATCTTTAAATGGACCAAATGCCTGCATTATTAATTTCTTTAAACGCATATTAATTATCCTCCTTTAAAGATTCAATAATCGATTTTATATATTTATCTTCTTCTTCATTCATTTCTCTATTATTTTGTTCTTTAAAAAATTGATTAAATAATTCATATGGACTAGCATCTTCTTTTATTTCACTTAATTCTGTATTATTTAAATCATATTTATTTACAAATACTAATGATATTGCATTCTTAAATCTTTTCTTTATTTCTTTCATTGGTGATATTAAAGTATTCTCATCCTTTAGTTCAACTTTAATAATATCATCACATGTTTTCATATTCATTACTTCTTCAAATGTACCTTTTAATACCTGCATATTTCTAAGAGGCTTTAGTTCTACAAGTTCAATATTATTTATATCATCAGTATCTATTATAACAACACTTTTCTTATCATTAACTTCACTAAAAGAATATTTAAGTGGTGTTCCTGAATATCTTATAGTATCTCTTTTTATCTTTTGTGGTCTATGAATATGTCCTAAAGCTACATAATCAAAATCATCAAAAAGATTAGCATCTATCGCATCAAGTGTTCCTACATTATTAAGTGATATACTTTCTGAATCACATTGTTCTGGAAGAAGTCCATTCCACATAACAAATTGATGAGCAAGTAAAATATTATTCTTAGTTTTATCTATGTTTTCTCTTGATAAAATCCATTTCATCATATCATTTGAATTATTAATACTTTCATATTCTTTTTCATCCATTAAATGTTTAATATGAAATGGTTTTAAAAATGGAAGTAAATAGAAATCAGTATTATCAATACTTACTTTTTCAATCTTTCCTTCATATGTTGTTACAATATGAATATTAAATTCTTCAAATATCTTAGCTCCATACGATAGTCTTTCATTAGAGTCATGATTACCGCTTGTTATTAAAACATGAACATTCTCCTTTAATAAATTTGTTAAAAAAATATCAAAAAGTGAACTTGCTTCAGTACTAGGAATACTTTTATCATATATATCTCCTGGTATCATTACAACTTTTATATCTTTTTCTTTTACCATATCAATTATTTCATTAAGAATATATTTTTGATCTTCATAAAATGATTCTTCTAATAAGTTTTTTCCTAAATGAAGATCACTTGTGTGTAGTATTTTCATGTTAACTTCCTTTCTTTATTTTGACATTTTATCTCTATTCAAAATTGAACTTAAAATATCTTCTGGAATATTATCATGGTGCTTTAAGCTATCTTCTATTTTATTTATTTCATCTTGTGATATAAAACTATATAAATTTTCATTATCTTCTTCTATTTGACTTCTCATTACATCTTGTGGAATCATAGCATATACTCTATCAAATTCAGGTAAATATTCATCATATGCTGAAGTAATTCCATCAGGAAATGATACATCCTTTGGAGATAATATATATATGCCTTTTTCAAAACTTGTTTTTGTATTTTCAAGCGCTTTTTTTTGCGTTATTAATTCATTATAAAATTCATTACTAACAGATATTAAGTTTCCATCAGAATATACATATTCGGCATTACCACATTTTACAACATCTAAATCGTTTTTTCTTTGAATACTTGTAGTTAATGAATGTCTAATTTCATGTCTTAAATGTATATCTAAATATTCTTCTTCACATATAAGAGGATCAAATAATAGTAATCTATTTTTTTCTTTTCCATTTTCTTGTTCAAATATAGCAGAAAGTGTTGAATCAAATGAAGATAAATCTACATTAATTTCCAAACTAGAAATATCACAATTTGATTCAAATGTAAATGTTTGAAGTATTTGCTTATTGTAACTTTTAGCCGCTTTTTCTCTTGCATTTTTTACAATCTCTGCAATGTCAATTTTTTGACCATTTTCCCCATAATACAATGAATATAATTTTTGCACTTCTTCTTCTGACAATGATTCTAACTTACATTTATCATTTAAACTTTGACCCTTATAAAAAAATACATTTAAAAAATCTATCTCATTTAAGTCAAAACTATCACTAGCTACTTTTTTCTTATCACTATCTGATAAATATTCATTTAACCCTTCTAACATACTTTTAAATCCATTAACAAATAATGTTTTTCTAATACTCTTTAATTTATTAAACATATTTATTTCGCCTTGCATGCTTACTTGTATATCATTTAAAATAGCATTATACTTTTTCATTAACTCTTCATAATAATTGCATAGATTTGAATAATTTATATCTTTCAATATCATTTCATTAGAATAATCTTTCGGATATCTTCCTATATTTCTTAAAAAATCACATCTATTATTTCTTACGAATTCTAAAACACTAATATTTCTATTTTGAGCATAAATATTTAAAATATCATAATCCAACGAAGTATCAAAAGAATAAATGCCAAAAACATTTTCAGTTTTTTCTTCAAAATTAAATTCTAAAGAATAATTATCAAAAATACTATAAAATAAATCTTCTTCATCTGATTCAACTGTATAGCCACAAATATATTTAAAATGGTTGCTTACTCTTATATCATCTAAAATGCCATTTTCTTTAATAAATTCAACTGTCTTACTCGCAACCAAATAAGAATACTTATTTCTTAAATATCTTTTAAAACTTCTTAAACTAGTAAAAAATACAAATTTAATTTTATCAAATCTTTCATTTAATAACCCTTCGTATTTATTGCCAAATTCATCTGTAAGTTCAGAAATTAATGTATTTTTGCTAGATAAAATTCTATCTATATATTTTTTTCTAATATTTGAATTAAAAGAATTTTCACTTTTATCAGGCACTTTTATCACTTTCCTTTTACTACCATATCATTTTTTACTAATCTTATAAATTCATTAAAAAATTCCTGCTTGATAACTTTTTGTCTTCTCATATATAATCACTATTCCTTACAATGCTAATTATCTCATAATTTAAAGAAAAAAGCATTATACTTGATACTACTTTTACATTTTACAATTATTTAAGTTTGAATAGTTACTTTAGATTTTACCTGTCAAATACTTTAATGCAAACAAAAATGAGAGCTTTCGCTCTCTTCAGGGGGCTACACTTTTATGTATTTATAGGTATTAATGCATTATAAAATGGCATATAATATGCCACTTTATTCCTATATTTGTTAGTTAATACCCCAATTATTTAGTATGTTGGTACCTAAATGGTATCTAAGTTATAAATCTACATTCAAAATGGTATCTAAATAAGAACTATTCTTATTATTAAATAAATATTTATTATAGTTGACTTTTATCCAATAGAGAGTGATTAATATAACAATTTAAAGGAAGTGATTTTATTGATTTATTTTAATCAAATAAAATTGTTAGGTAAGTGGCATTCAGTTTTAAATAAAAATATGATAATAATTAGTATCATTGAAAATAATTCTGAAGTATTGATTCCAATATCTATTAGTAACACTATAATGAATCAAGTTAACACTTACTGTAGCATTGGAGAATTCTTAGGTGTTAAAGGAAAAATATTAGTAAAAAATAAAAACAACATTATAATTAAGGCGGAGAAAATTATAATTGTACCAATTAATAACATATAAAAAGTGCTAGTTAATTTAGCACCTTTTTTAATCTACTGATTCTTCAGAAGTTTCATCTTCAAGTTTTATAAAATCAAGCTTATATAATCCTTCTTGATTTTTTTCGAATAAAACACTTTCAACTCCAAGTTCTTCTAATTTTTCGTATGTTAATAATTCATTTTCTTCCAATCTCAAAACTTCTCTTAAAAGCCATTCTCCAAGTTCGCTATTTGGATTAGACATAAGAGCTTTGCCCTCATCTTGACACAATTTCATTGACATAGTCTTTCCATTTGGCAAAGTAACATTAAATGGTGTATTTCTGTCTGGAAAGAAGTCACCATATTTTTCACGAATTTCTTTGTTAAAAGGAATATAAACTTCATCAATACTTCTTGGCCTTCCTCCAGCATTCCATTGATTTAGTCCACTCTTTGGATATACAATCTTAATTCCCCCTTTAACAGAATACAAAGGAATTATAGCTGTTTCATTTTCGGTAATTGTAACAATTGATCCAATTCCATTTCTTAAAACTTCAAACGGATTTGTTGCCACTTCAACATACACATTATCATAATATTCTTCAGTATTAAATCTTTTTTGTAATACACTCTTAGAAATGTTGAAATTATAATCGTGTAATTCATCAGTAAAAATAATTGAAGATTCGCTTTCATTTATTATTTTAATATTATCAATATTTATTTTATCCATAACTTCTTCGTAAAAATGAAATCCATTTTTATTTCTAATTACGCAATGATAAATCATTTGATCTAATCCATAAGTAGCTATTGTAGATTCTATTCTTTCATTTCTTAATTCGGATATTTTTCTTATTTTATCAATACCATTTAAATCGGCATATGACTTTCTTGCTTTATTAAATTCAGCAATCTTTTGCCAAGTATGTTTATTTCCTTCAGTAAAGGTTTTAATTCCTATACCTATATTATCTAATTTAGCATCTGCAGTAACACATGATCTTGCAAGATTTTCAGCGCCAAAACATTCACAATAAAGATTTTCAGGAACTCGATAATCAAGCCAAGGATCCTCACTATCACTAAATAATAGTGATAAAGATCCAATTAGTTTTAGATTATTTTTATATTCTTCAAATTTAACAGTATCATAATCAATCAATTTCATTGTCGGTTTCCTCCATTGCGTTAATTATTTGTTTAGCAACTCTTTCAATCACCTTTACTGACACTGCATTTCCGGCTTGTTTATAAACTCTTGAATCACATAATTCTTTTGGTATTTTAAAATCATTTGGGAATCCTTGAAGTTTTAAACATTCCATTGGCAATAATTTTCTAATTTTATTTTTATTATCAATAATTAATGGAACATTATGTCCACCCATCCCCATATTAGCTGTTAAGGTTGGGCAAACCCCACCTTTATTTTCTCTAACATAAACTCTTCTATATTGATAAATTACATTTTTCTCTTTTATATTTTCTTTTAAAAGTTCATAACATTTTTTATCTGCTTCATAAAAATATTTTTTATCTACATCTGCATTCCAATCGACTACTTTATCTATTGTATTTGTTAATTTGACTTTTTCTGGCCATTTAAAATTATTAAAGTCATTTTCATTTAAAAATCCAACAATAAAAATTCTTTCTCGATTTTGTGGTAAATTACCATATTCGCATGTATTAAGTATTTTTTCAGTAACAATGTATCCCGCTTCTTCAAGTTTGTTTTTAATTACCGCAAAAGTATTTCCTTTATCATGTGTTTTTAAATTTTTTACATTTTCTAAAAAGATAACTCGAGCTTTATTAGCATTTTCACTCATTTCTTTTACAATTCGCATTATTTGGAAAAACATATTTCCTCTGTCATCCTCAAAGCCTTTACGGTATCCGGCTATTGAAAATGGTTGACATGGAAAGCCACCCGTTAAAATATCAACTTTTGGAATATCTTTTCCCTTTATATTACATATGTCATCAACAATTAAGTGTACATCTTTGTGATTTAAGTTAAATGTTAAGGCGCAATATTTATCAATTTCATTTGCCCATATTGATTTTGCTCCAGCATATTCGAAGCCATAATCAATTCCTCCGATTCCAGCAAATAAACTAGCAATTTTATATTTACTCATTTTGCACCTCCTATATCTCTAATAAAATTATAACATTAATTACTTAAAAAAGCAGCCTTTAATATTCAAAATAATTTATTTTTTTATATTATCTTGATTAATTCTAAATTTAGAGTGATTAATACAACATGGAGGTGTCTATGATTAGAAAATGTACTGATGAGGATATTAGCGATGAAGAATTAGAAAATGTTATTATCCCTTTTTTCAATAATTATCATTGCTTTATTGAATCATATATCTTACCAGAAGTTATTGCATATTATATTGCTAATTCTTTTTATAGAAATGCAATGTGGGAAGCTACTTTTTATCAACATTATAATTCTGCAAAAGATATGTTTAACTTAGATAATGAGAATTATAAAAAAGTTAAGAAAGAAGTTATAAAACTATTAGAAGTAAAATATGCCTTAAAAATAATTGGTGAAGATCCTTTAGATTTAGAAAAAATTGAGTATTAGCTTTTGCTAATATTTTTTATTGTAGTAGTAATAGTACAATAAAAATATATATTCTTTTCTTATTCTTATTCTTATCCTTATCCTTTATCCTTATCCTAGGAGGTGAATCATTTTATTTGATTTGATTTTGATTTCAATTTGATTTAGAAATTGTTTTATACTGATTTTTATTTGATTTATTTTTGATTTTAATTTGGTTCTTATTTCGTTTAAAAATAATTTTCCAAAAAACTCACGGAAAATTTAGAATTGTGTGAATGTAGGTGGCTGGTCGGTCGTGAATTAAATGTTATAAATTAAGGGTCTACTCCGGGGGGATTCTATTTTTGTAATACTAAAACTTCTTTTAAATAATTAAGATCAATATTAAAGTATTTTAATACTTCTACCATAGGTACTAATCCTCTATTTCTAAGTTTACTGTTATCACTATATAAAGATAATGCTATTTCACTTCTAATCGCATATGCTTTATTTCTACCCACACTTCCGAGCATCATTATATCCTTTGCAGTAGCCCACTGACTTGATGCTATTTCTAATATTTGTTCAGCTGTTAATTTCTCACTATTCATTTTTTTCATCCCTTCTATTTAAAATAGTATATTTTATATACAACCATTGTAACTATAACACAAGTTTAACTGTCACTAACTATCATCTTACTCTCATTAACTATCAAAATGCACTTAGTCGGTTGATTTTAGAATTTATTATGATATATTGAATACAGTCAGATAGAATTAAACTATTTGATTAAGTTTCTAAAGTATGCTAACATTACAACACACTTATAGTAATGCATATAAAAAGACCTACTGTTGGCGCAGTAGATCAAATCGAAACACAAATTTAAAAGTTTAGCACAACTTTAACATTTAATAATGTAATTGGGTTTCCTTTTACATTATATCACTATGCTTTTATTCAAACAAGGAGATGATATAATGGGTATTTATAAAACTAAAACAAGTACCAAAGATGGTAGATGTTGGTTCTTTAAAATGAGATACATTGGTGTTGATGGAATTGCAACACAAAAGCACTCTAAGAAATATTCTACAAAGAAAGAAGCTGAAACAGCTGAATTTTCTTTTAAAATGAAATTGCATAATAATGAGAATATGTCTAATATTACTTTTGAAGAAATGATGAATTTATTTATTGATTATAAAAAAGACAAAGTAAAAGAAACAACCTATTATAATTATGGTAATAAAAAGTTATATTTAGAACCTTTATATAAAATTAAATTAAAAGATTTTAATATTCAACATTTTGAAAATTGGAGACAAAATATTAATAACACTCATCTTTCTACTAAATATAAAAATGACATATTAAAGTTTTTAAAATCCATACTTAACTATGCTTCTGTATGGTATGAATTTAATTTTAATAAAGTGTATTCTAAAATGGTTAATTTTACTAATCCTAATGAAGTAGAAAAAGAAATGATGTATTTTACATATGAACAATTTAAACAATTCTTATCTGTTGAAGATAATTTGAAATTTAGAGTTATATTTGAAATATTATATTATTGTGGATTAAGACGAGGCGAACTTAGAGGTCTTACTTGGAGTAATATAGATTTTAATCACAATACTTTATCTGTTAAAAAGCAAATTACAGATCGTAGTGGTACTGTTAAAAACTTCTGTTTTTCTACTCCTAAAACTAAAAGTAGTATAAGAACATTACCTCTTAATAAAGTTCTCTTAGAAGACATTAAAAAGCTTAAAGAAGAAGATTCTAAACTTCATGGATTTAATAATAATTACTTTGTAGCAGGAGATGCTTTTCCAATAAGTAGTAATGCTCTAGCTGATAGAAAGAATAGGAACTGTGATCTTGCTGGTGTGCCTCAAATAAGAATACATGATTTCAGACATAGTTGTGCCTCATTACTCATTAATAGTGGTGCTAATGTTACTGTGGTTGCTAAATATTTAGGACATACTAAAATCGAAGAAACTTTAAATACATATACCCATTTATTTTCAACAGCTCTTAACGAAGTTGTTAATGTTATAGATCAGCTAGGATAAAAAAGTCGATTTAATCGGCTTTTTCAAATATAGTCATTAATTCTATAGAACTTAAGATATTAAAATCAGAGAAAGTACTTTTACTCATATTTAAGATATAACATTTATAGTTAACTTTATTTTCTGGCGTTAAATTTTTAGTGTATGCACATGGAAAATATATGTTATCATCTATTATGATTGTTTCTAATTCGTGTATAAATAAAGAAAAATTATTACTTTCAAATTCAAAAACTTTAAAATTGTTTTTAGATTTACTTATAACGGTTTTAACATCTTTCTTTTTTAAATAAACTACTTTATCAAAAATAACATCATAAAATATTTTAATTATTAAAGAATATATTAAATTCATTGATTCAAAAGCATTTATAATTGAAAAATCAATATTATCTTGGAGTTGTTCTTCTACAAATTCTTTTGTTATTAAATATGGATACGTAAAAATTCCGTCTTTTTGAATCTTCCCTCTATTTTTAGCATATTTAGAAACATATTTTGAGTTACTACTAATTATCGAAATTGGAACTATAATATTAGCTTTACCAAGTTCATTCAAAATAGAATTGCAATAATAGTTTTCAATGCTTGATTCTTTATAATTCTGTGAAAAAATTTCACTTATTTTTTTAATTATAATTGTATTTACAATTTTTGATTGTTCAACAAATGCTTTAATATCTTTATTTTGTAATATTTTTTCACATTTAGGTTTAGTTATAAATTGATTAAAATCATCATTTATGTACATATTATTTAGAATATCGTAGGCAACTACTGGCGAGTAAAAATAATAATTGTAATAACCTTTGCATAATTGAAAATAATCTGTATATTCAAAATCGTTAATTATTGGCTTTATTTTTTCATATAAAGTCAATAACAAAGAGATTTCAGAATTATATTCTTTCAAATACTTAGAATACTCAACAAATAATTTATATATTTTCATCTGACTTTTCCACCATCTTTACAAAAATAATCTTAGAAAGCATAATATAAAAAATAATAACATCGTGTTTAAAAACTTCTACTTTTTTTTCTTTATGAACTATAGCGTTTCTAGCTCTTCTCATTTTATTGTATATTTCCATTTCATTATTTGAAAAAACAAGATGTAATCTTTTTAGCATATATTCAAATCTATTAGGTAAAGTTGTATCATTCAATGCTCCAAAAATAGATTCTGCCATTTCAGAGTAAGTATTTTTATCAGCCACGTTTTCTTTTATATACTTCTTTAATTGTTTTTTAAATTCTTTAATTTCAGGATGCTTATCCATAAAACTCTCGCCTGTTTCTCCCTTTGTTACATATTCACAAGCAATATTCAAATATATAACAGATCTGTTTAAATCATAATTAATTGACTCTAAACCTTTATTTAGCCAATAAATAGATTCATACAAATCTTCAACCGTTAAGTTAGGGAGATATAATATTTTTTCTAACTCTTCATGATATTTAATTATATTATCTTCATCTGTTATATTAGCAATTCTCTTTAAAGTCATGGCAGAAAAATCATTGTAAATGATTTGTTTTGGATTTATTACATTATATATCAAATATGAAGAAATAACTTTGTAGTCTACAAATAAATTATTTATATCCCACTTTGTTATTCCTTCCTTTTTATCATACAATTCAAAGAATGTACTGTTTTTTTTAGTTAATTCTACAAAATTCAAAATATTTTTTATTTTCTTTTGGGATATATTGATCGCATCAGCAATATTTTTAGCAGATGTATAAATTGATACATAAACAAATTTGTTTTTAGGCATTTTCATATTTAAAAAACTAACATCATCTATTCTTTTTGATAGTATCATTTCACCTATTATCAATTCATCTTTATTTATTTCTACATTTTGAAGGAAAGTAATATATCTATATTTTTGAAGATTTTTATCAGGTAATTCATTAGCAAGTTTAGTTACTTTAGATTGATTCATTATAACACTTACCATCTCTAAAGGAGTAACATTTTGAAAATTTAAATTGCCTGGAATAATATTATTTAATAATGTCGTTTCAACTGGTTCTATTATAAATCCTATAGTTTTATCTTGCTTTACTATCTTCTTTATATTTCCGAATTCAGAATAGTATTTATCACTATATTTAATAAATATTTCAACTTTAGTAGACAAATCAATATTACTAAAATTATTTTTATTATAATTTTCTTCATTTATTTCAACATATGAAGTTGACAAGCCACCAGAAGTATGTAAAATTGCTATATTCGGTTTTATCTTAATACCATTATCTAATAATTCAAAATACGAATCTGATTCACAGCTTTCTGGATCATTATCATCATCTATTGTTATAAAACAATCTAAGGCATTTAATCTGCATTTATCATATTTTCTATTTTTCAACATTTTATAAATATTAGAATATCCAATTCTGGAATCTATTTTAATAATCTGTTGTAGATAACTCAAATATTTATAATATGGTAAAGGTGTAATTTCACCTTTTAATAAATTTATTCCAAATAATCCATAAATATTTTTGTCATTTTTAATATATTTAACTTCAACGCAAAATGATACTTTGTTATCTACATATATAGCATATAGATTATCTATTGTTCCTACACCATTTTCGGGATGCTCTACCGTTTTATTATAAATTATACCTAAATCTCGAAGATTCATACTATCACCTACCTCTTATTATAGCACTAATTACTCATAAACTATCCATTCTACTACTGCAAAAAAGCTAAAATGTATTCATTTTATATATTTTTATTTTGCAATACTAATAAAATGGTACCCAAACGGTATCTAAATTATTTTATCCGACTTTTTTAAATGCTCGCAATCCCTTATAAAACCTTAGAACAAACAAAAATGACACCCAATTAAGGGTGTCTTCAGGGGGTTTTGGTTGAACACTTTTACTCTTATATTCGTAAAAGTGACATGACATATTTCTATGTCAATTTAATAATACAATAATAATTAGTATTTTGTCAATTAAATTTTCTATTAATTTTTTATTTTACAATTTTTTATATAATTATAAACTTCATCCCAACTATTTACCCTCTTACATTTTGTATCTTTAGATATATTTAATTTTGAATTAAACACTACTGCATCTATCCCATTATTACATAATGATTCACATGTATCTATGGCATCATCAAACATAATATCTATTTTTTCATTTTTACACACATCAACTTTATAAAAACATGATGTTATTATTTTGTCATATTTAATATTATTTTCATCCAAAAATTCTTTTACATATTTATTTACATCTTTATAAAATCTATCACTTCTAGCAGTAATTATATAAATAGAATTTTCTTCATCTTTTAATCTATCTATTATTTCTTTAGCATTCTTTTTTACTTTTTGTTTACTCCCCATCTCACATGCATAATCATTAAAGAAATCAGTCATTTCTTTTTCAGTAAAGTTGCCTCTTAATATTTTATCTATATTATTTAATATGACACTTCCGTCCCCATATTCTTTACTATGTTTATATGCATATTCTTCTACTACATCACATGAATCTATTAGTGTATCATCTATATCTATACCTATTCTCAATATATCACTCCTTTTTATCTTACGTGATTATATCAAATTATATTCTTCTTATCAACTTTGTTTCCTTTTAAGTAATTTTAATCCATTCTTATATTCACCATATGAAATTATACTAGTTTCTAGTCTTTGTTCAGCATAATGTAATAATTCTTCCATCATTACTGAAGGTAACACCATACCATAACAACCACAATCTAAAATATACCTATTCATTTTAAGTGATTCTAATAATCCACTACTCAATATATCACTAATAATTGTTTCAGCAAGTTCTTTTATATTTTCTTTGAACATATCTCCAAACATATCATTATAAGTAGCTTCATATAAATCTGTATCTATAACTTTAGGTTCATTTATTGTCCTAAACATAATATTGTCTTTATTCAGATCAGTAAACATAAGTCCTTGAAATGTAAGACTTTTTATTTCTCTTTCTATCATTCTAACAGCATTTATTAAATCTCTTATAAGAATACTACTTTCAAGTTCACTATATTTAAATCCTTGAACATATTCCATCATATAACCTATAAAGTTTTCAGGAGACACACTTTCTCTAAATACATACACTTCAGGAAATACAAATATTCTACTATCATAATGTTCTTTATTCTTATGTGAATTATAAATCCATCTATTATTCTCATCATAGTATTTTTTAAATACTTTTCCTTCACTCGTTAAAAAGCATTCAGCACTTACTCCAGAGCCTAAACTTTTTATCATATATTCTTCAGGTATTTTATCAACAACTATATTTTTCTTTTTCATTTCTACCTCTTTTGTGTTCGATTATTCTAACATATAATTTATTCATTGTAAACTATTTATGTAAAAGAAAATGTTAACAAATTGTTAACATTATTCTACATTTATTTTTAATGAGTACCATGCTTTTCCCTCAGCATATTCGCTATGTATAACTATAATATATTCACCTTTTTCTAAATCAACTCTTATAGCTTTTTCATATTCTATATAGTCTAGTAATCTATTTAGCTTACCATTACTATACACTTCAACCTTACTTACTTTCATATCATTATTATGATATATTTTATCATTTCTTTTTACAGTTAAAGTCTCTTTATACTTCATATCAGTTGGACCAAGTGAATCAGAAGTAACACAAGATTTTGTTAAACTATCATTACTATTCAAACTACACCAATTAAATGAACCTGTATTTGCTTTAACTCTTTTAGTCTTATTATTATTTATTATATATAAACTAGTTGGTTTAACCTCTCTATAATAATCTAGACTATGAAAATTAGTTGGGAAAATATGTATTTCAGTTGTATCTTTATATCCACTTTCATAATCATCATCAAATGTATGCCATTTAATTACTTTATAAAGAATCGCACTATATTCTCTAGTTCCACCATCTCTATATGTTTTCTTAATTGGTACTAAAAGCACAAATAAGATACCAATAATTAACAATATTACTTTAAAATTTAATTTGCTTTTTAAATTATTATTATCCATATTATTTTTCCTTTAATGATTTAAATATTTTATTCCATAATTTACTTGAAGAATAATTAAGTATTCCTGCCTTATATATTCTAAGTCCATATTTATAAAGTAATGCACATGTACCAGTAAGTAATCCTATAGAAATTATTAAATCTAATATACTCATTTCACCAAGTGTATAAAGTACTGGCGCAAGTATACCTGATATAAATGGTATAAATGCTGCTACTTTTATAAATATTGAACCTTGATAAACTGATGCAAATATTGCTAAATAATAACCTATCATAAGAAATACCATTACTGGTGTTTGTATTTGATTATAATCTTCCATATTAGTTGTCATACTAGCAAGTACTCCAATAAATAATGAATAAGCAAAGAAACTAAGTAATATTAATATTATAAAGAAAGGTATACCACTCACTAATCTTGTTGCGAGTTCACTTGATGTAAACATATTTATATACTCACTTATTTTTCCTACTTCAGAAGCACCTACTACACTTCCAACACCACTTGTACCTGTTGTTAAAAGTCTTATAACTATACCTATTACTGAATATAAAATTAATAATATTCCTTGTAATATTGCAAATACATTAGCTGATATTAATTTAGACATAAAATGTACTTGTGGTGATACACTTGATATAATAACTTCCATACTCTTGGTACTCTTTTCTTCATTAATTTCAGCACCTATCATTTGAACTATCAATAATATTAAAATAAAGAATGGTAATATAAACACTATTATTAATACAGTACCTATCATTTCTATTAATTCTTGATTATCATTCATGTCTTCATTAAGATATATTCTATCTATTTCTACTGGATTATAAATACTATTAAGTAATTCAGAACTGATATTTGCTTCTTTTAAAGCCATATTTGCTTTAGTAGTATTTAATGCATTTATAATATCTTGATATAATAGTTTATCTATTTTTTCATATGATATTACTTCAGCATCAAACATTTTATCAAGTGATACATTATCTACTTTCTTTACATTTATTATTACATCTTTTGTTTCATCTTTGATAATATCCTCTTTAAGTTCATCAATAGTCTTATCTGATGCTTTAATTTCAGTATTATAACTATCTAATATATCCTTATAACCACTATTTAATGTCGTTTCAAGTTCATTATAAATACCAACATTATCAATAACATATACATTTATTTTATCTTCAAAGTCTCCTCCAAATAATTTAACAATTGAATCTAAATTTACAAGACCAACTATTATTATAAGAAGAACTATATTTATTATTCTAAATGATTTAGTACATACTTTCTTTTTAATACTGTCTTTAGTCAAAAATCTAAACTTATTTTTCATATGCTTCACCTACTTTACTTATAAATATTTCATTTAAAGTTGGTTCTTCAACTACAAATTTAGTTACATTATTACATTTAGATACTTTTTTAAATACACTTTCTACGTATTTTATATCAGATATTTTAATAGTGTATTCATTTTTATTAACCTCTATGTCTTCTACACCATCTATTTTCTTAATATCATCTACATCTAAATCAGCAATAACTTTTATATTTTTCTTTCTAAAATCTTCTTTTATTTTAGTAAGTTTTCCTTTTAAAACAGTATTACCATGAACAAGTATTATTAATGAATCACAAAAGTATTCTATATGTTCCATCATATGTGAAGAGAATATTATCATAGTTTTTTGTTTTTTAAGTCTTAATATTACTTTCTTAAACATTTCTACGTTTATTGGATCTAATCCACTAAATGGTTCATCTAATATTAATAATTTTGGTTCATGTAATATACTTATTATAAATTGTATTTTTTGTTGATTTCCTTTTGATAATTCTTTTATTTTCTTATTTTTATATTCTGTAATATTGAATTCTTCTAAATATTTATCTAGTCTTTTTTCTACTTCTTTTTCAGTAAGACCCTTTAGTACTCCATAATATATTGCCTGCTCTAAAACTGTCTTTGATGGAAGTAAACTTCTTTCTTCTGTTAAGAATCCAATTTCATCTGTAACACTATAATCTATCTTTTTATCATTAAGTGTTATTTTACCTTCTGTTATATCAAGAAGACCCATTATCATTCTAAATGTTGTTGTTTTACCAGCACCATTAACACCAAGAAGTCCAAATATTTCTCCTTCATGTATTTCAAATGATAAATCATTTACTGCTCTAAAATCATCGTAATATTTTGTTACGTGTTCAAGTTTTAACATATTTCTACCTCATCTCCTGTTTCTATATTAAGAGATTCTGCTACATCTTTATTAATATGCATTTCAAGTACACATGTTTCATCACTTTTAATATGTACGTCTTCAATAATAAGACCACTATCTGTTTTAACTTTTACAATTTCATCATTAGAAACATTAAAATTAATTAAGTCTTCACTACTCATATGAATATGTGTATTAGAAACAACAACCATACTTTTTGCTTCATACTCACCTTTTGGTCCAACTATAGTTAATGTTCCACTATTATTTAAGTCTCCACTTTTTCTAGTTGGCGCATTAATACCAAAGTAATCATTATCCCTATCTAATAATTCAACTTGAGTATATTTTCTACATGGCCCTATTATTCTTACATGTTCAAGTATTTTATCATCTTTTTTAAGAGTTACTGTTTCTTCACATGCATATTGTCCTTTTTGAACTAAATCTCTTTTTTTAGTAAGTTCATAATCTTTACCAAATAATACTTCCAATGCTTCATGTGTTAAATGTACATGATGATTAGATACTCCTATTTTAATTTTCATTGTTAACCTCCACTTTCATTATAAATTATTTATAAACTTTTTTAAAGAGTTATGCTATAATATTCATATGAAAATATATATGAGAGTTATGAGAACAATTCAAGCAATTATTATAGTATCGTACATAATTATTTTAAGCGCGGTAGCTTTTACATATATAAATAAATATATCTATCATAAAGACTATGCTACTGTTCTTGATTATTCATACTTTCCTATATATGATGATGGTATGAGTCCAATTTATAAAACAGGTGATATTGCTCTTATATATACTAAAGATGGCACTTATAATATTGGCGATATTATCTGCTATAAATATGGTAATAAATATGTAGTCAAAAAGATAGATAATATAGAAGGACTTAAATACACTACTAAAGGTAATAATGATAATCTAGTTCACAATATAAATTATGGCGCTATAGTTGGAAAAGCTAAATTCAGTTTAAAATCAATGTACAAGATATTTAAAGTAATGATTAATCCATTTGTAATGGTCTCTATTCTTTTATTTAACTTTGCTATTACATATTTATATAAAACTAATAAAAAATAATCACAATTACTTATTTTAATCATTAAATAATACTAGTAAAGGAGATGACTATATGAATGGTAGTTATTATCAAACACCAGTATTTATTAATGATATAGAAAGAGATACTAATAATCCAATTATTGATAATTTTAATAATTCTAATGAGCCTATTGAACAAAGCTATATAGAAAACATTCTTAGAAACAATATTGGAAAAAAAGTAAGAGTGCATGCATCATTTTCAGATTCTGTTGAATGGAGAGATAGAATATTTGTAGGTTTAATTGAACACGCAGGACGTGATAACTTAATTATCAATGACGTAGAAAATAATAAAAGTTATTTAATTCTAATGATATATGTTGACTTTGTAGAATTTGATGAAAAAATTACATATGCAAAATAGTCTTTCAAATAACATCAATTTTTGATATAATATTACGTAGGATGTGATAATAATGAATACATTAAATGTAATAGCATTAATACTTGTAATACTAATAGTTCTTGTAATGTTAACTATTATATTATTTAAATATCATGCTGAAAAATTAAATAATATTAAAGATTTACTTGATGATAGTGAAAAAGAATGCATAGATGAACTTAAACGTAAAAATGAAATAATATCTAAAATGATAAAAGTTGCGACTAGTAAATTTAAATGTGAAAGTACTGCTTTTGATGAAGTTAAGGATTTAGAAATAGATAATTTAGATTCATTTAAAGATGAAAAGAAATTAATTAAGTGCTACGAAGAATTAGTTCATGTTATAGAAGATAATCCTAAATCTAAAGATCTTAAAACTTTAAAAGATTATGTTAAGAAATATGAAAATAATGATTTAAAAATAGTTTCTATTAGAACTTATTATAATAAATATACTTTACAATATAATAATATGATAAAAAAATTTCCTTACAATATTATTTCTAAAATTAGAAAATTGAAAATTAGAAATATTATTGAAGGAAAAGAATTAGATGTTAATTTTAATAATGATTTGGAAGTGTAAAATTCACTTCTTTTATATTGTGTGCTTTTAAAAAATTATTTGCTTTACTAAATGGTTTACTTCCAAAAAATCCGTTTCTAGCAGAAAAAGGACTTGGATGAGTACTTTCTATTACAAGATGATTTTTATTTGTTATGAATGTTTTTTTAGCACGAGCAAAGTTACCCCACAATATAAATACTGTTGGTGTATTTCTTTCATTTAATAGTTTTATTATATGGTCTGTAAGTAGGTTCCATCCAAGGTCTTTATGTGATGCTGGCATATCTTTTCTAACAGTTAATACTGAGTTTAATAAAAGTACACCTTCTTTAGCCCATGGTGTTAAATCTCCACTACTACCATTCTTAATCCCTAAGTCATCATAAAGTTCTTTAAATATATTTTGTAAACTTGGTGGTAACTTTACACCTTCTTGTACACTAAAAGAAAGTCCATGTGCTTCACCTTCTCCATGATATGGATCTTGGCCTAATATAACTATTTTAACATTATTATATGGCGTTAACTTTAATGCATTAAATATATTGTTATATTCTGGATAACATGTATGTGTTTTATATTCTTCTTTTACAATATTCATAAATTTATGAAATCCTGGACTCTTCCATACAGGTTCTAAAACAGTATCCCAATCATTACCTATCACATTAATCACTTCCTAGTGACTTAATTATACTATAAGAATTAATTATAATCATTATAAATATTAAATTATCTAAATATTTCCATATAAAGAAATTATTAATTATTATTCCAGATAGTGTTACAACTATAAATAGTAATTTAAATATATTAAGAATCAATTTAGATTTAGTTAAATATTCAATATTAGTTTTACCTATATAAAATCCACTTAATATAGTAGTAAATCCAAATAAGATAAGAATTATTATTAAAAATAATGTTCCAATACTTCCATAAGTCGTATGAAATATATTATTTATAAGTAAATTATAATCATTTATGATAGGGTTATTATAAATATATATTAATATAAGAGAACTTATTAGAAGAGTCATTGTTATTGTTATAAAAAAAATTGACAATATTTGATATTTAATACTTATATTTATATCATTTTTATCAGTTGATGCGCTAAGAGATGTAGTACCTATCAATAATTCATTCATAAATATGCTTCTCTTTATACCAATAATCATACCGCATAATATTGATTTAATACTAAAAATATCTTTTAAATATATCTTTATAGAAAAAGACAATATATCATAATTATTAATAATTCCATAAAGACAAATAATTATAAAGAATAAACACATTATTGGTACTATCTTATTCATAATATTTAATATTTCTTTTATTTTTAGATTAATTGTCACTAAAAGAATAATTAGAAAAATTATCAATATTAACTTTTTACTTATGTTAACATTTAATAATATCATATTACTTATTGTATTCATCTGTATCATTTGAAACATAAATGTGTAAATTAATAATAAAAGTATAAGTGATATAAAACTAAGTAACTTGTTTTTAACGATAAAGTTTGGCCCACCTATATAATCATTATTAAGTTTAACACTATTTTTTCTTCCAAGATATGCTTCATAATAAATAATTGATGTGGTTAAAATAGAAAATAATATTATCCATATCACAGATGAAAATCCACCTATTATTATTGATGATGTAGTACCTATTATTGAACCTACTCCTACTTTAGTACCAAGTGTTAAATATAAAGATGTTTTATCATTTCTAATTAATTCTTTAATGTTAATTTTATAATTTTGAAACTTTAATTTTACTGATAAATAAACTGAAAAACAAAATAAAAATATTATTAATATTGTCCACATACTAATAATATTTTATATTTATTTTATTTATGATAAGTTTCATTATTTATTATTTTGAAACTTCTATATATTTGTTCTAATAATATACCTCTAAATAATCCATGAGGAAATGTAAGGTGTGAAAATGATAATTTCATGTTACATTTATCTTTAACAATGTCTTTTATACCATCACTTCCACCTATAATAAATGTAATAGTGCCATATCCATTTATAAATGTATTATTTATTAAATTTGATAACTCTACTGATGTATATTCTTTTCCATTTATATCCATACATATATTATAATCTTTATCGTTTAAATGACTTAGTATTTCATTTGATTCACTATCTATACCTCTATCTTTAAGTTCTATTATTTCTATTTTATGATATTTTGATATTCTAGTTTTATAATCATTTATTAAATGATTTAAATATTTTTCTTTTATTTTACCAACACATATTATTTTTATCATATTATTTACCATAACAAGGATAGGCAGTTTTATAGTATATTGAGAATGGATTTATATTGTTACCATTTTTAAATACTCTAAAGTCAAGGTGCACTCCTGTTGCTGAACCTGTACGTCCCATGATACCTATTAATTGTCCTTTTTCTACATGGTCACCAACTTTAACAAGTGATTTTGCTAAATGCATATATTGTGAAACATAATTATTAGCATGTTCAATCTTAATATTATTACCTGCTCCTTGGTGATATCCATTATCATTAAATGATGAAATAACTGTACCACTTTGTATAGCATATATATTTTTACTCTTAGTACCAGTTATATCAAGTGCTGCATGGAAATGATATTGTCCTCTTATTGGATGGTTTCTATATGAATAACATGAACTAATTCTATATGGCTTACTTGTTGGCCATACCCAATATGTAGAGTTACCAACATAATAAACACCTTTAGCTCCAGCGACCACTATTTTTTTAGTTGGCTCTGTTATAACATCTTCACTTGCCATTTGTGAATCCAAAATAACTCCATTTGATTCTTTAGTCGCATATACTACTTTTGAAAGTCCATTTGAACCCTCTTGTTTAACATATGTTTCTTCTACTGATAATTTATTATCATATTGTATTTCAGTATCATATTCTACTTCTTGCATCTCTGTTTCAAATGACTCAACAATTATGTTTGATACAGGATTAATAGCTGCGACTGTTACCTCTTGTCCAACAGCTAGTAAAGCATTTTCACCTTTGATATCTGGATTTGCTACTAAAAAGTCTTCTACACCAAGTTTATTATTATAAGCAATTGATTCAATTGTATCACTTGCTTTAACCTTATATGTTCCAGTCAAATTAGTAGTTCCAAATAAGAAATACATTTTTAAAGTATCTTTATCAGTTATTATATTTTCTTCTGTAGAAATATATGTTTTCTTAATACTTAAATCACTCTCAAAATAAATATCAGTAATACTTCTACCCTCTTCATTACTATCTTTCTCAACACCATTTAAATAATTATTATATTCATCTTCTTTTACAAATGATAATACAGTATTTTTAACAGCTTCATCAAGATCTTCTTTATGAAGTATATAAAACTTAGTCTTTTTATCGCCTTTTTTTACTGTTACTTCATATCCTTCTATTGTAAAAGGATCAATATCATTTATTTCATCATATATTTGTTCAGAAGTCTTAAGATTAGTTTTATATGTTAAAATTTTCTCAACTTCAAGTCCTTCTGGAGGATATACTTTATCAACATTATATTTCTTTTTAATACCTTCTTGTTCTTTATCAATTAAATTATAAAGATCATCTTTTGAATTGATTAATCCTATCTTTTGACCACCTAAATATACTTGATAGAATTCGTTTATCTTATCTTTTTTAGGTTCAAAAGTAAGTGTCATATATATTACTAATAATGACACAAATAGTCCAAATATAATTTCAGATATTGATATTTTATTATTCATTCTCTACTTCCTTATTTCTACTGGCATTTTCAAATGTACCTGTATTTAGCTGAAATATTAAATTAACACTTCCAGTTGAACCAGCTCTATGTTTTGCTACTAAAAGTTCAATTGGTCTTCTTATATTACCATCATATTTACCATATTCTTCACTATGAAGGAATAGTACTATATCGGCATCTTGTTCTATAGAACCTGATTCTCTTAAGTCTGATAATTTTGGCTTACTATCGTTACCTTTTCTTTGCTCAACGCTTCTTGATAATTGAGCAAGGGCGATTATTGGTACATCTAATTCCATGGCCATTTTCTTTATATCACGGCTTATTTCACTAACTTCTTGTACTCTTTGACCAGCATATTTTGATGAACTTGATAATAATTGTAAGTAATCTATTATAACTAAATCAAGACCATCATCTGAATTTTTAAGTTTTCTACATTTTCTTCTTATTTCACTTACTGTAAGACCACCTGAGTCATCAATATAAAATTTAATATCAGATAGTTCACTCATCGCTTCATTAAATTTTTGTCTATCATTTTGTTTAAGTCTTCCTGTTTTTAATACATCTCCATCAATTCTACCAACACATCCAAACATTCTTTTTGCAATTTCATCAGCACCCATTTCTAGTGAAAATAATGCTACTGAATTTTTATTGTTTATTGCTGCGTTTAATGCTACATTTAATGAAAATGCACTTTTTCCACAACCTGGTCTTCCTGCAATAATAATAACTTGTTTCTTTTGAAGTCCTCTAGTCATTTCATCAAAGTCATAATAACCAGTTCTAATTCCAGTATAGTCTGATTTTGTTTGAGCTAAAAGTTCAAGATTCTTTTGTACTTCAGGTAATATATCTTGTATCTTCTGCATATCTCTACCTAGTTTATCATTATAAACACCTAAGATATTTCTTTCAGCACTTTCAACAATATTCTCTATACTATCATCTTCATTATAACACTCTTCTTGTATTCTGTCAGCCTTCTCTATTAAATTACGTAAAACACTTTTTTCAAATATTATTTTAATATAATAATTTAAGTTAGCTGTTGATGGTACTGAATTTATTATTTCAGTAATATATTCTACCCCACCAACATCAGATAATAATTTATCTTTATCAAGTTTATTACATATTGTATTAACATCAACAGGTATATTGTTTTGATGTAATGTTCTCATTGCTTTATATATAGTTCTATTTTTTGGATCATAGAACATTTCTTCACTAACTTCATCCATAATTTTATCAAGCGCAGTTCTATCTAAAAAACCACATCCTAAAACAGATATTTCAGCTTCTACATTTTGTGGTGTCTTTCTAAGTTCGTTTCTAGCCATAAATACCTCCCTATAGGTTTGATAATTTTACATTAATATTGAATGATACTTCTTTATGTAATACTATTGTTACACTATGTACTCCAAGAGTATTAATATCATTACTAATAATCACTTTCTTTTTATCTATTTGATAACCCATCTTCTCAAGTTCTTCACTTATATTCTTAGAAGTAATACTTCCAAATACTTTTCCATTATTTCCTGTTTTAACTTTGAATTCTATCTCTTTATTTTGAAGTTTATTTTTAATTTTATTGCATTCATCAATAAGAGCTTGTTCATTATCTTCTCTTTCTTTAATTTCACTCTTTAAAATGCTAGCTCCCTTATCAGTATAAGGTACTGCTAACCCTTCAGTTATTAAGAACTTAGCATATCCATCTTTAACATCTTTAATTTCATCCTTTTTTGCTTGTTTCTTAACATCTTTAATAAAAATAACTTTCATAAAATTCACCTCCAACATTTAATGTAAAAATATTATACCACAGAGAAAAGTAAAAAAGAAGTTGTAAATCGTTAAAAAATATTATATACTTATTATGGATACTAAGGAGGATTTTTATGGATAATACTGAAACATTAAATAAACTAAAACAATTTGAATCTCTTATAAAAAAGTGTCTAACTGTTAAATTTGGAAAATTTTTACCTGAAAATAAAATAGCAATGTTAAACTTTCAATCTTTTGTTGATGAAGAAATGATTAAACAATGTGGTGATGACGATAACAAATTAAGAGGAGCAGTACTTAGAACTCTACTTGATAATATTGTTGATGTTAAATGTAAAAAGAGTTTAAAAGTTGAAGGTAAATTAGAAGAAATAGATTATGGAGAATATTTAGAAGAGGCTTTAGTTGAAGATTATGCTAGATATTTTTCACAAATGTATAAGTTTGGTATTGATATAAAACCAGACATGGAAGAACAATTAAAAGCAGTACAAGTATTAAAAGAAAAATTAGGTCAAGACTTTGATAAATTAGTTTTAAATAACGATGCTAATACGTTACTTGCAATTGCTGGTAGCCCTGAACTAATTGCTAAAGCAGATGAAGATGCTATCAAAAGACATATAGATATGTTAAAAGAAGCAGATAGTATAAATGATAAAAATACAAATGTTAATGAAAAACTACAAAATAGTTTTGAAAAAAAAGGTCAAATAAACATAATATATTTAAAAGGAAAACAATACGTTAAATATGTTGATAGTAATGATGTAGTTCATTTAGTTGAAACTGAAAACGAGAAAAAAGTTTCCAAGCTATATAAAGAAAAAATAAAAGCAGTTGGTATTGGTAATAGAATTAATCCAGAAGATTTCTTTAAAGAATTAACTTCAATAACGCCAGAAATAAACTTAACTGCTACAAAAGATGTAGAACCTGAATATGTTAATCATGAAGAAGTAAATATGATATCATTTATACATAGTGCTTCACCTTATAGAGATGATATTAAAAAAGATAAAGTAACTCATAATGATGATGCTAGTATACATGTTCTTGAAGGAAGTAATGACGTAGTAGTAACTGACATCGGATATAATGATACAGTTAAATCACAAGTAGTAGCAAGTAACAATAATGGCATTTCTGATAATTTTTCAATGACTTCGCCACAAAAAGCAGAAGACAACAGCGATATCATATTAAGCCCTGAAAAATATGAAGAACTATGTGAAAGTTTCAAAAGTGGTAAAAACTTAACATTAGAAGAATTAAGAGCACTTAAGAAATATGAAGAAATGTACATGAAAGAATATGGAAATGCACCTAAAGATAATGTCGGAACACAAGAAATTGAAGAAAAAAGAATCGATTCACTAGAAGAAGCAGGGCCTGTTCTTAGAATGAATAGTGGTGATAAAAGATATGCAGGTTACACTAATAAATACTTTGTAGCTTACATAATAATAATGACAATATGTATTGGAATAATATTAGGCGCAGCAATATTTAAAATATTACATTAAAAGAGTTAATAAAAAATTAACTCTTTTTCTCTTGATATACTATCATTGCCGAAAAACAATATACTTGTTCTTCTCCAAATATCGACACAGCAGTTCTAAATTGTATTTCGATTATCTCATTCAAAGTCGATTCTAAAAATTCATTTACGCTCCTTTCTAAATCTTTTTCATGACTTTCATCAATTATTTTAACCTTCATTTTATTCACCACTCATATTTTATAATAACGAACAAAAAAATAATGTCGAATTAACATTATTTTTTCTTTTTTTCTTCTTGAACTCTTTTTCTTATTTCATCAAGTATTATAGTATTAGTTTGTTCTATACCTTTATCAGTTTTCTTTTTATTTAAGCAAAGCCCAATAACAAATATATATGCTAGAATATAAAACCATAAAAGTAACATAACTATATTAGCAAGATTACCATACACTATATCATATCTTGCTACATTATTTATATAATATGAATAAATAGCTGTTACTATCAACCATGATATTGCTGTAAACAAAGCACCTTTACTTGTGTATTTACTTGGTATTCTCTCATCAGGAGCAATTGTATACACAACTTTAATAATAAAATATACAACAAGTAAAGATACAGGAACTTGTAAAATAATATAAAGTGCCCCAACTAGCTTATCATGAGTAGTAAATATATCAGTAAACATACCTATTACAGTTAATATAGATTTACCAAGAAGTGGAACTATTACAATAAACGCAAATAGTGAAATAATACATATTGCTAATATTATTGATTTAACTATTCTTTTAATTAAAGAAGCATTCTCTATATTAAATATTGTATTACTCGCTATTATAATCGCATTACATCCATTTATAACAACAACTAATCCTAATATAATTGTCATTAATGAATCAGCAGTTAACTGTGATGTAAATATTGGTTGTAATAATTCAACAACACTATTTGGAAATGTACTTGTTAAGAAATTATTAACAGTATCCATAGGTAAATTAAATGTTGCTAAAATGTAAACTATCAGTGTCAATATAGGTATCATTGATAAAAAGAATGAGTATGCTAAATTTCCTGGCAATATACTCAATTCTTTTCCAAATATTAAATTATACAATTCAATAAACTTATCTTTCATTAGGCATTACCCTTTGATTTTTTAATCATTAACAGTGAATCATTGATCGCATCATCTATTGTTGTTTGCTCATTAGTAATCATACTATATCCAATAGATACACCATAATCTTTATGAGGTAGACTAGATAATAATTCACGATTTAACTTATGAATATAAGATCCTATTTTCTTTTCATCATATCCTACTAGATAAATCATAAATTCATCTCCATCAGTTCTCATTATTTCTGAATTGTCTCTTTGTGTTTTAATAAGAACATTTGCTACAGCTTTAATTTGATTATCTCCAGCTTCATGACCTTTTCTATCATTTAATAATTTTAATTTATTAATATCAATTACAACGATAGCTTGTGGATAAACTTTAGTACCTGACCAAAAATCAATATTATCATTTAAATAATTTCTATTTTTTAAATTAGTCATCGCATCAAAATAATAAAGTCTATCTTCTTTTTTAATTTTTTTAACATAAAGTGATTTCTTCACTAAAGTATATATTATAAATCCAACTATTAAAGCACCAATTACAATATATAATAAATTACTTATTATAAAATTAAATAATCTATTATTTTTAAGTGTTTCAATTACTCCTACTACACTTTCATTTTTCATTTCATTTGAACTAAGAGTACTTAAATAGAAATCAAATAATTTATTAAATGCTGTATTAGATTTATTAAGTAAGAATGAATTATTTAATTTAACACTTTCTATTAATCTTATACTATAATTTTTAAGTGAAGAATCTTTATAATAATCATATACTTCTTTTTCTATTATAACTATTGAATCTTTATCAATATTTTTAATCATAGTTTTTACAGTAGCAAAATCTTTTATTTCAAATAAGTTTTTACTAGCCATATTATATTTAAGATTCATATTTGAAAGCATAGATACTTTCATATTTACTAAACTATATAATGAATTTACTACTATATTATTATCTACATGAGCAAGTACTACATATTCTGTAGGGCCAAGTGTTCTACTACTTGTATAATTATCATTACTAAGAGAATAATAATTTAAAGCTAAATCAATTTTCTTATTAGATAAAGCATCATTTAATTCTTTAGTATCTTTATATTCTATATATTTATATGTAACACCAGTCATATCAGCAAACTTACTTAAATATGTATTAGTAAGTCCTGTAAAATTACTTCTTATTTTACCTTCATATGGAAGATTTTCTATATATCCAACTATAAAGTCCTCATTAGTTATAGATTCTTTTTCAATTTCAGTATAATTTTTAGCTGTATAATATATATCTAAGAAATATTCATTTATATTACTTTTAGCTTTATTTTCCCATCTATAATAGAACTTCTTCATAATACTAACTAAATCAGCATTATCTTCTTCATTAAGTTCTAAACAATAATAAGAATAAAGTCCATCTAAATGATATACTATTTCATAATCATTAGTAACAATATCATTTATATATTTATACATTGGCACTATCATATAACTAATTGATTTATTATCAAATTCAGTTGAAAGTTCATTATATGAATTAAAACTTTTTATATTTATATTTTTATATGCTGTTAAATACAATGAAATAGTTTCACTGTCACTTTCAAGAACACCAACAGTCTTTCCACCTAAATCAGTTAATTTATTTACAGTATCTTTTTCACCAACTACAATAAAATGATCTTTATATATAACAATATCGTCATTACCAACATAATTTTTATTTACAAGTTTTATATTTGATGTATCTGTAGTTACAATATTTAAATTAAGACCAGTATCCTCTTTTAATGCATTTAAATATTCATAATATACACCTTTACCATTATTAGAAAATATTGGAAGCGAAGGCTCTACATATACATCGTATGTTGTATCAGTATTTTCACTTATCCATTTTTTCTCACTATAAGAATAATTATTTACAGTACTCGTTATATAATATAATGTACCAAGAAATCCTGATACTAATATAATTATTATCGCGAATACTATTATTATATTCTTCTTTTTCTTTTTATTATTTTTCATACTACCATACTACCTTTAAACTATTAGAACTTTTAGCTCCAAACAATGGAAAATTTTCATTTTCTTCTTCACCAGAATAAGTAAGTATAAAATGAACATCATAATATGTCAAATTATTTTCTCCTATCTTTTCTAGTGCCTTTTCTGCTAAAGACTTAGCTTCATTAACTTTTAATGATTCTTTAAAGTCTATATCAACATAAATAACTCTTCCCTCAGTATTCACTTTTACAGTTCCTACTTTTGAATTATCACTATATAATGATTTTATTTCATCTTGTAAGTTTGAACTTAACGGATAATTTTCTATTCCATTTAATCTATTTCCATATTTAGTTCCACCTGCACCAGCATAAAAGAATTTATAAAATAATATTCCTATTGCTATGACACATACTAATAAAATACCTAACAATACTAATAAAACTTTATTATTTCTTATCTTTTTGTTTTTTCCCATATTTAATTAAACACCTTCCTTGGTTTTTTTATATTATACAATATTTTATTCTTTATTTCCAGTATCCCCTATTATTTCATATAATTTTTCTTGATTCCATATAGGAATATTTAATTCTATTGCTTTATCTCTTTTGCTTCCAGGATTCTCTCCAACTAATACAACATCTGTTTTTTTACTAACTGATTCACTTGTAAGACCGCCATGTAATTCAATATATTCTTTTATTTCTTCACGAGTCATTCCATCAAATGTTCCTGTTATAACAAACTTTTTATTTTTAAATTCTTCACTTTCAGTAATAGTTTTACCATTATATGTCATATTTACACCTAGTTTTTTAAGTTCATTTATCTCTTCAAGATTCTTTTCATCTTTAAAATAGTTAACTATATTTACTGATAATGTTTCCCCTATATCTCTAATAGTAGCAAGTTCTTCTTCAGTTGCATCCATTAATGAATCTATATTCGTATAATATTTACACAACAATTTAGCTGTTTTAGCACCTATTCCATTTATACCAAGAGCAAATAGTAATCTATCTAATTCATTAGACTTAGATTTTTCTATACTTTCAAGTATAGAATCAACACTTTTATTTCCAAATCCTTCTAGTTCTATTAATTCCTCTCTCTTAGTATCTAGTTTATATATGTCACTAAATTTTCTAATATATCCATAGTTATAAAAATCTTCAATTATTTTATCTCCAAGACCATCTATATTCATAGCATTTCTACTTACATAATGAATTAGACTTTCTATTTTTCTAGCAGGGCAATGAATATTTGTACAAAAATAATCTACCATTTTATCTTTTTGTACTAGTTTGCTTCCACACATTGGACAGCTTTCGATCATACTAAACGGCTTTTCACTTCCATTTCTTCTTGATAATTCCACTCTATCAACCGCCGGTATTACATCTCCTGCTTTATAAATATACACATAATCTCCAATTCGTATATCTTTTTCAATACAATAGTCGGCATTATGAAGTGTAGCTCTTGAAATAGTACTTCCCATAACCCTTACTGGTTCTAAAACAGCATTTGGTGTTATTTGGCCTGTTCTTCCAACTGTAAAAATTATATCAGTTAGTTTTGTAAGAACATGTTCTGGTGGAAACTTATATGCAGTAGCCCATTTTGGTACTTTTGCTGTAAATCCAAGTTCCCTTTGCATTTCAATATCATTTACTTTTATTACGATACCATCTATTTCATAAGGAAGTATATTTCTTTTAATAGTCCATTCTTCTATATATTTTAAAACTTCATCAATATTCTTACATAATTTTATGTTAGGATTTACTACAAATCCTAATTTTTTCATATACATTAATGTTTCATAATGAGTTTTGAATGGAGTTAATGGATAATGATATAAAAACGCATCAAGTCCTCTATGTGCAGCTATATTTGAATCAAGTTGCCTTATTGATCCAGCCGCAGCATTTCTTGGATTTTGAAATTTATTTTCTCCATGTTCCGCACAATATTTATTAAGTTTTTCAAAACTTTTCTTTGGCATGTATATTTCACCACGAATATCTAAATCTACTGCCTCTCTTAATTTATGTGGTATTGTTTTGATTGTTTTAACATTGTGAGTTATATCTTCACCAGTAATTCCATCTCCACGAGTAGCCGCTCTTGTGAATTTGCCATTTTTATATTCGAGACTAACCGCAAGGCCATCTATTTTAAGTTCACATACATATTCATGATTTGGAAATACTTCTGATATTTTTCTATCAAAATCTCTTATTTCTTCTTCATTAAATACATTTCCTAAACTCATCATAGGCACAGCATGAGTAACTTTTTTAAATTCAGAAATTATTTCTCCACCTATTTTTCTAGTTGGTGAGTCATCCCTTACCCATTCTGGATGTGAAGACTCTATTCTTATTAATTCTTGCATTAATCTATCGTATTCTGCATCATCAACAGTTGGCTTATCTAATGTATAATATTCATATGAATATTTATTTAAAAGTTCAATTATTTCATTCATTCTGTCCATTTCTAATCACCTATTAATATTATATAACAATTAATATTTATTATAAAGAAAAAGTAGTCTAGAAAATTAAACCATTTATAATTATTTAGAATTTATTTAATATTTTAAACTTTTTTCTTCAAAGATATTGACAATCGGACCCATTTCTAGTAAAATGAATCTTGCATTTAGCGATGCAGGTGTAGTTTAATGGTAGAACTCTAGCCTTCCAAGCTAATAACGTGGGTCCGATTCCCATCACCTGCTCCAGATTGATAGGAAACTCGGAAATTAACTTCTGAGAGTAATAAATGCTAACTAGAAATAGTTAGTTTTTTTGTTATGTAAAGGAGTTGATTATATGTTAAATATAGAAACAAAAGAATTAAAAATAAGTGATAAATTAAAAAGAAAAATTGAGATGATTGGAAGATTTACTAATACTACTCCAATTATAAATAATGGTTCAATTAAAAATATAACAGGTACAAATGTTGCTTATGTTATGCCACATATCATTGTTATTAAGAATAATAAATACCTAATATTTGATGAATGTGATGTGTTTATGTAAATACATTTAAAAGCAAAATATCATTTAAAGATTTAGAAGGTAAAAGCCACAAAAAATTACAAACATCTACAATAAAGAAAATATTTTAGGTAAAACTTGGAGAGATTTAATAAGAATAATACCTATAAAAGATAATGATGAATTTAAAAGTAACAAATTAGAACTCGAAATAATCACTATTAATTTATCAAATATAACAAGTCCAGATGGAACACAGCTACATAAAAATATTTTTAAAACAAGTAAAGTAACAACTTAATACTTGTTTTTTAATATAAATATTTATATTAACTTAAATTATTATTTATATTCTTATTATATTAATTCTTTATATTATTATATTATGTGTGACAAAATCATCACCCCTAGATGGAAATTTTCATCTACCCTAGACAAAAAATATAAATCTTATTCAAAATAAAAAGACTAGTTATATTTCAAACCAATCTCACTAATAAATTGTAATTTTCATTACGATATAAGTTCTATATTTACTGCGTTGATTTGTTGTGGATTTGAATCTTCAATTAAACCACCAAATGTAACTCTTACTTTACTATTTACTGCATAATAATCATTTGTACCATTTGTTGTCCTTGATATTTTCATTGTTACTTTATCCTTCACTTTAAATGATTTACTATCTCTTAACACTTCAACAGTTATATAGTTTTCTTCTGCAACAATGATTTCTCCCTCAAAAACATCTTTAGATTCGACAAATTTTATTATTTCTTGATTATTTATAGCATCTAATATTTTTGCTTCATCATCAATAAATACTTTCTTAATAAACTTTTCTTGTTCTTCTTTACTATTATTTATTAAACCAACTATTACTTTATTAGTTATATCATCAACATAATTGAATACAAAATTAGATATATCATTATTATCTTCTAAATAATTAATAATATAATTATTGATTTCTTTTGTGCTAAGTTTTTGTTCTAATTCGTATCTCATAAACCAACTACCCATTTTAACGCCAATATTATTTTCATAAGGTTCATTTGGCGATACTCCAACATATCTAATAACTTTATAACCTAATCCCCAATATGTCACTTTACTGCCATCATTATTAACTATTTTGATACAATACTTTGGTTCATGTCCTGTTGTTACTCTACCACTATCTATATAGTTTGTTATAATTCCCATTGCAATAAGTCCTATCAAAACAATTCCTATGCTAATACATATTTTTTTCATATTCAATCCTCCATTTCAACAAATTACTATTTATCTTTCTCTATATTATTTTTAGACATTGTTATTAATTCATATCTATCTTACAGCATCTCATTAAATATTTTTTCTACTTTTTTTGCCATGGTGTCCGCATTTGGAAAAAATTCCAAATTTTTCTACACCTCCTAATACATATTAAACTAATAAATTACTATTTATAAAGAGAAGTAGTAATTATAACTTCAAATGCAAACTTACAATTTTATATATTTTAATCTTTAAACCATTTTACTAAAAATGGCTTAATTAATTCGTAAATAAATATTGCCATAAAGTTTATTAAGAATACTATTAATATCAAACTAATATCTATTGATGTTATACTTATTAATTTACCAATAGGTGTAACAAACACTATGAGTTCAATTAAAAGTATCAATAGTAATCCATAGTTCATTGCTTTATTAGAAAATAACCCCTGTTTAACAATTGATTCTTTCAAGTTTCTGCAAGATATAGAATAAACTATCTCCTGTACTACCATTGAAAGAAGTGCTAAAGACATAGCTGTTTCTTGCCCATACATTTTTAAACTAATAAAGTAAGTGAGAACTACAAATATAGTTTCAATGATAGCTGAAGATACGATACATGATTTTATAAATGGTGTAAATAATGGTTTATTAATGCCTCTTGGTTTTTTATTCATTATGCTATCTTCACTCTTTTCAAAAGATAAACATATACTAGGAATAGAATCAGTTACCAAATCAATAAATAAAATATAAATTGGTAATAAAATCGTTGTTTTAGTAAGTAGTCCTATAATAATAGTAAATATTTCAGCAAAATTACTTGATAATGAAAATACAATATTATTTCTAATGTTATTATATATTCTTCTTCCTTCTTCAACTGCTACAACTATTGTTGAAAAAGAATCGTCCATCAAGACTATGTCTGATGCAGACTTTGTAACATCAGTACCAGTAATACCCATTCCAATACCAACATGAGCATCTTTAATAGCAGGAGCATCATTTACTCCATCTCCAGTCATTGCTACAATTTTTCCACTATTTTGAAGCGCAAAAACAATTCTTTCTTTATGAATTGGATTTACTCTTGCATACACAGAATATCTTTTAACGATATTTTTTAGTTCTTCATCATTATATTTATCAAGTTCACTTCCAAGTATTGCTTCATTATCATTATCTATAATTCCAACATTTTTTGCAATAGCAGTTGCAGTATCTATAGAATCTCCTGTAATCATTATTGGTCTAATGCCAGCATTTTTGCATAAAATGACACTTTTTTTAACACTTTCTCTTGGTGGATCTATTATTCCTAAAATACCAGCAAAAGATAAATCATTTTCCTCTTTTTCTAACTGCTTAATATCTTTTGGTATATAATCTAACTTTTTATAAGCAAACCCTAAAATTCTTAAAGCATTTTTAGAATAAGTCTTAACTTTATCTAAAATTTGTTGTTTTTCAATCTTAGATAGATTTACTTTTTCAATTAAAGAATCCATACTACCTTTGCATAATATATATACATCATTATCAATTTTATTTAAAGTAGTAAACATCTTTCTATCACTATCAAAAGGTATATCTAATATTCTCTTGCATTTTTTTCTTAATTTAAGAGAATCAATTTTTTTATTATATAGATATTCATATAAACAAGTTTCTGTAGGATCACCTACATATTTATCTTCATAAATAAGGCCATCATTACAAAGAGCACATATATAATTAAGCATATTCTCATCTGTTACATATTCTTCTTTAACAGTCATTTTATTTTGCGTTATAGTACCTGTCTTATCAGAACAAATAATATCTATTGCTCCAAGTGTTTCTACAGCTTGCATTTGTTTTACTACTGTTTTCTTCTTTGCTAAATTAGATATTCCAACGGATAATGTTATTGTAATTACAGTTGGAAGTCCTTCGGGTATAGCAGCAACAGCGAGTGATGAGCATAGCATTATAATTTCAAGTATTGTGTATTTATTAATTAAAGCTAAAATAAATATAAAAATTAAAATAATAAATACTATAAATGTAATTTTTTTAGAAAGTTCTTTTATTTTTAATTGTAATGGTGTTTCTATTCTATCAATTTCATTTAGTGATAATGCAATCTTACCTATTTCAGTATTTTTTCCTGTACTTACAACTATACCAATACTTTTTCCATTAGTAATGCTTGTTCCTAAAAATAACATATTTTTTTGTTCTTGAAGAATTAAGTTATTTTTTAAAACATCTGAACTTTTTTGAACTGGAACACTTTCTCCAGTTAGTGCTGATTCATCTACTTTTAAACTTTCACATGAAAGTATTCTAATATCAGCAGGAACAGTTTCTCCGGATTCTAAATATATTATATCTCCTGGAACTAATTCTTTAGTGTTTATTACTATTATTTTATCATCTCTTTTAACTTTACAAGTGCTGGTTTCATATTTTTTTAAATCTTTTAATACTAAAGTAGCTTTTTCTTCTTGTATAAATCCAACAATTGCATTTATAAAAACTACAAAAAGTATGACAATAGTATCAGTATACTCGTGAGAATAAAAATATCCATAAAAATATAAAAGTAGTGCAACTACTAATAATATGATGATCATGGTATCGTTAAATTGTTTTAAAAATCTTAAAATCCAAATCTTTTTCTTTTTATTTTTATTTAAAATAATATTTTGTCCATAATCTTTTAACCTTTTCTCAGCCTCTTTACTATCTAATCCACGGGTATTACTATTTAAAATTTTAAATATTTCCTCTTCATTTTTAGAATACATTATATTGCTCCTTTTTACCTACATTTCTGAATCTCGAATGTATTTTCTGTATCATATAATCTTTATTTTGCATCTTAATTCTTATTTTTTGTTTATCATTAACATTTATATCATTTAATATATTATTCATTTTATTTCATCAAATAATTTCACCTATATCACTCCTCATACTAATATAAGTATACCACAAATGTCACTGTAAATGTTACTGTATTTATATTTTTATACTATATTCTTATTTTCAGGATATACTTATATCAATTAGTCCTATTATATAGAAAAATAATGTAATACAATTACCTTCAATCTATATTAGACATGACATTTACCCGAGCACCCTTAAAATAATTTATTAGTTTTTTAATTTCTATATAGTCCTCCATTTTACCAGAATTATTTTTTAAAGCATCATACAATTTATCTACTAATGGCTTGTATTTGTTTAATTCACTTGAAAACTTAACAAATGCTTGCATTTTTTTATTAAAATATATATAATAATTTTAAAGAAAGAGAGGAATAAGGTAGTGGAACATTTAGATAATATAATAAATGATATTAATTTAATAAAAAAAGCTGGTAACTATAATTTAAAACAAATTAATATTGATTTTTTAGAAAAGAATATTATCGAACTAAAAAACATGTTAATTAACAGCATTGATTTAGCAAAGGTTAACACAACATCAAAAATAATTTATCAATTAAATTTAGATAATTCTTTTTCTGATTTAACCGATCATATCAGCAATGAATTTTATGCTTTTGAGTTTATGTTAGAGAAAAAAATTAATGAGGAAAAATATAATGGGAGAAAAAACTAAATATGGTTATAAACACGATGACGGACATTATTCAAAAATGACTGGCAATAATACAAATTCGGCATATTCTATATATGATAAAAACCCAGCAATAAAAGACCACTACTAAAATCACCAAAATTACTTGAATTAGAATCCATCAAACTCATAGATACCAAATATAATACATTACCAAGTACAATTAAAAATGTTCAAATCTTTAATTTCTTCATTACAATCACTCTTTAATCATTATACTTCTTTTTAATATTTTTATTAATTCTTTTTCTTAAAAGACTAACCTTTTCACTATCATGAACATACTCAAATCTTGGTTTAACAAAATTCTTTGATCCCCGTTTTTCAAAAGAATATCTTGGAATTAATTGAACATGAAAATGATTCATCGCTCCATCACACATAGTACATAAATAAACACTTTCACAAGCATATACCTCTTTTATAATATTCATAACACTTTTTGCTAAAACAAATATCTTTTCACAAGTCTTATCATCTATCTCCATCATATCTTTAAAATGCATCTTTGTGCTAATTGCAACATGACCATTAGCTCGTGGATTACCCACTAAAAAACACTCAAACAACTCATCTTCATATAACATTTTATCAGTATTATCTCCATATAATACATTATCATGTTCCCTATTAAAACAAGTCGGACATATCCCTGAATCAGTTAAATCTTTTGCACTAACAATACCATCTTTAATTAATTTAATTACTTCATCACTACTATACTTTTTTAAATCATTCATGACTATACCTCAATTTTTAGTATCTATTTTTTTCCAAGATAAATCTTTCTAACAAGACTATTACCTTTCTTTTCTTTATTATTTTTATAAATATTATTTACTGATCTTTTTTCACTCCTTGAACCAATTTGTGATTTACAAATCAAAAAAGTATATATTAATCTTTCATACAATTTAAATAGCTCATCACACTTACATTTATAAAATTCATTATTATCTTTATTTTTTAAATGAAATAATTCAACTTCTTTTTCAATCTCAGATAATGGATAATCAAAATATGGTGATATTACTCTATATTGACCAACACATATTTCCTTCAAAGAATCTTTTAAACGCGATAACCCATACTCATATGCTTCTTTATAATTAGTTTCTATTTCCATCAAAACCATTCCCTAATTCGATATATATTATATCAAACATTTAAAACTTTTCAAGATAAATCAAGCACTATTTATACAATCTAATTACTTGATATTCTATTATTTCATCATTTTCTACAAAACTAACAGATATCCCCATTCCATTATTAGAATTCTTTTTATTATTCTTAGCTTCACTCATTAAATAATCAATATCAGATTCTGTTAATTTATCATTATTTGCTTTTAATAGTGCATTAACATAATTAATTGCAACATCACTATTTTTACTATTCTTAGAATATTGAATAGTCATAATATTAGTTATATCTTTATCTTTATTACCACTAAAATCTACTGGTTTTACATACATATAAACATCATCAATTAACCCATACCAATATAAGTTATTATCTACAGTAAAATACTCATCACTTGCAACATTACCAATATTTTTATCCATCACAAAAGTATTAAACTTAGCAACGCTTTCTTCTACAGTTACTTCAGTTACAACTCCATACTTGTTTATTGTATCTTCCAAATGTTCTTTTTGTTTATCTATATCCTTATCAAGATATATTTTAACACCAACAGAACCAATAACTACAACCAAAACAACAACTAATACAACAATCATACTTTTTTTCATAAATAATTAACCTTCTTTCTTCATTATTATAACATAATCATTTAATTTCTAACATACCTTTTATACTATTAATTCTATAATAATTTAACTCTTTATCATTTTCTAAAATAATCCATGTATCAATAAAATCTTTTCATTTTACTTCCCTTTACTTACAAGTATATCAAATTACACAAAATGGTCTAGCAAATTAATTTTGAATATTGTAAAAATAATTTAACATATGCTATAATTAAAATAAATAAGGAGTGTGAATCTATGGGTTTATTTAATTTATTTGGTAACAAAGATAAGAACAATGATGCATGGAAGAAAAATCCTGGAACACTAAGTAAACCAAGAACAACTAAAACTAGAGTCATCTGGGATTATATGACACCGGATGGAAGAAAAGGTTGTATCTACCAAAGTAAAAGTAGTTACCTACTAAATAAGAAAAACAAAAAGTTTTGGAAAGATTAAAAAAGGAGATGAAAAAATATGCAAATGTGTCCAGACTGTGATAGAGTTTATGATCCAACTGAATGGGGTTATTGTCCATATTGCACAGGTCAACTAGAAGAAGAACACGGGGAAAGATACTACAAAGATTGTCCAAATTGTGGTGGAATAATGTACTGGGATGAAACTTGGTATTGCACTAATTGTGGTGAAGAAATAGAATCAGGTGAAGATGATAACAATGGCATCATTGAATATTAAAAAAATAATAAAAATTACATTATGTATTACTATCCTACTTTGTATAACTTCATGTAAAAGTAAAGATAAAAACACAAATACACCAAATAAAATTGATGTAAGTGAAAAGCTTGATGAAATAATAAATAATGGACCACTTACTTCATCAAATCCATATGATTACATTGAATCTAGCAAAGATACTTTCAATGAATTACTAGCAAATCCAAAAGAAACTTTTGAATATGCTATCAAAGATTTAATAAATACTGATGCAGGAAATGGATTAAAAAGTTATATCGAAGCACTACTTTGTTTAAAAATAAATACTGACTTCGTCTATGACTTTGAAAGTGCTCCAGACTACTTAAAAAATTACAAAAAATATCTAGCAAGCACAAACAACAATTTTAGTGACTTTGATAAATACACCCAAGAATTACTCAAAAATATCAACTAAAAAAAGTTGATATTTTTCATTTTAACAAAACTCTAGTAACATTTCCTGTTAATTTAAAACATAATGAAGTATAATTTATTTAGAAAGAAGGAAAAATTTATGAATCAAGAAAAAATTGGAAAGTTTATAAAAACATTAAGAAAAGAAAAAAAACTAACACAAAGTGAATTAGCAACAAAACTCGAAGTAACAGATAAATCAATAAGTAATTGGGAAAATGGTAAAAACATGCCAGACTTATCTTTATTTAAACCATTATGCGAAATATTAGGTATAACAATAAATGACTTAATCAGCGGTGAAAAACTAAACAAAGATAATTACCAAGAAAAATTCGAAGAAAATATTATCAACACAATTGATTACACAAATAAAAAAGTAACTAACAAAAACAATATAATTGGAATTACTTTTATAACATTTAGTATAATTATTGCAATTACAGCAATGACTATATTTCCAAGTGAAAGTTCATGGGGTTCAATCTATTCCATATTCGGAGGTCTTATCTCACTAATTGGTTTAATAATTATTACTAAAAAACATAAAATATTTATATGTATAACTTACTTCATATTATTTATTCTATTATTATTTTTAATAGATTATATAAGTGTTAAAAATATTAAACAAGCACCAAGATTTTCAATTGTTAAAGTAACTAGTGAAAATGCAATATATTATGATACATTATTTTATGATGTAGTAAGATGCAATAAAGACACTGATAATGAATATTATGAAATAATAAAAAACAATAATTATGACAAAAATAATATAGAAAAGTATTGTAAAAGGATTAGTAAAATCAACTAATCCTTTTACAATACAAAAAGTTAATAACTATTTCTAATTATTAACTTATCTTGATTTACCATTATACATTTGATTTAAATAATCAACAGTAACTGATGGATCATTTTTAATAGATTGCCAATTTAATTTTCTACCATTTACTTTTGCTTTTAGTTTTTCAACACTAGAAAGTGCTTCATATCTTTTTTTAGCTTCTAGAAAAGCATATTTCTTAACTTTTGCTTGTACAACAATTTCATCATTATTCATCTTTCTTAAAGTATCTAAATCATGTTGTAATATTGGTAGTCTATTTAAAGCAACAAGTAAATCATATTTTTCAACTTCATTTCTAGGATTTCTATACTTTTCTGCTATTCTTCTTAAATGATTATATTCAATAGTTACCCTAGCTATTTTATTAACATGTTCACTTATAACTTCTTCTTCATCTACTACTATATTATCTAAATTCATTAATGTTTCATCATAAAACATACTAATTCCCCCATTTCTGGTAGAATATCTTACCAGAACAATAACTAAATTTCTCACGAAATTCAATCATCGATGCAACTTCTGTTGCATCTTTTTTTCTGCTTCGCTGGGACAATGTCCCTCCACAGACCAGTTTCGGATGGTCGACATCCTACTATTTTTATTTATTTTACATTGCTAAACTTTTCATATATACTTTTGTTCCTTCAAACATTATATTTATACTTGCATTAAAATCTCTATCTTGTTCCATTCCACAACTTGGACATGTCCATTTTCTTACACTTAAATTTTTTACTTCTTTATTTTTATAATCACATCTATTACATATTTGACTACTTGGGTAATATTTATTTATTTCAATTACTTTTTTACCCAGCCATTCTGCTTTATATTTTAGTACCCTTAAGAAGTCTCCCATTGGGACTTTATTTAAGTGTTTTGCTATACTGTGGGTTTTATACATGTTTTTAACATCAAGATTTTCTACTGCTATAATGCCATCTTCCTTAAGTATTTTATTTGCAAGTTTATATATCGTATGTTTTCTAGCATTTTTTATTTTTAGATATAATCTTTGGATTTTTAATTTCATTTTATATCTATTCTTACTTCCGGCTTTACATCTAGATAGTCCCTTTTGTAAACCTTTTAATCTTTTTTCATAATTTTTAACTTGATTTTTAAGTTTTTCTCCATTTGATGTTACTATAAAATCTTTGATGCCTAAATCTAACCCAACTATTGATGCTGGATTTACTTGTGGTTTTATAAATGGAATTTCTACTAATACACTAGCAAAATATTTATTTGCTTCTTTTGATATTGTTGCTGACTTTATTTTCCCAGCTATATATTTTATATTTCTATATCCTCTAAATTTAACTTTTTTTAATTTTGGTAATATTATTTCTCTTTTCTTAAAATCTATTATTATACTTTCATATATGGTACCTTTATATTCATTAATTCTAATTTCTGTTTGATAACTATCATGTTTTCCTTTTACTCTAAATTTAGGATATCCTTTTCCATGATAAAAATTTTCAAAAGATTTATCTAAATTTAAGATACAAGTTTGTAAAGCAATTGAATCCACTTCTTTTAACCGTAAATAATTTTTCTTTAATTCTGTTAATTCTAAAAGTTGTTTATAAACATTTACAGACACTTTATCTTTTTCGTATTTTTCTTTTCTTTCTGATAAGAAATAATTATAAACAAATCTTGTGCATCCGAAAGTTTTTTCTATCATTTCTTTTTGCATAGTATTTGGATATATTCTAATTTTATAAGCTTTATGTATTATCATTTTCTTTACCTCCCTGATGTATTAATCGTACCATACATACGTTGTTATGTCAATACATTAGTTTGATATTTTTAAAATTGTTTTTAGATGACTTTCATATTATATAAAATATTTATATGTATAACATACTTTATATTATTTATTTTATTATTATTTTTAATAGATTATATAAGTGTTAAAAACATTAAACAAGCACCAAGATTTTCAATTGTTAAAGTATCTAGTGAAAATGCAATATATTATGATACATTATTTTATGATGTAGTAAGATGCAATAAAGACACTGATAATGAATATTATGAAATAATAAAAAACAATAATTATGACAAAAATAATATAGAAAAGTATTGTAAAAGGATTAGTAAAATCAACTAATCCTTTTACAATACAAAAAGTTAATAACTATTTCTAATTATTAACTTATCTTGATTTACCATTATACATTTGATTTAAATAATCAACAGTAACTGATGGATCATTTTTAATAGATTGCCAATTTAATTTTCTACCATTTACTTTTGCTTTTAGTTTTTCAACACTAGAAAGTGCTTCATATCTTTTTTTAGCTTCTAGAAAAGCATATTTCTTAACTTTTGCTTGTACAACAATTTCATCATTATTCATCTTTCTTAAAGTATCTAAATCATGTTGTAATATTGGTAGTCTATTTAAAGCAACAAGTAAATCATATTTTTCAACTTCATTTCTAGGATTTCTATACTTTTCTGCTATTCTTCTTAAATGATTATATTCAATAGTTACCCTAGCTATTTTATTAACATGTTCACTTATAACTTCTTCTTCATCTACTACTATATTATCTAAATTCATTAATGTTTCATCATAAAACATACTAATTCCCCCATTTCTG